>Ga0335080_10000006_pt1 | contig 389037 bp, 361 predicted proteins | sample Lox_Sample_34_FD_206720 | JGI IMG/M metagenome (GOLD analysis project Ga0335080, IMG submission 206720) | Soil microbial communities from Loxahatchee National Wildlife Refuge, Florida, United States - Lox_Sample_3.4 | ecosystem: Environmental > Terrestrial > Soil > Wetlands | place: USA... | reverse complement strand
GAGAGGGAGCGCGGCACTCAAGAACAATGGTTGCGCCACCTGGCGCGCCATCCCCCTCGCATTTGCGGGGGCCACGAAAAAGGGACCACGGCGTACCCGGCGCCGCAAAGAACACGGGTGATGCCGCTTGCCCTGTTGTGCCGAGGTGCGAACCGGGCAATGCCCGCGCGGGAAGCGTTGGCTACCAAGGCGCGCAAAGGTCTATACTGCGCCGAAGAAATTCCGGGAGAAGATTCATGTCGCAAGCGGCCGAGAAGCGCGGTGGTATGCCGGCGATGCTCAAGGATGCGGCGTTCGTCTGGGACGACCCGCTCGATCTCGAAAGCGAACTGACCGAAGAAGAACGCATGGTGCGCAACACCACGCGGGGCTTCGCGCAAAGCTACCTGATGCCGCGTGTCACCGAAGCCTTCCGCGACGAGACATATGATCCCGGCATGTTGCCCGAAATGGGCAAGCTCGGCCTGCTGGGGCCGACCATTCCGGAAGAATATGGCGGTGCGGGGCTCGGCTATGTCTCCTATGGATTGATCACGCGCGAGCTTGAGCGCGTCGACTCCGGGTATCGCTCCTCGATGTCCGTTCAGTCGTCGCTGGTGATGTATCCGATCTATGCCTATGGCACCGAGGCGCAGCGCCGCAAATATCTGCCGAGGCTTGCGACCGGCGAAACCATCGGCTGCTTCGGCCTCACCGAGCCCGATCACGGCTCCGACCCTGGTTCAATGGTCACACGCGCGGAGAAGATCTCCGGCGGCTACAAGCTCAACGGCGCCAAGACCTGGATTTCAAATGCCCCGGTCGCGCATGTCGCGGTGGTGTGGGCGAAGCTCGATAATGTGATCCGCGGCTTTCTGGTTGAGCGAGGCGCGAAAGGTTTTTCCACGCCGAAGATCGAAGGCAAGCTGTCCTTGCGCGCTTCGATCACCGGTGAGATCGTGCTGGAAGACTGCGTGGTGCCGGAGGAAAACCTGCTGCCGAATGTGAAAGGCCTCGCGGGTCCTTTTGGCTGCCTCAACAACGCGCGCTACGGCATCTCCTGGGGTGCGATGGGCGCCGCGGAATTCTGCTGGCACCGCGCGCGGCAATATGTACTCGACCGCAAGCAGTTCGGCCGGCCGCTCGCCGCCAATCAGCTGGTGCAAAAGAAGCTCGCCGACATGCAGACCGAGATTGCGATCGGCCTGCAAGGTGCGTTGCGGCTGGGGAGGATGCTCGAAGCCGGCAAGGCCGCACCACCATCGATCTCGCTGATGAAGCGCAACAATTGCGGCAAGGCGCTCGACATCGCGCGGCTCGCCCGCGACATGCACGGCGGCAACGGAATTTCCGAGGAATACCATGTAATGCGCGTGCTATCGAACCTGGAGACGGTCAACACCTATGAGGGGACGCACGACATCCACGCGCTGATCCTCGGACGCGCGCAAACCGGCATCCAGGCGTTTTTCTGATTCAATCTGCAATGCTGGCACTCATTCCGGTCATCCCCGCGAAAGCGGGGATCCAGTGCGGCTTCCCGCGGGAATGAGTGGAAGAAAAGTTTTCACGCATGGATTTGATAACAGTCGCCTTTCTGGCCGCCACCGGGGTCGTTGCCGGCATTATCGCGACGATTGTTGGCGGCGCCGCGGTCGTTATTTATCCGGCACTGATCGCCACCGGAGTGTCGCCGCAGGTTGCGGCGGTTTGCAATCTTGCGTCGATCGTGCCTGCCACCATGCTGGCGGCGTTGACCGACCGCTCGCAATTGCCGTCGTTTGATCGCGCGTTTGTGGGCCTGATCGTCGCTTCGATTGTCGGCGCCGGTCTTGGCGCCGCCTTTTTGTTGCTCACGCCCGCGCAGCTGTTCGCGCAGATCGTGCCGCTGTTGCTCGGCTTTGCCACGCTGCTGTTCGCCTATTCCGAGCGGATCAGCCGCTGGCTGCGCGCACGCGCCGAGGACCGCGGTCATGCCATGGCGTTCAACGTCGCCAGCCTGAAGGTGATTTTGCCGGTCTCGTTTTACGGCGGCTATTTCGGCGCCGGTGTCGGCATCCTGATGCTTGGTGTGTTCTCGCTGGCAACCGGTGGCGACTATCGCTCCGCCAATGTCGCCAAAAACTTCGTCTCCAGCCTCAACGGCTTTGCTGCAACGTTGGTCTTCGCCACTCATGGCGCCGTGCTGTGGCCGCAAACGCTTGCGCTGTCCGCCGGCACGATCCTCGGCGGGCTGATCGGGGCCCACGTTGCGCGCGTCATTCCGCGCAATGTCGTGCGCGTGCTGATTGTCGTTGTCGGTGCGGCGCTCACGATCGCGTTCGCGCGGCGATATTGGTTCTAGAGCGCGGCCGAATTGACGCTGTGCGCCAGGGCCGCGACGCGGGCGGTCATCTCGCTGTTCGGGTCGCTCAGCGGATCGATGACGGTGAAATGATTGGTGCCGGCGATTTCCTCGTAACGTGTGAGCGCGTGGCCGCGCCGCCAGGCTTCGGCGATCGATTTGCTCTGGCGCAGGAACTCGCCCGATTCCAGTGCGCCGACGATTGCGTCGAGGCTTCGCCCGGCCGGCGCGCTCCAGTACAGAGGGGATATGCGCCGGGCCTCCGTTTCATCGAGCCGCAAATCCTGATTTTGCGACACGTGCACCATCGGCAGGAGATCGAACACGCCGGAGATCGCATAGGCAGCCGGCACGAGATCGGCCGGGACATCGGCCGCAAGCGCCTTCCAATCTTGCGCGACCATGCAGGCCGCAAGGTGCCCGCCGGCCGAATGGCCGTAGACGAGGATGCGCTGACGCCGCTTGCGCCAAAGATAAAGACAGGCCGCGCGCATCTGCTCGATGATGTCGGCGATCGCGACATGCGGGCAAAGATCGTAGCCGGCGACCGCTACTGTCACACCGCGCGCATTCGGCCCCGCCGCCATTTGCGAAAACATCGCGGGCTCGAGCGAGCGCCACCAGCCGCCGTGAATGAACATGGCCAGCGGGGCATGGTCATCGTCCCTTGCCGGGAAAAGATCGATCGTCCGACGCATCGATGGCCCGTAAGCCATGCCGAGCTTGGCGTTGTGCGCGGCCGCGCGATACGCAGCCGCCTCGCGCTGCCAGCGGGCAAAAATCTCCGGATGCTCCGGCACGCGGGCGCGATTATCGTATTCAACTTCGTAATCGATCGGCATGGCAGAACCCTTTTGGGGCGGGCACGAAAAGGACCGGCTATGCGCCGGGCCGAAACAACGTTATTTCTTAGCCATGAAAATCGGCGGCAAGCAAATGCGCAGCATTTGGGTCGAGAGCGACGGCGCCAGTCTCGGCATCATCGACCAGACAGAGCTGCCGCACCGCTTGGCCATCGTTCGGCTCGTCACGCTCGAGGATAGCGCCCGGGCGATCAAGACCATGCAGGTGCGGGGAGCGCCGTTGATCGGGGCGGCCGCTGCCTACGGCATCTGGCTCGCCCTGCGCGCCGACGCATCGGATGAGGCTCTCGAACGCGCTTATGCCAGGCTTATCGCCACGCGACCGACCGCGATTAATCTGAAATGGGCCCTCGACGAGATGCTCGCCGCCGTGCGTAACCGTCCGCGCGCGGAACGGGCAGAGGTGGCGCTGCGTCGCGCCGGCGAGATTGCCGACGAGGACGTGAACATCAACCGGGCCATTGGCCGGCACGGGCTGAAAATCATCGAAGGGATTGCCGCCAGAAAAAAGGGTGAGCACGTCAACGTCCTCACCCATTGCAATGCCGGCTGGCTGGCGACGGTCGACTGGGGCACCGCGACTGCGCCGATTTACATGGCCCACGACAAGGGCATGCCGGTGCAGGTCTATGCCGACGAAACACGGCCGCGAAACCAGGGAGCATCGATTACCGCCTGGGAGCTTGGCCATCACGGCGTGCCGCACACCGTGATTGCGGACAATACCGGCGGTCACTTGATGCAGCATGGCCTCGTTGACATGGTGATTGTGGGCGCCGACCGCGTCACCGCGCAGGGCGACGTCTGCAACAAGATCGGCACTTATCTCAAGGCACTCGCCGCGCACGATAACAAGGTGCCGTTTTATGTGGCGCTGCCGTCGCCGACCATCGATTTCACCATTGCCGACGGCCGCGCCGAGATACCGATCGAGCAGCGCGCGGCTGATGAAGTTGCGACGATCAAAGGCATCACCAAAGAGGGGCGCCTGGAGACCGTGCAGGTGGTGCCGGACGGGACGCCTGTCGCGAACTATGCCTTCGATGTGACGCCCGCCCGGCTTGTCACCGGGCTGATCACCGAACGCGGCGTCATTGCCGCAAACCGGGCGGCGCTCGCGCAAACTTTTCCCGAGCGCGCCGAAGTCCGGCCAAAATCAGAACGCAGGGTCAGCTGATGGCCTTGCTCTCCACGTCGCTTGCATTGCCTATCGATGGGCGCCAGTCGGAAACCGCGCTCGCCATCGCGCGCGGCACCGCGCGGCTGTTGCATGCGCACGGGCGCTGCGTGGTCAGCGAATTGGCTTTGCCCTCCGGCCGGCGCGCCGACCTCGTCGCGCTCGATCCGGGCGGCGAACTCTGGATCGTCGAGATCAAGTCCTCGATTGCGGATTTTCGCGCCGACCAGAAATGGCAGGACTATCGCGCCCACTGCGACCGGCTGTTTTTCGCAACCACGATCGAGGTGCCCTGCGAGATTTTTCCGCCCGATACCGGATTGATTGTCGCCGATGCCTTCGGCGCCGAGTTCAAATGCGAGGCGCCCGAACACAAGCTGCCGGCGGCGACACGCAAGTCGATGATGCTGTTGTTCGCCCGCGCCGCCGCGATGCGTCTGCAATCGCTCGCCGATCCCACCGGGCCTTATGGAGATGTCGGCTGACGGTCAGCGCGGTGCGCGCTTGGCCAGAATGCGCTGCAAAGTACGGCGGTGCATGTTGAGCCGGCGCGCGGTTTCCGAGACATTGCGGCCGCACAATTCGTAAATGCGCTGGATGTGTTCCCAACGCACGCGATCGGCCGACATCGGATTTTCCGGCGGTTCGATCTTGACGTTGTCCAATGCGAGCAACGCGGCCACCACGTCGTCGGCGTCGACAGGTTTGGCCAGGTAATCGACGGCGCCGAGCTTCACGGCGTTCACCGCAGTCGCGATATTGCCGTAACCGGTGAGAATGATGCCACGCGCATCGGGCCTCCGGCGCTTGAGCGCGGAAATCACATCGAGCCCATTGCCGTCGCCGAGCCGCATGTCGACGACCGCATAGGCAGGCGCCGATTTTTCCACCTGCAGCAAGCCTTCAGACACCGACTCCGCGGTCGAAACGGAAAAGCCGCGCTGCTCCAGCGCTTTGGCGAGCCGTTGCAGGAAAGAAAAATCATCCTCGACGATCAGCAGGGATCGTTCGCCGGAGATTTTTTCTTTTGCCGCCGGGTTGGCGGCTTCACTCGTTCTAGCGTCCACGTTACCACCAGCACTTCGCGCCCTTGCGCGCATCCTAGCGCGAGCGGGGCACAAATTTCACGCAACAAATAGTGATTGTGCAAGTCTGCCTCAAGTCGCTGCGAATGTTAATGATTGCTCGAAATCGCTGCGGCTCCAGCTCAGCCTGATGACTGCACCCTTTTCGGGCAGGGGTCTATTTTCAAACAATAAAGTTGCGCCCGAGCGCTCGAGCAGCGTCTTGGCGATAAAAAATCCAAGCCCCAGGCCGGTCGGTTCGTCTCCGGTATCGTTTTGTTGATGCCGGCGGCTGGTGACGTAGGGTTCACCAATTCGAGCCAAAATTTCCGGCGCAAAGCCCGGGCCATCGTCACCGATAGTGACTCCGACGGAATCCTCATCCCACTGCGCGTCGACCGATACCCGGTCGCCCGCAAAATCAACCGCATTTTCCAGCAGATTGCCCAGTCCATAGAGAATGGCCGGATTGCGCGCGCCGACCGGCTCGCGGCTGCGGTCGTCCGGCGCGGTGACGTCGATGGCCACCCCGAAATTGCGGTGCGGCGCAACAACCTCCTCGATGAGTGCCGTCAGCCGCATGCGGTCGAACGGCTCTCCGCCTGCCGACAACTCGGTTAGCTTGGCCAGGATATCGCGGCAGCGTGTCGCTTGCTCGCGCAGAAGGCGGACGTCATCGCCATGCGGGGCATTCGGCGCGATCGCGCGCTCGAGTTCCTTGGCAATGACCGAAATGGTGGAGAGGGGCGTGCCCAGTTCGTGCGCGGCGGCGGCGGCAAGTCCGTCAAGCTGGGAAAGATGCTGTTCGCGCGCGAGGACCAGTTCGGTCGCCGCAAGCGCGTCCGAGAGCTGGCGTGACTCCTCGGTGATCTGCCACGCGTACACTCCGATAAATCCGATCGCGAGAAGAATGCACAACCAGACGCCCATCATATAGATCGGCGGCAACTGCAGCGGATCGTCGCTGTCCCACGGGAGCGGGTAGTGCACAAACACGAGTATTGTCGCGCAGGCCACCGCGAAGCCGCCCAGCAAAAGCGTGAACCGCGGCGGCAACGCGGTTGCCGACAGCAGGACCGGCCCCAAAAACATAAACGCGAATGGATTCTGCAATCCGCCGGTCAGGAACAGGAGCACTGCCAGCTCCGCAATGTCGAAGGCCAGCAGCCAGGCGGCGCGGTCGGGCTCGAGCCGTTGGGTCATATGGAAACGCAATCGCAGCGCCACATTGAGCCAGGCCGCCAGAACGATCGCCGCAAGACACGCGTAGATCGGCAGCTCGAAATCGAAGCCGTAATAGACCACGAGAACCGCCGTGGTCTGCCCGATGATCGCAAGCCAGCGCAGTCGCACCAGCGTGTCGAGGCGCACGTTGCGGCGCGGATGATGCTGACTGAGGCCAAACACAGGCATAGGGCAGTCTAACGCCACGCGGTGCGCGCACAAATTGCCCCCGCATCGCGGGGCTTGCACTTCCTGCGGCGGAGCGTCACATCTTTCGCCCTATGGATGCGCAAAACACGTCCGCTATCGCCGTCGACCAATTGGTCAAACGCTACAAGGGCGTGGCGGCAGTTGATGGCATTTCCTTTCGTCTGCCCCCGGGTTCGATTACCGGCCTGCTGGGCGGCAACGGCGCCGGAAAGACCACCACGATTGCGATGATCATGGGGCTGGTCACACCCACCTCCGGCACCGTAAGCGTGCTCGGTGTGCAAATGCCGCAGGAGCGTTATCGGGTCCTGCACAGGATGAATTTCGAGAGTCCTTATGTCGACATGCCGATGCGTCTCACGGTGCGGCAGAACCTTTCGGTATTTGCGCAGCTTTACGCGGTAAAGAACATCGACGAACGCATCGGCAGCCTGGCTGCCGAGCTCGATCTGACCGAATTTCTCGATCGGCCGACCGGCAAGCTGTCGGCGGGCCAGAAGACCCGGGTTTCGCTCGCTAAGGCGTTGCTCAACAAACCGGAAGTATTGCTGCTGGACGAGCCAACAGCATCGCTTGATCCCGACACCGCGGATTGGGTGCGCTCGCGGCTCGAGCGCTATCGCAGTGAACAGAGCGCAACGGTGTTGCTTGCCTCTCACAACATGGGCGAGGTCGAGCGTTTGTGCGAGCGCGTCATCATCATGAAGAAAGGCCGCATCGAAGACGACGATACACCGGCACGTCTGCTCGCGCGCTACGGCCGCGAGACCCTGGAAGAGGTGTTCCTCGATGTGGCGCGCGGGCGACGGCACAGCGAGGCCGCAAAATGATCGACAGCGATGCCGGCATGGAATTCTCGTTCAATCGCGTCGCCGCCATGGTGCGTCGTTACTGGTATCTGCTGCGTTCCTCGTGGCCACGCATTCTCGATCTGATCTATTGGCCGACCGTGCAGATGCTGATGTGGGGTTTTCTGCAGGTCTACATTTCGCAAAACGCCGGGTTTTTTGCCCGCGCCAGCGGTGTCTTCATCGGCGCGGTGCTGTTGTGGGATATCCTGTTCCGCGGCCAGCTTGGCTTTTCCATTTCATTTCTCGAAGAGATGTACGCGCGCAACCTCGGCAACCTCATGATGTCGCCGCTGCGGCCGGCCGAATTCCTGCTTGCGCTCATGATGATGAGCATTGTGCGATTGTCGATCGGCATGATCCCGGTGTCGTTTCTTGCCATCGCGTTCTTCGGCTTCAATCTATGGGCGCTCGGTCTCGCGCTCGTTGCGTTTTTCGCCAATCTCATTCTCACGAGCTGGGCGGTCGGAATTTTTGTCGCTGGTTTGTTGCTGCGAAATGGTCTTGGCGCCGAGAGCATGGCCTGGACCATCATGTTTTTGTTTCTGCCGCTGACCTGCGTCTACTATCCGGTGGCGGTTTTGCCGGAATGGCTTCAGTACTTTGCCTGGGCGCTGCCGCCGACCTACGTGTTCGAAGGTATGCGCGCGCTGGTGATCGACCATGTCTTTCGCGCCGATCTGATGATCCAGGCCTTTGCGTTTAATGTTGTGATGTTCGCGGCTGCATCATTCGCTTTTTTCAAGCTTTTGCAGAGCGCGCGCGTGCAGGGCTCGCTCTTGCAAACCAGCGAATAGCCGAAAAACCCTTTAGTTCTTTAGGCTTAACGCGACAGTCCGCGTTGTAAACCGGACGCCAAGAACTTATCTCTATGTTGACGCTATGACAGAAAAACGACAGTCTCCCGCACCGCAGCGAGGCCCGGGGACTGATTCCATGGCAATAGGCGAATTCGGCGGAGCGGCAACGCTTTCCGACGATAACGGCACGTTGCTGGCGACGCCGATGTATTGGTTTTACGAGCTAGGCCATGCCGCGCTTAATCCCTCGCGGGCCTTCGCCGACGCCACCCGGCTCTTCTTCAAAAATCCGGCCAATCCGCTTGCCCACACGGCCTATGGCAAGTCAGTGGCGGCGACGATGGAACTGTTCGAACGGTCGACCCGCCGCTATCGCCGTCCGGAATGGGGCATCGAATCAACCACCGTCGGCGCCGAGAAGATTCCCGTGCACATCAAGAGCGTGTGGCAGCGTCCGTTCTGCCAGCTCTTGCATTTTGAACGTGCCTTTGCGCGTCCGCCGCGCCGGCCGCAGCCAAAATTGCTGATTGTTGCGCCGATGTCGGGCCACTATCCGACGCTGCTGCGCGGGACAGTAGAGACCTTTCTGCCAAATCACGACGTGTACATGACCGAATGGGTCGACGCGCGCATGGTGCCGCTGTCGGAAGGACGCTTCGATCTCGACGACTACATCGACTACATCATTTCGATACTGCATCTGCTCGGCGGTGATGTGCACGTGATCGCCGTTTGCCAGCCGTCGGTGCCGGTAATGGCCGCCATCGCGCGAATGGAGGCCGACAACGATCCGAATGTTCCACATTCCATGGTGCTGATGGGCGGGCCGATTGACACGCGCGTCAATCCCAATGAGGTCAACAAACTCGCGGAGCGGCGCGGGCTCGGCTGGTTCCGAACCCATGTCATCACCAAGGTGCCGTTTCCGCATCCCGGTGTGATGCGCGACGTCTATCCGGGCTTCCTGCAGCTTCATGGTTTCATGAGCATGAATCTCGATCGGCACATTGAAGCGCATCACAATCTGTTCCTGCATCTGGTCAAGGGCGACGGAGACTCGGCTCAGAAGCATCGGGAGTTCTACGACGAATATCTGGCCGTCATGGATCTTGCGGCCGAGTTCTATCTGCAGACGGTGGATACCGTGTTCGTCCGTCATGCGCTGCCCAAGGGCGAGATGACCCACCGCGGTCGTCGCGTCGATCCGGCCGCGATCAAGCGCGTCGCGCTGATGACGGTGGAAGGCGAGAACGATGATATTTCCAGCGTCGGTCAGACCGAGGCGGCGCACGCTCTATGCGTCAACATTCCGGCGGAGCATAAGGCCCACTACATGCAGCCCGCCGTCGGCCACTACGGCGTGTTCAATGGTTCACGCTTCCGGGCGGAAATCGCGCCCCGCATCGCCGATTTCGTGCTGTCGCGCAACGGCGGGCGTAATCAGAACTCCGCTGTGTTGAAAGTTGCGGCCCAGCGTTGATCTCGCGCCTACGCACTTATTTTGGCAAACTGTCGAGCCGATCTGATTCGAGGTCGACAATGTCCGCACCGTTGCGCGCTCTGCTCTTCCGCCGCACCAGCGAGCCGTCGGCGATTACAATCGATCTCGACGGTGAAATCTATCTTGTGCATGTGCGTCGTCATCGGCAAGCCCGCCGCTACACGCTTCGCATCCACGCCACAAGCCGCGAAGTCGTGCTTACCATGCCGCCGCGCGGCAGCGCGAGACAGGCCAAGGAATTCGCCGAGAAAAACAGCGCCTGGATCGCAACGCGGCTCAACCGCCTTCCAGAGGCCGTCCCCTTCGCGCACGGTACCGTGCTGCCACTGCGCGGGCGCGACCATCGTATCGAGCATCGCCGCGGCGCAAGGGGTACGGTCTGGATCGAGACGCGCGAGAACGAACACCTGCTCTGCGTTGCCGGCGAGGAGCCGCATTTGCCGCGCCGGGTGCGTGACTATCTCAAGCGCGAGGCAAAGAACGATCTGGAATCGGCAAGTCGGCTTGCGGCGCAGGCGCTTGGAGTCACGATCAGGCGGGTATCGGTGCGCGATCAGTCGAGCCGCTGGGGTTCGTGTTCGTCGACCGGCGTGCTTTCATATTCCTGGCGATTGATCCTTGCTCCGCCCTTTGTGCTCGACTATCTCGCGGCGCATGAGGTCGCGCATCTCATCGAGATGAATCACTCGCGCCGCTTCTGGCGGCAGGTTGAACGCATTTGTCCGAATATGGGACGCGCCAAAGCCTGGCTCGATGCGCACGGCGCCGACCTGCATCGCTACGGTCTCGACCCGCGTTCGTGAGAACTCTGCGGAACCATTGACCTATGTTGCGGCCCGGAACTTTCGCGCTCACGGCTTTGCTGGCGGCGTTGAGCGCAATCGGCCCGCTTACGACCGACATGTACCTGCCATCCCTGCCGGATATCGCACGGCAGCTCGATGCCTCAACGGCCCAGGTGCAGCTCACGATTTCCGCCTATCTGATTGGCTTCGCAGTGGGGCAGATTTTCTATGGCCCGGTGTCGGATCGACATGGCCGCAAGCCCGTGTTGCTTGCTGCGATCGCGCTTTATTGCGTGGCAAGCCTGGCTTGCGCGCTCTCGCGATCGATCGAAATGCTAATCGTCGCCCGCGCGTTTCAGGCAATCGGGGGTTCCGGTGGTATCGTGCTTACCCGCGCCATCGTACGCGATATTTATTCGGGCGCCCGCGCTGGCCGGGAATTGTCGCTCATCGCTTCGGTGATGGCGCTCGCGCCGGTATTGGCGCCCATCGCCGGTGGCGTATTGCAGACCGTTTTTGGCTGGCGCGTGGTTTTCATGACGCTAGTTGCCGCGGGTCTCGTCGGCACGGCCGTCGTCTCGATTCTGCTTCCGGAGACGCTGAATACGCGCGCGGCTGAACCTGTTTCGATCGCATCGATGTTTCGTTCCTATCGCGTGGTCGGACGCAATCCGGCATATCTGGCTTACCTCGGTATTACATCGGCGAGTTACGCCGGTCTTTTCGCGTGGATTTCGGGCGCCGCATTCGTGCTGCAAGGTCTCTATGGCCTTACGCCGTTCGATTTTGGTGTCGCCTTTGCGCTCGGTTCTCTCGGCTACATGACCGGGTCGGCTCTGGCGGCGCGGATCGTGATCAAATTTGGACTGGACGGCGTGCTTGGTCTCGGCGGCTGTGCTTGCGCCGCGGGCGGTCTCGGAATGGTGGTGGCGGTCGCGCTCGGGCTTACATCGTCCGTGTCACTTGTACTGCCTATGGCGGTTTACCTCGCCGGACTTGGCATGGTGCTGCCGCAGGGTATCGCTGGAGCGATGACGCCATTTGCGGAACGTGCGGGTGCTGCCTCTTCGCTGTTCGGCTTCGTGCAGCAAAGCATCGCGGCTGTCTGCGGTGCGGCTGTCGGCTGGTTCCTGGGTCAGAGCGCGTGGCCGCTGGCCATTGGGGTTGCGGCGATGGGCTGCGCGACCTTGGGATTGTGGCTGGCCACGCTTCGCGTCCGCGGCGCCGCTATCAAGCGCTAGATTCAGCGGCGGCCAAAAATATTGTTAAGCAGCCAGCCGTCGAGTCCGCCACTTCCGGCGGTCGGCGAATTGTTGGCTGCGACCGGCACGGGTATCGGTGCGGGCGGCGTGGGTCTCGATCCGCCGCCGAAGAGTCCGGAGAAAAAACCGCCGGGCGAAGTCCCCGGCAAGCTTGCGACGGGAACCCCTTGATGTGCACCGCGCATGAAGCGGCTCCAGATTTCCGCCGGCAAGGTGCCGCCGGTCACATGCTTGGTCGGCGTGCCATCGTCGTTGCCGAGCCAGACGCCGGTAACAAGATGGGATGTGTATCCGATAAACCATGCATCGCGGAAATCTTGCGAGGTCCCGGTCTTTCCGGCCGCCGGCCAGCCAGGCAACGCTGCCTTTTGCGCGGTGCCGATGGTCAAGGTCTCGGCCATCATCGCGTTCATCATCGCGACGTAGCGCGCATCGATAATGCGGCCGAGCTGCTGGATGCTGCGCGCGTAAAGGACCTTGCCATTGGTTGCGGTAATCTTGTCGACGACGCGCGGAATCAGCGCATAGCCGCCATTGGCGAAGGGCGCGTAGGCGCCGACCAGTTCGAGCATCGAGACTTCTGAGGTGCCGAGCGCGATCGAGGCATTTGGCTCGAGTTTGGAAGCGATACCAAGCCGGTAGGCGGTGCGAACAACCGCCATCGGCGTGACTTCTAGCGTGAGACGTACCGAAACAGTGTTCAACGACAGCGCAAGCGCTTTGGTCAGCGTTACCGGTCCGAAATATTCATGACTGTAATTTTCAGGCTGCCAGCCTTTGACGTTGATCGGCTTGTCCTCGCGCACGGTATCGGGCGTAAGGCCATGCTCTAGCGCTGTCAGATAGACGAACGCTTTGAAGGCGGATCCCGGTTGGCGTTTGGCGGCGACCGCGCGATTGAACTGGCTGTCGGCATAATTGCGCCCGCCGACCAGGGCGCGCACTGCGCCGTCCGGCGTCATCGCGACCAGCGCGCCCTGTGCAACGCCATTCTTGTCGCCCTTTTGCGCCAATTCATCGTTGAGCGCCTTTTCAGCGCTTGCCTGCAGGTTGGCATCGATCGTGGTCTGCACCACGATGTCTTCGTCGATGTGGCCAAGCGTGTCGTTAAGCGCGTCCATGACCCAGTCGGCCACATAATTGACCGAGCCGGTGCTGGCTTGCGCAACGATGCGCGGTGGGTGCGCCAATGCGGCGCGTTCGGTGATGCCGTTGATGAACCTGAGCTCCGCCATGGAGCTGAGCACAATTTGAGCGCGTTTTTCAGCGCCGTTGAAATTACGCGTCGGCGCAAGTCGTGATGGCGACTTCACCAGTCCGGCGAGCAGCGCAGCTTCGGCCAACGTAATGTGACGTGCGGATTTTCCGAAATAGCGCTGCGAAGCCTGTTCGATGCCATAGGCGCCGGAGCCGAAATACACTCGGTTGATGTACATTTCGAGAATCTGCGTCTTGGTGAATTTGCGCTCGAGCCAGAGGGCCAGGAGCGCTTCCTGGAGCTTGCGGGTAATCGTGCGTTCCTGGGTCAGAAAAAGATTTTTGGCGAGTTGTTGGCTGATGGTGGAGCCGCCCTGGGCGACACCGCGATGCAGGACGTTGGCGACGAACGCCCGTCCAATGCCAAACGGATCCACACCGTGATGCTCGTAGAAACGCCGGTCCTCGATGGCGATGAAGGCCTTCGCCACATAACTCGGCATTTCTTTCAGGGGCAGCGGTTCGCCGGCGAGATCGCCGCGGCGGGCAAGGGCGCGACCTTGCATGTCCACGATCTGTATCGAGGGGGGGCGCTTGGGAATCTCCAAGGACTGGATTGGCGGCAGGTGCGCGCCAACCCAGGCGACAACACCTGCGCCTCCGATCGCGAGCCACAGGCAAGCGACCAAGCCCCAATACGCGATCCGGCCAATTAACGCGCGCTTGCTGCGGGCAGGGCGCTTCTTGCGTGCGCGGCGCTTGCGGGGTTTCGCGCGAGGGTTTTCTTCGGCGCTCGGCGCAGGGCGATCATCGGCCGAAATGTGCAGATCCGGTCCATTGTCGAACACCGGCTCCTTGCGCGCGCTCGCTTGTCCTCTTTTCGACGCCATAGCGCGACCCGTTTCGCCGGCGCCCATGGAGAACCGGCCCGATCGGCACGCTAAGCGGCCTAATTTAAGGGCTCGTTAAGATGACCGGGTCGGTGAATCCCAGTTGGCGCGTTAGGCCGGTTGGTACGCCGACGGCACGGAAAGCCGCGTATCGAACAAGCCGGGCAAGGTATGGGCATCGGACGCTCTGTGGCTGATCGTCATGCTGTCCAAAACCCAAACATGCGCGCCCGCCGTACCGCGCGATGCGGGACGTGAAGAACCGCTATTGGCCTTGAATGGAAAACTTGTCGCCGCTGAATGCTCGTTGGTGTTCAACCGGCTGCCGCTGGCGGCCGGCGCCTTCCTCTGTGGGTTGCGCCTCAGCCCGCGCCGCAAGTGCTGCGGGTTTGATCTTTGTCAGAGCTTCAGGAGCTGAGGGGGCTCTCGGCTGGGCAGCAAGTACGGCATCCGATGTCATGTCGGGCGCTGGCGCGGGCGTGGCGACAAGAGTTTGTATTGAATCGGAACGCCAGGCCTTCGGAAGACCGTAACGGCCGCTGGTGACCACCGCTTGCGTATCTTTGTCCAGCGTTGCATCCGCAACGAACAGTAATGCAACCAGCACCGAACCTACCACCGCGAAGTAAGTGAAAATTGGCATCGCACGCGTTCCCACTGACACTGTCCGCTATTGACCCATAGCGGGCATTTCGACTGGCCGACTCTTGTCTACGCTCGCTGCAAGACGGACGTCAGCGCACACCCGCCAGGAGCGGCCACAGCTGGCCGCCGAGGCTCGCTGTTACCACCGTGAACCAGGCAACGAACAAGGTCAGAGCCAACGTGGTGATACGGATATTTTTCCACATTCCGCCAGCTTAACCGCCAGGGATACGTGGGCACTTATACACGCGTATATTCAAGTATAGGTCGGGCGGGCCGCACCAGACCGGCTAACTAAGGCCGTGTTCTGCGTAACACGTTCGTATAGACACCGCGCCCCATTCGATGAGGATCTCATACGCATTCACAATGGAGCGCTATGGGCTGCGCACGCACACTCGACCCGCAATAAAAGGGACGACCAAGGGTCCGTCTCGACATCAATCACTTATGCGGGAGTACACGGCAATGAATCTCGTATCACTCATCATGAAATTTCTAACGCCAGACATGATCGGGCGCATCGCAACCTCGCTCGGTCTCGATCGGAACGGCGCATCCTCCGCAATCGAAGCGGGGGTGCCGGGATTGCTGGCGGCGCTCGCCGGCGTTGCCAATAAGCCTGGCGGTCCACAAAGGCTTGCTGATGCTGCCAAGCAGGAAGTCGGCACACTCGACAAATTTGCGAGTTCTTCGGGCGCAGCGAGCCCAAGCGTTCTCGCGGAGCGTGGATCGCGAATACTCGGCTCGCTCCTTGGCGACCGGGATCAGGCGGCGCTCGCGACCGCAGTGGGCAAATATTCCGGCGTGGGAACGGCCGCAGGCAGCTCATTGCTCGCGGGGTTGGGCCCGCTTGTTATGGGCGCGATTGCCCAGCAGCAAGGCTCGCGCGCTATCGATGGCAACAGCATTGCAAGTCTTCTCGCGGGCCAGAAAGACAATATCGCCGCTGCGCTTCCCTCGGGCTTCGGCAAGTTGCTTGGTGGCACGGGCCTGTTCGACACGATTAACGACGTGACGAGACGAACGGCTGCGGCGGGCGCCGAGACGACACGCGCCGCCGCCGCATCGGTGACGCGGACAATCGACGACACGCGGCGCTCTGCCGCTGCAGCAGCGTCCACCGGTACAAACTGGCTCACTTGGGCCATTCCTGCGTTGGCGATTGCCGCGCTGCTGGTCTGGCTCGTCGGGCGTCCCGCGGAGCAGGCGGTTCAACAGGGCACTACCGCCTTGCAGAGCTTGACGGTGGGCGGAATGGATGTCGGGAAGCAGGTCACTGACAGCATCGGTAACCTGCGTACAACGCTTGCCGGCATTACGGACGAAGCGTCGGCGCGGGCGGCGATGCCTCGACTCCAGGCCGTCACGGCCCAGATCGATAAAGTCAACGCAATGATGGGACAAATGTCAGACGGGCAGCGAAAGTTGCTCGCCGGATTGGTCAATCCCGTGACGTCGACACTCAATCAGTTGTTCGACAAAGTGCTGGCGATTCCCGGTGTGGCCGAAATTATAAAGCCTACCATTGATACGCTGAAAGCCAGGCTCGCAACTTTGACCGCCTGAATGTCGCGGCCCAAACATCGGCCGTCCGCACACGCGGACGGCCGATGCATCACTCGATGGGTTGCGGTCCCGAAATAGCAGTGCAATAGTGCAATATTCCAACTTCTTGGGACGGCCAGCGTATTAAGTCGCTGCGTTAGGATTTCCGATGAGCCCATCGAATGGTGACGATGCTGCGACGGCTCGCTCATCAAGTCTAAGGGGAATGCGTATTCTCCTGGTGGAAGATTCCTGGCAGCTCGGTATGGCCCTCAAGAGCCTCCTTCGGAGCCTCGACGCGGAAGTTGACGGACCAGTTGCGACAATGATTGATGCCGAGCATCTGATTTCCGAACGCGTCCCCGACGCCGCCGTCGTCGACATCAATCTCCGGCAAGGTGAGCGCTCGTACGGACTGATCGATCGATTAGTTGGTCGAGGTGTTCCCGTTATTGTAACCTCAGGGTATTCGGATCTCCCGAAGGTCCCAACGGAGGCCCACGTTCTCGAGAAACCCATCAGCGAGGAGAAGCTTATCGCGATATTGCGCTCGGTTTTCCGCGGGCAGTGAGATTTGCCGCTCGCTAGTCAGCCAATCTTCATCTCTGTTCGATAGGGACGTCGATTTTGCAGCGGACTCCGTTGGGTGCGAATGTGAGGTCTACCATTCCACCAAGCTCGTGAGGGATCAATTCGCGTATGAGGCTGGTCCCATACCCGGGGTTGGCAGGACTAACCACCGATGGGCCGCCGGTTTCCTGCCATTCAATTCTCACGCGCGCTGTCCCATCCTCGCCATCCTGGCGGTCCCAACTTACCGAGACATGGCCGTTGGGGTTCGACAGCGCCCCATATTTTACGGCATTCGTCACGAGCTCATGAAGCGCCATTGCCACCGCCTGGGTCGTCGCCGGGGCGAGCGTGACATCAAGGCCGTGGATCGTAGTGTTTGCAATCGTCACGTACGGCGCAAGCTGATTGTGGACGAGATCAGCAAGATTGACACCACTCCAACGGCTTTGGCTGAGAAGTGAGTGGGCATTCGCCATGGATTGAATGCGCTTGTCGAGTACTTCAACAAACTGGTCAACCGAACTGCTGCCCTGGCGCGTATACGTGCTGATCACGGCAACCTTCGCGAGCAAGTTCTTGACGCGGTGATCGAGTTCCGCGATCAACAAGCCTTGACGCTCCTCGGACTGTTTGCGTTCCGTAATGTCAACAGTCAGTCCCTTCAGCTGCACACACCGGTCAGCTTCGTCAAATTCCGCTCTTGACGATTCTTCAAGCCAAATTTCTCGGCCATCCGGACGACCGAAACGGAATGTCATTTTATATGAAGGCTTGCCGGGACTGACAGAGTGAACGAGGGCTTTGAAATGCGCGCGGTCGTCCGGGTGGATTCGCGCAAGGAATTCACTGGCCGAAAAGGTCTGCTTTGGATTGAATCCAAGAATTTGCGCGGCGTTGTCACTGCGCTGTGAGGAGTTGGTGCGGGCATTCCACTCGAACGCCAGAACACCTCCCACTTTCAGCGCTTCTTGAAGGCGCGCTTGGCCCTCAAAAAGAGCGGCCTCGTGCTGGCGTCGCTCGGCGAAGAGCGAAGCAAGAACGAGTGCGCAGAGGGAGGTAGCCAGAATGGTGGCTTGGGCAGCCAGGACGTGCTGTTCGATTGAGAGAGTGGAGTCACCGAAATAACCGATGCCAAAGGTTGTCATCCAAACCAATGTGAAGGCAATGATGAACGCGGCGCCTGATGCAAATACGGGGCGACAACGGGCTGCAAGCCACAGCAGCAGCGGAAACAGCGCGGCAATTGGCACAACAATTCCCCAATGGCCCCGCGGCAGAAAAATTACAGTTCCACTAATTCCGGTAAGTATCACCAGCGCTAAGATGCCTTCGATCAGCTCGCGCCGCGGCGGCGGCTTGCGCGCGGCTGAAGCAAGCTCGATTATCAGCGGTGCAATCGTAAGAATTCCGAGCGCGTCGGACGCGAACCAGTGCTGCCAAATGGATAAAACTGGTGCCGCCGAGTTGTGGAAGTACAAGAACCCTGCAGTTCCGCCAACTCCCGAGACGGCGGCTGCGACCGTCGCCGCCGCCAGAATTCCCAGCACATGGCTCAGCCTGTCGAGACTAAATCCCAACCCAAAGTATTTCTCGATCAGCCATCCCGCCAGCAAAGCTTCGCCTGCGTTGCAGAGGGCGAAGACAATTGCGCCCATCAAAGTCCGGTCACCCAATAGATTGGCAACGATTGTTGCGACTGCCGCGCCAGCCGCCACCGGTAATCGCGCGCGCGGGCCGGTCGCGATTAAGACGCCGGCCGCAACGCCTGAAGCGGGCCAAAATACGGCCACGCCGTCGGGCTTAGTCAGCAAAAGGAGACTCAACCGCGCTGCTAGGAAGTAGGCAATTCCGACCAGAACAGAGAGGCCAATCAACTGGGCCCACTGCTGCGGCGAATGACTAGTGGCAGGCAGCTTGCGTTCGACCTGCTTGGGTACGTACTGCAACAACTCACCCCTTCCGCTGCACTACGTGTATAGCACGAACTTATAAAATATGGATGTGCGAGGATGACCACTTCTGGCCCAGGTTGATCCGCAGAAGCGTTGAAACTAGGCCCTTGGGCCTCCGGGGTGCTTCGCCATTAGGTTTGAGATCTGCCGCAAAAAATTCACTCAGAAACAATTTCTGACGGCATTCGGTTGCAATGGGTCGCGGTGACGTGATCTGAGATCAAGCGAGGCAATACGTGAGTATCTTGCGTGCTTGCGCGGGGTCGGCGATTGGGCTGACTGCTGGCTCACAGTCGAGAAGTGTGTGTGTGGGAACTGGCTTTTCAATCGAAATGGAATTGTGCGCGGGAGGCAAGGCAATCGGCGCTAACGGCAGCCGGTCCCCTTTACCGGCCCGATTGACCGAAATGGTGACGACCGTTGCATTGTCGGCGGTGACTGGGCTCGTTAGCACAGTAACGGCGCCGGCGACGAAGCAGCTAAAGGCAGTCATCACCGCTAAAAGTTTAAGTTTGTTACCAGAAGTATTGTGCATGCAAATGTGGGGGGCTCTGGGTTGCGATCGCTCGTTAGGAAATGGCGTTCAAAATCAACAGGCCGACAAATATGGCCGTCAGCGATAAACCAAAAACTTCTGCGGTCGCACGCTCGTCCATGGCCATCTCTCCGTTCAACGGATATTCGCTTGACCGATGTCTGTGTACGCCTTGGTTTTGCCTGCCTTGATCACAACGTCGGCGGTTTCGATGCGGGTGGGGGCCACGCTGTCGAGCCGCGCATTGATTCCGATGGCTACCACGGCGATCGACGCAACAAGAGAGACAACCACGATCTTGAGGTGGGTGGATTGCCCTGCGGACCAGAGTGAACCGTCCATGGAGTGTCCTCCGTCAAAAATCATTGCTCGTGTCTTCAGTAAATTCCGTGCGCCCGAGAAACGTTGGCAACCGCGTTTCTCGTTGCGTGCTGAATTGGGTGACCTTGGCTCGCTACAGTCTGCGAGCGCGCCGGTTGCATCGGCAGCACGACAACCTTCGTCCCCACATTCACTCGTGTGTAGAGATCGATGACATCCTCATTCAGCATGCGGATGCATCCGCTGGATACTTGCTTGCCGATTGTGGACGGGGCATTCGTTCCGTGGATGCGGTAGACGGTGCCACTGAGATACATGGCGCGTGCGCCAAGTGGATTTCCCGGACCGCCTGCCATAAAGCGAGGCAGGTACGGCTGGCGGTGAAGCATTTCCTCTGGCGGAATCCAGTCCGGCCATTCCGCTTTGCGCTCAACCGCCTTCACGCCTGACCACGTGAAGCCCTCGCGGCCCACTCCGATTCCGTAGCGAATGGCTTTGCCGGAACCGAGCACGTAATAAAGATAAGTGTTCGGCGTATCGATAACGATCGTACCGGCGGCTTCGCGCGTCGGATAATCAACCACGTGCCGGTGCAAGCGTGCCGGAACCTCGGCGGCTATTTGGACGTCATCGGCATCTGTCGGCTCCTGCAAAGCCTGCTGGAATATGAAAGCGCCTCGATTGAATGGGGCTGCATACCCGAGCGGTTCAGCGAGCGCCGCGTCGCCGGCGAATAATGCAACCGCTGTCATTGTCGCGAATGTGAGGCTCATTCCGTGGATTCTGTTGCTGGACATCACAAAACCCTCCGAATAATTCCGAGTTACTTCGAATTGCGGGTCGCTGCGCTTGGCAAGTAGCCGGCCACGACAAATCGCACTTCAGAGGCTTTGCCAGTGAGCCGGCGGCCATCACGAATGCAGTCGCTTGGGTAATAAGGCCAAGCATGCTGAGAGCATTTGTCGTCGGCCCGCCGAGTATCGAGTCTGTCGCTCTTGGCTGAAGGGGCGCTTGCCTGTACCGCCGTGCTCGGTGCCGTGGCGAGCGCAACGCCGCCAATAAGCGTCGCAACTGCAAAGCCACCAATAACAACGGTCCTAAACATCTTGAGCTCCCTGCAACGAATTAAGCTTTTTTGATTGCAGGGAGCGTAGGGCGGTGACGATCGGTCGCGCCACTGTACGCTGGTTAAAGGCAAGTATCGAAAAGAGAGGATGACCTATACGAAGGTATCGAGCGGTCCGGTCAAATCATGCCGAAAGCTGTAACTCAACGGTGATCTGTGTATTTATTCCAAAGGTCGAAATTGTCATGTACGGTTCAATGATTGACGTCGTTTGCCGAGTCATTGGTGATGCAAAAACCGGCAAAAGTTAAACGTACCAGCTTGGGCCGTCGCCAGCCTTCCGGTAGGGCGCGCAAGATTTCGAAACTGCAGCAGCTGCACGAACGGTTATCCGAGCTTCAGCTCATTTACGATACCGCACCCATCGGGCTTGCTTTCCTGACTCTCGATTGCCGTTACCTCCAGATTAATCAACGATTGACGGAAATTTGCGGTATCTCGGTTGCCGATCATATCGGGCGGTCGGTTCGCGAAACCGTCCCGCGGGTGGCGGAGCAGGTCGAAAAATTAGTTCATACTATCGCTCGCACCGGAGAGCCCATTACGGGAGTCGAAGTTCGTGGGCAGCGAGCTGACAGACTCAACGCCGACCATATTTGGATTACAAACTGGCATCCTTTGAAGAATGCCGAAGGGCATATTGTTGGCGTTAATGTGGTTGCCGAAGACATAACCGAGCGCAAGCGCGCCGAAACAGTCCTTGCGGCGAGCGAAAAGGCATTACGTGAAAGCGAGACGCGTTTCCGCGACCTTGCCGATAACATCAGCCAGTTCGCATGGACGGCCGATACGGACGGTAGACGATATTGGTTCAACAAACGCTGGCATGACTATGCCGGAACCACACTCGAAGAAATGCAGGGCTATGGTTGGAGAAAATTGCACCATCCAGACCATATCGATCGTGTCGACAAGGGTATCCGGCAAAGCTTCAAAGGCGATGAACCTTGGGAAGACACCTTCCCGTTGCGTGGTCGAGACGGCAAGTACCGCTGGTTTCTCTCGCGCGCTCTGCCCATCCGCGACGAAACCGGCAAGGTTGTCCGGTGGTTTGGAACCAATACCGACATCACGAAGCAGCTTGAAGCAGAGAAAGCCCTCCGCGAGCTCAACGAGACGCTGGAGCAGCGCGTCGAGGCGCAGACACGAGAACGGCTTCAAATCTGGAACGTGTCGCAGGACTTGCTGTTGGTGACCGATCTGGACGGCAACTATCTCAGCGTGAATCCCGCCTGGACCGCGTTGCTCGGTTGGTCGGAAACAGAGCTGCTCGGCAAAACGTCCCAATGGCTGCTGCACCCGGATGATCGCGACAAGACGCGCGCGGAAATCAGCCAGCTCGCCGCAGGCCATGTGACGCAACGTTTTGAAACCCGCTTTCGTCACAAGAACGGCTCATACCGTTGGTTGTCATGGAAAGCCGTTCAAGACCATGGGCGAATATACGCAATGGCGCGCGACGTCACAGGCCTCAAGGATGCCGAGAACAGGTTGATGGAGGCCCGGCAAGAACTTTCACAGGCCGCCCGCCGCACAACGCTGGCAGCAATGTCGGCTGCGATCGCGCATGAGATCAGGCAGCCGCTCGGAGCGATCGTGACAAACGCCAATGCTGGCCTTCGCTGGCTGAATCGGCCGACGCCGGATCTCGATGAAGTGCGCGATACTCTTACACATATCATTGCAGACGGTCACAGGGCTAGCGAAGTGATCCAATCAGTACGCGGGATGTTCGCTAAGGGTGATCACGCGGGAGCCCCGCTCGATACGAATGAACTTATTCGCGATACGATCGCGATAGCGAGCAACGAGCTGGAGACGTCAGGAGTCGTTGTTGAACTTGAGCTGGCCGGACAACTTCCTTTGATTCCTGCGCACAGAGGCCAGCTTCAGCAGGTCATTTTGAACATCATTACGAACGCCACCGACGCAATGCGCGCAATCGACGACCGGACGCGAGTGCTGCGTGTGCGATCCAGGCCCTTCGACTCGAATGGGGTGGCTGTATCAGTACAAGATTCCGGCACCGGAATAGACCCGGAAAACATTGATCGTGTCTTTGAGACCTTTTTCACCACCAAAACCAACGGCATGGGGATGGGCTTGGCCATATGCCGGTCAATCGTCGAGGCTCATGGTGGAAATTTGTCTGTATCGCCAGGCATACCCCATGGGTCCGTATTCCACATCGTCCTGCCCGGTATTCAATGATAGAACTGGTCGAGGAAAATGGCCGTTGAATGAAAAACGAACGATCCGCAACGCTGCCGGTCGTTTTCGTCGTTGACGACGATGCGTCCGTGCGCGAAGCGCTCGGTAGTTTAATACGGTCAATAGGATTGCGGGTCGAAGCGTTCGCTTCCGCACAGGAGTTCTTTACAGCAAAGCGACCTGACGCGGCCTGCTGCTTGATCCTCGATGTCAGGTTGCCAGGGCTAAGCGGGCTGGATTTTCAAACGGAACTGACGAAGGCTAAAATTAAGATTCCTATCATTTTCATCACCGGCCATGGCGACATCCCGATGTCTGTGAAGGCCATGAAGGCGGGCGCTATTGAATTCCTGACCAAGCCGTTTCGTGATCAGGATCTGTTGGACGCCATCCAGGTCGCGCTCGAACGCGCCCGGGCCAGTCACGAAAGTGAGAAGGCGATTTCCGAATTAAGGGCAAGATTCGAGACGCTCACGCCGCGCGAACAAGAGGTCATGGCTTGGGTAACCGGCGGTCTTTTGAATAAACAGGTCGCCGCCGAAATCGGAGTAACCGAGATCACGGTGAAGGTGCATCGCGGAAAGGTAACGAAAAAAATGGGAGCGAAATCTTTGGCCGATCTCGTGAAAATGGCGGATATCTTGGGGATTCGCCGCACGAAATCGTAGGCAACTATACCTTGGTGTAATTCCTCGATCCAATCCGATAGCTAATCTTTACCTTCGAGATTGTGCGCATCGCTCCGCAAAGACCTACATGCACATCATCGAGGAAGCCAACTTGTCGAAGGTGCCTGTGATCGCGATTGTTGACGACGATGAATCGTTCCGCCGAGCCACAATGAATTTTGTACGGTCGCTTGGCTATGGAACGGCCGCATATGAATCCGCCGAAGCGTTTCTGCAGTCGAACCGTATCCATGACACTGATTGCCTGATTACTGACGTGCAAATGCCAGGCATGACTGGAATCGAGCTGCAAGGCCGATTGATTGCCCAAGGCCATCGGCTGCCGATCATCTTCATTACGGCCTTTCCCGAAATGAAGGCGCGTGCGCAGGCGCTTGCCTCCGGGGCAGTCGGATTTTTGGCCAAGCCGTTTAACGATCAGGGTTTGATCAATTGTCTGAATACGGCGCTTGCTGCTCGCGGCGCCTGATCGGCATTGTGGCGCGGATTGCTACGGTTTGGGATTTGTAGGCGCTAGTTCGCCTCGTTACGCGGCAGCCCCGCAGTTGATTTCAGACGACGAAGTTGCCGCAGGCGACGGCTCAGACCCTTGTTTGTGAGGTGCATCTTTGCACTAGCGCTTCTTGCTGGCAGGGGCTTGCCGCTTTCGATCATAACGCTAGCAAGCCAAAAATGCTGCCAAGCAAACTTGTCGGCGCTACGAAGTCTGACCGAACCAGTTGCCGGTTTGATCATAGCACACCTACCAACCTTTACTTATTGGGCGCTCGCTAGAAGCGGCCATAATTGGCTGCCGAAACTCCACGTCACGACCGCGAACCAAACAACGAGCACGCCAACGGCAATTACGCCAATACGGATTGTTTCCCACATATGTTTAAATTACTGGGATACGGGCATACGTCGGTACTTATACATGGGTATAATTTGGTATAGGTCGAGCACGCCGCCAGCCTTGGTCACCTGCTCCAATCCTCCAGCTAAATCTGTAGTCAGAAGGCGCTTATTTTCTGTTGGGCGCTTGCGCCTTTGTGCGACTGCTGCGGAAGCGCTGTCGCGGTGATCGCTTCGATAGATCAACCCAAGCCAAAAAAGAATGTGCTCCGATAACACGAGTAGTGGAGGTCGCCGCCGGAGTTGCTGCGCCCAAAATGCATGCACCGGCGTCGCGTTGTTGCGCTCGCCGGTGCACCACGTGAGCGGACAAGCGGGGACTTGTCCTAGGGGCAATTGCAACGTTATCCATCCGGCATCGCGTTGACAGCTATACGCTCGTATATTGCGGTGTAGGGTCGGGTTTTCCTGCAGCGGCTGGCAGCAGTTCACCAATTGCTCAGGCAGACCACTTAGAAGCGGCTACTGAGCTGCCGCCGCCGGTTAATTCAGGAATTCAGGTATCCACTGTCGCGAAACCAGCGCACGGCATCTTCGATCCCCTCAACGTAGGGCCGCGAACGATATGAAAGCTCCTGCTCGGCTTTTGTCGATGCGTAAAACATGCGGTGCTGCGCCATATAAACTCCGGTCAGCGTCACGAATGGCTCTCGTCCCGTGACTTTCGCGACGGCTTCAGCGCCAAACGCAATGGGGACGAGCGCGCGCCAAGGCAGCCGCATGCGCGCTGCACGGCGGCCGACCAACCCCGCAATATCGCCCAGCATCTGCGAAAACAGGACGTTCTGTCCGCCGAGAATGTAGCGTTCGCCGATCTTCCCGTAATGGAGCGCGGCAAGGTGGCCGCTCGCCACGTCGTCAACGTGCACGAGATTCAAACCGGTGTTGACAAATGCCGGAATGCGGCCCCTGGCGGCTTCTATGATAATTCTGCCGGTCGGAGTGGGCCGCACATCGCGCGGTCCGATCGGCGTTGAGGGGTTAACAATCACGGCGGCAAGACCCCGTTCCGCAACCATGGTCTCTACCAATCTCTCGGCAGCGATCTTGCTGCGCTTGTAGGCGCCGATGCCCTCATTCTCGCGTAGTGGAGTAGTTTCGTCCGCCGCTTCGCCCGCTCGCAAGGCAATGGTCGCTACCGAGCTGGTGTAGACGACCCGCTCGACGCCCGTATCCAGCGCCGCCTCCATGAGGTTGCGGGTTCCTTCCAGATTGGTGACGAAAATCTCGCGTGGGTCGCGCGCCCATAAGCGATAGTCGGCCGCTACGTGAAAAACGTAGCGCGTATCCGCGGTTGCGCGTTCGATTGATTTTCGATCGCGCAGATCGCCTTCGAAAAAATCCAGGTTCAAACCGGCCAGATGCCTGCGCGGGCTTTTGCCGCGAACCAGCGCCCGTACCGAAAAGCCGGCCTCGACCAGCTTGTGCGCGACAGCCGAGCCGACGAATCCGCTCGCACCGGTGACGAGGACTTTTTCCTTATTGCTCATGCGTCGTACGTCCCGATACGCGAGCAGCGATTTTCGAATCGCAGAGGCATCGAAGCTGCCTGAGACTCAGCCTCCAAGCAGTTTCTGGGTCCGATCGCGCAGCCGCTTGACCAAACCATCCGCACCGCCTGAAGCAATGATCGAAGCAAATTCGTCGCGGCGCGTGGCGAGATCGCTTATCGTTCCGTTGAGATAGACATCGATCACGCGTCCGCCGCGGACCAGGTAATTGATGGTCACAGTCCGGCCGCCGGGCTGTAATAACTTTGTTTTGACAATTTCGCCACCGCCACGCGGCTCAGGCACCGACTGCGGCTCAACAACAAAACTCTCCCCGGAATAGTCTTTTATCTGGCTTGCATAATCCGCAACGATGAACTGAGCGAAAGCATCCCGCACCGCGCTCTGCTGGCTCGGCGAAAAGGTCGACCAAGCGGGTCCCACCGCCAGCCTCGTCATCGTCGCAAGGTCGAAGGCGGACGTAATGGCTGGCGTGAATCGCTTGTCACGCTCGCGCACGGTCAGGCGCCCGGCTTGCTGGATCGTCGGCATCAGCTGCTGATAATAGGATTGGATGTGCGCGACCGCCGGGCTCGACGATTGAGCCCGCAATGGCGTCGAGCCGAACAAGACGACTACAAGAATGCTGACAGTCTGGATAGAAGGGCTCAAACGGAGTTTGACGTTTTTCATTGAGATTATTCCGCTTGCTCCGACGGGGAATGATTTAAGTGGACGGTATGGACTCCCGGCCACGGGTCGGTGTCTTGGACCTTTTTGGGATTGGATTGAGGCCCCGTCAAGTGGCGAAAACGTACGCGACAGCGTGAAATGAATGTGCTCTTTTCGCAAATTCCATGAGCAAAAATTTCAATCAGCTGTCAGTCGTCGCAACTACGCAGGTCGTGCGCCTATCGGCTCGCTATTCATGGCTCGTGATTATCGTCTTCTCGCTGGCAGCTATCGCTTCGGCCGGCTATTTCGCGCGCCACTTCGCCATTACAACCGATAGCAACAAGCTCCTGTCCGGCTCCTTGCCCTGGCGGCAGCAAGAGATGGCGCTTGACCGGGCATTTCCCTGGCGGGTCGACCAGATCATAGCCGTTGTCGACGCAACGACACCGGAAACCGCCGAGCAGGCCGCTGACGCACTCGTGAACGACCTCTCGCCCCGTTCGGAAGTGATCCGCTCCGTGAGCCGGCCCGATGGCGGCGACTTCTTCGCGTGCAACGGCATCCTATTTCTCAAGCTCGACGAGGTGCGCCGCGATGCGGCCGATTTAATTGGAGCTCAGCCATTTCTCGGGACACTGGCTGCTGATCCGACGCTGCGCGGCATTCTTCGTACATTGTCGCAATCGATTGAGGGCGTCGCGCTGGGAAAGTCAAAACTCGAGGATTTAAGGCCGGCGCTGGTCGCAATCGCCGATGCTCTGGAAGGCCTCGTGAACGGAAAGCATCCTGCCTTCTCCTGGCGCAAGTTGATAACAGGGCGCGTGCCGGAGGCATCAGAGCTTCGTCGCTTTGTAAACATTCAACCTGTGCTGGATTTTGGTGATCTGCAGCCCGGACACAAGGCGACTGCGGCCATTCGCGAGGCGATCTCCAGGCTTGGGCTGACGCCGGAGCGAGGCGTCAAGGTGCGTCTCACAGGGTCCGTGGCCCTTTCGGACGAGGAATTCGCGACGATCGCGGACGGCGCCACCTTGAACGGAATCGTGACATTTCTTCTTGTTGTGCTCGTGTTGTGGCTCGCGCTGAAGAAGGCCCGCATCATCCTCGCCGTTTTACTCAGTCTCATTGCTGGGCTCACGTTCACTGCCGCTATCGGCCTATGGATGGTCGGCGCCCTGAACCTGATCTCGGTTGCCTTTGCCGTGCTCTTTGTCGGGTTGGGCGTTGATTTTGGCATCCAGTTCAGCGTCCGCTACCGCGCCGAACGGCACGCATCGCTCGACCTTCATGATGCTCTTGTCGCGACCGCGCGTGGGGTGGCGGGGCCGCTTTTGCTCGCGGCGGCATCAATCGCTGCGGCATTCTATTCATTCCTGCCGACCGCTTATGTTGGCCTGTCGGAGCTCGGGCTGATCGCGGGGACGGGTATGATTATCGCCCTCGCGACGACGGTAACATTACTGCCGGCGCTGCTTGCCGTACTCAAGCCCGCTGGCGAGCCGGCCGCAATTGGTTATGCGGCGCTTGCGCCCGTCGACCGTTTTCTTGAACAACAGCGCAAGTGGGTTGTTGGCATAACGCTGGCAACGACGATCGTTGGCTTGCCCCTGCTCGCCGGTCTGCACTTTAATTTCAATCCGCTCGATCTGCGCGCCCAGGATACCGAATCGGTTGCGACGCTGCTCGATCTGATGAACGATCCTGACACAACCCCAAACACGATCGACATTCTTGAAAGCAATACTGAGCGCGCATCTGCGCTCGCCGAACATTTGCGTCAGCTACCGGAAGTCGCCCGGGTGGTGACGCTACAAAGCTTCGTCCCCAAGGATCAGGACGCGAAGCTCGCGATCATCGACGACGCAAGTTTTTTCCTGCGAAATACCCTCAATCCTGACCAGATCGATCGCGAACCGACGCCGGCGGACACTTTGACGGCCCTCGAAAAAACCGTCGATGACTTGCGCGGTGCCGCGAGCGACCTCGACAGCCCTGCTGCTGTTCAGGCGCGCCGTCTTGCGGGCCTGCTGGCGGCATTGGCCAAGGGGCCATCGGCGGCTCGAAACGACGCGGAACAGGTTCTGGTTGTGCCTCTGATGACAACCCTGCGCCAAGTGAGAGATCTCCTCGGCGCCGAACATGTAAGCATCGAGACGCTTCCTTCCTCGCTGACCAGACGTTGGGTTTCGCCCGGCGGACCAAGCCGGATAGAGGTGGCTCCCAGCGGAGATGGCAATGACAATCAGACTTTGCGGCGCTTTGTCACTGCGGTCCGTAAGGTTGCACCCGAAGCTGCCGGAAAGCCGGTCTTCGTTATTGAGGCGGCGGCGACTATCGTGAAGGCGTTCCTTCAGGCCGCTGTCTGGTCGGTGGCGTCGATCACGTTGATCCTGTTCGTCGCCCTGCGGCGCTGGACCGACGTCGCGTTGACGTTGGTGCCTTTGCTGGTCGCTATTGTCGCTACACTGGAAATCTGTGTACTGATCGGGCTGCAGTTGAATTTCGCAAATATAATTGCGCTGCCACTTCTTCTCGGCGTCGGCGTTGCCTTCAAAATTTACTACATCATGGCGTGGCGCTCTGGAGAAACGAACTTCCTGCAATCAAGTCTGACGCGCGCTGTTCTGTTCAGCGCGTGCACGACCGCGACTGCGTTTGGCAGCCTGTGGTTTTCGCATCATCCGGGCACGTCGAGCATGGGCAAGCTGATGGCTCTGTCGCTGCTGACAACGCTTTCGGCAGCGGTTCTCTTCCAGCCCGCGCTGTTGGCCACACAAAACAAGGCCAACCCCAACAAATAACAGCCTAAAACCACTGATAGTGGCAAAAAAGCAACAGTTATGTCGGTTCGGCTCTGCTAGTTTATGTGCAGAGCAAAACTGACCGGCGCTTGCGCCGGCAGCTTGCTATCAATTTTCCGAAGAAGCCTCGCGCTGGCGAGAGGACCCAAAAGGAACGGAAAAGTAGATGCGTCGCGGTCGAGCTTGGGTCAGATGCGTGATCGCGTGCCTATTACCTGTCCTCGTGGGGGCGTGTGCCGCGACGCCCAGGGATGCGTCATTACCGATCAATGATCCGAACGAGGATGCGAACCGCCAAGTCCTGGCGATGAACCAGAAAATGCTGGTCCCTGCGGCGGAAATCGTCAAGGCAGCAACTCCGGGACCCGTGCATGACCGCTTGCATGACATAAACTCGAACCTGAAAGAGCCGCGCATCTTCGTAAATAACCTGCTGCAGCTCCGCTTCAACGCAGCCGCTTATACGGCTGCGCGGTTCGCGATGAATTCGACCTTCGGCCTCGGCGGCCTTGTCGATCTTGCAACCCGGGAAGGCGTGCCGCAGCAGAGCGGCGATTTTGGTCAGACACTGTTCGTCTGGGGAGTCGCTGAAGGCCCTTACATGATGCGACCATATTGGGGGCCAACCACGACGCGCGACGCGGTGGGCGCCACCGTCGATCTTTTCGCCGATCCAGTCGGCCTGCTGTTTGGAACGCAGCTCGGCGTCGCCATCACGACTGCAAGCCTGGACACGATTGTTCGGCTTGGCCAGTTCAAGCAAGCCGAAGACGCCTCCATCGATTTTTACAGCTTCCTGCGTTCGAGTTATTACCAGACCCGCCGCGCGGAGTTGCGCGAGGCGGTCGGCTTACCAAACGAGATCGACTCGCCGGCCACCGCACTGGATGAGACCACAAACGCCGCGCAGCCGAAAAGCGCGTCGGCTAAGCCTCCCCATCCTCTTTCCGGCGAAGCAAATAATGTCCTTCGACCCAATACCAAGCAAAAAGGCCGGGCAACCCCAGAACCAACTCACGCACTCGCTTTGTCAACGAGATAGCCAAAGCTATTTCCGCCGGCAAACCGAGCACCGCGCCAAACAAGACCATGCCACCTTCCAGAACGCCGAGCGCTCCCGGCACCACGAACGCTGCGGCGCGGGCGCCCGAAGAAAGGCTTTCGAGGATAAATGCATCAGTCATGGAGATGGGATGACCCACGCACCGCGTCACCAGCCAGACTTCGCCCGTGCCGGCGACCCATCCGGCAATGCGCCACAGGTTTGCGCGCCAGAAGGACTCGCCACTGCGATAGGCCTGCACAACGGCATCATCCATTGCTGACGCGCTAACGACGAAATGGGAGAGCCATTTCCCGGGTAACAGGCCGCGCGCTAGTTTGGCAAATCTCGCAAACATGTTCTTGTGTTGAAACAAAATGAAAGCTGCAACCGCCACGAAAAACACCGCAATGCCGATCAATACGACCCACACCACATTTGACACAGCGCGCTCCGACGGCCGCGCCAAAAGCAAAATGACCCCGGCGATGACAAAAACCATTTGTGTGATCACACCGACGGTGGTGTCGACGACCATGCTGGCCGCCGCCTGTACGCTGGGGACACCGCGCAGATGCGCCAGGCGCGCGCTCGCGACGTCGCCACCGACACTGGCGACCGGTAATAGCGCGTTGATGGATTCGCGGATCCAGCGCATCCAGGTGACACTGATCACATCCGGGCGACTTGAAAGGGGCAACAGTTCGCGCCATGAAAGAGCAGAGAAACAAAGCGGGACGATGTGATAGATGGCTATTGGCAGCAACCACCACCCGATGACGAACATGGCGCGAGCCACTTCACCCGCGCCGCTGTCTACAATCAGGTAGACGACGAGCACAAAGCCAAAAAAACCGGCAACGATGAAAGAAGCTGAAATGACTTTACTCCGTGTTTGTTCGCGACTGACCTCAAAGACAACGAACGCCGTCCTATGCTCACTCCAATTGCGCCAAGGCTGATCCCGGGTTCAATGCAGCCTGCAGATTTGCATACCGCCGTACCGGCCGCACCGATCCTGGTCTTCCTGCCGGATTCCGGTGCGTCGCTCCATGTGACCGCGCCCCCACACGATGATGAACCAAGGGTGCTTGGGCTCGGTCTAATGCAACGCACGATTATGGTTGCAGGCCGCGCCGGCTATCGCCAGTTTTATTTTCTGGCGCGCGATCAATCCGCGCCGCCGGGTGTTGCTCCGATTGCCAGTTGGGGTGCACTTGCCACTGCGCTTGCGCCACATCAGCCAGGCCCGCTCATTATCACACGGGCGACAGTTCTCGCTGAAAGTGAGTGGCTCGAACGACCAAGTGAAATGCAGATCGACCCGGCCACCTGGGCGGCGGTTCCGCGCCGGGTCGTCACGCTGGCTGGAGCGGCGTTACCACATGCGCTTGCGGCGCTGGACGCGGACGGAGGCGCCTACAGCCTGGCGGCCGTGGAGGATCGACTTACGCGTCGCTTTGGGACGCCGGCCAAAATCTCGGTCTCTAGCGCTCCAATGGTCGTGGCGTCGTCGGCTGACGTCGATGTCGCGGAGCGGCGTTTATTACGCGGACTCGTCAAGGACACCGATGGATTCATGGCGCGCCACATCGAGCGGCCTATCTCCTTGCAGATTGTGCGCCACCTCGCGCCGACGGCGATAACACCAAATCAGATCACTTTGTTCTCGGTTATCATCGGCTTGCTCGGTGCGCCCTTTTTCCTGTCGACGCTCTGGCCGTGGCAAACGGTCGGCGCCCTTCTGTTTCTGGTACATTCGATCCTGGATGGATGCGACGGTGAGTTGGCCAGGCTGCGATTTCAGCAAACACGATTTGGTGGCGTCATCGATTATTGGGGAGACAATGTCGTTCATATTGCCACCTTCGCATGCATGGCTGTCGGCTGGAGCATGTCCATCGGCGAGGCATGGCCGTTATTGCTGGGGGCCGCAGCGGCTCTCGGCAGCCTGGGATCAGCGTGTTTAGTCTATTGGCGCGTCATGCGTCCCAAGGACGACACTGGCCCGCTCTTTACTTCGGTTTCCACGGCGCCCGACCGGCGGCTCGCGCGGCTGCTCGATGCCGCGTCACGCAGGGATTTCATCTACCTTGTGCTGATCCTTGCGTTGTTCGGCAAGTCGAATTGGTTTCTGGTTCTGGCCTCGGTGGGCGCGCCGATATTCTTTTTCCTGTTGGTATTTATCGCGGCGCGCGAACGGTTTGCAAAAAGACAGGCAGCCTACGGGACCTAGCCGTCGAGCGGCAGGCGGGCGCCGTCCGCTGCACTCGACCGCTGTGCAAGGTCGATCAGTTGGGCACACAGCACTGCCTGGTCCAGATTGCCCTTGTCGCCGCCGATTGCGGCAATGCGGAAGTCCTCCGCCACGCCAACGAACCAATCGCGATGATGCGATCCTTCAGACAGCGACGGCGGGCAAGACCACCGCCGTTCTCCCGAATTCGATCTGACAATGACATTGTCATCCGCGACATGGATGTGACCTTGCTCGCCTTCGATCTCGATATGATTGGCGCGCTTGTCGGCGGCCCAGGTCAGGTAGATGTGGGCGCTGCCGGAATTCAGATCGAGCGTAATCGTTGCGGTATCTTCCAGCGGCCATTCACGGAAACGGCGGTTTTCCAGCAATGCCCTGACGCCCACGGGGGATCCGGCCCAGCGCATGACGCAATAGAGCGCATGCCAGCCGTGGTCGAACAGGATTCCACCACCCGCTATCGTCGGATCGACACGCCAGTTCTTGCCAGCGTCGGGACTAACTGCGGCCGCGGGTCCGGTGCGCAACGTTTGCCAACGGACGGACCGCACCTCGCCAATCGCGTTTCCGTCAACTAGCGTCGAGATTTTGCGGCAGATCGGTGCCTCTAGCCAATTGTGAACCGTGTGCACCACGCGTCCAGAGCGCCTCGCCGCCGCGGTCACGATCTGCGTATCTGCCACCTTAGTAACCAAGGGCTTCTCGCAGAGGACATGAAGACCCGCCTCCAGAGCTCGTTTGATGAGCGCTGTGTGGCTGCTCGGTGGTGTGCAGATATCGACGAAATCGAGCGTTTCGCCGGAAAATAAATCTTCCACGTTTTCGTACCACCGCCCGCCGGGGCACGTTTCCAAAAAGGCCGCGCCACGTGCGGCAAGGGCGTCGGTGGCGGCGACAATCGCGATATCGTCTCGGGACTGCCAGCCAGGCAGGTGCCCTTTCGCCGCAACATTTCCAAAGCCGATAAATGCACCTCGCAGCACGCGCCGCAGCCTCAGTCGAGGCCGAACTGCCGCGAAATGGCGGCAAACGACTGATCGAGAATATCCACGCCGCGCATCGCCTCGTCCTCGCTGATCACCAGCGGCGGGTTAATGCGGATAACGTGCGAATACGACATCGTGACGAGGCCGCGCGCCAGCGCCTCATGAAAAAGAGCGAGCGTAATGGATTTGTCCAGTGGCACCTTGGTCGCGCGATCGGCAACCAGCTCGACGCCGATCATCAGGCCGCGTCCGCGGACATCGCCGATAAAGCGGTATTTGTCCTGCAGCCTCTTGAGCGCGTCGAGCATCAACGCGCCAACGCGCGCCGAATTTTCGACCAGCCTTTCGTTGACGATGGCCTCAACTGCGCCAAGCCCGGCGGCGGCGGCCAGCGGATTTCCGCCGTAGCTGGATGAGCTTCCGCTCGGTTCGCCAAACGGCTTGGACGACATAAGTTCGAACGATGACGCGACGCCGCTCAAAGGGAAGCCGCCGCCCATCCCTTTGCCTATCGTCATGATGTCGGGTTTGAGATCGAACTGCTCGGACGCCCACATCGTCCCCGTTCGGCCGAAACCGGTCAGGATCTCATCGGCAATGAGGAGCGCGCCAAACTCGTCTGCGATTTCTCGCACAGCGCGAACGAAATCATCGGGTGGTATGACATTGCCGGCGGTACCTTGCATTGGTTCAAGGATGATCGCCGCAACTTCGTCCTGGGTATCGTTCTTTACAACGTTACGCAGATGCTCCGCACAGGCGAGGCCGCAGGTCGGATATTCAAGCTTCCAGGGACAGCGATAACAGTTCGCATAAGGCGACAGATGCGTCCCGGGCGGGAAGGGCCCCTGGTGGTTGCGATAGCCGCCGCCGAGCAAGCCGATGACCCCCGCGGTCTTGCCGTGGTAGCCGCCCCAGAACCCGATGAACTCGAACTTCTTCGTGGCCGATTTGGCGAGACGGAAGGCGGCCTCCACCGCTTCCGCGCCACCGGAAAAAAGCTGGATGTGCGTAATACCCTCGGGCAACAAGTCGCTGACCATTTTGAGAAACCGGGCGCGGGTCTCAGTCGTAAAGCTGCCGAATGTGGAGCGTGCGAGTTGCTCGCTAAGGCGCTTGACGTAATGAGGATGGCAGTGGCCGACACTGCCGACGGCGATGCCGGCAATGAAATCGAGATACTCATTTCCGTCGACGTCGAAAATCGTGCAGCCCTGTGCGCGGTCAACTGCAATTTGTGAATAAAGAGCGATCGATTGCAGTCCTGGCGCCATCGCCTCGGCCTCTAGATCGAAAATCGCTTTTGATTTCGGGCCTGGCACGATGCGCCGCCGGGCGCGGTCCTTTGGCGCCGGCGCGACGTTACGAGAAGGAGCGCCTTTCATGAATCAACTCCCTGTAGGGGCTACGATGCGCAGGCGCCGCTCGAAGCGTTCGGTCAGATGGTCCGCAATTGCATGAGCGGCACGATCACGATACCGCGCATAGCTTGGCCAGGCATTGATGTCGATGATCATCGGCTTTCCGTCAGCCTGGATGACGGCGTCGCCGCCAAAAATTTCCAGCCCGAGAGCCGCCGCAGCACCGAGCGCGGCCTGACGCAAGCGGTGCGCCTCGAAAGGATGACCGAGCATCCCCTTGTCGCGATGATAAAACCACTCGAACCAGGTGGGATCCCTCACCGCCACAGCGCTTCTGACGCCGTAGAATTTAACGAGATCCCCGGCCACATGCTCCTGAGCGACAATGAACGGGATGCCGCGCTTGGCAAACCGTTCCAACGCCTCCTGCCATCCGGCGTCCGAAGCGATGTATATGACATCGGAAGGTTGTGTAGCGTGGAAATCGTATCGTTTGATCCATACGGCTGCCGCGGGTCGTGATTTGTTGGCGCTGGTGGCGACAATCCGGCTAATAGGCGTGCAGACCTGATGCTGGGCAAACAACTCGATCATCCGATGGCGATAGGTGTTGCGGATCGCATCGGGGGAGTTGACGACGATGGAGCCCGCTTTTTGCGCGGCGCCAAGGCGATCAAGGACTGCGCCACGCTCGCACATCACGAATATATTGGCGCAACAGATGTCGGTCGCCGCGTCGGCATCAATAAGCTGGACACTAAAACCGCGCGCCGCCAAGGCCTCACCGACACTGTTCATGATGGCACGGTCATCCTCGACGCGCCCGGGCGAGTGATCCGGTTCACGATAGATGCCACAGCAGGTCCTGACTCTCGCGTTCATGCGTCAAGAGTCCTGCGTTCAACATCGAGTTCTGCGGATTCGGCAGCCGCGATGTCGCTTGCCCGGTCAATATCAAACACGCATGGTAAGGCGACGCCGTAGACCGGCTGGCGCTCGGCAACCAACCACCCGAGATAGTCGCGGAGCCGGGCGAAATCAGTCGAGGGCGCAGGAGGCCGCTGTGCCGGCAGCCAATAGAGGCCGGCTGTAACATGGCTGCCGTCACGGCCGCCGAGCTGCCGAATACGTGCGTTCAACGGATCCAATGTGGCCCACAATGGATTTTCGTCGTCGACATGATCGGTGACACCAAGCACGACCGCTTCTTTCGCAAAGCCTGAGGCCGATTTCACAAACGACTGGAAATCCTTGACGGGCATGACCGTGTCGACCGTTGTGATCACCGCCGGTGCGTTTGCCAACCGGCCTGCGACAAGCTGGAACGTGGCATAGGACGACGGGGTCGTGCGAACAATCATATCGAGATCGAAATCTCCTGCATTGTCGTGAAGCCATTGCCGGCAATCGTCACTCGTCTCGTTGATAACGATGGTCAACCGGCGAATGCCGACGGATCGGAAGCGATCGAGGGCAAGAGCGACAAGCGGGCGCCCTCCGACCGGCACCATCGGTTTGCTGACGCGATACCCGTCTGCTCGTAAGCGGGTTCCGTCGCCCGCAGCGATGATGCCCCCTTGGAGGTTCGAATGCGCGAATGTTCCGGTCATCTCAAGATCTGCATTAAATCACGCAACTCGGTCACCGCAGACTCCGGTCCCGCTTTAGACTCGGTGGCTTGGACATCTTGCGGCGCGATCCAAATGAAGCGCATGCCCGTTCGCCGGGCTCCCTCGCGATCGCGACGCAATGAATCGCCAACAAACACGGTTGTCTCGGGAGTTGCGCCAAGAGCGCCAAGAGCCGCGCGGAAGATCGCAGGATCTGGTTTCTCGGCGCCCACGCGATGGCTATCCACCATCACGGCGAACAGGGAGGCGAGGCCGGCGCCATGACAAACCGCTTCGAGATTGCCGTAGAAATTCGACACGATGCCAAGCTGATATTGTTCGCTTAAGGTCTTCAGCACAGGCCGATTGCGTTCGAATGCAGCCGCGGCATCTGATAGAAAACGCGATGCCACACGCCGTCGGCGACCGCCGTTGCTCTCTGTGGCTGGTTTGGTTGCATCGTTTCCTTTGCAGCGATGCGCGAGTTCAACTTCAAGGTTGGCAGTCAAGGCATCGACTGTTCCGGAGAGATCGGCTGTAGGCGAGAGCCCTCCCACAAGCGGGGTGTCCGCCGCAAAGAAGACGGGCGTGAACGCATCGGCAGCTATGTCCAGACCTTCGGCGCGGTAAAGCGCGTGGAAGCGTTCCTTCCATGCCACGCCATCCGCGTCGAGCGTCCCGCCAAAGTCGAACAGCAGCGTTTCGATCGGCGCCTTCATGCTATGTGCCCGTGCACCGAGCCAGCCCAGAAAATATCTGAGAGCTGGTGAGGACGACGTCCCGTCTGCGCCTACTATGAGCGGGCGGGATTAAATGCAAGCTTTGCGCGGGGCTCGTCGGCCGAAAGATCGAAATGACGACCCTCGATGAAGGCGTTGCATGCCTCGAGCGCAACGCTGTCGCGGAACTGTCGTGGGGGGCTTTTCATATAATACGCTGACGGCGCCTCCAACGGGCCTGCTTCGCCCCGCTCCAACGCCAGCTTCGCGCAGCGGATCGCATCGATGACAACGCCGGCGCTATTTGGCGAATCCTCGACCGAAAGCCGCATTTCAAGTTCGATTGGCGCGTCGCCGAAACCGCGTCCCTCCATGCGGATGAAGCAGACCTTGTTGTCCCGCTGCCATGGCACGTAGTCGGACGGCCCAATGTGTATGTCTCGCGGTTGGAGTCGTTCATCCAGCTGCGATTGCACGGCCTCCGTTTTGGAAATCTTTTTCGACTTCAATCGACTCCTCTCAAGCATATTGAGGAAATCGGTATTGCCTCCGGTGTTGAGCTGATAAGTCCGATCAAGGCCAACCCCTCGATCGGCAAACAGCCGCGCCAATGCCCGATGCACAATGGTCGCGCCAACCTGACTTTTAATATCGTCCCCGATAATCGGAATGCCAGCATCCCTGAATTTCTCCGCCCAAGTATCATCCGAGGCGAGAAACACGGGAACGCAATTGATCATGGCAACGCGGGCCTCCAGACAGGCCTGGGCGTAATATTTGACCGCGCGCTCCGAGCCGACCGGAAGGTAGCACACGAGCACCTCGGCACCCGACGCGCGCAGCGCCGCAGCGACATCAGTCGGTTCGAGGTCGGCGGGGCGGAAAGCGGCATCATCGGGGTAATCGGCCATGTGCGCCGCGACCCCGTCGAGCAACGGACCGGCTTGCACGATCACATTCGATACCGGCAAGGCGCTTTGAAAGATGCGGGTGCAATTCGGCTTCGCAAACACCGCCTCTTCCAGCGGGCGACCGACCTTGCGCTGGTCGACGTCAAACGCCGCGACAAACTCGACGTCGCTGCAGCTATAGCCGCCTATGGTATGGCGCATGATGCCTTCGAGCGCATTGCCTTGGCGGTCACGATAGTATTCGACGCCCTGTACCAACGCGCTCGCGCAATTGCCGACGCCGGCAATAGCCACTCGGATGTCCCTCTGCATTTCTACCCCTAAGCCCCCAAAAAAATGATATTGACCGGCCAGAAACTCGCTGACAAGCCAAACCATAAATGAAATCTCGCACTAAGTCTCTGTTTATGCGGGGATTTTACTCGCCAGCGAAATTCGCGACATTTAAGTGACACCTCAGCTCGCGGCGGCCTTCGCCAGCTTGTTTTCATCAGTGGCCGCAAGCAGCGCGATCAATGCCCGCTTGATTGCGGCCTGCCGCGTCGGCGAGCTGATTTGAGCGCCCATCAGGTCGGTGACGTAGAACACGTCCACCACGCGCTCGCCGAAGGTAGCAACGTGTGCCGACGCAATATTGAGGTTGAGCTTGGAAAGAGTTGCGGTCAGTTCGTACAGAAGCCCCGTACGATCGAGGCCAGTGACCTCGACCATCGTGTAGCGGTGCGACCACTGATTGTTGATCGTCACAGTTGGCTCCAGCGCAAAAGCGCGGATGCGACCCTTCGGCGGCGTCCGTTTGGCCACTACATCCGGCAGCCGCAACTCGCCGCGTAAAGCCTTCTCGATTGAGTCAGCGATGCGACCGGCGCGGCGTTCCTCATCTTCATCTCGATCGAACTCGCGCGACAGCGAAATGGTATCGAGCGCGCTGCCGTCGGTCGTCGTATAGATCTGCGCGTCGACAATGTTGGCGCCGGCCATGGCGCAGGCGCCGGCAATGATCGACAGCAGCCAGGGATGATCCGGCGCAAAGAGCGTCAGTTCGGTCACCGCCCGCTCCGCATCGAATGCGACCGTCGTTGCAAGACGCTTTCCGGCGTCCTCGGTCGTGCGCACGAAGTTGGCATGCTCGATCTTGTGGGGAAGGTCGACCTTGAGCCAATAGGCCGGGTAGAGCCTGGCGATGTACGCCTCGAGACGCTCGCGCGGCCAATCCTTCATGGCCTCGCGGAATTCGTTCTGCGCGATCGCTACGCGTTGCGCGCGGTTGACCTCGGAGAATCCGCCCGTGAGCACCGGCTCGGTCTCATAATAAAGCGTGCGGATCAGCTGCGCCTTCCAACCATTCCACACGCCGGGACCGACAGCGCGGATATCGGCGGTGGTGAGGATTGTGAGCAGCTTGAGCCGTTCCGCCGACTGCACCGTCGCAGCGAAATTCTCGATTGTCTTGCGGTCCGACAGATCACGCGACTGCGCAACGCTCGACATCACGAGATGATTTTCAATCAGCCAGGCGACCGTCTCGGTATCGGCAGCCGAGAAACCGAGCCGCGGACAGAACCGCCTGGCCACCCGCGCACCGGCAATCGAGTGGTCCTCCGGCCGGCCCTTGGCGATATCGTGCAGGAACAGTGTGACATAGAGCACGCGACGATGCTCGGGCAAGATCTTGTGGATCAACTCGTTGGCGAGCGGCGTCTCGGTGTTGTTGCCCCGCTCGATTTCCGCGAGCACACCGATACAACGCAGCAGATGCTCATCCACCGTGTAGTGGTGATACATGTTGAACTGCATCATGGCGACGATCTTGCCGAAGGCCGGCACAAATTGGCCGAGCACGCCGGCCTCGTTCATCCGCCGCAGCACAGTTTCCGGGTCGTTCTTTGACGTGAGGATGTCCAGAAAAAGCTCGTTTGCTTCCTCGTTTTCGCGCAGCTTGGCGTCGATCAGGTTGAGCGAGCGGGTGATCGCGCGCATGGCATCCGGATGAAAAGCCAGGTTGTGCTTCTGCGCCAGATAGAAAATGCGGATCAGATTGACCGGATCGCGCTTGAATACGCCGGCCTGCGCGAGCCGGATGCGGTTCTTGTCGACAATGAAGTCGTCGCTTTCGGCGAGCTTGCGCCGTTTCACCGGCCGCAGCCGCGCCATCAGACGGCTGAGCACCGGCACGCTCTTGGCGTGACTGTCTTCCAGTTCGGCGCACAGGATCGCAGTCAAATCGCCGACATCCTTGGCGATCAGGAAGTAGTGTTTCATGAACCGCTCGACATCCTGCAGGCCGGGATGTTCCGTGTAACCGAGCCGCACAGCGATCTCGCGCTGAATGTCGAATGACAGGCGCTCCTCGGCGCGGTTCATCAGGAAATGCATGTGGCAACGCACGGACCAGAGGAAATCCTCGCAACGGCGGAACAGTTGATATTCTTGCTTGTCGAAAACGCCGCGCTTGATCAGTTCGTCCGGCTCGCGCACCCGGTAAACGTACTTGGCGATCCAGAACAAGGTGTGGAGATCGCGCAGTCCGCCTTTGCCATCCTTTACGTTCGGCTCGACAAGATAGCGCGACTGCCCGCTGCGACGCACTCGATCTTCGCGCTCGGCCAGCTTGGCGGCGACAAATTCCGCGGCACTATTGCGAACGACCTCGTTGTCGAAACGCGTCACCAGCTCGTCGTATAACTTTCTGTCACCGAGCAGAAAACGTGATTCCAGAATGGCCGTGCGGATTGTCATGTCCGCCTTGGCTTGCCGGATGCATTCGTCGACCGAACGGCTGGCGTGGCCGACCTTGAGCCCGGTGTCCCACAGACAATAGAGAATTGTTTCAGCGATCGACTCGCCCCAGGCAGTTTGCTTGTAGGGCAGCAGGAACAAGAGATCGATGTCAGAACCCGGGGCCTGCAAGCCGCGGCCGTAGCCACCGGTCGCGATCACGGCCATGCGTTCGGCCTCTGATGGATTTTGCGACGGGTACATGCCGCGCGCGAATTCGAAGAGAATGCGAATGATGTCGTCTTCCATCCGGCACAGCCGTTCGGCGCAGCGGCGGCCATGGCGATCGTTCAACAGCAGCTGCTCCGCTTTGGTACGGCCGTCGGCGAGGGCGACCTTGAGCCGTTGCGCCACGAGCGTGCGCAACTCGCGCTCGCTGCCGGTATGGCTCTTAGCCAGTTTTTCAAGCTCGACGGTTAGCGCGCGCGTATCGATCAGATCGTTCGATCCCCGGGAAGGGCGTTCGGACGTCGAGCGGGTGTCTTGGTCGAGGGCGAGTGAAGCCATGGGCGGTCGGGGATAGCGGAGGCGGAGGATCAAGTCATCGGGTAAGGCCAAAGATAATTGTCGCTACAGAATTCCGGTAAGATTGAAAGAAAATACTACAATGGACCAGAAAATCGCTCATATTTTACGTTTGACCTCGAAAAACGAGCTACGTATAGAATGTTTGTAGCGCCGATTTGAGCAAGCAGCTTGCGGGCGCTTAACAAATACAGCTAAAGCGCGGGGCGACACCCCCTCGCAAGCTGACAGCGGGCCATCCGGTTCGCTTCGATCCACGAGACGCCGGCGCCGGCAAGCGCAGGCGTCGCTCATGCGAGGAGATTGCCATGCGTTTTCTGTCGCGCCGTTCGCTTTTTGCCTCCGTGCTCGTGGTTGGCCTGTTGCCGACCAGCACGCTTTTTGCGGCTGACAAGCCGGACACGATCAGTATCGATTGGGCGACCTATAATCCGGTGTCTATGCTGCTCAAGAACAAAGGCTGGCTGGAGAAGGAATTCGAAAAGGACAACATCAAGATCCGCTGGGTGCAGACACTTGGCTCCAACAAGGCGCTCGAATTCCTCAATGCTGGCTCCATCGATTTCGGTTCGACCGCGGGCTCGGCGGCGTTGGTCGCCAAGATCAATGGGAATCCGATCAAATCGATCTATGTCTATTCGCGTCCCGAATGGACCGCGCTCGTTACACGCAAGGATACCGGGGTAACCAAGATTGCCGATCTCAAGGGCAAGCGCGTCGCCGTCACCCGCGGCACCGATCCGCACATCTTCCTGGTCCGCGCCTTGCTGTCCGCCGGCTTGAGCGAAAAAGATATCCAGCCGGTATTGCTGCAGCATCCCGACGGCAAGACGGCGCTGATCCGCGGCGACGTCGACGCCTGGGCGGGTCTCGATCCGATGATGGCTCAGGCCGAAGTCGAGGATGGCGCCAAGCTGTTCTATCGCAATGCCGCCGCCAATACTTGGGGCATCCTCAACGTCCGCGAGGAGTTCGCCAAGGATCACCCCGATCTCGTGAAGCGCGTGCTCGCAGTCTACGAACAGGCGCGCAAATATTCGCTGGCGCATTACGATGAGCTGAAAGCCGACTTCATCGCTGTCACCAAGCTGCCGGGAGATGTCGTCGACAAACAGCTCAAGGAACGTACTGAGCTCACGCACAGTAAGATCGGCGCGCCGCAGCGCGAGTCCATTCTTGCCGCTGGCATCGCGTTGCAGCAGGCCGGCGTCATCCCGGCCAATGTCGATGTAAAGAAGGCGCTCGATGATCTGATCGACGATCAGTACGTCACCGTGACGACGAACTGATATCCGCCTTGCCTTTCTCGAGTGGTTTGATGACTGTTGTGCGTATGGACGCAGCCATCGAGCCATCCACGGCGCAATCGGCTACGCGCAAGAGCGACCTTGCGCGGTTTGCGCGTCCGATGCTCGGCCTGCTGGTGCCGGTCTTGCTGGCCGGCGGGTGGGAGCTTGCCGTCCGCTTTGGTTGGTCGACTGGGCGTCTTGTCCCGCCTCCCTCGCGCATCTACGCGGAATTTGATGAACTGGCGCGTTCAGGCGAGCTGCTACGGCATGTGATTGCAACGTTGCTGCGGGTTGTCAGCGGTTTCGCCCTGGGCACCGTCGTCGGCACAGTGCTGGGAGCGATCGCGGGCTACTCAACTCTGGTGCGCCGGTTGATCGATCCTAGCCTGCAGGGCTTGCGCGCGGTTCCTTCGATTGCCTGGATCCCGCTGTTCATCCTGTGGTTGGGGATTTTCGAAACGTCCAAAGTCGCCTTGATCGCGGTCGGGGTCTTCTTCCCGATTTACCTCGGTGTCATGGGGGCGGTCCTGTCGGTAGACCGGAAGATCGTTGAAGTCGGACGTGCCTTTCGGCTGTCCGGCCCTGCCATGGTGCGGCGGATTCTTATGCCGGCGGTGTTGCCCGCCTACGTGATCGCTTTGCGGTCGGGTTTGGGGCTTGGCTGGATGTTTGTTATCGCCGCCGAATTCATGGGCGCCTCCGAGGGCCTTGGTTATCTGCTCATTGACGGACAGCAACTGGGCAAGCCCGCCGAGATCGTTGCTGCGATACTTGCCTTCGCCGTACTCGGCAAGACAACCGACTGGCTCATCGCGCTGGCCGCGGCCCCGTTCCTCCGCTGGGAAGATCGCTTCTCGCGTCAGGGAGACGCCTGATGCTGGTATTGGAAAATCTTGGCAAGACTTATCCCAACGGCGTACGCGCGCTAGAAGGCACAAGCTTTGCCGTCGAACCGGGAGAGATTGTTGCGGTGGTCGGCGGCTCCGGGTGCGGCAAATCGACTTTGCTGCGCGCAATCAGCGGCCTCGATCGGCCAACTCAGGGGCGCGTCTTGCTCGATGGCGAGCCGATCACCTCGCCGCATGAGAAAATCGGTATCGTCTTCCAGGAGCCGCGCCTGCTTCCCTGGCTGACGGTTGCCGGCAATGTCGCGTTCGGACTGACGGATCGGCCTCTGTCGCGCCGGCAGCATCGTGCCGCGGCGGCGCTATCGCGCGTCGGCCTGGGTGAAAAGGCGCGTGTCTGGCCGCGCGAATTGTCTGGCGGTCAGGCGCAGCGCGTCGCGATCGCCCGTGCGCTCGTGCCGCAGCCGGAGGTGCTCCTGCTCGACGAGCCGTTCTCCGCGCTCGATGCCTTTACCCGCGTCGATCTGCAGGACCATTTGCTCGACCTGTGGGCCGACCTGCGGCCGATGATGATCCTCGTCACGCACGACGTCGACGAAGCCATCGCACTCGCCGATCGCATCATGGTGATGCGGTCGCGCCCCGGCCATATCTTCGAGGAGATCGCCGCCGATCTGCAACGGCCGCGCGACCGTCATTCCGCTGCCTTCGATCACATCAAGGCACGCGTGCTCAACGCGCTCGACCGGTCGCTTGTGGGCGAGCGCGTGCCAGAACAGTCCGCGCTCGAACGACCTGGCACCGGCGCGGCCATGTGGTGGTAGGCACCCTTGTGTTTGACTGGGCCCAGCCTGTAGTTTCCCCGCGATAAAATACAAAGGAGCAAAGTATGGATGCCGGCGAATTACGTGCGATGCAGGCACCGATCAAGGAGCGCTACAAGGGCGATCCCAAGGCGGCTTTCATCACGCTGAAAGCGAAAGGGGCGCTCGACGACAGCAATATCGCCTGCAAGGTCGAAACCGGCCGCGCGCTGGCCATCGCGGGCCTGCATCCGGCGACCGGCGGTTCCGGGCTCGAGCTTTGCTCCGGCGACATGCTGCTGGAAGCGCTGGTCGCCTGTGCCGGCGTCACGGTGAAGGCGGTCGCGACGGCCCTCGATATACCGCTCAAGTCCGGCAAGGTTTCCGCCGAAGGCGACCTCGACTTTCGTGGCACGCTCGGCGTTGCCAAGGATGCGCCGGTTGGTTTTGCGCAGATCAGGTTACGGTTCGACCTCGATACCGACGCGCCGCAGGAAAAGCTCGATCAGCTTCTCAAGCTGACCGAGCGCTATTGCGTCGTTTATCAGACCATCAAGAGCGGGCCGACGGTCGACGTGCAGATGAAGCGGGCCTAGCCATCGCCGGTAGTGACGCGGGCTGCGGACTGTGGTTCGCTTCCTCCCGAGAACGAGAAAAAATCCGGGAGAGCGTCCAATGCGTATGTTCCAGGTCTGCGTTTGCGGTCAACCGCTGCAGCTCAACGAACAACCCACACCGCAACCGACCGGCAGCGAAGTCCTGCTAAAAGTTCTTGCGGCCGGTGTCTGTCACAGCGATCTGCATCTGGCGGACGGGTGGTTTGATCTCGGCGGTGGCAAGAAGATGAGCCTCGCCGACCGTGGCATGAAACTACCGGTAACGCTCGGTCACGAGAATGTCGGCGAGGTGGTGGCCTTCGGCCCCGACGCAAAAGGCGTCAAGGTTGGCGACCGGAGGCTTGCGCATCCGTGGATCGGCTGCGGGACCTGCGGTCCGTGCAAGCGGGGCGAGGAAAATCTTTGCCGCGCCATGCGCAGCCTCGGGGTATTTTCGAATGGCGGCTATGCCGATTTCCTGATGGTGCCGCATCCGCGTTACCTGTTCGACATCGGGGATCTCCCGCCGGAACGCGCGGCGCCACTCGCCTGTTCCGGCGTCACGACTTTCGGCGCCCTGAAGAAAATTCCGACGCTGAAAAGCGAACCGACGGTGATCATCGGCGCCGGCGGACTCGGGCTTATGTGTCTCGCTTTACACAAGGCGATGGGCGGCCACAGCGCCATTGTGGTCGACATCGATCCCGTCAAGCGCGAGGCCGCCAAAAAAGCGGGTGCCGCCGCCGTGGTTGATGGCAGCGCAGGCGATGCTTCGCAAAAAATCATCGACATGACCAACGGCGGGGCCTGGGGCGTGATCGATCTGGTTGGCTCTTCGCAAAGTGCAAGGGTCGGTTACGACAGCCTGATCAAGGGCGGCAAATATGTCATCGTCGGGCTTTACGGGGGAGACCTCACGGTGTCTTTGCCGCCAATTCCGATGCGGGCTCTGACCATTCAGGGATCATACGTCGGCAGCCTGCCGGAGATGAAGGAGCTCATCGACCTCGTGCGGCGCACCGGTGTGCCGCCGGTTCCGGTTGCGACGAGACCGCTTGCCGATGTGAACGCCGTGATGGATCAGCTGCGCGCCGGCAAAATCATCGGACGCGTCGTGTTGACACCAGCGTGACCTGACGCATTCGCCGAAAAGTGAAACCGGCGAGAGCGATCTCTCGCGGCGACGATCTGATATGCGCGACCATGGCTTGCGCAAGGCGCAACGGCGTGGTCATGTCCACCGCGCCAGATGTCTCCCGATCTTTATTTCGCGCTCACGCTTCTTGTCAAAATGGTCGTCACCGCCGCGTTTCTGCTCGCGGCCACGATCACTGCCGAGCGCGCCGGGCCGCTGGTAGGCGGACTGGTTGCAACTCTGCCGATAAGTGCCGGCCCGGTTTATATCTTCCTCGCTCTCGATCACGATGCGCACTTCATTGCTCAAAGTGCGCTCGGCAGTCTTGTCACCAACGCCTACAACGTGATTTTTGCCGTAACCTACGCAATGCTTGCGCAAAAGCGCTCACTGATCGTTAGCTTCGGTGCCGCGATCACGGTTTGGATGGCACTTGTATGGATGGGTGCGGGTGTCCGTTGGACCAATGTCTCAGCGGTCGCGTTCAATGTGGTTGTTATCGGTAGTTCGTTGTGGCTTTCGGCTGCACTCCGTCATGCGCCGATGCCGCGTGTTCGGACACGCTGGTATGATCTCGCCTTGCGAGCAACGATGGTCGCCTTGCTTGTCGGAGTCGTCGTCACGCTTAGTTTCCGCATCGGCGCGACCGCGAGCGGCAATCTTGCGGTTTTCCCCATCGTGCTCAGTAGCATCATGATTATCCTGCATCATCGCGTCGGCGGGCCTGCCACCGCAGCAGTCATGGCGAACGCTGTCATCGGGCTCGGCGGGTTTGGCATCGCGGTCCTTGTGCTCAACCTGACAGCGGAAACGCTCGGATCGCCGTTGGCCTTGGCGCTGGCGCTGCTGGTTTCGCTTGGCGGCAATCTGATGATTTACGTCGTGCGTCAACGCCTCGCTACGGCATGATCAACGTGCTCGCCGATCCGTTTTTCTGGTACGGGCTTGCACTCAAAATTGCGATGACCGCCTCGATCGTCGTGGCGGCGTCTGTTGTGGTCGAGCGCAGCGGCCCATTGATCGGTTCGCTCATTGCCTCGCTGCCCACCGCGGGCGGCGCGGCCATGATCATCCTCGCACTCGAACACTCGCCGGATTTCATAGCGCAAAGCGCGATCGGCAGTCTGATCGCAAACGCGGCTTGTGCGCTGTTTGCGCTCGGCTACGCGACGCTGGCGCAAAAACACTCATTGCGCCTCAGCCTTGGCGGTGCATTCTTGATCTGGCTCGTCACAGTGTTCCTGTTGCGGCTGGTCCATTGGACGGCGATGAGTGCGGTGGTGCTCAACGCGGTGATTTATCCAATTGCGATCGTTGCAGCAGGTCGCTTCCGGGTCACCGGCGCGGTCAAGCGCGTGGAACTTTCCGGCACCGATCTCGCCTGGCGAGCCGGGGTGGTGACGCTTTGCGTCTTGCTTGTCACGGCGGCGAGCAGCTCGATCGGCTCTTATTTCTCGGGCGTCTTTGCATTCTTTCCGGTGGCCATGGGTTCGTTCTTCATTATTCTGCAGCCGCGCATCGGCGGGCCGGCGGCGGCGAGCGTCGCCGCGCATGTGCTCACTCCGCTTATCGGGCTGGGCTTGGGTCTGCTCGCCGTGCATCTGCTCGCTGAGCCGATCGGCGTCTGGTGGTCCTATGCGGTCGGCTTGTCGATCGGACTTGCCTGGAACGCATTGCTTTGGCTGGTGCGCAACTGGCGCCAGCGGAAACGCGCTAATGCAGCAGGCCGAGCTCCAGGCCTTTGATTTGCAGCGCAAGGTAGCGCGAGAAAATCCGGCATTGCGCCAGGCTCCCGGCGGTGAACCAAAGTCCGGGCTGTGCGGTCTGCCGCCACATGTTCCGCAGTTCTCCGCCTTCGTCGAATCCCCAGACAGGTCCGATGCGGTCGGCGATCTCGTCGCCGAGGTAGAGCCGAACGGTCTCCTGCTGGTTTTTGTAGCCGGTTGCCAGCACGAGCAAATCGGCCGGCGCGACGCGGCCATCGCGCAGCCGAGCGCCTTCGGCGACAAACCTGTCGATGTCGGCGAATTGGAGCAGATGCACCGCACCCGACATGATCAGCTCGGAACAGCCGACGTTGAAGTAGTAACCGCCGCCACGCCGCAGATACATCATCTGGAAACCGGTCTCGTCCTCGCCGAAATGCAGGCGAAAACCGCGCTTTTCAAGGCCTTCGAGCAGCGCCTTGTCTACCTCGCGCCCTCTGGCGGTGGAGATCTGATAGGAGCGTTGCAGAACCGTATAAGGGAACGACGTCGCCAGCAGGTCGCAATCCTCAAACGGGATGCCTTCCGAATAGATGGCGTAAACGCTCTGCGCCTCTTTAAGGCTCACCACATAGGTCTTGCTGCGCTGGATGATCGTGACATCCGCGCCATGTGCGTGAAGCTCCTGCGCGACATCGTGACCGCTGGTGCCGGTGCCAAGCACAAGCGCCTTGCGGCCCTTCCATTTTGCAGCGTCTTTGAAAACGCCAGAATGCGCTTTGGTGCCGGCAAAATCGTCAAGACCGGGCAGATCGGGCGTGGAGGGAATGCTGCTCACACCGGTTGCAAATATCAGATGACGCGGGCGCATGATGCGTTCGCTGCCATCCGTTCGCCGGAGTGTGACGCGCCATTCGCGGCGTTTCTCGTCGTAACTTCCCGCGACAAGCTCGGTCCCCGTCCAGTAATTGAGTTCCATCGCCTCGACGTATGACTCGAACCAGTTCGCGAGCTTGTCCTTCGGAATGTAGACAGGAAAAGTCGGCGGGAACGGCAGATAGGGCAGGTGATTGACATACACTTCATTGTGCAGTGTCAGGGAGTGATAGCGGGTGCGCCAGTTGTCGCCGACGCGCGCATGGCGGTCGACGATCAATGTGTCGATGCCGAGCTGATGCAGACGCGCGGCGATCGATAGTCCGGCCTGTCCGCCACCGACCACGATCACCGTGGGATCATGGTCGGTATATGTGCGGGCCCTGGCGAGGCGATCGCTCCAGTTCTCGGCGCCGAAGTCGCGGATACCGTCGCCAGCCTCCGCCGCGCGCCTCTTGAATTTCTCCTCGTGGCCCTTGAGCTCTTCCAGGGTCGTGACGATTGTCCATGCGCGCAAACGAGAACCAATTTGAGGATCGGGAACGAGGCGCACGACACCGGCACCGGGACCGAATGCCGTTTCAAATTCGAACAGGACTTCGATATTGTCGGTTCCGGCACGCGTCACCCAGCGCGGGGGTGTTCTGTGCGCCGGAAAATGAAAATTCGTCGGTTTGGTGCGCGCAAGCGTCTCGCGCAACATGGCTTCTATCGCCGGCCGGCCGGACAGGGTCTCGATGGTCCAGGTAAACGCCAGCACGTCACGCCAAAGCCCGCCGGCGAAAAACAAGTCCGCGACTGCTGTCACGTCTCTTGCCTGCAACGCTGCCTGGAAAGTCTCAAGCCAGCGCTGCGCGTCCGCCGGTGCCGTCGCCTGCTTCCTGTCGGCGATATTCATCATGCGAACAGACTTGCGCTAGGCCTTACGTTTCTCCGCAAGCTTTGCTTTTAGCACATAAAGCGCTTCCATCGCTTCGCGGGGCGACAGATCATCCGGGTTAAGCGTAGCAAGGGCAGCGGCCAGAAGATCCTCGGCTGGCTGGTCTATGTCCTGTGCGGGTCTGGAAGGGACCGCAAACAGAGGCAGATCTTCGAAGCCTTTCGGCGCCGCCCGGTCTTCCTGTTCGAGTTTGGCCAGCACCAGTTTGGCGCGGTCGATCACGCTTGCCGGGAGGCCGGCGAGTTTCGCCACCTGGATGCCATATGAGCGATCGGCGGCTCCGGCGACGACCTCGTGCAGGAACACCACCTCGCCCTGCCACTCCTTCACGCGCACAGTGGCGTTGCACAGACGGCCAAGCCGGCCGGCGAGCGCGGTCAGCTCATGAAAATGCGTCGCGAACAGCGCCCGGCATTTGTTGACGTCGTGCAAATGTTCGACCGTCGCCCAGGCGATCGACAACCCGTCGAACGTCGCCGTGCCGCGGCCGATTTCGTCCAGGATGACGAGCGCGCGTTCGCCGGCTTGATTGAGGATTGCGGCGGTCTCCACCATCTCGACCATGAAAGTCGATCGGCCGCGTGCGAGGTCATCGGCAGCACCGACGCGCGAGAAAAGCCGGTCGACGATACCGATATGGGCGTGCTTTGCCGGGACGAAGCTGCCCATCTGCGCCAGGATTGCGATCAGCGCGTTCTGCCGCAGAAACGTGGACTTGCCCGCCATGTTGGGTCCGGTGATCAGCCAAATGCGGCCGGCGTCGGAATCCTGCGGCGGCGACAGGTCGCAATCGTTTGCGACAAATGGCGCGCCGTCGCGCGACAGGGCTTGTTCCACCACCGGGTGACGGCCGCCTTCGATGACAAAGCGATGGCTGTCATCGATATGGGGCCGTGCGTATGCGCGTTCGGCGGCAAGCTGCGCGAGCGCACTCGCCACATCGAGACGCGCGAGCGCCTCGGCGCACTCCTTGATATTGGCGCTCTCCGCCACCACGCGCGCTGTAAGGCGCTCGAAAATCTCCAGCTCCAGCCCGAGCGCGCGCTCCGCGGCGCTGGCGATTTTCGATTCAAGTTCGCCGAGTTCCGCGGTGGTAAAGCGGATCTGGCCGGCGAGAGTCTGACGGTGGATGAAGGTCCCGTTGAAAGGCGCAGCCATCAGCCGCTCGCCGTACTGGGCGGTCACTTCGACGAAATAGCCAAGGACATTGTTGTGCTTGATCTTGAGAATACGGATTCCGGTGTCTTCGGCGTAACGCGCCTGCAACGCGGCGACGACACGACGGGATTCATCACGCAGCGCACGGGTCTCGTCGAGTGTCGTGTCGTAGCCCTCCCTTACGAATCCCCCGTCGCGTTTGAACGCCGGCAATTCCGCTGCCAATGCAGCGGATAACTCGGCAGCGAGCATCCCGTCTGGCTTTCGGCAAGCTTGCGTGGCCGCCGAGATTTCCACGGGCGGTTCTTTGAGCGAGGCGAGGGCGCGCGCAAGCTCGGCGGCGGCGAGCACGCCGTCGCGGATCGCGGCAAGGTCGCGAGGGCCGCCGCGCCCCACAGCCAGTCGCGACAGTGCGCGGGCAAGATCCGGCGCGGCTTGCAAGCGCGAGCGGGTTTCCGCGCGGGCGGCGGTATCGCCGACAAAACTCGCGACGGCGTCGAGCCGTCTGGCAATTTGCGCGGGATCGGTGAGCGGTGCTGACAGGCGCTGCGCCATCATCCGGGAACCGGCGGCAGTCACGGTGCGGTCGATCGCGTCGAGCAACGAGCCTCGCCGGTCGCCTGCGAGTGTGCGCATGAGTTCGAGATTGGCGCGGGTGGCCTGGTCGATCGCCATGCTGGCGCCTGCGCTCTCGCGCAGGGGCGGCGACAACGGCGGGCGTTTGCCGATCTGCGTTCGTTCGACATAGGTGATGCAGGCTGCAGCGGCTGTGAGTTCGAGCCGTGTCAGCGCGCCGAAAGCTTCGCTGGTCGCCACCGCGAAAAATGAGGCAAGCCGGCGCTCGGCGGTCGCGCTGTCGAATACGTCGCGCCCGAGCGGCGCCACCGCGGGGAGGGAGCGCCAATAACCTGCGAGATCGGCTTCGCTAAAGAGCGCGTCCGAAACGATAATTTCACCCGGTTCAAGTCGTGCAATTTCGGCGGACAACGAGGCGCGATCGCATTCCGTAACGCGAAATTCGCCGGTGGAGATATCGATCCAGGCCAGCGCGAACTGGGTGTCGTCCCCGGCCGACGACGATCGCGCGCGTGCCACCGCCAGCAGATAATTATTCCTGCCGGCATCGAGCAGCGTGTCCTCGGTCAGGGTGCCCGGGGTCACCAGCCGGATGACGTCGCGCCGCACCACGCTTTTGGCGCCGCGCTTGCGTGCCTCGGCCGGATCTTCAAGCTGCTCGCACACCGCAACGCGATGGCCGAGCGCGATCAGGCGGTGAAGATATTCATCGGCGCGGACGACTGGAACGCCGCATAACGGCACGTCCTTGCCGAGGTATTTTCCGCGTTTGGTGAGCACGATGCCGAGCGCGCGCGAGGCGACCTCGGCGTCTTCGAAGAACATCTCGTAGAAATCGCCCATCCGGTAGAACAGCAGGCAGTCCGGATTGGCGGCCTTGATCTCGACGAACTGCGCCATGGCCGGCGTGACGCGGCCTTCGTCGGCGGGCGGCACGCCAGATGTGTCGTTTTCGGCCGGAGCGATGGGTTGCGTCTGCGCCATGGGCGGCGAGGTTAGCAGATGAAAACCCCGCTTCTACGGATACCGGCCCCGGATTGACGCGTCATGCCCGGCTTTATGCCGGGCATCCACGGATTTCTTTTGCCTCATTACCCGTCATGCCCGCACATAGCCGTCCGAAGGACGGCGTGCTTCCGCACGCCTATGTCGCGGGCACTTAGGTCTTGAACTTCACGCCGGTAATCGCCTCGAGGTTACCGTGCCAGATTTTCTCCTTGTCGGCTTTCAGCATGTCGATCCCATCGATGATGCGCAATGTTTCGCGCGTGTACATGGTGCCCTTCTCGGGGTCGAACGGGCAGTCGGACGCAAACACGATCTTGTCGAGGTCGTAGAAGGCAAGCCCCGCGTGAGTCGCCGGCACGCCGCCGAACACCGCTGTGTCTGCGTAGAAAGAATGCTTGAAATAATCGAGGGGGCGCTTTTTCAGCCTTTTCAGGATAAGACTCAGGTCTTCGTCGGAGGTCCGTGCGCCAAGCTGGTCCCAACCCGGACCGATGCGGCCTTCCAGCATCGGCACGATGCCGCCGAAATGATGGGTGATGATTTTCAGGTTCGGGTATTTGTCCATGATTCCCGAGAACACCAGCCGCGCCATTGCCGCCGCCGTTTCGTACGACCACCCGAAGGTCCACCAGATTTCGTATTTCGATTTCTTTTCGGACAGATAGTCCGGGAAATTCGCGGCCCGCGCCGGGTGCATCCAGACCGGCTTGTTGAGCTTGTTCATGGCGGCGAAGAACGGCTCGAACGCCGGATCATCCAGCGGTTTACCGGCAATGTTGGTGTAGATCTGCACCCCTAACGCGCCGTTCTTGAGCGCACGCTCGGCTTCGCGCACGCCACCGTCCGGCGCGATCAGCGCTGCTTGTGCGACCCAGCCGGGGAATTGGTCGGGGTATTTGGCGCAGATATCGGCAAAGCCGTCGTTGACCAGCTTGGTGTATTCCTCTGTCAGCTTGCCGTCGCCTTTGGTCATCACCTCAAGCGGCGGCATCGGGTAGGAAATGATCTGCGCATAATCCTTGAAGCTGCCGACGATCTTGCGCCGGATCTCAAGGTCATGGATGCATGGAATCTCGCGCACGCGCTTGCCAATGTCGGCATGGCCGCTTTCGACGATCTTGTTGAAATATTTCTCCGGAATAAAGTGGGTGTAGGCGTCGATGCGCATGGACTCTCCTCTGTGACCTGCCGCTTAAGGACTCAATAAGGCGTTATGACGTTGAGCAGCGCCTGTTTGCGTTCGTTGACAACAACGGTACGCGCGCGTGCGAGTGCGTCGGGTAGATCGGCGGGTTTTTCGACGCGCTCCGCGTGAGCGCCTTGCGCGCGCGCCATCTCCTCGAATGCTGGTGACGGGTCGAGATCGGCAAGGGTACGGCCATCGTTCTCGCCCGCGACGCCGTCTTTGAACATTGACAGCGTCGCGCGGCGCACCGCGCCGTAACGGCTGTTATTGAACACGATGGTCAAGATCGGAAGATTGTGAACGGCCGAGACCCAGTGTCCGACCATGGGATTGGCGAACATGTAGGCGCCGTCGCCGAGTGTTGCGACGACGAATTCATCCGGTGCAGCCAGTTTGACGCCGAGCGCCGCACCGAAGCCCCAGCCCAATCCGCCCGCGGGTCCGAGTGCGAAAAAAGTGCCGGGTTTTTCGCGGGCGCAGTGATCGGGACGCAGCGGGTATTCATTGATGATGATGGCGTCTTTACCGACCGTTTCGCCGATCGTGCGAGAGAGATACTCCGGAGAAATTGTAGTACCCGCGGCCGAATCCTTCGCCAATTGCGCGCGTCGTGTCCGCATGCGGTCGGTCAAACGGGCACGCCTGGCAGCGATGCGCGCATCGGCCATTTGCAGACGCGGCTCGACCGCGCGCACCAGTGCTTCAAGTGCCTGAGCGGCACCGGCCTGCACCGCAAGATCGCTCGGGAAGCTGCGCATCGGATAGCGCACATAGAATGGATCTTCGCCGACATGCGCGACGCGGCAACCCCCAGGCGGATGCTGCAAGTGCGGAATCCATGGCACGTCGGATTCAAGCACGATCACCAGATCGGCATCGGCGAGAAGCGCGCCGGGCTCGAAGCCGAAATGCATCGAGTGGCTGGAAGGCAAGCACACCGTGCGGGGATTGTGCGTAACGACCGGGATAGCACAGCGCTCCGCCAGACGGTCGAGGAGAGGAACTGCTTCGGCGGGCAGGGTCGCGGTGACAATCAGCGGACGCTCTGCCGAAGCGATCCACTCGGCGAGTGTTCCGATCGTGCGCGGGTCCGGATGTGCCGCTGCAGCCTGTGGCCGGGCCTTCACCGGCCCGATCGGTTCCGGCAGCGAAGCCGACAAAGGCTCGCGCGGAAGAACCATATAAACAGGGCCTCGGGGATGCGCCATCGCAACTTCAACCCCGCGTGTGACCATGTCACCGATCTGGCCTGGCACGCGCAATTCATAATCCCACTTCACCAGTTCGCGCACCATTCCGGCCTGATCGAACATTTCCTGCGCCCAATGGATCGGGCGCGTACGCGAGCCGAAGTTTCCCTTTTCGGTGACCGGTGTCCGGCCCGCAGCGAGGATGAGCGGCACGCGGTCACGCGAAAGATTGGTGAGATTGTTGATGGTGTTCGCGGTTCCGACATTGACATGCACCATCACCGCCTGCGGGCGGCCATTCATCAAATAGGCGCCGTGCGCCATTGCAACCGCAAGGTTCTCATGCGGCACCAGAACAGGTTTTGGGACCTTGGCATTTGTCTTCTTTGCGCGACTGAAGGCCTCCACAATCGGCGGGAAGTCCGTGCCGGGATTGACAAAGAAATAATCGGTGCCGTGATCGGCAAGCGCGCGCAGGAATGCTTCGGCGGCGATTGTTGGCCGTTGTCCCGTCGGTGCCGCCGCCATTACGTTTCGTCCCTCAATCGTCCGCTCTAAAGGTGCCCGGACGCCGTTTTTGTTGGCGCGGAGTCATAACCGAGGAGGCCGAGGGTGACAACGGACCGGAGCGCGCCCCAGGCCTGATTTATTCGGCAGCCTGGAGCACCGTCTGGCCGTTGATGTCGGCAAGGCACTTCGCGAGGCTTTCGCCTTCCGGATCGACCAGGGCGGCGGTGCGTGCGCTGGCGACGGCATCCGCGGCGCGTTGCTGCGGGATCTGGCCGGCAAGCGCAGGACGGATCACGCGATCTTCGATGGTCCGGTAGTTCGCCAGTCCGCGCGCGTGCGTGTCGCCGTAGCCCTTGATCAGACGCGCGCATTCGGCGACCTCCAGGGCAAAGCCGGCGGAATGCCGTGTTGCCTCGCGGATCAGGACGAGCCAGGATTCGATCTGTTGCTGTTCCTGCTTGTAGCGATGACCATACGGGCGCAACGGCCGCAGTTTGGCGAGCATCAAGAACCGCAAATAGCCGCTGATCGAGGTGGTGTTGATCTCCATGCCGAAATAGACGCGCCCGAGCCAACCCTTGCGTTCGGCAAACCGTAGAATCGGTCGCGCCAGGAAGGATGGGAGCAGCTGGCACAATTCCTCGATGCCGGGCTTGAGAAAATCATGCACCGAGAAAGGCTCGTCGTTTACGCGCAGCTCGTCTTGCGCGATGCGGCGCATGCGTGCGGGCGAGATTTTTGCCTGTGCAACGCGCACGACGTCCTCGTAGGACATGCGCACCGCGAGGTGCCGCGCGACTTCCTTCAGGAGTTTTCCCTGCGCGCCGATGGTCTGGTCGGCTTCGGCGATCGGCCGGAGGCGGCTGAGGTAGAGCCACGCATAAGGAACGTTTTGATAATGGATCAGCCGACGGACGCCCTCGAGCCCGGTCACCTGCGCGACGGCGGGGAATGTACGGGCGACTTCATGTTCGACCAACGCGGGTGTACCGGCGGCGTTGGTCTTTTTTTCGGTGAATGGCGCGGGTCGCGCGTTCGCGCGCGCCGCTTCAAATCCGGCGCGGAATCCACGCAAATTGGTATCGACTGACTTGCCGTCTTCGCGGATTGCCGCCTCGTACTGCTCAGGCTTCAGCGGCAGCCGCCCGCAGCCGGCGATGGCGCCGAGCATTACGGCATTGATGATCGATCCGCTTTGCTTGGCGAGGGCATCCATATCGACAAGAAGAGCTTGCTTGGCGTGGTCCTTGATGACCCTGATCAGTTTGTCACGATCGAAACGGCCGTCGCCCATCGCGATCTTTTCGTCCATGGCATAGAAGCGGCTGAGCGATCCGATCACATGCGTCCGATCGGACGTGGCGTAGCCGTTGGCGACGGCTCGCCCCGCTTCCAGCAATTCGCTGGCCACTGCGATATCGATATCGCCGACGCCCGGGGTGAGGGCGAGTACAGGCCGCTTGCCGCCAAGCTCACGCGACGGCACAGGCAAAATTTCAATGTAATAAGTCGTCGCGCCGGTGCGTTGCGCCACGCCGGGAATTGAAGTGCTCTGTACCGGGAAGCCGGCTTCCGCCGCCGCCGTTACGATCCACTGCGTCAGCACGCCGCCACCTTCTCCGCCGAGGGCGGCGATCAGCATGGTGATGGGGCGCGGTGTGCTCATGCGATAACCTTGCCCGCATAGCCGCCGAGCCAACCAATGACCTTCTGCCGGAACCGGTGCACAAGACGATCGCGTCGGGTCGGGTTGCGCACGATTTCGGCGCGGTAAAATGAGGGACACAGCACCGCTGCGTGCGCGACTTCGCCGCACAGGCCGCAACCGACGCATGATTCAATGACGGTTGCCACGGGATCGGTACGCAGCGGATCCGGCGACGGTTTCACCGTCAGCGAGGGGCAGCCGGACAACCGGATGCACGAGTGATCCCCCGTGCATATCTCATCGTCGACGCCGTAGCGCGCACGCGTGACGCGCTCGCCACGTTTGAGTTTCTCGGCGTCTTCCGCTCGGATACGACGCTGACGCGCGAGCTGGCATTCGCCGTCCGCGATAATCACCTTCAGGCCGCGCTCGGCCGTCTTCATCGCTTCCTTGAGCGTCTTGACCATCACGCTGACGCTGTAAGTGCGCACCTTGCGCAGCCAATGCACGCCCATGGTCCGCAATGTCTGCTCGATATCCACGCCAGGAACGGCGCCGGCACGGCTCATCGTGCTTGACGGGATATATTGTTGGCCGGTGGCGGAGGCGTAGCCGTTCTGCATCACGATCAGCACGCCATCGCCCTTGTTGAACAGATTTGACGCTACCCCGGTGATCAGGCCGTTGTGCCAGAAGCCGCCATCGCCCATCACCGCAATGGGTCGCCTTTGCATGTTCGGAGCAACCGCGGCCGCACTGGCGAGCGACATGCCGTAACCGAGGATGGAATTGCCAAGCGAGAATGGCGCGAAGGTTGCGAACGAATGGCAGCCGATGTCGGCGCTGATGTGAGTTGGACCCAATTCCCGTTGCATCAGCTTGATGGCGGAAAACACCGGCCGCTCCGGGCAACCTGTGCAGAAGGCCGGTGGCCGTGGCGGCAACGGGCCTAAGGCCGACATCGCCTTAGCTTTGTGCGCAATCAAGCCGCGGGCTTTTTCCGCGAGAGTGTCGGCATCGATACCTTTCGGCTTTGTGTCCTGGAAAAACGCGGCAAGTCCTTCCAGAAGGACATCGGACGCATATTCGCCCGCGTTTGGCAGAAGACCCTTGCCGAGCACGCGCGTATTGATGTCGCCGCGTCGCAGTTCGACGTTGACCGCCTGTTCGATATAGTCCGGAAAACCTTCTTCGACCACCAGGACGGCGCGCTTGCCCACGCAGAACTCGCGAAGCTCCTCCGGAACAAGCGGGTAGACGACATTGAGAACCAGCATCGGGATGCGCGAGACGCCGAAGACGTCGGCGAGGCCCATGCGTTCGAGCGCGCGCAACACGCTGTTGGTGAGGCCTCCCATGACGATGATGCCAACGTCATTCAGGTCGCCAACAATGGTTTCGTTGAGTTTGTGCTCGCGAATGAAGGCGCGTGCGGCGGGCAACCGCTCCTCTACTTTGAGGCGTTCCTGGGTAAAGATGACCGGCGGATGCGCTAGCCGTCCGTATTCGAAGCGGGGCGGGCCGGCCAGCTTGTCGATACCGGAGACAATTCCCTTGCGATTGTCCTTGGCCGCGAACTCGCCGGTCGCGTGGCAGGCGCGGATGCGCAATTCGAGCATGACCGGCGCGTGGCTCGCCTCCGACAGTTGGAAGCCTTTCTCAACCGTATTCACGATCGACGGCAGATCGGGGCGCGGATCGAGCAACCACATCGAGGACTTCAGGGCGTAGGCATATGATCGTTCCTGGATGACGCTGGCACCTTCGCCGTAGTCTTCGCCGAGAATGATCATGGCTCCGCCAATCACCCCGGGTGATGCCAGGTTGGACAGTGCGTCGGCGGCGACGTTGGTGCCGACGATTGATTTCCAGGTCACGGCGCCGCGCAGAGGATAATTGATCGATGCGCCAAGCATGGCGGCGGCGGACGCTTCGTTTGCGCAAGTCTCGAGATGCACGCCGAGTTCGGACATGATGTCCTCGGCATCGACCAGGACGTCAAGCAGGTGCGAGACCGGGGCGCCCTGATATCCGCCGACGTAAGACACGCCCGATTGCAGCAGCGCCTTGGTGACGGCCAGGATGCCTTCGCCGTGGAAGGTTTCGCCGTCGCCCAATTTCAGGGCCTGCACTTCTTTTTTGAACGAGCGTTCCAAAGCGGCCTCCGGCCGATGGTTGGGAACCCAACTATTATATCATAAGCGGGCCGAGCGCGAGCAATCCGTGCAAATATGCTGTCAGAACATGCTGTTGCCGTTGGCCGATTGCTCCGGGATGTCCTGGCGTACGTCCCAGTGCTCGATCACCTTGCCGTTTTCGAGCCGGAAGATGTCAACGATCGCCGCGCCGCGCTGTCCCGGCTCCGGCACGTTGTGGACGTGCAAGATCACGAAATCGCCATCGGCGAATGCGCGCTTGATCTCGCTGTGGTAGCTCGGAAACTTGGCTTTAAGGAATTCGATAAAGGCCTTGAAACCTTCCGGCCCATCGGCGGCGCGTGGATTGTGCTGCACGTATCGTGTGCCGAAATTCTTTGCGGCAGCCTCGAAGTCCTTTTGGTTGATGCCCTTCTCGTAGAGATCGATCACGACTTTCTTGTTGGCTTCCTCCTGTGCCGTGTTGCCAGCGTGCCCCGGCGCGACGGACATCAGCAATGCGGCAAAGGCCGCTCCGGCGAACTTCCACATGAATGCACCTCCTTGCTCGCGTTTCGAATTCGTCCTCACATGTGTGAAGGCAACCACAAAGCGATGATCGGGAAGGCGATAAGGATCACCAGCCGGATCAGGTCGGTCGCGATAAAGGGGATAACGCCCTTGAAAATGGTAGTGAAACTCACGTCCTTTACGACACTTTTTATCACGAACACGTTCATCCCGACCGGCGGATGAATAAGACCAAGTTCGACCGTCATCACGATAATGACGCCGAACCAGATCGGATCGAAGCCGAGATGGGTGATGACCGGAAAGATAATCGGGATGGTCAGGATGATCATGGCCATCGCGTCCATCAGACAGCCGAGCACGAGATACATCAGCATGATCAGCGCCAATACGCCGTAGCTACCGAGGCCGAGGCCGGTCAGGAATTCCGTCACCTTCTGCGGCGTTTGCGTTATGGTTAGAAAATAGCCGAACAGCAATGCGCCGATGAGAACCGTGAATACCGCGGCGGCGGTGCGCGTCGCCTGTAGCAGCGATGCGAGAATCTTGTCTTTGTCGAGTCTCCCGGTGAGCACCCCGATGAGGAACGCGCCGCTTGCGCCGACGCCGCCGGCTTCGGTCGGCGTAAACCGCGGCAGGAACGGAAGGCCGTAGAGGCCGCCGATGACGAATACGAACAGCAAAAGGGGCGCCCAGATATTCTTGATGCCCTCGATCTGTTCCCTCCGTGTCGCGCGCTTGCCGGTCGGCAGAAAATCCGGTTGTGCGTAGCCAATGATTTTGATCGTCGCCATATACATCGAAATTGCAAGCAGGCCGGGAACGATGCCGGCGATGAACAGCTTGCCGATGTCTTGCTCGGTGATGATGCCGTAAACCGCCAGCACCGTTGAAGGCGGCAGCATGGCGCCGAGCGTGCCGCCGGCGGCGATCACGCCGGTGGCGAAGCTTTGCGGATAGCCGAAGCGCCGCATTTCCGGATAGGCCACGGCCGAAAACGTGGCGGCGGTTGCGACCGAAGAGCCGCAAATCGCGGCAAATCCGCCACAGGCAGCGACGGTGGCAAAGCCGAGACCGCCGCGCAGATGCCCGACGAAGCTGTTCGCGGCACGGAACAGGTCCCGGCTCATGCCGGAATTGCTCACGAAAGTCCCCATCAGCAGGAACATCGGAATGACGCCGAAGGTGTAGTCGGTGACCGTGCGCATCGAGGTCTGCCCGACCAGCTTGAGCGCGGGCGCGCCGCCGTTGAGATAGGCGAAGCCGGAAACGCCGACGAGGCCCATCGCCATGCCGACCGGCACGCGCAGCAGCATCAACGCGAACAGCGCAACAAAACCCAGGACTGCGACGGCATCGGTGCTCATCGTCATTCGACCGGCTGCGCCTTCGGCTCCGCTATCAGTTCGGGCCGGAAAATCAGGCGATAGGTGCGTATGGCAATCAGGAGCACAGCCGATACGTCGCCGAGCCACGCGATCAGGAAAAACGGCCAGGTCGGCAGCCGAAGATCGAAGGTAAGCACGTTGTCGTAATAAGTGCCGCGCACTTTGTCGAACAGCGTATAAGTCTGCACCGTGACCACGAACAACAGCACCGACGTGTCAAACACGTCGATGATGCGCTGATAACGCGGGCCGACATTGGCCCAGACCAGATCGACGGTGATGTGGGTGCCGCGATAAGAGGTAGCCGCAATCCCCCAGAAAATGAGAATGCCGAGCATCAGCCGGCCGAAATCGTACGAATCCGGGATCGAATAATTGAACAAATTGCGCAGCAGGACCGCGATAAAGATATTGGCGGCGACGATCCCGACGAATGCCGCTGCAACCCACTCGATCGAATCGATGAAACGATCCATGTAGATGCGTTTCACGCTAGGCTCTCCTTGGCCTGTCCAATATCAGGACGGCGGCGGCATGTGCCGCCGCCGCGTTATGGTACGGCCCGAACAGTCGGTCGATCGACGGTCTCAGTAGCCCGCGCTGTCTTTCGCCAACTGCGCCTTAAGCTCCTTCATGATCGTGTCGGGATCGCCGCCCGCCTTTTTCACGTTATCGGCCCAGACCTTCGCCAGCGGTTCGGCGGCCTGTTTCCATTCCGCAACCTGCGCCGCGCTCGGCTCATAGACCTCTTGAGCGGGGTCGGACTTGATCTTGGCGATGCCGGCGTGTTCGAAGTCGGCCCAAGGCGCCGCGACCTTCAGCGCCCATTCATTGGTGCAGTGATTGTCGATCACCTTCTTCTGCGCCGCCGACATCTGCTCGTATTTATCCTTGTTGAAGACGAAGGCGAACGTGGTGACGTATAGCGGCATGTCGAGGTGATATTTCGTCACCTTGTCGATACCGAACAGCAGTACCGAGCCCCACGGGAATGTCACCGCATCGGCGACGCCTTTTTCCAGGATATCGCGGACTTCCGGCGCGCTCGCCTGCACATTGGTGGCGCCAAGCTGCGTCATGAAGGTCGCCATTGTGGCGTGCGCGGGCCTGATTTTCATACCCTTGAGATCCGCCGGCACCAGGATCTTCTTTGTCTTCGAATGGAACGCGCCGGGGTCGTGCACGAAGGCGAGACAGAACTTAACGTCCTTCATTTCCGCTGCGGCGTATTTGCGGTACCAGGCGTCGATCGACTGCGTGCCGCCTTTGGCGTTGCTCATCAGGAACGGCAATTCGCCGGCGCCGATGATCGGGAATCGCCCGGGCTGATAGCCAGGATTGATATAGGTCAGGTCGGCGATGCCATCGCGCGCCATGTCATAGTGGTCAAAAGCCTTGCCGAGTTGTTGCGATGGATAGACCTTGTACTTGATCGTGCCGCCGGAATCTTTCTCGACCGAGGCGCCCCATTCTTCCAGCGCCTTTTGCAGCGGATGCGACGGTGGCACCCAATGCGAAAGCTTGAGTTCGAAAGTCTTCTCCTGCGCGAGCGCGCCGGCGACGCCGCCAATCAACAGCGCGGCAGCGTAAACACATCCGGCCAAACGGCGTTTCATAACTCTCTCCCTTGGGGGTTTGTCGTTGGTGTAATCCAACTTTTTGGATATTCAGCCGGATGTGAGGTAAGTTGTAAAGCTTATAGTTTGGCATCAAACTAAATGCTCAAATTGAGCAGCGGGTGGCAGCGCGCTTCGTCATAAGGAAGTGCCATGCATGGGACGAACGGTACGGGCGGTCGTACACGCGGCAGGAACGGCGAACCCTTTGCCGGGTCGATCAATTTTGGTCCGCTCGCCTATTGGGTGGGGTTCAACCTGCGAATGGCGCAGGAAGCCGCATTCCAGGCATTCTCCCGCCGTTCGCAGGAGATCGGCGAGAGTCCAGGACGGTTCGCCACTCTCACTCTCATTGCACGCAATCCCGGCATCAGCCAAACGGAGCTGTCGCAGGCCAATGGCCGCGACAAGTCCAGCCTCACGCCCGTTGTTGAGGATCTGGTGCGGCGCGGACTGATCGAGCGTAAGCGAATGGATAGCGACCGGCGCACCTATCGGCTGAATCTGACGCCCGCCGGAAAGAAAGTTCTGACGACGATGACGCGCTGCGCGCGCCGGCACGAGCGCAACCTCGATCACCTCATCGGCGCACGTGACCGCAAGCGTTTCATTCAGATTTTGAAAAAGATCGCTGCCGGGATCGAGTAGACGTTCGTTCAGCCGCATAGCGTGATGCACTGCCTCTCCACCGTCATGCCCGGCCTTATGCCGGGCATGACGGTTGAGAGGCCTGGTCGTGACGAATGAGATGACGGCAATCAATTCCGGAACTTAGCCAGCACCGCTTCGGGAACAGGATGCGACTTGAGCCGGCCGTTTTCGCCGCGCACCACCCAAACTCGCTTTTCCGAACACTCCACGCAGGTTTCGCTGCCGAGACTCAATTTGTGCTCAACGTCAAAACTCGAACGGCCAAAGGCAATCTTGCTCTCGACCGTCACGTCGTCTCCGAAACGCGTCGGCTTTAGAAATCGCGCGCGCGTGCGCACCAGTGGAAAGCCTCCGAATTCAAGATTTTTGAACATTTGAAATTTGGTCATTCCCAATGCTCGCTCGAAGATCAGCGCAGTGGAAGCGTCAAAAATCTCGAAATAACGCGGATAGAAAATAATGCCGGCGGGGTCGCAGTCGCCCCATTCGATGCGCACCTTGCGAGTGTTGCTGAACGTCGTCACGGCGATCTCGCGTCAGCGCGGCGCCATGCGCAAGGCGCCATCAAGGCGGATGACCTCGCCGTTCAGATAGGCATTGTGCACACAATGGAGTACAAGCGCCGCAAATTCACGCGGCTCGCCCAGGCGCTTGGGGAATGGCACCGCGGAGCCGAGAGAATCCTGCGCTTCTTGCGGCAGCGCGCGCAACATTGGAGTGGCAAAAATTCCGGGCGCTATCGCCAGCACGCGTATACCGAATTGGGCAAATTCGCGCGCCGCGGGCAACGTCAGCGCGGCAACCCCGCCCTTTGAGGATGCATAAGCCGCCTGTCCAATCTGGCCCTCGAATGCTGCGACGGATGCAGTGGAAACGATGACGCCGCGCTCGCCGCCGGCCAACGGCTCCGCCGCTTGCAGGCTGGCGGCGACAAGCCGCATCATGTTGAAGGTCCCGATTAAATTGATACGAATGACGCGCTCATAATCGGCGAGCGGCATTGGTCCTTCACGCCCGACGATGCGCTTGGCGGGGCCAACTCCGGCACAATTGACCAGAATGCGCGCCGGTCCATGCGCAGCGATGGCCTTCTTTACCGCTGCCTCACCGCTGGTGCTGTCGGCGACATCGCAGGCAACGGCAATGCCCTTGATGCTGTCCGCCACTTCAGCCGCCGCCTTTTCGTTCACATCGACAATCGCAACTTTGGCGCCTGCTGCAGCCAGTGCGCGCGCACACGCAGCGCCGAGTCCTGAAGCGCCGCCGGTGACGATTGCGCCCTGACCTTTGGTCTCCATCAACGCTTTCCTTCCGCCATGATCACTTGCGAGGATAGAGGTGTCGCATAGAGTTCGTCCACCAGAGCGGCGCGGTTCTTTAAAACCGCGCGTTGGTTGATCGAGCCCTTGTCGGTCATCTCACCTTTATCCATGGACGGCGGATTCGCCATCAGGATGGCCCTGTCCACGCGTGTCGAGGATCCTGAACTGGCCGCGGCGAACTTTGCCAAGAGCCCTGCAAATTTTGCACGCACGGCTGGCGCTTCGACGATCTCGGCAGGCGATGCGGCAGGGCTTAAGCCGCCGAGTTTTCGGCACGCCTCAACGTCCGGAAATACCAGCGCCGCGATGGCGTCGCGGTCGGCGCCGGCAAAAACGACATCGCGGACGTAGGGCACAAAATGATCGACCAGACGCGCGCGCAGAGGCCCCACGCTGACCCATGTGCCGGTGGACAACTTGAAGTCCTCGGCGATCCGGCCATCGAACAACAAACCCTGCCCGGGATCATCGGGATCAACGAACTTCAGTGCATCGCCGATTTTGTAAAAACCCTCTTCGTCGAATGCGTCACGGGTCAGATCTTTCTGTCTCCAATAGCCGGGCGTGATGTGCGGGCCACGTAGCCGCGCTTCCAACTTGCCCTCGTTTGGCACCAGCTTGAGTTCAACGCCGGGCGCCGGCAGGCCGATATTGCCGGGCCGGTCGAAATCCCACGAGCATGCAAGCGCCAATGGCGAGGTTTCCGTCGAACCGAGCGAGGAGAGGAAAATAATGCGCTCGCCCGTGGTCTCGACCGCAAGCTGCGTGAGGTCGTTCCAAGTGGTCTCGTTTAGGCCGGCACCGGCATAAAAGAGAACCTTCAAACGGCTGAAAAAGTTGCGGCGCAGAACCTCGTCGGCGCGGAAATGTGGGACAAGCGCTTCGTAACCCTTAGGGACATTGAAATAGATAGTGGGAGCAATCTCGCGCAGGTTTCTCGCGGTCTTCGGCACGCCCGGCGGCGTGGGATTTCCGTCGTCAATATAAAGTGAGCCGCCGTTCGTGAGTACCATATTGAAATTGTGGTTGCTGCCGAAGGTATGGCTCCATGGCAGCCAATCGACGACGACCGGAGGCTCATCGGCGACGAAGGTGAAACCGCAAGCGAGCATTGCCTGGTTCGAACACAACATGCGGTGGGTATTGATGACGGCCTTCGGATTTCCGGTTGAACCGGACGTGAACAGAAATTTGGCAATGCCGTCTGGCGTCACCTTTGCATGCGCGGCGGCGACCCCCGCCGTGTCGTCGGCGCCGAGGAGGTCGGCAAACAGTGTGCTCTTTCGGTCGCCCAGCGGATTGCTTGTGACGACCAGTTCGACCGCGTCCGGTACGGTTTCATAAATCGCCCGCGCGAAGGGGCCGCCATCATTGACAAAGACGAGCCCGGGAGTGAGCAGATCGATGATCGTGCGGAGTTTTCCGAAATCGCTCGACATCAACGAATAGGCGGCCGAGACCGGCGCGTAAGGAATGCCGACATATATCGCCGCCAGACCAAGCAGCGCGTGTTCAATATCGTTGCCGGACAACACCACGATCGGCTTTTCGGCAGAAAGTCCGCGCCGCAACAGGGCAGCGCCGATCCGCTTAACGCTGGAAAGAACCTGCGCGTAAGTCAGCTTGCGCCATTCGCCCCGGGCATTGCGTTGCGCGAGGAACAAACGATCGGGCGCATTCCTGGCCCAGTGTTCGAGAGGCTGGCTAAGCTTGTGGTGATAGGCCCCCAGTCCCTGCGCCGCGCGGATATGGATGACTCCAGTGGCGCGGTGTTCGATCACCGGATCAAGCCTGCCCAGCCGCACGGGTCGTAGCGGCGCCATTGATGCCTTGCCGGTGTCTCGGGCTACGCTCGCCATTTGTCTCCCGGCTTTCTCCGTTACTTGCGCGTGGCCTTGGGCGCGCGCTTTTCGAGAAACTCTTTTACGCGCGCTTTAGCAGTCGGATCGGCCTGCGCAATCGCCGACATCAAGGCTTCGACGGCGAAGCCACTCGCGGGATCCATCTCGGCAATGCGCGGTAATGCCTGCATGACGGCAAAGTTGGTCAGCGGCGCATTTGCGGCGATGCGCTGCGCCAGTTCGAGGCCTTTGGCGAAGCCTTTGCCGTTGTCGACAAGATAAGTGGTCAGACCGATCGCCTGGCCTTCTTCCGCCGTGTAGGTCCGTCCCGTCAGCATCATGTCCATCATGCGCGCCACACCGATCAATGGCGGCAGCCGCACCGAGCCACCGCCGCCAACATAGATGCCGCGGGTGCCTTCCGGCAGCGCGTATAATGCGGAGCGTTCGGCCACGCGCACATGCGCCGCGGCAGCAAGTTCCAAACCACCGCCCACCACTGCGCCGTGCAGCACCGCAACCACCGGAACGTTGCCAAATTGAATTTTTTCGAAGGCGCGATGCCAGAGTTTCGAATGCGCAATACCCTGTGTGACGTCGCGCTCCCTCAGTTCCGACAGGTCGAGACCCGCCGAGAAATTCTCACCCTCACCCGTGAGCAACACGGCGGCGATGCCTTCCGGCAGCTCGGTGAAGAATTCCTCGATGCCGACAATCGTCTCGTCATCCAATGCGTTACGTTTGTGCGGGCGGTTAAGCCGCAGAATGGCGACGGCCTGCTCCCGTTCTGCAATAAGCGAGGCTGGAAGCCGGATCGCAAGCCGTTCAGCCATCATTCCACCTCGTAGACATCAAGCCGCACTGCCCGCGGTTCTCTTTGGCCCCGAGCGAGGGCGAGAATCCGATTGAGCCAGTCAACCGCGGGGTCTGCGGTCTCAAACCGCATCACGGTCCGGAAATAATAATGACGCGGATCGACCTTGTCGCCTCGCATCAACCTTTCCATCACCTCGGGCGGGCCGTGCCGCAAGCCCTCGCTGGTGACCATGATGCGGGCTCCGGCCTCGGTCTCGATGGTATAGCGCGCCTTGATGTCGGCCGCGCCGTCGGTGCGGATAATCTGCCAATCGGCACCACCTGGAAGGATACGGCCCGTCAGTTTTGGTCCGCTGACCTTTCCGCCAAGAATGCCGATTACGCGACGCTCGCCGTAGGGCGTGCGGCCGAGATTGGTCACGGTCTCGAGTTCGGCTTGAATCGTGAAAATCGGCTGCTTACCCAACATAGATGGCGATCCGTTGGAGTCCCAACTGTCCTGCGTACGCCATTTGACCCTGCCAGTGACCGGCCGTAAATACGAGATCGCAACCGGGATTTCATCAACATGGCGCGTATTTCTTCGCTCGCCGAAGCCGTTAAATCAGCCGTCCGCGACGGAGACACCGTCGCTCTCGAGGGGTTCACTCACCTTATTCCCCACGCTGCCGGGCACGAGATCATCCGCCAGGCGCGTAAAGGGCTGACGCTGATCCGGATGACGCCCGACCTCGTTTACGATCAGCTCATCGGCATGGGCTGCGTTTCCAAGCTGGTTTTTTCCTGGGGTGGCAACCCCGGCGTCGGTTCGTTGCATCGCCTGCGTGATGCGATCGAGAATGGCTGGCCAAACAAGCTCGAACTGGAAGAACATTCCCATGCGGCGATGGCCAATGCCTATGAAGCGGGCGCCGCGGGTCTGCCTTGCGCCATTTTCCGCGGCTATATCGGCGGCGATCTGCCGAAGGTGAATTCCAAGATCAAACGAGTGACATGTCCGTTCACCGGCGAAGAACTTGCCGCTATTCCGGCGCACCGGCCGGACGTCGCGGTGATCCATGCCCAGCGTGCCGACAAGGCCGGCAACGTCATGATTGAAGGGGTGCTTGGCGTGCAAAAAGAAGCGGTGCTCGCTTCCAAGCGATCGGTGGTTACGGTCGAGGAGATCGTCGACGAACTTCCCGAGCGCAGCCTCAATGCGGTGGTGTTGCCGCACTGGACCGTTGGTCACGTGGTTGAAGTGCCGGGTGGTGCGTTCCCCTCCTACGCCCAGGGATATTATCCACGCAACAACAACTTCTATAAAGAATGGGATGCGATCTCGCGCGAACGCGATTCCTTCCTTGCCTGGGTAAAAGATAATGTGTTGGCGAAAGGTCCCGACGTTTTCGCCAAATATGCGCGCAAGCATCGCATTGCGGCGGAGTAAGACAGCATGACCGACTTTAAACCCAACGAAATGATGACGATCGCCGCGGCCCGCGCGCTTAAAAATGACGACGTCTGCTTCGTCGGGATCGGTCAGCCGTCGGCTGCCTGCAATCTGGCGCGGCTGACCCATGCACCGAATATCACCCTCATCTATGAATCCGGTACGCTCGCCACCAGGCCGAATATATTGCCGCTGTCGATCGGCGACGGCGAACTGTGCGAGACCGCAATTACGACAGTGTCGGTGCCCGAGATGTTCCGGTACTGGTTGCAAGGTGGCCGCATCAAGATCGGCTTTCTCGGCGGCGCGCAAATTGACAAGTTCGCGAATCTCAACACAACGGTCGTTGGTCCCTACGACAAGCCCAAGGTTCGGCTGCCCGGTGGCGGGGGTGCGCCGGAGATCGCCACCTCCTGTGGGGAGATCTTTATCATCATGTCGCAGGGCAAACGCAGCTTCGTCGACAAGCTCGATTTCGTTACCTCGATCGGCCATGTTTCGGGCGGCGATTCCCGCGCCAGGCTCGGCGTGAAGACCAAGGGCCCGACCAAGCTGATCACCGATCTGGCCTTGTTCGAGCCCGATCCGGAAACGAAGGAAATGACCGTCGTCTCCATTCATCCCGGGGTCACCCGCGGGCAGATTCAGGAAAACTCAGGCTGGCCGGTCAAGTTCGCGGCCAAGGTTGCGGAAACCCCGCCGCCCACCCAGCGCGAACTCGACGTGTTGCGCGATCTTCATGCGCGCACGAACCGCGCGCACGCAGAGGCCGCATAATGGCGGGCCGCGACGTATTCCTCTGCGATGCGATGCGTACCCCGATCGGGCGCTATGGCGGCGCGCTCGCCAAGGTGCGGGCCGACGATCTCGCCGCAGTTCCGATCAAGGCGCTGATGGCGCGCCATCCCAAGATCGATTGGGAAAAGCTGGACGAAGTCTACTACGGCTGCGCCAATCAGGCCGGGGAGGACAACCGCAACGTCGCGCGTATGGCGCTTCTGCTTGCCGGACTTCCGGCCAGCGTGCCGGGCGTGACCTTGAACCGGCTGTGCGCATCCGGCCTGGAGGCTGTGGGCACCGCCGCCCGTGCCATTCGCGCCGGCGAGATGGAATTCGCCATTGCCGGGGGCGTCGAATCGATGACCCGCGCGCCCTTTGTGCAAGGCAAGGCAACGGAAGCCTTCTCCCGCGCGGCCGAAATCTATGACACGACCATCGGCTGGCGCTTCGTAAATCCGGTGATGAAACAGCAATATGGCGTCGATTCCATGCCGGAAACCGGCGAGAATGTCGCGGAAGAATTCCAGATCACCCGTGCCGATCAGGATGCCTTCGCGCTGCGCTCGCAACAGCGCGCGGGCAAGGCGATCGCATCGGGCTATTTCGCCAAAGAGATCGTTGCGGTCGATGTGCCGGGAGGAAAAGCCGGCCCGATCAAAGTCGATAAGGACGAACACCCTCGCCCCGACACCACGCTCGAGCAGCTTTCCAAGCTGAAAACCCCGTTCCGCAATCCGGGCACCGTCACCGCGGGCAACGCCTCCGGCGTCAATGACGGCGCTGCCGCGATCATCATCGCATCGGAAGCCGCGGTGAAAACACACGGACTGAGCCCGCGCGCCCGCATCCTCGGCATGGCCTCGGCGGCGGTGCCGCCGCGCATCATGGGCATCGGTCCCGTCCCGGCAACCCAGAAGCTGATGGCACGCCTGCAGCACAAAATTTCCAGTTACGATTTGATCGAGATCAACGAAGCCTTTGCCTCCCAGTCGCTAGCCTGCCTAAGGCAGCTGGGACTTGCCGACGATGCCGATCACGTCAATCCGCATGGCGGTGCGATCGCGCTTGGTCATCCGCTTGGCATGTCGGGTGCCCGTCTCGCGCTGACGGCGGCGCATGGCCTGCAGGAAAACGGCGGCAAGCTCGCACTTGCCACGATGTGTGTCGGTGTCGGTCAAGGTGTATCGCTCGCAATGGAGCGCGTTAGCTGAAATTGCCAACAACCAAGGAACAACAATGACGCTCGTTTTCCCGAAAGAGAGCTTGAGCGCCTTTCCCAAGCATCTCTCGCCCGGCTATCGCAGCACGGTCAAACGCTCGCCGTCGAAGCCTCTGATCATCGTTCCGCAAACGTTGTCCGAGCTGACCGGACCGGTCTACGGCCACGACGCGGTGCAGGAAGGCGATGCCGATCTCACCAAGCAACACAAGGGCGAGCCGCTCGGCGAACGTCTCATTGTGCACGGCCATGTTCTGGACGAGGACAAGCGGCCGGTCCCCGATACGCTTGTGGAAATCTGGCAGGCCAACGCCTGCGGCCGCTATGTGCACAATGTCGACCAGCATCCGGCACCGCTCGATCCGAATTTTACCGGCGCAGGGCGCACGATCACGGATTCGAAAGGCTACTACCGGTTCATCACCGTGAAGCCGGGCGCCTATCCATGGGGCAATCACCACAATGCGTGGCGGCCGAACCACATCCACTTCTCGGTATTCGGTCATTCATTCCTGTCGCGTCTGGTGACGCAAATGTATTTCCCTGGCGATCCGCTTTTCCCGTTTGACCCGATCTTCAATTCCGTGACGGACGAGAAGGCGCGCCAGCGCATGGTCTCCCAGTTCGATCTTGAGAACACCATTCCCGATTGGGCGCTTTGTTTTCGTTTCGATATTGTGCTGCGCGGACGCGAAGCCACACCCCAGGACACGGATAAGCACTAAATGTCGGAGATCACGCCATCACAAACCGTCGGGCCATTCTTTGCCTATGGTCTCGCGCCCAACGGCCGCTGCCATTGGGATCCGAACGGCAGTTACAATTGGAAAGAAACGATCGGCGATAATCTCATCACGCCCGACGCGACCGGCCAGAAAATCCGCATTGAAGGCCGGGTGCTGGATGGCGATGGCCTGCCGATCAACGACGCAATGATCGAGATCTGGCAAGCCGATGCGCAGGGCCGCTACGCTCACGCGCGTGGCGAGAAGCCGCGGCCGAACGCAAAGTTCACCGGGTTCGGCCGTTCGGCCACCGACAAAGACGGCGTCTACAGTTTCGACACCGTCAAGCCTGGAACGGTGCCCGGGCCGGGCAACAAGCCGCAGGCCCCGCACATCGTGGTCTGCATCTTTTCGCGCGGCATGCTGCGGCAGATCTACACCCGGCTCTATTTCTCCGACGAGACGGCCAACGCCAACGATCCCATCCTGGCCCTGGTCCCGGCAGACCGGCGCGGGACTCTCGTTGCCCACAAAGAGATGCGGGGTGGGTTGCCGGTCTATCGTTTCGATATCCGCGTCCAGGGCGAAAACGAGACCGTTTTTTTCGAAATCTGATCGAATACCGGTGTCTCGGCCCGGTCGGGCCGGGTTTCCTTATTCTCGTCCGGCCTCTTTCGGCCCACAATCGCCCTCACGGAAAGGTCCAGGTTCGTAGGATAGGTCCCACTGCGGGCCCATTTGAACTCTTATGCCTGTGAAGTTTGCCGGTTTTCCGATAAATTATAGGGCTTTGTATGTGGGCAATGGGCCCACCCACTTTGCCCACCTTTTCACATGCCGTTTTTCTGATTGACGAAGACGGGGGGACTTGGTTCGCTCTGAGCCACAACGGCCTTCAGAGCCGGTCAGGGAACGCCGCCATGAACGAACAGATCCTCCAGGAGATCAGCGAATTTTGCCGCGTTCGCGGGCTTGCCGAATCCACTTTCGGGCGGCGCGCCGTCAACGACGGCAAGCTGGCGAGCCGGCTGCGCAATGGCGGCCGCATCACCACCGACACGCTCGAGCGCATTCGCGCCTTCATGGCGCGTAACTCGGACGGCGCGCCGGCGCGGCGCCGCGTGCTGTTCGAGCCGACACCGCCCGGCGTGCTCCCTGTCGTGAAGCCGGCGGCGCCGCCGGTCGCCTCCGGGCTCGCCACCGACGATCCGCAGCGCAATTTCCGCTTCTTCGACAACCGGCAGAAATATCTGCTGTTCGTGAACACGTGCTCGGAGAAATGGGAAGTCGCATCACGCGTCAGTCTTGAGCTCGCCAATATTCATCCGCGTCCGCCCGCGGTGCGCGTATTTGACGCCGGCGTCGGCGACGGCACAGTGCTGGCGCGCGTCATGCGCTCGATGCACGACCGATTCCCGACGACGCCGTTTTATATCGTCGGCAAGGAAATCAGCCTGGAAGACGTCCGCCTCACGCTGCACAAAATGGCGGACCGTTTCGTCGAGCATCCGTCCAGCGTGCTTGTCCTTACCAACCTCGCCTATGCCGAGGCGCCCTGGCTCGCGGTGAAATCGCTGAGCGCAGCCACCAGCCTGGTCTGGAAAGAGCTGGCCATGGACGGCAGCACCGCGCACAGCTTCGAAAAGCAAATCACCGATCTCGAACCGTTCCTGGCGGAGAACTGGAAAGCGCGCGTCAGCGCAAAGAGCGGCAATCCGGTCTATGAACGCCCGGTGATCCTCGTGATCTATCGCAACGATCATCGCTTTCTTCTCGATCAGGTCGTGCCAAAGCCGGGCGGTACCGTCGCCGACTATGACCTCGTAATCGCATCGCAGCCGTATCGCGCGCGCGCTTCGCTTGAGTTCAAAGCCAAACGCGTGCTGGCGCCGCTCGCGCGTGCGCTCGGGCCGGGCGGCCGCATGATCGCGATCCACTCCTACGGGCACGACCCGGGAATGGAGATCATCAACAGGGTCTGGCCGAACGACAATCCATTCGTGCACAGCCGTCACGATCTGCTCAAGGAAGTGAAACACGACCTTGGCTCCGCCGGCCGCGATCTCAATTTCAACGCATATTCCGATCAGCGATCGCTATTCCGCTACGACATGCATACGTTACCCTCGGAGATCTCCTCTTCGATCGGCACATCGACATTGCTCGCGGCGTGGAACGCGGCAATCTACGTCGCCCAGGTCGAGGACGATCGGTTGTCCGATGTGAACAGTGATCGCCGTTATGTCGAGGCGACGCGCGAAATTCTCCAGAAGCACGGCGGGCTGTGGTTTTACGATGAATCCTTCGTGATCTCGCGCCGGCGCGAATAGGTGTCGGCCGATGCCAGCCGCCGCCGCTCCAGCACCAGCATCCGACCCAGCCGCCTTCGCGCGACATTTTTCGCTTGAAGCGACTCGTCCAAGCGCAGCGGAAATTGCCGCGCTTGCCGATTCTTTGCCGCGCGGCACTCCAATTTATCTCACTGCGGTGCCGACACAGGATCCGCGCGAGCTGGTCATGGCGGCCGCCGCCTTGCGCAACGCCGGGCTCGAGCCCGTCGCGCATGTCGCGGCGCGGCGGCTTGCCAGTGCCGGCGCGTTGCAGGATTTGCTCACCCGGTTTCATGGCGAAGCCGATATGCGCCGGCTGCTGGTGATCGGCGGCGATGTGGATACACCCGGCGCATTCGCCGATGCGCTCGCTGTTATTCAGAAGGGCGGCCTGCGCAAGGCCGGAATCGAGGAAATCGGTATCGGGGGCTATCCCGAAGGCCATCCGCGTATCCCTGCCGGCCGTCTCGAAGCCGCACTCGATGAAAAGATCGCCGCCGCGACGGCGCAGGGCTTGCGCGTCCATATCATCAGTCAATTTTCATTTGCTCCGGAACGCATCCTGGCGTGGCTCAAGCAATTGCGCGCGTGCGGCATCGGCAAGCCGGTGAAGATCGGCATGGCGGGGCCGACCAGCGTACCCGCGCTGTTGCGATATGCTAGGCGCTGCGGGGTTGCCGCTTCTTTGCGCGGGCTTGCATCGGGGGTCGCCAGCGGTCTTGTCGGCCATGTCGGACCCGGCGCCATTATCGAAGCACTTTCTGCCACAGACGGTCTGGGCGACGTTGCGCCACATTATTTTTCCTTCGGCGGAACGCTTGAAACCGCAAGGTACGCATGCGAAGCCGCCGCAGGACGGCACGGCGCCGGCCGTGCTATGGCTCGAAGCAATTAAGACCCGCCGGCAAGCGCGGGCCACTCGCGGAGGAACGATATGCAAAGAACGAAGCCGCCTTTTCGCGCCGATCATGTCGGGAGCATCCTGCGGACCGCGCCGGTCAAAGACGCGCGGGCGAAGCGCGAAAAGGGGACCATAAGCGCGGCGCAGCTCAAAGAGGTGGAAGACCGCGAGATCGAAAAGATCATCAAAAAGCAGGAGGACATCGGCCTCCGGCTCGCCACCGACGGAGAGTTTCGCCGTTCCTGGTGGCATTTCGATTTCTTCGGCATGCTTGACGGCGTTGAGATCTACGAGCTCGACCACGGCATTCAGTTTCAGGGCGTGCAGACGAAGCCCCGCAGCATCAAGGTGACAGGTAAAATCGGATTTTCGAACCATCCGATGCTGGAGCATTTCAAGTTTCTCAAAGCGCACACCAAGGTCATGCCGAAGATGACGATCCCGGCCCCGACCGTGATGCATTTTCGGCTCGAACCGGGTGCGGTGGCAAAAAGCGCCTATGCAGACCGCGATGCAATCTTCGACGATCTCGCGGTGACCTATCAAAAGGCGATCAAGGCCTTCTACGATGCCGGTTGCCGCTATCTGCAATTCGACGATACGGCTTGGGCCTATCTGTGCTCACAGGAAGAATTGAAGAAGGCCAAGGATCGCGGTCTCGACGTCGATCACCTGCAGGAGACTTACACGCGCTGCATCAACAAAGCGCTGGAAGCAAAACCCGCCGACATGACGATCACCACCCATGTTTGTCGCGGCAACTTCCGTTCGACTTTTATTTCCTCCGGCGGATACGAGCCGGTGGCGCAGAACATGCTGGGTAAGTGCAACTATGACGGTTATTTCCTGGAATATGACACCGACCGCGCCGGCGGTTTCGAGCCGCTGCGGTTTTTGCCGAAAGGCAACAAGATCGTCGTGCTCGGGCTGGTTACCTCGAAATCCGGGCGTCTGGAGCCTCGCGCCGATATCAAGAAGCGCATTGAAGAGGCGACCAAATTTGTCGCGCTCGACCAGCTGTGCCTATCACCGCAATGCGGGTTTGCTTCAACCGAAGAGGGCAACGTGCTGGCCGAGGACGAGCAATGGGCCAAGCTCCGCATGATTGTCGAATTGGCGGAAGAAGTTTGGGGGAAGTAATTGGCTCAACGCACCGCGCCGCCTTTTTGTGCTGATCATGTCGGGAGTCTGCTGCGTACGGCACCGCTGAGAGATGCGCGTGCCAGGCGCGCCAAAGGCGAGATTGATGCCGCCGCGCTGAAAGCAGTCGAAGATCGCGAGATCGAGAAAATCATCAAAAAACAGGAGGAGGTAGGGCTGAGGCTTGCCACCGACGGTGAATTCCGTCGTTCCTGGTGGCATTTCGATTTTTTTCGCGGACTGGCCGGCGTCACGCCGATTTCGACCGCAACCGGCATCCAGTTTCATGGCGTTGAAACGAAACACGAAGCGATCCGGATCGACGGTAAAGTCGATTTTGTCGGCCATCCGCACCTGGAACATTTCAAGTTTTTGAAGTCGCACTGTCGCGTCACGCCGAAAATGACGATCCCGGCGCCGAGCACGTTCCATTTTCGTCAGGGCCGCGCCATGGTGAGCAAGGAGGCTTACCCTGACCTCGACGCTTTCTTCAACGATATCGGCGCGACCTGGCGCAAGGCGATCCGCGCCTTTTATGACGCCGGCTGCCGTTATCTTCAGCTCGACGACACCGCTTGGGCGATGATGTGCGACCCAAAGGAACGCGAACAATCGAAGGCGCGCGGCGATGACCCCGACAAATTGCCGGCGATCTACGCACGCGTGACCAACGCCGCACTGGAAGGCAAGCCAGCCGATATGGCAATCACCATGCACTCCTGCCGCGGCAACTTCCGTTCGACCTGGATTGCGCAAGGCGGCTACGAATTCGTAGCCGAGCAACTCCTCGGCAAGACCAATCTCGATGGCTATTTCCTGGAATACGACAGCGACCGCGCCGGCGGCTTCGAGCCTCTTCGCCATTTTCCCAAGGGGAAGAAACAGCTTGTTCTGGGCCTCGTTACGTCGAAGAGCGGGCGGCTGGAACCAAAAGACGACCTCAAGCGACGCATCGATGAAGCCACCAAATATGTTGCGCTCGATCAGTTGTGCCTGTCGCCCCAATGCGGATTTGCCTCCACCGAGGAAGGCAACGTGCTGGCCGAAGACGAGCAATGGGCGAAGTTGCGGATGATTGTGGAGTTGGCCGAGGAAGTTTGGGGGAAGAACTAGCTCAAGCCTCGAAATGACCCAGCGTACCCAGCCACCGTTTCGCGCCGATCACGTAGGAAGCCTCTTGCGCACGGCGCCGCTGAAAAGCGCGCGTGCAAAACGGGAGAAAGGCGAAATTTCCGGGGATGAACTGAGAGCGATCGAGGATCGCGAGATCTCGGCGATCATCGGAAAGCAGGAAGGCATCGGTCTCAAAGCTGTCACCGACGGCGAATTCCGCCGCGCCTTCTGGAACTACGACTTCATCGGAGCGCTTCCCGGCGTTGAAGCCTATCTCGGAGAGCGCAAGATCAAGTTTCAAGGCGTCAATCCTAAACCAATGATGCTGCGTGTCACGGGGAGGCTGGGCGCCTTCTCCAGTCATCCGATGCTTGATCATTTCAAATTTGTAAGAGAGCACACGGGCGCGGTTCCAAAGATGACGATCCCGTCGCCATCGAGCCTGCATTTCCGATATGGCCGCGACGCCGTTCCGGAATCGATCTATCCGGACATGAACGATTTCTACCGTGATCTCGGCCAGACCTATCGCAAGGCGGTCCGCGCGTTCGCCGATGCAGGTTGCCGGTACCTCCAGCTCGACGAGGTCAATTTCGCCTATCTTTGTGATCCCAAGCTGCGTGCTCAGGTGGCCGCCAGGGGCGACGACCTTGAAAGATTGCCGGCGATTTACGCGGGCATGATCAATGCCGCGATTTCCGACATTCCGCCCGACATGATCACGGCCATGCATCTGTGCCGGGGTAATTTCCAATCGACATTCGTTGCATCGGGCGGATACGAGCCGGTGGCGGAAATCCTGTTCAACACGATCAACGTGAACGGCTACTTCATGGAATACGACAGCGATCGCGCCGGCGGTTTCGAGCCGTTGCGTTTCGTTCCGAGAGGCAAAACGATTGTGCTTGGCCTCATCACGTCGAAATCCGGGCGGCTTGAATCAAGGGATGAAATCAAGCGGCGCATCGACGAGGCCGCAAAATATGTGCCCCTTGAGCAGCTTTGCATCTCGCCGCAATGCGGCTTCGCTTCAACCGAGGAAGGCAATATCTTGGCCGAAGACGAGCAGTGGGCCAAACTGCGGACGATTGTGGAGATTGCTGAAGAGGTTTGGGGGAAGAAATGAATTATGTCCCGGGCGCGGCGCTGCACAAAGTGATGCGCTGCAGACCCGGGACCGTTACGATGCGCGGCGGTCCCCGATCAGCGGTGTACCGCTAACGCGCTGCACTGCATCCGGGATACGAGGTATCACAATGTCACAGCGGACAAAGCCACCGTTTCGTGCCGACCATGTCGGTAGCCTGTTGCGTCCAGCGGCGCTGAAAAAGGCACGTGAGCAGCGCGCCAAAGGCGAAATTACGCCCGCGCAGTTGAAGGAAATCGAGGACCGCGAGATCGCGCGGGTTGTCGCGAAGCAGGAGGATGTCGGCCTGCGATCGATCACCGATGGCGAGTTCCGCCGCTCGTGGTGGCATCTTGATTTTCTTTGGGGCCTCGACGGCATTGAAAAGCATGTGATGGATACAGGAATCCCCTTTACCGGCGTGACGACACGCAACGAAGGGCTGAAGGTCACCGGCAGGCTCGACTTTACCGGCCACCCTATGATCGAGCATTTCAAATTCGTCGCGTCACACACCAAGCGCACACCGAAAATCACGATACCTTCGCCGTCGGCTGCGTATGGACGACCGGTTCCAACGCCGATTGATCGCGATGTTTATCCAAAGCTTGACCGGTTTTTCGACGATCTCGGTCAGGCTTATAAAAAGGCTGTCCGTGCCTTCGCCGACGCTGGCTGCCGTTACCTCCAGCTCGACGAAGTCTTTATCGCCATGCTCTGCGATCCGAAATATCGCCAGTCGATGAAAGACCGCGGAGATGATCCGGAGCACCTCGGCGAACTCTACGGCGATCTCATCAATACCGCGATGTCGGACATCCCGTCGGACATGATCATCACGATGCATATGTGTCGCGGCAACTACAAATCGACATATATGGGGAGCGGGGGCTACGAAGCCGTGCAAGAGGTGCTGTTCAACAGGATCAAGGTGCACGGCTTCTTCATGGAATACGACAGTGAACGCGCCGGCGGTTTCGAGCCGCTGCGGATGCTTCCAAAGAACAGAACCGCCGTGCTCGGCCTCGTGACGACCAAGACCGGGCGGCTCGAGTCCAAGGACGAGATCAAACGCCGTATTGACGAGGCGGCCAGGTTTGTTTCGCTCGAACAGTTATGCCTTTCGCCGCAATGCGGCTTTGCCTCAACCGAAGAGGGCAACGCGCTGGCCGAGGACGAGCAATGGGCCAAACTGCGCATGATCATTGAGCTTGCCGACGAGGTGTGGGGCCGCTGATGGCGCGCATGGTTGCCGGCAAAACCGCCATCGTCACCGGGGCAGGGCGAGGCATCGGACGCGGCATCGCGATGCTGCTGGCGCAAGAAGGCGCTCGCGTCGTGGTCTGCGACATCGGCGCCAGCCTGCAGGGCGAGGGCAACGACGCCGGTCCTGCGCAGGACACCGTGGACGCGATCAAAAAAGCCGGAGGCGTGGCGTTTGCCTCTACGCTTTCGATCACCGAACCGAAAAATGCGGAGGCTATCGTCAAATCCGCGCTCGATGCCTTTGGTCGTGTCGATATTCTCGTCAACAATGCCGGCATTCTGCGCGATGTGATCTTTCACAAGATGAGCTGGTCCGATTGGTCCGATGTGATCGGCGTGCATCTCAATGGCTCATTCAACATGAGCCGCGCGGTTGCTCCGCTTTTCCGCGAACAGAATTCAGGTGCCTTTGTACACATGACGTCGACCTCGGGTCTGGTTGGGAATTTCGGTCAGGCCAATTACATGGCGGCTAAATTGGGGATAATGGGCCTGTCGCGCGGAATCGCGTTGGATATGGCGCGCTTCAACGTGCGTTCGAATTGCATCGCGCCCTTTGCGTATACGCGCATGATCGAATCGATTCCGGCGCAATCGGAGGAGGACAAGCGCCGCATTGAGGCTTTCCAGCGCATGACGCCGGAAAAGATCGCGCCGCTCGCCGTCTTTCTTTGTTCGGAGCCGGCCGCCGATATCAGCGGGCAAATTCTCTCTGTCCGGAACAATGAGATTTACCTGTTCAACCAGCCGCGGCCGGTCAAAACCATTCATCGCGCCGAGGGCTGGACGCCGGAAACGCTTGCGCGCGAGCTCAAAAGCGCCTTTGCCGGGGCGTTCACGCCGCTGGAGCGCTCTGAAGACGTGTTCAATTGGGACCCGATCTAGCGCTACTTGTCACGCGGGGAACCAGGCTGCATAGAATGGCCCAATGAAAAAGCGCGCGACCGAACACGATGAATATGCCGATGTTCGCGACGGTGTGCGTGCGTTGTGCGCGAAGTTTCCCGGAGAATACTGGCGCGCGCTGGATCGCGACCGAGCCTATCCGACTGAATTCGTTGCGGCGCTGACGAACGCCGGCTATCTCGCGGCGCTAATTCCCGAGGCATACGGCGGTAGCGGGCTCGGTCTCGCTGCTGCCGCCGCAATTCTGGAAGAGGTTCATGCTTCCGGCGGCAACGGTGCGGCTTGTCATGCGCAGATGTACATCATGGGCACAATCTTGCGTCACGGCAGCGACGCTCAGAAGGAGCGCTACCTTCCGCTGATCGCGACCGGCGAACTTCGTCTCCAGGCCTTCGGTGTGACCGAGCCGACGTCCGGTACCGATACGTTGTCCCTGCGTACGACGGCGCGACGCGAGGGCAACGATCACTACGTCATCAATGGCCAGAAGATTTGGACATCACGCGCCGAGCATTCCGATCTGATGCTTTTGCTCGCGCGCACCACGCCGAAGGAACAGACCAAAAAACGCACCGATGGCTTGTCGGTGTTTTTGGTCGATATGCGGCTCGCGCAGGGCGCCAATATCGCAATCAATCCGATCCGGACCATGATGAACCATGCGACCACGCAGATATTTTTCGACGATCTGCGCGTGCCTGCCGAGAATTTGATCGGCGAGGAAGGGCAGGGTTTCCGCTACATTCTGGCGGGCATGAATGCCGAACGCATTCTGATTGCTGCCGAATGCATTGGTGATGCCAAATGGTTCATCGCCAAGGCAACGCAATATGCCAAAGATCGCGAACTATTCGGCCGGCCGATTGGGCAAAATCAAGGTGTGCAATTTCCCATCGCGCGCGCTTATGCCCAGATGCGCGCCGCCGAACTGATGGTGCAACAGGCCGCGCGCAAATACGAAGCGGGCGAGGATATCGGCGCGGAAGCCAATATGGCCAAGTTGTTGGCGGCCGATGCCTCCTGGGCAGCTGCGGACATGTGCGTGCAGACGCATGGCGGCTTTGGCTTTGCCGAAGAATACGATATCGAGCGTAAGTTCCGCGAGACGCGGCTCTACCAGGTGGCGCCGATTTCCACCAACATGATCCTCTCATATCTGGCCGAGCACGTGCTTGGTCTGCCGCGGTCGTATTGAGATGTCGTTGCCGCTCGAGGGCTTGCTCGTCGTCTCGGTTGAGCAAGCCGTGGCGGCGCCGCAATGCACCTGTCGTCTGGCCGACGCCGGCGCGCGCGTGATCAAGGTCGAACGTCCCGAGGGCGATTTTGCCCGAGAATATGACCATGTGGTCCACGGCGAGAGCGCGAACTTCGTCTGGCTCAATCGCGGCAAGCAGTCGGTTGTGCTTGATCTGAGCAAGACTGACGACAAGGTCTTGCTGGAGGCGATGCTCGCGAAGGCCGACGTGTTTGTCCAGAATCTCAAACCCGGCGCCGTCGGCAAACTCGGTTTTGCCATGGCGCGGCTGCGCAAGGACTATCCGCGGCTGATCTGCTGCTCGATTTCCGGCTATGGCGAGAGTGGTCCCTACGCCCAGCGTAAGGCCTATGACCTTCTGATCCAAGCTGAATCCGGTGTGTCGTCGGTGACGGGCGGCCCCGAAGGGCCCGCACGTGTCGGTGTGTCGATTGTCGACGTGGCTGCGGGCCTCAACGCCTATGAAGCCATTCTCGAAGCGTTGATTGCCCGATCCAAGACAAACCAGGGCGCGGAGATATCCGTCTCAATGTTCGATGCCATGGCGGAATGGATGACCGTTCCGCTATTGCACGGAGAGGGCGGCACGCCGTTCAAGCGCATCGGCCTCGCGCATGCGGCGATCGCGCCTTACGGCGTATTCAAGAGCGGCGATGGCGCCGATATTCTGATAGCCATTCAGAATGATCGCGAATGGCGCGTCTTGGCGGAAAAGGTACTGGATGATGCCGCGCTCGGAAGTGATGCGAAATTTGCCACCAATCCCAGGCGCGTGGAAAACAGACTGGAGACTGACAGGAAAGTTGCGGCAGCATTTGGCAAGCACGATGTTGCAGCTTTGATGAAAAAGCTCGCGGCGGCCGATATCGCGTTCGCACGCGTCAACGACTGGGAATTATTGGCGAAGCATGCGCATCTGCGGAGGATTACCGTCGGTGCCCCCAGCGGGCCGGTGACGATGCCGGCGCCGGCGCCTCTGCGCGCGGGGCAGGAACGGACCTATGGCCCCATTCCGGCACTCGGCGAGCACACAGAGTTGATCCGCAAGGAATTCCTGCGTTAGCGCTCAGTCGATCGCCGCATGCTCCGGCTTTGCGCCGGGCGTCCGCTGCACGGTGCCGATGATCAACACCAGCGGAGTCACGGCAAGCGTGAGGATCATCAGCAGCTTGAAGTCGTTGATGTAGGCGAGCATCGCTGCCTGCTGCGTGACGATGGTGTCCAGCAGGGCGCGCCCGACGTCGGTGTGCACGTCAAGATTTCCGGCTACATCCGGCATTTGCAACGCGTTGTTGAACGGCGTCACCTGTTCGGTCAATCGCGCGTGCATCTCGGTGGTTTTGCCGGTGAGATTCGCGATCACCATGGATATTCCGATCGACGAGCCGATATTACGCGTCAGCGTGGTGATAGCGGTTGCACCGGTTCGCAAGTGGCTGGGCAAACTGGCAAAGGCTACGGTCGATATGGGCACGAACAGCAAACCAAGTCCTATGCCCTGCACGACGCTGGTGACGACAATTGTGGTCTTCGTCACGTCGAGTGAAAAGCCGGTCATATAGTAAAGAGTTCCGCCTGCAAGGATCAGTCCGCACAGGATCAGATAACGCGGCTGGACCATGCGCATCAGCCGCGGTGCCACCATCATGGTGAGAAGTGTACCAACCCCGCGGGAGCCGAGCAGGAAGCCGGCGGTCTGGATCGGATAGCCAAGCAGGTTCTGCATAAATGGCGTAACCAGCGCCATGGTGCCGAACAGCACCACGCCGATCACCACCATGAAAATACAACCGCTGACGAAATTGCGGTCTTTAAACATCTCGAACCGGACGAACGGTTCGTTTGTAGTCAGCGAGTGGGCAAAGAAGTAGTAGAAACCGGCCGCCGAGACGATTGCCTCGATCCAGATTTCATTTGAATCAAACCAGCCAACCTGTTCGCCGCGATCGAGCAGCAGTTGCAAGGATCCGATGCCGATGGCAAGCGCGACAAATCCGAACCAGTCGAAGCGTAAATGCTCATGCCTTTGCGTTTCCTCCATGAAAACGAGCATGCCAAGAACGGTGATGATGCCGATCGGCAGATTGATCAGAAACACCCAGTGCCAGGAATAATTGTCCGTGAGCCAGGCGCCCAATGTGGGGCCCATGATAGGTCCCAGCATGACGCCGACGCCCCAGATCGCCATCGCTTGCCCACGCTCTTCGGCTGAATAAGCATCGAGCAGAACGGATTGCGACAGTGGCACCAGTGCAGCGCCGGCCATGCCCTGCAGGAGGCGGAACAGCACCATTTGCTCGATGTTTTGCGCCAGCGCGCAAAGGAACGACGCGACAGTGAAACCGCCAACGCAGATGATGAACAGCTTCTTGCGGCCGAATCGGTCCGAAAGCCATCCGATCGGCGCGGTCATGATTGCCGCCGCAACGATGTACGACGTAAGTACCCAGTTGATCTGGTCGAGCGAAGCGGACAGTGAGCCTTGCATGTAGGGCAGGGCGACGTTCGCAATGGTGGTGTCGAGCGCCTGCATGACCGTTGCGGTCATGGTGCAGATCGTTATCAGTACGCGCCGCAGCTTCGGATCCATCGACGCGAAGTGCACCGTCATTTTGCTTCTCTCGCCTGCGCCGACATGAACGGCAACCGGCTATGGCCTGTGTCGATCTCTACATTCACACTCATTCCGGAACGCAAAAGGTGCGTGTCATCGTTCTTGTCGAAAGCGATCCGCACCGGCACGCGCTGCACGACCTTTACCCAGTTTCCGGTCGCGTTTTGCGGCGGCAGGATTGAGAATTGGGCGCCGGTTCCCGGACTTACTGCGACCACAGTGCCGGTAAAGGTGCGATCGGGAAAGCTGTCGACATCGAGCGTCGCCTTTTGGCCGACGCGCAGATAGGTGATGTCGGTTTCCTTTGGATTGGCGTCGACCCAAGGTGCGCCATCATCGATCACGCTCAGGATTGGCGAGCCGGCAGCGACAAAACGCCCAAGCTGGATATTGTCGACCTGCGTTGCGGTGCCGGAAATCGGCGCGCGCAGCGTGGTGTGATCGAGATCGCGCTGTGCCTGATCGAGTGCAGCTTTGGCCTGAGCATATTCGGGGAATTGCTCGAGCGGCAGGTCGGGATCGCCAAGCAATTGGTTCAGCGTCGAATCGCGTTGCTGGACTGCGAACTCCGCCTGCAATTGCGCCGTGATGACCGCAGCCATCGCCGTGTCAAGGTCGGCTTGCGATCCGGCTTGCGTGCTCACCAGCTTGCTCTTTCGATCGACATCCTTCTGCTTGAGGTCGACGTTCTTCCTGGCGAGATCCGCAAGCACGTCCAGTGATTTGAGGTTGGTCTTCAGCTTGTCGAAATCGCTGCGCGCGGTATCGAGCTTGGCCTTCGCTTGCCGCTGCGCGAGGACAAAAGGCTCGCGATCGAGCGTGAACAGCTCATCGCCGGGATTGACGTGCTGGCCTTCGCGGACGGCAATATGGGTGATCTTTCCGGAGATGTCCGGCGTGATCAGAACTTTCTGCGCGCCGACATAGGCGTTGTCGGTTGAAATGTAGCGCCCGCCGGAAAGATAGAGACCGAGCCCGATGACAACCGCGAGCGCCGGCAGCCCGACCAGCAGGATCATGCGCAGGCGCTTGCGGCCGATGCGCGCAATCAGGCCGCCGGATGCCCCCTCGGTTTTTCCTTCCGGCGATGTTTTTGCTTCTGGTGCCGGTACGATCTTCAGGGCTTTCTCGGTCATGACTTATCCAGCGGCTGCTTGTTGTTGGTTCGCATTGTGCGCAATAGCCGAGCGCAGATTGTCCTTTACCGCGCCGAGTTCCTTGAGCATGCGCTCGATTGACGTCATGGAAATTCCGTCAAGGACGGTTTCCATCATGTCGGCCCCGAGGTCGGCCAGCCGGTCGAGCAAGGGCTTCGCCGCCGGCTTCAGGTACAACCGATTGGCACGCCGGTCGTTCGGATCGGCACGGCGCTCGATGAGCCCGTTGTCCGACAGACGATCGAGCAGCCGCGTCAGCGTGATCGGTTGCAGATCGAGCATGTCCGCGAGTTCCGTCTGCTTAAGGCCCTCGTGGCGATCGATGCGGATCAGGACAGCCCACTGCGCCCTGGAAATCCCGAACTGACGCGCCCGCTGATCGGCATAGGTTTTTATCAGGCGGGCTACGTCCATGATTGTAAAGGCGAATTCGCGTTTGACCGGCTGTTGCGGCATGATCTGTCTCTGGTTGAACCCAATTATAATAAGCAAGCTTATAATAAGCACAATATGCCATTTTGACAGATCTGTTGTGCTCGCAGCGCGCGGGTGACGGGCGCAGTTGCGTCGGGCAAAGTTGCGATCCCCGCCTTCCGCGCAACAGGAACTCAAACCATGGATATCGGCTTCATCGGACTCGGCAATATGGGACAGCCGATGGCACGCCGGCTGATCGAGGCCGGTCATAAGCTCGTCGTTTACGACACCCGCAATGATGCAGTCGCGCCGTTGGTGGCAATTGGCGCACAGGTTGCATCTTCGCCGGCCGATGTCGCCGACCGGGCCGAAACGGTGATGGCGAGTTTGCCGTCGTTGCAAATTTCCGAAAAGGTTGCGACGGGCCAGGGCGGCGTCATTCACGGCAAGCGCATCAAGCGCTTCGTCGATTTGTCCACCACCGGTTCGCGGGTTGCCGCAAAAATCGCGGCGGCATTGGCGAAGAAAAACATCGTGCAGATCGACTGCCCAGTCAGCGGTGGCGTCGGCGGCGCCAGGAAGGGCACGCTGGCGGTTATGGTTTCAGGTCCGAAGGCCGATATCGATCTGGTGAAGGACGTACTCGCGGTATTCGGCAAGGTCTTCGTCGTCGGCGAGAGGCCCGGCATGGCGCAGACCATGAAGCTCGCGAATAACTTTCTCTCCGCCACAGCGATGGCGGCGACCTCCGAAGCGGTGGCAATGGGCGTGAAAGCGGGACTCGATCCGGCGGTGATGATCGATGTCATCAATGCCGGTTCTGGCCGTACCACCGCTTCGGACGGAAAGTTTCCGCAGGCGATTTTACCACGCACCTTCAACTATGGTTTCGCAACGGCGCTGATGCTTAAGGACGTTCGACTATGCGTCGAGGAAGCCAAGAATCTGAGTGTCCCCAATTCCGTAATGACGACGGTTCTCGATCAGTGGGAGGCGACCAATACGGAATTTGGTGGGGACAGTGATTTCACCGCCATCGTCAAAATGATCGAACGACGTGCCGGCGTCACCGTTGGTACGGAGAAAAAATCATGAGCGACGATATACACGAAATCTACGCGGTCTGTTATGCGACCCACGCGCGTAAGCGATCGGAAAACTACATCTTCGGCGACCCACACGATGAGATGACCTCGATTGCCTATTACGTGTGGGTCATCAAAGGACCGCACGGAACCTTTGTGTGCGACACGGGTTTCGATGCGGTGGCGGCCAAGGAACGAAGCCGCACGATCATTCATCCCGTCGGCGAAGGTCTAAAAGCTCTCGGTGTACAGCCGGACAAGGTCGATCACGTGATTGCCACTCACATGCACTGGGACCACGCGGGCAATTACGATCTTTTCCCGAATGCGCGCTATCACATCCAGGACACCGAGATGGCCTACGCCACGGGGCGCTGCATGTGTCACCAGATGTTGCGTATACCGTTTAGCGAAAGCGACGTGCTGGCGATGGTGCGGAAAGTCTTTGCTTATCGCGTCGAATTTCATGACGGCGTCGAAGAACTTGCGCCCGGTATCACGGTGCACAAGATCGGCGGTCATTCAAAGGGCCTCCAGTGCGTACGTGTGAAAACTAGGCGCGGCACGGTGGTGATCGCATCGGATTGTTGCCATCTTTATTCGCACCTCGATGAGGGGCGGGTGTTTCCGATCACCTACAGCGTCGGGGATACGCTCGAGGGCTATAAAACCCTGAAGAAGCTCGCGACCTCACGCCACCACGTCGTACCCGGCCACGATCCGGAGGTCTTGAAGATTTATCCAGCGGTAAAATCAGGGCTGGAAAACTGGATCGTGCGGTTGGATGTCGAGCCAAAGGTTTGACGGCGCGTTACACCAGCCCCAGTTCGGCGAACGCATCCTTGTGGTGCTCCGCGCTCTCGGGCGCAAAGCAGCAAAAAGTCACCCGGGCAATACTGTGTGGGCGCGCCGCAATTTCCGCCGCGACGGTTCCCACGGCAATGCGCGCTGCACGATCGGGCGGAAATCGATAAACACCGGTCGAAATTGCCGGAAAGGCGATGGACGTGAGCAAATTGCCGGCTGCGAGATCGAGCGCCGTTCGATAGCAGCTCGCAAGAAGGGCCTCCTCGTCCTGATTGCCGCCGCCCCATACGGGCCCGACGGCATGAATCACATGCCTGGCCTTGAGCCGGTAACCGCGCGTGATCTTTGCGCTGCCGGTATCGCAGCCGCCAAGAGTACGGCATTCGGCCATTAATTCTGGTCCAGCCGCGCGATGGATGGCACCATCGACGCCCCCACCGCCTAATAGCGAGCGATTGGCGGCATTGACGATCGCATCGACGTCGAGCGTGGTGATATCCGCGACGACAACGCTGAGAACCGTCTGCCCGATTCCGGCCGTGAGCTCCGTCATGTCCGCGATGTTATCACGCGGTTGCGGCCTGTGGCGCGGACTCGAAATCGACACTCGACCGCACACCAATATCGTCGTAGTGGGCATCGAGGAAGCGCCGAGCAGCGCGTCGGCCGCTGGTGTGCAGCATTTCGAAAAAGTCATAGTCGGTGCTGAGCCGGCTGGCCGTATCGAGCGTTTGTGCCGAGCCCGAGAGGGCAATGCGATGCAAGTTAATGCGCCGGTAGTGCCCTTCGCCGATGCCACGGGGCAGCTTGCCTTCGTCGATCAACTTGCCGACGAAGGTAATGCCGCGCAACTCCGACATCAGCGAGGAGTTGAAGGTGATCTCGTTGATTCTCGCCAAAATCTCGTTTTGAGTCTTCGGCACTTGCTTGCGTTGCGGTGGGTTGATTTGGACCAGCAGCAAATTCTCGGTCTGCGTGGCGCCAACTAACGGGTACAGCGCGGGATTTCCGACGTAACCGCCGTCCCAGTATGGCTCGCCGGCGATCTCGACCGCCCGAAAAAGATGCGGCAGGCAAGCCGAGGCAACAATCATGTCCGCGGTCATTTCCTCACGTCTGAACACGTGCAATTCACCGCTTTTCACGTTCGTGGCCGAAACGAAAAGTTGCAGATCCTTGCAGGCCCGCACCGCGTCGAAATCGACAAAGCGTTCGATTAAATCCTTCAATGGATTGATGTTGAGTGGATTGAAATCGTACGGCGAGAGATATCGCGTCAGCGCTTGCATCCATAGGCCGACCGGCGTGCCCTCGATCGGCCAGAACGAAAACAGGCGATCGACCGCGCGCCGCTGCACATCAGGCAGATTGCCGCCAAGGCTAGCCGCACGCCAGAATTCGGCGAGACGCTTGCGCGCCTCGTCCGGTCCGCCTCGCGCCAATCCGTCTGCCAGCATGATCGCGTTGACCGCGCCGGCGGACGCGCCCGAAATGCCTTCGATCGTCAGCCGGCCGTCATCGAGCAAATGATCGAGCACGCCCCAGGTGAAGGCGCCGAGCGCGCCGCCGCCCTGCAGTGCGAGATTGATGCGTTTGCCCGGTTTCGGTTGTTCCGACTTGGCGCCGCCGAATGCACGGGAGAGAAATTCGATCATCGCTTGAGTTTCACTGCGCGACCCAACCGCCGTCGATTGAATAGGCCGAGCCAGTTATCGTCTCCGCTGCATCGGTGCACAGGAAGACGGCGAGCGCTCCGATGCTTTCAGGCTTGGTGAATTCATGCATCGGCTGCTTCTCGGACAATAACTTGATCGCCTCGTCTTTTACGCTGGTACCGGACGCCTTCGCCCGCGCGTCAATCTGTTGTTGGACCAACGGCGTAAGAACCCAGCCGGGGCAGATCGCGTTACAGGTGACACCAGCGTTGGCGGTCTCCATGGCAACTACCTTGGTTAGGCCTACGAGACCATGCTTGGCGGACACATAGGCAACTTTCTGCGTGCTCGCCACGAGTCCGTGCGCGGAAGCAATATTGATGATACGGCCCCACTTCCGCTTCTTCATCATCGGCACTGCGACGCGGATCGTATGGAACGAAGACGAAAGATTGATCGCAATGACCGCGTCCCATTTCTCGATCGGGAAATCTTCGATATTCGCGACGTGCTGGATCCCGGCGTTGTTGACCAGAACATCGAGCGAACCGAATTCGCTCTCGGTTGTGCGGATCATGTCGGCGATTTCCGCCGGTTTAGTCATGTCGGCGGCGGAGTAGCGTGCTTTGACACCAAAGTCCTTCTCGATGCTGGCGCGGATCTGGTCAATCGTGGCTTTGTCGCCAAAGCCGTTGAGCATGACGTTGGCGCCGTCCTGCGCGAGTGCACGGGCGATGGCCAGACCGATACCTGAGGTCGAGCCGGTAACGAGCGCAGTCTTGCCTTTAAGCATGGCAGTCCTCACAGGCCTGAGCCGCCAATGGCGGCAATGTGGTTTCCGGAATTGGCGGGCGGGAAACTGCCCCTATTTTTGTTGCACCGCAATATATATGTTGGTGATTTACGGATTCGAGCGGTTTATCGTTAGACTTCAGTCTGAAGGCGGAACAATTCTTGGCCAGAAAAACACACGCGCACATGATATTTCCCAAGCCCGGCCATGACCATCGGCGCTGCGCGAGCGATGCTATCGCGCACGCTGAAACGATCTGTGCTGCGCGCAAGGAACGGCTGACACCAATGCGCCGCCGCGTCCTCGAGACATTGTTAGCGAGCCATCAGCCGCTCGGCGCCTATGATCTGATCAATCGCCTGTCGGTGCGTGGGACGAGACCAGCGCCGATCACCGTCTATCGGGCGCTCGATTTTCTGCGCGAGCAGGAACTTGTCCATCGTATCGAAAGCCGCAACGCCTTCTTCGCATGCGTGCACAACCACGATGGGAATGATCCCGTGGTGTTCCTGATCTGCGAAAAGTGTGGTGTGGTCGGCGAAGCGGCTTCTGCCGCGGTGGCTGACACGATCATAAACGCATCGCGGGCGGCGGGATTCGTCCCGAAGACACCGGTGATCGAGATCTCCGGCATCTGCGCGCATTGCAAGGCGGCGTGAGGCAATTCCCGCATTGTCCAGCCCCGCCTACACATCGACCACGCGTCCGCTCGACGCGCTCGCTGCCGGCATTGTGGTGGTGTTGTGCTTGTCCTGGGGATTCAACCAGGTCGCGACCAAACTCGCGATTTCTGACATCCCGCCGCTGACACAAGCCGCAGTGCGTTCGGCCGTCGCCGCACTGTTGATTTCGGGCTGGTGCCGATTGCGCGGCATCCCACTGCTTAAGCATGATGGCACGTTATGGTTCGGCCTTGCCGCGGGATTTCTCTTTGCTGCCGAATTCATCCTGATCTTTCAGGGACTGCTTTACACAACGGCTTCGCGCGCAACGTTATTTATATATCTAGCGCCATTTTTCGTGGTCCTCGGCGCTCGAATAGTTCTACCGGCGGATCGCTTCAGTGCAGCCCAGTGGCTGGGCCTTGGCCTATCCTTCCTCGGGATGCTGATTGCTTTTGGAGTGCCGACGCCGGCGACCGATCCGCGCCAGCTCACCGGCGACGTGATGATGGTCGGTGCGGCGTTGTTCTGGGCGGCAACCACCCTGATCATCAAGGCCAGCCCGCTGACGCGCGTTTCGGCCGAAAAAGTGATGCTCTATCAACTCGTCGTGTCGGCGCCGGTCATGGCGGCAATAGCGCTCATTATCGGCGAACGTATAACGCATATGCCGTCGGTCTTGGCGCTCGGTTCACTCGCCTATCAAACCGTTTGGGTCGTCAGCATAACCTTCGTCGTCTGGTTTGCGTTGATTGCCCGCTTTTCAGCGAGCCGTCTTTCGGCTTTTACGTTTCTCACGCCGCTTTTTGGTGTCGCCGCCGGTCATTTTGTTCTCGGCGAACCGCTGACGCTAGCTTTTGCGGCGGCAGTCGCACTGGTCGCGACCGGTCTCGTGCTGGTGAACAGAGCACGCTAATGCTACGAATAAAAGCTTATATTTTGAAGCATCGTCAGCGCGTAACCGAAAATGCCGGCACGTAACAACATTTCGACAAGCCAGGGCCAACGAGCGGCCATTGTCGACGAAATGCTGCAGCGTGCAATGTCGGCAATCCAGAGCCAACGGCCCGACGAGGCCGCGCGATTGGCGCAAGACGTCCTCAATAAAAATCCAGGTCATCCGAATGCAATGCATCTTTTCGGCTATGCCCTCCTGATGCAGGAGCGCGCGGAAGAGGCGATTGCCCCGCTCGAAAAAGCATTTCGATCACTTCGCGATCCTGCAATCGAAACCCAACTCGCAATCGCGTTGCGAAAGGCCGGACGCCTGGACGACGCGCTCGCCAGGCTTGCGCGCGCGGTCAAACGGAAACCGCCTTTCCCCGCCGCCGTTCACGAATACGGCTATATGCTTTATTCGCTGGGGCGCGCCGACGAAGCGATCGATGTGCTCAAGGGCGGCGTCGAAGCGGCTCCATGGATGGCTGACCTGCCAATATTGTTGGGTTGGGTTTTCCACGCCCGGAACGATGGCACCAATGCCAAGGGAGCGTTTGCGCGCGCTCTTGGCATCGCGCCAAACCATACGGACGCGCTTTATGGGATGGGTCTGGTCCTCATGGACGCAGGCGAATTTGCGCAAGCGTCCGAGTTCTTCCAGCGCGCTTTGCTAAACGATCCTTCAGACCAGCAATCGCGCCTTTATCTCGGTGCGTGCTTGCTCGAGCTTGGCCAAACCGGCACGGCCTCGGTCTGCCTGAGACAAGTGACACGCGGCGGCGCGAATTTTTACGGTAAAGCCCTGAAGGTCCTGAGTTCGTCCAGCAGAGGACGTTTCTGGCTGCAGCCGAGCGCCGCGGCAAGATTTTTCAGGGGCGAGCAGAGCTAGCGCTTTGGCGCGCGAAACTCCCTGCGGTAAATGCCGGTTTCTTCCGCGATGGCGCCGGCGGTTGCGAGCAGGCGCTGGGCATCCTGTTCGGAGAGAACGGAGAACTGCTCAACCCAGCCTTCCCGTTTGATCGCGATGCATTGCGCCACCGGGGTTCCCTTTGGAAGAATGCCATTGAATGTAATGTCGTTCCAGCGCGCCGGGAAATGGACCAAGCTGTCGACGTAAAGATCCGAATCAACCAGGCCGGTCAGAGTCGTGAAAGGCAAGTCTGCGCGGTTGACCGGGTGCGTGACGAAAAGCGAATATCCCGCCGGCAGTCCAATCGTCCAAAAATTATTGAATTTGATGATGAAGCGATCATCGTCAAAAAATGGAGTTCCTTTGACTTGAACGCTGTCGTGATAGTCGATGGGCGAACGCGTTAGATTTCTCAAATTTCCAGCCACGGGAATTTCGCTGACCCAGCTGAATTCGCCGTTCTCCACCTTGAGGTCCGCGACCAGCGGCATCAGAAAGCCGAATGTCATCGCATCGATGAACGGCGGGCATTTCTTTACGGTCATCAGTTCCTTGTTGGAGACCGAACTGAAGCAATGCTGCGGCAAGGCCTTGAACCAGTCAGGCAATCCTCGAACGGCAGGGATCGGCCGGGGCAGGACGTGCTCCATTTCCGGCGGACACAAAAACTTCACGGTCAGTTGGTTTACCTGATCCATCGGCGTTTCCGGCAGCAATTTTCGGGCTCATTAACTCCTCGCGCAATTTAACGCATGCCAAAGCGCACGAATAGGCACGAATGAACAAGAATAGATTGTCGCTGCGGCGCGCTGGCCGTACTATATTGAGTTAGGATTTTCGAGGCCGGAGTAGTTGCGAATGGCATTGTCTGCGCGTCATAGATCCGTCGGGGTCGATGTGGGCGGCGTCGTTGTTGGCGGCGGGGCACCGATCGTGGTCCAGTCAATGACGAACACCGACACGGCCGACGTGGAGGCGACCGCGCGTCAGGTGGCGGCGCTGGCGGCAGCCGGTTCCGAGCTGGTGCGCATTACCGTCGATCGCGACGAAGCGGCCGCCGCGGTACCGCGCATCAAGGAGCGGCTAGGCGCGTTCGGTGTGCGTGTGCCGCTGGTTGGTGATTTCCATTACATCGGACACAAGCTGTTGGCTGATCACCCGGCCTGCGCCGAGGCGCTCGACAAGTATCGCATCAATCCCGGCAATGTCGGCTTCAAGGACAAGAAGGACAAACAATTCTCCGCCATCATCGAGATGGCACTCAAATACGGCAAACCGGTGCGCATCGGCGCCAATTGGGGCTCGCTCGACCAGGAGCTGTTGACGAGGCTTATGGACGAGAATGCGAAATCAAGCACCCCGCGCGATGCCCGCTCCGTGATGCACGAGGCAATGGTGCAGTCCGCGGTGCTGTCGGCGGCGCGTGCGCAAGAACTCGGACTGGCGAAGAACCGCATTATCCTCTCGGCCAAGGTGTCCGCGGTGCAGGATCTGATTGCGGTCTATGCCGAACTGGCTCGCCGCTGTGACTACGCGCTGCATCTGGGGCTGACCGAAGCCGGCATGGGATCCAAGGGCATTGTGGCCTCGTCAGCGGCGATGGGGGTTTTGCTGCAACAGGGCATCGGTGACACCATCCGCATCTCGCTCACGCCCGAACCCAACGGCGATCGCACCCGCGAAGTGCAGGTGGCGCAGGAACTCCTACAGACCATGGGGCTGCGCACCTTTGTGCCGCTGGTGGCGGCCTGTCCGGGCTGCGGGCGGACCACGTCCACCACGTTCCAGGAACTGGCCTCCGATATTCAGGGGTTCATCCGCGATTCGATGCCGATCTGGAAGACGCAGTATCCGGGCGTGGAGACGCTCAACGTCGCCGTCATGGGCTGTATCGTGAACGGCCCGGGGGAATCCAAGCATGCGGATATCGGGATCTCGCTGCCCGGCACCGGCGAGCAGCCGACCGCCCCTGTGTTCATCGACGGCAAGAAAGCCGCCACCTTGCGGGGAGCCACGCTCAGCGCCGATTTCAAGCAAATGGTGATCGACTACATCGAACGGCGGTTCGGTCACGGCCAACGCGCGGCCGAGTAGACAGCTAAAACCAGCCGCCGCCGTGACTGCCGCGGTTCGCGACACTCGCTTCCTCGAGATCCAGTTCGTATTCGATGCGGCGGCGGGCGTCGTCGGTGATCTTGCCGTCGCGCAAGAGCTGATAGATAAATTCCCGTTCAGCGTCGATCAGTTCTTTTTTTACCGACGCGCTTAGCCGCAGTTGCTCAAGGCTTTGATCCAAATTGTCCGGCAGGATTTGCGTGCGGCTCTGGTTACGCGTACGCAGGAGTTCGATCACTTCGTCCGGCAATTCGCGTTCGTTAATCAGTTTTTCCAGACGCTTTTCTACTTCCTTGAGGGCCGCACCGCGCGCGTCGAGCTCGTTTTGAATCTCGGTCTTGCGTTCTTCTCGCCCCAGTCTGTGCAGGCCAAGCCGGCGCAACACATAAGGAAGCATTGCGCCTTGTCCGACCAGCGTCACGATGATGACACCGAAGGTAATGAATAGAATGAGATCACGGTGCGGAAATGGCGCTCCGCTCAGCACTGCGTAAGGGATGGCCAGCGCAACTGCGAGCGAATCCACGCCACGTATTCCGGTGAAGGCCAGGAAAAACACCGTTTGCCATCGCGGCGAGGGATCGCGCCTGGCAAGCGACGGAATCAGCCAGCGCGGAACATAGGTTGCCGGAAAAACCCAGATGAATCGCGCCGCGATTGCGATCACTGTCGTCCATACCGTCGCAATGAGCAGCTCGCGGATCGTGAAGGGGTGTGCCTGCTCGAACAGCGCACGCGCCTCGAGACCGGTCACCAGGAACACCAGGCCCTCGATCAGATAGACAATCAGGTCCCAGAAGAAGATTCCCTGCAGCCGGGTCGCTGATGGAATGAGAAGTGGCCCATTCCAGCTGACATAAAGGCCGCAGGCGACGGTTGCCAGGACGCCGGAGCCGCCGAGATGCGCCGGCACCCAGAAGGCGACGTAGGGCGTCATCAGCGACAATGTGATCTCGACGCGTGGGTCGTGCGCCCACTGCCGCAGGCGCAGGCTAAGCCAGCCGATCGCGATGCCGTAAATTGTCTCACCGATCACGATGAGCACGAAAGTGCCGGAAGCTTCTTGGAGCGAGAACGTTCCAGTGCTTATCGCGACTACAGCGAAGCGATAGAGCACCAACGCGGTAGCGTCGTTGGCGAGGCCTTCGCCTTCCAGGACCACAACAATTCGGTGCGGCAAGCCGAGCTTCCGTACGATGGCGAGTGGTGCCACGACGTCGGTTGGCGAAATAATGGCACCAAGGAGAAAGCCCACAGACCAGTCGAAATTCAGCAAATAATGTGCTGCCGCGGCGATGGCGCAAGTGGTGAATACCACGCAGCCGAAGGCGAGCAGAATGATTGGCCGCAGGTTGAATTTGAATTCGCGCCAGCTCATTGCGACGCCGGCGGAATAGATCAGCGGCGGCAATATCACCAGCAGCACAACTTCCGGGGCGATCTCGACCCTCGGAAGACCCGGAACGAAGGCGATGCCGATGCCGGCAACGACCAGCAGGATCGAGGGGGATGTGTTCAGCCGCTTGGCGGCGACCGCAACGGCCGCCAGCAGCGCCAGCATGAAAAGCAGCGTCTGTACGACCTCGGTCATGTCAAATTAAATTCGCTACCATGTTTACCGTGAGTGCCAGCACGACCAGATTAAAGAAGAATGACAAAACGCCATGGATCGAAGCGACGCGGCGAATAACCTTGCTCGTAATTGCGACGTCAGAGACCTGCGAGGTCATGCCAATCACCAATGAGAAGTAGAGAAAATCTCGATAGTCCGGCTTGTGGTCGCCGGGGAAACGCAGCCCACCGATTATCCCGTCGCTGCGTTCGCCATAATATTCATGCGCATAGTGGAACGAAAATATCGTATGCACAAAAGTCCATGACAGCAGGATAGTAACGAACGCCAGCAGTACGTGGAGCACTGCACTGCCGTGAGTTCCCCCTTTGGCGCCGCCGAGCGCGAAAACGACAGCAACGAGGCTCGCGAATGTCGCGACGATCGATAGCACGAGGATAAACGCGGCGCCTTCGTCTTGTTCCGACGCGCGGCGGCGAATCTGCGCGACGTCGGCGTGCCACATCATCGGAAGCGTCAGAACAAGATAGACCGCGACAGTTATGCCCCATGCGGTCAACGCACGTGTTCCCCACAGTAACCCGAGCGGCGCTGCCGCAGTAGCGGCGACAATCCCGACGGCGATCGCAATTGCAAGCTTGGCATGGAGTTTGACGATGCGCAGCAGCAATGCTGATGGCGGCGGCAGGCGGTTGCTTTTGGCCATGTCGCGATCCTTGCGCGCCGTTCAGGTTTTCCGCTCAGCGACGAAGTGGGCGGCAGCGCGCAGAATATCCGCTCTTGCCCCGAAGGGCGCCAGTGCGGCGTCGGCCTGCGCAACCAGCTCCTTGAGATGGACACGCGCGCCTTCAGTGCCGAGCGCGGCAACCAGTGTCGCCTTTCCGGCGGCGGCATCTTTGCCGGCGGCCTTGCCCAGCGTCTTCGCGTCGCTCTCCACGTCGAGCAGATCGTCGGCAATCTGAAAAGCCTGACCGATCGCTGTGCCGTAGCGGTCGATGCTGGCGTGTGCGTCAGCGTCGGCTTGTCCGAGAATGGCTCCGGCGCGACAGGCGAAACGAATCAGGGCGCCGGTTTTCATCGCTTGCAGGGTCGCGATCTCGCTTTCCGTTAGCCTCCGCTTTGGGTCAAAGCGACCTTCGGCGGCGAGATCGAGCATTTGCCCGCCCGCCATGCCACCCAGACCGGATGCGCGGGCGAGTTCCGCAACCAGGGCGACACGTACCGCCGGATCGCGATGCACTTCGGTTCGCGCCATGACATCGAAGGCGAGCGTCAGGAGCGCATCGCCGACGAGGATCGCCGTTGCATCATCGAATGCCTTGTGAACGGTCGGCCGTCCGCGGCGTAGATCGTCGTCGTCCATGGCCGGCAGATCGTCGTGCACCAACGAATAACAGTGCACGAGTTCAAGTGCTGAACCTGCCATGAGTGCACCTGTTCGCGCGGCACCAAATACTGCGGCTGTCTCGACCAGCAAAAATGGCCGCAGACGCTTGCCGCCATCCAACGCGGCGTGCCGCATGGCGGCGACAAGCCGCGGCGGGCGTGAAATTTCGCCGTCGAGCGGCGAATCGCCGAGGAGCCGCTTGAGCAGCATTTCGGTCTCCGCAGCCACCGAGGCGAGCCGGGCGGGAAAGTCGCTGACACCCTTGTTCATCGTGGCATTGTTTAGCCGGTGCACATGGTCTCGCAAAGTGGGCGGTGATAGCGGGTCGAATAGGTTAATGTTTGCCCGTGCAGCAATCGGGCCAAAAATCGGGATTCGGGCGTATCCTGACGCTGCGGCGGCCATTACGTGTCGTTGCTGTCATCATATTGGCGGTGTTTTTGCTGCCTTACCTGATCACGCCGCTCTACGCTGTGATCAATCCCGTCTCGACGGTTATGCTCTCGCGACGGCTGAGTGGAGCGAGGGTAGAACGGCAATACGTCCCCATCTCGCGAGTCTCAACGGCGCTTCCGCTCACGGTGATCATTGCCGAGGATGGCCGCTTCTGTAGCCACCATGGAGTCGATTTCACCGAGATACGCGAGGCCATGGCCGAAACCGACGACGTCGATGAGATGCGCGGTGGTTCGACGATCACGCAGCAGGTGGCAAAGAACCTGTTCCTCTGGCAGGGGCGCAGTTATGTGCGAAAGGCGCTGGAGTTTCCACTGGCGCTATGGATCGACCTGGTATTGCCGAAGCGGCGAATTCTTGAAATTTACCTCAACATCGCGCAATGGGGTCCCAACGGCGAATTTGGCGTCGAGGCCGGTTCCCGGCGCGCCTTTGGCAAGTCGGCTCGCGATCTTTCCCGCTATGATGCCGCGTTACTGGCTGCGGTCTTGCCCAATCCGGCCAATCGCAACGCGAGGCAACCAGGACCGGGCTTGCGGCGGCTGGCAGAGCTCTATGTTGGTCGGGCGGCGCAGGCGCCGGCTGCGGCCGCTTGCCTGCGCCAAAGCCACTAGCCTTGTCGCGAGCCTTCATCTATAAGCCCGCCTTCAAACAGATATATCGCGCATTTTGAGGAGTTACGTCCCATGGCTGTGCCGAAAAGAAAAACCTCGCCGTCGCGTCGCGGCATGCGCCGTTCCGCCGATGCGCTCAAGCGGCCAAGCTATGTTGAGGACAAGGATTCCGGCGAATTGCGCCGTCCGCACCACATCGACCTGAAGACCGGCATGTACAAGGGCCGTCAGGTCCTGAAGGCCAAGACTGAGGTCTAACGCGATATCGGGCGGCCGGAGGTAAAGCTGCGCCATGTCTATGCTCGGCTTCCCCCTGCTGCTGATTCCATTCGCGATTTACAACATCATCGCGTTTCTGATGCCAGGGGTGAGCTGGACCGGCGCAATCACCACCGTGCGCATGGCATCCGGTGCCGACTGGACCATGTCGGCGGGCGACATGCTTGTCGCATTGGCAATCCTGCTGCTGTGCGCCGAAGTCGTGAAATCGACGCGTATCGGAATTCGCACCGTTGTCGACCATGGATTGTCGCTCATCCTGTTCTTGGGCATGTTGGTCGAATTCATCCTGGTCCATCAGGCCGCCATTGCAACCTTCTTCCTCCTTCTTGTCGTAAGCTTCGTCGATGTGCTCGGCGGCTTTGCTGTGACTTTGCGCTCGGCCCAGCGGGATCTTACGGTTGAGGGTGTCGAGCGGGCCTCGCCCTGATCGTTCCACCATTTCTGGTTTTGCAATGAGCCGCGATTTTCAGCTGCCCGGCCGCTCGCCCGTGATTGCCTGTGAAGGCATGGCGGCAACCTCGCATCCATTGGCAACGCTCGCCGCAATCGACGCGTTGCGCGCAGGGGGTAGCGCCGCCGATGCGGCGGTTGCGGCGGTCGCGGCGCTGTGCGTGATCGAGCCGCACATGACCGGCATCGGCGGCGACTGCTTTTGTCTGGTGTCTCGGCCGGGCAGGCCGGTCTGGGGCTACAACGGTTCTGGCCGGGCCGGGGCGAAAGCGTCCGATCGAGCCCTGCGTGCCAAGGGATTAACCGAGATCGGCGATTCGATACATGCAGTCACAGTGCCTGGCGCAATCGACGCCTGGGAGACGATCCTGAAATCGCATGGCCGCTTCGGTCTCGATCGCGCGCTGGCGCCTGCCATCAAATATGCCGAGGGCGGATTTCCCGTTGCCGCGCGTGTCGCCTGGGATTGGCAGAGACATGTTGGCAAACTTAAAGCCGACTCCGCGGCGGCAAAACATTATCTATTCAATGGCAGTGCACCTCGCGAAGGCGATGTCATCCGCTTCCCTGCGCTTGCCACTACCCTGAAGACCATCGCGGCCAAAGGCGCGCGCGCCTTCTACGAGGGTGAGATCGCCGACGACATAACGAAGACACTCGCCGCGCGGGGATCTTTCCTCACCGCGGAAGACTTCTTCCTTCATCGCGGCGAGGCCGTTGAGCCGATTTCGACCAATTACCGCGGGCTCGACCTGCTCGAGATTCCACCGAACACGCAAGGGCTCACGGCGCTGGTCATGCTCAATATCCTGGAGAACTTCGACCTCGCTTCGCTCGATCCATTCGGCGCCGAACGTTTCCACCTGGTGCTGGAGGCCGCGCGCTTGGGCTATGCCATTCGCGATACCCACATCGCGGAACGGACGTATATGCGAACGCCGGTCGCCGACCTTCTCGACAAGAAATTTGCCAAGAAGCTCGCGTCGCTTATCGATATGAAAAAGCGGTCAAAGCTGCCAAATGCGCCCGCGCCGGGAAACGATACGGTGTATCTCACGGTGATCGATCGTGACCGCATGGCGGTATCATTGATAAATTCGCTCTATTCCAGTTTTGGCCTCGGCATCTGCACCGAGAAGAGCGGCATCATGCTGAACAATCGAGGCGCATGCTTTACGCTTGAACCCGATCATCCAAATATATTTGGTCCCAACAAGCGGCCGATGCACACCATCATTCCCGCGCTTGCTATGCGCGATGGCCGCTGCGACATGAGTTTTGGCGTCATGGGCGCACACTATCAGCCGATGGGCCACGTGCAGATCATCCTCAATATGGTCGACTACGGCATGGACGTGCAGCAGGCGATCGACGCTCCGCGTTTCTTCTTTGAGGGCGAAAAGACCGACGTCGAGCACGGCACCCCGGCGGCGACGATCGAAGGGTTAAAAAAGCGCGGGCACGATGTGGTGATGGCGAGTTTGCCGTGGGGCGGCGCGCAAACGATCAAGATCGATTGGAGCCGCGGCGTGCTGATCGGCGGCTCGGAGCCGCGAAAAGACGGTTGCGCGCTCGGCTATTAGGCGGTCAGCGCGGCGGTCGCCCGATACGCGGCAAGTGCCACATCCGGTTCGACGCGACGACGTTCGCGGGTTTGCGGATGATGCTCTTTCGTTGCGACGAGTTGGGCCAGAAACGGGGCATGGCGATAACAGGTTGTCAGCTCAGGCGTTTCGGTCGCGCGCGAGTGCACGATAAGCGCGCGGCTTTCGGCAGGCTGCTTGTCGCAGACCGATTCATCCCGCGCCGCTGGTTCAGGTTGGGGCACGGATGTGTCGAATTCGTCAGGCCGCATTGCAATACCGTGTCAGTTCAGGACATCGAGTCCCTTTCCGCCACGCAACGGGCAAGCTGTGTGCCGCACGCGTTAACGCGCCCGACACCTGCGAATTTCCTACCTTTCTTGCTTTACGGACAGCCTCGGCGTTCCGAAAAAAAGCGGTAAGAGCCCCCGCTGATGGTAGCCGGCTATTCCTTTCCGCCGAGCCTATCCAAGCGCTTCTGCATCTCGTCGAGTTGACGCTTGAGTTCGTCCATTTCGCTGCCGGAGCCCTGCGGTTTATCCGACGATTTTGTCTGGCCGCGCGCAAACGGTGCAAACATGGCGAATGTCTTCTCAAACATCTCCATGTTTCGCCGGACCTGATCCTCGAGAGGGCCAAAAGCCCCGACACCGAAAGCCTGCGCCATTTGTTCGCGAAATTTGCCCTGCTCCTTCGAGAGGGAGTCGATCGAGGCTTCCAGGAAACGTGGCACCAGCATCTGCATGCTGTCGCCGTAAAAACGGATCAACTGCCGCAGAAAAGCGATCGGCAGCAGGCTTTGGCCTTCTTTGTTCTCTTGTTCAAAAATAATCTGCGCAAGCACCGAGCGCGTGATGTCCTCGCCGGTCTTTGCATCGTAGACGATGAAATCGTCGCCGCTCTTGACCATCGCTGCGAGGTCTTCAAGCGTCACGTACGTGCTCGTGCCGGTATTGTAGAGCCGCCGATTGGCGTATTTTTTAATAGTGACCGGCTCTTTTTTGTCTTCTGACATGCTGACGACGTTTCCCCTGCCCAGGCTTTGAGCATAGCCAATTTCCGCTTCCGTGGGCCACCGTTTTGTGGCGGCGCGGCAGATGGCGGGAGACCGGGGCCACCCTTGCGGAAAAGGTGAAAAAGCGCCAATTGTCGCGGGTATCTGCGAGGCAGGTCTTGTTGACAGACCCGCGTGGCCTGCCGAGGATGTGGCAGCGCCAAAATGGTCAGCCCCGCCCGCCAAGGCTGTAACAGGAGCTTCAGATGAAAGACGATATCGTCATTGTGAGCGCGACCCGCACGCCAGTCGGTGCTTTCAACGGGGCATTCGCGAACCTGCCGGCGCACGAACTTGGCAGGGTTGCGGTCAAGGCAGCTCTGGAACGGGCGGGTGTCGAAGGCGGTCGCGTCAGCGAAGTGATTTTAGGTCAGATACTGACGGCCGGGCAGGGTCAGAATCCGGCCCGGCAGGCGTCGATTGCAGCGGCTATTCCAGTGGAGACCCCCGCTTGGGGCGTGAACCAGCTATGCGGATCAGGCTTGCGTGCGGTTGCACTTGGCTATCAGGCGATCGCCAACGGTGACAGCGAGATCGTTGTGGCGGGTGGCCAGGAGTCGATGAGTATGGCGCCTCACTGCCAGCATCTGCGCTCCGGCATTAAGATGGGCTCATTCGAAATGATCGACACCATGATCAAGGATGGGCTCTGGGACGCCTTCAACGGCTATCACATGGGTACCACCGCCGAGAACGTTGCCAAACAATGGCAGATCACCCGTCAACAGCAGGATGAATTTGCTGTCGCCTCGCAGAACAAGGCCGAGGCCGCGCAGAAGGCCGGAAAATTCAAAGACGAAATCACTCCGGTCACCATTAAGTCGCGCAAGGGCGATGTGGTGGTGGATACCGACGAATATCCGAAAGCCGGCGTCACGATGGATTCGATTGCCAAGCTGCGCCCGGCCTTCGACAAGGAAGGCACCGTGACGGCGGCTAACGCTTCCGGCATCAATGACGGCGCCGCCGCAGTCGTTTTGATGAAAGCGAGCGAAGCCGCCAAGCTCGGCAAAACCCCGCTCGCGCGTATCGTGTCGTGGGCACAGGCCGGCGTCGACCCGGCAATCATGGGAACCGGCCCGATCCCGGCCTCGCGAGCCGCTCTTAAGAAAGCCGGCTGGAAGAAAGAAGACCTCGACCTAGTGGAGGCGAATGAAGCTTTTGCCGCACAAGCCTGTGCGGTCAACAAGGATCTCGGGTGGGACACCGCAAAGGTCAACGTCAATGGCGGTGCCATCGCCATTGGCCATCCGATCGGTGCTTCCGGCGCACGGGTCTTGGTGACCTTGCTGTACGAAATGCAGAAACGCAACGCGAAGAAAGGCCTTGCGACGCTTTGCATCGGCGGGGGAATGGGCATCGCAATGTGTGTCGAGCGATAGGCATGCTCTCGATCAATTTACTCGATGGCCGGGCTTGTCCCGGCCATTTTGTTTTAAGAAGATAGCCGGGAGGGTGGAAACATGGCACGCGTAGCATTGGTGACGGGCGGCACTCGTGGAATCGGAGCGGCAATAGCCAAGGCGCTGAAGACCGGCGGTTACAAAGTTGCGGCCAACTACGGCGGCAATGACGACGCCGCCCAGAAATTCAAGGCCGAAACGGGAATTCCGGTGTTCAAGTGGGACGTGTCGTCATACGAGGCCTGCGCCGACGGAATCAAGAAAGTCGAGGCTGAAGTCGGGCCCGTTGAAGTGCTGGTGAACAATGCCGGCATTACACGCGATGCCATGTTCCATCGGATGAAGCCGGAACAATGGGCAGCGGTCATCAACACTAATCTCGGCTCGCTGTTCAATATGTGCCGGCCGCTAATCGAGGGAATGCGCGAGCGCAAGTTCGGTCGGATCATCAACATCTCCTCGATCAATGGGCAAAAAGGTCAAATGGGCCAGACTAATTATTCCGCCGCCAAGGCCGGCGAGCTCGGGTTCACAAAGGCGCTCGCACAGGAAGGTGCCCGCTCCGGGATCACGGTGAACGCGATTTGCCCGGGCTATATCAATACCGAAATGGTGCAGGCGGTACCAAAGGATGTCCTGGAGAAATCCATATTGCCGCTCATTCCGATCGGACGGCTGGGCGAGCCGGAGGAAATCGCGCGTTGCGTCGTATTTCTTGCCTCCGACGACGCCGGGCTGATCACCGGTGCGACACTCTCCGCCAATGGCGGACAGTACTTCGTCTAGACGCCAGCAAGTCTCATGAAGGCATTTCTAGTCGGAGCAGCAATCGTCGGTGTTTTGACGCCGCCGCTCATCCGCACGGCATCCGCACAAGATATCGATGCGCAATGCAAAGATGTCTACGACAAGGTTGCCTGCGGATGCGCGCTGCAGAACGGTGGTCGCGTCATTCCACCGGCAGTCGGCGTCAAGCGTGAAGGTTTGAAGTTGCGCCCGCAGGAAGGACCGACGCAAACGCTTGATGGCGGGCAAGTCGCATTTCCGAAATACTTCAGGAGAGATGGCCTTAAGGTCCACAAAAGCCGCGCTCTTGAGGGCTATCTGGCTTGCATGCGTCTCAACGGCCGCAAGTAGAAATCCCTCGCTCAACGGCGGCGTTTCGGCTTGCGTCTAGTCCGGTGCTTTTTCGATGATCCCGGTTTTGATTTTTTCAGACGCAATGCGCTTTCGGCCTTGTCGAGCCGCACGTTCCAGTATTCCCAGGCGCGTGCTACCGGCCCCGGTCGCAAATTGTACTCACCAGCGAGCCGCGTCTCCGCCGGATTCAGCGGCGAGACATGGCCCAGCATGTGTGCCTGAATCTGCAACGCCGCATTGCGCGCCGTATAAATGGTGCGGAACGTAAGCTCTTCCAGCGTGGCGCCGGCAACGGTCGCGCCGTGACGGCGCATGAGCACGATCCAGTGCGCACCGAGTGCCCGCGCCAGCGAAGCGCCTTCTTCGGGCTTCGCTACGATGAGAGTTGTGTCACCGAATTCGTCGCGAGAATCCCAGAATGGCACCTTTTCGCCAAGCGTCGCGCCGAGATGATAGACCGGCTTGAGCTCCGTGCCGGAAATGCAGAACGGCAGAATGGAGGGCGCATGGTGATGGCACACGGCGTTCACGTCTGGCCGTGCCTGATAGATACCGCCATGGATAACCCGTTCGCCATAAAGCCGCACATCGGTCGGGTTCACGGGCTGCGAGTCGAGGGTAAATTCGAGAATATCTTCAGGCTGCACCAACTCGGGTGCGCGAGAGCGTGACATGAGATAACGCCGCGGGTCGGCCGGATGACGCATGGTGACGTGGCCAAAGGCGTCGAGCACGCCTTCGTTGGCAATCATGCGGTTCGCGCGTGCGATCAGTTCGCGCGCTTCATCGAGGTTATTGGGCACAATAATTCCCCTTTCAAAATTTCCGACGTTTTATAGCGTTTGGTTGCGTGGCGACCAGCCTTTATGGGCCAGCTCGAAACCCTCGAAGGAAAAGCCAGGCGCCACAGTGCAGCCAGTCAGTGTCCACGCCCCGAGGCTTTCCGCCGCTTGCCAGGCGCGCGCCGGCACCGTCACCTGCGGCACCTCACCGGCGTGGATATCCGCACCGAGGCGGAAGATCTCTTCTTTCGCGCCATCGACCAATTCAAGCTTGAGTGGAGCGCCGGCGTAATAGTGCCAGATCTCAACTGCGTCGATGCGGTGCCAATGGGAACGCTCACCGCGCGCGAGCAGGAACAGGATAGCCGTGGAGGCGGGGCGGCCATCCACCTGTCTCGGGTCGCGAAATGTCTCGCGATAGTGCCCGCCCTCCGGGTGCGGCTTGAGCTCAAGCGCCTGAATCATGTCGGCGGCCGTCGGTGTACGCATGTGGTCGCTAGAACTTGTTTTTTCGAGCCCGGATCTCGGCGAAGACCTCGGCCGCCGGTTTACCGGTCATGCCGATGCCGGCGGCAACCTCGGGCGCATCCGCGCGCAGGAACGGGTTTGCCTGTTTTTCCTCGCCGATCAAGACCGGTATCGTCGCCTCGTTTCGCGAAATCTGCTGCTTTGCCTGCGATTCACGCGCCGCAAGCGCCTTGTTGTTTGGCTCGACAGTGCGCGCGAACTTGATATTCGCGGCGGTGTATTCGTGCCCGCAATAAATCTCCGTGTCGTTGGGCAGGTCGCGCAGCTTGGTCAGCGAACGCCACATTTGTTCGGGGGTACCTTCGATGACGCGGCCGCAGCCGATCGAGAACAGCGTATCGCCGACGAAAGCCAGCTTGTCACCATGAAACCAATAGGCGATGTGCCCCAGCGTGTGACCGGGCGTCTCGATGACATTGGCCGAGAGGCTACCGACCTTGACCTTATCACCTTCGCGCACGGTTTCGTCCACCGCCGGAATTTTTGTAGCCTCAGCCGCCGGCGCCACCACGCGGCATTTATATTTTGCCTTTAGCGCTTTGATGCCATCGGTGTGGTCTGCATGGTGATGAGTGACCAGGATGTCCGTCAGGTTCCAACCGGTCGCTTTGAGCGCCGCCTCGATCGGCGCCGCCTCAGGCGCGTCGATTGCGGCCGTGGCGCCGCTTTCAGGGTCGTGCAGAAGCACGCCGTAATTATCGGATCGGCAGAGAAACAGACGGGTTTCCGCAGGCATAGCTTTGGTCCTCTTGGCATTCTTGAACAGGTTAACCGTATCATGCGGATGAATGTTGTTGCACGTGCGCGGTTCCGCGCCGTTAGCGGTTTGCTACCCGGTTTCATGGTAGTTTCAACGCATGTCGATTGACGTCGTTGATCTGCGAAATTTCTACGGCCAAAGGCTAGGGGTCGTCGCCCGGCGATTTATCGGTCGCGGCATCCGCACGCTGTGGGGCGATACGTCCGGCCAGCGTGTGCTTGGCATCGGCTACGCCACGCCCTACCTGGGCTTGTTTCGCGAGGAGGCCGAACGGTGTCTCGCACTGATGCCGGCAGGGCAGGGCGTCGTAAAATGGCCCACGACACGCCCGGCTCTATCTGCATTGGTCGATGAAAATGAATTACCGCTCGGCGATTCCGCGGTCGATCGCGTGATGCTGGTGCATGCGCTGGAAATGACCAACGATCCGGGTGCGCTGTTGCGCGAAGTATGGCGGGTGCTCGCGTCCGGTGGCCGATTGCTCGCGGTCGTACCAAACCGGCGCGGCCTGTGGGCCCGCATGGACACCACGCCATTCGGACATGGCCGGCCTTATTCGCGCAGTCAGATCAACCAGCTCCTGCGCGAGACCTGGTTCACGCCGACGGGATGGAGCGAAGCGCTCTACGTGCCACCGATTGCACGCGGTTGGTTCCTGCGGTCTGCCGTGGCATGGGAGCGCACGGGCGCAACTCTGTCGGCGCCATTCGCCGGAGTACATCTGGTTGAGGCGACCAAGCAGGTGTATCGGGCGATTCCGGCGCGGCGCGAAAAGCGGCGATTGGTGCCTGCGCTCGAACCAGCATTGGCTCCGTCACCGGGCCGATGATTCAATTCAGAACAGTGGGCCGGATTTAGTCCGGCTGTCGCGGCTCGTCGCCGCCGCTGCCTTCGTCCTGCGTCGGTTGGGGTGTCGCGCCCTGCTGATGACCACCGCCGAAATCGGACCGGTCGGGCCGGTAGCCGCCTCCGCCGCGATGACGACGGCGGCGACGGTGCATTCCAAAGCGATCCTGACCGCGATCGCCCTGGTCATGACCGTTCTGTCCCGAATTCTGTTGCGGCTGCCCGCCGCCACCCGTGATAAATGCAGGTAATCCGCCTACCTCTTGTCCCCCTTCATGACCGCCCTGTTGGTTTGGCTGTTGATATGGTTGCGGCTGATGCTGTGGTCGGTTGTGCACCTGTTGATCGCGCGGCGGGAATGGTTGCGCATCTCGCGGCAGATAGGGCTGCTGCTGCGGTTCGCGCGGCCCGTAACTCGGCTCATTCTGTCCCATGAATGGTTGGGCATCGTCGTCCTCGCCGTCAAATCCTTCGTCGGCGTTTTGCTGGCCGGGTGCGCCCTGCTGTTGCGGTTGCTGGTTGTAATACGGGTTCTGTTGTCGGAATTGCTCCTGGGCGGCGGCGATCAGACGAAAATAATGTTCAGCATGCTGATAGTAATTCTCAGCGGCGACCGGATCACCGGAACCCTGTGCGTCGCGCGCGAGCTGGATGTATTTTTCCGCAATATGCGAAGCGGTGCCGCGGATTTTGACGTCGGGACCGTTTGATTCATAAACGCGCGTGAGTGGATTTTGGCTTTTGCGGTGGTTGCCGCGTCCCCGCATGCGCTTCTGACCGTTTCTCATGATGTGCCTGTTATCGCCTTTCGCCTGTCTCGGCGTTCGCTGCCGAACGCACTACCAAATTGCAAGTCCGTACAAACTTCATCGCGCGGCCGGACCAGTTGTCCGCGCCAATGATCGAACCATTGTCGTCTTTATCGCGATAGCCGCAGCAACCCCATAGCCGCGATCTCGCCGCGGCGTTGCCAACCTCTCGTTACGCGCATCGTCCTAGGTTTCGAAAATTGATGCGCCCAACCGGTGAAGCATCCAAACCCGTATCTGGCGATTTCGTTTGCCGTCTCTTCGTAGACGGCGCTTCGTCATCCGCCTTGCGCCACACCTCACAGAGCGTCTGCTCTAGGGTTCATGGCGATGCAACCGTTACGGGTCGATTCCGTAGTTCGGAAGCTAGTCGTTTCCGAGACATAATCCAAGCGATTTTTTTGCCGATAAATGAGCTCTGCGTTTTTCGTCAGGTCGGGATGCGACACACTCATGACACGAAACCTGCGCCGAGCACGCGCGGGATTCCTGCCAGATCCTTGCGCGCAACGCCGACATTTAGTCCCGCATTGGTAAACAATGTGCGCACGGCCGCCTCTTGGCCCGCTCCCAGTTCTACGAACATCCGTCCGGCCGGTGCCAAAAGGCGTTTTGCGTCAGCCGCAAGGGCACGATATGCGGTCAGCCCGTCGCCGCCGCCATCAAGCGCTATCATTGGATCGTAATCCCGCACCTCCGGTGCAAGGGTGGCAATCTCGTCATGCGCGATGTAGGGCGGGTTCGAGACGACCAGGTCGAATGGCCCCTGAACTAGCGAGGCCATGTCGCAGGCGACAAAGTTGCAACGCGCCTCGAAACCAAGCCCCGCGGCGTTGGCTTGCGCGACCCGCAAAGCAGCCTCGCTGACATCGGTTCCGGTACCGGTCGCGCGAGACAGCTCGCTCAGCAAGGCAAGCAACAGTGCGCCCGACCCGGTTCCGATGTCGAGGACACGCAGCCTTTCCATTCGAAGACCATCGCGCACGACATGATCGAGCGCTCCTTCGATGATGGTCTCCGTTTCGGGCCGTGGGACGAGAACATCGGGGGTTACCGTGAAAGGGAGGCTCCAGAATTCCTTTTGCCCAAGAATACGCGACACCGGCTCGTGCTTCAGTCTGCGCGCCGCAAGTACCGAAATCGCCGCTACTTCTCGTGCCTCCAAAATGCGATCCGACTGGGAAATCAGCCGCGCGCGGTCGAGGTGCAGCGCGTGCGCGACGAGCACGCGCGCGTCTACATCCGCCTCGTTGACCGCAGACGAGCGGAATGACTGCGCGACAAGGCGAAGAGCCTCGGAAACCGAGGTGCCGTCCTTCAGGCCGGTAACGACTCTCACGTCGCGCCTTCGGAAGCCAGCAGTTCGGCCTGATGTTCAGTGACCAGCGCATCGATGACTTCGTTGAGCGCCTCGCCTTCGATGATCTGCGGCAGTTTGTGAAGTGTCAGATTGATACGGTGATCGGTGACGCGGCCTTGCGGGAAGTTGTAGGTCCGGATGCGTTCGGAGCGGTCGCCCGAACCGATCTGTCCGCGCCGTTCTGCCGCCCTTTCGGCATCGCGTCTGGTGCGCTCGGCGTCGTAGAGCTTGCTGCGCAGATAGCCCATCGCCTTGGACTTGTTCTTGTGCTGCGATCGCTCTTCCTGCACGAAGACGACAATCCCGCTCGGGATATGGGTGATGCGGATCGCCGATTCGGTCTTGTTAACGTGCTGGCCGCCGGCACCCTGCGCGCGCATTGTATCAATTTTCAAATCGGCATCGTTGATATCGATATCCACGTCTTCAACTTCGGGAAGCACCGCGACGGTGGCGGCAGAGGTATGAATGCGTCCGGAAGCTTCGGTATCGGGGACACGCTGTACGCGATGCACCCCCGATTCAAACTTGAGCTTGGCGAAAACGCCACGGCCGCGCACCGAGGCGACGATTTCCTTGAAGCCGCCTTTGGTGCCTTCGCTGACGGACAGAATTTCCGTCTTCCAGCCCTGCTTGGCCGCATAACGCTCGTACATTCGAAAGAGATCTCCGGCGAAAAGCGCGGCCTCGTCGCCGCCTGTGCCTGCGCGGATTTCAAGGATCGCGTTGTGGTCGTCCATCGCATCCTTTGGCAGAAGAGCCAGCCTGATCTGCTGCGCCAGCCTGTCCTTGCGTTCTTGCACCTCATGTCGCTCGATATCGGCGAGCTTGCGCATTTCCGTGTCCGTCGACGGATCATCGATGAGGGCTGAAAGTTCTGCGCTCTCTTTGTCAGCGGCGCGATAGGCTTTGATTGTCTCGACGACCGGGCTGAGTTCGGCGAACTCACGCGACAATTTAACGTAAGCTTCCGGGCTCAAGCCGCTGGCGAGCTCGCTTTCCACCAGTGCATGGCGGGCGAGCAGTGCGTCCAGTTTTTGTTGCGGCAGCACGATCAAAGCTGCAACCCCTCCGCCGCGGCAAAGCTTTCGAGTTTTTGCCGGATAGAGACACTCCCGACCGGCTGCTCGAGGCAGGGCAAAAGCACGGCCTCGCCCTTGCGGCAATCGAGGTCGAGCAGCAAGGCCTTCACTGGGCCGACTGCGGATGGCGTTAGTGACAGGGTGCGATAACCGAGAATGGTGAGCGCCAAGGCGCCGATGGGTTGGGACGCGAGTTCACCGCATAACGTTACCGGCTTGTTATGCTGCTTTGCCTTGTCCACGATGTCCTTGAGCGCGCGCAGCACCGGTGCCGACAGCGGATCAAATCGTTCCGACACACGGGGATTGCCACGATCGGCGGCATAGAGGAACTGCATCAGGTCGTTGGAGCCGACTGAAAGGAAATCGACGCGCTCCAGCAATTCGTTGAGCTGAAACAGAAGCGAGGGTACCTCGACCATAGTGCCGATCTCGACTCGCTCAGGTAACTCGTGCCCGTGCCGGCGCAAATGAGTCAATTCGACTTCGACAAGCGCCTTGGCTTTGTCGAATTCCTCCACGACGGCGATCATCGGAAACATCAGCCTGAGGCTGCGCCCGCCCGCCGAGCGTAACAGCGCGCGCACCTGGCTGCGTAACAGGCCCGGCCGGTCGAGGCCGAGTCTGATCGCCCTCCAGCCCAGTGCCGGGTTTTCTTCTTCGATGTTGCGCATGTACGGCAACACCTTGTCGCCGCCGATATCGAGCGTTCGGAATGTCACCGGTTTTTTCCCGGCCGCGTCGAGTACCGCGCGATAGAGCGCGAGTTGCTCGCCGGTGCGCGGCAATGTCGACGCCACCATGAACTGCAATTCGGTCCGAAACAGACCGATGCCGGCGGCGCCGGTATCTTCGATATGCGGAAGGTCGATGGTCAGGCCCGCGTTGATCATAAGTGCGATTTTCTGACCGTCCTTGGTGACGCACGGCCGCTCCCGCAGCGCGCGATATTGCGCTTGCCGGCGGGCGCGCAGCTTCACTCGTTCGCCATAGGACGCTTGAATGTCCTGCGGCGGACGCATGTGAATATGGCCGGTCGAACCGTCGACAATGATAGCGTCGCCCGGCTCGACCAGGCCTGTGGCATTGTCGATTTCGCCGACGGTCGGAATGCCAAGCGCGCGTGCAACGATCGAAACGTGCGAGGTCGGCCCACCTTCTTCCAGCACCAGCCCGCGCAGTCTTTTCCGGTCGTAATCGAGCAGTGCCGCCGGGCCCATGGAGCGCGCCACGACAATGGCGTTTTCCGGTAATTGCTCCTTCGTCGGCGCATGATCTTGGCCCATCAGCACCCGCATCAAACGGTTGGCGAGGTCGTCGAGGTCGTGCAGTCGATCGCGCAAATAATGATCGGAAGCACGTAGCATGCGCGCACGGGTATCGGACTGGACGCGCTCGACACCGGCTTCAGCGGTGAGGCCGGTCGTTACCGCTTCGCGGATCTTGTGCAGCCAGCCTTGGTCGTAAGAAAACATCCGATAGGCTTCGAGTACATCCCGGTGCTCGCCGCCGTCTGCGACATCACGGTGTTCGACCAGCCGATCCAGGTCTTCGCGCAACGTAGCTATGGCCGCATCAAGCCGTTTGAGTTCCTGTGGCACATCGTCGGCGATCACGTTGGTAATAACCACGCGCGGCTCATGCAAAACGACGTGGCCGAGGGCGATACCGTCGGACAGCGAACTGCCGACAAGATGCATCGCGTGGCGGGCAACGGGCTCTGCACCGGGTTGGGCGAGCGAAGACAGCTCGCCGGATGCGATCATCTCGGCGAGGACCATCGCCGTGGTTTGCAGCGCCTCTTCTTCTTCCTCGGTGTAAGTGCGTCTCGCGCGATTCTGCACAACCAGCACGCCAAGCGTGTTGCCCGCGCGCAAGATCGGCACACCTAGAAACGAGTGATATATCTCTTCGCCGGTTTCCTCGCGGTAAGAGAAGGCGGGATGCGCCTGCGCATCCGACAGGTTCATCGGATTGGCCTCGCTGGCGACCAAGCCGACCAGGCCTTCATCGGCTTTAAGGACAGTTCGGTGGACCGCTTCGCGTTTCAGGCCTTCAGTGGCATATAGCTCAAGGGTTCCATCCACGCGCAGGACGTAGACAGAGCACACCTCCGCCACCATGTTGGCGGCGATCAACACCACAACCTTGTCGAGGCGATCCTGTGCGCTGACCGGCTCCGCCATGACTTCGCGAAGCCGGCGCAACAGCACGCGCGGACCACCGAGCGCGCCACGCATTATTGAGGTCCTCTGACCACGGCCTTGGGCCGTGGCTCATTACGGCCAAATCGTGTACGAATGGCGACGCCGAATCCGGCATCCGGAGCCGCTTACGCGCCAGCCTATAGCGAATGCTCTAGGCAAGGGGCAAGCCAAAGAGCGAATTCTCATCCTCACCCTTTCGGAGCTCTAGCCCTTATCCAGCCCATAGAGCGTATGAAGCGTACGTACCGCCAGGTCGGTTTGGGCCGCTTTGATCAGCACCGAGAACTTAATCTCTGAGGTCGTGATCGCGAGGATATTGATCTTCTGTTCGGACAAGGCCTTGAAAGCCTTGGCGGCGACACCGGCATGACTGCGCATGCCGATGCCGATAACCGAGACCTTGGCGACGTCGGTCGCCCCGTCAAGCCGTTCGTAACCGATCGATCCCTTGGCCTTTTCGAGGGTGACGCGGGCACGCTCATAGTCGGCCGAGGGCACCGTAAAAGTGAGGTCCGTGGTAGCGCCGTCAGCCGACACGTTCTGCACAATCATGTCGACATTGATATTGCTATCGGCAAGAGGGCCAAAGATCGCGGCGGCGACTCCAGGTTTGTCCTGCACGCGGCGAATCGAGATTTGTGCCTCGTCTTTTGAAAAGGCGATGCCGGTGACGACTTGTTGTTCCACGATGTCTCCTTCGTCGCAAATGAGCGTACCCGACGGCGGCTTGGAGGGATCGATATCCTCCGGTTTCTCGAAGCTTGAACGCACGAAGATGCGTACATTGTGCACCATGCCGAGTTCAACCGAACGAACCTGCATAACCTTGGCGCCGAGCGAAGCGAGCTCGAGCATTTCTTCGTATGCGATCTTGTCCATGCGGTGAGCCTTCGGCACCACCCGCGGGTCGGTGGTGTAGACACCGTCCACGTCGGTATAGATGTCGCAGCGTTCGGCGCCGATTGCAGCGGCGATTGCCACGGCCGAGGTGTCGGAGCCGCCACGGCCGAGGGTTGTGACGCGCCCGGTTTCTTTATGCATGCCCTGAAAGCCGGCGACGACGGCAACCTGGCTGTGCTCTTTGAAGCGCTTGATCAGTTCGGCGCCATTCACATCCAGAATGCGAGCGGAGCCATGCGCGTTGTCGGTCAGGATCGGCAATTGCCAGCCTTGCCAGGACCGTGCATTAACGCCCATGCCTTCCAGTACAATCGCAAGCAGTCCGGCAGTGACCTGTTCACCCGTGGCGACGACCGCGTCATATTCGCGGGCATCGTGCAGCATGGCGGCCTGTCGAGACCATTCGACGAGCTGGTTGGTCGCGCCCGCCATGGCGGAGACTATAACGGCCACATCATAGCCGGCATCGACCTCGCGCTTGACGTGGCGCGCCACGTTGCGGATGCGGTCAAGGTCGGCGACGGACGTTCCGCCGAATTTCATTACCAGGCGAGCCATGGCATTCCCGGGTACGTGGAAAGGCGCTAACAAGCGGCCGACGCAAATCGTTAACGTTTCGAGTGCCGGCCGAAAAGGCGCGTATTACATACCGGCGGGGTACGGCAATCGCAACATCGCCGCCATAACGCTGCTATAGTCGCGAAGAATTAAGGCCCGATGATGCGGTACATCGATCACATCCTCCAACCCGGCGAGACTTTGGCTTACACAACCACCTTGCACTGGATCGTCTATTTTCCGGCGATTGGCCTTTGGCTGTTGGCCTTCATTTCGCTTACTGCTGGCGGTGCCGCCGGGCCGGTTGCAATTCTGGTCGCGCTCGTTTGCGCGCTGGCCGGGCTGGCGTTGGCTTTCGGTGCCTGGTTCAGGCGTTGGACGACAGAGATAGACGTGACCGACCGTCGCATCGTGTACAAACGGGGCTTTGTCCGTCGGCATACCGTCGAGATGAATATGGACAAGGTTGAGAGCGTTGATGTCGACCAATCTATACTGGGACGTATGCTCAACTATGGCGACATCACCATTCGCGGGACCGGCGTGGGGATTGAACCGTTGCATAACATCCACGCGCCGCTCGAATTTCGCAATCAAGTGACTGCCCGCTGATATCGAGATGCCCGGAAAAAACATGGCAGGCAAGCCCCACGCATCGTCAGTCGACCAAGCCGAGATCGAGCGTTTCTCGCGCTACGCCGCGGATTGGTGGGATCCGCGCGGGCCGATGGCGGCACTTCATAAGTTCAATCCCGTAAGACTTGGTTACATTCGCGACCAGACGACGGCATACTTTGGCCGCGATCCCAAGAAGCTGGACTGCCTGAAAAGCCTGCGCATGCTGGATATCGGTTGCGGGGGCGGTATTTTGTCCGAGCCGCTGGCGCGGCTCGGCGCGGAAATGGTCGGCGCTGACCCGTCGGATGAGAACATCTCTGCCGCAAAATCTCACGCCGACAAGTCTGGAATTACCGCGGATTATCGCGCCACGACAGCCGAGGAGCTCGCTGCCGCGCGAGAACGCTTCGACGTGGTATTGGCTATGGAGGTGGTCGAGCATGTCGCCGACGTTCGCGCGTTCGTCGCAAGCTGCGCGTCGATGGTCAAACCGGGCGGGCTTTTGATCGCGGCCACGCTCAATCGCACCTTGAAAAGCTTTGCGTTTGCCATTGTCGGTGCCGAATATGTTCTGCGCTGGCTGCCACGCGGCACGCATCAATGGGATAAATTTGTAACGCCCGTGGAACTCGAAGACGCGGTAGAGCGCGCTGGCTTGCAGGTAACCGGAGAACGCGGCGTGATCTACAATCCGTTAGCCGACCGTTGGCAGTTATCGTCCGATATGGACGTCAATTACATGCTGGTGGCACAACGCCCAAAGCAAAAGGGAGAGGCGGCATGATCCTCGAATTGGTTGAATTCAATTCTCCGAACGGCTGGAGCCGTCAGCAAGTGGCCGAAGAGGCGCGCAACGTTGTTCCAAAATGGCGAGCGAACAAGGAATTGCTGCGCAAGCATTTTTTGCTCGAACTTAACGGCAAAACCGGCGCGGGCGTCTATATCTGGCCATCGATCGAAGCGGCGCAAAAAGCGCATAATGAGGAATGGCGGCAATCCGTTATCAAGCGCACCGGTGGCGCGCCGACCATCCGCTATTTCGATCTGTTTCTGCTGATCGATAACGAGAAGGGGTCGGTGACCGAATTCCCCGAAGCGGCGGAGATCCGGTCGGCTGTGGCCTGAGCAGACAACAATAAGCTTCGACCCAATGCTCTGGGCCGTCTTCACGCTGATTGCCGCGGCGGCGCAGACCGCGCGCAACGCCATGCAGCGCGAGCTGACGGCGAACCTTGGCACGGTCGGCGCAACCCATGTGCGCTTTTTGTTTGGCTTTCCGTTTGCGCTCTTGTTCCTCGCAGGTGTCCTCGCTGCGACGGGCGCGGAATTGCCGAAGCCGCCTCCTATGTTCTGGCCTTGGGTGCTCGCCGGCGCTTTCACCCAGATCGCGGCCACAGCGACCATGCTCTCCGTGATGGGCCAGCGGTCCTTTGTGGTGGCCTACGCCTTCATCAAGACCGAGCCGGTTCATGTGGCTTTGTTCGGGCTTATTTTTCTCGGTGACAAAATCACTTCGCTTTCAGCCGCCGCTATTCTCATAGCTACGGCTGGTGTGATCATTATCTCGCTCAAGGGGAATTCGGACCAAGGCAGCAGCGTGCGTTCGACCATGGTCGGGCTGTTCTCCGGTGCGCTTTTTGGCCTTTCGGCAATTGGCTATCGTGGCGCCATCCTGTCCCTGCACCGGCCCGACTTTGTGGTGGCGGCAACATTCACGGTGACGGTGGGTTTGGTCATTCAGGCGGCGGTCTTGTCGCTGTATCTGGCGTTGCGCGATCGCAAAGTTCTGCAAGCTATTGCACGCGCCTGGCGGCCATCTTTGTTTGCTGGCTTTATGGGTGCTTTCGCCTCGGAGTTCTGGTTTCTCGCCTTCGCTATCACCACCGCAGCCAACGTGCGCACGCTGGCACTCGTCGAGGTCCTGTTTGCGCAAGGCGTAACCCGGTTCGTGTTTAAGCAACCGACGACGCATCGCGAGATCGCCGGCATCGTGCTGGTGGTGATCGGCGTGGCCTTGCTGGTGTGGGCGTATTAATTGCGCTCGTCGGGCAGCGGGGGCAATGGATGAAATTCGATGCCTTCCTCAGATAGCTCGCCTGCTTCCTCCGCAGAGGCCACGCCGTAGATCGAACGATGCTCGATTTCGCCGTAATGCATTTTCCGAGCTTCTTCCGGGAATTTTGCGCCGACATTGTCAGCGTTTTTGACGAGATGGTCGCGCAGCTCTTTGAGTTTGGTACGAAACTCCTGCTCCTGCGGCGAAATCATTGCGACCGGCGCGGGTACCGGCGGTGTCGTTGCGGCATTGGCGCCTGCCGCTGTCTCGTCGGTAGATACGCGCCGCTTCTTGGCAGACGTGGATAGTCTTGGCGCCATGATCGCTTTTTCGACCTTGGCGGAATTGCAATGTGGGCAGGTCACCAGCCCGCGCTTTGCCTGCTTGTCGTAGGTGGCGGAATCCTGGAACCAACTTTCAAAGTTGTGGCCCCGCTCGCAGACGAGTGCGTAGTGTATCATTCCGTGCCCCGCACGATATGCAGATGCGCAGGCTCCACCATCGGTTCAACGATTTCAAATCGCCGGCCGTGCTGGAGCGAGGGAATGCGCGCGCGCGCTTTGGCAATTTCTGCGGGGTTGATCTCGGCCATAACTATGCCCTGCTCGATGCCGCCTTCCGCAATGATGCGCCCCCAAGGGTCAACGATAAGTGAATGACCATAAGTATCCCTGCTGCTCTCATGTTTACCACCTTGTGCGGCGGCGAAAACAAAGCAACCATTTTCTATTGCCCGAGCGCGGATAAGGACGTGCCAGTGCGCTTCTCCGGTTTGTTTGGTGAATGCCGACGGAATCGCCAGCATGGTGGCGCCGGCTTCGGCCAGCGCGCGATATAGCGCGGGAAAGCGCAGGTCGTAGCAAACGGTCAAGCCGAGCCGGCCCCACGGAAGATCCGCCAGCACTCCCAGTTCGCCAGGACGGTAATTGCGTGATTCGCGGTAGCTCTCGCCATCCGCGAGGTCTACGTCGAACATATGGATCTTGTCGTAGCGGGCTACGATATCGCCCTTCGGATCGACAAGGAACGAGCGGTTGGCGGCCCTGTCGTGCGAAAGTTTGATCGCCAGCGAGCCGATGTGAATATAGATGCCAAGCTTGCGGGCAAGTTCGCGCAAGGTCGCAAGCGAGGTATCCGCCTCTTCGTCGACGATCGCGGAGAAAAGCTGCTCGCGCTTGGCGGCCAGGATGTTGGTCATCTCCGGGGTGAGCACATAGTCGGCGCCGGCGGATTTTGCCTCGTCGATCATGCGCACTGCGTCATCGATATTGGTGCCAGGCTTGAGACCCGAACGCATTTGGATCATCGCGGCATTGAAGGCGCCAGTGCTCATGCGAGTGCCCCGCCGTCCGCCGCCAACAGCGGATCGAGCTTGCCGGCGCGCTCAAGCGCGTGCAATTCATCGCTGCCTCCAACGTGCACTGTCCCGACGAAAATTTGGGGCACGGTCATGCGTCCATTTGCGCGTTGAATCATTTCATCCCGGCGCTTCCAGTCGCGGCTGACATCAATCTCATTGTAGTTCACGCCCTTCCGCTTCAGCAAAGCCTTGGCGGCGCTGCAATATGGGCAATAGCGGGTCGTGTAAATTTCGACGGGTGGCATAGCAGTATTTCTGGGGCGACCTGACGGTCTTTTATATGGGAGCGCGCGCGGGCGCTACAACCCGCGCGAAAACCAGTACGTCGATGTGGGCAACGCCGGCCCGCAGCAACGCCCGGGCGCAGGCATCGACCGTTGCGCCGGACGTAAGCACGTCGTCGATCAGTACGATGCGCCGTCCGGCAATATCGGCCCTGCGTTCGGCCGGTACACGGAAGGCACCTTGCACATTGTCGGCACGCTCGGTTTTCGACAATCCAACCTGTTGTGGCGTGGCGCGAACGCGTTTCAGGCCGCCATGCACAACCGGCACATTACCGAGCGCGGAGATGACGCCTGCAAGCGCAGCCGATTGATTGAAACGACGCGCCCACTGCCTGCGCCAATGCAGCGGTACCGGGACGAGCGCGTCGGCACTGCTCAGCAGCTCGCGGCCGGCACGCGCCATCCATCGGCCCATTATGGGTGCAAGATCGAGGCGGTCGCTGTATTTGAGGCCTTGGACCAGCTTACGGGCGACATCGTCGTACCGTACGGCGGCGCGTGCCCGATCATAGGCCGGTGGGTTGGCAATCGCCTCCATCGACAAAAGACCCGGGCCTTGATCATAGACGAAGGGAAGGCCCAGTCGCGCGCAGTATGGCGGTTCGATAAGCGCCAATTTTGACCAGCAGGGTGCGCAGAGGCCTGCGCCTTCGCTGAGTGGCTCGCGGCAGGATGGGCAAAGCGGGGGCAGAACGAAGTCGAGTACGAGCCGCAACCCTGCCCGCGCGCCGCCGCGTAACCACGGAGTGCGCATTTGTGATTCGTCCGGACTTGCCGAAACAAGCTCGTTCATGCTGCAACCGTAGCATAGGCAAGCATGGGCGTGACAAATCGCGCGTGAGCGCGTGAGGACAAATCAATGTCGTCAGGTCCCCAGATCTTTGATCGTTCGTTGTTGCGCGCGCGTCAAAAGCGCGCCCGCGTTTTGGGCCCCGCGACCTTTCTGCTTGATCACGTTGCCAGTGAGCTGGACGAACGGCTCTCTGCCGTGGTCCGCCGATTCGATGCCATCGTCGATCTTGGCACGCCAACCGATGCGGTCCGGCGGACGCTTGCCGCAAGCGGCAAATTCGACATGATTGTCGCCGCTGAATTCGGTGCCATGGAGTTGGATCGATCTTTTCCGCGAGTGGCCGCCGACGAAGAGGCGTTACCGTTCGCGGATAACTCGCTCGACCTGGTAACGTCGGCGCTAGCATTGCAGTTTGTCAACGATTTGCCGGGAACGCTGATACAGATTCGCCGGGCATTGAAGCCGGACGGATTGTTCTTGGCCGCCCTGGTCGGCGGGGACAGTCTGGCCGAGCTGCGCGAGGCGATCGCGACCGCTGAAAGTGAGATTGAGGGAGGGATTTCGCCGCGAGTTGCGCCGTTCGCCGATGTGCGTGAACTCGGCGCGTTACTCCAACGCGCCGGATTTGCACTGCCTGTCGTCGACAACGAACGGCTTGTTGTGCGCTATGAGTCGGCCACCGCGTTGATGCGCGATCTGCGGCACATGGGTGCGACAAACGTCATGTATGAGCGACTGCGCAAACCGCTTAAACGCGCGATCTTGGAACGCACGACGACAATCTACGCCGAGCGCTTTGCAGATGCGGACGGCCGCCTGCGCGCCAGCTTCGACATCGTCTGGCTGTCGGGCTGGGTGCCGCACGAAAGCCAGCAGAAGCCGCTAAAGCCCGGCTCGGCCGCGCAGCGATTAGCCGACGCACTCGGCACCAGGGAAATATCGGCGGGAGAAAAGCCGGAGCGCCCCAGCTAGAGCAGCGCCATCAGGTGTGCAATCAGCGGCACATCCGCCGGCGGCATCTGGTAGTCGTGCAGCCGATTCGCCTTTACCCACGTGACTCTCTGGCCTTCAGCAGGGCTCACCGTTCCATCCCAGCGCCTGCAGACGTAGAGGGGCATCAAAAGATGAAAGTCCGGATAACTGTGGCTTGCGAAAGTGAGCGGCGCGAGACAGGTCTCGTTGACGGTTATTCCCAGTTCTTCTTTTAACTCCCGAATTAAGGTCTCCTCAGGCCGCTCGCCGTTCTCAACCTTGCCGCCGGGAAACTCCCACAATCCTGCCATCGGCTTCCCCTCGGGCCGCTGTGCGATCAGTACGCGGCCGTCGACGTCAATGAGGGCGCAGGCTGCAACCAGGACAATTTTAGTGGCCACCACCACCCCTCAGCCTCGACGGTTCTAGGATCGGTAATCGCCATTAATGGCGACGTATTCCTTGGTCAGATCACAAGTCAGCACCCGATCGCGGCCCTTGCCCAGACCGAGCGCCACTTTCAACTGGATCTCCGGCCTTTTCATTGCCGCAGTCACGCTTGCTTCGTCGTAACCGGGATCGCGCGCACCCTTGTGTGCGACGCGAATACCGCCGAACCAGATCGAAAGTTTGTCTCGGTCGGCGGGCTCGCCCGCCTTGCCGACAGCCATGACGACACGGCCCCAATTTGCGTCCTCACCCGCAATCGCCGTTTTGACAAGCGGCGAGTTGGCGATCGACATCGCAATGCGACGGGCCGAAGCCTTGGATACTGCGCCTTCGACCACGATCTCGACCAACTTGCGCGCGCCTTCGCCGTCGCGCGCGACCTGTTCGGACAGATTTGCCAACACAGCATGCAGGGCTTTCTTGAAATCCTTCAGGCGTGGATCGTTAGCGCGGGAGACACGCGAAGCGCCTGCCTTGCCCGTTGCAAACATCATCAGCGTGTCGGACGTCGACGTGTCGCCATCGATTGTCACGGCATTGAAGGTATCTGCGACGCCTTCCTTCAAAAATGATTGGAGCGCGGAGGCAGAAATCGCCGCGTCCGTGAAGACGAAGGAAAGCATGGTTGCCATGTCGGGCGCGATCATGCCTGCGCCCTTCGCGATGCCGTTGACCGTGACTACCGTTTTTCCGATCTTGGCCGTTGCGGTTGCAACCTTTGGGAACGTGTCGGTCGTCATGATCGCGCGCGCTGCGGCGAGAAAATCGCCCGCCTGCGCATGCGCCACCAATCCGTCCATCACGCCGTCGAAGGCCTGCGCCTTCAGCGGTTCGCCGATCACACCAGTCGAAGCGAGAAAGACGTCAGCCGGCTTGCAACTGACCGCGCGAGCGGCAATTTGCGCCGTGAATTTGCAGGCGTCTCGACCGCTCTTGCCGGTGAAGGCGTTGGCGTTGCCGGAATTGACCACGAGTGCGCGTGCCGTTCCTGTTTTCAGATGCGCGCGACACCATTCGACCGGCGCCGATGGGCATTTCGATCGCGTGAACACCCCGGCCACAGTGGTACCGGCTTCGAACAATACGAGCAGAACGTCGGTGCGCCCCGGATAGCGGATGCCAGCCGCAGCCGTTGCGAGCGTTACGCCAGGAATTGCCGGCATATCCGGCACGTGGACCGGGGCGAGGGGGGAAACTGAAGAGCTCATGGGTGCGTCATCTGACCAGATATCCATGTGCGTACCTAAGCGAAATGGCCGGCACAAGGCCGGCCATGACGAAATCATTTGATCAATACGATCGAGGCTACTTCTTTGCTGGCGCGCCTGGCTTGTCTTCGGTTTTTGCCGGCTTGTCCATGCGCTCGATTTTGGCGTCGGCGCGGAGTTTTGTGACCAGCTCGGCCTGTGCCTTGCGCATCACGAAATTCTCGATTTGCGGCTTCACATCTTCGAATTTGGGCGCCTGTTTTGTGCGTTTATCTTCAACCTTGATCACATGCCAGCCGAACTGCGTTTTTACCGGGTCCGAAATCTGCCCCGACTCTAACTTGAAGGCGACGTCGGAGAATTCCGGCACCATTTGCTCCTTTGTGAAATAGCCAAGGTCACCGCCATTGGCCTTTCCGGACGGATCCTCTGTCACTTCAGTCGCGACCTTGGCGAAGTCCTCGCCCTTTTTCAGCCGCACAATCACTGCCTTGATCTTATCCTCGGCTTCCTTACCGGCCTTGTCGTCGCCGGCCGGCGCGCGGACCAGGATGTGGCGCGCATGCACCTCCTTCTCTTCCGCGATCTGTTTGACCGCCTCATCATAGACTTGGCGCATCGCCTCGTCGGTGACAGCTCCCTTACCGACCGATTGGAGCAGCCCTTCCATAAGCAGCTTTTTGCGAGCGAATTCGAGCTTGCGCTTGAAGTCGGCGGCATCCCCGAATTTCTTGTCCTCAGCGGCCTTCGACACCAGGATCATGTCGGCCACGAATTGCACCAGGTAATCCTGCTTGGCCTCAGGTGACATGGGCGGGATTTGTCCGGCCTCATCTTCGGCGGCGGTGAGGTCGCTCTGATGAACTTCAACACCGTTAACTTTAGCCACAAGCGGGTCCTTATCCTGGGCGCACAGCGGCCCAGTCGTAAGGATCAGCACGGCCAAGGTGGTGGCAATGAAACCGGCCGGACCTGATCGGACCGGGACGCCGGTAGATACGGTAATCGTCATAGCGTTATCCTTGAATATATGGGCCGCCGGTTCGAACCGGCAGTGCGCGGACTATTCGCCCAACAACCGTGGCATTGCAATGGCCGACTGAGGCGAATGGGTCCAACCTCCGCGTGACCGTCTTGTTAAGGCCGCACCAAGCCGCCGATTGACAACAATCCGACCCCCTCATATCTCTCGCTCACCTTTAGCAGTTCGCCATTTGCCGGCGTGTTTGGCGTCGAATTTGCCCGAAAAGTGCCGCATTCCGGAGCGCCGGAAGCAAATCCGGCCGCGGCGGCATGATATAAGCGCCCGGCCTACGTTAGGAGCTCCCGAATGATCGGCGCCGTCGCCCGCAAGCTGTTTGGATCCGCCAACGAGCGGCGCATCCGCAGCTATGAGCCCCGCGTGCGCGAGATCAACGCGCTGGAGAAGGAACTTGAAGCGCTCTCCGACGATGAACTGAAGGCCCGCACCGATCATTTCAAGAAACAAGTCAGCGAGGGCACCTCTCTCGATGATCTTTTGGTTCCCGCCTTCGCCACCGTGCGGGAAGCCGCCAAGCGCACGCTCGGCCAGCGCCATTTCGACGTTCAGTTGATCGGCGGCATGATTTTGCACGACGGCAAGATCTCCGAAATGAAGACCGGTGAAGGCAAGACGCTGGTTGCGACTCTTCCGGTTTATCTCAACGCGATTGCCGGCCGCGGTGTGCATGTCGTCACCGTCAACGACTATCTGGCCAAACGCGACGCCGAATGGATGGGGCAGATCTATAATTTCCTCGGGCTTTCGGTTGGAGTCATTGTGCACGGGCTCGACGACGATCAGCGCAAGAAAGCCTACGATTGCGACATCACTTACGGCACCAACAACGAACTTGGCTTCGATTATCTGCGCGACAACATGAAGTACCGCCTGGAGGATATGGTCCAGCGTGGGCATATTTTTGCGATTGTGGACGAAGTCGACTCAATTCTTGTCGATGAAGCGCGCACGCCGCTGATTATTTCCGGTCCGCTCGACGACCGCTCGGAATTCTACAACACGATCGACAGCTACATCCCGCAACTCGACAAGACCGATTATGACGTCGACGAAAAGCAGCGGACAGTGACGTTGACCGAAGCGGGCATGGAAAAGCTCGAGCAGAGGCTGCGCGCAGCCGGCCAGCTCAAGGGTGACTCGCTTTACGACGTAGAGAACGTATCCGTCGTGCATCACGTCAATCAGGCGCTCAGGGCGCACAAGCTATTCCAGCGCGACAAGGATTACATCGTGCGCAACGGTGAGGTCGTGATTATTGATGAGTTTACCGGTCGTATGATGCCGGGCCGGCGATATTCGGAAGGTCTGCATCAGGCATTGGAAGCGAAAGAGCATCAGCCGATCCAGCCTGAAAACCAGACACTCGCTTCGATTACCTTCCAGAACTATTTCCGCATGTACGAGAAGCTTGCCGGTATGACGGGCACGGCAATGACGGAAGCGGAAGAGTTTATGGATATTTACGGCCTCGAGGTGCTCGAAGTGCCGACCAACATGCCCCTCGTACGTCTTGATGATGACGATGAGGTTTATCGAACCGCGGCTGAAAAATATCGGGCGATCCTGACGCTGATCGAGGATTGCAAGATCCGCGGTCAACCCGTGCTGGTCGGCACGACGTCAATCGAAAAATCCGAACAGCTCGCCGAGATGCTCCGTCAGAAAGGCTGGGAGCAGCACGACTTCTCGGATCCCAATGCTTTCGCCGCGCTCTATTCGGGTGACGAGGGAGCCTCGAAGAAAAAAGTCTTCGCCATTCTTAATGCCCGCTATCACGAGCAGGAAGCCTATATTGTAGCCCAGGCCGGTGTGCCGGGCGCCATCACCATTGCCACCAACATGGCTGGCCGCGGCACCGACATTCAGCTGGGCGGTAACGCCGACATGCGTATCCGTCAGGAAATTACCGACATTGCCGATCCGCGCGAGCGCGAGAAAAGCTCGCATGCGGATGAGATTCGCAGCCAAGTTGCCCGGCTGAAAGAAAAGGCACTTTCCGCCGGGGGTCTCTTTGTGCTCGGAACCGAGCGCCACGAAAGCCGGCGGATTGACAACCAGCTGCGCGGTCGTTCGGGCCGACAGGGCGATCCCGGTCATTCCAAATTCTTTCTGTCGCTTGAAGACGACCTCATGCGTATCTTCGGGTCCGACAAGCTCGACGGCATGTTGCAGAAACTGGGTTTGAAGGAGAACGAGGCGATCGTTCATCCATGGATCAACAAGGCTCTGGAGAAAGCGCAACAGAAGGTTGAGGCACGCAACTTCGATATCCGCAAGAATTTGCTCAAGTTCGACAACGTCATGAACGATCAGCGCAAGGTGATTTTCGAGCAGCGGCTTGAGCTGATGCGCGACGAGGCCGTCGACGAAACCATTGCCGACATGCGCCATGCGATGATCGAGGATTTGGTCGCCAAGCACATCCCGGCGAATGCTTATCCGGAACAGTGGGACACCGCGGGTCTCGATCGCACATTGCGCGAAGTGCTTACGCTCGAGCTGCCGGTTCAGGATTGGGCGAAGGAGGAAGGTATCACTGAAGAGGACGTGCGCGAGCGCATCACGCGGCGCGCCGATGAATGGATGGCAAGCAAGGTTGCCAAATGGAGTCCCGACGTGATGCGTTACGTCGAGAAGTCCATTTTGCTGCAGACCCTCGATCACCTCTGGCGTGAACACCTCGTCATGCTCGAACACCTGCGCCAGGTGATTGGCTTGCGCGGTTACGGTCAGCGTGACCCGCTCAATGAATATAAGGCGGAGGCCTTTTCGCTGTTCGAAGCAATGGTGGCGCACTTGCGTGAGGCGGTGACCGCCCAGCTCATGCGGGTCGAGGTCGTCCAATCACCGCCGGCTGAAGAGGCCAAGCTTCCTTACATGGAAGCGCACAAGGTCGATCCGACAACGGGCGAAGACGAGATGGCGCCTGCCTTGGCGCCGGCTCTCGTCGGTAATGGCAACGGCGCGCAGCCAGAACGCAATTCGAAAGATCCGTCGAGTTGGGGCAAGGTCGGCCGCAATGAGCCATGTCCCTGCGGCTCCGGCAAAAAATTCAAACATTGCCACGGCAAATTCGCCTGAGGTCCTTTGGCAACAGCACGCAAATAACGCCGGCAGTCCTGCCGGCGTTATTTTTTGAGCGACCTCGCCAAATTTCTACGGAATGCGCGGTCGCGTTTGAGATGCCATTCGCGGCTCATGGCGTGACGTTTGCTCGCGCAACGTTCTGAATAGAGGAGCACCCAAACGCGGCCGCGCGTCGAGCGTGCGCCCTTGCCGGCATTATGTTGCGCCAGCCGCCGGACGACGTCATCGGTCCAGCCGACATAAGTCAGGTGGCGATCGTTCGCGAAGGTGCCGAGGACATAGACGTAGCAATCCATGCTTCGTCCGCTCGTGCCACGCGGAAATAGCTAGCGGAAACTGCCGAATGAGCCGGCCGGGACCACCGGCTGTGCGCCTGTAAGCAAGCCGTTGTTGCTCGCCGGCGGTGTCGAATACGCTGTACGAATTTCCGGCTGCTGCTGGCGCGGGGGCTCTGCTTTGGCCGCTTGCACCGGCGGGGTCGGCTCGGGCGTGCGCGCGGTCTGAACTGCCTTTGGTGCGACGTCACGCTGAACCGGCGCGGCCACGGTAGAGGTACTGCGCGGCGGTACGGACGCCGTGGCGGAGACCGTACGGGCAACCTGCTTCGGTTTTGCTGCCACGTCGGTATTGGCGCTGCGGGTCACGACCGGCTCTTTTTCAGGTGCCGACGGGGCAGCTTCCGCGTTTGAGCCAAACCAGCTGCCGATTAACCCGGCAATCGTGGTCGGCTGCGAGGGAGCTTCGCCTTGCTTTGGCTGCGGTGCAGGGCGCGGCATCGGCACGCTTGCTACGACCGTTTGTTCGCCGGTGACCGCGGCAGGTTCCTGTCTGGCGGACGCTTCGGCGCTTGCGGCCGGCGGGGTGGTCGTGCGTGGCAGCGCGCCCGGCGCATTCGATACGCGTGGCAGTGCGCCCGGTGCGTTCGCTACCTGATAGCGACCGTTGTTGTCGAAATCGTTCTGCGGCGAAAGCTTTGCGAGGAATACCGGATTCATACCGCCGTCAATACCGGCGCGGGACGGGACCGTCGATACGCCGTTGGCGACGTATTCCGCCATTTTGCGCTGTTCTTGCCGCTGGTGATCGATGACCGCATCGGCGATGTTTTTGTCGAGTTGATAGGCCGGACAGGCGGCCTTCGCGTTGAACGCCAACGGCCGGTTTGAATCGCCGGGACTGACCGCATCGAAGACGTAACGTCTGTCGCAAATCGCGACCTTGGGCTCCTGATGCGTCGCGTCGAAATGGTCGTAGCCCTCTTTCAACATTTTCCAGAACGCGAAGTTCGGATTGTTGCGGTGCTTGGCCATGTTCATTGCGGTCATGCGGAACGGATAGGCCTGCAGCTGGAACGACTTCTGCCCGCCGAAGAACGACTCGCGCGCCAGGGCGTAGATTTCCTGAATCTGCTCGTCGGTCATGGCGTAACAGCCGCGCGAAGAGCAGTCGCCGTGCACCATCAGTTCCGAGCCGGTATAACCCATCGCGCGGTCATAGGTGTTGGGAAAACCTGTATTGAACGCGAGGTAGTAATTTGAATTCGGATTCATCTGCCCCGGCGTGATGGCGTAGAAACCCTCCGGCGCCTGGCGGTCGCCCTCTTTCTTCTTGGGACCCAGATCACCGGACCAGCGACAAATCGGGTAGGTTTTCAGAAGTTCGAATTGGCCGTCGCGAGTTTGTTTCCAGATCTCCATCTCCGACTCTTCCTTGAAGATGCGGGCGAGGATCGGAGATTGCTTATCCATATTTTTCGCCGTCATCTCGGCGAGAGTTTTTTCGGAAAGCGGCGCGTGCGCGCGGCCGGTCGGTGCAATTGTTTCGGGGTCACAGCCAGCGACCGCAATCGCCACGGCCACAGCCGCGGACGCCAGAAGCGCTCGAGCAAAAGGTCGATTCAAATCTGGTACTCCCCGAAGGGGCGGGCCCTTATTGTGTAATCGTTATCCTTAAGATGTGGCATCTGCAAGGCGGTACGCGCTATCCCAGACTACCGCTAACCCCATGGTAAAGCAAAAGTAAATGCTTCCTTAATCAAGTGACGGCGCGGCCCATTGTGAGGAACTTCTCGCGCCGCTGTCTGCGCACCGTCTCCCGATCGAGTCCGCTCAATTCGGCAAGGGCGCCGGCTATCGCCTCACCGGTCGCGGCCATCGCGGCCTGTGGATCGCGGTGGGCACCCCCGGTGGGCTCTGCCACCACGGCGTCGATCACGCCCAAGCGGACCATGTCCTGAGCGGTGATCTTCATGCTGGTCGCTGCCTCCTGCGCCTTGGCTGTATCACGCCACAGGATCGAGGCAGCGCCTTCAGGCGAAATCACGCCATAGATCGCGTGCTCCAACATCAAGATGCGATTGGCCGTGGCAATCGCGATAGCCCCTCCGGAGCCGCCTTCGCCTAGGATCACAGCGACGTTCGGTACGCCAAGTGATAGGCACGTCTCGGTCGAACGAGCGATTGCTTCCGCTTGGCCACGCTCTTCCGCGCCGATGCCAGGATATGCGCCGGCGGTGTCCACCAGTGAGACGACCGGAACGCCGAAACGGTCGGCCATCTCCATCAGCCGAACGGCCTTTCGATAACCTTCCGGCCGCGCCATTCCGAAGTTGTGTTTGAGACGGCTCTCGGTGTCGGAGCCCTTTTCATGGCCAATGACGCACAGGCTTTCGCCGCGAAAGCGGCCAAAGCCGCCGACAATCGCGGGGTCGTCGCCGAATTTCCGGTCACCGGCGAGCGGGATGAAGTTACTGACCAGCGCGGCAATGTAGTCGAGACAATGAGGCCGTTGCGGATGCCGGGCAACCTGTGTTTTCTGCCAAGGCGTGAGCTCTGCATAAAGTTCTTTCAACGCCAGCGCGGCCTTCGACTCGAGCCGATTGATCTCCTCGCCAATAGCGACAGCGTTCCCGGTTTCGCCCATTGCGCGCAATTCCTCCACCTTGGCCTCGAGTTCGGCCACCGGCTTTTCAAAGTCGAGATAACTGCGCATTGGGTCCGGGCGACAATGTTTTCGGGGCGAACTGACGCGGGCGAAGCCTCTAAGTCAAGCGAACGGGCTAATTTGGCTTTTACGTACGTCTTTGGCTAGCTGTCCGCCAACGGATGCAGATCGCGCACCAGTGTTTTCAGGCGCTCTTCCAGCACATGGGTATAAATTTGCGTGGTCGAAATATCGGCGTGTCCGAGAAGGGTTTGCACCACGCGCAGATCCGCGCCGTTATGCAGTAGATGGCTGGCAAAGGCGTGACGCAGCACGTGCGGACTCAAGTTCTCGGCTCGAATGCCGCTGGCCTGGCCGAGCGTCTTTAGTTCGCGTGCGAAGTGCTGACGGGTCAGATGCCCCTTCTCGCCAAAGGAAGGGAATAGCCACTTCGACTTGGTGTGATGTTCAGCTGCGTTGCGTAACTCGAGATATTCGGACATCGCGCGTTTGGCCGGCTTGTTGAGTGGCACAAGCCGTTCCTTGCCGCCCTTTCCGCGCACAACCAGCATACGCTGGTCTCGTTGGGCCGCAGACGCTGGCAACGCCACGAGTTCGGAAACCCGCAGTCCGGTGGCGTAGACCACTTCCAGCAAGCATAGCAGGCGTGCGGCCCGCAGCCGTTGAGCAGGCGGTTGTTTCTCATTCTCACTATTCGCCCGCGCGATCTTTAAGAGCGCATCGACATCCGCGATCGACAACACCTTCGGGAGAGTGCGCGCGCGCTTGGGCCCTTCCAACACGGCGGCGGGGTCGTCGGCGCGTTGACCTTCCGCGTAGAGAAATTTGTAGACTTGGCGCACTGCCGACAAGCGACGCGCAAGCGATGACGCCTTGAAACCACGCTCCGAAAGCATCGCAATAAATTTCCGCAAATCGTCAGTTGTGGCGCTGGCGATCGTGCGGTGTGCCGCGCGCAGATGTGCCGACAGATCATCAAGATCGTTGCGATAGGCGGAAAGCGTATTCTCGCCCGCGCCGCGCTCGGCTGCGAGCATGTCGAGAAACAATTCAACCACCGCCTCGTCGGATGCATTTGGCCGGCGGATCATCGACTTGCCCAATTCCCGGCGTCAGTGATTTTTGAGAAATCTGTCGGGCGGAATAGTCACGACGATCTCGCGCGGCTGATACTTTACAAAAGTTGCGAGCGAGAACACCGCGCCATAACCTAGTCCGACGAGCAGACCGAGAAAGACCAGAAATCTGAATAGACTCGGCATGTTCAAATCCGGCAAACGTCCGTGCACCAGCGCCTAGCGATTTTAGGCGAGTCACGTCCACGTTCCGGAACCGCTGACAAGACTGCCCTCGCGGTTGTCACGATTGCTGGTATATGGAACCGTGGATTCGTCTTGGAATCATAGCATGGTTGACGGTGCCATTCAAAAGTCCGCAGAAAATAGCCTAGAATCGGCGGTGGTCCGTGCGCTTGGCAGCCGCTCGATCGTGCTTGTCGGCATGATGGGCGCCGGCAAGTCTTCGATCGGACGAAGGCTTGGCGGCCGACTTGGAATTCCGTTCATTGATGCCGATGCCGAGATTGAAAGCGCTGCGGGCATGACGATTCCCGAAATTTTCAAAAAGCACGGTGAGCCGTATTTTCGCGCGGGCGAGAAGCGCGTGATCGCGCGCCTGCTCGATAACGGCCCGCAGGTGCTGGCGACCGGCGGCGGTTCCGTGATGGACGCGCAAACGCGAGCGTTGATCGGCGAAAAGGGAATTTCGATCTGGTTGAAGGCAGACATTGACGTCTTGCTCAAGCGCACTAAGCGCCGCAACGATCGACCATTGGCGGAAAAAATCAAAGATTTGCTGCCCGAGCGCGAGCCACTCTATGCTCAAGCCGATATCATCGTGCAGTCGCGCGACGAGCCTCACGATACCATTGTGGACGAGATCATGACGCAGTTGCCGAGGCGTCTTGGTTTCGGCACGGAGAAATCGCCATGACTGCGCCGTTGCGACAGACCGAGCCAAGCGTAGTCAGAGTCGCTCTGGACACGCGTGCCTACGACATTGTGATCGGCCGTGGCCTGCTCGCGAATCTTGGTGATCGTATCAAGACGGTGCGTTCCGGTGCGCGGGTTGCGGTCGTCACCGATGAGACCGTCGCAAAGTTTCACCTCGCTGCGGCCGAGGCCGCGCTTAAATCCTCCGGCATCGATAGCGCGCAAATCGTTGTGCCGGCAGGTGAGGGCTCCAAGAATTATGCGACCTTTGAGCAAATCTGCGAAGCGATCATTGCCGCACGCGTCGAGCGAAATGACCTTGTCATAGCGCTGGGCGGCGGCGTAATTGGTGACTTGGCAGGATTCGCGGCTTCCTGCGTCCGGCGCGGGCTGGACTATGTCCAAATTCCAACAACGCTTCTCGCGCAAGTCGATTCTTCGGTCGGCGGCAAAACGGGAATCAATTCTCGCCAGGGCAAAAACCTGATCGGCGCCTTTCACCAGCCGGTGCTGGTGATCGCAGACACGGCGTTGCTCGACACATTACCCAGGCGCGAGTTTCGTGCCGGCTATGCCGAGATTGCCAAATACGGCCTGCTTGGTGACGCGGCATTTTTAGCCTGGCTCGAGAAAAACTGGCAGGATGTGTTTGCCGGCGGTTCGGCGCGCGAGCACGCGATTGCGGTCTGCTGTCGCGCCAAAGCCGGCATTGTTGCGCGTGATGAGCGCGAGACAGGCGAACGCGCACTGCTCAATCTTGGGCACACTTTTGGCCATGCTTTGGAAGCCGGCTGTGGGTTTTCCGACCGGTTGTTGCATGGCGAAGCCGTGGCGCTAGGTATGGCGCTGGCATTCGAGTTCTCCGCCCAGAAAGGCCTTATCGCGGCCCCGGAAGTCGTGCGTGCGGCCGCGCATCTTGCGGCCGTCGGCCTGCCTACCCACCTGAAGGACGTCCCCGGTGGAGCACCGGGGGCTGATGTTTTGATGGATCTGATTGCTCAGGACAAAAAGGTCAGGCGCGGCACGCTCACATTTGTTCTGGTGCGCGGCATTGGCCGAGCCTTTGTCGAAAATAACGTCGATGCCGCCGAGGTGCGGGCCTTTCTCACTCATAAACTTGCCGAGCGATGACCGCGAACGACTGGATTTCCCTTGTCGTCGTCCTGATCTGCCTGCTGCTCTCGGCCTTCTTTGCGGGCAGTGAAACCGCGCTGACTGCGTCCTCGCGCGCCAGTATGACGCGCCTGGAAAAGCACGGGAACCGGCGTGCCGCCATCGTCAATCGCTTGCTCGCGCAGCGCGAGCGGCTGATTGGCGCGCTTCTGCTCGGCAATAATGCCGTCAACATTGCAGCCTCGGCGCTGGCGACCGGCGTGTTGCTTGCGTGGTTCGGCAACGCGGGCGTCGTGTATGCGACAGCTCTGATGACCGTGCTCGTCGTCGTCTTCGCTGAAGTATTGCCTAAGACAGCCGCATTCAACGCGCCAGACCGGCTTGCACTGGCGGTGGCAAGGCCGATGCAATGGGTCGTCAAGCTGCTTGGCCCGGTCCTCATGGCTATCGAGAAGCTGGTGTGCTGGATCCTCGAGCGGTTCGGTATGGACGTCGGCGAGGAGCAGGGCGTGCTCTCGGCGCGCGAGGAGTTGCGTGGCGCGGTGGACTTGCTTCATCGCGAGGGCGATGTGGAAACTCTCGATCGCGATATGTTTGGCGGTGTGCTCGATTTGCGCGAGCTGGCGGTCTCCGATGTGATGATCCACCGGACCAACATGATCACGGTCGATGCCGATAATCCACCTGAGGATATCGTGAATGCTGTCATCGGTTCACCGGTCACGCGCCTGCCTTTGTGGCGTGGCAATCCCGAGAACATCGTCGGCATTCTGCACGTCAAGGATCTCTTGCGGGCCCTGCATGCGGTCGATGGCGATGCCGCCAAGGTCGACATCGCGTCGCTGTTGACCCCGCCGTGGTTCGTACCCGATACACGTCCGGTCGCAGAACAGCTCAAGGCGTTCCGGCGCCGCAAGACGCCGTTCGCGCTCGTCGTGGACGAATATGGCGAAGTCGAAGGCCTGGTGACACTGGAAGACATTCTTGAGGAGATCGTCGGCGACATCACGGATGAGCACGATGTAGCGATACCTGGCGTTCGCCGTCAGCCCGACGGTTCGGTGAATGTCGACGGCGCGGTATCGATACGCGACTTGAATCGCGTCATGGACTGGAACTTACCCGATGAAGAAGCCACCACGATTGCCGGCTTAGTGATTCACGAGGCGCGCTCGATCCCGGAAGTCGGGCAGAGCTTCACGTTTCACGGGTTTCGGTTCAGGGTCTTGCGCCGCGCGCGCAATCGCATAACAGCATTGCGCATCCAGCCGCTGCCGCGGACACGGTAAACTAAAAGCTAGACGCCCCCTTCGCCTGGCGCGGCGGCATGGATGGCGAGTGCATGGACACCGTCCTCAAGTTCGCCTGAAAGCAATTGATTAATCATCCGATGCCGCTCAAGCCGGCTCTTTCCTTTAAACGCTTCCGACACAATATAGACCCGAAAGTGAGTTTGCCCGCCGGGCCGGTGCCCGGCATGGCCCTCGTGCTTATGGGATTCATCGAGCACCTTGAGGCTGTCTGGCGTGAAAGCCTCGGTCAACTTTTTAGTGATGATATCGGCGGTCCGCATGCTGCCCGCTTAGGAGAGGGCGGTCCTCCGGTCAATGGCCGGTCATACGATCAAGTCTTGAAGGCGTCACCTGTAAAAGCGCATAATGATCGGTCATGAAATTCGACTCACCGCTATTTGACCGCATCCGCGTCAAGCCGGCGAAGGATCGCCGCCCGAAGACTGGCGGCCCTCGCTGCGAATGGCATGGCTGCAAGGAAAAGGCGACCCACCGCGCGCCCAAGGGACGCGGACGCGAGAATGAGTATTGGCGGTTTTGTCTCGATCATGTTCGCGCCTACAACCAGTCATACAATTTCTTCACAGGCATGAGCGATGCCGCGGTGATGGCCTACCAGAAGGACGCCCTTACCGGCCACCGTCCGACCTGGAAGATGGGGACCGGCAAAGGCAATGTACGGCCGGATATGCGCGCTTTCGGCAGCCATGCCGATCCGTTTGGGTTATTTGGCGAAGGTGTGCGCGCGGAACAACGGGCGCGCGCTGAAACCCGTCCGATCCGTAATGCCGAGCGCAAGGCTCTCGACACCCTCGGCCTGGACGTTGGTGCGACCCCGCAACAAGTGAAGACGCGTTTCAAGGAACTGGTAAAACGTCATCATCCGGACGCGAATGGCGGCGACCGCTCCACCGAGGATCGGTTGGTGGAGGTCATCCAGTCTTACAACTATCTGAAATCCGTAGGATTCGGCTGAGCGACCGGCGCGCTGCTCAACCCAGCCCCGCCTTCTATACAGGGCTATTTGCACCTATCTTATTGAAATAATTGATGGTGTCATTCGGCTGCGGCGGGTTTTTCGCCGCCTTGGCCTCTGCTAAGTTGCCGCCGCCATCAGCCGGAAGGTACGATTCGCGCCAAAATCAGGGGCTTCGGCGTTCCGAAGCCACGGAGGATCAATGACCGCTGCAGTGCAAGAAATTGCCGGCCTGCCGGACATGAAAGTGTCGGTCAGGCAGGTTTTCGGAATCGACAGTGATTTGGAAGTGCCGGCGTATTCGCAGGCCGATGAACACGTGCCGGATATCGATGCCGATTATCGGTTCGACCGCCCGACCACCCTCGCCATTCTCGCAGGCTTCGCCAAGAACCGCCGCGTCATAGTCACCGGCTACCATGGCACCGGCAAATCCACCCATATCGAGCAGGTGGCGGCGCGGCTCAACTGGCCCTGCGTCCGCGTCAATCTCGACAGCCACATCAGCCGTATCGACCTGATCGGCAAGGACGCCATCGTCATCAAGGACGGTCAGCAGGTGACCGAATTCCGCCAGGGGATTCTGCCGTGGGCCCTGCAAAACAATGTCGCGCTTTGCTTCGACGAATATGACGCCGGACGGCCCGACGTCATGTTCGTTATTCAGCGCGTACTCGAGGCGTCCGGGCGGCTGACGCTGCTGGACCAAAGCAAGGTGATCAAGCCTCACCCTGCGTTTCGCCTGTTCGCAACCGCCAACACAGTGGGCCTCGGTGATACCTCGGGCCTTTATCATGGCACACAGCAGATCAACCAAGGCCAGATGGACCGGTGGTCGATCGTCACCACGCTCAATTATTTGCCGCATGACAACGAAGTCGAGATCGTTCTTGCCAAGGCCAAGCACTATCGCAATGAGCAGGGCCGCGACATCGTCAACAAGATGGTGCGTGTCGCCGATCTTACGCGCAACGCGTTCATGAACGGTGATATCTCAACCGTGATGAGCCCGCGCACTGTGATCACCTGGGCGGAGAATTCCGAAATCTTTAACGATATCGGTTTTGCGTTCCGTCTCACGTTCCTCAACAAGTGCGATGAACTGGAGCGGCCGATTGTCGCTGAATTCTATCAGCGATGCTTCGGCGTCGAGCTGCCTGAGTCTTCTGTAAACGTGGCGCTGACATGATTTTTGCCTCTCCCGGATGCGAGGAGAGAAAGATGTCTGATGGCCTCTAACATCAAAGCCAAGCCGTCGTCGAAAGAATCGCCGACTGAACCGTTTAAGCGAGCGGTTACCGGCTGTCTGCGCGCGCTTGCACGCAAACCAGAACTCGAGGTTGCCTTTGCCGCCGAACGGCCGGGCCTCATGGGCGGCAAGGTTCGTCTGCCGGAGCCACCGCGCAAGCTCGGCAAAGCGGAGGCCGCCATCGTTCGTGGACATGCCGATTCAATTGCCTTGCGGCTCGCGTGTCACGATGCCGCCATGCATCGCCGCCTGCAGCCGGCCGGTCAACAGGCTCGGGCGGTTTTCGAGGCAGTGGAACAGGCGCGCGTGGAGGCGATCGGCGCTCGGCGTATGGACGGTGTCGCGCAAAATCTCACGGCGATGATCGATGAGCGCTTTCACCGCGGAAAGTTCGACCAAATCACCGAACGGGCCGACGCGCCGATCGAGGACGCACTGGCGCTCATGGTACGCGAGCGCCTGACGGGTATGGCCCCGCCACCTGCCGCAAAAAAACTGGTCGATCTGTGGCGGCCACTGATCGAAGACCGCGCCGGTAGCGATCTCGACCGGCTGGAAAATCTCGTCGAGGATCAGCGTCAGTTCAGCGACGTCGTGCACGATTTGCTGGACGCGCTCGAAATGGGCGAGGACCGCAGTCATGACTCCGAGGAAGAGGAAGATGAGGGCGAGGAGGATCGCCGCAAACAACAATCCGGCGAAGATGGCGAAGCGGCCGACTCCGACGAAATGCAGCGCATGAGCATGGAGGACACCCAGGTGTCCACCGAAGATATGCCCGATGCAGCTGCGGAGGCGGCGGAGGCTCCGACTGCCGACATGGCCGACGACACCGATATGGGCGATGCCGAGACGCCCGGAGAGCCGCAGCGCCCACGCCATTTCGGCGCCAACGAACCACGCGGACCGGACTATCGTGCTTTTACAGCCAAGTTTGATGAAACCGTCGGCGCCGAGGACCTGTGCGAGGCCGAAGAACTCGACCGTCTGCGGGGTTATCTCGACAAGCAACTCTCGAATTTGCAAGGCGTCGTGGCGCGTCTCGCCAATCGACTTCAACGTCGTTTGATGGCGCAGCAGAACCGCTCTTGGGAATTCGACCTGGAGGAAGGTCAGCTCGATCCGGCGCGCTTGTCGCGCATCATCATTGACCCGCTCCACCCGCTTTCCTTCAAGGCCGAGAAGGACACCGAGTTCCGCGACACGGTCGTCACGCTGCTGCTCGATAACTCCGGGTCAATGCGCGGCCGTCCAATTACGGTGGCCGCCACTTGCGCGGATATTCTCGCGCGCACGCTCGAACGCTGCGGTGTCAAGGTCGAAATCCTCGGCTTCACCACGCGTGCCTGGAAGGGCGGGCAATCCCGTGAACACTGGCTCACCGCCGGCAAGCCCGCCAATCCGGGCCGGCTCAACGATTTGCGCCACATTATTTATAAATCGGCAGATGCGCCTTGGCGGCGCGCCCGCAAAAATCTCGGTCTGATGATGCGCGAGGGCCTGCTGAAGGAGAATATCGATGGCGAGGCCCTTGATTGGGCGCATAAGCGACTGCTGGCTCGCACCGAGCAGCGCAGGATCCTGATGATGATTTCCGATGGCGCGCCGGTAGACGATTCCACGCTGTCGGTAAATCCGGGCAACTATCTGGAGCGTCATCTGCGCTGGGTCATTGAGGAGATCGAGACGCGTTCGCCGGTGGAGCTTATTGCCATCGGCATCGGTCACGACGTGACGCGTTACTATCGCCGTGCCGTTACCATCGTCGATGCCGAAGAACTGGGCGGTGCAATGACTGATAAGCTTGCCGAACTGTTCGAGGAACATGCCGGTGTTGAACGGCCGAGCCCGCGCGTCCGGAGGCGCGTCGCTTGAGTTCTTCTCGCCGCCGTTGGCTCATCGCCGGTGTTTTCCTTGTCGCTTTGGTCGGGGTGGTTGGATCTTTTGCCCTTGCCGACGCACGGCTCTATGCTGAGGCGCCTACCCGCATCGAAATCGATGCAACGCCGATCACGTCGTTCGACAATCGTGAACCGTCTCAGGTCCGATTCGGAAGTTTGGAATTCCGCGGCGGGCTTGTGCTTACGTCGCCAAATCCTGCGTTCGGTGGAATTTCCGGCATTCATGTCGAGCGGGACGGTGAACATTTTCTGGCGATAAGCGACAAAGGTTCCTGGCTACGCGGCCGTATCGTGTATCGCGATGGTAAGCTCGCCGGTATCGCCGATGCCGAAATGGCGCCAATACTTGGTGCCGATGGCAAGCCGCTGGCTGCGCGGGGCTGGTTCGACACAGAAGCGCTCGCTGAGCGCGACGGCATATTCTATGTCGGTATCGAGAGGGTTGAGCAGATCGTGCGGCTCGATTACAGGCGCGATGGGTTCAAGGCGCGCGCCGAACCGATTAAGGTGCCACCCGATTTTAGGAGCTTCAAATACAACAAGAGTCTGGAATGTTTGGCGTCGCCGCCGCAGGGTTCCCCTCTTGCAGGGCAATTGATTGTCGTTACCGAGCGTAGCCTTGATGCCGACGGCAACCTGCGTTCCTTCCTGCTGGATGGAGACCGCGTTTCGCGTTTCAGCGTCAGACGTACTGACGAATTCGATGTCAGCGACTGCGCGATCCTTCCGCCCGACGATCTTTTATTGCTTGAACGCCGCTTTTCGCTAACGCGTGGCGTTGCAATGCGCATTCGGCGTCTGCCGCTCGCAAGGTTGAAAGCGGACGCGCTGGTCGATGGCCGTCCAATGATCGAGGCGGATCTCGGCTACCAGATCGACAATATGGAAGGTATTGCTGTGCATCGCGCGGGTAACGGCGAAACAATCGTCTCGCTGGTTTCGGACGATAATTTCTCGATTATTCAACGCAATCTGCTGTTGCAGTTTGCAATCGTGGGAGAGTGAGCGCCCTCAGGCGGGTCCGGCCGCCCGTTTCTTTGCGATTTGGCGCTTGAGTTCGAGCATCTTTGGCGCCAGTTCATCGTCTTTGGCCTTGAGCAGAAACGCATCGAGTCCGCCGCGATGGTCGACGGTCTTGAGCGCGTTGGCCGAGACGCGCAGCCGGACTTTGCGGCCGAGGGTGTCCGAAATCAGCGTGACGCTGCGCAGGTTCGGGAGGAACCGCCGCTTGGTCTTGATGTTGGAGTGGCTCACTTTGTGGCCGACCAGTGGCTTTTTACCGGTCAGGTCGCAACGCCATGACATAGCTCAGTCCTCGAAAAACATCAGCACGGGTACGCGCCGATAAAGGTCAATCGTCTGGGTTAAGATGGCGGACGTATAGAGAGGGGGATTAGGGGCGTCAAGCCGAGCCATTGGACGCACTTTAAAGGATTTCCAGTATCGGGATACGTGAACACAGATTCGACGAAATCCGCGCCGACGACAGGTGCATACTGCTGGCCGTCACTCAAATCACCTGTGCCGGCGCGCGGAAGGATTGAGCCTTGCGTCAAACGATACAACGCTCATTGTTGGCGTCAGGCACGCTGATCTTGGCCGTGTCCGGCTCGATTGTCTCGGTTTGCGCGCAGGGCCGGCTTGAGGCCCACTACTCCGCCACGCTTGCCGGCATTCCGATAGGCCGCGGCAGCTGGGCCATCGACATAACGGACACTCAGTATACTGCCGTGGTCAGCGGGACGACGTCCGGCCTTTTGCGCGCTTTCACAGGCGGTCAAGGCAATGTCACCGCGCGCGGCACGCTAAACGCCGGGCACCTGCTATCGTCGACCTATGCTGCGGATATTAGCGGCCGCAAGAAAATCGACTCGATCCGCATCACCATCAGCAATGGCAACGTAAAAGATTTCAAGGTCGACCCCCCACTGGACAACGACCCCGAGCGGGTGCCGATCACAGAGGCGTCTCAACACGGCGTGCTTGACCCAATGACCGCTTCACTGGTCCGAGTCCCTGGAAATGGTGACGTGCTGTCACCGGAGGCCTGCCAGCGTACGATGGAGATTTTCGATGGCAGGCTGCGTTACGACATGCAATTCGCCTTCAAGCGCATGGACAAGGTCAAGGCGGGCAAGGGTTACTCCGGCCCAGTCGTGGTTTGTGCGGCCTATTTTTCACCGATAGCTGGGTTTGTCCCCTCGCGGGCGGCGATCAAATATCTCTCCAAGCAGCGCGATATGGAGGTGTGGCTCGCACCAGTTGCTGGAACCCGCGTGTTGGTGCCCTACCGGGCGCAAGGGCCGACGCCTATTGGCCAGGCGGTGCTTGAGGCTTCAGAATTTATCTCGGTTCCGATCTCGGCCGGCGCCTTCGGCAATGGTTCAAAGACGCAGTGATCCATTTCGGGCTTGACTCTTCGGCTCGGGGCGAATCCAAGATCGCGTTAACGTTTCGGGGTCGAAAAATGCTCTTGAATCCGGCCCGCACTACTCCATCTTGTGGCCGGGGAGTTAGCAGTCGCCAGATGTCGCCGTGAACGAAGTCATACACGGTCGGAGTCAGCGATTCGGGCGCGATTCGTTCCAGACTCGTTCTAGAGCTTAACCACGCCCATGTCTGTCGTCGCATTGTGATACAGGAGGCTCATGGGAGACCTGCCTAGAGGTTCTGCCATCAGCCCGGACGCGTAATGCCCCTTACTTTTTCTCCCCAATCTTCCCGGACATCGCGCGTTCGCGGTGCGGGTGTCACGGCAGTTCTCGGTCCTACCAATACGGGTAAGACCCATCTCGCCATCGAGCGCATGCTGGCGCATTCCTCCGGCGCAATCGGGCTGCCACTGCGGCTGCTGGCCCGCGAGGTCTACAACAAGATTGCTGAGCGGGTCGGCAAGGACGCGGTGGCGCTGATCACCGGTGAGGAGAAGATCAAACCACCCAATCCGCGCTTTTGGGTTTCCACCGTTGAAGCGATGCCGCGTGACCTCGACGTCGCCTTTCTCGCCGTCGACGAGGTTCAGCTCGGGGCCGATTTCGAGCGTGGCCATGTGTTCACCGATCGCATGCTCAATGCTCGTGCCCGCGAGGAGACCCTGGTCCTTGGCGCCGCGACCGTGCGGCCGATGGTGGAGAAGTTGTTGCCCGGTGCACATGTTATCAGCCGGCCACGGTTATCCACGTTGACCTATGCGGGCGAGAAAAAGCTTACGCGGCTCCCGCCGCGATCGGCAGTCGTCGCATTTTCCGCGGAAGAAGTTTATGCAATCGCCGAATTAGTCCGCCGCCAGCGTGGGGGTGCCGCGGTTGTGCTGGGAGCGCTTTCGCCGCGAACCCGTAATGCCCAGGTTGCTTTGTATCAGTCCGGCGACGTCGACTATCTGGTTGCGACCGATGCCATCGGGATGGGACTCAACCTCGATGTTGACCATGTCGCCTTTGCGTCGGATCGAAAATTCGACGGCTATCAATTTCGGAAACTAAACCCGGCTGAACTTGCGCAGATTGCGGGGCGCGCCGGACGCGCAACGCGCGACGGGACATTTGGCACAACCGGCCGCTGCGATCCTTTTGAACCGGAACTGGTGCACGCTCTAGAAAGTCACAGTTTCGAGCCGATTCGCCTGCTGCAATGGCGCAATACCGATCTTGAGTTTGCCTCGATCGGCGCGCTGCAGGCCTCCCTTGCCGCAACGCCAAATGAACAGGGGCTGACGCGCGCGCCGATAGGCGAAGACATTCTGGTTCTGGAGCATGCGGCGCGCGACGAAGATGTACGCGCACTCGCGCACGACCCTGCCGCTATCGCCCGTTTATGGGATGTTTGCCAGGTTCCCGACTATCGCAAAATCGCACCAGCCACCCATGCCGAATTGGCCGTAACCCTCTATGGATTCTTGATGCGAGAGGGTAACATCCCGACCGACTGGTTCGCTCGTCAGGTTGCTCAGGCTGATCGGACCGACGGCGACATTGATACTCTCTCCAACCGGATCGCGCATGTCAGGACCTGGACTTTCGTCGCCAACCGGCCCGATTGGCTCGCCGATCCGGACCATTGGCAGGCGGTCACGCGCACTGTGGAGGACAAGCTTTCCGACGCGTTGCACGAGCGTTTGGCCGAACGTTTCGTGGATCGCCGCACTAGCGTGTTGATGCGGCGGCTTCGAGAAAACGCAATGTTGGAAACCGAAATCGGGAAATCTGGCGAGGTGACCGTCGAGGGCCATGTGATAGGCCGCCTCGACGGATTTACGTTTGCACCCGATGCGTCAGCCGCCGGCTCCGAGGCCAAGGCGCTCAACGCCGCTGCACAAAAAGCCTTGGCCGGCGAAATCGAGGCACGCGCCACCAAGATTTCGCAGGCTTCCAACGAACAGATCGTGCTCGCCGCCGACAGCGCACTACGCTGGACCGGCGATCTGGTCGGCAGATTGACTGCCGGCGACGACACTTTGCGTCCGCGCGTGCGCGTGATTGCCGACGAGCACCTCACCGGCCCGGCACGTGAATTGGTTCAAACGCGGCTCGATCTCTGGCTCAAGAACCACATCGAAAAACTGCTCGCGCCACTTTTCTCGCTTACGGCCGCCGAGGATGTGACCGGCATGGCGCGGGGCGTTGCATTTCAGCTGGTTGAATCGCTGGGTGTGCTGGAGCGGCAAAAGGTGGCGGAAGAGGTCAAGGGTCTCGACCAGCCGGCGCGCGCGACCTTGCGCAAATACGGCGTTCGCTTCGGCGCGTATCACATTTATCTTCCGGCGCTGCTCAAGCCCGCGCCGCGAGCGCTGGCAACACAGCTGTGGGCGATAAAGCACGAGAGTCCGGAGGCGAAAGGCGTGAGCGACTTGCTGCACCTTGCGGCGAGCGGGCGTACGTCAATTCCCGTCGACAAGGAAACTCCGAAAGCGCTTTACCGCACTGCCGGGTATCGTATTTGCGGCGAACGCGCCGTACGCGTCGATATTCTGGAGAGACTTGCCGACCTTATCCGGCCAGCGCTGTCCTGGCGCGAAGGCGCTCCGGGTCCCAAGCCAGACGGCGTTTTCGACGGACGCAGCTTTCTGGTGACCGGTGCCATGACATCGCTCACCGGTGCTTCGGGTGAAGACTTCGCGTCCATCTTGCGTTCGCTCGGCTATCGCATGGACCGCAAGCCAAAACCTGCCGAGGCCGCAAAGACTGCCGCTACCGTCAGCGCGGGAGCGGCGAGCGATGCAACCCCGACGACCGCGGAATCTGTGCCGGCGGATTCTCCAACGACGGAAGCGGTATCGGTTGCCGATGCGCAATCGCGAAGATTGCTGCCGGAGCCGGAAATTCTCGCGCCGCCGGCGCAGGAATCTGCGGGCGCCGCAACTGAGGTGACAAAATCGGCGGCTGAAGTTGCTGCCGCGGACACGAGTGAGCCGGCCGTGCAGGCGGCGGACAACGCACAGATGACCTCGACTGAAAACAAATCTGCTGAGGAGCCGGCTTTTATCGAAACCTGGCGGCCGGCCGGGCGATCCGAGCGCCGTCCGCATCGGCCGCGCCGGGCGCAGCGCCCACCAACGCAAGCGAGCCCGCCAGTGGAAGCTGCCGTCACGCCGACAGAAACTCCGGCGGTGGTGGTCCCCGATGCCGTTGCGCCGCAGCGCGGCCCTCGGCGGCCACGCCATGATCAGGGCGATCGTCCGGACCGCCAGCAACGCCTTGACCGTCATGAGCGGCAACAGCGAATGGAGCGTCAGGGCCAGCGTGGCGAGCGCAATGAACGTGCGCCACGCCGCGGGTCGCGCCGCGATCGCGATGACGGAATTGGGCGTGCAGAACGTGAGCAATATTTCGCGAAGCCGCACGGTTCCGACCGACGCGACAAACAACCCGACCCAAATTCGCCCTTTGCCAAGCTTGCTGCGCTCAAGCAGCAACTCGAGCAAGGGGCCAAAGAGCCGTCTTGAGCACGGCTTCGCAAAGCCTGGATCGTCAACGCATCGACAAATGGCTCTGGCATGCGCGCATGGTTCGCACGCGTAGCGCGGCTGCCGCGCTCACGACGGCAGGGTTCGTCCGGCTTAACGGCAAGCGCATGACGGCCGCCAGCCACCCAGTGCGAATTGGTGATGTGGTGACGCTCGCTCTCGATCGCGCCGTCAGGGTGATTCAGGTCGAAGGCCTTTGCGAGAGGCGCGGCGGCGCCCCCGTCGCTCGCAGGCTTTACCGCGATTTGACCTGAGATTCCGCGGGCGGGGCCTTCATCTCGCGTGGACTAGTCAGCTAGGTCTGTCGATGGCAAGCCTGCTGGTTGCGGCATATGCGGGGTTAGTTTAGGCAGCGTTCGTGATTATCGGCCGGAGTGGGGAATGACTTACGTCGTCGTCGAAAACTGTATTAAGTGCAAATACATGGACTGCGTGGAGGTGTGTCCGGTGGACTGCTTCTATGAAGGCGACAACATGCTGGTCATTCATCCGGACGAATGCATCGATTGCGGCGTGTGCGAGCCCGAGTGCCCGGCGGAAGCAATAAAACCGGATACGGAATCGGGGCTGGAAAAGTGGCTGGAACTCAATGCCCAATACGCCAAGAACTGGCCCAATATAACGGTCAAACGGGAGGCGCCTCCAGACGCCAAGGATTGGGACGGGGTCCCGGACAAATTCAAAAAGTTCTTTTCGGCGGACCCCGGTACCGGCGACTGAATTTACCCGTCTAGGCGGTACCCCGCGGCGCCTCGGGTCTTTGTCGCAGGGCGTTAACCGATTCCGGTAAATTGCAGGATTGTTGCACCAGAATTGCAGTTTTGGATCGTCATAAGGCTTTGATTCCGCCTAAAAATGTGCTATATATGTAAAAAATGGACAGGAACGGACGTCTCACCGGTGCGCTCCCCCTTCGGGAGCATTATTTTTCGGTGGTCGGGTTCCCGAGTTCCCAGATCAGAGGGCGTGCAATCCACGCGTGAGCAGTGGCCGGAAAAACGCGTCATAAATCAAAGAAAGGTTCCACCAGTATGAGTCGTGGACCGAAAAAGTCTGCCGAAGCTCGGCGGACCTCCCATGCCTCGCGCGGCGCCGCCCGCGGTGGGGCCCCTGCAGCCAAAATGGCCGGCAACCGCAAAGGTGCCGGCGAAGGAGTCATGCCTGGAATGACCTCTAATAAGAAGACTACCCAACGACAAGGCTTTAAGACCAATGAATTCATTGTCTATCCGGCCCACGGCGTGGGCCAGATTATGGCAATCGAGGAACAAGAAGTCGCCGGTGCCAAGCTGGAACTGTTCGTCATCAACTTCATCAAGGACAAGATGACGCTCCGGGTTCCGACCGCCAAAATCGTGTCTGTGGGCATGCGCAAGCTGGCTGAAGGGCCGCTGGTCAAGCGTGCGCTCGAGACGCTTAAAGGTCGCGCGCGTATCAAGCGCACGATGTGGTCGCGCCGGGCACAGGAATACGAAGCCAAGATTAACTCCGGCGATATCGTCGCCATTGCCGAGGTGGTCCGCGACCTTTACCGGTCGGATACTCAGCCGGAACAGTCTTATTCGGAGCGGCAGCTATATGAAGCCGCGCTGGACCGGCTGTCGCGCGAGATTGCGGCGGTTCAGCGGGTTACCGAAACCGAGGCGATCAAGGAGATCGAGGCGGCGCTCGCCAAGGGCCCACGCCGCGGTCCCAAGCCTCCTGAGGATGCTGGCCCCGACGAAGGCGTTGAGGAAGAGGCGGCATAGCTCGCCCGCAGTTCAGCTACCGAAATTGAAGCCCGGCGCTTGCGCCGGGCTTTTCGTTTAGTAAAACGCAACCTGCCGCCAGTTGCCTCGACCATCGCCCGGGCTAAAATGTCGCCGATCACCCCATCGACGGTATGGAGTAGGTAATGACTGCCATTCGCGGCTATGTCGCGCCGACCACTGAATCCGATGCGCTTGGTGTGCATTCGCTCGATCAATTTGTGCTGGCAGTACCCGATGCGTCGGTGGCGCAGGATTTCTACGGCCTGTTCGGCCTCGACGTGCAACGCGACGGCAATGCGCTCGCAATCAAGACATTTGGCCACGAGCACCGCTGGGGATCGGTGGTTGAGGGCACCAAGGCGAAGGCGCTGCACCATCTTTCATTTGGCTGCTATGCGGACGACCTCCCGCGACTAAAGGCGCGCATCGAGCAGCAAGGCGTCAAACTCATCGATCCGCCTCCCGGTTTTGAGAGCAATGGAATTTGGTTCCGCAACCACGAAGGCGTGCTGATCGAAGTAAAGGTCGGGCCGAAAGTATCGCCCGACAAAAAATCCGAAAGCCAATGGATTTCTGCGCCCGGCGGCGTCGCCGCGGCGACCATCAGGGAAAAAGCGCCGCCAGTGCGCCCGCGCCGGCTATCGCATGTGCTGATTTTCACACGAGACGTCGGCGAATCGATCAAATTTTACGAACGTACCCTTGGGTTGCGCCTGTCGGACCGCGCGTCCGATCTCGTTGCCTTCATGCACGGCATCCACGGCAGCGATCACCATCTGCTGGCGGTGGTCAAATCGTCGGCGCCCGGCTTCCATCATTGCAGTTGGGATGTCGGTAGTCTCAACGATATCGGTCTTGGCGCTATGCGTATGCATGACAAGGGTTGGACCAAGGGCTGGGGCCTCGGGCGCCATGTGCTCGGCTCCAACTATTTCCATTACGTGCGCGATCCGTGGGGCAGCTTCTCTGAGTATTCCTGCGACATCGATTACATTCCAAAAGAAGAGCGCTGGCCGGCTGCCGACCACAAGCCGGAGGATTCGTTTTATCTCTGGGGTCCGGACGTGCCGCGCGAATTCACGATCAATTACGAAGGCGGCGAAAGCTGAGCGCTTTCACTCCGCGACGATCTTTACCTTCTCGCCTGGCTTCAGGCGGTCCTGTGTGCCGAGACCGTTCAGCGCTCGAAAGCGTTCGAGCGCGTGATCGGATATGGCCATTTTGTGCGCGAGTTTTTCGACCGTGTCGTTTGCACCGGCGGTAACGATCTTCAAATGCATCGGTTTGACCTGTTGACTTTCCTTCAGGGTCATTCGCCGAAAAGTCATGACGGATTCGCGAAACTGACGGTCTACCTGCTCGTTTCTCGTCTTAGCGGCAAAAATAAAACGATAGACGTCGCTGCCGAAACGCACTGCGAAAATTCGGAATGACCAATTTCCGCTTTCGGCCGTGGCTGTCGCAGTCGGAAACCCGTTGACGGAAAATTCCTCAACGCTTGCAGAATCGACATTCTCCATCCATCCCGACTTGAGGTAATCGGGCAGCGATTGCTCGGCCGGTACGCCGATCACATCAAGGCGTAATGCTTCGTCTCCGCCTTCCTTGAGGCCGAGTACCGCCTGCGCCGTGTTATCGAGCGTGAAGCCCGCCGGGGCGACGAACGTAAATCCGAGTTTGGGATGCAAGAAATGCCGGCCGCGGGCAAAACCTTCGCTCGGGTCTTCGCCATAAACAAGGCCATCGAGATCGCCGAGATATTCGGCGCGGTCACGTTCGCCGCCACCCGGCCCGCTGAATTGGCGGGCATTCGAAAGCGCGTTTTTCACGCGGTCGGGAGTTGCCGGATGGCTGGAGAGAAAGTCGAGCATACGCGGATCCGCGCCGCCACTGGCGGCCTTCAGGTCGGCGTTGCGCTGCATGTCTGTCAAAAATCGAGATGCACCATAGGGATCGAATCCCGCACGCGCTGAAATACCTACTCCAATGCCATCGGCCTCGAATTCCTGCGCGCGCGAAAATGCGGCTAGCGTGAGTTTCGATTTTGCCAGGGCCAACGCTCCTACTTGCGGATCACTGAGAACGTCATTCACCACGTGACTGATGATCGCGACCTGCCGTGCCTGCTCCTCGCGGATCGCGGCATGGCGCGCGATGACGTGCCCCATTTCATGTGAAAGCACGGACGCAAGCTCGGCCTTGTCGTTGGCGAGAGCAATCAATCCGCGCGTTATATAGAGCCGCCCATTGGGGAGTGCAAAGGCGTTGATCGCCGGTGAGTTGAGAATAATGACCTGATACTTGAGATCCGGCCGTTCGGATGCTGCCACAAGACGGTCGACGGTCTTCGCGATCATGGCGTGCAGGCGTGCGTTTTCGTATTCGCCGCCATAGGATGCGAGTATGCGCGCATGCTCGCGTTGTGTTGCAGGTTCCTGCTCGGACTGCGAAGCCGCCTGCGGTATGGGAAGCGAAACAAGACGGTTGCCCGACGTGCTTGTGCATCCGGCCAGCAGCGAACCTAGAATGACGGCGATCCCAAACGCGCGGCCTGCGATTCCGGTCGTTAGCGTGGCCATGCCGCTTTACTCACAATAGCCTTACTCAATGAGCTCGATCTGTTCGGGCGCGGCAGCCTCGATCACCGGGCCGGCGTGCTGTTCGATCCAACCACGTACCCTGATTGGATGCCCTTCCAGCTGTTTTGGATCGACGCCAGCCGTGGCGAATTCCCGCCGATGACGCTTGAGAATGGTAACGGTGAAGTCCCGCGTCCAGCGCCGCCCGAAATTCAAATACATTGTGGCGCCGCTTTCACGCACCGACAAGACCCTGCCTTCTATCAGCGCAAATTGACCCCGCGCAGCCGCTATCTGGTTGGTATTTTCCGACTTTAAAGGGGCAAAATTGGGGTCGGCCCATAACCCGAGGCGCGCCAGGCGCGCCGCGCGTTCGGCGCGCAGCATTGCGTCGGCGCAGGATTTGTCGCCAATCCTCGCCGAAACCCGCGCCTGACCTCGCTCCACCATAGATTGCTGCACCGATTGTTGGCTGTCGTCGACATAGACAAAGGCAACGAGGCGGCCATAACGATCCTGCCCGGGGCCGAGTTTTTTCAAACGCACGTCGCGCCCGCCAACGAGTGATTGTAACGCGCCGCGGCTTTCCTCAGTAACTTCGATCGCCGTCAACCGCAGTTCGCGGCCATCGGCGAGTAATAACGTGCGGCCATCGCGTATGCCGGCGACCCTGCCTGTTCCCATTTCTGCGAGTTTGCAGGATTCCTGCGCGGCTGCGCTGTACAGGAGCGCCGGCAAAGCCATGGATAAAATCGCGGCCAGAGCCTGGGAGAGAGAATGTTTCATGAACCGATGGTCAGAACTCGCCGCCAAAAAAGCGCCGATTGAGATGGCAGCCACATATCGAAGCGCTAGAATGTCTCGAATAGTCTAGACGTAATTATCGCCGGGGAGGGTACGAATGCAAACGCGCCGCGCTTTGCAGAATCGCCGCAAGTTCCTGACATCGGTTGTCACTTTAGGCGCGATGGCAATCTCCGGAGCGCGCGGCGAAGACAGCCACTGGCCCGACCGTCCCGTGCGGATCATCGTGCCCTATCCGGCGGGTGGCTCAACCGATGTGCTCACGCGGATACTGGCCGAACGGCTAAAAGATATGTTCGGCCAAACCTTCGTGGTCGAAAACCGTGCAGGCGCCGGCGGCAATATCGGGATTGCGGCGGTTACCGGCAGTCCACCGGACGGCTACACCGTCGGTTCTGCAACGATCGGTCATTTCGCGATCAATCAATTTCTCTACAACAAAATGCCTTACGATGCTGAACGCGACATGATCCCAGTCTCTCTGACCTGGGAATTGCCCAACGTTTTCGTCGTCCCGACGGATTTTGTGCCGGCGAAAACGCTGGCTGAATTTCTCGCTTGGGCGAAGCAAAAGGGACAGGTCAGTTTCGGGAGCCCTGGCGTCGGCACCACGCCGCATCTTTCCGGTGTGATGTTTACCAAACGCTCCGGCATCGACGCGATCCACGTTCCATTCCGTGGTGCTGCGCAAACGATACCCGCCATGCTTGCCGGTGACGTCAATTTTGCAATCGATAATCTCGCCTCGTATGTCCCCATCATCCAGTCAGGAAAAATGCGCGCGCTCGCAGTGACCTCGGCACAGCGTTGGCCGACTTTGCCGAATATTCCGACAATGGGTGAAGCCGGCATCGAGGATTTCGTGGTCACGTCATGGGCGGCCTTTGTGCTGCCGGCGGGCACGCCGCGCCCGATCGTCGACAAACTCTCCGCGGCCCAGCGGCAGATCGCGGCTGAATCGTCCGTTCAGGAGCGTTTCCTGGTTGCGGGCGCGCGTGTGCTTGCGAGCACGCCCGAGGGCGCGCTTGCCTTTGCCGCCAAGGAGCGAATGATCTGGAAAGACGTCGTCGCGGCTTCCGGCGCGAAAGTGGATTAGACCGAAGACCGGTGTGTCATACCGCCGTCTGTGCTACATCGCAGTGTCGCGGTCCCGTAGCTCAGCAGGATAGAGCAGCGGTTTCCTAAACCGAAGGTCGGAGGTTCGACTCCTCTCGGGACCGCCAAAAACTTTTTTCTGCGTTAAGGCTGAGTCCTGAGCCTCGGGGGAGGCAATGCGACGGCGCAAGTTCATCACGCTTCTCGGCGGCGCCACGGTTGGATGGCCGCTTGCGGCGCGCGCGCAACAGCCCGGGCGGGTACGTCGCGTTGGTATTCTGATTCCTTACGCCAAGGGTGATAGCGAGAACGAATCGCTCATTCGGGCGTTCAAGCAAGAACTCGAAAAATTGGGCTGGCTTGAAGACCGCAATATCCAATTTGATGAACATTGGACAACAGACGACATGGGACTAGTGCGAGAACATGCAGCAAAACTGATGAGCTCGAAACCAGACGTCGTCGTCGCCACTGGCGGCAGAGTTATCCCGATTTTGATGCAACTCTCCAGCTCTATCCCAATCGTGCTCCCAGGCGGGAGTGATCCGGTCCGTACTGGCTATGCAAAAACGTTGGCACGTCCAGGCTTGAATGTTACCGGGTTTACGCTCTTCGAGTTGTCGATCATGGGCAAGTCGCTTGAGGTATTGAAGCAGATTGCGCCCGCCGTCGTTCGGGTGGCGCTGATTTATAACCCGGACAATCCTAACAGCGTTATCTATAGGCAGAGTTCCGAGGCAGCTTCTGGTCCGCTTGGTATCGGACCCATCGACACTCCCATTCACGGATTTACTGACATTGATCGCGCCGTAGCAAATCTGGCCCGCGATCAAAACAGCGGCATTTTCTTCCTGCCTGACATCACGACGCTGGGACTGCGCGATGAAATCGTCGATCTGGTAGCACGTCGCCGGCTCCCGGCAATATATTGGGATTCTTCCTTCGTTAAGATTGGAGGCTTGGCGTTTTACGGAGTCGATCGTACGGACATATTCCGGCGATCGGCGGGCTATGTCGACCGCATCTTGCGTGGCGAAAAAGCCGGGGATTTGCCATTCCAGCAGCCGACAAAGTACCAGCTCATAATCAACCTAAAGACCGCCACGGCGCTCGGCCTCGACGTGCCGCTGCATCTCCAACAGCTCGCCGACGAGTTGATCGAATAACATGGTCGTCTTTGCTGCGCTTCACGAGCGCGGCGCGCCGGTGCGGATATTGGTCGGCTGCTCGTGCAGGTCGGCTTTTGGCTTAAGTCCACCTAATTCGCGGGCATTTGTCTTTTGCCCGATCTTAAATCATTTAAAGCTGTAACAGCATCTTTTTGCGCCTCCAGGATCGCTAAATTTGCTGCAGCGATAACCGTGCTTTTATCAGCATCAGGATGCAGCATTTCAATGTAATTGGAGAGTGTAACAAAAAAGTCATTTCGTTCTTTTGCGCATGCCCGTTTTGTGAGCACAAAAAATTCCTGTGCCGACATGTTTGTCGGAACTACTCTGAGAATTTCAGTGGCCAAGCATTTCCAATAGCCGTCTTTGAAAAATTCCTTTGTGTTTTTAGCTTTTTCCAGTTCAGCCTGAGTGAACCCGGACAATAAGAACATCGCGGCCACAGGGATTGCAAAACGTAATGTCATTGCCAGACTCTCACGGCTGCACTGCTGTCTCGTGCTTATATCAGCTTCGTAACGACACTCTCGCCGCCCATCAGGCCCAAACGGACGCGCCGTAGGTATTCTGGTTCCCACCAACATTTTGTGATCACGTTTAAGTGGTCCGTATCCGTCATTGGCCCTTGGCAAGCCACTCCCGGTGTTGGTTCAAAGTGTGCCAAACTAGCCCGGTTGTAGTGGAAAAGCGACATAACGACATAACGACATAACGACATAACGACACAAGGAATAGTGACGATGGCCCGCTTTGGAATTCCTCGTCGAGGTTCCGATGAGCAAGCAAACAATATTGCGCAGATAAATTGGCGGCGCGGATTATTGCGCGTCTGGCTGCTGTTGTCCGCCGCATGGATCATGGGGTGGATCGTCTATTTGATCATCTACGGGATACAGGGCGGGTTCAAAAGTCCTGGTGACCTCCTCGCTATACCGGTCCTTTTGGTTGGCCCGCCTATCGCCCTTTTACTATTCGGGTTGGTAGCGGGATGGGCGTTTCGCGGGTTCAAGCCGGAATAATAGGGCATGGATTGTCCGCTTTCGGGGTAAGGCGGACATTCGAATCGACCTGATTGATGTGCGCCCAGCGAGCGTCTTCATCCCTCACTCTCCATGGCTGCCCTGGAGGAACTCGGAGTCGCACTGGCCAGGCCGGCGATTGCTGCAAGTTCACTTTCCAGATTTGCGATTCGACGGCGAAGGTGATCGTCGTTGATCTGCATGAAGGCGCTCGCGGCCTTGTCGGCAAGCTCCGCGAGCATGGAGCGTTCGTCATGGCTTAGCGCGTTGCCGGTCGTATGCGGTCCATAGAGCGCCAGCCCGACGCAACGCAACCGGTCCCCTACCGGAACGGCAAGAATCGGCCGCATGAGCCCACCCGGAAGGCGAGTGCGCGTAGCGGCCTCGGAATTAACGTCGTACGGACGATGCGTCCGCGCCAGTTCGAGCAACGGATCGTTCGGGTCGAGTGTCGAGGCTGCATCTTCCCATGCTGGATCGGCGGCAGTTCGTCGGAAAATATGACCCTGCTCTCGAAAGACGCTGGCTGAAGCAAGGCCAAGCGCATTATGAACGCCGTGGACGAGCTGTGCTTCGATCTCGCCAAAATTCTTCGCCCTCAAGACAGAATCGCCGAGCCGTTGTCCGGCTTTTGCGATGGAACGATTGAATAGCCAATCCAAGTAATGGACGGCGGTGTCGTGGATTTTCGACGTAAAAAAAAGAATAAGGGCGGCGATTGTAACCCAGGTCCAGGCTGGCAACGTGACTTTCTCACTGATCCCTTCGCGAACGTGATCAATGCCCTCGTGCAAGAAGAGAATCGGAAAACAGAGCAAGAGGCCAAGAATGGTCACGCGGCGCAGAGGAATGCTGACCTTAACGACGTAGGGTCTGCGTATCGCCTCGCTGACGAGCAGGCAAAGCACGCCGTTGATGAGATAAAGCAGCCCCCACAGTTGCTCGGGCGGGGAATAGTCGGGCCACAGGACGTTGAGAAGTGTCGTGGTTGTGCCAGCGTCCGCAAAAACGAGCGCTGGCAATCCAATGAGGCAACCCCAGATCATCCAGCGCAGGCGCTGGTAATCCTGCGGCGGGAGTTCGCGCTGGCGCGCAAGCAGAATGACGAACCCACAGACGGCGACGACGAGGCCGCTTATTACACCGGCCCTCGTCACGATTTCTGTAGGATAGCCCAGCAGATTTGCGTAGCTGAGCGCCAGCAATAGCACCAGAAACATTGCGATGAACGGTAAACTTCGCTCGAGCGGCCGCCACCTCATCGTCGTTTCATCCGTCGGCGCTCTTAGTGCGAACCAGATGAAGCCTGCCAATCCTACGCCCTGCGCGATAGCTCCAGCGAGATTCTGCGTGAGCAATGCAACTGGCGAGTAAAGCTGCAGCATCGCATAATATTGTGCGGATTGACCTGGATTGAACCAAATGACGTAAAGGAAAAACCCCCACGTCATAAGTCCTGGTCTCGACCAGACGAGCCAGGCAGCCGCCAGAATAACGAGCATCGATGCGAGCTGATCAAATAGCAAAACCACAAGCACCCACCCGTTGTAGGGCCTCTGTTTTGAGATGATGTCAACTTGTCGCGCCGGCCGATCCGCGGTGGCAGCCAACACGAGTTCGGCGCGTCGTTGGTTGGTGACGAGGCGAAATCCGCCCAAGGCCGCCATCGCACTCGCGCATCTTTGAGTTCGTACGGGAATGCAGCGCATTTGCTCGAGATCGAGTCTGTCACCGGCGCGCAGACCAGCCTGAAAGGCGGGGGAGTCCGTTTGGTTTAGGAACGGCCCCTGCACATCGGTGACAACGCCGTCGTTGTTGGCATAGAAACCGAACGATCCCAATGGCTGATACAGCCGATAGAAATCGGGAACAATCATCGCCAGCGCCCATAACGTGAGCGCCACAAGAAGCGCGCGACCTGCGATGTGCCAATAACTGCTCATTCCGCCGTCATTTTCCACGATCCGTTGGAGGAAGCCAACCGGGACGCCCGATCCCGCCGCAAACACAAATGAATTCACCCGCGGCCCTTCCGGGGTGCTGGAAGACCTCCTACAGTTTCAGCAATGTCGTTCATGCTCAGCAAGTGGAAAGACCAATCATGCGTAGTGGACGATTCGATTTTCCCAATGCCAAGGGCGAAAAGTTGGCGGCGGTGCTCGACATGCCGCTCGGCAAGACGGCGGCCTTCGCGCTGTTTGCGCATTGCTTCACCTGCGGCAAGGATATCCTGGCAGCAAAGCGAATCGCCGAGCAGCTGGTGTTGCACGGTATCGCTGTGCTGCGTTTCGACTTTACCGGGCTGGGCGGGAGCGAGGGAGAATTCGCCAACACGAACTTTTCCTCGAATGTGGACGATCTGATCGCCGCTGCCGATCATTTGCGCAAGATGTATGACGCACCCGCAATCCTGATTGGACACAGCTTGGGCGGCGCCGCAGTGCTAGCCGCTGCGCACAAAATTCCCGAGGCGCGCGCTGTGGCCACCATCGCTGCACCCTACGATCCCCGTCACGTCACCAACCTGTTCAAGGCGGACATCGATAAAATTCAGGCGCAGGGCGAGGTCGAGGTAACTCTGGCAGGACGGCCCTTCCACATCAGGCGCGAGTTTCTCGAGGACGTAGCCGAAAAAAAGCTGCACGATTGTCTCGCCAATCTACGCAAGGCTCTCCTGGTCTTCCATTCTCCGACGGACGATCTGGTGGGTATCGAGAACGCCACGCACATCTTTACCGCGGCAAAGCATCCGAAGAGCTTTGTCTCGCTCGCCGGCGCCGATCATCTGCTCAGTCAGAAACGGGACGCAATGTATGTGGCGGATGTTATCGCCACCTGGGCCAAGCGATATCTCGACCAGCCCGAAGCAATGGCCAAAGCCGATGTCGAGGCCGGTCTCGTGTTGGTGCGCGAGACGCACAGCGGGAAGTTCCAGCAGGAGATATTGACAGGCTCACACCACTTGTTGGCCGACGAGCCAGTCAAAGTCGGTGGGCTCGATTCCGGCCCCGGGCCTTATGATTTTCTGTTGGCAGGGCTCGGCGCCTGCACTTCGATGACAATCAGGCTTTATGCCGATTTCAAGAAACTGCCGCTCGAGAATGTTTCCGTACGGCTAAGTCACGGCAAGATCCACGCCAAGGATTGCGAAACCTGCGACACCAAAGTCAGCACGCTCGATCACATCGACCGTGCCATCACACTGGAAGGCCCGCTCGACGAAGAACAACGCAAGCGATTGATGGAAATCGCCGACAAATGCCCGGTACACAAGACGCTGCAATCAAAAATCGATATCAGCACCTTTGAGCAGCGCCCGGGTGAATGAAGCCCGCCAGCATGCGTACGCTGCGTGGAGGTTGGCCGATTGCTTACACAGAGGAACTGCAAATGGCCCGTTCTTGCAATCATTTAAAAGATATCCGTGACGTGACACCGAGCGCGCTCGGCTGCGAGGAGTGCCTGAAGACCAACGGTGTGTGGGTTCACCTGCGTCTCTGTCGCACGTGCGGCCATGTCGGGTGCTGTGATGATTCTCCCAATCGTCACGCCACGAAGCACTTTCACGCTACCGGCCATCCCATTATCGAGGGCTATGATCCACCCGAGGGGTGGGGTTGGTGCTATGTCGACCAGGTGACATTTGATCTATCGGACCGAATGACTCCGCATAACGGGCCGATCCCCCGCTACTTCTAGCCAGGGCGTAACTTAGTCGCGGTCTGATCGTAAGCGCCAAGCCATGCCGAGGACAAACGCTATGGCAAGAACGATCCAGACGGCCATGTGAAACGGGCCATATCCGCCGTAGCCCAATGAGTCCGTCATTCCCCACCACATGATCAGTTTTTCTCGCGGCTTAGTCCGGTGTCAGTGATCCGGGAGCGTCCTGTACGCGGGATAGGCGGGCGTAAGCTGTCCCCGCTGGTTGGGGGCGGAGAACGGCCTCAGATCGAAATTGAAGAAGCCGTTGCCCTGACCGAATGCATTCTTGCCGGTGAAATTCTCGAACTGCTCGTCGGGATCGACGTACTTTGCGCTTCCGTCGGCGTTAGTTCCACTTTGCGGGTCGATGGTGAAGGCGTGCGCGGCGCTAGTCACGATAAACGCAGCCATGGAGGCGCCTGCAAGCAACACGAGCAGATTCCGGGGCCGGAACACATTCATTGATGCCTCGCGCAAGTCGCCCTGATGAAGCCCCCCAAGTACGGTAAGGCAAGCACGGAATCAGAGCAACTTGTTCTCGCCCCGACCGTAGTCCCAACCGGGACAGTCCAGTCGCGCCCGCAGATGTCCGCCTAGCGAGGGATTGTTGCGCGCACGCTCTCAAGTAACGGGTCGATGCGATGGTAACCGGGTGAGCACTCGAAAAATCATAAGCCTCTGTGACGCCGCTCACCCACGCTTCGCGTGATCGGGGAGCACACATCGTGTTGCCTGGGGCAGGCATCGGCGCAGGAGGCTCACATGCGTGCGGCGCTCAACATTGTTCTGGTCGCTACAGGGATTTTGATCAGCGTTATGGTCCCGCCCAAGACGGCAGCAATTACTAACTTCAATGGCGAGGGACACAACGTAGCGGTCGTCAACGGTCTTCATATCGCGATCCCCGACGATATGAAGACGTTTTCTCCCGATCTGGTGCCGCTACCCTGATCTGACGCCCGGAAAGACGAAGAAGTTAAAAATGCGCGGCGTTGGGAGACAGCCGGTTTCTCCTGCGACTGGAGCTACGGCGACAACCGCGATCGGGGTGGTTGTTGGGGGCGCAGCCGAGCCGGTTTTCCGGTCATCGTCGTACCCATCGAGCGCAAATCATCTGGCGTAAGCCAAGCCAATTTGTCAGGCGGAGTAGCGACCATCTTCTCTATGATGCGCGAAGGGACTCCGAATTCCTCGGCAATGAGCGCCATCGACATCGTCACGGCGTTCGACTGCAAGGTTTCCTGCCCCGATTCATTTGAAGCACCATGAACGCCGACGGATGTGGCGTAATTCGCATATTTCTCGCGCCCCGCGGCGAATATGATGAAACATATTGACGCGCACTTTGCGGAGCCGACAATCGACGTTGAGATTTTGCTGTCGCGGACCATGTCGGCGAGTTTGACGCCCTCCAGAATAAGGCCGCCCAGCGAGTTAAGCCGGATTGCTACGACTTCACGGTTGCCACGATTTGCAGTTTGAATGATCGACTTAAGGGTGTCGGAGTCGCCCGCAACGATTGCGCCGCTGAGGGTAACAATAATATTCCCATCCTTTCCCGGGGCAGCCGACAAACTCGCCGCCTGAGATACCGACGAAATCGAAAGAATCGACGCCATCGCGAACGCGAAAATTCTGCGCGACATTGCGGTATACCCCAGCCTGCCTGGTCTATCGGCCACACTCTGCTTTTGACCCAAAAGCGAACATGGCGACGAGGGCCACAATGTCGACCAAGAACTCATAACCCATATTGATCCACCAGCCGTCATCGGCGAAAGTTAAAATAGCACCAAAGGCTTGGCGTTTCGTATCCAAACCATGGTCCGGCAAGCGGGCTATCCTTTGGGGGGCAGTGTCAGATGCACGAGAAAAGCACGCGCCGGCTCCTCGCCTTTTTCGTCGTTTTGTTCATTGTGCTCGGCGCTGGTGCGATTTTCAGCACCTACATTTATAACAATTCTCCCATTGGAATTGGGACGCTCAGTGGCGAACTCATTGGGGCAGCAGCTTTGGCTTCGATTTTCGCAATTCCCGTTCGACGGGCAACGTATACGCCCGCCATTGTTCTGACGATTGCGGCGTTGGCCGTCGGAATTGGTAACACGTCAAAACTAATTGACAGCATTGATGCGAGCCGGGGCATGAAAGAACTGAGCGCCGTGCAAGACCCCTCTCAAATCGAGCAGGCGCTGAAAAAAAATCCATCGAATACGTTTTTACAGCTCATGGCCGGGGCAGCTAAGTTGGCGCAGGCTACTGACCGCGCCACCGCGGAATTATTGGCGGAAATTGAGCCACCCGCACTGAGCAAAGACATCAATTTCGCGACCGCGACTCGTGCCGACTTGCAGGCATATCGCAGCAACCTCAGAACCGCGGAGACAAATGCGGCGGCGGCAATGCCGCGTCTCGCTCCTCTTGCCAAAAAAGAGCGGGACGAGATTGATAGTCTATCGCGGTCATTGAACGTTAGCGACGATTTAAGGCGCAATTTGCTGGCCGGAGTCGACAAACGGCAAGCTAGATTTTTGGCCTTTACGTCAAAGATGATGGCCGCGCGCGCAGAACTTTACGGCGCGCTCGGAAAGTATATTACAGTTTTGGTGGAGCAATACGGGCATTATAGCGTCGGGCCAAACGGGCAATACCAATTTCAAGATAGTTCAGTGGTGGTGCCATTTAACGTGGCAGCCAATGCGGTCAAAGTCGCCGCGCGGCGGGTCGCTGAGTTGGATGCCGAGGGAAAACAGCTAACAAAATCGCAGCAGGAAGGGTGGGAACGTTTTCGGTCAATGAGTCAATGAAATGACGTATCGTGCAGCGGCGTGAACAGACATCGGCCAAGTACTAATTACCAGTCTTGTTACCAGTCTTGCGAGCGGCACGGTTTACCGGAGCGCTTCTCTCGTCTCTTACATCAAGCGGCGCATAATTACCGTTTCCGCAGTTATCGGTTTGGATGGCTGCGCGTGCGTCCACCACGACTCCATCAGATATGAATACTGCATAGGTGGCCGGCAAATTATTGAGAGTCAGACGGATACAAGCCTCCCACGCCCAGCCGTAAAGATTCGTTTGCACCATCCTGATCGTGTCGGAAATTTCGACGTGTTCGACCTTTTTATTTGCCTGAAAGATTCCTCCTCGTTCCCTGAAATAAAAGACCTGGTTCGGATTGAGAAGGCCGTAAATATTTGTCGAGCCGCCACGGTCATCAAATTCCGATTTTGCTATCAAACTTTTTGCGATGATGGCGCGGTAGTTCGGCGTTGTCCCTTGTGGTGGCTCGCTTGACGGCAAAGATGTCGAAGCGCAGCCCCCGATGGAGATCAACAGGAAAGCCGCATACAATATGTTTAGTAATTTGCGTCCCATGAACGCGCCAACAATGCGATAATCCTTCCGTCGCACCCAGCTTACGCTTTGTAGCAGCGTCTGTGACAACTCGTAGATTTGCCCTTGGTTCACCGTCTTGGGCACACTCCCGACGTCAGAAATTGCCCACAGCGGATGCCCCTCCCGTGTCGGCGACGTAAAGCGGACATGACGCGGGTTTATCGCAATTTTTTGTTTGCGACCCGAAGCGGACATCCCAGGACACGCCAACCCTTTAGTATGCTAGTTTGAGGCGATACGATGCCTTGGCCTAAGCCTTGAGGCGGACATGAGGCGGCGCGAGTTCATTGTGCTCTTCGGGAGTGCGGCGGCGTGGCCGGCCGTTGCTATTGCACAGCAGGATAAAAAGAAACGGCTCGTCGGGTTGATTACGCCATTCAACGATAAAGAAATGATGCCGCTTGTCGCGGCATTTCGCGCGAGGATGCAAGAATTGGGGTGGATTGAAGGTCAAAATATCGTTTTCGATATTAGGACCACGAGCGCGGACTATGGAAAGTTGGATACAGAAGCAGGGAGCCTGGTTTCCGCTTCGCCCGATGTCATTATTGCGCAAGGAACACCTGGCCTGCTTGCAGCAAAACGAGCTACCAGAACCATACCTGTCGTGTTCACCCAAGTTGCCGATCCCGTTGGTCAGCGCTTGATCGACAGTTTGGCTCACCCGGGTGGCAATGCCACTGGTTTGACCAACTTTGAATTCGCATTCGGGGCTAAGTGGGTCGAGCTATTAGCTGAATTCGATCCCGCGATTTCGCATGTGACGCTCATAACGAATCCCGCCAACGACAATACCGCACAATTCGTAAAGGTGATTACGGCGGCAGGAGACACCAAAAAGGTGTCGGTGCGCGTTGCCTCGGTCCGCGATGCGGCGGACATTCAAGAGGCAATTGAGAATTGCAGCAAAAAGCCGGGAGGGGGTTTGATCATCTTTCCGGACAGCTTGCTGATAAATTACCGTGAGCCGATCGTGGAGCTGGCGGCACGATATCGGTTGCCAGCGGTGTATCCCTTCCGAGTTTTTCCAGAGGTTGGGGGGCTTTTATCCTATGGCCCCAATTTTAGATCCATTTTTCGCCAGACTGCCGAGTACGTCGACAAGATACTTAAGGGAGCCAAACCAGCGGATCTGCCGGTTGAGGCGCCGACCGAACTGGAGTTCGTCATAAACCTGAAGACCGCCAAAGCGTTGGGTCTCTCGGTCTCGCCGCGGCTGCAGATCGCCGCCAACGAATTGATTCAATAAGCGAGATTATGTCCGACGAGCAGCCGGTTGCGACGGTGAAAGCGGTCAGCGACTTCCCCGAGAAAAAGTAATCGGGTCAGCTTCCGCCGTCCGGAATGAAGCAGCAACGCCAATTCACGCCGCTGCTGTTTTTCGCCACTGTCCGCTGATCACCAGCAGCGCCAAACCGGACGCAGCACCCAACCACCGTAACGCCAGACGCGGACGCGTACCCAGCCGCAGTTCGGACCGGCCGCATACCAATAGGGGTTTCCCCAACCCCAGCCGGGTCCCACACCCCAGGCGAAAGCCGGGGCGAAGCCTACGGCAAATGCCGGACCCCAACCCCATCCGCCGCCACGCCAGCCGCCCCATCCGCCGCGCCAGCCTCCACCCCAGCCTCCATGCCAACCGCCACCATGCCAACCGCCTCCATGCCAACCGCCGCCCCAACGCGCCTCGGCGCTGCCGGGCGCAAACGCGACGACACTGACGATCAACATGACGGCTGCGAGAAATTTCACGAGCTTTGACATCGATGCATCTCCGTTGGCGCCCCGCCACTCAAGCCATTATAGCGAAATCCTCACAGAGCAGAATCAAGTCACGTCAAAGTGTTCGGCGGGTAAATGTCCCTTTTCCGGGGAAGCGGAGATCGTGCCACCGGCAAATGGCATAGTGCTCGATGTTGCACCCGAGGCGCTTTCCCGGTGCGGGCTGGAACCGCTACGATCATTTGCCCTGAGCCTTCGGCGCTGCGTGGCGACGGCGCGATTTTATGGTGCTTTTAGGTAGCACCCGTCCACGTGCGTTCGGCGCTCAGGCGACATTTGCTCGATGCCCGAAGATCTGCAAATTGGGGGGGACTGTCGTGAGACTGCCCGACCGGGTTCTCGAGCCGGTTGAACGGCTCTCTGAAATTTTGTTTGGCCTTATAATGGCCCTGACCATAACAGGCGCAGTCAGCGTTATCACAGCGGATCGGTTCGAGATCCGGACCATGCTGATTGCTGCGCTCGGTTGCAATCTGGCCTGGGGAATCATTGACGCCGGAATGTATCTGATGGCTCGCCTTGGTGAGCGTGGACGCAACGCAGTTCTTGCGCAAGCGGTCCGTGCGACGACCGATCGCGAAAAGGCTCACCGCATACTCGCAGAAGAATTGCCACCGTTACTCGCATCGACTGTTACGCCAGCGCAACTGGAATTGTTACGTGAAAAAATTAAAGACATGCCTGCGTCCGACGTGCGCCCCAGGCTGACGATGCGTGACTGGCGAGGTGCATTTGGCGTTTGCGTTCTCGTTATTCTGTCTACATTTCCGGTCGTCATTCCATTTATTGTTATTGGAGATGCCAGGGCGGCATTGCGTGTTTCCAATACGCTTGCCGTCGTGCTGCTGTTCCTGTGTGGTTTTCTTTTTGGGCGTCATGCCGGACTCCCGCCATGGATAACCGGCCTGATCATGGTGGCGGTCGGCGTGGTCCTGGTGAGCATTGCGATAGCCCTGGGAGGGTGAAATTGGTCGATTCACATCTGCGTTCGGTTGGATCGAGCGTGGCCACCGTTGTTGCAGCGTTGGTAATTGGCGGTGGTTCGGCGCGTGGACAGGCGCCAGCAGACAACTTCGGCAGTGCGATAAGTCTCGGCGGCCGCGGATGGTCTTCGTTTGAACCCATGCCCGTTACCTCGGATCGCGCGGCCAATCAGCTTGAATTCAGCTTTCGCGGTGGTTTTGCAACCGACTACATATATCGGGGCACAACGCTATCCGACCACAAGCCGGCCGTCGGCGCCGCCGTCGAAGCAACATTTGCTCAGCTCTATGCCGGCGTTGCTGTTGCAAGCGTCAAGTTGCCAACACAACCGGCTGCTGAAATCTCGATGAGCACCGGAGTGCGCCAAAAGATCGGAGAAATCGACTTCGATCTTGGCGCGACCTATTTCCTTTACCCAGGGGAAATATCGACCAGTCCGAGCACCGATTATTGGCAAATAGCAATCCGCGCAGATAAACGGATTGCCGAATCGCTGCGTGTTGCCGGCGGATTTGCCTATTCCCCGAATGTTTCCAACACCGGCGCTTGGAGCTGGTACGCGGCCGGTGGCGTGGGTATTGACGTGCCCAGTCGACTGCTTCCAGCGGATATCAGCGTGTCGTTCACCGGTGGTGCCGGGTATTCCTGGTTCGGCAATCAGTCGCAAGAGCTCGGCGGTTTTCCGCTGCCTGCCTACCTGAATTGGCAAGCCGGCGTGACTTTCACCCGCAAGGTCTTCAATCTCGACCTGCGCTACTACGACACCAATCTCTCGAAGGAAAATTGCTTTGTTCTGACCGGCGACCCAAACGCACGCCCTGGCGGGACAGTCGATCCCGCGACGAATCCCGAAGGACTGACCTCGCGTTGGTGCAACGCCACCTTTGTTGCCAAGCTCTCCTTTGCGTTGAATTAGCCGAACCCTTGGGGCTTATTGCCCGTGCAAGACTTCAGTTACCGAACATTAATTTCGTCGAAAGATCCGCGTAATGCGGATTTATTCATTGAGACGCGCGCTCGCTGCGGCTGATGCCTGCATCACCCATGCCGCGGGTCGAGGGTATGACCGCAAAAATATCGCCGTACGCATTTTTGTGAGCGTCTCATGTGGCTTCCGATTTCTACTGCGCCATTCGACCGCGACCTCGAATTGGCAGTTATCGATGAAAGCGGCGTTCACACAACGATTTTTCCTTGCCGACGAGTTCTTGGCGGATGGATAAAGGCTGGAATGAACAGGTGGGTTGATTTGCGTCCGACACATTGGCGTGAGTGGACGAAAGAATCCTGACCCGTCCGGCCGATTACCAAACATTAATTTCCCCGAAACGTCGGCGTAATCCGAAACTTTCCATTGAGACGGCCGGCGCGGCGCGGGTGTCGCCGGCAATTTGTTCATGGAGGGTCAGAAATGCTTACGTCCACACATTCGCCTCGGCGCGCGATTTTGTCAGCCCGCCGTCTTGTCCTGCTCGCGACAGTCGCCGGACTCGGCGCGACCGCGCTCATCGTCGGTACAGATGCTCGCGGTGTGCTTCCCACTATCGGCGCTGCGATTGCGGAGACCGCACAACGTCCCGTCGGCTTCGGTGATCTCGTCGAAAAGGTGAAGCCCGCGGTCATCTCCGTGCGCGTCAAAATGCACGAAAGCTCCGAAACGACGGGTTTCGATGCTGATCGTGGCGCAGGCGCCGAGCCAGGCTTCCCGGAGGATCGCTTTTTCCGCCAGTTTGGCCTGCCGCGCGGTGACAAACCGTCGCAACCGAAACGCAATTTCACTATGGGCCAGGGCTCAGGCTTCTTCATTACCGCCGACGGCTACGCGATCACCAATAACCACGTCGTCGAAAAGGCCGAAGAGGTCGAAGTCAAAACCGATAATGGGAAGACCTATACGGCCAAGGTGATTGGCACAGATCCGAAGACTGACCTCGCGCTCATCAAGGTCGAAGGCCGCAATGACTTTCCATTTGTGAAGCTGGCGGAGCAAGCGCCGCGAATCGGCGACTGGGTTGTTGCCGTGGGGAATCCCTTTGGTCTTGACGGCTCGGTCACCGCGGGAATCGTCTCGGCGCGCGGCCGTGATATCGGGGCAGGCCCCTACGACGATTTCATTCAGATCGATGCGCCGGTTAATCGCGGCAATTCGGGTGGTCCGAGTTTCGATGTGAATGGCAATGTTATTGGCGTGAATACCGCGATCTTCTCTCCGTCGGGCGGATCGGTCGGCATCGCCTTCGCAATTCCTGCCGAGACGGTGAAGACTGTCGTCGCCCAACTTCGCGACAAAGGTGCAGTCACTCGCGGATGGATCGGCGTGCAGATTCAGCCGGTCACTGAAGAGATGACCGAAGCGCTCGGCTTGAAGAAGCCGGAAGGCGCACTCGTCGCTGAGGTGCAGGCCAACAGCCCGGCCGCCAAGGCAAACATAGCCTCTGGTGACGTCATCACTGGCGTCAATGGCCAGCCAGTAAAAGACGCGCATGAACTGGTGCGTGCGATCGGATCGATGGCGCCGCAGTCGACCGTCAAGCTCGCCGTCATTCGCAAGGGTAAGGAACAGTCGGTGTCTGTGACGCTCGGCGAGTTGCCTAAAGAGCGCCAGGCGCAGGCTGGTCCGGCCGAGCAGAAGAAAGCCGACAAGGCGCCGCTCGGCTTAACCTTGGCGCCGGCATCGAGCGTGGCCGGAGCTGGTTCCACGGGTGTCGTCGTCGCCGAAGTCAGGCCGGACGGACCGGCCGCTGAACGCGGCGTGAAGGCTGGCGATGTGATCCTCGACGTGGCGGGCTCGGTTGTTTCGACACCGGCCGACGTGAAGAAGGCACTCACCGACGCGCGCACGGCAAACAAAAACAGCGTTCTGATGCGCATTAAGTCCGGTGATGCGACACGGTTTGTCGTCCTGCCAACCGGTAACGCCTGAGCCGACAATAACCAACCGGTAACGCCGGAGCCGACAATAACAAGTCATCGAGGACGAGCAGTCATGCTCGTCCTCGAATTTTTTATTCTCGAGAGTCCGCGCATGCGGTGATGGCCGCTGCACCTATCAAGAGGCGCCTCATGGAGGCACGGGCAAAGGTGGAAGCGGATGAGACTCGGATCGAGGCGGCGGCGCCGACGATAGTTGCGCCGGGGGGTCGGGCGACGGGCGTGGCGGGATGAGAGCCGCCCGCGATTGAGGTGCAGGTGGCATCTTTTGCCGGATGGCGTGCTCGCGTGGTTGCGGTTTGGCGGCATTTTGGGCCGTCTGTTCTCGCTTGGCAGCCAGCTGCTCGAGCCGTTGTTGTGCGGCGGCAAGCTGCTCTTGCTTCGCGGCCAGTTGCTCCACCCCGCGCCGCACGGAAGCGAGGTCTTGCGCCATCGCCTCGAGCTGTTTCAGCAGCTCGGGAGATGATTGTGCGGTCGCGCCAGGCGCGAGTGCAGTTTGTGGAGCAGACCCTGATTGTGGAAGCGCCGCGCCTGATGCGGGCACCGGAGCGGCAGGAGTAGCGCGCGGCTGTTCGGCTGCGATATCGGCCTCATGGGACGGTGTTGCGGACGAAACCCGATGAGACTGCCAAGCGAACGTGCCTGCAACACCAATCAGAGCCACCAGCAAAAAGCTGACCAAGGTTGCAGTGGTTCGCCGGCCAATCGAAGGCCTGTCGATCGCGAAAAGATCACCGTCGAAGCCGGTAGCCCGAGGCGTTACTTGGATCGACGGCTCGCTGACCTGCGGCCCAGCGGAAAAGTCAGAGCCTTCCCGAACATTCTCGATGTGCGGATCGGATGCGGCATTGCGTTCCTTGGCGGCCAAATCGCCGGCAAGAGCCTCAAGCTCGCTCATGAGCACAAAAGCTGTTTTCGATGGCGCTTTTGCGGTCGGCGAAACGGGCGTTAATGCCTCATCTTCTGAGGGCATTTGAGGGGCATTGGTTGGGCAGGTTTCCTCAGCTGTAACGTCGACAAGCTGAGACGACATTTCGTCATCCGGATCGCGCGTTGATCCGGCCGGCCAACTGGCTGTCGGCTCCGGCACAAGGGAGGCGATATCGGTCTTATGGCATCGCTCGCTGAGCAGGCCCTGTGAGGAATCCATTGACGCTCCGACATCAACCACGTTGAGAGAGCAGCCGACTTTGCCGCGGCCGCCAAAACAGGCCACCATGGTGTGACAAGAGGAAGGCGGGAGGGCAGCGAGCAAGTGGCATTCTTTTGGCCAAATTGTTGGTCCAGTCCGGCAGGAATGCCGACAGGTGGCCCGGTGTTATCACCGATACCGACCCAGGAAATCGTCAGAGAGAGGTCGAAGCGTCAGGATTGCGCCATGTCGCCACGTCTGTTCAATATCCTTGCCGCCGGTGTAATCGCTGTTTTTGCGCTCGCATCAACGGCTGATGCTTCGAAGACGCGCAAGCACAAAAAAGTCGAGGACTCCTCAACGTCAGCGTCCACACCCGTGCATGGCCGGGGTTACAAACTTGTTCCCGGCCCGCCTCTGTACTTCGGCGACGTTTACCTCGGCTCCGATCCCGACCCGAACATCCGCTTCCAAATCTTGCGAGATATCAGCGGCAGGCTTGGCGGCGATCAGTGAAGGTCACGGCCGGACCAGATATTGACGGACGCTACGTCCACTCACGACCGGCATAAACTAATCGCGCCAATTTAGTCTTGTGACCGGATTGCCACGACGAACAAGCGTCGTGTGTGTCCAGGCGGAAACGGTATGTCTCTGCCTCCAAGCCGGATCAGATTACGTTAATTCTGCAGGCAGGCATCGTTTACACCGAATGGAGATGCGGATGCGCACAACCTTGGTCGCGATAGTGATGGCATTGACGCTCGCCGGATGTGCGAACAGTCGACAAGATCGGGTTCTGGGCGGCGCATTGATCGGCGGTGGCAGCGGTGCGCTCATCGGTGGTCTGGCCGGCGGCACGGCGGGCGCCGCGCTTGCGGGCGGACTGATTGGTGCTGCGGCTGGTGCGATTATCGCCGACGCTACGAGACCGGGCTGGTGCTATTATTGGCGGCATCATCGTCGCCACTACGTGCGCTGTTGATCAAGCACAATTTTGCCGGCCTCATTAATTCCGGCGCACGCGCCCCTGCGTCGCTGATCAGGCAATCGCGGCAAAAAAATTTTTACTGTTGTGGTAGCCGGCTGTGTGAGCGAACGCGCACGTCTTCAAATCGTCCACGAATGATCACAGTGCTGGTCCGCTAAGTTCTCATTTCAGTCGGACCGCGGCCACGAAGATAGCCAACAATGCGTCGCTCTTCTCGACGGTATCAAATTGCCACGGCATGCATCATTGGTCATTTACATCAGTTGCGGCGATTTCAAACATCGCCCTGCAGAAAACGCGAGCGCGTTTCTGCCCCTTGCGAGGCAATTGTGTAAGAACGTTGCTCATCGGTACGCTGGCCGCAACCTTGATCGGCTGCTGCCCGATTTCGCCGCATGCGATGTCGAAAGAGTGTATCTCGAACGGTTGTTTCTCGAGAACCGCCGCGAGCGCGCCGATCCAAACAAGGCCAGCGTCATTCAAACCCGGTTCTGCAACAACAAAAGTGAAGTTCACACCGTCCGCGCCCGCGCCAATGCCGGCGGCTGCAGAACCGGATAACGCGGTCCATTCAGTCGAAAAAGAAGCAAACTCTCCGACCACCACGGCGCGCGAGGCTCCGGCGCCTCGTCAGTCCCCCGAGACACCCGATGACATTCTGAACAAAGCAAAGATTGCAGTCGCTGCGAAAATTGAAAATCCGGCATCCGCCAAGTTTGGCGACATGAAGCGGGCCACCAGAAAAGATACATTTGGACAGCCGGCCGACACGATATGTGGTTACGTCAAATCTAAAAAGGCTTCGGGTGAAGAAGCAGAAGAGAGACCGTTTCTATATCTTGTGAAAGAGGACCGGGCATACATCGACGACGGCTACCCAGATTCAGTGGCGGCGACCACCTATCGCGCCATCTGCGGCGGCGCGGCTGGTGAAAATCTCCGTCGGCAATAAAACCGATCTCCTTCCGGCGACGCATCGCCGGTTTGTCGACAGAATCAGGCGATGGGAAACGGTATTCTTATCCTCCGTTTACGTTGCCGTTGAGCAACATCATTCAGCAAATGACATAAAAAGCCATAAAAAGCTCTCGACGCGGTAAGTGGATAGGGCGCCTGCCACAGTCTGGTACTTATTTGTTGGCTAACGAACGATCTCACCGTTCACATGAACCTACGAAATCAGTTGGATTGGGGGACGTAATGCTCCGAACGAGATTAGCGCTCTTTGCGGCACTGACAGTTGGCCTGGCTGCAAGTCAGGCGTCGGCCGCTGACCTGCCAAGAAAAGCTCCTGCTTACGTGCCGCCGGCACCGCCGCCATACGTTTGGACCGGGTGCTATCTCGGCGCCAACGTCGGCGCAGCTTGGGCGCATGCGGACGTCGACAACGTTACCACTGGCGGCAGCATTTCGCGCAGCTCGGATACCGGCTTTGCCGGCGGCGGCCAGATTGGTTGTGACTACCAGATGGGCGCTTGGGTCGTTGGCATTCGCAACATGTTCGACGGGACGAGCATCAGCGGCAGCAGAACATTTGCCGACCCGAGGACATTTGCCGGCACCGGTACCGTCGACACCAAAGTAAATTGGTTCGACACTTTAACGGCGCGTGGCGGTTATCTCATACAGCCGAACCTGTTGTTCTACGTGCAGGGCGGCGCGGCGTGGGCGCGGGCGCAAGCAACGGCTTTCACTCCCGCCGGGGCAGTTGGCTCGGTTTCCGGCAACAGCAACACCGGTTGGACGGTTGGCGGCGGTGCCGAATGGATGTTCGTGCCTCACTGGTCTGTGTTTCTCGAGTACAACTACATGGGGTTCGGCACACGTAGTAATGCGTTTCAAGTCTGCGGCCTTGGAGTTTGCGATACCTTTAGTGCAAAGGCCAATGTGTCGGATGTGCTTGTGGGCGTGAACTACAGGTTCTAGAAGCTGTAAGTGCGACCAAGAGTTAGAAACCCCGGCTCAATCGCCGGGGTTTTTATTTGGAAAACTCTCAATACGCCGATTGCGGCTACTTGGGCTGAAGCAGCGAAACTGCGGACCGATATCAAACGGTGACGCGGCGAAAGTGCTCGTCATCCGGCGTCCCGTCATTCTAGAGTAATTGGATGCAGGGTCGCCACTGCATGCCAGTCCCGGAGCAAAAATTTCCCATGCTCCTTTTGTCAATTTGCATTCGGACGCTGTTGTCCGCTGTCGCGGTGCTTTTTTTGATCGGCGCGCCTGTGAGCGCTGCCGATTACCCGACCCGTCCGATCATGCTGGTCGTGGCGTTCCCGCCTGGCGGACCGAGCGATGTTCTTGCACGCATTGTCGGCAAGAAAATGGAGCAGCTGCTCGGCGTGCCATTTGTGATCGAGAACCGCCCCGGAGCCGGCGGCAACATCGCGGCGGAAAGCGTCGCCCGTGCGGCACCGGATGGCTACACACTGCTGATGGGCAACAACAGCATTCTCGCGACCAACGAAAGCCTATACAAGCACATCAACTATAGCCCTGAAAAAGACTTCGTGCCGATCACCCTGATCGGCACGCAGGCCAATATCCTCGTGGTCAACCCCGACGTCCCGGCGCGCTCTCTGAAAGAACTGATCGCGCTGGCGCAGACGCAGCCGGGTAAAATCAATTTCGCATCCTCGGGGTATGGAGCAGCCGCGCACCTTGCGGGCGAATTGTTCAAGTCCGAGGCAAAAATCAACATTGTGCACGTGCCCTACAAGGGCGCGGCGCCCGCACTACAGGATGTTATCGCCGGCCATGATCAGATGATGTTTGCCACCGCCGCTTCCGTGATCGGCCACATCGAGGGCGGGCGCGTGCGCGCATTAGCTGTGACGACGCTCAAACGCACCGAAGCCTTGCCTGACCTGCCAACGATGGACGAAGCCGGCCTTAAAGGTTTCGATGCAAGCACGTGGCATGGATTGGTCGCACCAACCGGAACGCCGCCCCAAGCAATCGCAATCCTGCACAAGGCGGCGGTCAAGGCTCTCCATGATCCCGGTGTCCAGTCCTCGCTCAGCAAGCTCGGTGTTGATATCGTCGGCGATACGCCGCAGGAATTTCAGACCTATATCAAAAGCGAAATCCCGAAATGGACGGCGATCGTGAAAGCTTCCGGCGCCACACTGGATAAATAGCAAATGAACAAGGTCGATCGGCCGGACGGCGCGCTGGCCCGCAATATGCGGCGGCTTGGCCACCTTGATTTGCCGGGGGCAGGACAGGTGACTGTCGCGGGCCACTATGCCTATGTCGGGCACATCCCGAACAAGCAGAACCTCGGGACCTCGATCGTCGATATTTCCGACCCGAAAAACCCCACTCTTATCGCGACCGTTAAGCTCGATGATCCCACATCGCACAGCCACAAGGTTCGCGTTGCCGGCGACCTGATGGTGGTGAACCACGAGCGCAATCCCACGCCGGTCGGCCGGCGCGCCGAACAATTGCCGGGCGTGCGGCGCGAACTGCACGAAACACTGGGCCGCGAGCCAAACCGCGCCGAGTTGGCACTGAAACTCAATGTTACCGAGGGAGATCTCATTGAGATCGAGGCGGCGGAAAGGCAGCTATATCGCAATGGCGGCTTTCGCATTTATGACGTGGCCAATCCTGCGGCGCCAAAACTAATCCACCATCAGCTGACCGGCGGCATCGGGGTCCATCGTTTCGATATGGATGAACGTTACGCCTATATCTCCACCGAAATGGAAGGCTTCGTCGGCAATATTCTCGTGATCTACGATCTACGTAATCCGAGAAATCCCGATGAAGTGTCGCGCTGGTGGATGCCGGGGCAAAACGTTGCCGGTGGAGAAAAACCCACCTGGTCCGGCAAGCGGCACCGGCTGCATCACGCCTTGCGTTTCGGTGACGAAATGTGGGCAAGCTGCTGGCATGGGGGCTTCCGTATCGTTGACGTAGCCGACTTGAAGAAACCCAAAACGGTGGCGTCTTACAACTATCATCCGCCGTTCCCCGAGCCGACCCACACGGTGATGCCTGTGCCTATCAAGCTCGGCGGCAAGCGCATCGCGATTGCTATCGATGAAGAGGACCAGGCCCAGAGCGCTGACGAAGAGCGGGCGCGGCGCGGGCGGCCGCACGCCGGCATGTCGATTTTTGATGTCAGCGATTATGCGAAGGTGAAGCCGGTTTCGCTGTTTGAGGTAAGCGAGCTTGATTCGCCGTTTGCCCGCACGCCCGGCGCGCGTTTTGGCGCGCATCAATTCCACGAGCGGATGGCCGGTACCCTGGTGTTTGCCGTGTGGTTTGCCGCGGGCCTGCGTGTAATCGACGTTGCCGATCCCTCGGCCCCGCGAGAAGTCGGTTATTTTATCCCCGAGCCCGCGGGCGGACGTCCAGCGCCACAAAGCAACGATGTTGTGCTCGACCGGCGAGGGCTGATCTATGTTGTCGACCGGCACGTCGGTTTCGACGTGCTCGAATTTGACGGTGGCCGGGCGGCCTGACGCTCTCACTCTCCGGCGCGATAGAACGCCGCGGCGTCCGCACTGAATGCCTGGCGCGATTTTGGATCAAGGTAAAGCATGTGTCCGCCGCGATAGAGCTTGAGTTGGGCCCGGCCGGCCGGATTGAATGCGGGCATGTGGTCGAGGATATAGCGGGTCATGGCGTAGGGCGTGATCATGTCCGAATAGCCGTGGGCGATCATCAAGCGAAACGACGGACCATAGGCGAGCAGCACACGCAAATCATCATCTGCGCTGGCCTGTGCGCGGCCGCCCTGCCAATCCCAGCGGTTGGTGACGTCGCCTGCGAGAAGCGAATAGGTCATCTCCGTCTTGAATCCGAGCTCGTTGCGAGCGTAGGAGGCCATGGCGCCACCGTAGGCGCGTGACAACGCATCGAGGATGGGATCCGGCGCGCGCGACGAACGGCGCTCGGGATAGGGATCGTCTGCAGCGAAGGTCGCGTCATAGTGGCTGACGATTTTGTTATCGCCGGAACGCAATGTTTTCACATAGGCGTTTGCGGCAAAGCCTTGCGCTTGTGTCACTGCCTCCAAAGGCAGGCCGGACATTTTTGCGACGCGTTCATAAAACGCCTTTGCGGTTTCACCTTTTGGCGGTGCGCCGGCCAGAGCCACCAGGTAGTCCGTCATCGCGAATTTTTCGGCCGCTGCAAGCGCATCGGGGCTAAAGGCATTTTTGCGTTCAAGCTCCGCCGCCGCGAGCGACGGCAATTGCAATGCCGCGTGCAGAGCGGATTGGTCGTCGCCGAAAGTGAGCCAGCCCTCCAGGAGCGGCGATAGCATGATAATGCCGGAAATCGTGATGCCTTGGTCGCTCTGCAGCGCGCGCGCAACTTTGGCGGCGCGGAAGCCGCCATAGCTTTCGCCAAAAAGATATTTCGGCGAAGCAGCGCGATTGTTCTTGGCAATAAAGAGCGCGATCGCCTTGGCCATAGCGTCCGCATCACTGCGCACGCTCCAGAAATTCTTGCTGTCATCCGGTTTGGCCGCGCGGCTCCAGCCGGTGCCTATCGGGTCAATGAGCACCAGATCGGTGAAAGCAAGCCAGGTATCAGGGTTGTCGCGCAGGCTTGCACGCGTCGCATCATGGCCATCCGGCCCGAAATCGAGAATGCGCGGGCCGACCAGACCGAGATGCAGAAAGGCGGACGCCGCGCCAGGTCCGCCGTTGAACACGAATGTCAGGGGGCGGTTCGTTGGGGCATCCTTTGCGACATAAGCAGTGTAGAACACCGATGCGCTTTGATCGCCCGATTGGTCGTAGAAGGCGAGCGTGCCGGCTGTTGCCGTGTAGGCAAGTTTGCCGCGCGGTGTATCTATTGAATGTTCGGTAACGGCATCGGCTGGCAGCAGCCGCAGCACGCCTTTGCTGTTCTGGTGCTGATCGCTGCGGGTGCCGGTGTCACCGGCCTTGTCTTGCGCGTTCGCGATACCAACAGTGCTGACGAAAGCGATCGCCAGCGCTAAACGCAAAGCGGAGGAGGGGATCATCGCGCGTCTGGGACTCCAATCAAACATGCGCCCCCGAACGCCTGTCCGTCCAATCCGGTCTGATAATCAACGTCTGCCGCGGAAATTCGGCCGGCGCTGCTGCGGAGCGGGAGAGGGCGCGTCGCCTTTGTGACGGAAACTGATCCGTCCTCGCTGCAAGTCGTAAGGCGACATCTCCACGATGACACGATCGCCGACGCCAGTGCGGATCCGAAACTTGCGCATCTTGCCCGCGGTGTAGGCGAGGACTTCGTGCTCGTTGTCGAGTTTCACCCGGAAATTGCCATCCGGGAGAACTTCGGTGACCGTACCGTCGAACTCCAGCAGTTCTTCTTTCGCCATCCAGTCGTCTCCAATTAGCCTTTTACCCGGTGCGCATCGCGGCGTGACCCATTCGGGCGCTGCAGGAATGTAACATTTCGAAGTCCGTTTGGCTCGCCCTTCCCAGACTTCCGATGCGGAGGCTGCGCCGGGACATTGTGCTGGTTATTCCCGCCATTGTGGCGCCGCGGTTTATGGCTTCCCCGATGATGCGCCCGGCCATTCTTGCGGTCCGGGGTGTGGTAAGGGGCCGCATGCGCCGTCGCAGGCTGCTTTCCGGTACGACGGTCGGTCGCTGGGATCGTTATGCGGATCAGCCGTTCGATGTCGCGGAGGTAAGACCGCTCTTCATGATCGCAGAACGAGATTGCCACTCCTTCGGCGCCGGCACGCGCGGTGCGTCCGATGCGATGGACATAGCTCTCGGGAATATTCGGAAGATCATAGTTTACCACGTGGCTCACGCCGTCGACATCGATGCCTCGGGCGGCAATATCGGTGGCAATGAGCGTACGGAGTTTGCCGCTGCGGAAGGCGGCGAGCACGCGCTCGCGCTGATTCTGCGACTTGTTTCCGTGAATGGCTTCGGCCGCGATGCCGCCCTTGTTGAGGGCGCGTACCACCTTGTCGGCGCCGTGTTTGGTGCGGGTAAAAACCAGCACGCGGTCGACATTTTCACCCTTGAGAACTTCGGCCAATAAGGCGGGCTTCGACGCTTTCTCGGTCAGGATCACGCGCTGATCAACGCGGTCCGCGGTGGTGGCCTGCGGCGTTACCGACACGCGTGCCGGATCGCGGAGCATATGCGCGGCGAGCTGCACGATTTGCTGCGGCATGGTGGCCGAGAAGAACAGCGTCTGCCGCGCTTTCGGCAGCATGGAGACAATTTTCTTGATGTCGTGGATAAAGCCCATGTCGAGCATGCGGTCGGCTTCGTCCAGCACCAGCACTTCAATTTGGTCGAGGCGCAGCGCGCGTTGATTGACCAGATCGAGCAAGCGACCAGGCGTTGCCACGAGAACTTCGGCGCCGCGAGAAAGTGCGCGGATCTGACGGTTAATCGGCACGCCGCCGATCGCCAGTGCGATCTCCAGTGGACGAATGTGGCGGCCATAGGCGCGGAAGCTGTCGGCGATCTGTCCAGACAATTCACGTGTGGGAGAAAGCACCAGAACGCGACAGGATCTCTGCGCGGGGCGCAGACGCTTGTTAAAGAGGTGATTCAGGATGGGCAGAGCAAATGCCGCGGTCTTGCCGGTGCCTGTTTGCGCGATGCCGATGACATCACGTGCCTGGCACGCAAGAGGGATGGTCTGAGCTTGAATCGGAGTTGGCGTGATGTAGTTCTCTTCGGCGAGGGCCCGAAGGATCGGCGCTGCGAGGCCGAACTCGTTAAATGAATTCAAAGAGTCTCTTTCTTGTACGGCGAAACGGCCGTGCTTTACCGCCGGCGGAGTCGCGGGTTCTTAATAGACATCCCGCGTGGCCAGGGTTGTCGGTTTTTGGAGAAACGGAAGAGGCGGGGCGAAATTCGTCTTAATGAGTTTCGTGCACGCAGCCCGCAAACCCGGGATCGGGTCTTTCATCCGTTGCCGGTCATATGACAGCCGGCGGTGTCCTTTTCAAGGCGCGGACGTTCCTTATTTCACCTAATGATGAATAAAGTGGTCGCGGGCGGCCTTTTTCCCCTGATGGACAAGGCGGGGAAGATCGGGGAATGTCGGCCCCGAAAATCCGGTTTCGGCACGAAATAACACTCTGGAGTCGTTGAAATGCCCTTTTCCAGGGCCTCCCAAGCCCTTTCCCGCTTTACGGTCCTCGATCTCACGCGCGTTCGCTCGGGTCCTACATGCGTCCGTCAGCTCGGCGATTGGGGCGCCAATATCATCAAAATCGAGACGCCGCCGCATCTGGTCGACGGCGAGGGTCCGGGCGGTCCGCGCGAAGGCTCGGACTTCCAGAATCTTCAGCGCAACAAGCGGGGCATGACGCTCGACCTGAAGTCGCCGCAGGGTATCGCGGCGTTCAAACGTATGGTCGAGAAAGCCGACGTGGTGGTCGAGAACTTTCGTCCCGACGTGAAGGACCGCCTGGGCATCGACTATGAGTCGCTCAAGAAGGTCAACAAACGCATCATCCTCGCCAGCATTTCCGGTTTTGGCCAGGACGGGCCTTACGCCAAACGGCCGGGTTTCGACCAGATCGCGCAAGGCATGGGCGGGCTTATGTCGGTCACCGGCGCGCCGGGGGGCGGACCGATGCGGGTCGGCATTCCGGTTGCCGATCTCACCGCCGGATTATTTTGCGCGCTCGGTATTCTGACGGCGTTGCTTGAACGCGAGAGCTCCGGCGAAGGTCAGTGGGTTTCAACTTCGCTGTTGCAGGCACAGATTTTTATGCTCGACTTCCAGGCCTCGCGTTTCCTGACAGAAGGCGTGGTATCGAAGCAGGCCGGCAACAATCACCCGACCTCGATTCCGACGGGCGTATTCAAGACCAAGGACGGATATTTGAATATCGCGGTTGCCGGTGCGGTGATCTGGGAGCGTTTCTGCAGTGCGGTCGACCATACGGAGTGGGTGACGTCCCCGGATTACAAAACCGGCAAGTTGCGGTTACAAAACCGCGACGCCCTCAACGCCGAAATCGACAAGGTGACGGCGACGAAATCCAGCGCCGAGTGGGTCGATATTTTCAACAAGGTTGGCGTGCCGTGCGGCCCGATCTATTCAATCGATCAGGTGTTCGCCGATCCGCAGGTCAAACATCTCGGCATCGCGCAGGAATCGGCTCGTTCGGACGGCAGCCGGCTCGGGCTCGTCGGCCAGCCGTTCAGATTGTCGCGCACACCAAGCAAGATTGCTGTGCGGCCGCCCAATCTCGGCGAACATACCGACGAGGTGCTCAAGGAATTCGGTTTCGCCGATAAGGATATCGCGGAACTGCGCGCCGCCAAGGCGATTTAAGGAGTGTACGGGATGTCGCAGACCGACAAGATGCTTTCGCGCAAGGAGGGTAAGGTCGGGTATCTGACCTTCAACAATCCAGAGCGCCACAATGCCGTTTCACTGGAAATGTGGGAGGCGGCGTCAGGCTTTCTCGAGGACTTCAAGAACGACAGGGACATCCGCGTCGTCGTTGTTACCGGCGCCGGCGGCAAGGCCTTCATATCGGGTGCTGATATCTCCAAATTCGAAAAGGAGCGCTCAACCCAGGAAGGCGTCGACCGCTACAACGCCGCGGTCGATCGCGCAAACAGTGCCTTCTACACATTTCCCAAGCCGACGATCGCCATGATCCGCGGCTATTGCATCGGCGGCGGAGTTGGGCTCGCTCTTTGCTGCGACATGCGCGTTTGCACTGAAGGCTCGAAATTTGGCGTGCCGGCCGCGAAGCTCGGTCTCGGTTACCGCTTTGACGGCCTTAAGAAGCTTGTCGACCTTGTCGGTCCATCCTTCGCCAAGGAGATTTTCTTCACCGCCCGGCAATTCACCGCTGCCGAGGCCCAGATGATGGGCCTGGTCAACCGTGTGCTCGCGGATTCGGAGCTCGAGAGCTACGTCAAGGACTACGCCGAGACGATCGCGGCCAACGCGCCGCTCACCGTCGACTCCGTTAAATATATTGTGGGCCAGGCGGTCACCGACGAAAGCAAACGTGATTTGAAGAAGTGCGATGATCTCGTGCAAGCGTGCTTTGCCAGTAACGACTACAAGGAAGGCCGCAAGGCGTTTATGGAGAAGCGAAGGCCGGCATTTACCGGGTCCTAGGTTTTGGTGGGGCGGGCGGAGAAGGGAAAAACGCCTGCGGTGTTTGTTCTAAACGTGCCAAATGATACAGCCGCGATAAGCGGCGGGGCGTAGGGGAGGAAGCGCGTGGCGTCTGTCGAGTTGCGAGATCTGACCAAGCGATATGGCACCGTCGCGGTGGTCGACGATATATCGCTTACCATCGAGCATGGTCATCTGGTTTGCCTCTTGGGTCCGTCCGGCTGCGGCAAGACAACAACGCTGCGGCTGATCGCCGGGTTTATCGAGCCGAGCGAGGGTGAAATCCGTGTGGGTGAAAAATTGGTGTCTTCGCCGGCACACACGCTGCCGCCCGAACGGCGCAACATGTCGATGATTTTTCAGAGTTATGCGCTCTGGCCGCACATGACGGTGGCTGAGAATATCATCTACGGGCTGAAGCTGCGAAAATTGGATCGCGAGACCATCGGCAAGAAACTGAACGCCATTCTCGCGACGACGCGGCTCGCACCGTTGGCACAGCGTTATCCGGGCGAATTGTCAGGTGGCCAACAACAACGCGTGGCGCTTGCCCGCGCGCTCATTGTCGAGCCGGAAACACTGCTTTTGGACGAGCCGCTCTCCAATCTCGACGCCAACCTGCGCGAGGAAATGCGTTTCGAAGTGCGCCGTCTGCATGACGCTTATCGCTATACGACAGTCTATGTCACTCACGACCAGTCGGAGGCGATGACCACTGCCGATCTGATTTGCGTCATGAATGGTGGAAAAATCGAGCAGTCGGGATCGCCGGAGGAAATCTATGACCGGCCGCGCTCGGAATTCGTCGCGCGCTTCATCGGTTCGAGCAATGTCATCAAGGGCAAAGGACTCGACGCTTCCCGCGTTGATTTTGCAGGTACTTCGCTCCGCTGCGTCGGCGAAAAAATCAGTTCCGGCACGCCAACAGCAGTCTCGATTCGCCCTCATGACATCGCTATTTCCGCGGCTCAACGTCAGGGCGAGAACATCGTGCCGGCGACCGTCGTGCGGCAGGTCTTCCTCGGCGGCAATCGGGACTATATGGTTGAGGCCAAGGACGGCACGCAGCTGCGCGTGCTCACCGCGGCGGGCGAGAATATAGCGCAAGGCAGCGCGGTTTGGCTGCACTTGCCGCCCGAGCGTTGCCGGGCACTTGCTGGATAAGAAGAAAATTTCGCGGGGGCGAAAAAAAAGATGGAGGATACGCCAATGAAAGGCTCGATGTTTTCACGCCGTCACCTGCTGATCGGTTCGAGCGCGCTCACCGCAAGCGCCATTTTTTCGACCAAGGTGATGTCGGCCGCGCCGCCGGCCAGCCCGATCACCCCGGCGCTGATCGAAGCGGCGAAAAAGGAAGGCAAGGTAGTCTGGTACACCTCGGTCGATCTGCCGCTCGCGGAAAAGATTGCCAAGGCATTCGAAGCCAAATTCCCGGGCGTTGCGGTGCGGGTCGAACGTTCCGGCGCCGAACGCGTGTTCCAGCGCATCGGTCAGGAATACGCCAGCAACATTCACGCCTGCGACGTCGTCAATTCGTCCGATGCAGCGCATTCGATCGTCTGGAAAAAGGGCAATCTGCTGGAAGCCTACGTGCCCGAGGACGTCGCAAAATTCTATCCGGCCGAGCACAAGGATCCGGACGGCATGTTCGCGAGCTTCCGGATTTGGGTCTCGATCATCGCCTACAACACCAATCTGGTGAAAAAGGAAGAGGCGCCGAAGAGCTTTGCCGATCTGCTCGACCCGAAGTGGAAGGGCAAGATCGTCAAAGCGCATCCGGGCTACAGCGGCACCATTATGACTGCCACGTATCAGATGCAACGCGATCTCGGCTGGGAATTCTTCGAGAAACTGGCGGCGCAGAATATCATGCAGGTGCAGTCGTCGGCCGATCCGCCGAAGCGCCTGGCGCTCGGCGAGCGCGCGGTGATGGCCGACGGCAACGAGTACAACATCTTCGAGATCAGCGAGAAGGGCGGACCGGTCGCGCCGGTCTATGCCAAGGAAGGTTCGCCACTGATCGTTGGGCCGACCGCCATGTTCAAGGCGGCGCCCAATCCGAACGCCGCCAAGCTGTTCTGCAATTACAGCTTCTCGCCGGAATGTCAGCAGTTGATCATCGATGTCGGTGGGCTGCGCTCGGTCCATCCGCAGACCAAGGACAAGCCGGGCCGCACGCCGTTCAAGGACATCAAGACGATGAAGGACGATCCCGCCGCGGTCGAAAAGATGAGTGACGAGATCAAGCAGCACTACAGCAAGATCTTCAAGGTGTGATGACCCTCGCGATACCTGCAGCGCCGGCGCCAAGAACATTCGGGATCGACGTCTCGAAGCCGGTACTCTATGGCGTCGCTGCTGTACTGGTGATTTTGATCGTGCTGCCGTTGTCGTGGCTGTTTGTTTACAGCCTCACGGACGGCAAGGGTTCGCTCACCCTGGCCAATTTCTATCGGCTGTTCACCGAATCGGCATTTCGCGAACCGCTGATAACAACCTTCATCATAGCGACGTCCTCCGCCTTCATCTGCTGCGCGGTGGCGGCGCCCATGGGCTGGCTGGTGGCGCGCACCGATTTGCCGTTTGGTTCGATGATCCGGGCGCTGGTGACCGCCTCCTTTGTAACGCCGCCATTTCTCGGTGCCATTGCCTGGGAGGTGCTGGCTGCGCCTAACAGCGGACTGCTCAACAAGATCTTCCGCAGCTTGACCGGCGCAGAACAGGATCAACATCTGTTCAATATCTACACCCTGCCGGGCATCATTTTCGTGATCTCTTGCTACACCTTCCCTTACGTCTTCGTGCTCGTCGCCAACTCCCTCGACCGCACGCCGGGCGAACTCGAGGATGCATCGTCGATCCTCGGCGGCGGACGCTGGTATACCGCGCGGCGCATCACTATCCCGCTGGTGCTGCCGGCGTTGCTCGCCGGCGCGCTGGTCGCATTTCTGCAAGCGATGACGCTGTTCGGCTCGCCGGCAATCCTGGCTTTGCCGGCGGGCTTCCACACCATGACCACCAAGATCTGGAGCCTGTTCCAGTACCCTCCCAAGCCCGAACTTGCCGCCGCTGCCTCGTTGCCGCTTCTTGTTCTCACGGTCATTCTTTTGCGCGCGGAGCATATGATCCTCGGTCGGCGCGGTTATTCGGTGGTCGGCGGAAAGTACGGCGCGCCTCGCTTGATCCCGCTGTACCGCATGCGCTGGGTGGCATTCGTTTTATGCATGCTTGTGCTGATGTTGCCGGTGTTCCTGCCTTACGCGGCGCTGCTTAACGCTGCATTCTCGCCGGTCGCCACCACGTTCCTGACCTGGCACAACGCGACTTTGCACAATATCCAGTTCGTGCTGTTTGATCTTTCAGCGGCCTCGCTGGCGCTCAAGAATACCGTGATCCTCGGGACGGCTACCGCCACTATCGGCACGGTAATCGCTGTGGTTATTGCTTACGTGACCGCGCGCCAGGCCGTGGCAGGATGGCGCGTCCTCGGCTTCCTTGCCACCGCCCCGATCGCAATCCCTGGTATCGTCCTCGGCGTCGGCCTGTTTCTGAGCTACACGCGACCGCCTTTCGTGCTGTACGGCACCTTGTGGATTTTGCTGATTGCTTTCGTCACCATCGCGCTGCCCTCGGCCTATCAGCAACTGCAAGCCGCGTTCCGCACCATTCACCCGGAGTTGGAAGACGCCAGCCGGATTCTCGGTGCGACGCGCCTTCGTTCGCTATGGGAAATCACCGCGCCGCTGCTGCGTACCGGCGTGATTGCCACCTGGTGCTTCATCTTTGTCGGCGTCATGCGTGAATTGTCGGCCGCAATTATTTTGTTTACCTCTGAAACAAAAGTGATCTCGGTATTGATCTACGATCTCAACGAGAGCGGCGATCTCGGCGCCATCGCGGTGATCGGGATTGGCATGCTGCTGATTACATTTGCAGTGGTGACCGCGGTCAATCGTATCCCCGGCTTCGGCACCGTACGCTTCCGCACCTGATAATCATGGACGCCAAGTTACCAAAGACCTCGGTCGCCGAGCATCTGGCTGACCGCATCGTTACCCTGAGGCCAGGTGGGCTTTCGCCGGCCGTCCGCACCAAATGCGAGGACCTGCTGATCGACGTGGTCGGCCTGTGCATCACCGCACGCAACGAAGACTACGTCGTTAGCACGCTGGCCGGCAGCGACGACGAAGGCCCCTGCACTGCAATCGGGCACAAGCGCACCTTAAGCGCCGCGAGCGCCGCTTTCATCAACGGCACAGCGGCGCATGGTGAGGATTTCGACGACACGTTCGAAGGCGGGCCCGTGCATGCGGGAGCGGTGATCGTGCCGGCAGTACTGGCCGTCTGCGAACGCCACAAGCCGGAAGGTGCTGCCGCACTCCTCGGAATTGCAGTCGGTACCGAAGTGATGTGCCGGCTGAGCACTGTTGTGCCCAAGGCAGTGCACAAGGCCGGTTTCCACCCGACCGCCGTTTTCGGCGCGATGGGGGCGGCGGCCGGAGTCGGTGCCGCGCTCGGGCTCAACGCCAAGCAGATCGTCGATGCACTTGGCATCGCCGCAAGCTTCGCGGGCGGTATCATTGAGTATCTCGCCGAGGGTGCCTGGACCAAGCGGTTGCACCCTGGCTGGGCGGCGCAATCGGGCATCCGCGCGGCGCTCCTCGCGCGCGGCGGTTTCTTCGGCCCTCGTACGGTGTTTGAGGGAGTGCACGGGCTTTTCCACGGCTTTGCGCATACGACCCAGGGCAATTTTGATGCGCTCACCGGTGATTTTGGCACGCGCTGGGTGACCGAGACATTGGCATTCAAGCCTTATCCGTGCGGGACAATGGCGCATCCTTATATCGACTGCGCCAAGCGGCTTGCCGCACGCGGCATCCGGCCGAGCGATGTAAAGGAACTGATCTGCGAGGTTGCGGAGGGCACCGTGCACCGGCTCTGGGAGCCGCTCGCCGACAAGCAGCGGCCGCCGAATGGCTTTGCCGCGAAGTTTGCTACGCCGTTCCTGCTCGCCACCGGCTACGTGCATGGCGGCGTCGGGCTCGATGCCTTCACCGAGCAGGCAGTACGCGATAAAGATGTCCTCGCGCTTTCGTCGAAGGTTCGTTACGTGATCGACCCGGGCAATCCTTATCCCGACAATTTCACGGGTCACATTCGCGCGGTTCTCAACGACGGACGCGTGGTGGAGGAACGGCAGCCGCATTTTCGCGGCGGAGCGCGGGAGCCGCTCACGCGCGCCGACATCGAGGAGAAGTTCGCGCTCAATTTCCGCCATGGCGGTTGGGACGACCAACGTGCTGTTTCGGCGCTTAAACGGCTGGCGAAACTCTACGACGGCAAGATCGAATTGGCGTTTTTACGGGGATAGTTCAGGCCATGGCTGACGGTAAAGAACTCGCCGGGAAGGTTGCCATTGTCACCGGCGCCGGACGAAACATCGGACGCGCAATCGCGCTGTCGCTCGCACGAGCCGGCGCTTCGGTGATCGTGAACGTGCGATCGAACCGGGCCGAAGCCGATGGCGTCGTGCGGGAAATCGAAGCGGCTGGCAGCAAGGCGGTCGTGGTTCCTGGCGATATCGGCGATGAGAAGACAGCTGCCGCGCTCGCCGAGGCTGCGCTCAAGCACTTCGGCCGTATCGATATTCTGGTCAACAATGCCGCGCTCCGCCGCGAAAGACCTATCGCCGACATGAGCTACGCCGAATGGCGCGAGGTGATGAATGTTATCCTCGATGGCACCTTTCGCTGTGTGCATGCGTGTCTGCCGGCACTGAAGAAAAACGGCGGGAGTATCATTAACATCGGGGGAATGAGCGCTCACATCGGCTCAAAAGATCGCGCCCACGTGATAACCGCCAAGGCGGCGCTGGTCGGGTTTTCTCGCGCGCTCGCCCACGACCTTGCCAGCGACAAGATTACCGCCAATTGCGTGGTGCCCGGCGCGATCGATACGACGCGACCGGCCGCCGCGCAGCAGCCGGCACATCATCTGACTCATGGCACGATCACGGGAGAGCGGGGCAAGTCCGAGGACGTTGCGGCGATGGTGCGCTATTTGTGCGGGCCGGGTGGCCGGTACGTTACCGGACAGACCATTCACGTCTCTGGTGGCGCTTATCTCGGCTCATAACGCATGCCGCGCGCGGCAGGGTGGCCGCGTGTGTGCTTAAGTGCTAATCCATAACCCGATAACTGTTCCGGGTCACAAAGAGGTTCCTATGTATTCAGAGCTGGGTCTTTACATCGACGGCAAATGGCTCAACGGCGAAGGCCGCAAGGGCGAGGACGTAATCAATCCAGCGACCGGCAAGGCGCTTGCGCACCTGCCGCACGCGAGCAAATCCGATCTCGACGCCGCGCTTGCCGCCGCCGAAAAAGGCTTCGCGGCATGGAAAGCAACCCCCGCCTACGACCGTTCGAAGATTATGCGCAAGGCGGCCGATCTGCTGCGCGAACGCTTCGATCAGGTTTCAAAGGTGATGACCCAGGAACAAGGCAAGGTCTATGTCGAATCGCGGGCGGAAGTGCTGACCAGCGCCGACATCATCGACTGGTATGCGGAAGAAGGCCGTCGCACTTATGGCCGCGTCGTGCCCGGCCGCCAGAAGGGTGTGCGTCAACTCGTGTTGCAAGAGCCCGTCGGCGTCGTTGCGGCGTTCACGCCGTGGAATTTCCCGACACTGACGCCGGTACGGAAAATTGCCGGCGCGCTCGCGGCCGGCTGCTCGATCATCATCAAGGCTTCTGAAGAAACGCCTGGCGGCTGTGTCGAACTGGTGAAATGTTTCGCCGATGCAGGCCTCCCGGCAGGTGTGCTCAATCTCGTATTTGGAGTGCCGGCCGAAGTATCCGAGCACCTGATCCCGAAGAAATCGGTCAAGAAAATCTCCTTTACCGGCTCAGTGCCGGTCGGCAAGCATCTTGCCGCGCTTGCCGCCAAAGGCATGAAAAGGGCAACCATGGAACTTGGCGGCCATTCGCCGGTCGTGGTGTTCGAAGACGCCGACCCCGAGAAAACCGCCGATACCATCGCTGCATTCAAATATCGCAACGCCGGCCAGGTCTGTATTTCGCCGACGCGCTTCTACGTGCACGAAAATAACTACAAAAAGTTCGTCACCCGCTTCACCGAATATGCCAAGGGCCTGAAACTCGGCGACGGCATGGAGAAGGGCATTACCCTGGGCCCGCTCGCCAATCCGCGCCGGCTCGACGCCATGGAATCTTTCGTCAACGACGCCAAGGACCGCGGCGGCAAGGTGGCTACCGGGGGCTCGCGCCACGGCAACCAGGGCTTTTTCTTCCAACCGACCGTCATTACCGACGTGCCGGACGATTCCAAGATCATGACCGAGGAGCCGTTCGGTCCTCTCGCGCCGATCGTGCCATTCAAGACCTTTGACGAAGTGGTGGAACGCGCCAATTCGCTTCAGTTCGGCCTTGCGGCCTATGCCTTCACCACGTCGGACAAGAACGCGTCAGCAATCAGCGATGCGCTTCAGTCGGGCATGGTAGGTGTCAACAGCATCGCCATCTCGACGCCGGAGACGCCATTCGGCGGCATCAAAGAATCGGGCTACGGTTCTGAAGGCGGCATCGAAGGTCTGCAGGCTTACATGAACACGAAGTTCGTCTCGCAGGCGTAAGGCCTACTTCGCCATCCCCTTCCGGCACGCCTCCCACACCTTGGCGGGCGTCGCCGGCATATCCATGTGGTCGGCGGCGCCATTCGGGATCGCATTGGAAATCGCGTTCATCACGGCGGCAATTGCCGCCGTCGTTCCCGCTTCGCCGGTACCCTTGACGCCGAGCGGATTGCTTGTCGCCGGGACAGAATGCACCGCCTCGCGCAGTTCGGCTGGCATATCGTGGGCGCGCGGCATGCCGTAGTCCATGAATGAGCCGCTCACCAACTGACCGCTTCCGGAATCGTAGACTGCGTTTTCGGTCAACGCCTGCCCCAGCCCATTCGCAATCGAGCCCTGCAGCTGGCCTTCGACGATTCTGGCGTCGAGCATGACACCCGGATCGTCGACCGCGGTGTAGGTAACGAGATCGACCGCACCGGTATCGGGATCGATTTCCACCTCGGCGATATGGCAACCGTTCGGAAACGTCAGCGGCGTCTCGGTTTTTTCCTTCGCGTCGAGGCTTTCGCCAAGCTCCTTCGCGCGTTTTGCCGTTTCAAACAGCGAGATTTTGCGGTCGGTGCCAACCACTTCAAATTGCCCGTTGCGGTACTGGATGTCCGTCTCGGAGGCTTCCAGCAGTGCTGAAGCCACTTTTTTGCCCTTCGCCAGCACGGTACCCGCCGTGAGCACAATCGCACTGCCGGCGCACATCGCGGAGCGCGAGCCGACGGAGGCGAAGCCGCTCAGTCCCAGTGCGGTGTCACCGTGACGATGCTGGATTTTCGCAGCATCGATGCCGAGCTTGCTGGCGAGGAGATGGGGAAACACAGTGGCGTGCCCCTGGCCGGTCGATTGCACGTTGCAGCCAAGGATGAGTTGTTCGCCGCCGGGAAACGAAACCGACGCCTGTTCCATCGGCATGGCGCCGGCATGCTCCAGCATGCACGACACGCCTATGCCGCGCAGCTTTTTGCGTTTTGCCGATTCACGGCGGCGCTTGCCGAAATTGTCGAAGTCTGCGAGCTCCAGCGCCTTGTCCATGATTGCGGGAAAATCGCCGCTGTCATAGGTGTTGATCGGAGTCTTGAACGGTATTGCCGACGGCGGAATGAGGTTCTTCTTGCGCAACCTCACGGGATCGATGCCCGTCACACGTGCGGCCTCCTCAACCACGCGTTCGAGTGCGTAGTTCGCTTCGGGCCGTCCGGCCCCGCGGTAGGGACCGATCGGAATCGTGTTGCTGAAGTAGCAGGCGACGGAAACGTCGATTTTCGGGATCCGGTACATGCCGGGCAGGCAGCGCGCAAAATTATTGGTGTTAATGCCGACGCCGGCCGTGCTCACATAGGCGCCCTGGTTGCACAGGTGGCGCACGCGCAACGCCAGGAACTTCCCCTTTTCATCGATCGCGAGTTCAGCCTCGGTGATGGTGTCGCGTGCCTGCGTGTCGGTGACGAAGGCTTCCGCGCGCGTCGACTGCCAATGCACGGGCCGGCCAAGTTGGCGGGCCGCCACAAGGAGCGCCGGATATTCCGGGTATGGGGGCGTCTTCATCCCGAAGGCGCCGCCGACATCCTCGGTGATCACGCGCAGCTTCTCATTTGGTACGCCCATGACAGCGGCATTGAGCGCGCGCAGCGAGTCCGCGCTCTGCGAACAGGCGTAAAGCGTGTAGCTTTCGTTGGCCTTGTCATAGAGGCCGGTAGCGCCTCGCGTTTCCATCGAAGCAACCACCATGCGCTGGTTGGTCACACTTACCTTTGCCACATGCGGCGCCTTGGCAATAATGCCGGCGACCTCACGCTCGTTCTGCTCGTCGGGTATGGGGCCGGGCCAGTCGACGCAAAGATTTCCCGGCGCCTCCGGGTAAAGCTGCGTCCCACCCTCTTTCATGGCGTCGCGCAGGTCGATGACCGCCGGCAATTCCTCATACACAACGTGTACGAGTTCGGCGGCGTCTTGAGCCGCCGCGAGTGTTTCCGCGACTACCATCGCAACAGGGTCGCCGACATGCATCGCCCTCTCGCCCGTCAGTGCCGGGCGGAACGGCATGATCATCTTGGCGCCACCGCGGCCAGCCACCGGCGGATGTCGCGACACGCTGCCGACATTTGCTGCCTTCATGTCCGCGGCGGTGAATATAGCCAGCACCTTCTTCGCCTTGCGGGCCTCCTCCGTATTCACCGAAACAACACGGGCGTGAGCATGTGGTGACCGCACGAAGGCGGCGTAGGCGGTATTGGGCAAGCGTGGATCGTCCATAAAGCGGCCGGCGCCGCGGACAAGGGCATCATCCTCGACGCGCGGCGTATGTTTCGGTGAAGAGCTTGCCGTCATGACGGGATCCGATAAATGCCTGCGAGGCCTCTTTTATAGCGCAAAGGAAAGGCCGGGACAGGGGCTTGCGTCAACGCGCCAGCTGCGGCACTCAAGCGCTCCTTGCCCTGCGCGGGTGGTGTGTTTCGGGTGGTGAAATGAGCAAAGCGCGAACGATTGATACTCACACGCATGTTTTGACCGAAGAAACCGCCACGCTGCTGCGCAAGGAAGCTCCCAAGGTGCCCGTGACGATCACGCCGATCGACGCGGCATCGGCGACACTCGATGTCGGCGGTGTCGCCTATCGGCCCTATCCGCGCGGCGGCTTTGATATTGCGCACCGCTTGCGCGACATGGACGAAGCTGGCGTTGACGTTCATGTGCTCTCAGTCACGCCACAGACATATCTCTACAATCAAGAAGCCGCTCTTGGGACTGCTACCGCCGCGATCCAGAATGATCAGATCGCCAAACTGGTCAAAGAAAATCCACAACGGTTCATGGGGATCGCCACTCTCCCGATGCAGGCGCCGGAAAAGGCCGCCGACGAACTCAGGCGCGCGATGACCAAGCTCGGCCTGCGTGGCACCATGATTGCCTCCAATATCATGGGTAAAAATCTCGACGATCCGAGTTTCGAACCGCTATGGGCAACCGCCGCGGAACTTGGCGCCTTCGTGTTTGTGCACCCGAACAATGTCGCAGGCGCAGACCGAATGAAGTCTTATTATCTCAACAACTTGATCGGGAATCCGCTCGACACCACGATCGGTGCGGCGTGCCTGTATTTCGGTGGAGTGCTTGATCGTCATCCCAAGCTTACCATCGTGCTCGCCCATGGTGGCGGATTCACGCCATATCAGGCGGCGCGGTGGGAACACGGTTGGCGCGTGCGCCCCGAGCCAAAAAAGAATATTTCTAGCCAGCCGACGAATATCGCAAAGCGCTTTTATTACGATACGATCCTGCATTCGGCGCCAGTTCTGGAATTCATGGTCGGGCATGTCGGGGCCGATCGCGTCCTGCTTGGCAGCGATTATCCTTATGACATGGGCATGATGGATTGTGTGAAACACGTGCGGTCACTAAAGATTTCAGACGCCGACAAGGCGACAATTCTGGGGACACGTGCTGAAGCTTTGCTGTCGGGGAAATCATGAACGTTCAGGACGCCAAAGCCGCCCGCATCCCAATAGGGGCCGTTACGAGCCTGATCGTCGACGCGATGGTCAAGGCCGGCGTGTCGAAGGATGACGCCGGCAAAATCGCCGAACTCATGCTGGAGGCGGACCTGATCGGCGCCGATGCACATGGTGTATTCCGTTTGACGCAATATGTGCAGAGGCTGAAGCTCGGCTCGACCAATCCAAAACCCAGCATCACGGTCAACCGGACTGCGCCGGCCACCGCGCTCGTCGACGGCGATAACGGCATGGGACATCTGGTAGTGGCGCGTGCGGCGCAGACTGCCATTGAGCTTGCGCGCGAGTGCGGTGTTGCATGGGTCGGATGCCGCATGTCGGGCCATGCCGGGGCAGCCGGTGTCTATGCCGCGTTGCCGCTCAAGGTCGACATGGTGGGTCTCTATTCGGCGGTGGCCAATGCCAACCACATGCCGCTGGCCGGCGGTGCCGAGCCGCTGTTGGGGACCAATCCGCTGGCAATCGCGGTCCCTGCCGGAAAAGAAGCACCAGTGGTGCTCGACATCGCGACTTCTATTGTTTCATACGGCACGATCAAGAATCATCGTTTGCAAAACAAACCGTTGCAGGCCGACTGGATGATCGATCCAAAGACCGGTGAAGCGATTGTCGATCCGCACAAGAGTGCGGAAGCGCTCTTGCTGCCAATGGCCGGTTATAAGGGGGCGGGACTCGCGCTGATACTTGGCCTGCTTGCCGGCACTCTCAATGGTGCGCTGTTTGGTCGCGATTGCGTTGATTTCAACGCCGAGCCGGACAGAATTACCAACACAGGACAGTTTGTGGTCGCACTGGACCCGAGCCGATTTCAGCCGCTCGATCAATTCAAGGCGGAAGTCGACCGGCATATTCGCGAGCTGCGAAATACAAAAGCTTTGCCCGGTCAAAGTGTTCGGCTGCCAGGCGAGCAACGCGCACAGCGTCGCGCCGACCGGCTGCGCAACGGATTACCGCTTGCGCCAGAACTGCTTGCACAACTCGACAAACTTGCAAACGAATTGTCGATAAAGCGGCTGCGTGAGCGCGGCTAGGCCCGAACGTCACGGCATCACATAACTGCCTTATTTGTCGTGCTCAACGGAACAAATCGAATAAATCGCCGTTCAGTCTGCGGCCTTGCCCTCGATCAGTGCGAGGCCGTGGATGCGGCATTGGCGTAAATCTTTGTCGAATCAAATTGATGACGCTCATCGAAAAGAAAGAAAATATTGTCGCGTGGGTCAAAAGGACACTGACCCACCTTGGCTTGGTCGTCGCGTGCGGCACCGCGCTGTCCGCAATTCCGGTGCTGAGTGTCTCCAGCGAGAACACCTTCGACCGAATTCAGGCGGGCGAGTGGGTTACCGCTTCGATGTACTGGGAGGACAAGCTCGTTTCGACCGGGAAGAGTTTTAATCCAATCGGATGGCACGCGGCTCACAAAACATTGCCGATGGGCACCTTGATCCGCGTCTCAAATCCAAAAAATCACCGGTCGATCAACGTGACCATCAACGATCGAGGCCCGTTTGTCGCGAACCGCGATCTGGATCTCAGCCTTGGTGCCGGCACGCTGTTGGGGCTTCAGGGGCTAGGCACCGTCTATATGGAAGTTCTGTCGATTCCGCCGATCAAAAACATGCAACGGCCCGTGGTGGAAAGCCTTTTTGCGGTGAACGATGCCAACGCCAACTGCGTGGGTGTTTCTGCCTGTTAGGCTTCTTTTGCAGGGCCTGAAGTTGAGCGGCTTTTTGACACGCCTCCTGCGGGTGTCCATCGCGAATTGCCGTCAAAGCGGGCGCATTTATAGTTAACCCATCATTAACCTAAAAGGGTAAACAACATTTAACGATTACGGCCAATTTGTTAACTATTAGCGGTGTGAGGGGCGGGGCGGAAGATTGCGCTCGTTGCGGGCCTTGAGTGGTAGCTACTGCCTGCCGACGGCTCTGTAGCGCGACCGCAAAGTCCCGCCGCAACGCATCCTGTCCTGTCTCGGCTCGTTAGCCTGCGAAGGGTCAAGCGCGGGCAAACCGTGCTGTGTGGCATACGAGGGAGTAGCGCCCGTGACGGCAGGAATCTTGCTCAGCAGCCAAACGCGCGGTGATTGGGTCGAACTCAGCGCTGCCGGATCATGGACCGCCGAATATGCCGGTGCGATCGAGCCACAGGTGAACGCTGCCACGCGGGGCGTTACGGCACGCAGCATCGCGATCAACATTGCCCGTATTGATTATCTCGACACCTACGGCGCATGGCTCATCGAGCGCACGCTGCGGAGCTGGATAAGCCAAGGGCGAGAAGCTCGTCTCGTCGGATTGCGCGAAGATTATCGTGGCTTGTTCGAAAAAGTTCATGCTGGAACACAGGCGCTGCCGCCGCCGCCTCGCACGCCCAACAGCATCGTTGCAACGCTTGAAAGCGTGGGAAGAACAATGGCAACGGTCGGCGGCGATCTTGTGCTGCTGGCGCAAATGCTTGGTTCGCTGATCGTCGCGCTCAAGCGCGTGGCATTGCGGCCGACAAGTTTTCGCTTCACGTCGATGGTGCATCAGCTGGAGCGCGTTGGTTGGCGCGCGGTGCCAATCATCCTCCTGATCACCGTATTGATCGGCGCCATTCTCGCGCAGCAGGGCATTTTCCATTTTCGCAAGTTTGGGGCCGACATCTACGTCATCGATATGGTCGGCGTCTTGGTGTTGCGCGAAATCGGCGTGCTGATTGTTTGCATCATGGTCGCCGGCCGATCCGGGAGTTCCTACACCGCCGAACTCGGAGCGATGCGCATGCGCGAGGAGGTCGATGCCCTGCGCACGATGGGCTTTGATCCAATAGAAGTTCTCATTTTGCCGCGCATCCTGGCCCTGGTCATTGCGGTGCCGATCCTGACGTTCCTCGGATCCATGGCCGCGCTCTACGGCGGCGGCCTCGTGTCGTGGCTTTATGGGGGCATCCAGCCAGAAGTTTTTTTGGCGCGCCTCCGCGAGGCGGTTACGGGTACCACGTTCGAAGTAGGAATGATCAAGGCGCCTTTCATGGCGCTGGTGATCGGCGTCGTCGCCTGCGTGGAAGGATTACAGGTGCAAGGCAGTGCCGAATCGCTCGGCGAGAAAACAACCAATTCCGTGGTCAAATCCATCTTTCTGGTGATCGTGCTCGACGGCATTTTCGCCATGTTCTTTGCTTCGATCGGAATGTGACATGGCAAAGGATCCCGTCATTGAGGTGCGTGATCTGGTTGTCGAACTGAAAGACCACCGGATCCTCAATGGCGTTACGCTCGACGTTTATCGCGGAGAGATTCTGGGATTCGTCGGCGCTTCGGGCGCGGGCAAGTCGGTTCTCACGCGCACGATCCTTGGCCTGCTGCCGAAACTGGAAGGGCAAATCAATGTTTTCGGCGTCAATCTCGACGAGGCTGGCGAGATGCAACGGCAGGAGATCGAGCGGCGCTGGGGAATCCTGTTCCAGCAAGGCGCGCTGTTTTCTTCGCTGACGGTTGGCGAAAATGTCGAATTTCCCATCCGAGAGTATCTTGATGTTTCGGACCGTCTGATGACCGAAATAGCGATAACAAAGCTTGAAATGGTCGGGTTGAAGCCGGACGTATACCGAAAGTTCCCCTCCGAACTTTCCGGCGGCATGATCAAGCGCGTCGCTCTTGCCCGGGCGCTGGCGCTCGATCCGGAAATTCTTTTCCTGGACGAGCCGACATCGGGGCTCGACCCGATCAGTGCCGGCGATTTCGATCAGCTAATCCTGACGTTACAGCAGGTTTCGTCGATGGCGGTATTTATGGTAACCCATGACCTCGACAGCTTGCATACGATCTGCGACCGGATTGCCGTTCTCGGCGACGGAAAAATCATTGAAGCCGGCACCATGGATACGATGCTGGCATCGCAGCATCCATGGCTGAAGGCTTACTTCCATGGCGTGCGCGCTAGGGCAGGCCTGCAAGCCGCGGCTCGGAAATAACGGAGTGGAGTGATGGAGAGAAAAGCGCATTACGCACTGATCGGATTGTTCACGTTCGCCGTGGTCGCGGGCGCCTTTGGCTTTATCTTCTGGCTGCATCACTCGTCCGGCAAGAAACAGGCCGTCGCGTATCGCGTGATCTTTGACAGTTCGGTGTCGGGATTGCAGGTGGGCGGCAACGTTCTGTTCAACGGCATCCGCGTCGGGGAGGTTACCAATCTGCGACTCGATCCGGATAAGCCATCGCAAGTTATCGCGTTGCTGGCGGTCAACAAGGCAACGCCGATCCGTTCCGACACGCGCGTGGGCCTTGAATTTGCAGGCTTGACGGGCGTTGCCTCGGTGTCGCTCAAAGGCGTCTCGCCGACCACGCCGCTGATCGAGCGGGAAGAGGGGGAACCACCCACCTTGAAGGCCGATCCAAGCGCCAGTCAGGACATGATGCAGGCCGCACGTGAGGTGCTCAACAAGGCGGAAGAGGTCATTGCCGCCAACCAGGAAGCGCTGCATCAGGCGATTGCGGATATTGCCACGTTTAGCGCTTCGCTCGCGCGCAATAGCGATAATGTCGACACGATCATGAATACCACCCGCGAAGCGATGAGCAATGCGAAGGAAGCGACTGCTTCAGCGCGGACCCTTATCGACAATCTGGACAAGCGCACGGATGAGATCACGATCGGCGTCAACAGGATGACCGCTACCGCGACACGGCAAATCGATATCGCTGGCAAGGCAATCACGGATCTCGCCCACAATCCGCAACGCTTCCTGTTCGGAGGCAGCAGTGCCACGGCCACGACGCCGGCGCCGACGCCAACGCCGACCCGTACAACGCCTGCGCCAACGCGCAGGCAACCGCAGCAATAGTCCGGTCAAGCGGCAGCGCGGACTTCGTCGGGATCGAGCGGAAGTTTCACGGGTTGTTTACGCTTGGCCGACAGATCGAGCGCTTTGGTTAGCATCAGATTTCGGTGTGCCTCTTCCACTGTTGCGGCCGCCGTTGGCAGGCCAAGCGCAACGCGATTGAGCCACGAGTCGGTCTCTTCCGCCATCGGGCCGCGGAGCTCACCGAGCGCCATGTCGCCGGGCGGGTAGCTACCCATGAAATCGACAAGCCGTGTCGCGTCCGGATTGTAGCCCTCCGACTGCGGTTTCGAGACCGCAAGTACGATGTCGCGGTGCGTGTCGTCGATCGTAAGCACGCCGGTGGTCCCGACAATGCCGACCTCCAGCGAATACACCGCGGCCGGCCAGGTTACCGGCAGCGCCCAGGACATGTTGAGATGATAAATGGTGCCGTCGGAGAAATTGATCATGCCGGCGGTGCCGTCGATGCCTTTGTATGCCGGGCCCAGCACCTTGTCGACCGAACGCGCGTAACATTCGACCGCCGTCTTGCCCTCGAGACACCACATGCAAATGTCGAGCGCGTGGGTGCCGGAAATGACCATGGGTGAGATGGTCGCGGGATCGTCGGTGCGCTTGTAATTGTCGATCGCCACCAGGCGATTCATGAAGGCCCGCGAGGTCACCATCGTTACATCGCCCAACGCGCCGGTGCGGCATTTTTCTTTCGCAGCGAGCCAGCGCCGGCGGAATCGCTGCGTGTAACCGACAACGGCATCCAGTTTCGCCGCCTTGATGGCCTTCAGCACGCGCTCCGATTCTGCAAGATTGGTGGCGAGCGGCTTCTCGATCAGCATTGGCACGCCGCGCTCGACGGCGGCCATGATCGGATCGACGTGCAGATGTTCGTCGGTGCAGATAATGGCGGCGGTCACCTCCGGCCGCTTCAGCAATTCGACATGACTTTGCGTCACAAAGTCTGCATCAATCTTCGGACCGACTTCGCCGGCGCGGTTCGGATTTTTTTCGGCGAGGCCGATCCACTGGACCGCTGGATGCCGCGCGGCCACCTCGCCGCGAAACAATCCGACGCGGCCGCCTCCGATGATCGCCAGGCCAACTCCCTTGGCGGACTTCCTCATTGGTTCACCCCCGCGCGGATTTTCTGCTTGAACTCGGCAATGGCCGAAATCGTTTCGTTTGTCAGCGGCAGATCGACCGGCTCATTGCGATCAGCCGACAGGTCGGCGGCGCTGTATGTTTCCATCACGCGTCGCGCGCTCTCCGGTGTGACCATAACGGGCGTGTCGCGGATGCAGGCTTCCAGAAAGTGAATCGTTTCCGGCCCCATGCCGCCGGCGAAGACATTATCGACCCACTCGCCCGGCATGGTCGACATCGGAAACACCTGACCATCTTTTTGCGTGTTGAGCCAGTTGTCGCGCTGGGTATCGTCAAGAAACAGCGAGCCCTCGGTGCCGGTGATTTCGATCCAGGTTGCGCAGTAATTGGGATAACTTGGCGGCAGATTCCAGCCGCCGCCAATCATGACCGCGACACCGTTGTCCATGGTTACGGTGGTGAACATCACATCGTGAGAGCCATTGATGGGCTCCATATAACCGTATGCGCCCTGCGAATAAACGCGGACCGGCTTGGCCGGCTCCAGAAGCCAGAGCACAAAATCAAGGTCATGAGTGGATTCCATCACGACAGGAGAGAGGCGAACGCGGCTCGCGATTTTTTTCCCCAGGCTGCGCGAAAGATGCCGGCTCACCAGGACTGACACGACCTTGCCAAGAGTGCCGTCAACGATCTTCTTTTTGGCGTATGCAATTTTCGGGTTGAAGCGTTGCGAATAGCCGATGGTGAATTTCAGGTTATTGCGCTTGGCAAGCTGGATAAGCTCGTCGGCTTCCCATAGTTCGAGCGCGATCGGCTTTTCCAGCATTACATTCTTGCCGGACTTCAAGCAGTCACGGCAGATCGGATAGTGGTTCGACTCAGGGGTGGTCGAAATGTAGACGACGGAGATATTCGGATTCTTGATGATATCGTTGTAATCGAGCGTCGCAGTGGCAGGCTTGTAGAGCGCCTTTACTTCGGCCAGCCGGTCCGGGCGGATTTCGCACAGGTGCAATTTGTCCACCAAAGCTGTTCGCGCGAGCGTTTCCGCGCGCGTGCCTCCGACCCACCCGACACCGATCACCGCAGCTTCAACTGTTTTCACCAGACTTCTTCCTTCCGTTTCTTATGATGTGGCGCGGCCGGCCGGCCGCGCGCGGCAGACTAGCCCACGCGTGTAACGACCGGAAGGGCGTGATGTCTCAGCGCGCAAAAGCAGCTTGATCGACACCGAAAACCTGCGCAGCGAATTGCGGATAGACCTCCGCCACTTGCGGCGCGACGATCTCGCGCATGAGCTTGAGCGTTTCGGAGGAGGGGGCCGGTGTTTGTGGCACAGTGACCGGCTTCGCGAAATCGAATCCGGTGTTTTCGGCGACCTCGTCGATCGTATGGCCCGGATGTACGCTGGTCAGGGCAAAGCGGCCATCGACGAAGCTGAACAGACAACGGTTGGTCACCAAGGCGACCGGGCCGCCCGAACGATAGATGTTGGCCTTGCTCGTGCCGGGCGCGCTGACGAAATCGACCTTGGGCACGAGCGTTCGGCGTGAATGTTCGGTACGGAAAAGGATCACCTTTGGCACCACATAATAGAGATAGGCGGAGCCAAACGAGCCTGGAAACCGGACGTTCGGATGCCGGTAGTCGCCGGTGCTCACAAGATTGACGTTACCTTGCCCATCGATTTGCCCACCGGAGAGAAAAAATACGTCAATGCGGCCTTGGCCGGCGCAATCGAACAGTTCGCGCGCCCCATCGGTGAAGAAATTGTGCTTGCGGCTTTGCAGCAGCGAAACATAAGGCCGCCCGTGACCGCGTTCGCGCGCCAGCAGTGCCGCGGTCGCCGGGATCGGCGAAGCGTTGCCGACTGCCACGTGGCGCACGCTGCCGATCAGGCGTGCAATGACGTCGGCAAGGAGTTCTTCGTCACGAAAATTTCGCTCACGCGGCGCGGCGTTCATGGACGTACCGTTCGAGATAATCGGCGAAGCCTTCTGTCGTTGCCGCCAAGCGGGCGTATTCGGCAAGATGATCCGGATCGGCAGAATAAAAGTCCGGCAATCCCAGGGGCCAAGCGCCCCGTTCAGCAAGGGCGACGCTCTCGACGTAGAAACCCGGCAGCGTGCCGGCGGCAAGCGTCGGATCGTCAAGCAGATTGCCCTCGTGGATTTTTTCCACCGTTGCGACGGTTCTGCCTGCGGCGTGCGCCATGGTTGCCAGTTCGCGCTGCCGCCCGATCCAGACATTGCCGAAGCGATCCGCCATCGGCGCGTGGATCAGCGCCACATCCGGTTTGATCGCTGGCAGCAGTACGATCGGATCGTCTTCGGCGAACGGGCTGTCGATGATTTTCCAATCGTCGCGATATTTCAGCACATCCGAACCGATGAGTCCGCGCAAAGGCATAAACGGCACGCCCTTTTCGGACGCCTGTAACGCCGCATGCAGCGCCGGACAGGTGGCGTCTTTCATTTTTATCGCGCCCGATGTGATTGCGGCGGTGAATCGTGGCGCCGGACCGAATTCGCCAAGACTGACGGCGCTTGTTTCTAGAATCGCGACGGAGTTGGTGCCGATCAGAAGGTCAGCTTGCAGGCTCGATGTCGGCAGCGCGACGAGATGCAACTGCCTTACGCCGCGTCTTATGAGTGCGCGGGTCGCCGCCATCGGCACTCCGGAGACTTCGCGCGGAACCACCAACATGCAGCCGTCGGCAATCGGCGCGATGGCATCGTCTATTGATTTCGCCAGCTGAAACATTGTGGTCCGCACGGTACGCGATGTTGCGCCGTCGTCACTTTTCCCATTGTTGCCCTTGCAACGTCCACTGGATTTTGCGACTTGGGGTGGATGCCAGCGACCCTGCAAGAGAAATTGCGCGCCAGCCGCTTTGTTATTACTGCCGAAGTGACGCCGCCGGTGTCAGTGGAGCGCGCCGAACTTTTGGCAAAAGCGCGGCCGCTGAAGGGCCTTGCCGATGCCGTCAACATAACCGACGGCGCCGGTGCGCGGCCCCATCTGGGCGCTGTCACCGCCGCTGCGATTCTGGTGGAACAGGGCATCGAGCCAATTCTTCAGCTCACCTGCCGAGATCGGAATCGTATCGCCCTGCAAAGCGATTTATTGAGCGCTGCGGCCTCGGGCGTGCGCAACCTTCTGATGTTGCGCGGCGACGATCCGAGCGCGGGCGATCAGCCGGATGCCGTGCCGGTTTTTGATCTCGATCCGCGCTCGCTGCTGGAGACCGCGCGGCTGCTGCGCGATACCGGAGAACTTCCCACCGGCCGCAAGGTTACAGGTCGCGCCGATTTCTTTCTCGGCAGTGCCGACAATCCGATCGATCCGGCTCCGGGTTGGCGCCCTACCGGTCTGTTGGCCAAGCTCGATGCCGGCGCGCAATTCGTACAGACCCAATTTTGCATGGACGTCGGGCTTGTGCGCCGCTATATGGCGCGGCTCGCCGAGCATGGCGTAACCGATAAGCTGTCGGTCCTGATCGGCATTGTGCCGCTGCGCTCAGCGAAGTCGGCGCGCTGGATCAAGGAAAAGCTTTTCGGCGCCGTCATTCCCGATGCGCTTGTCAACCGCATGGAGCGCGCGAAGGATCCGGCAGCGGAAGGCCGCCTGGCTTGCATTGAAATGGTGCGCGAATTGGCAAACGTGCCGCATGTTTCCGGCGTCCACATCATGGCGCCGGGAAACGATGCCGCAGTGCCTGATATCATCAAGGCGGCGCGAGACAGTATCTCCCGTCTCGCGCCTGCCTGATCTTCAGCTCAGCGCCGATTTGACGCGATCCGGCGAGAACGGCACGCGGCGGATACGCACGCCGGTTGCATCGAAGATAGCATTGGCAATCGCCGCCGCTACCGGTCGGATTGACGGTTCGCCGGCGCCGGTTGGCGCAATGTCCGGATAATTGATCAGCGCCACGTTGACCTCGCCCGGCGTCTCAGTGATGTCGAGGATCGGGTAGGTCAGCCAGTCCACGCTGGTCACCGATTTGCGGTCAAAGGTGACTTCCTCCCACAGCGTGCGGCTTACACCCTGGACGATGTTGCCTTCGATGCATTTCACCAGCCCGTCCGGATTGATGATCTGTCCGCAATCGTGCGCTACGGTAAATTTGCGCGCGAAGATCTTGCCGGTCGAGCGGTCGATATCCACTTCGGCGACGATCGCGACACGCGTGCCGTTGCGTTGCGAATACGCGATGCCGCGGCCCGAAACCTTGTTTCCGCTCTGGTCGCGCCGTGGCGACGGCCGCGACTGCCAGCCAGATTTTTCGGCGACCGTTTTAAGCAGAGCGACATCGCGCGGCTCCTTGACGTGACGCAGCCGGAATTCGATCGGATCGACATTCAAGGCGGCCGCCACCTCGTCAATGAACGACTCGCTCGCGAAGTGGATCTGCGGTCCAACCGGATCGCGCAAATGCGATGTGCGCAAGGGCGACGAACGTTCGAGCAAGGGCGGGATAGTTTCCCATCCGGCGCGCTTGTTGTCGAAGGCATAGGACTCAGCCGGGATACCGAAGCCATCGCCTGATTTGAGGTCGCCGCCTCGCGTCTGTCCGGCCAGCGTGTCGAACGGCTTGCTGCCGTTCGTATCGACATCGACACGCGAAAACGCCTTGCTCATGAACTCGTAGGCGGTGACTTTGCCGGACGCATCGATCGCCGCCCGCACCTTATGCACCGAGGCCGGGCCTTTCGGGTCCCAGCCGGTGCCCTGGTCGCGCATATATTGCACGCGCACCGGCTTTCCGACGGCTCTCGCGAGCACGGCGGCGTCCATCGCGCAATCGTCGGCGTCATTGCGGCCATAGGAGCCTGGTCCGGTCTTCCAGATCACGTGAACGCTTTCCAGCGGCACGCCGAGCGTCGACGCTATGCCCTGTTGCACGAAGTGCGATTTCTGCGTGCCCGACCAGCAGGTGACCCGGCCGTCCTTGATTTCGACCAATGCGCAGGCCGGGCCCATGCTGGCGTGCGATTGGAACGGCCATTCATATTCGGCCTCGATCACTTTCGCGGCGTTTTTGAACGCTTCGTCAACATTGCCGTTCTCTTTTTCAATGTTGCGTTTGCGTACGCTGGCTTTGCGGATGTGGTCGTAAAGTGACGTTTGTTCAGGGAAGGGCGCGTCAACCTGAGACCATTCGATCTTCAGTTTCTCCATGGCCTGAATGGCATCCCATTCCTTATCGGCCACTACACCGATGAAGCCATTTTCCCAGACCACCCTTGCCCCGGGGATACCCTTGATCGAATTTTCGTCAACCTTTGTCGGCACGGCTCCGGCGACCGACGGGCGGATCATGCGCCCATGCACCATGCCGTCAACTTTGATGTCGGTGACGAAGTCTTCCTGAGCGAAAACCTTCGGCGCCACATCTTCACGTTTGATCGGCTGACCGACGATCTTGTGTTCGCTCGGCTTCTTCGGCTGCGCCTTGCCAGGCGCGTAGAGGGTGTTGCCGTATGCCTTGTTCCAGTCGAGCTGGACGTTGAAATATTTCCCGCCGAGCAGCTGCGCATAGGACACCTGCTTCGATTTGTCGTCGGAGGAACTGACGACGCCGGCATTGACGACGAGCCTGTCCGCCGGCACGGCCAATTGACCCGCCGCCATCTCGACCAGCACGCGACGCGCTTCCGCTGCCGCCATGCGCATCTGCTTGCCGCCATTCTGGATGCCGGTGGAGCCGGAGGCGCCGCCCTGGTTCACCGAGGTGGCGGTATCGCCCATGTAAACCTTGACGCTCTTGAAAGGAACGTCGAGTTCCTCGGCAACGATCTGTGCGATGGCGACATGCAGGCCGTGGCCCATGTCCATCTTGCCGAAGAAGGCCGACACGCTGCCGTCGGCATTTACGGCGATGTAGGATGAGAGCTGGTCCGGCGTGAGCGGTGGCTTTGCGCCCTGCGCGAGCGCCTGTTGGAGCGACAACACTGTGTCGAACGACACGGCCGCGCCAATCGAAACCACAAGGGCGCCACTGCCGAGCAACACCGAGCGGCGGGTGAATGCGGAGGTCTGTTCAAATTTTGTCATGACACCCTCCCTCAACCCATCATCTCGGCGGCACGCTTGACCGCCTTCAGAATGCTAATGTGTGTGCCGCAGCGGCACTTGAGGCCGGAGAGAGCATCCTTGATTTCGGCTTCGGTTGGTTTTTTCTTGTCGCGCAAAAAAGCGGCGGCGGTCATCAGCCAGCCATTGATGCAGTAGCCGCATTGCGGCACCTGCTCCTCAATGTACGCGGTCTGAAGTGGGTGCGGCTTCTCGGGCGTGCCGAGACCGGCAAGTGTCGTGATCTTGGCTTCACCGACAGCCGAGATTGCCGTGATGCAAGAGCGCGTCGGCTGGCCGTCGAGATGCACCGTGCAAGCGCCGCATTGCGCCAGGCCGCAGCCGAAATGGGGGTTGTTGAGCCCGAGATCGTCGCGCAGCGCATATAGCAACGGCATGTCCGGATCGGCGTTGATAGTATGGGACTTGCCGTTGACGGAAAGGGTAAAGCGTTGGGTCATAGCGTTCAGCTCCCTGAACTAATTATAGAGGCCGGCGGCTTACGGCCGACGGCCCATCACGGATGCGTCTGTGCCGACGCTTGCGGACCGCAGGCTAGTCCCGCAAACTGACCTTGGGAACGCCCACGGCGATAAAATTGATGCTAAGTTCACGGGAATAAGGGCCCGGTCAGAGGCCTTACGGAACTGCAGGGAGGAACTTCGCCATGCGCACCGCTGAGCCCATGAAGGTCGCTATTGGCATAATTGTTGTCGCGGCGATTTTTGCTGCCTTTCTCGCCCCCGCCGGGGCGCAGGAAAAGGTCTGGAAGCATGGACTGATCAACGCCAAATCCGATGCCGGCATTTTCTTGATGGTTTCGACGCGCGATTTTGCCAGGAAACAAGGCCTCAAGATCGAAATTTCCCAGTTCAAGGACGATCAGCTCGCGCTCAAGGCGCTTATCGCCGGCGAACTCGACAGCTTTGAAGGCGGACCACAGGGCATGTTCGCCGCCAACTCCAAGGGAGGCGACGTCAAACTGCTCGGCTGCCATTGGGTGGTGGTGCCACACGGCATTTTTGCCACCGACAAGATTGCCAAGGTGGAGGACCTCAAGGGCAAGCAGATCGCGGTCTCGGCGCCGAACTCCATGCCCGACATGCTGGCGCGCTCGGCGCTGGAAAAATTCGGCATCTCCGATACGGAGGTCAAGCTGGCCGCCATTGGCAGCGATAACGACCGTTACCAGGCCCTGATCGGCGGCGTTGTCGATGCAGCAGTGGTCTCGAATGAATATCAGCCGGTCGTGCCAAAGAATCTTCACCTGTTGGTCGCCGGCCGCGACGCGGTGCCGAATTTCCTGCGTGTGTGTATGGTGTCGACCGCGAAAAAATTGGCCGAGCGAGGTGACGACGCGGTGAAATTTCTTGCAGCTGAAATGAGCGCGTTGCGTTTTGCGCTTTCACACAGGGACGAGACAATCGCCCTGACACGCGAGCTCGTCCACGCAAAACCGGACGATCCACGTCCCGCTTTCGTGTATGACGATGCCGTTCAGCATCATGCCGTTGATCCGACACTGCCGTTGCCGGCAGATAAGATCCAATGGATTCAGGAGCAGATGGTGAAAGCGGGCAGGCTGAAGGCGCCGCTCGACCTGAAGACCGTTACCGCGCCGGAGTTTCGCGAAAAAGCGCTCCAGGTTGTCGGTCACTGAACACGAGCTACAGCTTGGAGAATTGAATGGGTGAGGTGACTTTCCTCGATGTGTCCAAGCGTTTCACCTTGCGCGTGGAGGGCGAGCTTCACCATGTGCAGGCCCTCGACCGCGTGAGCTTCAGCGTGCACGACGGTGAGATCGTGGCGCTGCTTGGTCCGTCGGGCTGCGGCAAGACCACGGCCCTGCGGGTAGCCATGGGGCTCGATCCGTCGACTTCCGGACACGTCACCGTCGATGGACGCGAGGTTCGCGGCTGCGGCTACGACCGCGGCATGGTATTTCAGCACGCCGAACTGCTGCCCTGGCTATCCGCTTTGCAGAACGTAATGTTCGGGCTCGAAATGAAAGGCATGCGCGGAACGGCCTTGCGCGAGACGGCCGAGGAATACCTCAACTTGGTGGGCCTGAAAGATTCGCAAAATCGCCGTCCGCACCAGCTGTCGGGCGGCATGAAGCAGCGCGTCGGCATCGCACGTGCTCTCGCCATCGATCCGAAAGTCCTGCTGATGGATGAGCCATTCGGCGCGCTCGATGCGCAGACGCGGGAATTGATGCAGGCCGAGTTGCTGGATATCCACGCCCGCACCAAGAAGACCATTCTTTTCGTAACGCACGATCTCGACGAAGCCGTGCTGATTTCCGACCGCATCGTGATCATGCGGGAAGGGCGCGTCGCAGAAATCATGACGGTGCCGGTCAAGCGCCCGCGCGATCTTGAGAAAATGCGTGGCACCGTGGAATTCGCCGAGACCCGCTACAAGGTCTGGCGTGCGCTTCACGACGGCACCGCGGTGCATTGATGGTCGACGTCGTAAACCGACAGCAAAAGACCGATGCCGCCTCTGAAACGGACGCGGTTGAACGGAAGCCGCTGCCCCGTTGGGTGATTACGCTCGGGTCAGTTGTAACCATGCTCATCCTTTGGGAAATATTCGGCCGCCGCGTCAACCCCGTGTTCGGCTCCTACCCGTCGGCGATAGCGGTTGCGTTTTGGGAACTGGCGGTCGGCGGGCAATTGTGGTCGGCACTTTTTGAATCCCTGCGGCCGTTCTTTCTCGGCTATGCGCTGGCGATTCTGATCGGCGTGCCGCTTGGCCTGCTGATTGGCGGCTTCCGCGTGGCCGAGGCCGCGCTCGGAATTTACGTCACCGCCGGCTACGCCATGCCGCTGGTGGCATTGGTACCGCTGCTGATCCTGTGGCTCGGGCTTGGATTCGCGGTCAAGGTCTCGGTTGTATTCCTTATGGCGCTGTTCCCGATCTGCATCAATACATGGCTCGGCGTCGTTGCCGTCCCGAAGACTTTGATCGAAGTTGGGAAATCCTTCGTGGCCCCGGATCTGGTGATCCTGCGCCGTATCGTGCTGCCCGCGACGTTGCCCTACATCATGGCCGGCGCACGTCTGGCCGTCGGGCGCGCCGTCGTGGCGATGGTGATCGCGGAATTCTTCACAACCATTTCCGGCCTCGGCGCCGTCATTATCAATTCCGCCAACAATTTTGACACCGCCACCATGTTCGTCCCGATCATTATACTGATGCTGATGGCCGTTGGTCTTAATTGGCTGATCGGCTGGGTCGAGCGCACCGTCGCGCCCTGGCAGGCGGAAATCGCAGGGCGCGACCGCGAATAAATCAGACGAGTGCCTCGATTGCGGCGATCAGGTCGCGCACCTGACGCTCCGAGATGTTCCGTGTGATGAAAACCACGCGGCTTTGCCGGTTCTCATCCGGCCATTCTTCCAGTTCGACCGGTGGATGGGCGAGGTGCTGCACGAACTGCACAACGACAGGTCCCTTGCAGTTTTCCACGTCGAGAAAGCCCTTGACGCGCAGCAGATCCGCTCCGCGCAATTGCATTAGCGTGTCCATCGCGCGCGCGAATACGGCCCATCGCATTGGTCTCTCGCTGGTGAGCACGAAGCTGCTGATGTTGTCGCCGTGTGCGGCCTCGGCCACAAACGCGTTGCGTTGATCCTGTGCCGGCGCGGTCAATCGCGTGGGATCGACTTCGCCATTGACGGCTTCGTGGAGTTCGGCGCCCCGATTGAGCGCGCGCAGTTGTCGGGCAAGCGCATCACTCGCGCCTTCACCGGCAATGTCTGTTTTGGTGATGATGAGGCGATCGGCGAGTATCGCCTGCTTTCGCGCTTCTGCGGACCATTGCAGCGTGTCGCTGCCGGTGATGGCGTCAATCACGGTCACGATCGCCTCCACGTGGAATGCGCTTCCGAGGGCACGGTCGGTGGCGAAAGTTTGCAGGATGGGACTTGGATCGGCCAACCCGCTGGTCTCGATCACGACGCGGCGGAAATCCGGCAGCTCTCCACGCTCGCGTTCGACCACCATCCGGCGTAGCGCCTGCTGCAGATCGGTGCGGGTAATGCAGCAGAGGCAGCCGTTACCGAGCAGCACGGTTTCATCGGCGCTGGATCGCACCAATGCATCGTCGATGCCAATCGCACCGAATTCGTTGACGACGACAGCGCTGCCTTGTCCCTCCGGTGTCGCCAAAAAGCGTTTGAGCAGTGTGGTCTTTCCGGCGCCGAGAAAGCCGGTAATGACAGTGACCGGCACACGCGGGCCGCGTTCGCGCTTGAGCCTGCGCCCGAAGCGTCCGGCAGCTGGTGAGGGAAAGAGTTCGTTCAGAAATCCATCTCCAGCGTGTAGAGCCCGCCGGTGTGGCGGTCGACGGTGTACACAATCTGCCGCTCGTCCACGAACACGTCGTTGAGTTGCACCGCGCCGGCCGGCGTACCTTTCGGCGGCGGTGGGACGAAAGTCCCAACCTCTTTCGGCTGATACGGATTGGAAATATCGTAGGCGCGCAGGCCGCCATTGAAGAAAGTGCCAAGCACGATCTGGTCCGACTGCCAGGAGGTCGGCACCGCTGCGTTTTCGTGGATGTTGTGCGCGCCAAAACGGCCGCCGCGATCCTTGTAGGCATCGACCGGCGGCATCGGGCATGTCGAGATTGGCACCAGGTTCTTCTCGTCGCGCGCGTCCAAAACCCAGATCAGCTTTGGCCAGTCTTTGCCGGCATTTTCGGTCGCTTCATCCGTCACGAGCATGAGTCCGCGGTCGAACAGCGGGACCGCCGTATGCATGAAGCCCGTGTAGGGCGGCGAATTGGTCCAATGCGAGATTACCTTCGGATTGGCCTTGTCCTTGATGTCCATCACGAACATGCCACCGTCGATGTAGCAGAGATAAAGCCGGTCCGGCCGTTGCGGATAGACGTTGGTGTTGTGCGCACGATAGCCCTTGTCGAGGGAATGGCGCGGCGGCGGCGCGACATTGTCCGTGGCCGAAGTCCCCGGCATCCACCAGCGGCCGACCTCGACCGGTTTTGCCGGGTTGCGCACGTCGATGCAGCGGTAGAATTGATCGTCGTTTCGATGGCTCGGCTTGAAATCGGGACTGCCTGAGGCCATGTGCACATATTCGCCGTCGCAGAACCAAAGCTGATGCACGCCGCGCGAAGTGGCGCCCGAGCAATCGAAGAACGATATCGAGCGCGGCTTTTCAGGCACCGACACGTCGAACAGTTCGAGGCCGGCCGGCTGCTGGTTGACCTTTTGCGTCTGGTAGGCGACCGCCATGATATCGCCGGAGAGCTCCAGCGAGTTCGAGCGCATATAGGGTTGGGGAAGGTCGGTTTGGACGACGACTTTCGGTTGGCGTGGATCGGAAACGTCGACGGCAGTGAAATTCTTCGGCGCGCTTTCATGCGCCAGCCAGATAATTCGCCGGCCGTCTTTGGCGATTTGTACCGACATGCCTTCGCCCATGCCACCGAAGCCGCCGAGATCGTTTTGCGCGAGCAACTTGAAATTCCAGGTAACGGGTTCACCGCTTTTGTTGAGCGGATTGGTGGCAGCGGACATGCACAGCTCCGGTGTTGGTCAGTTCTTGCACAAAGACCGGCGCGGGGTGCGCCGGCCTCGAATGTCGTAGCGCAACGCGGCTCAGGCGCCTGCCTGCTTGAGGAACTCCGTGCGTAGCACTTTGTCCCAGTCGGGGATCGCCTTGATCTTGTTTTCCTTGAGCAGAACTTCGGCCTGCGCCTGCATATACGGCTTGAGGTCGCTCGGCCAGCCGGGCTGAACCTCGACGCGCGCGAGCGCCTTGGCGAAGGTATCCTTCGACATCGTGTAACCCTTCGACGTGTAGAAGCCGTAGATCACATCGGCGACTTTGTCCGGCTTTGTCTTGAAGTCCTTGGCGACTTCGAGCCAGGCCTTGAGGTAAGCAACCACGGTCTGCGGGCTCTTCTCGACGAACTCGGGTGTTGCCGCCATGAACACCGGCAGCTTGTCGAAACTGTCGAACTCGGAGATCGTCACGGCAAGACCGTCGGCCTCCGCGATCGCGTTGTAGGGTTCGACGTTGCACATGGCGTCCACGGTCTTGGCGGCCAGGGCGGCCACCATGTCGTCGACATTCATGCGAACTTCCTGGTAGTCGCCCTTTTTCAGGCCCGCCTTGGTTGCGACCTGGTCGACAAAAATATTGCCGGTCGACGAGCCGGTCTGGTTGGCGACCTTCATTCCTTTCAGCTGCTCGACCTTGGTGATGCCGAGATCTTTGCGCGCCATCACGCGTGCGGTCTTGCCGACATATTCGATCATGGCAATGGCGATCATGCCGCCTTTGTCATGGCCCAGTGCCAGAGATGGCCCCGCATAGGTGCCCATGTCGACTTGGCGTGCCACCATCTGCTGCATGGTCAGGTTGCCCGACGGCACCGCGAATTCCTCGAATTTGACGCCGTTCTTTTCGAGCAGGCCGGAGCGCAGGAGATAATAGGTCGGCATTCCCCACATGTTGGTTTGGTAACCCTGCCGCACTGTTTCCAGTGCCAATGCGGGACGTATTCCCATTCCGGCCGCAAGCGCGCCAGCTCCCGCGACCGCCAAATAGTGACGGCGCGTTATTCCGCCTTTTTGAGCCATTTGTTCCTCCCTTATGCGTTTGTCTTGCCGTTCGCTTTCGCCGGCTCATTCGCGCCGGTCTCGTGGCCGAGATGGTGTAGCAATTCTTTTTGACATTCGACGAATTCCACGCTCAGCGGATCGCGTGGCCGGGGCAGGTCGATCCTCATCTCGGCTTTCACCGTGCCCGGATGGGGTGACATGACGATAACGCGATCCGCCAGGTAGACAGCTTCTGCGACGTTGTGTGTCACGTAGATTACCGTCTTGCGAGTTTCCCGCCATACATCCGCGAGCAGCCGCTGCATATCATCCCGCGTGAGCGCGTCGAGCGCCGCAAACGGCTCGTCCATTAAAAGCACCGAGGGATTGTACGCCAGCGCACGGGCAATGGCGACCCGCTGCTGCATGCCGCCGGACAGATGGTGCGGATACGAGCCGGTGAACTTCTCGAGCTTGACCAGGCGCAACTGCTCGCGGGCGATCTTTTCACGCTCCTGTTTGGGCACGCCTTTCATTTCCAGGCCGAACGAGACATTCCCGAGCGCGGTGCGCCATGGGAAAAGCTGGGCAAAATCCTGGAACACCACGCCGCGGTCCATGCCGCGGCCGGTCACCGGTTTGCCGCCGATGCGGATCTCGCCCGACACCGGTGTCAGGAAACCGGCGATGATGTTGAGCAGCGTGGACTTGCCGCAGCCGGACGGCCCGACGATGCAGAGAAATTCGGAGGCGTCGATGTCGATGCTGACGTTCTTGACACCGGGAACCTTGCCGCCCGGCGTGTCGTAGGTGAGCGTGACATCACGGATCGCGATCGGCTGCATCGGTTACCCTTTGGCGGCGCGCGTCATGCCCCAGCGCTGGACGGTCGCCTTTTCGACCGAACCGAAAACCAGGCGCTCGAACACGTAGCCGATGCAGCCGATGACGATTAGCGCGGCCAGCATAACGTCGGTGTTGAGGAATTCCTTTGCGTCGAAGATCACCCAGCCCAGCCCCCAGTCGGATGCCGCGATCATTTCCGCGCCGACCACCGCGATCCAGGCGCGCAGGAACGACTGGCGCATGCCGGTAATGATGAAAGGCGAAGCGCCGGGAATGATGACCTTCCAGAACAGGGAATTCTCGTCGGCGCCCATGGCACCGGCTGCGCGCAGCCAGAGCGGATTGACCGACCGTACGCCCGACCAGGTGTTGAACACCATCGGAAAGGTCGCGGCATAGAACACGATCAGCACGGTGGTCAGATTGCCGATGCCGAACCAAAGCATGAACAGCGGCACCAGCGCGAACGAGGGGATCGGCATCAGCGCGCTTACCAGCGGCAGGAAAAAATGTTCGATGCGCTGAAACCGTGCCATCAGGATCCCAAGCGGTATCCCCACAACCACCGCCAGACAAAAGCCGAACAGCACGCGATACAAGGTGAACGCCGCGTGCTCGATCATGGTGCCGTCGGCGAGGCTTGCGAACAGCGCGTGCGCCACATTACCCAGCGTCGGCAACAGCGCCGGTGCGAAATATCCGCTGCGCGCCAGCGCCTCGTAGGCCGCCGCCGCCACGGCCAGCGTGATGGTGGCACGCATCATCGAACGCAGGCTTTGCCCGTTTTCGGTCATGAGGTGATCATTCCCCAGCGCACCACCGTGTAGTCCTCGATCTTGCGGAATACGAACTTCTCCAGCACCAGTCCGATGACGGCGATGACGACAATGCCGGCCATCATGACGTCGGTATTGAGGAACTTGCGGGCGCCGAAGATCATCCAGCCGAGGCCCCAGGGAACGGCCGCGAGCATTTCGACGGCCACGAGGATGCGCCAGGCCTGCGCGAGGCCGAGCCGCATCCCGGTCAGGATGTAGGGCAGCGCGCCGGGCAGAATCACGTGGCTGAACAGCCGACGGTCGTCGGCGCCCATCGATTGCGCCGACCGCACCCAGATTTCCTTCACCGCCTTCACGCCGGTCCAGCTGTTAAAAATAATCGGGAACGCGGAGACGAAGCCGACCAGCAATACGGACGACAAATTCCCGAGCCCGAACCAGAGCAAAAACAGAGGCGCGTAGGCGAGACCCGGAATCGGCGCGCAAATGCTCACCAACGGCAGAAAGATATCCTCGGCTCGGCGCGAGCGAGCCATTAGTACGCCGATAGTGACGCCGAAAATGCCGGCGAGCGTGAAGCCGGAAAGCAGACGGACCACGGTATCGATGGCGTGGTGCGGCAGAATGCCGGAGATCGTGAGCTGGACAAAGGAAGACGCCACTTCTTCAAGTGTCGGAAACAGCCTGCGCGGAAACATGTTCGCCCAGGCGATGATCTCCCAGATCCCGCCAACGACCACAAAAGGAAAGACGTTGCGTGCAATCAGGCGAAGCCGCTCGCCGCCCGGTGGTCGACCGAGCGTGCGGTCAACCGCGATGGTCGTGGCTGCTTCCTGCATTGGTGCCTGGCTTCCTCCCATGCACCGCGGCAACTGGCGTCTTGCCCGGGCTTCCGACTTCTGAGTGATTTTGGCCGAAGGATAGCGCTTTGAACGCCCGCCACAAGCTGGCGAGATCACCAGATGCGGGGACGCCGCTACTGGCGCAATTGCGGCAGAACGGCTAAAGGCCGGTCGTGCGGCGCGCCAGGTTTTCAACGGGAGAGTTTCGGGATGTCGAAAAATGCACAAAAGATCGGTTGGATCGGAACCGGCCGCATGGGCTTGCCCATGGCGGAACGTCTGCTCAAGGCCGGCCACGATGTAACCATCTGGAACAGGACTCGCAGCAAGGCCGAGCCGCTTGGCGCCAAAGGTGGAAAGATCGTCGACAAACTTTCCGATCTGGCGCCGTGCGATGTCGTGTTTTCGATCGTGTCCGAAGGCAAGGATTTGGAACAGGTCTTGTTCGGCAAGGAGGGAGTTGTTTCGGGTTCCGGCAAGACCCCGGGCGTTTTCGTGGATTGCTCCACCATTTCGGTCGAGGAATCGGCCGACATCCGAAAGAAGCTGAAGGCACGCGGGGCCGACTATGTCACGGCGCCGGTGTCGGGCAATGCCAAGGTGATCAAGGCCGGTCGCCTATCGTCGGTCGTCTCGGGGCCTGAAGCGGCGTGCAAAACGATAATGCCGCTCATGGAAGTGATCGCGCCTCAGGGCGTTTCCTATGTCGGTGAGGGCGATCTCGCGCGCGTGTGCAAGATTGCGCACAACGTCATGCTCGGCGTGGTGATCGAGAATCTGATCGAGATCACGCTGCTTGTGAACAAGATGGGTGTGCCGCGCCACGCCTTCCTCGCCTTCCTGAACAACGGCGTAATGGGTTCGATGTTCACCCGGTACAAGTCGCCGGCATTGGTCAATCTCGACTGGACGACGACTTTCACCCCGGAATTGCTGCGCAAGGATCTCGATCTGGGACTCGAACTTGGTCGCGAGATGGATGTGCCGATGCCGGTGACGGCGGCTACGCGCGAAGTGCTGCAAGGTCATTTCGGCCATGCCACGCTGCATCCGGATCCGCAGGCCTATCTGAACAAGGACTTCGCGGCGCTGATGGAGACGATGGCGCTCGCGGCCGGCATGAAGCTCGCGCCGGAAAACAAGAACGTGCCGACGGGATTGGAGAGTTGATCTCCATCGAAGCGGGACGCGGCGCGTAAAAAAAGGGCCCCTTGCGGGGCCCGTGTGCATAAGGTGGAGGATTCACGCCGCCGTCTAAGCCTGAAGGGAGGAAAACGGCGGCTGCGCACGTGTCCAGTGAAAAGGTCTGGCAGGCCTATCACAAGTAAAATGGCCATAAATTTCATGGTGGATATGCAATAGACACATGCCATATCTCATCCGATCGAATGATGATGCGCTGAAACGGGAGTTCTCAATGGCTTTCAGGCTCTACAACGCGCCGCAATCGACGTGCAGCCAACGTGTTCGCTTCGTCCTCAATGCCAAAAAGCTTCCGTTCGATGAGGTCAAGCTCAATCTGCTCGAAGGCGACCAGCTAAAACCCGACTACCTCAAACTCAATCCCAACGGCGTCGTACCCACTCTCGATCATGACGGCGCCATCGTCATCGATTCCACGGTCATAACCGAATACCTCGACGAAGTTGCGCCGGATCATAGTTTCACGCCGGAGGATCCGGTTGCACGCGCGCATATGCGCGCGCTCATGCATTTCATCGACGAAATGCCGGCCGCGGCCGTGCGAGTGCCCACCTTCAATCTGGCATTCCTGCCAAGTTTCCAGAAGATGCATCGCGATGCTTTCGTTGCCATGGCTGAGAGCAAGCCGTTGCGCCGCGAATTCATGCTCACCATGGGACAGACGGGTTTTCCCAAACACGAGATGGACGCGGCGCTTGCGCGTCTGCGTCGCACCTACGAACGCATGGACCGGGAGATCGAACGCAGTGGCGGCCCGTGGCTGCTCGGAAAAAAGATTACGCTTGCCGATGTGGCCGTGATGCCATCGCTCATACGCATATACGATCTCGGCAAGCCGGACTGGCAGGATTTGCCACGCGTCGCTACCTGGTTCGACAACATCCGCGCGCAGCCGGCTTTCAAGCCGACCTTCTATCACGGCTCGCTCTTGAGCGAACGCTTCCCGCATCTGCGGGAGAAGGCGACTAGCTGAATGCCCGCAGACAGATATTTTTATGACGTGGCAGTCTATCGCTTGAGTCAGGAGGAGTATTATTCTGATCAAGACCAGTATATCGATAGTGTTCTATATCCTGCTGGCGATCCCATTAGCGACAAACTTCGCGAAATGCATCGTAAAGATCCGAGTAGTGCGGTTACCATGAGGGACCACTTATGGCGATCATACGGAGGGGCTTGGATATTCAACGAAATTATCGGCTATATTCGCCTTCATTTTCTCGGCTCTCAGATTCGTGGTGAGTACTTCTCAGTCAACAAAAAAAGACTTGTTCGCACAAGACGCAAACTTATTGAATATCAAACGTGGAAGCTTGCGCCAGAAATTGATATACCCACCGACGCCACTAGCCAAAAAATCTTTGAAATAATTTTAGAGTATCTAGAACAGTGCCGTAATGAGTTACCGCGTCGCTATATTGACTCCGATCTTCTAAAAACCATTGGACCGTATACCAATTGGCGTGCCCTCTGGCTCGACAGTCTGCCAAGGTCTCAACCGTCCAATTTAGCGGTCTCGCCCACAACTGAGTGAGCACACCACCTCGAAGAGCCTCGCAGCGCGAGATGGCCAATGCGCTCTATTTATTGGCGCTAATCCTAGGCATTTCAACTTCTCACAATTCGGCTCCAATCTAGCTGCGAAAGCCTAAAGCGTAATAAGTTCGGTGCGGCACTACGCCCACCCCTGCTTGCTGACGAAACAAATCTAGAATTGAAGCAACACCGAAGAGACGCTGTCCCCGTAGTTCAACGCAGATAATTTTCTCGCCAGAGGGATTCCCTTTTTCGGTCAGATACGATTCGATAACTACGGTTGAATCGCGTAATTTTGTTCTCTGTTTGTTCTTGACAACAACCCTCCCGTACACATATAACCTACTGCAAAATATAGGAATTTTACTAGGAGGCTAACATGGCAACGTTCCCAAAAATTGACTCGGCAGGCTTGAGGGCCGCAAAGACTATGGGTGGGGAACGGGTCGCCTCAGTCGTTAGAGTTAAGAGAGAAGGCCTCAGAAAATCAGGACAGGAGCGCAGGGGGACTCCAGTTCAAAACGGGGGGGTGAATGGCCATCAGGATGTACAACCCGAAGGTGGACGAAAAGAGAGTCCTTGATGTTACGAAGAAACAAGGAGACGCTCGAAGTCCTTATCGAAGGGATGTCGCTCGATTAATTCATTCGCCATGCTTTCGACGCCTACAAGGAAAAGCACAGCTTTTCCCTTCTGACGAAGGCGATTTTTTTCGAAATAGGCTTACGCATTCGCTTGAAGTAGCGCAGATAGCTAGCGGAATTGCATTAAATCTAAATCAGAATAAGAAAGAACTAAGCGGCACCGACCACGCAATTGACGTTGATCTCGTACATTTTGCTGCGCTAGCCCACGATCTAGGTCATCCGCCTTTCGGTCATGACGGCGAGCGCGCGCTTGATCAATTGATGCGGCCGTATGGCGGCTTTGAGGGAAACGCGCAGACGCTGCGAATTCTCGCAAGATTAGAGAAGCGAGAAACTGAAGAATGGCCGCAAACGGTAATTGACGGAAAGGATATTCGCGTAGGTCTGAATCTGACGTACCGAAGCCTTGCGTCAGTTCTAAAGTATGACAGGAAAATTCCCACTCATAGAGAATCAACAGATGACATTATTAAAGGTTATTATGGAACCGAAGCACCCATAGTCAATAAAATCAGATCAGAAATTGCTCCTCGTTGTCCGGCAGGAGAATTCAAAACAATCGAATGCAGCATAATGGATCTGGCAGATGACATTGCATACTCAACTTATGATTTAGAGGATGCGTTTAAGGCTGGCTTTATCTCTCCGATATCAATGGCCGCGAAATCTGATGAGTTTAAGCGAAACATCGCAGATGTCGTAAATGCGAAGATGGCAAACGCGTACCCGGCTGATATCTACCGTCGTGAAAAACTTTCAATCGACGATGTTAACGGTATCATATTGTCTATCTTTGACGTCATCTTCGAAGCTCCACCCGAAATCGTAAAGCGCATAGAGCGCAAGGCGATCGCTACGGACGAACTAAGTTTTGCACTCTCTGCAGATGCCTATGCGGTTTCCGATCTGTTAAGAGAAGACGGTTATTTGCGATCCGAATTGACCTCGAGGCTTGTATATATTTTTATGAATAGCGTCGATTTGCAATGGAATAGTCGCACACCCTGCCTGAGCCAAGTTTACTTGGGCATAAACGAATTCAAACTTGTTGAAGTACTGAAGCGCTTTTCATATGAGTCGCTTATTATGTCCAATAGGTTAAAAATGGCCGATCGGCGAGGACGTGAAATAATTCAATATATTTTCAAAGCGCTTTCCGAAAAGGGCGGAGAGATATTATTGCCCGATGACCTGCAGAAAGTTTACGCCGCGAAAGTGGACAAAGCGTGGAGACGGCGTGTAATCTGTGACTTTATAGCAAGCATGACTGATCGATATTGCGTTGAATTCTATTCAAGACTTGTTGGCATAACTGTTCCATCAATCTACAAGCCTTATTAAGTGACGCGGCGCTTATCTAATATTTCGCGCTGATCGGCAGTTCTTCCGCGGGGAAAAGCGAAATCAGGCGGCAGCCCTTGTCGGTGACCACAACCTCTTCTTCGATGCGCGCGGCGGAAAATCCGTCGGTGGCGGGGCAATAGGTCTCGATCGCGAACACCATGCCTTCCTTGATCTCGGTCGGATGGTCCATCGATACGACGCGCGAGATGATCGGCCGCTCGTGCAGGTTCAGGCCAAGGCCGTGCGCGAACTGCAAGCCGAACGCGGCCATTTCATCGGGAAAGCCGAACTCGTTCGCCTTCGGGAAGACCTCGCAGATATGCGCGGTGCTGGCACCGGGTTTGATGCGGTCGATGGCGTTGTCCAGCCATTCGCGCGCCTTTCTGTAGGCGTCGTGCTGTGCCGGCGTGGCGCGCACGACGTTGAAGGTGCGGTAGTAACATGTGCGATAACCCATGAAGGCTTGCAGGATGTCGAAGAACGCCTGGTCACCCGGGCGGATCATGCGGTCGGTGAAATTGTGCGGGTGCGGATTGCAACGCTCGCCGGAAATTGCATTGACCGCCTCCACGTCGTCGGAGCCGTGCGTGTAGAGAAACTTGTTGACCTCGGCGACGATGTCGTTTTCGCGGACACCCGGACGCAGCATTTCGTTGACAACGTCATAGGCGCCATCGACCATTGCGGCGGCGCGGTTGAGCAATGCGATTTCGTCGGCCGATTTGACCTCGCGCGCGCTCAGCATGATCTGCTGGCCATCCTTTATCTTGAGCCCGGTCTTCTCGAGCTCGAACATCATCGGCGGCTCGATGATATCGACGCCGATCGGCATCTTTGCGACACCCGCTGACTTGAGAATCGAAGCCATTTCCTCGGCGTGACGCTTCATCAGGCCGAAGGCGGGATCGACGGTACCGCGCAAGCCAACAAGGCCGGCCTTGCAATTTTCCGGTTTCAGCCAGGGCGAATAGAGCTTGTGATGGACCGCGGCCGAACCGAAGTCCCAAAGGATCGGATCGCCGCCGCGCGTGAGCAGCACCCAGCGCGAGAGCTTGTCGCGTGCCCATTCGCCGATCTTGGTCGAGGTGACGTAGCGGATGTTGTTGTCGTCGAACAGCAATAGCGCGCCGAGATCGGAGGCTTCGAGCGCGGCTTGTGCGCGGCCGAGGCGATAGCGGTGCATGCGGCGGTAGTCGACACGCTCCTCGAAATCGACGCCCATGGTGCCGAGCACCGGCAAGTGGCGGCCCCAGTTGTAACGCGGGTTGATATCCTCGGCGGTGATCTTCACCGGATCGCGCGTTCTCTCGTCCATGGTCGTCTCCTTACGCGGTATTTATTGTGAGATGGCCGCACTATATCACGATATCAATTGGCCTCCACGTGGGCATCCTTGATCACGCCGCCCCAAACGTCGGTTTCCTTCTTGATGAAGGCGGCAGCCTCCGCCGGTGAGCCGCCGGCGGCACGCAGGTTGATCTTGGCGAAATGGTCCTGCGCCAGCGGGCTCTGCAGCACCTCATTCACCGCCTTGTTGAGCTTTTCAATGACCGGGGCGGGAGTCTTCGGCGGTGCGGCAAGCGCGTTCCAGGTCCCGGACTCAAAGCCCTTAACGCCCGCTTCGTCCAGTGTCGGAATGTCCGGCAGGCTCGGTATGCGTTTGTCGGTGGCAACCGCGAGGATGCGAGCCTTATCGGCCTGGTGGAGTTTGATCGCTGACGCAAGCTCCATGAAAATGAAGTCGACATGGCTTGCAATGATATCGTTGAGTGCAGGGGCCGTGCCCTTGTAGGGCACGTGTACCAGCTTGGTGCCGGTGACCCGTTCGAACAACGCTGCGGTCAGGTGCGATGTCGTACCAATGCCTTGCGAGGCGTAGTTGACCTTGCCTGGATTGGCTTTGACATAGGCGACGAACTCCTGCGCGGTCTTGGCCGGAAAATCCGGACGCACCAGAAGTACATTGGCGATCGAAGTCATGATAGCCACAGGCTCGAATTGAGCCGGATCGAAATTCATCTTCCTGTACAACAATGGATTGACCGTAAGAGGTGCGGGCTGCGCCGCCAAAAGCGTGTAGCCGTCGGGTTCGGAGGTAAACACGTATTCGGCACCGATATTGCCGGCAGCGCCGGCCCGGTTTTCCACCACGACTGGTTGGCCCAGTTTCTGATGCAGCCCTTCGGCAACAATGCGCGTCACCGTATCGACGCCGCCACCGGCCGGCACGCAGACGACGATCTTGATCGGCCTGTTCGGGAAGGTGGCTGCGGCATCCTGCGCGCGGGCACTGGATGTCGATAGCCACACAAACGAAATCAACGCCAGAAGTATGCGCACTCTTTCCTCCATTCACTCAGTATCCGGCTTATGCGACGCGGGCCAGCTTTTGCGCCGGCAGTTTAAGGTTGAACAGTTTCATCGCATTGCCGCCTAGTATATTGCGTTTGGCCTGTTCGTTCAGGAACGGCAGGTCATAGATAGTCGATGGTAGATCAAAGTCCCAGTGCGGATAGTCGGACGAATAGAGCAGCTGGGTCTCCGCCTTGACCATGCGGAACGTCTGCTCAAGCATCGCTAAATCGGTCATTTCCATCGGTTGCGACGAAAAGTACATATCGCGCATGTAGTCGCTTGGCTTTTTTTTCAGCGCGGGCGCTTCAGACGAGCGCATCATGTACTCGTTGTCAAAGCGCTGCATCATGAACGGCACCCACGCGAGGCCGCTCTCGACCCAAAGCACCTTCAGCTTGGGAAACCGCTCCGGCAGCCCGTTGGTGATCCAGTTGGCGAGATGCACCATGTTGTAGAATACGAAGCCGAGGGCGTGCACCGAGATGAACCGGTTCATCATGCCGACGGTCTGATCGTTCCAATTGTAGCCGGCATGGAACGCAAGCGGCAGACCCATTTCTTCAAGCAGCGCATAGGTTTTCATGTATGAATTGTGGTGTACCGGCCGATTGCGCGCCGACGTCACCATGAATCCGACAACGCCTTTGCTTTCGCCGAATTCCTCTACCGTCCGAAAAGCGGCGTCGGCATCGTTGAACGGCAAGTAAAGCATCGAACGAATGCGCGGCTCGTGCGCCAATACCCGTTCTGTGAGCCAGCGGTTATAGGCACGCGCCAAGGCAACTTCGACCTCGACTTGCGGATGCAGGCCGAGCTGGAGCATCGGCGTCGGAAACATCACGGCCACATCGATGCCGATCGCATCCATCCAGCGGCGAGTCAGTGCGATGTCGCGCTGGACGCCGGTTTCGGTCTTTTCCAGACCGCGCACCGCGTAGCGCATCACTCGCCCGCCCATGTCCTGGTAGCCGACGCCGGCTGGCAGCATGCCGACACTCTTGGCGTTGGCCTGGCGAGCACTGCGCGCAAGTTGCTGCAGCACAGGGTCGTCCATGTAGTCGAGGATCTCTCCGATCGATTCACTTTCGTAGTGATGCGAGTCCACATCGATGATGGGAAAATTTTTGTAGCCGCGTTCGGTCGCCTGCCTGGCTGCATGCGCCAGAAGCTTGCCGGTGTCGAACTCCTCGACCTCCATTCGACGAAAGTCACTTAAGGGAAGATCCATGATTATTGTTCCTCCCGCGGGACGTTATCCGAAAACCGGTTCCTGCTTTGCGGGATCATGCGCTATCTCCCCGACCAGGCTTGCCACATGCCGAGCTCGAACACTTGCAAATTGACCGCCTTGAGCACGGCGGTGACGGTCACCATCGCCTCCGTCGCGGTGACCGCGTTGGGCGCAAACGCGGGCAGGGCGCCATCGCTTTCCGCCGCGCGCTCGGCGTAAAGCCGGACGGCAGTCGCCAGCATATTTTGAATTTCGGCGTCACTCGGACGTCCGGTCGCGCGCGCGATCGTTTCAGTTTGCGATGACATAGATATCCTCCCCACGCCGGACGACTTCGAAGCTTTTAAGCTTCAGGCTTCGGTCGGCCGCGCATTCGCCCGTCATGAGATCGTATTCGTAACCGTGCCACGGGCAGACGAAATGGATTTCATTGCTGGAAAATTTCTGGCCCACCCAGCTCCGATCAGGGCCGATGACGTCCTCGACCTTGTGCATGATGATGCCCTCGCAGGCGGGCCCACCCTGATGCACGCACAGGTTCTCATAGGCGTAGAACTTGCCTTGCCAATGGAAGATCCCGATTTCGCGCGCACCATGGGCGACAATGCGGCGGTCGCCGTCGGGAAATTGCGAGACTTTGGCGACAAATACTTCCGGCATGCGACCCGGCTCCAGCCGTTTGAACGATAGAAAAGTATGGCACCGAACCGCACAGCGCGGCAACGAAGCGGCTTCGCGGAAATCAGAACCAGGGTTGCGACGATCCGCATTGTCTTAATGCATGGCATCACGCAAGGTCCGCGGCCAATAGGAAAGGGGCCTGGGTGGACTCCGCCGCAATTCTCGCCGCCACTGCCGGCGCCTTCGTGCTGGCAGGCTTCGTCAAGGGCGTGATCGGCCTTGGGTTGCCGACGGTTTCGATCGGCCTCCTGGGGCTGCTGCTGACGCCAGCGCAAGCAGCGGCGATCCTGGTGGTGCCGTCGCTGGTCACCAATATTTGGCAGGCTGCGGCCGGTGGCGGATTACTCGCCTTGACGCGCCGGCTATGGCCGATGCTCGCTGGCATCTGCATCGGCACCTTTATCGGTGCGGCGTTGCTGCCGCACGATGACAACGGACGTGCAACCGTGTGGCTTGGCCTCGCACTCGTGCTTTATGCGGCTTTTGGATTGATCAAAGGGCATTTTGCGGTTCCGCGGCAGGCGGAAACTTGGCTCGGATTGCTCGTCGGTGCGGCGACCGGTGCGATCACTGTCGCGACCGGCATCTTCGTCATGCCCGGAACGCCGTATATCCAATCCCTGGAATTCGATCGCGACAAATTGGTACAGGCGCTCGGTCTGTCGTTCACGGTGTCCACTGTTACGCTAGCTTTGGCGCTTGCCTATGCCGGCCAGGTGCGCACATCGCTGGCATGGCCTTCGCTGGTCGCGCTGGCGGCGGCACTTGTCGGCATGGGTCTCGGACAACTCATCCGCGGAAAAGTGAAGGAAGAAACGTTCCGGCTGTGCTTTTTTATCGGTTTGCTGCTGCTTGGGGCGCATCTGGCGCTGCGCGGGTTCTTGTGATCGATTAGATACGGCCATTTGCCGCCATAGGACCGATACGATGAAAATCGTCGATCTCTCTCACGTCATGAATGTGCATACGCCAGGCTGGGTCGGTTATGCCGGCAACAAGATGTATTACGCGCAAAATTTGCAGACGCAGATGATCGTGGCGCAACGCATCGACACGGCGCTGCATGTGGGAACGCATTTTGATGGCGCCATGCACGCGACCGACAATCGAAAGGGCGATATGGCCTCGCTGCCTCTCGATTATCTCGTCAACCGTGGTGTTGTGGTCGATATCTCGAAACACATGCACGACTGGGCGGTCATTACGCCACATATGATCGAGGGCACCGGCGCCGACATTCGGGAGGGTGACATTCTCATCCTGCACACCGGCTGGCACAAACATTACGAAGGGCAGCCCCAGCAGGATCTGGTGAAATACTTCTGCTATCACCCCGGACCGAATCTCGACACCTTGCACTGGATGTTGAAGAAAAAGATCAGGTGGTGGGGGATGGATTGCGGCTCCTGCGACCACGCGATGAACACGTCGATCCGCCGCATGCGGCCGGATCTCGCCGAGGAATTTACAAAGAAGCACGGCAAGACGCCTGCGGAATTCTTCGGTACTTTCGAATTCACGCACAAAAAATCAGGACGCCAGGTGCGGCAGGACATGTTTCCCTTCCATAGCTGGGCCTTTCAGGAAGGACTGCTGCACGCCGAAAATCTCGGCGGCGACATCGAGATGATGCTGGGAAAACGCTGCGTGATCGGCGCATTTCCCTGGCGCTACGAAGGCCTCGAGGGGTGTCCTTGCAGGATAGTATGCTTTCTTGATACCGACATGTCGGTCGAGGCGGTCGGCGACGCCGCCAAGGCGATCATGAAAAACTAGCGTTTTTTCCTGCGTTTCGGCTTTGTGCCTGGATCTTTCAAGCGCGGATCGGGACGGTTGCTCTGCAAGGTCGACTGGATCGCTTCGCGGAGCAATTTGTATTTCGATTTCGGCCAATGCGCGACGTGGATGTCGGCAAGCAGTTTCGCCGACTTGCCTAACACCACAATTCGGTCCCCGACACTGATCGCCTCTTCCAGCTGGTGCGTGATCAAAATCGCCGTCGAGCCGCACTCGCGCGCCAATTTAAGAAATGTTTCGCGGAGTTCCGCGGCCGTCACCTCGTCCAGATGTCCGAAAGCTTCATCGGCAAGCAGAATATCGGGCTCGACCGCGAATGTGCGCGCAATTGCTACGCGTTGGCGCATGCCGCCGGATAATTCGTGCGGATAGGCGTTGGTGAACTGGCCGAGGCCAAGCCGGTTGAGCCACATCAGCGCACGCTCGCGCTGCTCTTTTTCGGGCAAGCCGATGAGCTCGAGTGGAAGCCGTGCGTTGTCGAGCGCGGAGCGCCAGGGCAGCAATCGATCCTGCTGGAAGACTGTCGCAATCTTGCCGCGGAAAAGATCGAAATCGGCGTGAGGGCTTTTGTCTCCGATTTGGATCAATCCCTCGCTCGGTGCCTCCAGCCCGATCATCAGGTCGAAAAATGTCGACTTCCCGCAGCCGGTCTGACCCACGATCGCCACCACCTCGCGCGGCGCAATGGCGAGATCGAGGCGATCGATCGCCACCACGGATTGCCCTGTGGTGGTCTGGCGGAAAACCTTGCGCAAACCGCGGACTTCGATCGGCGGCGGACCACTCATGCGCGCCACCGCAGTATGCGCGCTTCGGCGCGCGCGACCATGGCTTCGAGCAGGAATAAAAGTGCGACCAGGACCAGCGTCCAGGCAAACACGTCCGCGACGGAGAACAATTCCTGCGCCACGGATAGTTGATGGCCGATGCCGGTGACGGCGCCGACCAGCTCTGCGATGGTGACGACACGGATTGCCAGGCTGATATTGACCTTCCAGCTGGTGAAGATCGTCGGAACGATCGCAGGCAACATCAGCTTAAGGAAATATTGCCAGGTCGTGGGCCGGAAGGATTGCATCATATGGCGCAGTTCGCGCGGCACGCCGTGCATCGCGTCAAGCGTGTCGATCAGAAACACCGGGCCGCACACCACCACCAGTACGAAACCGATGCGGAATTCGACGCCCGGAAACCACAGCACGGCGAACAGGATCCACGACACAACCGGCACCGCCATCAGCAGGCGGATCATCGGGTGCAGATATTTGTCGAGCGAATTCGAGCGATACATTGCCATCGCCAAGGCGAGGCCGAGCACGAACGACACGAGAAGAGCGGCGATCACACGCCCCAGAGTCACCGCGACGTCGATCGGCGTGATGGTCGTAAGGCTTCGCGCGATGCGAGCGAAACTCGGGATAGCGAATGGCGGAATCCCGAGATAAGGCGCGAGATGCGATAACATCTCCCAGACGACAGCGAAGACGAGAAGGGAAACGAGAGTCTGACGCGGAAATGTCAGGACGGGTGCAGACTCCCGCAACTCCGTTGTCATTGGAAAGACGCGCTCACGCGCTTAAGGAGCATAGATGATCTTCTCGTCCGGCATCTTTTCGTAGAATCCCGCCTTCACCGCGCGTTCCATCATATCGGTAATGGTCTTGCGGGTGGCCGGCTCCCAAGCGGGCTCAATCACCATTTGCAGGCGCCCGCTCGCCAGCGCGGCAGTCAGAATACCTGGCGGGAGCTTGAGTGTTTCGTTGGCAATCTTATCGGCTTCCGCCGTGTTCGAACGCAGGAATTTGGCGACATCCTGTAGCGCGGCGATCAGCATCTTTGGCCCGTTCGGGTTTTTCGCGATCGCATCGGCGCGCATCGCGGTCACGATTTCCCACCCGTCCTGCCCGGTGATTTCTTTCCAGCCTTGCGCTCCGTTGAAAATCACTTTCCAGTCCGGGTTTTGTTTCAGGATGATGCTCGCCAGTGGCTCGATCACCAGCGCGGCGTCGACCCGATCAGCCTCGAGCTGTGCGCGGGCGACGGCGAAGTTGGCGTTGACGACAATGATGTCCTTGCCGAGGTCGATTCCCTTCGCGGCCGTGTACATCTTGGTGACCTGGAACTGCGAGCCACCCATGTCGATTGCGAGTTGCTTACCCTTCAGATCGGCCAACGACTTGATTTGATCGTTTTTTGTAAAAATGACGAGGTCGGCAAGCGTGAAGCCAGAACCGATAATACGGACCGGCACACCTTCCTGGTAAAGCTTTTGCAGGATTGTCGGGCCGCCGATCAGCACGTCAGTCTCGCCGGTGGCAAAGCCGGCGTAGAACGCCGCGATCGACGGGTAGGCGTGAATATCCAGCTCAAAACCATTCTTGGCGTCGAAGCCTTGCGCTTTCATGATGTTCCACACCAGCGGGTTGAACACCGGCAGCGTGAGGCTGGAGACCTTGATCACCGGTTTCTGCTGCGCGTGCATCGGGGACGCAATTACAGCCGCCGCAATTGCGACGGCGGCGGCGAGCGCGGCGAGGCCGCGCCGAGACAAGCTGGACATGGACAAATTCCCCCTGTGGTCGCTCAAACCGTGATCTTGCGCGTCACGTGGTTTGAAGGCGAGCGCGACTTTACTCCGCTTTCATTTGCGTGCAAATAATCGGTCGCTTGTACCCGGAGGGCGTGATGCCGCACATCAGCGCGCGAGATGGGACGCGGCTTTATTACGAAGAGGCCGGCGCGGGCTCGCCGGTTATATTCGTCCACGAATATGCCGGTGACTACCGCACATGGGAGATGCAGATGCGCTTTTTCTCCCGCGCGCATCGTTGCATCACATTCAGCCAGCGTGGTTATCCGCCATCCGATGTGCCGTCGGACGGCGCCAAATACAGCCAGGACATTGCATGTGATGACGTCGTCGCCATCATGGACGCGCTGAATGTCGAAAAAGCGCACGTCGTTGGCCATTCAATGGGTGCCTACACCGCTTTGCATGTCGGCATCCGTGTGCCGGCACGGTGCATTTCGGTGGTCGCTGCGGGCTGCGGTTGGGGCTCGACCCCGGACGCAAAGAAACGCGAGGAAATGAAGGCGTTGGCCGCGGAGACCGGCAAGATTTTTGCCGAGGAAGGTATTGCAGCGGCGGCCGCGAAATATGCCGACGCCCCGATGCGGCAGCCGCAGAAAAACAAGGATCCGCGCGGTTACGCCGAGTTTGCGCGCATGTTGTCCGAGCATTCCGCCGAAGGCCATGCGCAGACCATGTTCAATCTTCAGCTCAAGCGTCCGACCCTGTGGGAGATGGAGGCAGCGCTGAAGAAATTCGCCGTGCCGCTGCTGATTATCGTTGGCGACGAAGACGAGCCCTGCATCGATGGCAGCGTTTTTCTCAAGCGAACAGTGCCCACCGCCGGTCTGCTGGTGATTCCGCGCACCGGTCATAACGTCCCGACTGAAGAGCCTGCTGCATTCAATGCCGCGCTTGCCGATCTGTTCGCCGCGGCGGAAGCTGGCCGCTGGCTTGCGCACAAACCATCCAAATAAAGAATTGGGAGGAAGCGATGGACCTCAAGCTGAAAGGCAAGACGGCGCTGGTGACGGGTGGCAGCGAGGGCATCGGCAAAGGCATCGCGCGCGCGCTGGCGAAGGAAGGCGTTGACGTCGCGATCTGCGCCCGCCGCAAGGAGCCGCTGGAAGCCTCGGCTGCCGAGCTCGCCAAGGAAACGGGACGCAAGATTGTCGCGATTCCGGCCGATCTGCGGAAGGATGCCGACGCCAGGAATTTTATCGAGCAGGGCGCCAAAGCGCTCGGCCGAATTGACATCATGATCAATAACGCCGGCTCCGCGGCAGGCGGCGTCATTGAACATTTGACCGAAGATGATTGGGAGAAAGGGCTTCAACTCAAGTTCATGGGATATGTGCGGTGCTTGCGCTACGCGTTGCCGATTATGGTCAAGCAAGGCGGCGGCCGCGTCGTAAATTTGATCGGCAACGACGGCGTGAAGCCTTCGTACTGGGAAATCTGTCCGGGCGCGGCCAACGCCGCGGGGCAAAACCTCACGCTCTCGCTTGCGGGCCAATACGGCAAGAATGGCATCAGCTTTGTCGCCGTCAATCCAGGTCCGGTGCGCACCGAGCGCTGGGCCGGGCTGGTCAAGGCGATGTCGCGCGACATGAAAATTTCTTACGAACAGGCCGACAAACTGGCGCCTGCCTCGATACCCATGGGTCGCATCGCAGAGGTCGACGAAGTCGCAAACCTGGTCGTTATGCTGGCATCACCGCTCATGGAAATGGTCAACGGAACGATGATCGAAATCGACGGCGGACAGGACAAACCACTGATGGACCGGTTCCGCGACAAGCCGATGGGATAGCTGCTCTGCCGTGGCCAGCGATGCTCTGGCTTGACAAGCGCGGGCTCGCGGTCGGACTATTTGCGTACAAACAAGCTCGCCAGCCGGAGGCGGCGGGACGAAGAGATTCACGCACCGCATCGATGATGCGGCCGCCGCTACGCAGGAGTTTTAGCCATGAAATCTAAGCGTCACCTGGTCACGTTCGCGCTCGCCGGTTGCTTCGCCGCCAGTCTTTCCTCGCACGCCTTGGCGCAGCAAACCATCAAGATCGGCGAGCTCAACAGCTACAAGGCTCAGCCCGCCTTCCTCGACCCGTACAAAAAGGGCATGGATCTGGCGATCGAGGAGATCAACGGCAAAGGTGGCGTGCTCGGCAAGAAACTGGAACTGATCTCGCGCGACGACGGCGCCAATCCGGGCGAAGCCGTGCGGGCCGCCGAAGAACTGGTAACGCGCGAAGGCGTTGCCTTGATCGCGGGTACTTTTCTCTCGCATATCGGCCTGGCGGTGACGAATTTTGCGGGTCAGAAAAAGGTCTTCTTCCTTGCCGCAGAGCCGTTGACCGACAAAATCACCTGGCAGAACGGCAACAAGTACACTTATCGCCTGCGGGCAACGACCTACATGCAGACGGCAATGCTCATGCCCGCCGCCATCGCGGCAAAGAAAAAACGATGGGCGCTGGTCTACCCGAATTTCGAGTATGGCCAGTCGGCCGCGGAGAATTTCAAGGCGCTTATGAAGAAAGCGCAGCCCGATGTCGAGTTCGTTACCGAGCAGGCGCCGCCGCTCGGCAAGATCGACGCCGGAGCAGTGGCGCAGGCAATCGATGACGCCAAACCCGATGCAATTTTCAACGTGTTGTTTGGCGGGGATCTGGCCAAATTCGTGCGCGAGGGCACTACGCGCGGCGTATTCAAGGACCGCGTCGTCGTCAGCCTTTTGTCAGGCGAGCCTGAATATCTCGATCCGCTCAAGGACGAGGCGCCGGTCGGTTGGACGGTTACCGGATATCCATGGGACAAGATCAAGACGCCGGAGCATCTGGCCTTTGTTACAGCCTATCAGAAGAAGTTCAACGATTACCCGCGGCTTGGTTCCATCGTCGGTTACGTGACGATCAAGTCGATCGCGGCCGGCATCGCCAAAGCAAAGTCGACCGACACCGACAAACTGGTTGCGGCGTTTGCGGACTTGAAGGTCGACAGTCCGTTTGGGCCGTTCATCTACCGCGCGAGCGACCACCAGGCCACAATGGGTGCCTATGTCGGCAAGATCGCGCTCGAGAACGGCAAGGGAACGATGGTCGACTTCAAATACGTCGATGGCGCATCGGTGTTGCCAAGTGACGCCGAGGTCAAAAAACTGCGTCCAGCCGAAACGAACTAAGGTTTCCCTGCGCGATCTCCATGGCTAACCTCTCCCCGCGTCGCGGGGAGGGGTTTTTGCTCTCATGACCTTCAGCGGGTTTCTGTTTCAGGCGCTCAACGGCCTCTCCACCGCGTCGGGCCTGTTTTTTGTCGCCGTCGGATTGTCGCTGATTTTCGGCGTTTCCCGCATCATCAACATCGCGCACGGGTCCCTCTATATGCTCGGGACCTACATCGCGTATTCATTTGCAACTCGTATTGGCGGTGTAACGGGGTTCTGGGGCGGAATTGTCGCTACCGCCCTAATCGTTGGCGCGATCGGTGCGCTGATCGAAATCACATTGCTGCGGCGCGTCTATCGTGCCCCCGAGCTTTTTCAGTTGCTCGCCACTTTTGCGCTGGTGCTGGTGATCAACGATGCCGTCCTCTGGCTATGGGGCCCGGAGGACCTGCTTGGGCCACGCGCGCCGGGCTTGCGCGGATCGCTTGAAGTGCTGGGGCGCCAGCTGCCGAGCTACGATCTTTTTCTGATCATCATCGGTCCCCTGGTGTTGCTGGCGTTGCATTTCACCTTGGCGCGCACGCGGTTCGGCCGTCTTATTCGTGCGGCGACGCAGGATCGCGAAATGGTTAGCGCGCTGGGGGTCAATCAGGCCGTTTTGTTTACGTCGGTGTTTGCGCTCGGCGCGGCGCTTGCCGGGTTCGGCGGTGCGCTGCAGGTCGCGCGTGAACCCGCCAATCTTGCAACCGATCTGGTCGCGATCGGAGATGCCTTCGTTGTGGTGGTGGTCGGCGGCATGGGCTCGATCACCGGGGCCTACCTCGCGGCTGTGATCATCGCCGAAGTGAAAGCCGTTTGCATCGCCATTGGCGTCGTTAATTTCGGCTTGATCACGGTCAACTTTTCCAAGCTCACGCTGGTCGCCGAATTCCTGGTCATGGCGGTGGTGCTGATCGTACGACCTTACGGGCTGCTCGGCCGGCCGCAAGTTTTTGTGCGTTCGATGGCCGAGCCGGAGGATCCTATTCGCCCCGCCACGCCCGCGCTCAAGGCGCTTGGCGTCGCGGTGCTCGTGCTGTTGTTATGCCTGCCGGTTCTCGCACAGGCCTCGCCTTACATTCTTATTCTCGGCATCGACGTGCTGATCGCGGTGATATTCGCGACCTCGTTGCACTTCATCATGGGTCCCGGCGGCATGCACTCCTTCGGGCACGCAGCCTATTTCGGCCTTGGTGCTTACGGCGCGGCGCTGTTGGTTAAATGGGTGGCTGTCCCGATGGGAGCCGCATTGGTCGCGGCCCCCTTGGTTGCGCTCGCCGGCGCGTTGCTGTTCGGCTGGTTCGCCGTGCGGCTTTCCGGCGTCTATCTGGCAATGTTGACGCTTGCCTTCGCGCAGATCGTCTGGGCATTGGTTTTCCAGTGGGAGGCGCTGACCGGGGGTTCCAATGGCGTGATCGGTGTCTGGCCGCCGCCGCCATTCGACAAAGCCTGGGTCTATTACCTGCTCACGCTCGTCCTCGCCGTGATCGGCGTGCTGTCGTTGCGCCGGTTCCTGTTTGCCACCTTCGGTTACGCCATGCGCGCGGGGCGCGATTCCCCGCTCCGCGCAGAAGCCATAGGCATCGACGTCAAACGCGTCCATTGGCTCGGCTTTGCGATTGCGGGCTGCGTCTGCGGCATTGCGGGCGGATTATTCGCATTTGCCAAGGGCTCGATCTCCCCCGAAACAATCCATGTCAGCCGCTCGATTGACGGCCTTGTCATGGTGCTGCTCGGCGGCATCCAGACACTCACCGGCCCGATCGTCGGCGCATCCATATTTGCCACGCTGCAAGACACGGTGATGCGGCAGACCGAGTATTGGCGGGCTTTGCTCGGCCTCATCATTCTGATGCTGGTGCTGGCTTTCCCGCAGGGGATCGTTGGAGCTTTCTCGTCGCTCTGGCGAAGGCTTGGTGCAAAATCATGAACGTGCTCGCGATCCGCTCATTGTCGAAGACCTTTGGCGGCGTGCGCGCAGTCAGTGATGTCAGCTTTGAGATCGCGCCAGGCGAATTTCTGGCCATGATCGGCCCGAACGGAGCCGGCAAATCGACCTGCTTCAACATGATCAATGGGCAGCTCGAACCGGATTCGGGAGAGATCATTTTCGCCGGCCGCGATATTTCCGGGCTCGAGACGCGCGAGGTCTGGCGGCTCGGAGTGGGCCGGACCTTCCAGGTTGCCGCGACATTCGGCTCGATGACGGTTCTCGAAAATGTGCAAATGGCGCTGATTTCGCACGCGCGCGAGATCTATCATTTGTGGCGCCCAGCCGCGGAACTGCATCGCGATCGCGCGCTTGATCTTCTCGGCCAGGTCGGCATGCGCGAGGCTGCCGGGCGGCCGAGCCGTGAACTTGCGTATGGCGACGTCAAGCGCGTCGAGCTCGCCATTGCGCTTGCCAACGAGCCACGCCTCTTGTTGATGGACGAGCCCACAGCGGGTATGGGGCCGCGCGAGCGCAATGATCTGATTGCGCTCGTCAAACGGCTTGTGGTCGAACGCGGAATTTCGGTGCTGTTCACCGAGCATTCGATGGACGTCGTGTTCGCATTTGCCGACCGAATTATCGTTTTGGCGCGGGGGCGATTGATCGCCGACGGCAATGCCGCGGCGATCCGCGACAATGCGCAGGTCCGCGAAGTCTATTTCGGCACCGGCAAGACCTTCGCAGGAGCGGCGCCATGAGCGAGGCGATGAGCGAGGCAATGCTCACGGTAAACGGTTTGAGCGCCTGGTACGGGGCCGCGCGCATTCTCTACGAGCTGAGCTTCGAGGTTGGCCGCGGCGAAGTCGTGGCGCTGATGGGTCGCAATGGCGCGGGCAAGTCCACCACGATGAAAGCGATCATGGGCCTCATTGCCGAACGCCAGGGCGTGGTCCGCTTCAACGGCGAGGATATTTCAAGCCGCAAACCTTTCGAAATCGCCCGCCGCGGCCTTGGCTTCACGCCGGAAGACCGCCGTATCTTTGTTGATCTGACCGTGATGGAAAATCTCGATGTCGGATCGCAGCCACCGCGCCAGTTTGCCGACGGAAAGCCCGCACCATCCTGGACTCCGGAGCAACTGTTCGCGCTCTTTCCCAATCTTGCCGAAATGCCGGACCGCCTCGGCGGACGCATGAGCGGCGGCGAACAGCAAATGCTCACAGTGGCGCGCACGTTGATGGGCAATCCCTTGCTGGTGCTGCTCGACGAGCCGTCGGAAGGCGTGGCGCCGCTGATCGTCGAGCAGATGGTTTCCACAATCATCGCTTTAAAGAGACAGGGACTGTCAATTTTGCTGTCGGAACAGAATATTCATTTTGCGCGGCTGGTGTCGGACCGCGTGTATGTGTTGGAAAAGGGCCAGATTCATTGGCAGGGTTCGGTCGCGCAACTGGATGCCAACCTGGATGTGCAAAGGACGTATCTCACGGTATAGGATGGCTCGGACAAACGGGGCGGACGCATGAAGACGTTGCGTGGGGAAAAACTGAAGGTCGTGGCAAGCCAGGCTGATGCCTCCGAGCAGGGGCGCTATGTACTCGACGATCAGGTTGGCTTTCTGATGCGCGTCGCGATGCAACGTCATACGTCCATCTTTACCTCGCGCATGATCGAGGGGCTGACCCAGACCCAATTCGCCGCACTTGCCAAGCTCCACGAGGTTGGTCCCTGCTCACAGAACCATCTCGGCAGGCTGATTTATCTGGATGCGGCGACCATCAAGGGCGTGGTTGACCGGCTGGACCTGCGCGGCTTCGTGACGGCCCTCAACGATCCAAAGGATCGCCGCCGCCGCGCCGTCGCACTGACCGAACGTGGGAAGCAGGTGACAGAAGCCGCGATGCTGGTTGCAGCCGAAATAACTGCTGCAACCCTGGCGCCGCTCACCGCCGACGAGCAGCGGCAGGTCGCCAGACTGCTACGCAAATTGGGATGAGTGGTAGTCAAAACGGGCTACCAGAGCCCCTTTAACCGCCCGCCGTCGAGATTCACCGACACACCGGTGATGTAGCTCGCGCGTTCCGAGCATAAAAAGACGGTGGCGTTGGCAAGTTCTTCCGGCTTGCCCATGCGGCCAAGCGAGTTTTTCTTCGCCGCGACCTTGCGCGCTTCGGCTTCGGTGGTGACACCGAATTCCTTTTTCATTCCTTCGGTATTGCGAACCCAGAGATCAGTTGCCACCCAGCCGGGGCAGATGGCGTTGACCAGCACGTTGTCTTCGCCGAATTCTTCCGAAAGCGATTTCGTCAAATTCAATAGCGCGCTGTTGGTCATTGCGCTGCCAAACATGTAAGGGTCGGGTTCCTTGCCGGCTCCGCCGATCGTATTGACGATACGGCCCCATTTCTGCGCCTGCATCATTGGATAGACCGCGCGGATCGCGCGCATGAAACCGAACAGCTTGGTTTCCAATTGCGTCTTGAGCTCGTCATCCTTGATTGCCGAAAAACGCCCCGAATACATCTGGCCGGCATTGTTGACGAGGATGTCGACCCCGCCGAGTTTCTGTTTTGCGGTTTCCACCATTTTCGCGATGTCGGATTCCTTCGTCATGTCCGCCACCACGGCGTGCACCTCGCCGCCGGTGCGTTTGGCGAGATCATCGCGCGCTTTGTCGAGCTTCTGCTGATTGCGCCCGGTAATCAGCACGCGCACGCCTTCTTCCAGAAACTGCCGCGCGGTCTCGAAGCCGATGCCACTCGAACCACCGGTGACGATTGCGCGGCGGCCCTTGATTCCCAAATCCATCTCACTCTCCCGTTGACGCCTTCGGACCCAGCATAGAGTATCGCTCGCGGCGGCAATGCAACAAGAAAACGAGGAACGCAATGCAGCTCGGCCTTAGCGGCAAGGTCGCTGTGGTTGCCGGCGGCTCGCGCGGCATCGGCAAGGCGGTGGCGCAAGTTCTGCTGGAGGAAGGATGCGTGGTTGCAATTTGCAGTCGCAATGCCGTGCAGCTTGACGCCGCGGTAGCCGAGTTGTCGAAAAAAGGCCGCGTGCTCGGAGTGCCGGCCGACGTCACCGACGAGAACGCAGTGAAAAGGTTCATCGATAAGGTGCTTAAGGAGTTCGGCCGCATCGATATCCTCGTCAACAATGCCGGCACGCATCTGCGCGGCACGGTCGAAAGCACGACGCTCGACATTCTCGAACGGCAGCTGCGCGACAAGGTCTTCGGCTTTTTCACGATGATAAAAGCCGTGCTGCCCACCATGAAGGCGCAACGTGACGGGCGCATCGTCAACATTGTGGGGCAGGCGGCACGTCATCCACATCCGGACCGGTTTCCGTCCGGTGTTACAAATGCCGCACTCATGGCTTTGAGCAAATCGGTGGCGGACTCGGTTGCGCGCGACAATATCCGCGTCAATGCGGTATGCCCGCAATATATCGAATCCGAATTGCTCGCCTCATTGATTCAGAAGGAGATGCGCGAACGCGGGGTTGACCGTGCCACGGCGGCGGCGGGCTTCACACGCGCCAATCCGCTCGGCCGCACCGGCCGGCCGGACGAGGTTGCGGATTTGGTCGCGTTTCTCGTTTCGGACTGCGCCGGATTCGTCGCCGGCAGCGCGGTCAGCATCGACGGGGGCTATCACCGCTACGTATTCGGGTAAAATGACATGCAGCTTGGATTGACGGGCAGGGTCGCGCTCATCAGTGGTGGGACCAGCGGGATCGGACTGGCTATCGCGCAAACGCTCGCAGGGGAAGGCTGTAGCGTTGCCATTTGCGGTCGCGACAAAGCCAGGCTCGACAAGGCGGTGGTCGCAATCAAATCCGCTACGGCCAAAGGCTTTGTTGCGGATATCTGCAAGCCCGCCGATGTCGCCGCGCTCGTCGATGATGTCAAAAAGGCCTTCGGTGGCATCGACATTGTCGTGAGCAATGCCGGCACACATTTGCCCGGCACTCTCGATGCGATTCCGGACGAGGCGCTGCGGCGTCACTTCCAGACCAAGGTGGTCGGCGCCTGGGAGCTCGCGCGTCACGTGGTGCCGGTCATGAAACAACGCGGAGGCGGCCGATTTATTGTCATCATCGGCCAGGCGGGCAAGGTACCGCAGGCGAATGCTATCGCTTCGACAGTCGTCAATGCCGCGCAGCATGCCCTGGTGAAATCGTTGTCGGATGAACTCGCCCCGCAAGGCATTCTCGTCAATGCCGTGTGTCCAAGCCGCATCAAGAGCCCGCTCACCGAAAGTCTCACGTTGCACAACGAAATGTATTACGGACGCAGCCTCGAACAGCAGGAGAGCAAGTGGGGCGCCGAAGTGCCACTCGGCCGTTGGGGAACGCCGGAGGATATCGCTAGAGCAGTGGCCTTCCTTGCCTCGGACCGCGCGGCGTTTATCGTCGGGGCCAATATCGATGTCGATGGCGGCCACCAGCGATCGATCTTCTAGGGGAGCCGTGATGATCGACCTGCGGCACGTCTCCAAGACTTTCCGGAAGCAGGACGAATTGGTCGACGCGGTTCGCGATATCAACCTCACCATCGCGCAAAAGGAAATTGTCGCGGTCATCGGTCCGAGCGGGTGCGGTAAGTCGACCCTGCTCAACATGATTGCCGGCCTGTACGTGCCTTCGAGCGGCTCGATCGCCTACAAAGGGATGCGAGTGTCGGATGTGAACACCGCCGTCGGCTATATGACGCAGAAGGATAACCTGCTGCCGTGGCGTACCGTGCGCGACAATGTGGCATTCCCGCTTGAGCTTGCCGGCGTGGCAAAGCCGGAGCGCGCCAGCCGCGCCGACCAGGTGATCAAACACGTCGGGCTCGACGGTTTCGCACACCGGTATCCGCAGGAGCTGTCAGGCGGCATGCGCAAGCGCGCGTGCCTTGCGCGGATGCTGCTTTACGGAGCTGAAACCGCATTGCTCGATGAGCCTTTCGCGGCGCTCGACGCGCAGCTGAAACTTGCAATGCACGACTTGCTGCTCAAACTGGCCGCCGAAACCGGGCAGACCATAGTGCTGGTCACCCACGACCTAATGGAAGCCGTGACGCTTGCCGACCGCGTTGTGGTCTGTACCCGTCGTCCTGCCATGGTGGCGCTCGAGCAGCGCATCGAGCTCCAGCGTCCGCGCGACGTGCTCAACATCCGGTTCACCAACGCCTTCAAGGAACTTTACGATACGCTGTGGGAACGGCTGCGCGTCGAGTATCACGAGGAACGCGTATGACCTTGCCGGACGCCGTGCCGACAAGTCCGCGCGATGGCGCCGTAAATGTTGCCGCGCGCGGTTTCGGCAGCGGTTTTATGGTGATCTGCCAGGTGATGCTTGGCATCGCGCTGCTATTGCTGTGGCAAGGGGCATCGGGCCGGCTCGTCGACAGTTTCTTTATTTCCAATCCGCTCGACGTCGGCGCGCGATTGATAGGGTGGATTGCCGACGGTTCGCTGTTTCTGCACATCTGGGCGACCGTCTACGCGACCACCATGGGATTTCTGATCGGGTCTGTCGGCGGGCTTATTCTCGGAATTTGGCTCGGCGTCTCGCCCTTCACCAGCCGGCTGCTCAACCCCTATCTCAACGCACTTAATGCATTGCCCAAGGTCGCCCTGGCGCCGCTGTTCGTGCTGTGGTTCGGGCTCGGTATCGAATCCAAGATCGCGCTCGCCGCTGTGCTGGTGCTGTTCCTGGTTTTTCTCAACACTTATGCCGGTGTGCGCGAGGTCGACAAGGACCTGATCGACTGCGCGCGGCTGATGAAGGCAACGCGCGCGCAGGTCATTACCAGGGTGATCATTCCCTCGGCCATGTCGTGGGTTTTCGCAGGGCTGAAAATATCCGTGCCTTATGCGTTGATCGGCGCCGTGCTCGGCGAAATGATCGCCGCCAACCGCGGGCTTGGCTACCTGGTTCAATTCTCGGGCTCGCAATTCGATTCCGCCGGGGTGTTTGCCGTATTGATCGTGATTGCACTACTTGCCGTTGCACTTAATTTCCTCGTTGAAATCGTGCAGCATCGGATGGAGCAATGGCGGATCGTCGGCCGCTAACAATAAATTCGGGAGGACGCGTAATGAGGTTTGTAAAACTGGCAGCGGCCGTTGCGGCCACTCTGTTCGTGAGTGCGGCGTCTGCCGAAACCGTGAAAATCACCAATATCGGCCATGGTTATTACTCCGGGGCGCTTTACGTCGCGGTCCAGGAGAAGTTGTTCCAGAAATATGGTCTGGAGCCGGAAATTTCTTACGTGCAGGGTGGTCCGCTCGCGCTGCAGGCCGTCCTTACCAAGCAAGCCGATGTCGGAATCCTGTCGTATGAGCACGTGCTCACCGTTGCGGTGCAGGGAAAGCGCATCGTCGCATTTTTCAATATCGCGAACCGGCCGGTGAACAACGTTATCGCCAGCGACAAGTTGATGGCGGGCGCGGAAAAACTCAGCGTGGCTGACAAGATCAAGCGCCTGAAAGGCCAGCGTGTGGCAATGCCGTCGGCCAACGGTTCGGGCGAAAAGATGCTGGGAGTGCTCGCGAAAAAATACGATCTGACGCTGCCCGGTGATATTTCGAGTGTTTATCTCGGGGCTGAGGCGCCGTCCTATGTCGCAGCATTTCAGAAGGATCTGATTGACGCCGCGCTGCCGTTCGAGCCGGCCGGCGTGCTCGTGCAGCAGTCCGGCAAGGGAAAGATCTACCTCAACATGATGAACGGGGAGATTCCCGAATTCCGCGACATTTTGTTCATGACGCTGGCGACGCATCCCGACGTTATCAAGGAGCGGCCGGACATGCTTCGCAAGGTCGCCCAGGTCTTTACTGAAGCGCAGAAAATTCTCAAGGACGATCCCAAGCGCGGCATGGCGATCATGGGTAAGGAATATCCAAGCATGACGCCCGACACCAACGCCGAGGCCTACAAGACCGTCAGCCAGATCTGGACCCGGGATGGCGGGATGACCGAAGCGCAAGCGCGCGCGACCTTCGCCTATCTCCAGCCGAAGGGGCCGGCCGAGGTGGATTTTCCGTCGACCTTCACCAACGAATTTCTGCCGAAGAAATAGACCGGGAGGCGCCTGTGTTCAGCGTTGGCGATGCCACTATCACGCGAGTCGAGGAAACCAATCTCCCGAGCTATCCGCTCAAAGATATCTTCCCGGAATTTACCGACGCGCACATGGCCGAGCACAAGTCATGGCTTGCGCCGCACCATTACGAAGCCGAGACAGGCAAGATCAAGCTCGCTGTCCATAGCTGGCTGTTGCAGGTCGGCGGCAAGAAAATCCTGATCGATTCATGCTGCGGCAACAACAAAGTGAAACCCGGCCGGCCGTTCTGGCACATGCTCAATATACCCTACCTGGAACGGCTCGCCGCTGCCGGCGTGCGGCCGGAGGAAATCGATCTGGTGATGTGCACCCATTTGCACCATGACCATGTCGGATGGAACACGCAGCAGAAAGACGGCAAATGGGTGCCGACATTTCCCAACGCCCGTTACGTGTTCTCAAAGCCGGATGTCGATTACTTCTCGAAGCTCGATGCCGATCCCAAGGAAGGGCCGGCGGAGCTCGGGACCTTCCGTGAGTGTGTCGTGCCGATACTCGAATACGGCCGCGCCGATCTTGTGAGCGGGGGCCCGTACCGGCTCAACGACTTCATCGAGATCGATTCGGCGCCCGGCCACTCGCCCGGTCACGTCTTCTTCAAGCTGGAAAGCAAGGGCAAACGTGCTGCTTTCATCGGGGACGTGTGGCACCATTTGCTGCAGGTCTACTATCCCGACTGGAATTTCCCGAAAAACTCGGACGCAGCGCAGGCGCGTGTCAGCCGGCGCAAGGTACTCGACTATTGCGCTTCGAGCGGAGCGCTGGTGTTTCCCGGCCATGTCGGGTTGCCTTTTGCGGGCCGCGTCGAGGCCGCGCAAAAGGGGTACCGGCCGCATTTCGAGCCGTGACTCAAAAGCCGTAAAGCTGCGCGGGATTGTCGACGAGCGCCTTGTTGCGCGCGCGCTCGTCCGGGATCCAATCCAGCAGCATGTCGAGCATCCAGGCATCGTCGGGCACCGGGACGCCGGGTGTCGGGTGCGGCCAGTTTGTGGCCCATAACATGCGTTCTGGCGCAGCCTTGGCGAGCGCCTTGGCGAGCTTGCCGACATCGTCATAGTACGGCGGTCCGGTCTTCGAGACCTCGTAGGGCGCCGACAGTTTGACCCAGGTACGACCGCTATCGACCAATCCCTGAAGGGTACGAAATCCGGGGTGATCGAGGGGAACCGGTTCAAGAAATTTTCCGACGTGGTCGATCACGAGCATACTGGCGAGCCGTTTAAGCATGGGGGCACGCTCGGGCAGGTGACGGCCATCAAGCTGCAGCTGCACGTGCCAGCCGAACGGCGCCACGCGGGCCGACATCGTTTCGAGGATATCCCAAGGCAACGGCGCGCCAGCCAACATGAAGAAGCGAATGCCGCGCGCGCCCAGTCTGGTCAGACGATCGAGCTCGGCGTCGGGCACGCTTTCGTCGACGACAACGACGCAGCGCGCATTCCGCCCGATAGCGGCAACGGCTTCCAGCGTGCAGCGATTGTCCTTGCCGTAGGTTGAAGGCTGCACCACGACGGTCCGCTCGATGCCGAGACGCTCGCACATCTTCCGGTAAGCGGAGACGGGTGCCGCGGGCGCATCGATCTTGGCTGTCGGCGCCTTGGGATATTTGGGATTATAGATGTGCATATGCGTGTCGCAGGCGCCCGGCGGCGCCTTGAGCTTCGGCTTCACATTGCTGTCGATGAATGGCATGGGCGGACGCCTATGGGCAGATATATCCCGGACCGTTCGGGTTGCGGAAGCAACCGACCGATTGCGGCAGCAGTTTTTTCGGCAGCCACAACACGACATCCGGGAAAAAAATGCAGAATGCGATGGCCGCAAAGAAAACGATATAGATCGGGAACGACGCAAGCATTGCCTTGGAGAATTTTATACCGACAAATTTTGAAGCCATCAGCAAGCATAGCCCGTAAGGTGGGGTGATCAGGCCGAAGGCAAGCGTGGTTATGATTACAACGCCCATGTGGACGGGGTTGATGTCGGCATTCTTGGTCAGGTCGATGATCAGTGGCATGAATATGATGATCGCCGGGACGGCATCGATGAAATCGCCCACGATGATAAAGAGAAGCGTTAGAAGCAGCATGATCCTGAACGGGTCGTTGCCTGCCGCGGCCGCGATCCAGTCCGACACCATCGCCGGCCCGCGTAGGTAGGCCAGCATCCATCCGAATGCCGAGGCGGCGCCGATTGTAATGAGCGGAATGGAATAAAGCAGTCCGGTATGTGCCATGTCGCGGGGCAGGTTCCGCAGGTGCCGGTAGTTGAGCAGCGGTATCGCAACGAAAATTATGTAGGCGACCGCGATTACGCCCGCTTCCGTCGGAGTGAATTGGCCGGTGAGAATGCCACCCATGATGATGATCGGAATCATCAACGGGACGGCGGCTTCTTTGGTCGCTGTGGCGAACTGTCCGAAGGTCGCTCGCCTGCGTTTGACGCCGATCGGTCCAAAAAAATGACTGTAAAGCATCAACCCCAGGCCGACCAACACACCCGGCACCACGCCGCCGAGAAACAACCCACCGATCGAAACATTGCCGGTGGCGCCGTAAATGACAGCCATAATGCTCGGTGGAATGAGGTTCGCCATGGTGGCAGCCGACGCGATCAGCGCCGCCGTGAAGCCCCGGTCGTAGCCTTCGCGGTTCATCTCTGGCGCGAGCGTACGCGTCAGCACCGCGACGTCGGCCGCCGAGGAGCCGGAGATGCCGGCAAAGAACATGCTGAACAGGGTCACGACCTGCGCCAGACCGCCACGCAGATGACCTACCAGCGTTTGGGAAAGCGTGATCATGCGCAAGGTCACGTTTGCCGAGGTCATGAGGTCGCCGACCAGCAGGAAGAACGGCACCGCGAGCAGTGCTTCAACGTCCATTCCATTGAAGATCTGGGCGATCATCGAAGCTTCGCTGACGGGCGTGAACGCGGTCACCACCAGGACCGACGCGATCAGCGCAAAGGCGACGGGCACGCCCGCGTAGCCGAGGACAAGAAATAGGAAACCCATCAGGATGATGAGCGCGCCATTTCCGCTCACAGGGCTTCACTCCCGATGCTTTCATGACGCGGCGAGCTTTTCGGTTCAGCAAAGCCGTTGCGCCAGCCGTTCGCCATTTGCTCGATAGTGAACAGGGCAACCAGCACGCCGCAAACCGGGATGGCGATATAAAGCGTTGCCACCGGAGTCATCGACGGCATACGCAGGCTTTTAAAGCCGTCGAGAAAATTCAGATAGCCGAAATAGATCATGCAAAATGCAACAAAAAGCACAACCGAACGGTTGAACATTTCGAAGAACAGGCGGCGGTTGCCGGTCATCGCTTCCGCGAGTACGGCAAGATAAAGATGGTCATTTCGGCGAGTGGCTGCGGCGACTCCGAAAAAGATCCCATACATGAAGAAGCTCATCATCGCTTCCTGCGCAAAAAGCCACGGATATCCGATCGCGCGCGTGATGACATCGCCAAGCACGATGACGCTGAAACCCGTAATGGAGATTCCGCAGAGGATCATCAGCAGGTTTTCGAGGGGGTCGAGCACGCGCCATTTCAAATGACGCTGCTCCCTCAAGACCAGCCCATCAAAGCGCATCGTCCAATTCCGTAAATTGAGGCAGGTACGGCGCGGCGGGGAGCTGACGGGCTCCCCGCTTTCATGTTGGGCCGCTATTGCACGTTGCGGACGAGCCCGAGAACCTTCACCGCGTTCGGACCCAGATCAGAGGCGAGCTTGTCCTGGATGGGCTTGCTGATTTGCGAAAAGCCGGTTTTGTCGACATTCTTAACGACCTTGACGCCCATTTTTTCGAGCTTTGCCAGGGCCTCATGCTCTAGCTTGAACGCGACTGTCGGCTCATTTTTGCTGACTTCGTCGGCCGCCGCCTGCACCCATTTCTTTTGCTCGTCGGTCAGACTGCTCCACACCTTGTCGCTTACAAAGAGAGCGGCGTTGTTGGCTTCGTGCTCGGTCAGCGAAAGGACGGGCGCCGGCTCATAGTGCTTGTTGATGAGGTAGTTGTTGATGCCGTTTTCGGCCATATCGGCGACGCCGGTCTGCAACGCGGTGTAAACCTCGCCAAATGCCATATGCACGACCTGCGCTCCGTAGGCCGGAAATGTCGCGTCTTCGGTTACCGTCGCCTGCACCCGCATTTTAACACCCTTGAGATCGGCGACCTTCTCGATCGGTTTCTTTCCGTACATGTGCCTCAGGCCCTGACAGCCAAGCCCGATCATATGCGCGCCCTTGATCTTGGCCGCGTATAATTCCTTCATTGCCGCAATCACTGCCGGGTCGCCGAGCACCTTGATGGCGTGGTTTTCGTCACGGAAGATGAAGTGAATGGAAAATACGCCGGATTCCGGCTGGGCGGTCGAGGCGTTGGCGGTTGACAACATCACAAAGTCGATGTCACCGGTCTGCACCTTCTGCATGGTCTGGGCTTCGGTGCCGAGTTGGGCGCCTGGATATTGATTGATCGAAAACGTGCCCTTGCTCAGTTCTCTCAACTTCTTGTCGAACATTTCCGCGCCGGCTCCATAGCCGCTCGATTTCGGCTGATCATAGGCGAAGGAAAATTGACGATCCTGCGCGAGCGCTGCGGCAGACGCCGTGACTAGTGCGACACCGAGCACAACGCCGCGCAGAAGTGAAAGATGCATACCTGACATTAAGACCTCCCCGGATGGACATTGTGTCTTGCACGGCGAAACGGCCGCGTGACACCGTTTGCGCTTCCACGCGCTTTTATGTCGCAAGGGTGTGTCGACGGGTCCGGCGAGTCAATGCTGTTTTAGGCCAGCAAGCCGGGGAGCGGTGAGCTAGTGCTTGCCTGTAGCTTGCAGCATTCTTTTGAGCCGCTGCGGCGTAACAGGAAGTTGTGTGACCAGCCCCGGACGCTGAAGTGCATCGTCGATTGCCGAGGCGATTGCGGCGCCGACCGGGTTTGCGCCGCCTTCGCCGGCGCCTTTCAATCCCAGCGGATTGAGCGGGCTTGGCGCGTCCTCAGACACCAGGATGGAAACGTCCGGCACTTCGCGCGCAGTTGGCATCAGGTAATCGGCAAAAGTGACGGAGAGTGGTTCGCCGTTCTCGTCGTAACGGAATTCTTCGAGCAGCGCACCGCCGACACCTTGCGCCAGACCGCCGGCAATTTGGCCCTCCACCAGCTTCGGGTTCACGGCCTTGCCGACATCGTAGGCGATGACATAGCGCTCAATTGCGACATTGCCGGTGTCGGCATCGACACGCACCGTCGCTATATGCACGCCGTAGGGATAGACCATGTGGGTCGATTCGAACGTGTCTTCGGCGCTCAAGCTGCCGGGCAGTATTCGAGCAAGCTCGGCCAGCGGCATTGACGGTCCCGGCCCGCCACGGCGGACGATTTCTCCATTCGCAATATCGAGCGCATCCGCGCGGCTCTGCATCAGCTCGGCCGCCGCCTCCAGGATGCCTGCGCGTAATTTGGTGGCAGCAAGGCGGGTAGCCTCTCCACACATCACCGTGACGCGCGAGGCAAATGCGCCCATGCCGCGTGCAATGCGGTCGGTCTGACCATGAGTGACGCGGATATTCGTGTAGTCAACACCGAGAGCGTCGGCGCAGATTTGTGCGATGACAGTCTCCACGCCCTGGCCGATGGAGGCCACGCCCGTGATGACTTCGACCGTCCCGTCCGGCCTGATCTCGGCGCGCACGGTATCAAAGGGGCCAAGCCCGCTTTTCTCGACGAACATCGCAATTCCGGCGCCGACTCTTTCGCCATTTTTTCGGCGTTCGCCGAGCTGCTTTTGCAGCTCGTTCCAACGCGCCGCTTTGAGCGCCTTATCGAGCAGCACGGCGTAGTCGCCGGAGTCATAGACAATTTGTGTGCCTAACGTATCGAGCCCGAGCGTATAGGGCATCGCGCTCTTGCCAATCAGGTTGCGCCTGCGAATCTCGACCTTGTCCACGCCGACCTTTGCGGCCATCGCGTCCAGCAGCCGTTCGCGCACGAATGTCGATTCGTAGCGTCCGGGTGCACGGTAGGTGCCGCAGGGCGTTTTGTTGGTCAGCCGGATGTGGCCGGCGGCGCGGTAGGCCGGCACGCGATAGGGGCCGGGCAACATGGCGGCAGCAAGGTCTGGGACGGTCGCCGCGTGCGTGCGCATGTAGGCGCCATTGTCATGAAAGAATTCATCGTCGATTGCGAGGATACGGCCCTGCGCGTCAATGGCGGCCTTTACGCGATGGTGCTGCTCGCGCGAATGATTGGCCGCAATCAGGTGTTCGCGCCGGTCCTCGATCCATTTGATCGGGCGTTTGAATTTCAGCGCGGCGGCGCAGACCAGAACGTCTTCGGGATAAATTTCGCCACGAATGCCGAAGCCGCCGCCGACGTGACCTTCGTAAAGCTGAACGGAATCTCTTTTTCGCCCCAGCATTTGAGCGATCGTATCGCGATTCCAGTGCGGCACCTTGGCCGCGCCGTGCAGCTCCAGAACGTCGCGTGCCTCGTCGTGGCGCGCGATAGCGCCGCGCGTCTCCAGCGGGACGCCAGTGTGACGCCCGACGGAAAGCTCCAGCAAGACCACGGAATGGGCGTCGCGGAAGGCGGCGTCGACATCGCCATATGATTTGCGCAAGACGCCGGGTTCTGTTGTCAGCTCCTGCCCGTAGGAGCCCGGCGGTTCCGTGGCGAGCATCGTTGCCTCGAGGGGCTCGCTCGCTAGCTCGATCAACTCGGCGGCGTCTTCCGCGACGTACGCATTTTCGGCAAAAATCGCGGCGATCGGCTCGCCGACATAGCGCACGACATCCTTCGCCAGGATCGGTTGGCGATAGGGCTCCAGCTGCTTGAGCCCAGTCAGCCGGAACGGAATGGGAGGTATCTGCGCGACATCCTTGTGCGTCCATACCGCGTGCACGCCGGAGAGCTTCAGCGCGGCCAAAGCATCGATCGATTTTATTGTCGCATGCGCGATCGGCGAGCGGACGACGCGCATCGTCCACTGGCCGGGAAAGGAAATATCGGCCGCGAAGCGGCCCTGGCCGGTGAGGAGCGGGCGGTCCTCCAACCGCGGAACCGAACGCCCGACGAATTTTTGTTTGGCGGACATGAGCGCAGCCGCTCATCCTTTTCGCATGTCTTTCGCGGCTGCGCGGACGGCCTTGATAATGTTCTGGTAGCCGGTGCAGCGGCAAAGGTTTGACGAGAGCAAGTCGAGCAATTCGTCGTCGCCGAGATCGGGCTCGCGCTCCAGCGCGCCGACCGCGAGCATCAGAAAACCTGGCGTGCAAAAGCCGCACTGCAGGCCGTGGTGGTCCATGAAGGCCTGCTGCATCGGATGCAACTTGTCGCCATCGGCAAGGCCTTCGACGGTCCTGATCTTTTTGCCGTTCGCCTGAACGGCGAACATCAGGCAAGAGCGTATAGGCTCGCCATCGACGATGATCGTGCAGGCGCCGCAGACCCCGTGCTCGCAACCGATATGGGTGCCGGTTTGCCCGCAGTCCTCGCGGATCGCATCCACCAGGGTGCGCCGCGGCTCAACGGCGATCGCGTAATCGCGACCGTTGATGATGAGCGTGATTGCGGTTTTTTCGCTCATGAGGTCTTCTCGGCATTGCGCAACGCGGCACGGATACGTTGCGGCGTCGCCGGGATTTCGTCGATCTCGACGCCAAACGGGGAAAGCGCATCGTTGATCGCATTGACCACGGCCGCTGGGGCGCCGATACAGCCACCTTCGCCCAGGCCCTTGGCCCTGGTGATCGAATTCGGACTGGGCGTTTCGATATGGTGAAGTTCTATCGGCGGAATTTCGCGCGCGGTCGGCGGCAGATAGTCGGCTAGCGTCGCCGTGAGAATCCCGCCGTTGCTGTCGTAGACGATTTCCTCGAGCAATGCGTTCCCGATGCCTTGCGCGATGCCACCGTGGACCTGGCCGTCGGCGATCATCGGGTTAATGATGCGCCCGGCGTCTTCCGCGACAACGAACTTTTCGACCTTGACGTGCCCGGTCTCCACGTCCACGTCGACGATCGCGACATGGCAGGCATTGGAGAAGGTGCCGGGCGGGTCGTAGTGGCCGGTTTCCGTCAGCCCGGGTTCGATTTCGCCTTTGAAGCGATGCGTTTGCGTGTAGGCCTCGCGCGCAAGTTTTGCGATCGAAATAGCCCGGTCTGTCCCGGCCACACTCGCCGATCCATCGGCAAGGACGATGTCGTCGGGCGCGGCCTCCAGCATGTGGCTGGCGATCTTGATCAGTTTGGCGCGAACTTTCCGCGCGGCGATCAGCGTGGCTCCGCCGGAGATGACGAGCGAGCGGCTGGCGAACGTACCCCAGCCATAGGGCGCGCGGTCGGTATCGCCGTGCACGACTTTGATCACGTCCGGAGTGACGCCGATCTCATCGGCGATGATCTGCGCGAGCGTCGTGCGCAGGCCCTGGCCGTGCGGGGAGGAGCCGATACGCGCTTCGACAAATCCCGATGGGTCGATTGAAACGATCACCGTTTCCCATCCGGGCGTAATCGCCATACCACGCGCCGCAAACGCGGGACTGCCGTAACCGGTGCGCTCCGAGAAAGTCGCAAAACCAATGCCGAGATGCCGGCCTTTCGCTCGCGTTTCTTTCTGGCGTGTCCGGAAGGCGGCGACGTCGACAGCTTTCACCGCCATTTCCAGGGTATCTTTGTAGGTCCCATCGTCGTATTCGAGGCCCATGGCGGACTTGTAGGGAAATTTGTCGATCAGATTGCGCCGCCGCACATCGACCGGATCGGCGGCAAAGGCGCGCGCGGCCTTGTCCATCAGCCGCTCGAGCGTGAAGGTGATTACCGGCCGTGATACACCGCGATAAGGCGCCATCGTACAGGTGTTGGTGATAACGCCGCGGGCGAGACAGGCATATTGCTGAACGTCATATGGACCCGGCATTTCCGCCATCGCCATCAGCGGCTCGACCCCGCACGTTGTCGGGAAGCAGGAATAAGCGCCGACGTTGGACACGATGTCCGCTCTCAGCGCGAGCAATTTCGCATCCTTGTCGAAGGCGCCCTCAAGCGTGATGTATTGGTCGCGCGAATGAAATCCGGCGATCAGGTTTTCCCGCCGGTCCTCCGTCCACGCGACAGAGCTTTTGAGCTTTCGTGCGAGCCATACCAGGACGACGTATTCGCTCGCGAGCGACATTTTTTGCCCGAAACCGCCGCCAACATCGGGAGCGACCACGCGCAGGTCGGATTCCGGGAAGGCGAGAACGTCGCAAATTGCCGTGCGCGTCAGATGCGGCATCTGGGTGGTGCAGGTGAGGGTTACGCGCCCACTCGACGCATCAAAGGAGGCGTGGGCTCCACGCGGCTCCATCGGCGTCGCGTTCTGGCGGCGCGAGCGCGCCTCGACCTTGATGATTTTGTGCGCACGTTTCCATACCGAGTCGAAGTCCGCCGTCATCACTTTTCCTTCGAGGATGACATTGTCGGGAGCTTCGGTGTGCACTCGCGGTGCCCCGGCCTTAAGCGCCGCACGAGCGTCGGTCACGGACGGTGTCTCGTCGATCGAAAGCTCAACCTGATCGGCGATGTCTTCCGCTTTCTCTTCGCTTGCCGCGATAACGGCCGCGACCGGCTCGCCGGTGAAACGAACCACACCGTCGGCAAGCGCCGGCTGACCGACCGGCTTGTAGTTGAACTTGTGCAACATCGGCGTGATTTTCTTCACACCCTTGAGATCGGCGGCCGTAACGACCATCGCTCCCTTTGGAGCGCTGATGTTCGTAAGTTTCCCTGCGGCGACCGGACTGCGCACGAAGCGTACCCAATGAACGGCGGGGAGATCCGCGGTAAATCGCCCTTGGCCTGTGATGAGTGCCGGATCCTCCAGCCGCCGGATAGCGCGTCCGACCCAGGTCATGCCCGAGCCTCTGGTGCCATGCTTGCTCATTCGGCACCGATCATGCGCTTTGCTCCAGCGCGCGCCGCACCACCGCCCGTACGAGATCGCGCCGGTAATCGGCATTGGTCTGATGATCTTCCAGCGGATCGATGGCTTTCGCCGCGGCTTCGCCCGCGATGCGGAACACTGCATCGCCCGGCGTTTTATTGTTGAGCACTGCTTCCGCTTCCGCGATACGGCGCGGGAAAGATTCGGCACCACCGACACCAACGCGAGCGTCGACAATTTTGCCCGCATCAAGGCGATATGTGACGAGCGAGGCGGCCATGGCGAAATCGCCGGCGCGGCGATTGAATTCGTTGAAGCCGAATTTGGCATCCTGCGGAAGCAGCGGCAGCCGCGCTTCTGCAAGCAATTCATTCTCGGCCAATGCGGTGGACATGATGCCTGCAAAAAAGTCTTTTGCCGCAATCAGGCGTTCGCCGCGCGTGCTTTTGGCAACAAGCGTCGCGTCAAATGTCGCCGCGACCAGGCACCATTCCGACGCCGGATCGGCATGCGCGAGGCTTCCGCAAAAAGTGCCGCGCATACGGATTGGATAATGTGCAATGTGCCGCGCCACGACGCTGAGCAATTCGCCAAGCGGATTGTCGACCACGCGTTTGTGAAAGGCTGCGTGACGGACACGCGCGCCGATCGCCAGTATTTTTCCGTCGCTGGTTATCCGGTCGAGGCCGGCCACCTCGTTGATGTCCACGAGATGCGCTGGCTTGGCCAAGCGGAACGCCATGATCGGAACGAGGCTCTGCCCGCCGGCAAGAACGCGGCCATCCTGCGGCGCAACTTCGGCTAGAATCTTCAGTGCCTCATCAAGCGTCTTCGGCACATGACGGACGAAGGGCGCGGGTTTCATGCGGCATCCCGACTGCGGCGGAGCCAATTATTTGTATACAAACGATAAAGCGTGTGCCCGGTTTGTCAAACAGCGATTATTCGCGCCGTCAGGTACCCACTTTCAATTCGGACACCAGCGCGCGTAATGCAGCGACGGTCGATGGCGCCACGCTTTTTCCTGTGCGCGGATTTTCCGACGGGATGTTTTCGATGGTCATCGTGAAGCGCGCGGTGTCGGCGTCGACGCTGATCGTGTGAGTGTTTCGGGTGATATTGGGGTCGGCCCAGATTTCAAGCTGCGTGCGGTCGGGGCCGATGCCGGCGAGGCTCAAGGCCGCCGCCACGTTGACGTTGGTCGGAAATCCGCGTGCACCTTCACGTGCAGTGCCATCGAACACCTTCAACGGCTCTTTCAGCCCGCTCACCGAAATCTTGTGCTCGATCAGATAAGGCGCGCCCGCAAGTCCCGCCGGGGGCTTGCGTGTCACCATCTTGACCGAATGAATGGTGCCTTCGGCGGCGGCACGCACGGCGTCGAGACCGATAAGCGCCCCGGTTGGCACCAGGATACGCGCGCCATTAAGTCTGGCCCGTTCGATCAGATCGCCATTCTCGAGCAGTTGCGCGACCGAGAGCGGCATGAAGATACGGCCCTTGTCGATGGCGCTGATCGCGACGTCGCGAAACAAGGCTGGCGGCAGGCACTCAACGACGATGTCGCAGTCGTTTGCGAGCTCCGTCGCCTTGCGAACGGAGATACTGCCGCCAACTTGCGGCAGCGCGCGCTGCGCTTTTCCGACATCGCGCACGGCGACGGCTGCGAGCGACAGGCCGGGGATGCCGGCGATCAAACGTTTCGCGACCTCCAGTCCGACCGCGCCGAGCCCGGCAAGGCCGACACGCAACGGGGTGTGGTCCAATTTCGCCGTCATTTCTTGCGGCCGGTGAAATTCGGCCTGCGCTTTTCCATGAAGGCCCGCACGCCTTCGGCGTAGTCCGGTGTGAGGCTTGCCGCGCGCTGAAAATCCCGCTCGAGGTCGAGCTGGGCATCGAGCGTGTTTGTCGCGGATTTATTGAGCGCCTGTTTGATCAGCGCGAGGCCCTGCGTCGGCGCCATCGCGAAGTGCTCGCAGATCCGCGCCGCTTCGTGCATCAGGGTTTCATCGTCGACCGCGCGCCAGATCAAACCCCAGCTTGCCGCCTTTTCTGCCGACAAGTCCTGTGCCAACAGCGCGAGGCCGCGCGCACGCGCGTCGCCCACGAAGCGTGGCAAGAACCAGGTCCCGCCGGAATCGGGAACCAGGCCGACGCGGGCAAAGGACTGGATGAAGTTCGCCTTCAGGCTGGCGATCACGATGTCGCAGGCGAGAGCGATGTTGCAACCAGCGCCGGCGGCGATGCCGTTGACTGCCGCGACGACAGGAAAGGGGAGGCTGCGCAGTTTCCGCACCAGCGGATTGTAATGCGCCTCCAACGCGCCCCCGAGGACGACGGTCTCGCCCGGCTTGGCGATACGATCGCTCAAATCCTGGCCGGCGCAGAAAGCACGGCCCGCTCCGGTGATCATCAATGTGCGGCAGCTCTCGTCGGCCTCTGCATCGTTGATTGCTTTGCGCAGCGCCTGATGCATGGCCTCGTTGAAGGCATTGAGCTTGTCCGGCCGGTTCAACGTGATGACGCGGTAACCGGAACGCTGCTCGACAAGGATGGACGAGTCAGTCGTCATGACTTGTTGAGGAAGCGGTCCAAGGAGCCGATTTCCTCTTTTCCCCCTTCAAAATCCTCCGCGAGACGTTCGTAGAGGCGGGCGGCGGCGGCCAGCATTTCATGTTCGGCCCGCTCGTCGCCAACGAAAGACGCTATCTCGTCGAGTTCGGCCACCCAACGATAGGCCTTGGAATACATGGAAGGTACTTGGCTTGACAGATAGCGAAGAAGGTCGGGTCGGCTTTCGGCAAGTTCGGCCTTGAGCGCCTCGGCTGAACCGCCACGCGTTGCCGCCAGCATCATGGCGGCGCCTAGCGCCGTAACCCCCTTGGTGATGCCGGCGTAAGACATCTTTAACGCGGAGGCCGCGGTTAGCGGGCCCGCGAGAATGCGCACGATCAACCCATAATCGTTCAGTATCGCAAAGGTCTTGGCTGCCGGCCCGGATGCATAGATTTTTGTGTTGGCACTTCCCGGCTTTGGCGGCGGCCCGATGATACCGGCGCCGACGAAAGAACAGCCGGTTGTCGCGATCGCGTTGGCAATCTTCAGCATCGTCGGCGGGCTCACCGCATTGCATTCGACATAGATCGGCTTCTTGTTGGCGGCGGTGAGAACAGGCGAAAGGCGCCTGGCGAGCGCCAGCGCGTCGCCGGGTGGCACGATCGACATCAGGAAATCGGCTTCCGCGAGCGCGCGGTCTTCGACTGGCCGCATGCCGGCGTCGCGTGCGCGCTTCGCACTTGCTTCGCTGCGGCCGTTCAGCGAGGTCAGCACCGTGACCTTGTTTTCGGTCAGGCGCTGGCCGACGCCGGCGCCCATATTGCCCGGCGCGACGATGGCAACGGTCGGGGTCATGAGCCCGTCACCCCGCCGTCGAGATTGATGCTCTGGCCAGTGACAAAGGACGACGCCTCAGAGGCTAGGAACAAAACGGCGCCGACCAGATCTTCCGGAACTTCCGCGCGCGGCACGCACTGCATGGCGATGATACGTTCCTTTTGCGTTGGCGTAACGGTCTTGCGCTCGATCTCGGTGAAGGTCGCACCCGGCAAGATGGCGTTCACGGTAATCCCGTCGGGTCCAAGCTCGCGGGCCATCGACAGGCTCATGCCCGCGAGCGCCGCCTTCGTTGCGATATAATGCAGATAGTTCGGCCGCCCCAGCCGTACCGCGCCGGATGCGACATTGATGATGCGACCCCATTTGGCGCGACGCATGGCAGGCAGAACCGCGCGTGCGCAAAGAAATGGGCCGGTGAGATTGACCCGTAACACCCGCTCCCATTCGTCGAGGGGAATCTGGTCGAATGGACGCATCTCCAGCGTGGAGAAAATGCCCGCGTTGTTGATCAGCACATCGATACGGCCGTATTCGTCTTCGACCACTTCAATCATTTCGTCGATCGAGGCCGGGTCCGAGACGTCGGTCGTGACAGCCAGGGCCTGGCCGCCGGCCGCCATGATTTCCTCGGATACCGCGGCCGCCTTTTTTTCATTCAATTCGGCGATGACGGAACGCGCGCCGGCCGTCGCGAAGGATTTCGCGAACACGCGGCCGATCCCTTGCCCGGCGCCGGTGACGACGACAACGCGATCCTTGAGGCCGGGAAACACGATGTCTTGCAGGCTGGCGCTCATGCCGCGCCCCGCTCCAGCTGCGGTAACTGTTCAAGTGCCGCACGCGCATCCCACGGCGTCCACCACGGCTTGAGACCGAGATCGTTTGCAACAATAGCGGCGGTGATGTAGCCCGCGCCTCCGGAAATCGCCCCGCCGGGATGCCCCGCCGAACCGGCGTTATACAAATTGGGAATCGGTGAACGGTAACCGAAGTGGTTGTGCATCACCTGCTCGGCATTGAAGGCGCCCATGAAGATGTCGCCGCCCCGCATATTGATCATTTCCTGCACATATTCGCGGCCGGTATAGACATAGCGCCCGAGGATATTTTTGCTGGTCATGTTCGGGCAATAGCGCGCGAAGCATTCGACGATCTTGTCGGAGAACTCCTCCTTGAAGCTCTCGTAACTTTGTCGGCCAAGGTCGGGATCGAGCGGCATCACATGCCAGCAATAGGTCGTGTGTTTGCCGGGCGGCGCCTGCGTCGGATCGAGCAGACTGAGCGGTCCCGAGCCGAACTGAACCAGCTTCGGCACGCGGCCCGCCTGGACGTCCTGGTGCGCGGAGAACAGGTCTTCCATGGTCTCGGCGCCGATGCTCCATTTCAGCGAACGATTGATATTGGAATCGAATTTTTCCGCCTTGAACCGCGGGCTTTCGTTGAGTGCCAGATGCAGGCCGAAAAGGCTCCAGGCGGTGTACTGGAAGCCATCAAGTTTTCTCAGAAAGGCGGCGGGCAACTGCTCGCGTCCGATAAGCGTCTCGAAGGTCTGATGCACGTCGAGCGTGGACGCCACGAACTGTCTTGCGCGAACAACACGGCCGTCGGCGAGCTCAATTCCCGTTGCGCGGCCATTTTCGACGAGGATGCGGTCGATATTGACCTGCGGCTGGAAGGCGCCACCGGCGGCGATGAAGCTTTCCATCAACCCGCGCGCCAGGTTGAACGAACCGCCCTGGCAGAGCTGATAACCGCTCTCCAGATCGAAAGCACGGATCACCGAGCCCATCGGCGATGTTTTCGAAAGCGTATCCACCAGCCAGGTTCCGAACAGCGACACCTTGAACAGAAACAGAAGACGGACGTGTTCGTTCTCGAACAGTTCGCGCACGACATCGAGCGGCTGGCGGTTTGCGACCTCCAGAAATTCCCGGCCCAGTGCTGTTTGTGACAGCAGCGTTTCGCGCTCTTTCTGGGGCAAAGGCTCGGCATAACGCTCGGGCAGGAAAATCTCGGCGGTGATCTTTTCGGCTTTACGGTTCCACTCGCGGAAAGTCGCTGCATCTTTTTTGGAGAAACGCGCAATATTGACAAGCGATTCCTCGAGGTCGCGACCCAGCACCAGCGCAGAACCGTCGTGATGGGCCTGACCGAACTCGTAGCGCGGCGTGATGTAGGTGACGCGCTCGCTCAGGTTCAGGTCCTTGAACCATGGTGTCTCGCTGATATGGAAATGATTGATCGAATGCAGATTGTGATAGAAGCCCGGCAGCGTTACTTCGCGCGTGCACAGGCCTCCGCCGTAGGTCAGGCGTCTCTCAACCAAAAGGATTTTAAGTCCTGCGCGGGCGAGATAGCTGCCAAGGATCAGCCCGTGATGTCCGGCGCCGATGATGATGCCGTCATAGGTTTTTTGCAGCGCTTCGGTCACTGGTCCCTCACGATGGGTGGCGGAGGCGGCCCAAGACTGCGGGCACGGCCTTGGGCGGTCAATGGTCCCAACCGCATGGCCAATAAGCCCCAAATGCTTGCCATTTCGGCACGAGGCTCGCGCTGCGACCTTGGTGGCGGTGGACCTTTGACGGTCTGTCCCGCTAGATTAGCCGTCTGCAGATAAGGGCGAAAACAGCCCCGGGGAGGAACACCATGCGTCAAGCCTTATTGGCGGCCAGCGCCGCCATGCTGCTCGCTGTGAACCCAGCAGCGGCCCAGCAAAAATCCATCAAGATCGGCTTCATCAGCACCTTCAGCGGCCCCGTTGCCGTTATTGGCAACGATATGCGCAATTCGTTTGAACTTGCGCTGGACCACATGGGTCGCACGATGGGCGGCCTGCCGGTTGAGGTTATTTATGAGGATGACGGCTTCAAGCCGGAAGTGGGCAAGCAGAAAACCGACAAGCTGATCGAGGCCGACAAGGTCGATTTCATCGTCGGCTATATCTGGTCAAACGTGCTGCTTGCCTCGATGAAATCCGCCGTTGATTCCAAAACCTTCCTGATCACCTCGAACGCCGGTCCGCATCAGATCGCCGGCGAACAGTGTTCGCCCTACATCTTCTCGACCTCCTGGCAGAACGACCAGACGCCGCAGGCCATGGGCCACTACATGAACCAGAAAGGCGTGAAGACCGCCTTTTTGATTGGCCCGAACTACGCCGCAGGCAAGGACATGCTCGGTGGCGTGGCGTCCACGTTTAAAGGCAAGATTGTCGGACAAGAATTGACCAAGTGGCCCGACCAGCTCGACTTCTCCGCCGAACTTGCAAAAGCCAAGGCGGAAAAGCCGGATGCAATTTTCGTGTTTTATCCCGGCAAGGCGGGCGTGCAGTTCTTGAGCCAGTACGCACAGTCCGGTCTCAAGGGCCAGATTCCACTCTATACAGCGTTCACTATCGACGAGCTTTCATTGCCTTTGCAGAAGGATCTCGCGCTCGGTGTGCCCGGCGCGCAGGAGTGGGTGAACGATCTGCCGAACGACGCGAACAAGAAATTCGTTGCTGACTACATCAAGAAATATCCGGGACTGCGGCCGTCGTTTTACGGCGCCCAGACGTATGACGCGGCGAACCTGGTTGCATCGGCGGTGGCGGCGACCAAAGGGAACCTTTCCGACAAAGTGGCCGTGCAGAAGGCCCTGGAAAAGGCCGATTTCAAGTCGGTACGCGGAAAATTCCGATTCAACACCAACCACATCCCGATCCAGAACTTCTATTTGCAGGAGCCGGTGAAAGACCAAGACGGCAACTTCGTACTCAAGACGGCCGCAACGATCGTGGAAGACAACCAGGATCGTTTCGTCAATGAATGCCATATGAAGTGATCCTGCGCTGAAGCAGAACGGCGGCGGCGCATCGGCGCTGCCGCCGTTTGCTTATTGGCCGATGTTCGAATTCGCGATCGGGGCATCATGACGCTTTTCATCGAGCAATGTCTGAACGGTTTGCAGTTCGGTCTGCTGCTTTTTCTGCTCGCGGCCGGCCTGACGCTCGTCTTCGGCATCATGGATCTGGTGAACTTGGCGCACGGCTCGCTCTACATGATCGGCGCCTATTTTGCCGCCACGTTTGCCGCCTGGACCGGCAGTTTCGTGCTCGGCGCAGTGCTCGCGCTCGCTGCGACGCTATTGGTCGGGATGGCGGTGGAAGTGATCGCGATGCGGCGGCTTTACGGACGCGATCATCTTGATCATGTCCTTGCGACTTTCGGTCTTATTCTTTTTTTCGATGAACTGGTGCGGTTGATCTGGGGAGCGGGCGGCATGAGCCTGCCGTTGCCGTCGTGGCTCAACACTTCGGTCCGCGTTCTGCCGGGATTCGACTACTCGGCTTACAAACTTTCGATCATTGTCGTTTCGCTTTTCGTTGCGGCGTTTCTTTACTTCCTCGTCATGCGCACGCGCCTCGGCATGCTTATCCGCGCCGGCGCGTCGAACCGTGAAATGATCGGCGCGCTCGGCGTCAACATCAAGCTGTTGTTCACGATGGTGTTCGGTCTTGGCGCCGCGCTTGCGGGGCTGGCTGGATTGATGCAGGCGCCGATTTTGACGGTTCAGATTGGCATGGGCGAGAACATCCTTATCCTTGCCTTCGTCATCACGGTCATCGGCGGCATCGGCTCAATTCGTGGTGCGTTCCTCGCGGCCATTCTGGTCGGCTTCATCGATACGCTTGGCCGTGCCTATTTCACCGATCTGTTGCGGCTTGCTTTCACCAAGGAAACCGCGGCGACTGCGGCGCCGGCACTTTCCTCGATGCTGATCTATCTGCTGATGGCGATCGTCCTGGTGCTGCGGCCGGAAGGCCTCTTTCCGGCGAGCAGCAAATGATCCGCGCGCTCAACCTGCGGACGGTCGTTGGCATTGCGCTGCTTGTCGCTCTCGTCTTGCTGCCGGTTTATGTCGAGGCGACCGGCAGCCGTTTTCTGCTGACGCTGTTCACGCGTATCGTGATCCTCGCGATCGCCGCGGTGAGCCTCAACTTCATCCTGGGCTATGGCGGCATGATGAGCTTCGGCCATGCCGCCTATCTTGGCATCGGCGGCTATGCCGTCGGTATCCTGGCCTTTGAGGGGGTGACGTCAGGTTTCGTGCAATGGCCGGTGGCGCTTCTGGTCTCCGCGCTGTTTGCGTTGGTGACGGGCGCACTTAGCCTGCGCACGCGCGGCGTCTATTTCATCATGATCACCTTGGCGTTTGCCCAGATGACATATTACATCGTCGCGGGACTTGCCCGCTACGGTGGCGATGACGGGTTGACCATCCAGAAACGCAGCCAGTTCATCGCGCCGATCAATCTTTCCAACAAGGTCCAATTTTATTACATCTGCCTGGCGTTGCTGTGCGCATCGATTTATCTGATCTGGCGCATCGTCAACTCTCGTTTTGGATTGGCGCTGCAGGGCGCGCGCTCGAACGATACGCGCATGCGCGCGATCGGTTTTCCAACCTACCGCTACAAGCTGACCGGCTTCGTAATTGCCGGCACGCTATGCGGCCTCGCCGGTGCGTTGATCGCCAATCACACGGATTTCGTCAGCCCCGCGATGATGTATTGGACGCGTTCCGGCGATCTCATCATCATGGTCGTGCTTGGCGGGATGGGTTCCACCTTCGGCCCGCTGTTCGGTGCGGTGGCGCTGCTTGTGCTGGAGGAGGCGCTGTCCGGCATCACCGAATATTGGCAGATCATTCTTGGGCCATTGCTGTTGCTGGTGGTGCTGTTTGCGCGCGGCGGCATAGACGGCTTGCTCGGCAAGGTGCGCCAAAAGGTGAAGCATGGCTGATTTGCTGCGAATCGAGAATCTGGCCAAGCGCTTCGGCGGCATTGTCGCCACCGACGATCTTGTCCTCAATATCGCCGATGGTGAACTGCATGCGGTCATCGGCCCCAATGGCGCCGGCAAGACCACGTTGATCGCGCAGCTGAGCGGACAGCTCGCGCCGGATTCCGGGCGCATCCATTTTGCAGGCAACGACATTACGGCGATGCCGATGTACGCGCGGAGCGCGCTCGGGCTGGCGCGATCGTTTCAGATCACCTCGCTGTTCCTCGATTTGAGCGTATTGGACAACGTGGCCCTGGCCGTGCAGGCGCACACCGGTCATTCGTTCCACTTCTGGCGCAATGCACGCCGCGAGCCGGAGCTGCGCGATCCCGCCCGTGCGGCGCTTGCGCGTGTCGGTTTAAGTGCGCGCGCCGATTTGCCGGCATCGGCGCTCAGCCATGGCGAACATCGCCAGCTCGAGCTCGCGATGGCGCTCGCGTCCGGGCCGCGCATGCTGTTGCTCGACGAGCCGATGGCCGGCCTCGGGCCGGAGGAGTCTGCGCGCATGGTGGCCACGCTGCGAGAGCTGAAAAAGGAGCTGACGATTCTGTTGGTCGAACACGACATGGAAGCGGTGTTTGCGCTCGCCGATCGGATTACGGTTCTGGTCTATGGACGCGTGATCGCCTCGGGGAAGCCCGGAGACATTCGCAATAATACGCAGGTGCGCGACGCCTATCTTGGCGAGCAAGAGGCCGTTCATGCCTGAACCCGTGCTGGCGCTCGAAAACATCGAAACCTGCTACGGCCTCAGTCAGGTTCTGTTCGGCGTTTCGTTCGCTATCGCGCCGGGCGAGATGGTGACGCTGATGGGACGTAACGGCATGGGCAAAACCACCACCGTGCGCTCGATCATGGGCCTGACGGCGGCGCGCAGTGGCGCGATTCGCTTCCTGGGTGAGGAAATCCGCGGCCTGCCGTCGTATAAAGTTGCCCAACGCGGGGTTGGTCTGGTGCCGGAAGGCCGGCAGATTTTCCCGAACCTCTCGGTACGCGAAAATCTGCTGGCAACCGCGGTCAAGCGCAACGGCGAGGCCTGGACGCTTGCCACTGTCTACGATCTGTTCCCGCGCCTGGCCGAACGCAACGACAGCATGGGCAACCAGCTTTCGGGCGGCGAACAACAGATGTTGGCGATAGGCCGGGCGTTGATGACGAACCCCACGCTCCTTATCCTCGACGAGGCGACGGAAGGCCTGGCGCCGTTGATCCGCGCCGAAATCTGGCGCTGCCTTGCCAGGTTGAAGGAGTCGGGTCTTTCGATCTTGGTGATCGACAAGAACGTCGGCGCTCTTTTGCGCGTCGCCGACCGGCACTTCCTGATCGAACGCGGGCGCGTAGTGTGGAAGGGTTCGTCGCAGGAGCTCGCCGCGGCGCCCGACGTGCAACATCGGTATTTGGGCGTTTAGGGTGCGTTCACTGCCGTCGTCCCCGCTTTCGCGGGGATGACCGGACGAGCTGTTGAAAGAGTTGCCGTCCTCATGCTCAGAAGCTGCATCACTCCGCCGGCTGAAGCGGCGGGCCGCGGCGGCGCACAAAGGTAAAGGTTGTTCCACCCAATTTGCGGTGCAGCCGGTCGAGCAGCAGGTAGATGACCGGCGTGGTGTAAAGCGTGAGCACCTGCGACACCAGCAGCCCGCCAATGATGGTGATGCCGAGCGGCCGGCGCAGCTCCGAGCCCGGGCCGATCGCGATCACAAGCGGAAGCGCGCCGAGCATGGCGGAGAGAGTCGTCATCAAAATAGGCCGGAACCGTTCGAGGCAGGCGTCATGAATCGCGCGCTGGGGCGAAAGTCCCAGCCGCCGCTCGCCGTCGAGCGCAAAATCCACCATCATGATGCCGTTCTTTTTCACAATTCCGATCAGCAGAATGATGCCAATGAAGGCGATCACCGAGAGTTCGGTGCCGGAGATCTGCAAGGCGAGCAGCGCGCCCAGCCCCGCCGAAGGCAGCGTCGAGATGATGGTCAATGGATGTGCCAGGCTTTCGTACAGGACGCCGAGCACGATATAGACCGCGATCAATGCCGCCAGCAGCAGCAGCGGCTGCGCCCCGACGGCTTGTTTGTAGGCCTGAATGTCGCCGGCGAAGTCCGCGTGGATCGTATCGGGGATGTGCATTTCGGCCACGGCCTGCTCGATCGCGGACGTGGCGTCTTCGATCGCGGTGTTGGGCGCGAGATTGTAGGTAATGGTCACCGAAGGAAACTGTCCCTGGTGGTTCACGACAAGCGGCGCGATGCCGCGATCCACCATCGTGACGGCCGATAACGGCACCTGCGTATCGTTGTTGCCGGCAACATAAACACGGGACAGGTCCGTCGGGTCGCGCCGATAGGCGTTATCGACTTCCAATACCACGCGGTACTGGTTGCGGGGCGCGTAGATCGTTGAAATCTGACGCTGCGAAAAGGCGTTGTTAAGCGCATTATCGATGTCCTGCACGCGCACTCCGAAACGCGATGCGGCGGCGCGGTCGATGCTGACATTGGCCTGCAAGCCGCCCTGCTCACGATCGCTGGTGACATCGACGAGTCCGGGCAGCTCCTTCACGCGATCGATCACGCGCGGCACCCATTTCTGCAGTTCATCGATGTCGGCGCTCCACAGCGTGAATTGGTATTGCGAGTCACTTTGCCGGCCTCCGGCCCGCAGGTCCTGTGCCGGGAACATGAATACGCGGATGCCCGGAATCTGATTGAGCTTGTTGCGCATTCGCCCAATGACCTGCAGCGTCGTGAGATTGCCGCGCTCGTTGAGCGGTTTGAGACTGATATAAAGACGGCCGCGATTGACCGAGGCGTTGAACGGGTTCGCGCCGACCGAAGAGCCGAGACCGGCGACCGCCGGATCGGCGAGCACGACCTCCATTGCCTTCTGCTGCAGCTGCTTCATTGCCTCGAACGATATGTCGGTCGAAGCCTCGGTGCCGCCGAAGATCAGACCAGTATCGTCCTGCGGGAAGTAGCCCTTGGGCACCTTGATGTAGAGCCCAATCGTAAGTGCGATAGTTGCGGCGAATACGATCAGCATAAGTGCGCGATGACCGAGCGCGAATGTAAGCGTGCGGTCGTAGAAACGGATGAGGCGCGACAGCAGCCCCTCGACGCGGCGGTCAAGCCATGTGGCATCCCGGCTGGGCGGCTGCCGCACGAAATAGGCGCATATCATCGGCGTCACCGACAGCGACACCACGGTGGAGATGGCGATGGCGAAGGCCAGCGTCACCGAGAATTCGCGGAATAACCGCCCGACAATACCGCCCATGAACAGGAGCGGGATGAAGGCAGCGATCAACGAAACCGAAATCGACACGACGGTAAAGCCAATCTGCTTCGCGCCCTGCAAAGTGGCCCGCAGCGGCGATGCGCCCCGTTCGAGGTAACGGAATGCGTTCTCGATCATAACAATGGCGTCGTCGACAACGAACCCGACGCTGACGGCGAGCGCCATCAGCGACAGGTTGTCGATCGAAAAGCCGGCCATCCACATCGCTGCACAGGTGCCGGAGAGCGCGAGCGGCACCGTGATGCCGGCCGCGGCGGTCGGCGCAATCCTCCGCAGGAAGAGAAAGACGACGAGCATCACAAGCCCGATGGTGGCGGCGAGCGTTAGTTGCATGTCATGCACGCTGGCACGGATGGTCTGCGTGCGGTCGGTCAGCACCGAAATGTCGAGACCCGCCGGCACCCACTGCCGGAGTTCGGGAAGCAGCGCGTAAATTCGATCGACGGTGTCGATGACGTTGGCGCTGTTCTGCTTGGTGATGATGAGCAGGACCGAGGGGTCCCGATTGTACCAGCCCGCGGCGAGCGTATTGCGCACGCTGGGACGTATGGACGCGATATCCGACAGGCGGATCACGGTGCCATTCACCGTTTTCACCACAAGCGGGTCGTATTCGGTGGCGTCGCGCAGCTGATCGTTTATTCCGATCGTCGTCCCGCGCTTGTCGCCATCGAACGTGCCGAGCGGGCCGGCGGCGTTCGAGTTGGCGATCGCTGTGCGCACGTCCTCCATGGCCAGCCCCATTGCGGAGAGCCGTGCCGGATCGACACGCACGCGGATCGCCGGCTGTTCGGAGCCCGCCACTGTGACGTCGGCGACCCCATCCACTTGCGACAGTCGCTGCGCGATTATGCTGTCGGCCGCGTCGTAAATTGCGCTCGGCTGCATGGTTTTTGACGTGAGCGCCAGGATCAGGATCGGAGCCGCCGACGGGTTCGCCTTGCGGAATGTCGGGAGCTGCGGCATGTCGGTCGGCAGATCGCTGAGCGCGGCGTTGAGCGCCGCTTGCACGTCGCGCGCGGCACCCTCGATGCTGCGGCTCAGGTCGAACTGTACGGTGATGCGCGACTGGCCGAGCGAGGTGACCGACGTCAGCTCGGTGACGCCCGAGATCTCGCCCACGCGCCGTTCCAACGGAGCCGCAACGGTCGCAGCCATGATGTTGGGGTCGGCGCCGGGCAGACTCGCCGTAATATTGATTGTCGGAAATTCAACGGTCGGCAGGCTGGCGACGGGCAGAAAGAAATAGGCAACAACGCCAACCAGGAACAGCCCGATGGCCATCAGCGTGGTGCCGATCGGCCGCCGGATGAAGGGGGCGGAGAAATTCATGGCCGGCCCCGGGCGGGCCGCGCGATGCGGCGCGGCGCGGGCGGCGGGGCCGGCGCAAGCCGCGATCGCAGGCGCTCCATGTAAAGATAGATGACCGGCGTCGTGTATAGGGTCAGCAGTTGCGACAGCAAAAGGCCGCCAATAATCGTGATGCCGAGCGGATTGCGCAACTCCGAGCCCGTGCCGGCCTCGAGGGCCAGCGGAAGCGCGCCGAACAAGGCTGCCAGTGTCGTCATCATGATCGGCCGGAAGCGTAACAGGGCTGCCTGCACGATCGATTCTTCCGGCGAGAGGCCCTGGTGACGCTCGGCGTCGATCGCGAAGTCGATCATCAAGATCGCGTTCTTTTTAACGATGCCCATCAGCAGCACGATGCCGATCAGCGCGATCACTGACAGGTCGTAGCCGAACACCATCAGTGCGAGCAGGGCGCCGACGCCGGCCGAGGGCAGGGTGGATAGAATCGTGAGCGGGTGGATGAAGCTCTCGTAGAGCACGCCGAGCACAATGTAGATGGCAATGGCCGCTGCAAGAATGAGCCACGGTTCGCCGGCCAGCGATTTGGCGAATTCGGCGGCGTCACCGGAATAGCTGCCAGTGACCGATGTGGGCATGCCGATTTCCCGCTGCGTAGCGCGGATAAACGCGACGGCGTCGGAGAGCGCATAGCCCGGCGCAAGATCGAAACTTATGGTGACGGAAGGAAACTGCTCCTGGTGCGCGATAGCGAGCGGTGCCGAGGTTGGTATGAAGCGGGCAAAGGCGGACAGTGGTACCTGGGCCGTGCTGGTGACGGCGTTTGGCGTGGCGGTGGTGTTGGTGTTGGTCGTTCCGCTCGCGGTATTGGCGACGGTTGCGGCCGTGCCGGTCGACGTGCTGGCGCCGGTGACGTAAAGCTTCGTGAGTGCGTTGGGGTCCTGCTGATAGCGCGGCTGCGCTTCCAGAATGACGCGATACTGGTTCGCCTGCCCGTAGATTGTCGAAATCTGGCGCTGGCCGAACGCGTCGTTGAGCGTGTCGGTCACGCTTTGCATGGAAACGCCCAGCCGTCCGGCCTGTTCGCGGTCGACGTCGACCTGCACGCGCGGACCGCCCTCCTGCGCCTCCGACGCAACCTCCCGAAATACCGGGTCGCCGCGCAAAGCCCGCACTAGCTTGTCGGCCCATTCGATCAGTTCGTCGCGGTCGGTGGAAACCAAAGTGTATTGATATTGGGCGCGGCTCGCGCGGGTCGAAATCTGGATGTCCTGGGTAGCCTGGAAATAGACGGTCATGCCGGCAATGCCGGCGACCGCATTTTTGAGCCGCGCAACGATTTCATCGACGCGCGCGCGGCGATCGTCACGCGGCTTCAGCGTGATCGTAAGTCGACCGGCATTTGGCGTCGCGTTGAGCGGACTGACGCCGATGACGGATACAACGCCGGTTACGTCGGGGTCGCCGCGGATCGCGTCCTCCACCAGCTGCTGGCGCCGCTGCATTTCGGTGAATGAGACGTCAGTGCCGGCTTCCGTGACCGCAGTGATCAGGCCGGTGTCCTGTAGTGGCAAGAAGCCCTTCGGCACGACGACATAGAGCAATATAGTGGCGACCAACGTCGCCAAGGTGACGGCGAGGGTCTCTGGCTGGCGGTGCAGAACCCACTCGAGGCTTTGCCGGTAGAGTTCGACGGTGCGTTCGGTCAGCTCGTGGAAACGAGCGGTGAACGCGTTGGTGGCGCCGCCCGCGGACTCCTCGCGTGTATGCCGCAGCAATCGCGCGCACATCATCGGCGTCAGCGTCAGCGAGACGATCGCCGAAGCCACCACCGCGATCGTCAGGGTCAGCGCGAATTCGCGAAACATGCGGCCCACCAGGCCGGTCATGAACAGCAATGGGATGAACACCGCGATCAGCGACAGCGTGAGCGAAATCACGGTGAAGCCAATTTCACGGGCGCCGCGTAAGGCTGCTTCCAAGGCGTCTTCGCCGTCCTCCATGTGACGCACGATGTTCTCGATCATGACGATCGCATCGTCGACCACAAAGCCGGTGCCGATGGTGAGAGCCATCAACGACAGATTGTCGAGCGAGAAGCCGCAAAACCACATAACGCCAAACGTCGCGATCAGCGACAACGGCAGTGCCACGCCGGCAATGATCGTGGCGCGGATGGTCCGTAGGAAGATCAGCACGACCAGCACCACCAACGCGATGCTGAGCACCAGCGTGAACTGCACGTCGTGAATCGAGGCGCGAATGGTCGTGGTGCGGTCGTTGACGATGGTCAGTGTGGCACCCGCCGGCAATGCGCGGCGCAAGCGCGGCAACTCGGCATACACGCGCTGCACCGTCTCGATCACATTGGCGCCGGGCTGGCGCTGAACGTCGATCACGATCGAGGGCTTGCCCCGGTACCACGCCCCGACCTTGGTGTTCTCCAGCCCGTCGACGACGTCGGCGAGGTCGCTGATTTTAACCGGCGCACCGTTGCGGAAGGCAACGACGATGTCTTTGTAGGTTTGGACCGCGGTGATCTGGTCATTGGCAGCAATGGTGTAGGACTGATGCGTGCCATCGAGCGAGCCTTTTGGGCCAGCCACATTGGCGCCCACGATGGCCGTGCGTACATCCTCCAGCGCGAGGCCGTAGGCAGCAAGCCGCGACAGATCGGCCTGGATCCGGATCGCCGGCCGGATGCCGCCTTGCACCGAGACGTGCCCGACGCCGGTCACCTCGGAAAGCCGCGGCGCCATGATGGTGTCCGCCATGTCACTGAGCGCGCGCAGATCGATGGTTTCCGAAGTCAGCGCGAGCGTGATGATCGGCGCGTCGGCGGGATTCACCTTCGAATAGAGTGGAGGGTAAGGAAGGTTGCGCGGCAGCGTGGAGCCGGCCGCATTGATTGCCGACTGCACGTCTTGCGCGGCCGCGTCGATGTCGCGGTTAAGATCGAACTGCAATGTTATCTGGCTGATGCCGAACGAACTCGACGACGTCATCGTCTGGAGCGCCGGGATCTGGCCGAATTGGCGCTCGAGCGGCGCCGTCACCAGTGCGGTAATGGTGTCCGGATTGGCGCCGGGAAGCTGCGTCGTGACCTGGATTGTCGGAAAATCGACCTGCGGCAGCGCGGAGACTGGCAGCCACCAATAACCAAGAAATCCACCTAGCATCACCGCGACGCCGAGCAGGGAGGTAGCGATCGGCCGGTGAATGAATGGCGATGATACGCTCATTGCTGCGAGTTCGGCCTCGTGTTGCTGCCGCCCCGCTGCTTGCGCTCACTTTTTGCGTCCGGACGCTGACCGCTGCGTGGCCGTTGCGCCGGCGTCGAATCGGCAGTTCCGATCGAAACCTTGCTGCCGTCCGTCAGCCGCACAAAACCGGTGGTGACCACGCGCTCGTTCGAGTCGACGCCGCTTTTGACCACCGTTTGAGTTTCATCCTGTTTCTGCACCACGATAGGCCGCACCGTCACCGTGTCGTCGTCCTTGACGACATAGACAAAGGTGCCATTCGGTCCGCGCTGCACCGCTCCGGTCGGAATCACGACCACTTGCTTGAGGGTGTCGATCAGCAGGCGAACATTGACAAACTGCCCGGGCCAAAGCTGCAAGTCGGCATTCGGGAATTCGGCCTTCAACTTCACGGTTCCGGTGGTCTGGTCGACCTGATTGTCCACGACCTTGAGTAAACCTCGATCGATCACGGCATCATCGTCTGAACGCAGGGCATCGACCGCGAGAGGGCCCTTGCCGAAAGCCGCATTCACCTGCGGCAAATCCTGTTGCGGCAGGTTGAACATCACCGAAATGGGCTTGAGCTGGGTGATCACCACAATGGCCGGCGCGCTGGCCGCGCGAACGATATTTCCTTCATCGACCTGACGTATGCCGGTGCGGCCATCGAGCGGGGCGGTGATGGTGGTGTAGCCGAGCATCGCCTGCGCGTTCTCGATTGCCGCCTGGTCGGCCTGCACGATTGCGGTGTTCTGCGCCACCAAAGCTCGCTGGGTATCGGCCTGCTGTTTGTTGATCGCATTGGTCGCCGCGAGCTTTTCATAACGCTCGAGATCGAGCTTGGAATTGGAAAGCTGCGCTTCGTCCTGTGCTTTCTTGGCGACCGCCTGGTCGAGTTGGGCCTGGTAGGTCACGGGATCAATTCGCGCCAGGATGTCGCCTTTCTTGACGTCCTGGCCTTCCTTGTAATTGACGCTGAGCAGCTTGCCGTCGACTTGCGGGCTGACCGTCACGGTATTGAGCGCCTTGATGGTGCCAACGGCGTCGAGATAGACCGGCACATCCGCGCGCGCGACGGTGGCCACGACCACGGGCACCGGACCCTCGGCGCCGAAACGATTTCCACGCCGCTGCTGCGAGCCCGGGCCGCCGAAGACGTAATAGAGCGCACCGATGACCACGAGCAGGACAGCGGCGATCGCAAGCGTGCGGCGTGTACTACCTCGCGCCTTCGCTAAAAGTTGCTTGGGAAACTCACCGTGCATCGGCGGTTTCTGCTGGCTTCGGCAGCCAGCCGCCTCCGAGGGCCTGATAGAGGCTGACAATCGCTTGCAGCCGGGCGAGCCGCGCCTGCGCCAACGCATCCTGGGCCTGGAACAGTGTCTGCTGAACCTGAAGCAAGGTGATGAGATTGACCGTGCCGGCGCGCAGCTGCTGATCGGAGAGGTCGAACGCGCGCTTTGAACTGGTGACCACTTTGCGCTGCAATTGCTCGGCCAGCGCCGTCTCGCGAATGGCGATGAGCGCCTTGTCGACGTCGGTGAATCCGGAGATGACAGTCTTTCTGTAGGTCTGCAGCAATTGATCTTGCACACCCTTCTGCAGGTCGAGATTGCCGAGAAGCTGGCCGCCATGGAAAATCGGCTGCGTCAGGCCGGCCGCCGCTGTGTAGATCACCGATTCCGGCCGCAGCAGCAGTTTGAGGATAGCGCTCTCGTAGCCGCCGTCGCCGGTGAGCGTGATGCTTGGCAGGAATTGCGCGCGCGCATTCTCAACATTGGCGTTGGCGGACGCGAGTTGCGCCTCCGCCTGGCGGATATCCGGGCGCTGCGCGATGAGTTCCGACGGCAAGCCCGGCGTCACGCGGGGAATTGCGATCGCATTCATGCTGCCACCGCGAATAACCACGCTCTCGAGCGGTCGCGCAATGAGCAGCGCGAGCACAGCCTTGCTCTGTTGCAGCGTTTGTTCCAGTGGCGGAATCGCCGCGCGTTGCGTGTCGACCAGGCTTTCCTGCTGAGCGACGTTGAGGTCGGAAGCGGTGCCAGCCGCGTATTGCTGCCGGATCAAAGTGAGAATTCGGTCGGCACTTGCGACGTTTTCGCGCGCGATACGCAGCCGATCCTGTGCGGCGAGCACCTGAAAATAGGCATTGGCGACGCTCACAACGGTCGTGAGCCCGACCACTTCGCGATTGTAGCGGCTGGCGACTGCGGTTTCCTCGGCGGCACGCACGAGGGAGCGATTTTTGCCCCAGAAGTCGATCTCGTAACTGGCGGCGAGCGTCGCCGACAGGTTGTGCTGGATGATTGCAACGCTCGCGCCCGACCGGGAAACGCTGAGGACGTTCGTGCTTCCGGTGGTCTTGGATTGCTGGGTTTGCTGGGCGCTGCCGTTGAGGTCGATTATCGGCAACAGGGCGGCGCCGGCGATGCGCGCCTGTGCGTCGGCCTGCACGATTTGCGCGACCGCGACGGCGATGTCGAGATTGCTGATGCGCGCCTCTTCGATGAGTTCGGTCAATTCGCGCGAACGAAATGAGTGCCACCAGTCGAGCGGCGGGAGCGCCGCTTCCGCCGCCGCTGGTTTGTGCGGGCCGGCGATGTAAGCGGGCGGAATATCAAGACCTGGCTCCGGCTTGTCGCCGGTCAGCAGGCAGCCCGCGAGGGGCACTGTTACGCATAAACTCTGCAACATGATCCAAAACGGGCGCACGCGCGCTTTCGTTCCCGCCTCCTTTGCCTTCCCAGCCCCTTGCATTCCAAAGACTTTCAAAACCCGGTCAAAGCGACTCGGTAGGCAATATTACTACCGTTTGTCGCTCGCGGGCTTGCGCCCGGGCGGCCAATTGGCAAGGGCCTGCCTGCCGGCCGGGGAGATATTCGCGGCAATTCCCGCAAAAACGCCCTGAATGGTCTGGTCGAAGGCCTGCCGGCCTGTCCGGGTCTTCGCCATCGCGGCCCGCAGGGCCTCGACGTCGAACGGCTCCTGCCGCAGGACCTCATGAATTTGGTCTTGCGCCGTGTGGTAAGAGGCTTGGGCGTCCTCGATTACCGTGCGGCTGGCGTTGATCCGGCTGCGAAGGATATCCGCGTCGGCCGGGGGCAGCGTGGCGGCGAGCCGATCCATGCGAACAAATACATTGCGATCCCAATAGGACGGCGCGGGGGCCCGCACCGCCATGGCGATCGCAACGCCAACGAAAAACAAGTTGAGCGCCAGCGAACCCAATAACAGCCAGCGCGAGGAGCCGCGGTCCATCGCAGGAACAGCTTGGGCGATGCTCATGGCCGTTCTCCCGTAAGTGTGTCGGGCTCGGAAACGATCGAGCCGATATCGCTGCTGCCGGCCGTGAAAGATGCGTCGAGCCGGTCGAATGGGCGATCCAGCCCGGCGATGCCGACGACAAAACCAAGCGCGGCGCAACAAGCGAGCGCCGCCATGCGCGGCCACGCCGGCGCGAACTCCCAATTGAGCAGCACGGCGGGCAGCCGCCACAGGGGCTGTTTCTGCCGCGGCAGCGGACTGCCCAGCCGCTTGAGCACGCGGTCGACGGCGGCCTCATCGGCCGGAGGCGCCTGCATTTGCCGTTTCAGTGCGGTTTCGAGAAAGCTCTCAAACTGCTCGTTCGTCATTTCAGTCATCCTTGTCGATCACGCCTTCCAGCGCGCGCCGCAAATTCTGCTTGCCGCGAACCAATAAGGTCTCGACCGCCGATACCGACGTGTCGAGAATTTCCGCTACCTGCGCGTTGCTCATGCCTTCACCGTAAGTGAGGACGATCGCGCTGCGCTGGCGCGCGGGAAGTTTTTCAACCGCCACGCTGAGCATACGCTCGCGTTCATCGCTCTCAGCCTTCTCGCCGGCGCCGGGTGCCGGGTCGACGATGTCGCCTGCGGCTTCCAGTTCGACCCATGGCGCGCGCCGCTTGCGGTCGAGACACAGATTGACGACCACGCGCGTGAGCCAGGTGCGGAACTGCGCCAATGGCTGCCAGCGCGGGGCGTGAGTCCAGACCCGTATGAAAGCCTCTTGCGCGACGTCCTCCGCTTCGGCTGCATTCCCGAGAATGCGGCGGGCGAGCCCGAGCATGGCCGGCAAATGACGGCGCGAAAGCAGCTGGAACGCCCGCTCGTCGCCATGCGCGACCCGGGCCATGAGCGCCTCGTCGCTGTCATCCATCGCAGTGAGGTGGTGGCTGCCATACGGAACGCCCGTCCATTCTAGTCCTCGACCTATCGGTTTAACGGGCGAAGTGTCCGAATCCTGTGCTCCCGGTATAGCGGGGAATCCGGGGAAAAGCCGGCGAAATTAAAGACTAACTCGTTGAATTATCGAGCCTTCGCAATCCGGCGCTGGGCTGCGAGCTCAAGCCCCTTCAACAGCCGGTAAACCGCTTTGCAATTCGGCACAGGCACTTTCAGCCGCTCGCCCTCGCGCACGATAAACCCGGTCAATTCGTCGATTTCCGTGGGCGCCCCACGCTCGATATCGAGTGCCATGGAACCCGCATGTTTGGACAAGAGGGCCTTTCCGGCGCGCACGTTCTCGACAAATTCCATGGGCGGGAAGGCAAACGTGCCGCCCAGGGCCCGCACGACCGCGGTGCATTCGGCCGCCATGTCATCGATCAGCGCGCGCATTTCGGGTGCGTCGTAACGGGCCGCGTTGTCGCCCATCATCAACGCGCCCACTGGATTCATCACGCAGTTGAACACGAATTTGGACCAGACCGCGCCCATCGGGTCGGCGATGATCTCGGTGTCCATGCCGCCTTTGCTGAGAAGTTTCGCGAGCGGACGCGCATCTTCGGCGGTGCCGCGCGCGGGCCCGAGCCAGGTTTTGCCTTCGATCAGGCCTTCGATGCAACCCGGCTCGACATAGCGGCCGGCGTGCATGGTGACGCCGCGGATGACAACCGCGTCGTGTTCGGACAGCAGTACTTCCGTATTGCCCATTCCGTTTTGCAACGTGACCAGCACTGGTTTGCCGGCGAGCACCGGGCGCAGGCGCGCCAAGGCCGCGCCGGTCATCTTGGATTTGACGAGGAAGATGACGGCATCGAACCGCGTGCCCTTGAGCGTACCCGGGTTGTCGGTGGCCTCGACGGTCGCCGTTCGTTGATTCGTGCCGATAACGCGCAGTCCTTGCGTGTTGATCGCCTTGACGTGCGCTGCGTTGGTGTCGAAAGCAAAGACCTTCGCGACGGATGACAGGGTGGCGGCGAACAACCCGCCGATGGCGCCGCAGCCGACGATGAGGATATTGGCCGACATGGATTTTACTTACCGGGCAAACGCCGCGATGGCCAGATTTTAGGAAACTGCGCGAGGATGAGGAAATGGTGCGGACACCACAGAATGTCCGCTTGTGACCCAACCGGGTGCCTGGACTTTAGCCCTTCGGAATATCGGCGCCTTTTGCCGGAGGCTTCAATAATTCGTTCCTTAGCTGTTCATAGCAAGCAGAGCGGTCCGCCAGATTTTCCACCGCACTGCACTTCTCAAAACTTGGGCTGCGCGCAAACCAGATGGCCGCGATGAAAAACGCTATGCAGAACAATATCAATGCAGAGTTGGTTCCGAACCGATCTGCCAACTCCTCTGGGGATTTTGGCCGCAGAGGATCTTGCGCGTCATTATCCAAAGTGGTGTCGAAATCCCATTCTGTACGCGTCATGGCATAGACCGATTTCAGTCAGGTTTTAAAAATCGCCGGCATCAAGATGCAAGATGCGACGCGGATAGCGCCTGGCGCCTTGGAGTCTGTGTGCCGTCGCATAGGAATTCGATTGGGAAATCGATGCGCCCTTGTAAGGATGTCATAAAGACGGTTTTCCTTCGGGCATTCGCGCAGTTCGGGCTCTTATGAGCTCTTTATGGCGGTTCTATTCTTTTCCAATCGAACCTTTATGGGCCTGCAATCACATAGTGGGCGCAAGAAAAAGCGAATACAGGAGAGTCCCATGCTCGACCAAGACAAGGTTGTCGTCTTATTTTTTTGTCTCGGACTGTCCGGCCTGTTTGCCGTCGTGTTCAATATGCAGATGGTGCTCGCGACACTTCGGCCGATCGTTCACTATCTGACCCGCGGCAAGTATGCCGCCGTGCGTTCGATCCGCCATCGGAGGAAAGCCCGGCACGCTTGATCCCGTATCTGCGTTCGTTGCGCAATATTTGAGAATGGCAACCCGTGTTCAGAATGCCCGGCTAGTGAGGGGACATTGGTAGCCGAACGACGATGCGCAAAACGATGATTGCCGCAAAAGCAGCCGAGAAAAGTCCAAACGCGAACAGAACGACTCGCGCGCGGTAACGGCGCGCGCTGCGGTATCCGCTGCGGGATTGAATCTGAACATCTGGCGATCCGTCAAATGGCGACTGCTTCGCAATCTTTGGCTTGGCATAAGGATGATCGATTGTGGTCATGTGGATCACCTTGCGCTTGCGCGAGAGGCCTCAGCGGGCGAGCGGAAGATCGTCGTCGTTTTTCGACGTGTGCAGGTAGCGATTGCGATAGAGCTCGGCTTCGATCATCGCTTTTTGCAAGCGCGCTTCGGCGATCGCTTCATAGACGTTGACGAGCAGCCGGCCGGCAGCCGTGAACATCCTCTGCAGGCGCCTGCCGAAGGCCGGGATGACGGCGGCCTGCGCGCCGTTCTTTTTTGCCGCATGGCCGGAAGTCTTGGACTTTTTCGAATTTGGGTATGTGACGAGCGACATGGCCCGCTCCTTTAAAATGTCCGGCCGAAGCCGTAACGCCTCGTGCACCGAAATGTGTGCAGCGCCGCATAGGAATTCGATTGGGAAATCAAAGGCCCGCTATAAGGGCGTCATAAAGGGCGAGATATTTCGCGCGGTATCCGCGACAATCTTTATTTCGTCTTGATCTTTCGCAATGGCGATTCACATCGCTTCTTTATCCTCCTCCACCTAATTGAAATTTCGCTCCATCGCATCCCGCGCTTTGAAAGGAGCGACAATGCTCGACCTCATTTTACTGGCACTCGCGCTTGGCTTTTTCGTGCTGTCGATCGGCTACGCCTACGCCTGCGATCGACTCTGAAGGGGGCTGCCATGATTTTCGATTATTCGCTCGCCGCCCTCGTGACCGCGGGACTGATGATCTACCTCGTCTACGCTTTGCTTAAGCCAGAGCGGTTCTGAAAGGGCGCGTCATGACCACCATCGGCTGGATTCAAATTCTGCTCTATTGCGCCATTATCGCGGCGATCACGCCCGTGCTCGGCGCATATATGACGCGCGTGTTCAATGGCGAGCGTACTTTTCTCACGCCAATTCTGCGGCCGGTCGAATTGGCGCTCTACCGCGTGGCTGGCGTCGAAGAGAAAAGCGAACAGGGCTGGCTCGCCTATACCGTCGGAATGTTGCTGTTCCACGTTGGCGGCTTTGCGATTCTCTATGCACTGATGCGTTTCCAGGCCGCGTTGCCATTCAACCCGGCGGACCAGTCGGCCGTGGCGCCGGATCTGTCGTTCAACACGGCGATCAGCTTCATCACCAATACCAACTGGCAGAACTACGGCGGCGAAGGCACGCTGTCTTATCTCGTCCAGATGCTGGGTCTCACTCATCAGAACTTTTTGTCGGCGGCGACCGGCATTGTGCTGGCGGTGGCGTTGATCCGCGGCTTCGCGCGAGCCTCAGCGAGGACAATCGGCAATTTCTGGGTCGATATCACCCGTTGCACCCTCTACATCCTTATCCCGATCTGCATTCCCTATGCGCTGTTTCTGGTGTGGCAAGGCATGCCGCAGACGCTTGGGCCTTATGTCGATGCGACGACGCTCGAAGGCGCCAAGCAGACCATCGCAGTCGGTCCGGTGGCCTCGCAGATCGCGATCAAGATGCTCGGCACCAATGGCGGCGGCTTCTTCAACGCCAATGCCGCGCATCCATTTGAAAACCCGACGGCGCTATCGAACTTCATCCAGATCATCTCGATCTTTGCGATTGGCGCTGCCCTGACAAACGTATTTGGCCGCATGGTCGGCAATCAACGCCAGGGCTGGGCGATTCTCGCGGTGATGGGCGTGCTGTTCATCGCCGGCGTCGCGCTCTGCTACTGGGCGGAATCGCACGGCAACGACATCTTGAATGCACTCGGGCTCTCCGGCGGCAATATGGAGGGCAAGGAAGTCCGCTTCGGCATTGCCGCCTCCGCATTGTTTGCCGTGATTACCACCGCAGCGTCATGCGGCGCGGTCAATGCCATGCACGATTCGTTTACGGCGCTGGGTGGCATGGTTCCGCTCATCAATATCCAGCTTGGCGAGATCATTGTCGGCGGCGTCGGCGCCGGCATGTACGGCATGCTGTTGTTTGTCATCATTTCGGTTTTCGTCGCCGGATTGATGGTCGGCCGCACGCCTGAATATGTCGGCAAGAAGATCGAGGCCAAGGAAGTCAAGATGGCCATGCTCGCCATCCTGGTGTTGCCGCTGATGTATCTCGGCTGGACCGCGGTCGCCGCGGTCAATCCGCAGGCGGTGTCCCAGCTCGGCAATGCCGGGCCGCACGGGTTCTCGGAGATGCTCTACCTGTACACATCGAGTACCGGCAATAACGGCTCCGCCTTCGCGGGCATTTCGGCCAACACATTGTTCTTTAACATCACGGGCGCCGTCGCGATGTTCGTCGGCCGCTTCTGGATGATTATTCCGACAATGGCGATTGCCGGCTCGCTGGCCGCGAAAAAGTCCGTGCCGCCCTCGCTCGGCACATTTCCGACCACCGGCGGACTTTTCGTCGGCTTGGTCGTCGGCGTGATCCTGATCGTCGGTGGCCTGACCTTCTTCCCCGCGCTCGCGCTCGGGCCGCTCGTCGAGCAGTTCGCGATGACCGCTGGCACCGTGTTCTGAACCGGATTCTTTCGGAGTTACGACTATGGAAACTTCCAAAATGCGCAAGCGAATGCCGGTGGCGACGCTGTTGGATCCTGCGATCGTGTTCCCGGCGATCGGCCAGGCGTTCATCAAGCTCAACCCGGCCACGCTGGTCAAGAATCCGGTGATGTTCGTACTCGAGATCGTCACCGCGCTGACCACCGTGATTCTGGTACGCGACCTTGTCACTGGCGGCGGCAGCCTTGCCTTCGAGTTCCAGATTGTCATCTGGCTTTGGTTTACCGTGCTATTTGCCAATTTCGCGGAAGCAGTCGCGGAAGGGCGCGGCAAGGCGCAGGCCGATACGCTGCGCAAAGCGCGCACCGAAACCCGCGCCAAGCGCATCCAATCCCCGAGCACCTATAAAAAGTTCGAGACCGTTGCCGCCGACAAGCTCAAGGCCGGCGATCTGGTCGTCTGCGAGGCCGGCGACGTCATTCCGGGCGACGGCGATGTGATCGAAGGTATCGCCTCGGTCAACGAGGCGGCCATTACCGGTGAATCGGCGCCGGTCATCCGGGAATCCGGCGGCGACCGCTCGGCGGTGACGGGCGGCACCACGGTCATTTCAGACCGCATCATTATCCGCATCACGTCGTCGCCCGGTTCGTCGTTCCTTGACCGCATGATCAAGCTGGTGGAGGGCGCGGAGCGGCAGAAGACGCCGAACGAAATCGCACTCAATATCCTGCTGGTCGGCCTGACCATCATCTTTGTGTTCGCGACAGCGACAATCCCCAGCTACGTGACCTATGCGGGCGGCGCGATTTCGGTGGTCGTGCTGGTGGCGCTGTTCGTGACCTTGATCCCGACAACGATTGGCGCGTTGCTCTCGGCCATCGGCATCGCCGGCATGGACCGCCTGGTGCGGTTCAACGTGCTGGCCATGTCCGGACGCGCCGTGGAAGCAGCTGGCGACGTCGATACCTTGCTGCTGGACAAGACCGGCACGGTCACTTTTGGCAACCGGCAGGCGACTGAAATCATCGTTGTGCCGGGCGTCACCGAACGCGAAGCGGCGGAAGCAGCCTTGCTTGCGAGCGACGCCGACGAGACAGCGGAAGGTCGCTCCATCATTGCGATGGTGCAGGAGAAGTACAACGTGCGTCGCCAGGCGGCGCCTGCCGAAGCAAGGTTTATCGAATTTTCAGCGACGACGCGATTGTCCGGTGTCGATATCGGCAAGCGCAGGCTGCGAAAGGGCGCTGTCGACTCCGTGCTGAAGTTTGCCCGCGAGCAGGGGGGGCAGACTGTTTCCGAACCGCAGGCGTTTCGTGCCGCGGTCGACAAAATTGCACGGACCGGCGGGACGCCGCTCGGGCTCGCCGATGGCGACCGGATTCTTGGTGTCATTCACCTCAAGGACGTTGTGAAGCCCGACGTGAAAGACCGCTTTGCCGCGCTGCGCCGGATGGGCATCAAGACGGTCATGATCACCGGCGACAATCCGGTGACCGCGGCCGCAATCGCTTCCGAAGCCGGCGTGGATGACTTCATCGCCCAGGCGACGCCCGAAGACAAGCTGCGCTACATTCGCGGCGAACAGTCGAACGGACGGCTGATCGCCATGTGCGGCGACGGCACGAACGACGCGCCGGCGTTGGCGCAGGCCGATGTCGGCGTCTGCATGCAAACCGGAACCCAGGCCGCACGCGAAGCCGGCAACATGGTCGATCTTGATTCCGATCCAACCAAGCTGATCGAGGTGGTGGAGATCGGCAAGCAATTGCTCATGACGCGCGGCGCGCTCACCACGTTCTCCATTGCCAACGACGTGGCCAAATATTTCGCCATTATCCCGGCGATGTTCGTGGCCTTCTATCCGCAATTGCAGGTGCTCAACATTATGAGGCTCGCTACGCCTCAGAGCGCAATCCTGTCGGCGATCATCTTTAATGCGCTCATCATTATCGCGCTGATTCCGTTGGCGCTGAAGGGCGTCAAATACCGTCCGATCGGCGCGGCCGCACTGCTGCGGCGCAATCTTTGGATCTACGGCGTGGGCGGCGTCATCATTCCGTTCGTCGGGATCAAGGCGATCGACCTCGCGGTCAATGCGCTGCATCTCGTCTAAGGAGAAGAGCCATGTTGAAAGAGATCCGTCCCGCCATCGTGCTCGTCATCGCGCTGACGTTGATAACCGGGCTCGTCTATCCGCTGGCGATAACGGGCATCGCGGAGACAATCTTCCCGCGCCAGGCGCAGGGCAGCCTGATCGAGAAAGATGGCAAAGTCATCGGCTCGGCCCTGATCGGCCAGGTCTTTGCCGACGACAAGTATTTCCATGGCCGCCCCTCGGCGACCAATGCGCCGGACCCCAAGGATTCCACGAAGACCGTCGACGCACCCTACAACGCGATCAATTCGATGGGGTCAAATCTGGGACCGACCAGCAAGGCCCTCGTCGAACGGGTCAAGGGAGACGTCGAGACTCTCAAGAAAGAGAACCCGTCGGCGTCTGTCCCAATTGACCTGGTGACCACCTCAGGCAGCGGCCTTGATCCCGACATCTCGCCGGAGGCCGCGCTGTTTCAGGTGCCGCGCGTCGCCAAAGCCCGAGGCCTGGCCGAAGGTCGCGTCCGTGCGCTTGTCGAGGGCCAGGTCGAAGGTCGCGTGCTCGGGCTGCTCGGCGAGCCTCGGGTTAACGTGCTCAAGCTCAACCTCGCACTGGACGGGCTGAAGTCGTAGATTGGCTCCTTCGAGGAGCCGGATGGCCGAAGTAGAAACCCAACGGGCTTCGCCTGATGCGCTGCTTGCGCTCGCCAAAAAAGAGGGGCGCGGGCATCTGAAGATATTTCTCGGCGCCGCGCCCGGCGTCGGCAAGACCTACGCCATGCTCACCGCCGCCCGCACCGAGAAATCGGGCGGGGGCGATGTTGTTGCCGGCCTGATCGAAACCCACGGCCGGCGCGAGACCGAGCAGTTGGTGGAAGGGTTCGCAGTCCTTCCCCGAAAGTCCATCGTCTACCGCAACCAGGTCATGAAAGAGTTTGACCTGGATGCCGCGTTGGCGCGGCGGCCGAAGCTCCTGCTCGTTGACGAATACGCCCACACCAACGTGCCCGGCAGCCGCCACCCAAAACGCTGGCAGGATATCGACGAACTTCTGGCGGCCGGTATCGATGTCTGGACCACGTTGAATATCCAGCATCTCGAAAGTCTCAACGACGTCGTCCAGAAAATAAGCAAGGTTCGTGTTCGCGAGACCGTGCCGGACACGGTATTCGATAAGGCGGACGAAGTGGTCCTGGTCGACTTTCCGCCTGATGAACTGCTCAAACGGCTGGCCGAGGGCAAGGTCTACGTGCAGGACACCGCCGCACGGGCGGTCGAGCACTTTTTCAAACCGCAAAACCTGACCGCGCTGCGCGAGCTTGCCCTGCGGCGCGCCGCCGAGCGCGTCGATGCTGCCTTGATCGAGCGCATGCAGGCGCAGGCGATCGAGGGTCCCTGGGCCGCCGGTGAACGCATTCTCGCCTGCATCGGTCCCGATCCCGTGTCTCCAACGGTCGTACGCACAGCGAAGCGGCTCGCCGACCTGATGGACGCGCCTTGGATTGCGGTCACCGTCGAGAGGCCGGGAACAAGCCTCGATGCCGCCGCGCGCCAAAGGCGGGACGACGCGATGAAGCTGGCCGAAAGCCTCGGCGCCGAAACACAGACGCTGACCGGTTCGGACCTGCCGGCCGAATTGCTGCGCTTTGCGAAGTTCGAGAATGCGACCCAGATCGTGATCGGGCGGGCCGGCGATAGTTTCTGGAGCGAGATATTTCATCGATCGCTTCCGCACGAACTGGTGCGGCGGACCAAGGACATCGCAATCCACGTGGTCACACACGAGTCCGAAGCGCGGGCAAGACCACGCTGGTTACGTTGGCCCGAAACTCTCGCGTTTGTGCCGTCGCATTTCCTTTATGCGACGCTGGCCGTTGCAGCCGCTCTCGGCGTGGGTGAAATCCTCACTGAAATCACGCCGATCCCCAACCTTTCGATCGTTTTCTTGTTGGCAGTCCTGGTGATTGCCATGAGTTTCGGGATCTGGCCTGCGATCTATACGTCAGTCCTGTCTTTCCTTGCCTACAATTTCTTCTTCATCCCTCCGATCTACACGTTCACGGTCGCTGAACCGTACGAATTGTTGGCGCTCGTTATTTTTCTGGTGGTTGCCGTTATCAGTTCGGCGTTGGCCGGCCGGGTGCGCGAGCAGGCGAGAATTTCCGCCAATCGTATGCGCGCGATGCGTCGGCTTTACGAATTTACCCGACGGCTGTCCGGCCTGGCGACTCTCGATGCCGTTGCGGAAGGCGCGGCGAGCGAAATCCACGCAAGCCTTGGCCGCTCTGTTGTCGTCCTGCTTGCGCAAGGCGATGATATTGCTCTTTCCGCGGCCTGGCCGCCGGAAGATTCCCTTGATCCCGCGGCCATGACGGCCGCGCGCTGGGCTTACAATCATGTCGAGCCGGCCGGCGCCGACACCGGTACGTTGCCCATTATTCCCTGGTATTTCGTGCCTTTGCGCGTTGGCGCGAAGACGCTGGGCGTGATCGGCGTTTCGAAGGAGAAAGATACTCCGCCAATCGACTCGGAAGCGCGCGCCTTGCTGGATACCCTGGTGGAGCAGACCGCCGCCGCGTTGGAGCGCGCGTCGCTCGCCCGCGAGATGGTGAGCGCGAAGACCGCGACGGAAACGGAACGCGTGCGCAACACGCTGCTGGCCTCGGTTTCGCACGATTTCCGTACGCCGCTGTCGTCGATCCTTGGTTCGGCCACCAGCCTCATCGATTACGGCGACAAACTAGCTGCAGGGGCGAAAAGGGATTTGCTCGAGCAGATCAAAAAGGAGGCCGAAGACCTCGATGAAATGGTGCGCAATCTTCTGGCGATCACGCGTATCGATGCTGGCGCGCTGGAACTGCGCCGCGATTGGATCGACCTGAGGGAAGTCGCGGAGCGCGTGGTCAGCGCCGCGCGACGGCACGGGGCGCGGCAGCAAATCGAGGTCAAGCTGCCTGCCGATCTTCCACTGGTGCGGGCCGACGCCACTTTGGCTGAACAGGCCATCGGAAATGTTGTTGCAAACGCAGTCGTGCATACGCCATCCGAAGCGCACGTTTTGCTGGATGCCAACGTTGCGCCGGACGGCGTTGCCTTGCGCGTTACCGATGATGGGCCGGGCATTCCACCGGACAGTCTTCCCCACATCTTCGGCAAGTTCGTCAAAGGCGGCGAGCCCGAAGCAACGGCCGCGGACGGCGGCAAAGGCACGGGCCTCGGCCTCGCAATCGCCAAGGGCATTATGGAAGCTCATGGCGGTTCGATTAAAGGAGAAAGCCCGGCCCAGAATGGCCGCGGCGCGCGTTTCGTCATGACATTCCCGCGCGAAGAGATGCCGGCATGAGTAGCAAATTTCGCGTCTTGGTAATTGATGACGAGGCGGCAATCCTCCGCTTTCTCAAGCCGGCGCTTGAAGCCAACAATTATGAAATGGCCAGCGCCGGAACGATCGCAGAAGGCATAAAACGCATCGCCGCCGAGACTCCGGACGTCGTCCTGCTCGATCTTGGGCTGCCCGATGGCGACGGCAAGGACGTCATCAGACGCGCGCGCGAATGGTCCGACCTCCCGATCATCGTGCTATCGGCGCGCGAGCGGGAAACCGAAAAGATCGAAGCGCTCGATCTCGGCGCCGATGACTACGTCAACAAACCATTTAACGTCGGGGAGCTGCTGGCGCGAATGCGAACGGCGTTGCGGCACCGGATGCAGCGCAAGGCGGAAATTCCGGTACTGCGCGCCGGCAATCTCGAAGTGGATGCGGTGCGCCATCGCGCAACCCGTGCAGGCGCCGAGCTCAAGCTCACCCCGAAGGAGTTTGAACTTTTATCGTTCCTGGCAAAGCATGCCGGGCGCGTGGTGACGCACCGGCAGATTCTCACCGCGGTGTGGGGCCCGGCGCATACCCAGGATACGCAATATTTGCGTGTCTATGTCGGCCAGCTGCGCCAGAAGGTCGAAGAGCACCCCGACGACCCGCGAATCATTCTGACGGAGCCGGGCATCGGCTACCGGATTGCGGAGAACTAGATCAACCGCGCGGCGCGACGTCGGCGAGCGCGAAACCTGCGATGCTTTTGTAGTTCTCCGACAGCGCGCGCAACTCGTCTTGCGTGATGTACTTGTCGAGATTGTCGAACGGCTTGTCGCCCACCAGTTCCTCGACCTTGATGTTGATGAAATCCGGCGGCTGTTCGCGATTGGTGCGCACGACCTTGGCAGCCGGTGCAACCCGTTCCGCTTCATAGGCTTTGAGCGCTTCGCGCGGATCAGGCTTTTTCCGCAGCAGGTCGGCGAGGGTACGGGCGTCGATCGCGGCCTGTGCCGCGCCATTTGAACCGCGCGGATACATCGGGTGCGCGGCGTCACCCGCGAGCGTGACGCGACCGAAGGTCCAGCGGTCGATCGGATCCTTGTCGACCATCGGATATTCGAGGATCTGGTCGGCGTCGCGGATCATCTGCGCTACGTCGAGCCATTCGAAACGCCAGCTTTCGTAGAGCGGAAAGAAATCGGCCAGATTTCCGGGTCTGTTCCAGTCGTTCTGCTCGGTGGTGTCGCGTTTGATCTCCGCCATCCAGTTGATCAGCTGACGGCCACCGCCGTCGACGTCATCGACAATCGGATAAATCACCATCTTTCCGGTGAGAATCGAGCCGACACGCATATAAGTGCGGCCGCCAAGGATCGGCCTGCGCCGCGTCACTCCGCGCCAGGTATTGATGCCGGAAAACGCGATCTTGTCGTCCGGATAGAATTGCTTGCGTAAAGCGGAATTAATGCCATCACAGGCGATGACCACATCGGCGCGCACGCTCTCGCGCCTTTTCCCGTTGCTGGTCTGCCTGAAATGCACGACCGCGCCGCGGTCATCCTGTTCGGCGCCAGTACATTCACAATCGGTCAATACCGCATCCGCGCCGAGCCGTTGCTGCACGGCTTGATAGAGAATGACGTGCAGATTGCCGCGATGGATGCCGACCTCCGGAAACGGATACCCGGCAAATTTGCCGCGCTCCTCGCGATAGATCAGTTGCCCGAAGCGGTTGAAAAAACGGCATTCGCGGTTCTCGATGCCGGCCTTGAGCAAGGCATCGCCCAGGCCAAGCGCAGTGAATTCGCGCATGGCATGCGGCAGCAAGGTGATGCCGACGCCAAGCGCTTTGATGTCGGGCGCGCGCTCATAGACGCGGCATGCAATGCCGCGCTCCCTGAGATTGAGGGCGAGCGACAGCCCGCAAATACCCCCGCCGACGATCGCTACGTCCATTCGGTCACATGCTCATTTACCGTCCGCGCTATAGCGGTTTGATTTCCACTTTCCGGAACTTGATTGCTCCGGCGCCGTGTTGCAACGCGACCGGACCTTCGTCGAACATGCCGTTGCGCAGTGTCGCAGTCATCTGGCCATTGAGCACGACCGTGATGTCGCGGCCCTTGGCGGTAACCTCGATGGTGTTCCACTTGCCGCCCGCCTTCGGCATCGGATTGATCTCGACATAGCGCGTAATTGCGCCGGTGCCGTAGCTCGGGTCAGGCCGCTGGTCGAAGATGTTGGCCTCGTAGCAGGTGCGGTCGGTGATCTTCTTCGGATCGAGACAACGGAAATAAATACCGCTGTTGGCGTCGTCGCTGGGCCAGAATTCGACGCGCACGACAAAATTCTTGTACGAATCCTTGCTCACCAGGTAGCCGGCGTCCTTGCCCGGCATCTTGTCGACGACGATCGCTCCATCTTCGACACGCCAGTTGGACTCGCCGACCTGGCTCCATCCGTCCAGGCTTTTGCCGTCGAACAAGGTTGTCCAGCCCGTATCCTGGCTCGCGGCCTCCCTTACGGCGAAGGCGGCGCCGAAGCCGACGAGGGCAAGAGCGATGGTCAGTCCCGAAATCGTTCGCATGGCCGTTCCTTCCCGATCCCGTTTGAATTTATTTGTTCGATTAGCCGCAAGAATGGACGAAATCGTCCAATCTCTGTCAACATGCGCCGACTTCACACGAAAAGGGAGGAAAACACTATGGACAAGGCACTCTATGACCGTGGAATGGCCATGCGCCGCAAGGTGCTCGGGGACGAATACGTCGACCGCGCCGTCGCCAATACCGACGACTTCAACCGCAAATTCCAGGATCTGCTCAACGAGTTCTGCTGGGGCGCGGTTTGGACTGACGAGGACCTCAAGCCGCGCGATCGCAGCCTGCTCAATCTTGGCATGATCGCTTGCCTCGGCCGGATGCATGAGTTCGAGGCGCATTTCCGCGGCGCGCTTCGAAACGGGCTCACCCCCAAGGAACTGTCGGCGGTCTTGCGGCAGGTCGCGATCTATTGCGGGTTCCCGGCAGCGGTCGATGCCCATCGGGTGGCCAAGCAGGTTCTGGCCGCGGAGGGCAAGAAAGCCTGAAACTGGGCGGCAAATTCACGTTAACGAGATAGTCGTATTCTGGTCTTGAATGTGCCTTCATCACGGGGCAATGAGGGCGTGATTTGGCGGCTGCTTCGTCGCCCAGGGTGGATAATGATCCGGATTTCGGCTGCTTTTCTGCTGACGCTGCCGGTCGCGGCGGCTTTTTCCGCTGCGCCGGCTTTCGCGCAGTTACCGCCGCCAGGCATCTATCAGGAGCGGCTGCCGCCCGTTATGGGCGGCTACGATGATGACGAAGATGGTCCGCCGCGTCCCGGACGCTTGTACACGCCGCGACGCGCTCTCCCTGATCCGGACGATGACGCGTCTCAGCCGCCGCCGCCGCGATTTTTCCGTACGCCCGACGGGCGTCCTGTTGGCTATGGGCATCAGCTTGATCCGCAACTGCCGCAGCAACAGCAACTGCAGCCGCCGCCGGCAGGGGCGCCCTCCCGCGCGAATAATGATCCGGACGCACTGCGTCCGCCGGCCGCCGTTGGCCCGGCCCCGCAGGGGCAGCCTCCGTCGACGATTGCGTCACTACCGCCAGAGGATCAACCGGAAACCGGCAAGCCGAAGGAACTGCCGCCCAATCTGAAAAAACAGCTGGTCGACTTTGGTACCAAGGAACCGGCGGGTACGATCATCATCGATACGCCGAACACATATCTTTACCTCGTGCTCGGTGGCGGCAAGGCTATGCGTTACGGCATTGGCGTCGGCCGCGAAGGCTTTACGTGGGCCGGCACCGAACGGATCAGCAGGATGTCGGAATGGCCGGACTGGCATCCGCCGTCCGAGATGATCGATCGGCAGCCTTATCTGCCGCGGTTCATGGCCGGCGGCCCGGGCAATCCGCTTGGCGCGCGCGCGCTCTACCTTGGCAAGACGCTGTATCGCATTCACGGCACCAATCAGCCTTCGACTATCGGTACCTTTGTATCGTCGGGTTGCATCCGTCTTATTAATGACGACATCGAGGATCTGTTTAGCCGCGTGCAGGTTGGCACGCGCGTCGTCGTATATCCGGGCAAGCCGCCCGAGCTCGCCAATATGGGGACGCAGCCTCCCGCAATTGGTCCGGCGCCAGCAGGGCCTCCAGTTCCCGCCGCACCTGTGAACGCCGGTGTTGCGCCGCGCAACAACAGCAGCGCAATCACATCCTCGCCCCTGCCGCCGGTACGCTAGACGCGCGGCACCCGTAGCGTCTCCCCGTTCGCTGAACTAACATGCCGGTCTGCCTTGTCCGCGGATCATCGCATGCGCGACCGGGCATATTGCCGGAGGCGGATATGGCGCGCGAGTTGTCTCGGACCCGATTGAATCGACGCAAGTTCATGGCGGGCGTTGCGCTCGCCGGCGCGGCGGGCACGCCCCTGGCCGTGCAAACTGCCAACGCAGCAGCCCCGGCGATCGAGCCACCCCCGCCACGGCCATCGGCGCTTCCGCCCAATGCGGCACTCGCAGCCGCGGAGACCGCGCCACCGCAAGAGATTACGCAGGTTGAAGGCGGCAGGCCCGGTTCCGACTTCATGGTCGACGTCATCAAGACGCTCGACATCAAATATCTCCCCAGCAATCCGGCTTCGAGCTTCCGCGCGCTGCATGAGTCGCTGATCGACTACGGCGGCAACAAGCAGCCGGAATTCCTGACCTGCATGCACGAAGAATCCGCCGTCGGCATGGCACACGGCTATTTTAAGATCGCAGGCAAGCCGCTGCTGACGCTTTGCCATGGCACCGTTGGCCTGCAACATGCGGCGATGGGCATTTACAACGCCTGGTGCGATCGCGTGCCGGTGATTGTCGTCGGCGGCAACGATATGGACGCCGCCCATCGCCCGCCGGGTGTGCCGACATTTCATTCGGCGCAAGACATCAACGCGCTGGTGCGCGACTTCACCAAGTGGGACGACACCCCCGTGTCGGCGCAGCATTTCGCGCAATCGTTCGTGCGCATGTACAAGATCGCGACCACGCCGCCTTACGGACCGGTGATGATGTCGCTGGACGCCGGCCTGCAGCAGGAGCCGATCCGCGACCTCGGCCAGAAACTTTATATCCCGCGTTTCGTGCCCAGTTCTCCGCCGCAGGGCGACAGCGGCGCGGTGAAGGAAGCCGCGCGGCTTCTCGTCAATGCCGAGCATCCGGTCATCGTGGTCGACCGCGCCGCGCGGACGCCGGATGGCATCAAGCTGCTCGTCGAGCTCGCCGATACTTTGCAGGCCGCTGTCGTCGATCAGGGCGGCCGGATGAATTTCCCGAAAACGCATTATCTCAATCGGCCGCCGAATGTAATCGGGCAGGCCGACGTCATCATCGGCATGGAGCTGTCGGACTTCTGGGGCGTCGTGAATGGCTTCGTCGACAATGGCAGTAACGGCATCGGGTTCAATGAAACCAAGATCAAGGCCGGCACCAAACTGATCAGTATCAGTTCGGTCGAACTCATCACCAAGTCGAATTACCAGGACTTCCAGCGTTTCCAGGTTGTCGACGTGTCGATGCCGGCCGACGCCGAAGCGACACTGCCGGCGCTCATCGAAGCCGTAAAGTCCGCCATTCCCAACGACCGCAAGGCCGCCATCGCCCAGCGCGGCGAGACCTTCCGCAAGGCTTATGCGAACGGCCGTGAGAACGTGAAGAAAGCTGCGGCGATCGCCTGGGACGCCTCGCCCATCAGCACCGCGCGTCTGGTGATGGAGACCTGGGCGCAGATCAAGGACCTCGATTGGTCGCTGGTCGCGTCCGAAGGAAACGTCAGCAACTGGCCGAACCGGCTGTGGCCGATGGAAAAGCATCATCACTGGCTTGGCCGGTCTGGGGGCTACGGTGTCGGCTATGGCGCGCCGGCCTCGGTCGGCGCGGCGTTGGCGAACCGCGATCTCGGCCGCTTCTCCGTGTCGATCCAGTCGGACGGCGATCTGATGTACGCGCCCGGCGTGTTGTGGACGGCGGCGCGGCACAAGATCCCGTTGCTGGCGGTGATGCACAACAACCGCGGCTATCATCAGGAAGTGATGCACGTGCAGCGGCTGGCGAATTTCCGCAACCGCGTGGCCTATCTCGGCAACGATCTGGCGCCGCTCGGCACGGGAATCCAAAACCCGGATATCGAATACCACAAGCTGGCCGAATCGATGGGCTGGTGGGCGAAAGGTCCGATCAAGGATCCGGCTGATCTTGCGCCCGCGATCAAGGAAGCTGTGGCGGTAGTCAAATCCGGCCAGCCGGCCTTGCTCAATGTCTGGACGCAGCCGCGATGAGGAACGCTTTTATTCTCATCGCCGCCGGCTTGGTTCTGGGAGGCGGCGCCGCGTTCGCAGCATCGGCAGAGAATGGCAAGAAGGCGTTTGTCGCTCACGGCTGTTGGCAATGTCACGGGTTCGAGGGGCAGGGCTCGGTCGCAACCAGCAACGGCACGGTGATCGCCCACACCCAGTTGCCGTTTGAAGCTTTCGAAACCTTCGTCCGCAGCACCAACCGCGCGATGCCGCCTTACCGGGAAGCCATTCTGTCGAAAGCCGACCTCACGGACATTTACGCGTACCTGCAGTCGGTGCCGAAGCCGCCGGCTGTAGCCAGCCTCCCGTTGCTGAATCCCTAGCGGTCGCGCCCTTCTGCGTTGACGCGGGCAAGCCGGGTGATCGCCTCGATCATTGCGCCAGGATCGGCCTGGCCCTTTCCGGCGATGTCGTGCGCGCTGCCATGTGCAACTGACGAAAACAAGATCGGCGAGCCGATTGAAAGTCCCGCGGTGCGGTTGAAGGCCTGCAGCTTGGCGGCGATGTGGCCCTGATCGTGCAGCATTACGATAAAGGCGTCGCAGCCCTTCTTGCGGAACATGGTATCGGCACCGAACGGGCCCGATGCGTCGATCCCATCGTCAGCCGTCTTGTGGATTGCCGGCTCGATGATTTCGATCTCCTCGCTGCCGAACATCCCTTCCTCGCCGGCGTGAGGATTGAGTCCACTGACAAAAATCTTTGGACGGGCAATGCCGAGCTTTTTCAGCGACGCGTCGGTAACCCGGATCACGCGTTCGATCCGCTCCCGCGTAATCAGCGCGACCGCCTCGCGCACGCTGACGTGCAGGGTCGCGTGGACAATGCGGGACTGGTCGAAGCAGATCATCAAATAGACATCGTTGACCGGTGTGCCGGTCTCACGCGCCACGAATGACGGATAGCCATCGAAGGCGATACCCGCCGCAGCAATCGAGCGCTCGGTCTGCGGCGCCGCCACCACAGCTTCGACTTCGCCGGCAAGTGCGGCCTTGATCGCCCGGCTTGCGCTGGCCAGCGAGGCGCGGCCGTAAGCGGCATCCACGGTGCCCAGGTTTACAGGCGCGTTGCTTCCAATGCGTGCATCAAGCAGGTTGACAGCCCCGTCGGTCCAGTCCGCGTCGGCAGCTTTACCGACCAGATGCAAGTCCGGCGAAAGCCCCGCACCGCGCGCGTGTTGTTCTACGGCGGCCGGGTCGCCGACCAGCAGCGGCCGGCACAGCTTGCGCACGCGCGCATCGAGCGCGGCCTTCAGCGCGATTTCAGGCCCGATCCCGGCAGGATCTCCCGTTGCAATGGCGATACGCGGCAAGAGCATGGCACTTGGCTTCCGTCAGCGGCGCGGCTGCTTATAATGGATGCCGGCACCGGTAAGAAATATAGCAAAGACCTGAGGAAACGTCGCCATGATGTCGCGTGAACAAAACGATCAGCTCAGCCGCGTCGGCCCGGGAAGTTTCATGGGCAAATTATTTCGCCGCTACTGGGCGCCGTTCCTGCTGACATCAGAAATTCCCGAACCCGATTGTCCGCCGGTGCGGGCGAAGTTGATGGGCGAAAGCCTGATCTGTTTTCGCGACAGCAAGGGCCGCGTCGGCCTGATGGACGAATTCTGCGCCCATCGCGGCGTGTCACTTTGGTTCGGCCAGAACGAGGAGTGTGGGCTGCGTTGCCCCTATCATGGCTGGAAATACGATGTGACGGGACAATGCGTCGATCTTCCGTCGGAATCCGAAGAAAGCGGCTTTCGGAAAAACATCAGGCTGAAATCCTATCCGTGCATTGAGAAGGCCGGAATCGTCTGGGCCTATATGGGTCCGCCGGCCATGCAACCGCCGCCGCCGGCGCTGGAATGGACCGACGTCGAGCCTTCGCATCGCTTTGTCTCGAAGCGGTTGCAGGAGTGCAATTACCTGCAGGCAATGGAAGGCGGCATCGATTCCAGCCACGTGTCGTGGCTGCACGGCAGCGAACTCAACAAGGATCCGCTGTTCAAAGGCTCGAAGGGGAACGTCTACAACGAGCAGGACCGCATGCCCTTGTTCGAGGTGGCCGAGTTTCCCGGCGGCCTGCTGATCGGGGCGCGGCGCAATGCGGACGGCGGCAGATACTACTGGCGCATCACGCCCTGGATCATGCCCTGGTATTCGATCATTCCGCCGCGCGCCGGTCATCCCTTGGGGGCGCACGCCTGGGTGCCGATTGATGATGAAACGTGCTGGGCCTGGAGCATCAACTATCATCCCAAGCGCCCGCTCTCGAAATCGGAAATTTCAGCGATGCAGGACGGCGAGGGCATTCACGTCAAATACGTGCCCGGCACTTTCATTCCGCTTGCCAACAAGTCGAACAATTATCTGTTGGACAGGGAGTCGCAGCGGCACGGCCATTCGTCGACCGGGGTCGACGGCATTGCCATGCAGGACGCGTCCATCCAGGAAAGCATGGGTCCAATTCAGGATCGCACCAAGGAGCATCTGTGCGCGACCGACGGCGGCATCGTCATGACGCGGAAAATTCTGTTGCGAGCGGCAAAGGCGGCTGCCGAAGGCGGCACGGTGCCGGCCACCGAGCCGGAGGCGCAGCGCGTGCGCTCTGCCTCGGTCGAACTGGACAAAGATGTTTCATTCACGCAGGGCGCCAAACACGGCCTCTACGCGGCGCTGGGGACCGATCCGCTGTCGGTATGAATACCGAGAAAGTGAACGCCGCTACTCGGCGGCGGTCTTGGCCGGCTTTCCGATCGCCGCATTCACGCGCGGCATCACTTCTTCCGACATCAGTTGCATTGAGCGCCTGGCCAGCGCCGGATCGACCCAATCCATGCCGGCATAGACAAGTTCGCCGAAATCGCCGGTCTCCTCGCGCATCTTGAGGATCTCATCGACGACTTTGTTGACGGTGCCGAAGGTTACGCAATTGTCCATCACGTAATCGTCGGTGATTTCTTCATCCGGCTGTTCTTTGTAACTCTTGAACACATATAGACGATTGCCGCGCTTCATTTTGGCGCGCATCTGTTCGAAATAGAACCGGTACGGACTTCTGGCATCGTAGCGTCCGTAGCGCGCCGCCACTTTATCGTCGTCGGCGACGAAAATCGTGCGCGCCACACGCCAGTCGGCGATATTGGCTTTGGCCCCGGCCTCCGTCTTGCCTTTGGTGTAATTGGTCCAGTGCGACTTCAAGTGCTTTGCAAGCAGGAAGTTGGCGGACAAAGGATGGAAATCGCGTTTGCCCATCAACACGACGCCCGGAGAAAATGGCGCCACGACCGTGCCGACGATTTCCGGCCGCGGTTTCTGGAAAGGCTTCGCCAGAACGCCGACGCCGAGTTCAAGCGCCGCGGTGCGTGCGAAGCCAACCTTGAAGCGGTTATCGGGGAAATCGATGTCGTACGGCGGATTGCGTTCCCACACCGCTAGGATCACGTCGATCGCTTCAGCGAAGATTTTGTTGCGATCGAGGTCGAGAATGCCGATCGCTTCGGAATCGGACGTGAGGGCGCCGGCGCTTATCCCCATTACAAAGCGCCCCTGCGACAGATGGTCGAACATCGCGGCATTCACCGCAATCACCACCGGGTGCATCTGCGCCAAGTTGGTGGTGCCGGTCGCGAGTTTGATGGTCTTGGTGTCATGGATGAGGGTCGCGAGAAACAGCATGCTGTTCGTGACGTTCTCGCAGGCGTCGGTCAGGTGCTCGCCCATAAACGCGTCGTAGAAGCCGAGCTTGTCGGCGAGGATAATCGCCTCGCGATCCTCGCGCAGTGTCTGTGACCAGTCCCGCTCCATCGGGTGCACGGGCATGGTGAAGTAGCCCAACCGCATCATGAGTCTCCGCTTCGCATTCGCTTGCCCCGGAAACTAGCCGACCCGGCCGACTGATGCAGCAATCTTAGCGCGGGTGTGTTGGCCCCCTGGTTCCGCCAGCTTGGCGATTCAGGCCATCACAAGGATCAAATTTGAAAGGGCGAAAACGCATCGGCTGATCCAGAACCGCACGAAGCCGTAAATTTGCGAAGATGCCGGTTCTGCGTCGCCTGGAAAACCTCAGGCCGCGACGCGCGCCAGGAAGCCCTCGACTTCGTGACGCAGCTCGGCGGCTGCCGCTTCCACGGCCTGCGAGGCCGTGAGAACGCTTTCAGCCGATTGCCGCGTTTGCGCCGCGGCGCCGGAAACGTCCCCCAGCACCGAAACCACGACTTTCGCCCCGTCGGAGGCGCTGGCGACATTTTGCGAAATCTCGCCCGTGACGGCACTTTGCTCTTCAACCGCTGCGGAAACGGCTGTGGCGCAACTGTCGATTTCCTGCATGCGGCCCGAAATGCGGCCAATTGCGGAAACCGCGCTCGAAGTTGCCCCCTGCACGGCCAAAATCAGCCTGGAGATATCTTCGGTCGCCTTGGCAGTCTGCACGGCCAGCGATTTGACTTCGGACGCCACCACCGCGAAGCCTTTACCGGCCTCGCCGGCCCGTGCCGCCTCGATCGTGGCATTGAGCGCCAGGAGGTTGGTCTGTCCGGCAATAGCGCGGATGAGCTTGATCACGTCGCCAATTTTCTGTGCGGCCTCGGCCAGCGCCGTAATTTGACGATTGGTGCCCTGCGCCTCGCCGACGGCCCCGCGTACGATTTCAGTGGTCTTGGCGAGCTGACGCCCAATTTCATTAATGGAGCCGGCCAATTCATCGGCGGCGACCGCGGCGGTCTCCACGTTGACAGACGCTTCGTTCGACGATGAAACGGCGCCATCGGCGCTCTGAGAGGTCTGGCCGGAATTGCTGAAAAGGGTGGAGGCTGTGGAGCGCATCGCCTTGGCGCCTTCAGCCACGGTCTTCAAGTGATCCTCGACACGACGGCGGAAGGCGGCGATCGCCTCGTCTATTGCGGCGCGCCGCTGTTGTTGCTCCTGCATCGCGATGCGTTCGCGTTCCGCGTTGCGCCGCTTGGTGATGTCTTCATGCGTCGCCACCCAGCCGCCACCGGGCATTGGCCTGTTGATGACCGAAATCGAACGTCCGTCCTTCGATTTGATTTCATTGTTGGTCGTATTACCTGCGGCCATTGTGGCGACAAGCTCGCGCCGGTAGGCGACCGGTTCACGCGAAAAGGTGCCGTTGCCGATGCGGTACTCAAGCAAGCCTTGCAGCGTGCAGCCTCGTTTCACGATGTCGGCAGAGAGATTGTACATTTCCAGGTAGCGCCGGTTGCAAACCACCAGACGCTCATTGCCGTCGAACATGCACAAACCCTGCGACATGTTGTTGATGGCGACCCGGATACGCAGGTTGTCCACGCGAAGGTTTCGAGCAACGGCGGCGATCGCCGCAGCCGTCGTCAGCATTGCAATGAAGGCGGCGAAGAGCAGGGACAATGCGAGTTCGGGAGCGGACGCGATCCAGCCGCTCACCGGCAAGACGAAATGAAGCACGGCAAAGCCGAGTGCAAAGCTGACGACCCCGGTCAATACGACCATACGCCAATCGCGCGCAGTTGCGTGTGCGGACGTATGATCGACCATCTTCGCGCCCAGGTATGGACGCACGGTATTCCCCAACCCGTTTTTTTGCAGTTAATTGCCGGGGATAGTGGGTTAAGCAAACCTTAATGGGCAAGGCTGGAGGGTCGGCGATGACCAAGTTGCGTGCCGCGGAGTGCCGCGAATTCATCAAGGCAGTGGTGGAAAAAGCCGAGGCGATGGACGTACCGGTTTCGATTGCGGTGGTCGGCGCCGAAGGCCACCTGATTGCCGTGGAGCGCATGGATGAGGCCGGGTTCATCACGCCGGAAACCGCCATCGCAAAGGCATTCACCGTGGCGGCATTCCGCTCGATGAGTCCGCGCTTTCCGGACGGGCTCGTCATTCAACAATGGTTCAAGGAGCGCAATCCGCAATTGCTGGTCAGCCTGGCCGCGATGACAAACGGGCGCATCGCCGCCAGCGGCGGTTCGGCGCCGGTGTTCAAAGGCGATGAAATGGTCGGCGCCTACGGGATTTCCGGGGGTACCTCGCAGCAGGACGAGGAGATGGCGGTTTATGCGCGGACCAAGGTTGGTTGGGCTCACGCTCCCGAACACGACACCACGGATCCGGATGTGAAGGCACACATCAATGCACTCTACGCCAAAGCCGGCATCACCGACCGCAAGCTTTGATCTCGCCGGCCGGCCCGCGGTCGCTATTGCGCCACGTCAATCGTCACGGCACCGGTGATTGTCTGCCAATGCTTCATCTGCCCGTCCAGCCAGCTCTTTGCATCGGCAAGGGATTTGTTTGGCACGACGTTGAAGTTCTGTTTGGCGAGTTTCTCGGCTCCCTCTGGCGAACTCAGCGCCTTATGTATCGCCGCAAACAGCGCTTCCAGGACCGGCTTGGGCGTTGCCGCCGGTGCGAACAGGCCGTTCCAGGCGACGGTGCCGACGTCGGCGTAACCGACTTCGGCCATCGTCGGAATGTCGGGATATTCCTTGAGCCGCGCGTGATTGACCACGGCCAGTGCGCGGAAATTTCCTGATTGCACTTGTCCTGCGGTCGAGGCGACGTTGAGGAAGGCCGCCTGCACGTCGCCGCGCAGCATGTCCTGTATCACGCCCGCGGCGCCATTCTTGTTCGGCAGGCCGACCAGGTCGAGATCACCCGCGCGCTTGGCAAAGTAGGCCATGTCGTAGTGAGGATAGGACCCGATACCGACCGTGCCATAGCGAACCTTTCCCGGATTCTTCCTGGCATAGGCGATCAGCTCGGGAACAGACTTCACCGGGAAATCGTTTGCCGTCGTGACCAGCAGGAACGCGGGCACGTCGACCAGGTTGGTTACGGCCACGACACTTTTGCCGTAGTCGAGATTCATTTTTTTGGCATAGATGATCGGTGTGATCGCGTTGGTCGAAACGTTGCCGATCATCAGCGTATAGCCGTCGGGTGCCGCCTTTGCCATTTCGTCGATCGCCAGCATGCCGAAAGCACCCGGCTTGTTGAGCACGACAAAGGGCTGCCCGGTAATTTTCTGAAACTCGTCGCCGACGATGCGGGCAACGATATCGGTCGCGCCACCCGGCGCGTAGGGCACGATCACCTTGACTGGACGGCTCGGATATTTGTCCTGCGCAACCGCCGCGGCGACGTTCAAGGCAAGCGTCGCCAACAGCAACGCAATGAACCGTTTCACGCAATCCTCCCAGTGTTGCCGCGTGCCGGGAATTCTTGTCGTTCCCGTGCCGCGTTGCTCAGGTCGCTTTCATGCCATGCAAGCTGTGTGATGCATCCTTGACGGTGAAGAATACGACATCGCCATCCGCCGTTGCCTTGCCCGCATGCACGGTGTTGGCGGGGATGTAAACGACCGATCCGGGTGTCACATCGATTTCCTTTCCGCCGATATTGGCGTGAAAGGTTCCTTCCAGGATGTAGATCCACTGCTCGTTAGGGTGCGAATGCGGCTCGGCGCCAGTGCCGGCCTTCATGCGCATCAGGCCGACGATCATGCGATCGCCTTCGACGCATGGGCCGTGCGCGGTCGAATAAGCGGGGCCGCCCATGATTTTGTGCATTGTGCCGAGATCGAACACATATTCGCCTGGAGCGGCGCGTTTGGCGCCCGGTGTACGTGCGGCCGGTCGGTCGGACATGGCGTTCTCCTCAACTCAACTTGTTTAGCAAGATGTTAGTTGACGCTGCGCGGAGGCGCCAGTAGAGGCGGAGCACACAGTCTTGCATCTGGCGCGGCGCACAATTCGGCGAGCGCTTGCGATCCACGGTTCGGGGTCAATCACGAATGATAGCGGCTCGTTTCGCGGCAATAGTGCTGGCCTTGGCCTGGCTTGGCGGTTGTGCAGGTACCTATGCCCCCAAAGAGGAACCGAGTTTCTATCGAAACCTGGCGCAGCCGGGCGCGGAACTCGATGCCGCCGCCGCCGCCTCGATGATCTCCGGATACCGCGCCAACAACGGGCTGTCGGCGGTCGCGCTCGATACCGAATTGATGCGGCTCGCGCAGGCGCAAGCCGAGATTATGGCCAAGCGCGACAAGCTCGATCACGGGGCCGGCAAACCATTCGTCCAGCGTCTGAAAGCCTCGGGTTACGATGCAAAAACGGCAGCCGAGAATATCAGCGCCGGCTACCACACGCTGGCCGAGGCATTCTCCGGCTGGCGCGATTCGAGCCCGCATCGCGCCAATATGCTGCTTGCCGGCGCCACCCGCATGGGCATTGCCGCGGTCTACACGCCGGGGTCGAAGTACAAGGTTTATTGGTCATTGATCCTGGCCGAACCCGACGATAGCAAGGGCTGACGCGAAAGTAGACGATCGATGGCTTTCTGGAATTATCTTCGCGCCGTGTCGAATTGAACCGCCAATAGGAAATGGACGGACAATGCACAGCCTCGGCCTTTCGTCGATCGCGTTTGCATGCATTTTCGGGGCCACGCTGCTCGGCATGTTTCTTCGCCCCCGATTGTCAGCGGACCATCTGAACACGGATTCAAGGGACGCCATCAGACTGAGTATGGGCGTCATCGGCACCATGTCCGCGCTCGTGCTCGGTCTCCTCATTGCGTCCGCAAAGTCGACTTACGATACAAAGACCAACCAAGTCCGGCAATTGACGGTCAATCTCATCGTGCTTGATCAACTTCTCGCTCAATACGGTCCCGAAACGCGCATCCATCGTGAACTTCTGCGTCGGGGCACGGCTTCTTTGGCCGACAGAATATGGAGCGAGCGTGATCTGGAGACAGCCACGACGACGGCTTTCGGCATGAGCAACGAGGCAGAGATCTTTCTTCAAAAAGTCGAAGAGCTCGCACCGCAATCTGATATCCAGCGTTCCATCCGGGCGCGAGCTATCTCGACCATTACGGATCTTGCGCAAACGCGGTTGTCGCTCTATGCGCAGGCAGGCAATTCCGTTCCCTTGCCCTTCCTTGCGCTGCTGGTGTTTTGGCTGGCCATGATATTTGCGAGCTTCAGCCTGTTTGTCCCGCCTAATCCGATCGTCATAGCTGCGTTTCTTGTTTGCGCCTTCTCCGCCTCGGGTGCGCTTTTTCTTATTTTTGAGCTCGACAGGCCATTTACCGGATTGATGACGATTTCAGATCTGCCGCTGCGCCACGCGCTCGGACCGCTTTGATGCTCGCGTAGCCCTTGGTCGGTGCTGTCGGCCAGTATCCCATGAACAAACCATAGGCGGGCTGGACCTCACGCCGTCCGCTGACTAGTTTTGCGCCATGCCGTTGCTGCCTCGCGTCAAGGACTACGATTCCCTCTATCGCCAATTTCGCTGGCAGGTGCCAGCCCGCTACAACATCGGGGTCGATGTCTGCGATCGCTGGGCGGCGCAGGAGCCCGATCGTCTCGCGATTCTGCATGTGCGGCCGGACGGGCGTGACGAGCAAATCACCTACGGCTGGCTGCGTGAAACCTCCAACCGGCTTGCGAACACGTTGCGCGCACGGGGGATCAATCGTGGCGATCGCGTTGCGATCCTGCTGCCGCAGTCGCCGGAGGTGGCTGCCGTTCATATTGCGATTTACAAGCTGGGCGCCGTGGCACTGCCGTTGGCAGTGCTGTTCGGGACCGATGCATTGTCATATCGGTTACAGAATTCCGGCGCCGCGGCGCTGATCACTAATGCGCGCGGAGTGGAGCGCATCGCCGAGATCAGAAAGGATTTGCCCGCGCTCAAATTGCTTTTGTCCGTCGGCGGCGCTGCGGACGGCGCACTAGGGTTTGCCGATGAACTGGCGCGCGCTTCGTCCGCATTCAGGCCGGTCGACACATCGCCTGACGATCCGGCGATGATGGTCTATACCTCCGGCACGACCGGCCAGCCGAAGGGCGCCTTGCATGGGCACCGCGTCCTTATCGGGCATTTTCCGGGCGTCGAAACGCATCACGATTTTTTCCCGCAGGCGGGCGACCGCATCTGGACGCCGGCCGATTGGGCCTGGGCGGGCGGCTTGCTCAATGTTCTTTTGCCCGGTCTGCACTATGGCGTTCCGGTCGTGGCGCAGCGGTTCGAAAAGTTCGATCCGGAGGAGGCCTTCGCGCTGATCGCGCGTGCACAGATCCGCAACGCTTTTATTCCGCCAACCGCGTTGCGCATGTTGCGCGCTGCGCCGAATCCGAAAGACCGCCATGCGATTAAAATGCGCTCGATCGGTTCTGGCGGAGAGTCGCTTGGCGTCGAAACCTACGAGTGGGGCAAGTCGGTCTTCGGCCTGACGATCAATGAGTTCTACGGTCAGACCGAATGCAACATCGTACTTGCGGCTTGCAATGCCATCGGCGTGTCAAAGCCGGGCGCAATTGGCAAGCCGGTCGCCGGCCACACGGTTGCAATCATCGATGACGCCGGGAAACCGCTGAAAGTGGGTGAGCCTGGTCAGATTGCGGTCAAACGCCCCGATCCCGTGATGTTTCTCGAATACTGGGGCAAGCCGGAGGCGACGCGCGACAAGTTCATCGGTGAATGGATGACCACCGGCGATCAGGGTGTGATGGACGAAGAAGGTTACTTCAGTTTCGTCGGGCGCGATGACGATGTCATCACGTCGGCCGGCTTCCGCATCGGGCCGGGCGAGATCGAAGATTGCCTCATTCGTCATCCCGCGGTGGCTCTCGCCGCGGCGGTCGGCAAGCCTGACGCGCTGCGTACCGAAATTGTCAAAGCCTTTATTGTGCTCAAGAAGGGCTACGCCGCGTCCGACACGCTAGCCTCCGAGATCCAGGGCTTTGTAAAAACGCGACTGTCGGCGCACGAATATCCGCGCGAGGTGGCCTTCATCGACGATATGCCGATGACAACGACGGGTAAGGTCATAAGGCGTCTGCTGCGCGAGCGCGCCTAGCCGTCGAACTTTGCGACGTCGGCAAGAATGCTCGCGACGGCCTCGCGCTCCGCGGGCCCGAGTCCGGCTTGCGGCGGTAAAGGTTCGCCGACGGCGTAACCCTGAATCTGCAATCCGGCCTTGATACACGCCGCAAGATTGAACCGGGCAAAGGCCTCGTTGATGCGCCACAGATCGCGCTGAAGCTTCATCGCCTCCGGCCATTTTCCGGCGCGGCACAAATCGTAGAGCCGGACACTCTGGCGCGGCACGATGCAGGCGGGGCCGGCCATCCAGCCGACACCTCCGATCAGCATCACTGCCGCGGGAATATGCGCGGAGGCCGAAAAAACCTTCATGCGTGGCGCCCGGTTCATGATCGACAGGAGGCGCCCGGTATTGGTGGAAGCGTCCTTGATGTACTGGATGTGCGGATGCTCGGCGAGGCGCGCGATAACATCGAGCGAAAGGTCGCTGCGCTGGAACTGGGGATTGGTGTAGAGGACGACGGGAATGTCGACGGCGTCCGCGATTGCGCGAAAGTAGGCTTCGATCTGCGCGTCCTTGAGCGGAAAGTACGCTTCCAGAATGGCGAGAATGCCGTCGGCGCCGAGCTCTTGGCAGATTCTTGCCTGCTCGATTGCATCCGCCGTGACGGTTGAGGCGACACCGGCGATCACCGGCACCCGTTTTCCCGCCGCTTCAACCGTCGCCTGCACGACCGCCTCGCGCTGCGCGCGATTGAGATAGGCAAATTCGCCGGTTGAGCCGAGCGGCGTCAGGCCATGCACGCCCGCCTTGATCAAGTCGGACGCGAGTTTTCCAAGCACATCGGTGAGGATTTTGCCTTTCGCGTCGATGGGCGAGACGAGATAGGGGAAGACGCCATGGAAGTCGCTCATGCGTTGCCTAAAATACCCACAGCGCCTCGGTCGGAAATTCAACGTAGTGTTCGCCCGGCTCGAGCGGCGCCGATGCATAGGCGCGCACGGCGAGTGTTTCGCGCGCGAACACGAGCTCCCATCGTTCGCCCAGGTACATCGGTGCTTTCAGCTCCATTTTCAGTCGATTGGGACCAGGGCTCGAGGCACAGCGCACACGTTCGATGCGAATGATGCCCGTCGCCTTTCCGCCGGCCGCTGCCTTGGTGCGGGCGATGCCGGAAAGGCGCTCTCCGAAAAATTCGATCATTGCGCGTCCGCCTGAATTTTCCGCCAGTTTTCCGTCGAGCCGGTTGTTGCTGCCCATGAATTCCGCGGCGAACAGCGTCGCGGGCTCATTATAGAGCGCGGTCGGTGAGCCTTCCTGCGCGATCAATCCGGCATCGAGCAACACGATGCGATCGGCGATCGCCATCGCTTCCACCTGGTCGTGGGTGACGTGAATCGCTGAAAGCCCGAGCGTGACGATGAGCGTGCGCAGCCAGGCGCGCGCTTCCTCGCGCAGCTTTGCATCGAGGTTGGACAAAGGCTCGTCGAGCAGGATGACCGGCGGCTCATAGACAAGCGCCCGCGCGATGGCGACACGTTGCTGCTGCCCGCCCGACAATTGATGCGGGTAGCGTGCGGCCAGATGGCCAAGTCCGATCTGTGACAAGGTCTTCTCGACCCGTGTCTTGATCTCCGCGGCCGATACTCCGCGCAGCTTGAGGCCGTAGCCCACGTTGTCGAAAACGGTTCTGTGTGGCCACAGGGCATAGGACTGGAAGACGAGCCCAAGGCCACGCTGTTCGGCCGGCAATTCGATGCCGCGCGCGGCGTCGAAAAAGACGCGGTCGCCGATGGCTATCGACCCCCTGTATGGTGTCTCCAGGCCCGCGATCGCGCGCAGCAGTGTGGTCTTGCCGCTGCCGGAAGGCCCGAGCAGAGCCACCACCTGGCCGGCCGGCACGGCGACCGAAACGCCCTTGAGGATTTCGTTTTCACCCAGACGAAGGGCGACATCCTTGACGGTGAGGTCAACCATGCAGGCGCACTCCAAGTCGGACCGCGACGGCAAGGCCGACGCCGATCATGACCACGTTAACGACGGACAACGCCGACACCAGATCAATGGCGCCTGTGCCCCATAATGACACCAATAGCGAGCCGATCACCTCCGTGCCCGGGCCGAGCAGATAGATGCCCGTCGAGTACTCGCGCACGAAGATCAGGAAAACCAGAAGCCAGCTCGCCAGCATGCCATATTTGATCAGCGGCACCGTGACGTCGCGTTTCACGCGCAGGTCGTTGGCGCCGGCGGTGCGAGCCGCTTCCTCCAGCTCCGGACCGACCTGAAGCAGCGTGCCGGACACGAGCCGCATGCCGTAAGCGAGCCAGACAATCGTGTAGGCGAGCCAGATCGACACCATTGTCGATTTCAGCGGCGACAGGAACGGCACAAAGAGAAACACCCACAGCAACGCGAGGCCGGCGACGAGACCTGGCATGGCGCGCGGCACCATCACGAGGTAGTCGACAAGCCGCGTCCAGCCTGAATTCCAGCGATGCACGGCAAGCGCAATTGCGGTGTAACAGGCGACTGCCACCGCGCCGCCGATCACGCCGATGCCGAGCGTATTGACGATGCCACGTATGACGTTCGGATATTCGGTGAGTTCGCGGTAGTGATCGAGCGTGAGGACGTCGAGCAGTTTCACGCCTTCGCCCCAGGTCACCACGAAGGAGCGCAGCGTGATACCGAACAACGGCACGACGACGGTAACGAAAAGCCACAGCATGATCGCGCCAAAGGCGAACCAGCGCCAACCATGCAGGCGCAGGGGCTGCGTCTTTAGGCCTTTGCCGCGCACCGAAACATAGCGCTGCGCCTGCCGAAGCAGCAGTCGTTGCATGAAGACCAATGGCGCCGTGACGGCGATGATCGCGACCACCACCACGGCCATCAGCTGATAGGACGGCACCCCCAGCTTGTTGGTGAGTTTGTACAGGTAAGTCGAGAGCACGAGCACGTCCTGCGGATCACCCAGGACCAGCGGCAATCCGAACAGTTCAAAGCCGAGGAAAAAAACCAGCACGCCGGCAAACAAGATGGCCGGCAAAATCATCGGCAGGCTGACGTTGACAGCGACGCGAAACGGATTGGCGCCGGAGACGCGCGCGGCTTCCTCGAGATCGGTGCTCAGGCCACGCAGGGCGGCCGCGCTGTAGAGATACACGTGCGGGACGTGCGTCAGGCCGGCGATCACGATCAGCGCGAACAGCGAATACAGATTCCACGGCACGAAACCGAGAACGTCTTTGGCGAGCGTCGAAAAGATCCCGACCGGGCCAATCGCGACGACATAACCGAACGCGATCACCACCGCCGACACGAAGATCGGAATCAATATCAGCGGTTCGAGATATTCGCGTCCCGGCATGTCGGTGCGCACCATGAGGAACGCAAGGAGCGCGCCGAGAGGCACAGCGATCGCGGTCATGCCCGCGGCTATCGCGATCGTCGTCCAGAATGCCTGCCAGAAATCAGGGTCCGCGAGCACGAAGGAATAGGCGAGGAACCCGGCTTTCGCCGAAGGATCGAAGAAGGGCGCGGTGAGGAAACTTTGGTAGATGACGAGCGACAGCGGCGCCACCACAGCGAGTGCGGTGATGCCGAGCACGAGCAGACGGTACACGACAATGGGCATGGTCGCCCTTGGTTTGCCGCACCCGAGTGGGGCAGGGCGGAGTGCTTACTGGCCCTTTTTCGCCTGCTGCCACTTCGACAGGAAGGCGAGCCGTTTAGCCTGATCGAGGTTTTCCAACAGCGTCTGATCGATTGCCACGGGGCGCGCCTTGTCACCGATCAGCTGGGTGACGCCCTTGATCGTCGCCTCACCCTCGACATCGGCACGCAGCGAATAGAGATCGGCTTTGTTCGCGATGATGTCCTGACCGCGCTTCGACAATATGTAGTCGAGGAACAGCTTGCCGGCATTCGGGTTCTTCGCCTTGCTCGAGATAAAGGCAACGCGTGATGTCACCATCGTGTAGTCCTTCGGCAGTATGATGCCGAGGTTCGGGTCCTTCTTCGAGCGCCCAAGCGCATAAGAGCCAAAGATCCCGTATGCGATCAGGTGCTCGCCGGAGGTGACGCGTTCCATCATGGCGCCGGCGCTGGTGTAGAGTTTCGCCTGCGCCTTGCCCATGGCTTTGAACAAATCCCACGCCTGCGGAAAATCCTTGATGTCTTCGTTGCAGAACAGATAGCCGACGCCGGAGCGTTCCGGATCGTATGCCGTGATCTTGCCTTTGTAGAAATCGGGTTTGGCGTTGAGAAGTTTGAGGAGATCGGTGTGGTCCTTCGGCACGTCGCCTTCGGGCACGAGACGTTTGTTGTAAACAAAGGTGATCGGCTCATAAGTCGTGCCGTAAGCGGAGTCCTTCCACACGGCCCATTTCGGCAGCGCCTTGATTTCGGGCGAGGCATAGGTCGCGGCTTGCCCGTCGGCGACAAGTTTCACCTGCAGGTCCATGGCCGATGACCACAGCACATCGGCCGTGCCGTTATTGGCCGCCGCTTCCGCGATGAACCGGTTGTACAGCTCGGTGGAGTTGAGGTCGGAATATTCGACCTTGATGCCGGGGTAGAGCGCCTCGAAATCCTTGACCAGGGGGTTCGCGGCCACCGCATCGGTGGTCGCATAGATCACGACTTTGCCTTCCTTTTTGGCGGCGTCGACGATCTGGGCATAGTCGGCCGGATAGCCTTGCGGCACCTGCGCTTGCGCGCCGCTTCCGAACGCGAGCGCGATTGCGGTGAAAGCCAAAGATACAGCGTGTCGCATGGGAACTCCCTGGTGACGTCTTCTCGGCGTCCGCCCCATGACGCCATTTCCTCGGATGCTACTCCAGCCCTTCCGCGCCCGCCTAGGGGCCAGCCGAAAACGAAGGCCCCCGTCGCGTCGTGCAACGGGGGCATTCGCTTGCCGCTCGCAGCACTCAGTGCGCCAACGGGTCGGGGCGGACCTGGATGTGCACGGCACGCGGGCTCGAACCCTTCCCGGTTTCCATCAGCCACGGCGTGCGATCGCCATTGGTGCTCCACAGCCCGCGGCCTTTCCAGCCCGCATTCGGATCGTCAATGCGCGCGTCGAGGCCCTTGGCGTAGAAGCCCATGGGGTAGGGAATGCGCAGCATGACCATTTTGCCGTTTTTCAAGGCCACGAAGCCGTCGTTGAGATTGGCCGTGGAAATCGGGATGTTATCGCCAAGCCCGACCGCGTTGTGCTGGTCGACCCAGGTGTAGTAGCTGGCCTCGGCGCTCCGGTCCTCGAAGCCTTCGAAGCCAGGGCCGGGATATTTGTAGAATTTCCAGCCCTCGGGGCAGTGGTTGCCGGTCGCGCTCGGGCCGTTGAGCGGGCCCTTGCACAGGCGCCGGTCGAAGCTGACGAGATGCCCGCTCGACTCCGAGCCCCAGGCAACGCCGTTGGCGTCGATATCACCGCCGCGGACGCCGACGCCGGGCTTCGGCATCGCGAAAAACTCCGACAACTGCGTTTTCGGATCGAACCGCATGAAGCCGGCCTGGCCGCCGAAAACGCCGACCGTGTACCAGATCGAGCCATCTTTCGGGTTCGGCATGACGGCGTAAGGACCCGAGCCGCCGGTGATGCGCGTATCCTTGGCGGCATCGGCCGGCTGACCGGGCTCGGTGTAGTCGTCGCGCTTGCCGTTGCCGTTGGTGTCGAGAATGAACGGAGTCCAGCCGACCGCCTTTTGCGCGTCGTGCGTTTCATCCCACACTTTTGTGTTGACCCAACCTGCCACGGGGCCGGTGCCGGAGAGCCACAAAGTATTGTCGGCGTCATAGCCGAATTGCGGGTGATGGGTGCCGAAACAGGTGTCGATGAATTCGTATTTCATCGTCTTTGGATCGAACATGGCGACCTGACGTGGACTTTTATCGATCGGGAATACCTTGGCGTACTGGTTATCCGAGCCTTTCTTGCACCAGTCCGGGTTGTCCATGCCGCGTACAGTCGCCGCAAGCCAGATGCGGCCCTGCGCGTCGAACATTGAATTGTGGTTGTTGGCGCGGGTGTCCCACAGAACCTCTCCGCCCCAATAAGGGGAATCCGCCGTCGGCTTGATCGCGCCGGCATGGCCCGGCCCGAGCGATACCGGCATTTCCGGATCGCGCACGGGCATCTTGAAGAACGACACCTTGTTCGTCTTCGGATCAAGGATCGGCATGTTGTCCGTCGAATATTCCGGCGAGCCGTACAACGGCCCGTTGGCATTCACCGTCGGGTTGCGACGATCGGACGAAATCAGATCGTGCAGATACTTGTCCGGTTTTGACCATTCCCACGACGTGACGACGACATTGCGCTCTTCGCCTTCAGGGCGCGGCGGTTTGGTTTTCGGAAGCTCGCCTTTGGCGACGCGGTCGGTCCAATCGCCGAAATATTTGTACGGCACGCCGCCGAATTGGCCGGCAATGCGGTTTGTCATCATCTCACCGGCCTGCCCGGATAAAATGCGACGTTGCCATGCCTCGGCACCGGAATCGAATTTGCCGAGCGATGCGGGAATCGTGCGCGTGGCTTCTTGGCCGAGTTGATGGCAACCGATGCAGTCGACATTGTTCATCTGCCGCAGCCAGTTGTCCTGCGTGATGTTCTTTGGAATGTCGGTTGAGCCGCCAAAATCGCCTGCCGGCGGAATCTTCATCATCGTGTACCAGTAGATCGCCGGATAATAGTGTGCGGCCGCCGCCTCGCTCGGGGCAATCGTCGCTGCGAGGTTGAGAGTCGTTCCCGGCTTCGCCCTCATCTTGGGAGAATCGATCAGTCCATATCCGCGCACCCAAACGCTGTAATCTGCGGCCGGCAGATCGGGGATCAGATAGCGGCCCTGGTCGTCGGTCACGACAATGCGGGCAAATTTCGTAGGCAGCTCTGTTGTCTCGGCAATGACCCAGACGCCGGCTTCCGGGCCTTTCGTGCTGGTAACAACACCGCCGATTTCGTTGGCGCGGACATCCACGCCCTGCTGCGCGTGCAGGCCCGTCGACCACGCGAACGTCAGGATGGAAAGGAAAACAAACGCCAGCAAGCGCCGAAGCGCTTCAGCAAAAAACAACATGGGTCGCCTCCCTGGCACTGAATGCCGGCTAGGCGCCGGCCTTTTGTTTGGACCAAGTCTAACAAAGCCGATGGGCAGCGTCCCCTAGTTTTTGCCCCCTAAAATTTTTTCAACCCGCGAAACCGCCGCCGTCCAGGAACGTCTGCTCTTCCGGTGTGGTGGTGCGACCGAGCGCGGCATTGCGATGAGGGAACCGGCCGAAGCGCCGGATAATGTCGGCGTGAATTTCCGCCCACTTCAGGTTGTCGGCATCGCCGATCGCCTTGTTGAGCGCGATGCAGCGTTCCTGGTCGGCGAGATCTTCCGAATGCTCGAACGGAAGATAGAAAAAGCCGCGTAGTCCTTTCGGCACCTGGCTGTCGAAGCCGCGAATGATGGCGCCGGCGGTAATCGCGCGCGCCAGGGGGTCTGTGGCGAAGGCGCGCGCGTCGCCGCGGAACATATTGCGTGGGAACTGGTCGAGCAAAATCAGCAGGGCCAGCGCGCCTTGCGCGCTTTGCTCCCAGCCAGAGAGCTTCCCGGCGGCGGCCGCTTCGTAGGTGTCGAAGAATCGTTCGCGGATTTGCCTGTCGAAGTCGGCGTCCTTGGTAAACCAGCGATCCGGGCCGGCCTCTTGCCAGAATGACACGACATCCGCGGCACTCGCGACCATTGGCATTCCGCTTCAATTTACGGGCGTTTGGACGGCTTCATCGCGCAGGGCGCGCCGCAGGATCTTGCCGACATTTGTCTTCGGCAATTCGCTGCGAAATTCGATGTATTTTGGCACCTTGTAGCTGGCGAGCCGGCTGGCGAGGAAAGCGCGTAATTCATCGGCCGTAAGGTCCGGGTCTTTCTTCACCGCGAACATCTTGCCGATTTCGCCGGAATGTTCGTCGGGGACGCCCACCACCGCGCATTCCATCAAGCCGCCCTGGCTCATCGCCACGTCCTCGACCTCGTTGGGAAAGACCTTGAAGCCTGAAACGGAAATCATGTCCTTCTTGCGGTCAACAATACGTACGCGGCCCTGAATATCCATCACGCCGATATCGCCGGTCCGGAAGAAGCCGTCCGCTGTCATCGCCTGGGCCGTCTCGTCCGGGCGCTGCCAATAGCCGGTCATCACCTGCGGGCCGCGCGCACAGATTTCGCCCTGCTCGCCATTGCCCACCTCGCGGCCATTGTCGTCGCGGATCGAAATTTCCGTCGAAGGCAACGGCAATCCGATGGTGCCGGTCCACTCCGGGATGTCGCCGCGATTGCATGTGAGCACCGGTGACGTTTCGGACAGGCCGTAGCCTTCAATGATCGGCTTGCCCGTGGCCTTGATCCATGCGTCCGCAACGGATTTCTGCACCGCCATGCCACCGCCGATCGCGACCTTGAGCATGCTCCAGTCGATCGTGCCGAAATCCGGATGATGCAATAGCGCGTTATAGAGCGTGTTCACGGCCGGGAAGAAGTTCACCTTGTAATGGCGAAGTTCCTTGATGACTCCGGCAATATCGCGCGGATTTGTGATTAACAGGCACATCGCACCCGCGCGTACACCGAACAGGAAACACGCCGTCAGTGCGAAGATGTGATAGAGCGGCAAGGCGGTGACGATAATCAGGCGGTCGGTTTTTGGCGGAACATCGACCATCGGCTGATTCCACGCTTCCACCTGCAGCATGTTGGCGACGAGATTGCGATGGGTCAGCATCGCGCCTTTGGCGACGCCGGTGGTACCGCCGGTATATTGCAGGAACGCGATATCGCTGCTCTCGATCGCAGCCGGTGTGAAACCGAATTTGCGTCCGGCCGCGAGAGCGTCATTGAACATGGTGGCCGCGGGAATTTCGTAGGCCGGCACCATTTTCTTGATGTGACGAACCACCACGTTGACCACTGTGCCTTTGATGCTGCCCAGCATGTCGCCCAAACTTGCGACCACGACATGTTTGACAGGCGTGCGCGGCAGCGCCTGCTCGAGCACCGCGGCGAAATTCTCCAGGACGATGATCGCCTCGACGCCGGCATCGGTGAGCTGAAATTCGAGCTCACGCGGCTTGTAGAGCGGGTTGACGTTCACCACCGTGCAGCCGGCGCGCAGGATGGCGGCGATGGCCACCGGATATTGCAGGACATTCGGCATCATGATGGCGACGCGGGCGCCGCGCTTCAGTCCGCGGCTTTGCAGCCAGGCGGCGAAGGCGCGTGAGGCCTCGTCAAGGTCGGCATAGCTCATGACCTTGCCCATGCAGACGCAAGCGTCACGCTCCGGATAGGCCCTGAAGCCTTCCTCGAGCATCGCCACCAGCGAGGGGTAACGCGACGGGTCAATTTCGGCGGGGACGCCCGGCGGATATTGCCGCAGCCAAAGCCGTTCCATGACGCGTCCCCCGCGCCGGCCTTTTTTGATCAAGCCGGCGACCGATTCCCCGTCAGCATGAGTCTAACCAGCCCGGCATGCAAGGGTGTGCAATAAGGCCGGCAATGGGAGGCCGCGGCTACTGGCCACCGAACGGTATCAGCGGATTTTCAGTCAGGGCCGCGCGATCCGGGCGGTCCGGGGCGACGATGCCGAGAAAGGCCTCGAACAACTCCCGCACCGTGCGTTCCGGCAGGTCGCGGGTAATGAACACCAGCCGGGTCCGGTGATCGTCGTCCGGCCAGCTGTCCAGCCGTGCGGTCGGATGAAAGACGTGCTGAACGCCGTGCACCACGACCGGGGTATCGGGCATTTCGGCAAGCTTCACGATACCTTTGATACGCAAAAGCTTGGCACCATGCGTGGCGCGCAACAGTTCAAGGAACATGTCCAGCGTGCCGGCGGGGATCGCTTCGTCGCTGATCAGGACAAAAGAGCCGATATGCTCATCGTGCCGGTTGACGTCATGATGATGGTGATGGTGATCGTTCGCGTAGGCTTCGGCCGCGAGCCACTTCCTGACGTCCGGGATTTTCTTGTCGGGATCGTAAAGGCCGCTGCCGAGGATCCGTCCGGGCGTTGCCTCGCCCTTCGCCGCGTCAAGGATGGGCGCCGCCGGGTTGAGCGCCCGCAGCCGCGCTACGATGCGCTCGCGTTGTGACGGATCCGCCAGGTCGGTCTTGGTCAGCACGATGCGGTCGGCGACCGCCGCTTGCTTGACCGCTTCGGCATGCGCATCGAGCGTTGCTTCGCCGTTGACCGCATCGACCACGGTCACGACACCGTCGAGCCGGTAGCGCAGCAGGAGATAAGGATGCGACATCGCGGTGTGCAACACCGGCGCCGGATCGGCGAGTCCGGTCGTCTCCAGGAGAACGCGCCGGAACTTGCAGCGTCGGTTATCGAGATCGCGCAGCAGCGTTTCCAGTGCATCGACGAGGTCGCCGCGCATGGTGCAGCACAGGCACCCGGATTGCAGCACCACCATGTTGTCGCCGACATATTCGACCAGCAGGTGATCGAGCGATACCTCGCCAAATTCGTTGATGATGACCGCGGTCTCCGCGAGCGCGGGATCCTTCAGCATCCGGTTGAGCAACGTGGTCTTGCCGGCACCGAGGAAACCGGTGAGGACGGTCAGCGGAATCGGCGTCGGCGGTTGGCGCCGTTCGGCGCTTTGGCCGGGTTCGCTCATTGATTGGCCGAGGTGACTTTCGGTTTGGCTTGCTTTGCCACCGGTTTGGCGGCCTTGGCCGGTTTGGCCGCATCGCCGGTCTTGGCCGGCTTTTCACTGCCGTCGGTCTTGGCGGCGACGGCTTTCTTTTTCTTCTTCGGCGCGGCGCTTGCAGTCTGCGCAACCGTATCCGGATGATCGGCCGGTCCCGTGAACACTACGACGGGAGGCGTGGTTTCCACCGGCGGTCCGAGCACGAACTTGCCGTTCGCCGGCTTCAGGCTCGACAGCAAGAAGGCTCCCTGGCCGCCTTCGGATTCGCCGCTGGCGGCGGACGCTGATTCCTCCGGCTCCTCCTCGTTCTCCTCGGAGGGCGGCTTGCGGCGATGACCGCCGCACATTTCTTCACGCAGGTTGGGCGGCTGCGCATCAATCGGCGCCAGCGCATCGACGGTGCCGAGCGAGGGCGTGAGCCACGACAAGCTGGCGCTGTTGAATCCGCGTTCGAGCAACTGGGCCGCCTTCTGCGCGCGCACCGCGCCCGACCACGACCCGAGGACCACCGCGATCAACCGGCGGCCGTTGCGCGTGGCGGAGGCGACAACGTTGTAGCCGGAGGCGCAGATGAAACCGGTCTTCATGCCGTCGGCGCCGGGGTAGCGATCGATCAGCGCATTGTAATTGCGCATCACGCGGTTGCCGTAACGGATCGAGGAGATGTGCCAATAACTGTCGTATTCGGGAAATTCGCGGATGAGCGCGCGCGCGAGAATTGCGAGGTCGCGCGCCGAGGTCACGTGGTTTTCCGCCGGCAGTCCGTTCGGGTTGACGAAGTTGCTTTGCGACATCCCGAGACGCCGGGCGTTGGCATTCATCAGGTCGGCGAAGCCACCGATCGAGCCGCCGACACCTTCAGCGATGGCCACCGCCATGTCGTTGGCGGATTTCACCATCAGCATCTTCAGCGCATTGTCGATGGTGACGGTCGTGCCGACATTGAAACCCATTTTTGTCGGCTGCTGCGCTGCCGCATTGCGCGACACTGTGAGCAAGGTATTGAGTGAGATGCGGCCCTCTTTGATGGCGCGCAGCGTTGTGTACGCCGTCATCAATTTGGTCACCGAGGCGGGATACCACGGGTATGTCGCGTTCTCGGCGTGCAGCACCTTGCCGGTTGAAGCCTCGATCAATAGTTGTGCTTCGGCCTGCGCGCGGTCCGCGCCGGCGAACGACAACAGGCCAGCGGCCAGGCCGAGGATCAGGACGCGAGAGCTGCGGCTTGAATGAGCAGTCATGTTCGCGGGTTCAGGGTCCAGAGGCCTCAGAAACGGCAAGTTCCACAGGCGGCTGCGATAGGCTATCTAAGCTTTGGAGACTAAGCAAAGCCAGCGAACTGAACTGTATATTTATGGTGACTCGTAGCTCATCGCCGAGGAAAGCGACCAAAGTTCGGCAAAGGAGGCATCAATGACCGCCTGTATTGTCGGGTGGGCCCACACCCCCTTCGGTAAATTGAGCGGCGAGACCGTCGAAAGCCTCATTGTACGGGTGGCCGGCGAGGCTCTGACCGATGCCGGCATCGGCCCCAAGGACGTCGACGAGATTGTGCTCGGTCATTTCAATGCGGGCTTTTCTGCACAGGATTTTACCGCCTCGCTCGTCCTGCAGGCTTCGCCCGATCTGCGGTTCAAGCGGGCGACGCGCGTGGAGAATGCCTGCGCGACCGGTTCCGCGGCGGTGCATCAGGGAATTAAGGCAATCGAGGCCCGTGCCGCGCGCGTCGTGCTCGTCGTCGGCGCGGAACAAATGACGGCAACGCCGGCGCCGGAGATCGGACGTAATCTGCTCAAGGCATCATACGTGCGCGAGGAAGCCGATATCGACGGAGGCTTTGCGGGCATCTTCGGCAAGATCGCCGGGTTGTATTTCCAGAAATGGGGCGACCAGTCGGACGCGCTGGCCATGATCGCCGCCAAGAACCACAAGAACGGTGTCGGCAATCCCTACGCGCAGATGCGCAAGGATCTCGGTTACGATTTTTGCCGTACCGAGAGCGAGAAGAATCCGTTCGTTGCCGGCCCGCTCAAACGCACCGATTGCTCGTTGGTGTCGGATGGTGCGGCCGCGGTCGTGCTCGCCGACGTCGATACGGCGCTCAGGTTGAAAAAGGCGGTCGCCTTTCGCTCCGCCGCACACGTGCAGGATTTTCTGCCGATGTCGAAACGGGACATCCTCAAGTTCGAAGGATGCGCGCACGCATGGCAACAGGCGCTCGCGAAGGCGGGACTGACGCTCGGCGATTTGTCGTTCGTGGAGACGCACGACTGCTTCACCATCGCGGAATTGATCGAGTACGAAGCGATGGGCCTGACCGGCGAAGGGCAGGGCGCGCGTGCCGTCATCGAAGGTTGGACGCAGAAAGACGGAAAACTGCCGGTGAACCCCTCGGGAGGATTGAAGGCGAAAGGCCACCCGATCGGCGCGACCGGTGTTTCCATGCACGCGCTTTGCGCGATGCAGCTCACGGGGACTGCCGGGGACCTTCAGGTGAAGAACGCCCGTCTCGGCGGTATCTTCAACATGGGTGGAACATCCGTGGCGAACTACGTGAGCATTCTCGAGCGCATCAAATAGCGCGGCAATCTATTTGAACTTGCGTTCAGCGGGCGAGGGCAGGAACGACGCATCGAAAACGTCGTCGAGCTTTGGCTTTGCGGCCTTGAATTTATAGGTGAGCGCGATCTGCTCGACGGCGCGGGCAAAACGATCCTGGTCGACGCCGCCAAAGCCATTCATCTTGACCTCGGGCGTGACGATGTTGTCGCGGAGCGCCATCGTCAGCCGTTCCAGCTCGACATTTTTTTTGGCCTGGGCATTGCGTTTGAGCACCGACTCGATTGCGATCGAAGGTTGCCTCACCGTGTCCTTCAGGCTTTTCAGGTAAGCACGCAGAAACCCTTTGACGGCGTCCGGATTCCCGGCCGCGAACGCCGAGTTCACGATGATGGCAGTGCCGTAGAGGACAACGCCATAGTCGGCCATCAGCAAGACGTTGATGTCGTCGACCGGAACGCCTTTGTCTTTAAGGTCGACATAGGTGGAGAACGAAATGCCGGTAACGGCGTCGACCTGGCCGGCTGCCAGCATCGGCTCGCGGACAGGGAAACTGACGTTTTCGATTGTCACCTTGGACGCGTCGATGTTGTTTGCCTGCACAAAGATCGGCCATTGCGCAAACGAACTGTCAGCTGCCGGCGCCCCCAGGATTTTGCCTTCCAGATCCTTGGGCATGTAAATTCCGCGGCTTTTGCGCCCGATCACCGCGAAAGGCGGCCGGTTGTAGACCATGAACACCGCCTTGATCGGAGTGCCTGGCTTGGTGTCGCGGAACTTGATCAATGCATTGATGTCGGCAAAGCCGATATCGAATTCGCCCGATGCCACGCGCTCGATCGATTCGAGTGAACCCGCCGATGGCTCAATGCTGACGTTGAGGCCTTCGGCTTTGTAATAATTCCTGTCGATTGCCAGCAGGAACGGCGCCGAGGGTCCTTCGATCCTGAAGTCGAGCGTGAACCTGACGGCGGTTTCAGCCGCCGCGGCGCCGGTCATGAGCGTTGCGGCGAATATCAGCGCCACCCGGGCCCATCGGCCAATGTGGCGAGCGCTCATTACTCACTCCCTCTCAAGCGGCCTGCGCATCAGGCGAGGCTGATTGACTCAGCAAAGGATACGCCGCCGCAAAGGGCAAGACATCGACGCCCAGCCATCGAACAATTTGCCGCGATATGACTAACGCTACGACGCTCGGTCGCGGGACCGCTAATCTCGAACGCGATAAAGGCGCATTTGGGATAGACTTGCCGACCTAACGCGGAGAGTCAGCCGATGACACCGGTGACGGCCAACAGGGTTGCGCGCGACATTCCGCCGCTGCGGGCGCCCTACGCTCCGCCGGACGAAACGATTGCGAGAGCGCTCCTTGCGACAGCCGCCCGTCCCGAGAATGCCGAAGCGCGGATCGACGCCCGTGCGCGGCGCTTGGTCGAGGCCATTCGCGCCCGCACGGGGGGCCTGGGTGGGGTAGAGGATTTTCTGCACGCTTATGCTCTGTCCACCAAGGAAGGTCTGGCGCTGATGGTGCTGGCGGAGGCGCTCCTGCGAGTGCCTGACGCAGAAACCGCCGACCGCTTGATTGAAGACAAGCTCAAGGCAGGCGACTGGACGCATCACGAGTCGCGAGCGGCCTCGCTTCTGGTGTCGGCCTCGGCCTGGACGCTCGGTCTCACCGCCCGCGTCATCCATCCAGGCGAGACGCCCGAAGGAATCGTTGAATCGCTGGTCAAACGGCTCGGATTGCCGGCGGTGCGCGCGGCCACGCGTCAGGCCATGCGTTTGCTCGGGTCGCATTTCGTGCTCGGGCAGACGATTGAGGAAGCCCTGTCGCGCGCCGGCGCGCACCGGGAGTTTCTCTATTCGTTTGACATGCTGGGCGAGGCCGCGCGGACCGGCGACGATGCCGGGCGTTACTTTGAGTCGTATGCCAATGCCATCGATGCGATTGGCAAAAGCGCCGGCAATGACGCGCTGCCGAAGCGGCCGGGGATCTCCGTCAAATTATCGGCGCTGCACCCGCACTATGAGCCGCTATCGCGCGACCGCGTGCTCGACGAACTGACGCCCAGGCTGCTCGAATTAGCTCAACTTGCCAAACGCCACGAGCTTAATCTTACCGTCGATGCCGAAGAAGCCGACCGGCTCGAACTGTCGCTCGACGTAATCGCGGCGGCGTTGCGCGATTCCTCGCTCGCGGGCTGGGACGGTTTTGGTCTCGCGATACAGTCCTATCAGAAACGCGCCGGCGCCGTGATCGATTGGGTCGCGCAAGCGGCGCAGACGCTTGACCGGCGTTTGATGGTTCGCCTCGTCAAGGGCGCCTATTGGGATACCGAGATCAAGCGAGCGCAGGAGCGCGGGCTTGCCGACTATCCTGTGTTCACGCGCAAGGCGATGACCGACCTTTGCTATCTCGATTGCGTGCGCAAGTTGCTGGCGGCGCGGCCGCGACTCTATCCGCAATTCGCAACTCACAACGCGCTGACCGTGGCCTGCGTAATCGAGGACGCCGGCGGGACAAGCGGCTACGAATTTCAGCGGCTGCACGGCATGGGCGAGACTCTTTATGAGGCGTTGCTGGACGATCTGCCGGATATGACATGCCGGGTCTACGCGCCGGTTGGAGGGTATTCCGATTTGCTTGCTTACCTGGTGCGCCGGCTCCTGGAGAACGGCGCCAATTCATCTTTTGTGTCGGTCGCAGCCGATTCGAGTGTACCGATCGAAACCATTCTGCGGCGGCCGCAGAGCTGGATCGTCGAGGAATCTCGTGCGCGTCATTCGCATATTCCGCTGCCGCGCGATTTGTTTGGCGCTGTCCGGCGCAATTCGGCCGGCGTTGAATTCGGCGACCGCGCTTCGCTCGAGAAGCTGCTTTCCGAGGTCCGCGCGGCGCCGCAAAATACGCGCGCGCAGGCATTGATCGACGGCGTGGCAATCGCGGGAAGGGAACGGCCGGTCAAGTCGCCGATCGATGGCAAGCCTGTCGGCAGCGTGCAGGAAGGCGATGAAGCCGTCGTGGCTTCGGCCATTGCGGCGGGTTGCGCTGCCTTTCGCGCGTGGAACGCGACGCCGGTCGCCGATCGTGCTGCCGCGCTCGAACGCGCCGGCGATCTGATTGAACAGAATCGTGGCCGTTTGATCGCCCTCTTGCAGAACGAGGGCGGCAAGACGATCGACGATTGCGTTTCGGAGGTGCGCGAGGCGGCGGACTTTTGTCGCTATTACGCCAGCGAGGCACGCCGGACACTTGCACCGAGGCTATTGCCTGGGCCGACCGGCGAAAGCAACGAATTGCGCGCGCGCGCCCGTGGCGTGTTCGCCTGCATCAGTCCGTGGAATTTTCCTCTGGCGATTTTCACCGGTCAGATTGCCGGTGCGCTCGCCGCGGGAAATTGCGTTGTGGCCAAGCCCGCCGAACAGACACCGCTGATCGCCTTCGAGGCCGTGAAGCTTCTGCACGCGGCCGGTATACCCGCGGGGGCGCTGCATCTGGTACCGGGTGACGGCACGATCGGGGCCATGGTTACCGCGGATCGTCGCATCGCTGGAGTTGTCTTTACCGGCTCGACGGAGGTTGCGCGCACGATCGGCCGCGCGCTCGCGGCCAAAGACGGACCGATCTCTCCGCTGATCGCCGAAACCGGCGGCATCAATGCCATGGTTGTCGATGCCACAGCCTTGCCCGAGCAGGTGACCGATGACGTCATCACGTCGGCATTTCGATCCGCCGGGCAGCGCTGCTCCGCGCTGCGCCTGTTGTGCGTGCAGGATGATGTGGCGGACCGCGTCTTTGACATGGTCGCCGGTGCTGTCCGCGAACTCAGGCTAGGCGATCCGCGCGATCCGGCCACGCAGGTCGGCCCGGTGATCGACGCCGAGGCCAAGGACAAGTTGGAGGGCTGGATCGCCGCCATGGAATCGCGCGGCGCAGTCTTGTTCCGGCTCGACGCCAAATTGCCCAAGGGCGGCACCTATGTTGCGCCGGCCATCGTCGAGCTCGACGGCGCGCGCGAGCTCAAAGAAGAAGTATTTGGGCCGGTGCTGCACGTGATGCGCTGGCGTGCGGGCGAACTCGATCGGCTTCTCGATGATATCGCCGCGAACGGCACGGCGCTTACCCTCGGTATCCATTCACGCATCGAAGCGACTGTCGCGCGGATCGCGGAGCGCTTGCCGCACGGCAACGTCTATGTGAACCGTAATATGATCGGCGCCGTTGTCGGCTCGCAGCCATTCGGCGGCAGTGGATTGTCCGGCACCGGTCCAAAGGCCGGTGGCCGCCACTATCTGCATCGCTTCATCGCCGAACAGGTCGTGACCGTGAATACGGCCGCGTCAGGCGGCAACGTCACGCTCCTGTCCGAAGACGAGTAGTCGCGGCGTTTCAATGAGAAATGCCGCTTTTTAGACCTATTTCGCCTGTTAATCGGCCCGTAACCGTGGCCCCGCGCAGTGCGGTGCCGGCCGCATGCGTTAACCGGTTTTGGCCGTGGATCGGATATTGTGAGTGTTATGAGTGATTCGGTCGCCCGACTTTATGACGCGGTGGTCGCCGTCCGCGGCGGCGATCCGGCAAAATCGCGAACCGCTCGGCTCTTCCGTGCCGGCCGCGCCAAAATGGCGAAGAAGGTTGCGGAAGAAGCGGTCGAGGTCGTCATCGATGCGATGCACGGCCAGCCCGAAGCCGTTGTCAAGGAAAGCGCTGATCTGCTCTACAATCTCGTTGTGCTTTGGGTCCATGCCGGCGTCCATCCCGACGAGGTTTGGGCGGAAATGCGCCGGCGCGAGTTGATGTTCGGCATTGCCGAAAAAGTGCCAAAAGATTTGGTGCAGGCCACGGCACGGCGTAAAGTGGTGGCGCTGGAGACTAGGCGCGTCCGCAAGCGTCGTTGATCCGTCACAATTCTCCTCACGAGTACTTCGATGACTGCTGAGGCCGCCGAGCCGCGTTCTTTGCTGCGCCGACTTTATGATTGGTGTCTGGCCGCCGCCCATAAGCCGCACGCGCTATGGACGATGGGCGCCGTATCATTCGCCGAGAGCTCGTTCTTCCCTGTGCCGCCCGACATAATGCTGATCCCGATGGCGCTGGCGCGGCCCGAGCGCGCCTACGTGATGGCGGCCTGGTGCACGGTGACATCGGTCGCTGGTGGTTTGCTCGGGTACAGCATTGGCGCGCTGCTTTATGATTCGGTCGGCGCCTGGCTTATTCAGCTCTACGGCTATGGCGACAAGGTCGAGGCCTTTCGGGAAGCCTATGCGCAATGGGGGGCCTGGATCATCCTTCTCAAGGGGCTTACCCCGATCCCCTACAAGATCGTGACGATTACCTCGGGATTTGCCGGCTACAATCTTGCGCTGTTTCTGCTTTTTTCGATTATCACGCGCGGTGCCCGGTTCTTTGTCCTGGCATTTTTGCTCCATCGCTATGGCGACAGGGCGCGTCATATTATTGAAAGGCGGTTAGGTTTATGGGTAACGCTCGGTGCGGCAGTTATCGTGATTGGTATCGTGGCAGCGGTGTATTTGATCTGAGGAGCGGCGTTCCTCAATTTGGCCATCGGCTCGCCTTAAGCCCGGCGGCCAAAAGGGGCAGGCCGCCGCAAGGCGGGCGAATGGACGCCGGTTTTGGCCATTGATGGGCATTAAACGGGCTTTGACCTTTCATCGGAATCGCGGCGCGGATCCGCGCGCATTCGCCTTCCTGTTTGCCGCCGGCTTTGTACTGATGTCGGCCGTGGCAATTGCGCAGGACCAGCCAGCCCCGACGCAAAAGCCGCCGCAGAGCGAGGGATTTCTCGCAACCATTAACCGCTGGTTTGCAGAGCAGAGCGCGAACATGAGTTCCTCGCTTAAGGATGCGCGCAAGAAAGTCGAAGGCTTCAGCAGTGCGGCCGGCGATGCCGCCAAGACGACGGTCGAAGGTGCCAAAGACGCCGCCGGTGTTGTCGCGCGCATTCCGGCGGCCCGCGCGATCAGCGGTCACGAGAAATGTCAGATAGCGCCGAATGGCGCACCCGACTGCGTCGCTGCCGCCAACACCATATGCAAGGGAAAAGGCTTCGAGTCCGGCAAGAGTCTTGACATGACAACGGCCGAGGTGTGCCCAGCCAAGGTTTATATGTCGGGGCGATCGAGCGGGCCTGAGTGCACGACCGAAACCTTCGTCTCTCGTGCCTTCTGCCAGTAATATTCGGGCGGCTTTAGACATTATTGACGGACGGGGAACGCGCGGCGAGCGTCGCGCCGGACCAGGCCAATTTTCTTGCAGATTTCTCGATTCTTCACATCAATTAGCGTGAAGAACTCTCCGCCTTGGGGTCATTTTGGACCAAAAGGTTAAGCCAGTTTTGCGCGATCAGAAGCCAGGCGGTTCTGTCAGCATCATCGGGAGCGCGTTCCAACTGTTCCTGCGCTTGTTGGGCGAACTGCCGATATTTTTCGTCTTGCGTCACATGAACCAGCCCAGCCCCACGCAGAGGCATCCAGCCAAACAGACCGCACCAAGAGCCGACAAAGCCAAACTGGCGATTTCGAAACCCATTGACGCCTCCCCACGCTAGCGCGGCCTCGTTAAAATTTTACCAAGCGTGTGCCGCAGCCGCCTGGCCTTGTGCAGCCAATGCTCAAGGAGCGATCGTTCGCGCCATGAGTTCGCTGAGGTCGCACGGGCGATTGAGGCATCGACCGGCGGGATCGGGACGCAGTTGCTGGGATAGCCTTTCGATGTGCTCATCGACGGCGCCGTCGAGCAGCTGGCCCACATAGGCGGAAATACGCGTAAATCCGCTCGAATTGGTCAGATAATTGAGGTTCATCGTCGTCTCCTCTGACCCGGCAAGTAAAAAGGTGTCCCAATTTTCACAATAATTGACTGGCAATTGCGCGCTGTGTTGACCGTCACAAAAAAGCGCATTTGACCGGTGCCTGTGATTTCCCGCACAGCAAGGTTGCTTGGGGTCGGGCAATGGTGGCCTTGCGAGACGCCGAAGGCTCACAAGCTAGGGTTGGTCCCCTATTTCGGCCGATCGTAGGGGGGGTCGCCGCGTGCCACACGCAGCGATCCCCTTTTTGTGTCCCCGGCATCTGGCCTGTTAGGTCGGCCGTGCCAGCACCTTCTTTGAAACTGGAGCAAATGACGGGTCGCGGGGCGCCGTCATGGCAACCACAAACCACGCGCTATAACATCAGCGCATGGGATCGGCATGATCGCCCAGGAAGCAATCGATGCGTTGAACGCGTGGCTCGCCAAGGCTGGCCTGCGCGGCGAGCCGGAAGCTGCCTTGGTTGCCGGATTCTGCGAGCGCGCGGTGGCCGCCGGATTGCCGTTAAGCCGCGCGCAGCTGTTCATCGATACGCTTCATCCCGTCTACGAAGGTCGCCTGGTCCGGTGGGGTCACGACCCGTCGCGGCCTGTCGTTCAGGAATACGGCCGCACCGGCTTGCCGGAAGGAATTGCGGATCCCCGCCTCTCATCCGTCGAGCAGGCCGACGTGGTCGCGCGCTGGCGCGCAAGCCCATTCTTCCACATGTTGCAGACCGGGGAGAGTTTGTTGAGGCGTCGCATTACGCCGGAAAGCCAACGCGAGTTTCCCGTGCTTCGGGATTACATTGCGGAGGGCATGACCGATTACGTCGCCATCATCAACCGATTTGCGCCCGAGGGCATCATTGGTGAAATGGATTGCATCTACTCCTCGTGGGTGAGCGCGCGTGCCGAGGGGTTCACCGACGCGCATATCGCAGCGCTCACGCGCGTGGTGCCGACGCTTGCGCTGGCATTCAAGGCCGCGGCGCTGACGCGCATGACCGGGACTTTGATGGAGACCTATCTCGGCCGCGATGCCGGACGGCGCGTGCTCAGCGGCCGCATCATGCGGGGCGTCGCCGAACGCATCGACGCCGTTATCTGGTTTAGCGATCTTCGCGGATTCACACGCATCACCGACTCCGCACCCGAGCAGGTGATCCCGCTGCTCAACGACTATGCCGATGTCATCGTCTCGGCGATCGACGCGCAGGGCGGTGACGTGCTCAAGCTGATCGGCGACGGCATCCTCGCAATCTTTACTGCCGCCGATCGTGCACACGCCTGTGCGGCGTCGCTCGCTGCGGCGGCGACGGCGCGCAGCGAGGTGGCGGCGCTCAATCTGCGACGCGCCCGCGCCGGCCTGCCGGTTACCGATATGTATGTCGGCCTGCATGTCGGCGAGGTTTTCTACGGCAACATCGGCAGCACCGAACGGCTCGATTTCACCGTGGTCGGGCCGGCGGTCAACGAGACCAGCCGGGTCGCCGCCATGTGCCGGTCGGTCGAACAACCGGTGCTGGTCTCCCAGGCTTTTTCGAGAGTGGAGGGCATGCGCGGCCGGCTCGTATCGGTCGGCCGCTATGCATTGCGCGGGGTCGCGCAGCCGCAAGAGCTTTTCACGCTGGATTCCGCCCAGGCCAGCTAGCTCTCCCCTTCGCCGCGGCTGGAGCTGGTGCTTGTGTCGCCGTCGAGCCTGTGTTTCCGTTTCGCGCATGAACCTTCATGCCAAGCTGCTGGAACGCGAGAATGCCGGGCGGCCGGTCACCGTCGGCCTTATCGGCGCCGGCAAGTTCGGCACCATGTTCGCGGCGCAAGCGCGGCTCACTCGCGGTCTGCATCTTGTCGCCGTTGCCGATCTCGACGTTGCGCGCGCGCGCGGCCAGCTCAAGAGTGCGGACTGGCCGGACAGTGCCCATGCCGCCGCCACGCTTGCCGACGCGCACAAGAAGCGCACAACCTTCATTACCGACAGTTCCGAAGCGCTGATCGCCGATCCGCGCATCGAAGTTATCGTGGAAGCGACCGGAGTACCGGGTGCCGGCATCCATCACGCGCTCAGTGCGATCGCCAACGGCAAGCATATCGTGATGGTGAACGTCGAAGCCGACGCGGTGGCGGGCCCGCTGCTGGCGCGCCGTGCCAAGGCCGCCGGTGTCGTCTATTCACTCGCCTGGGGCGATCAGCCGGCCTTGATTTGCGAGCATGTCGATTGGGCGCGCGCCGCCGGGTTCAAGGTGATCTGCGCCGGCAAAGGCACGCGGTACGAGCCGCACTATCACAAATCCAATCCCGACAATGTGTGGGACATTCTCGACAAATATCTCAACATCTCCGATCGCAAGTCGATCAATCCGAAAATGTTCAATTCTTTCGTTGACGGAACCAAGTCCGGCATCGAGATGACCGCCGTCTGTAATGCGACCGGTCTAGTGCCACAAACAGGCGGGCTGGGTTTCCCGCCCGCGACACGCTTTGAGCTGGCCGATGTCTGCAAGCCGAAAAGCGCCGGCGGCACGCTGGAAAAGGCGGGGGTCACCGAGGTGACGTCATCCGTCTATCGCGACGGCCGCGACGTCCCGCATCATCTCGCGCTCGGCACTTATGTTGTGTTCGAAGGCGACACCGACTATGCGCGCCGGTGCTTCAGGGAATACGCCATGTTGCCGGACAAGACCGGCAAATACGCCGCGCTTTACCGGCCGATTCACATGATCGGGCTGGAGCTGGGTATTTCGGTTGCGAGTGCCGCGTTGCGCAACGAACCGACCGGCGCACCCACCGGATTTCGTTCCGACGTGGTGGCAACCGCCAAACGCGCTCTGAAGTCCGGCGAGATGCTGGACGGAGAGGGCGGTTTTTGCGTCTGGGGCAGACAGACGCCGGCCGATGTGTCGCTTGAACGCGAGTTGCTGCCTCTCGGCCTCGCGCATAACGTCAAGCTCAAGCGCGATATTGCCGAAGGGCAGCCGCTGCGATGGTCTGACGTCGGCTATGATCCAAATGATTCTGCGGTGAAAGTGCGCCGCGAGATGGAAGCGGCGTTCGGCCGGCGGAATGTCGGCGCCGAACCGGTGTTATGATTTCACGGAACAGAAAAAACGAATTTTAGGGAGGATGTGATGAAAAACCTGCTTGCCGCAATGGCGGCGTTCGCTCTTTTGGCTTCGGCGCAACCCGCGGGTGCGGACGATACCAAGCTGACGGTCATCGTGTTTCCCGGCGTGCAAAACCTGCCGATGTTCGCGGCGCAGGCAAAGGGCTTCTACGCCAAGCGCAACCTGGACGTTGATCTCAAGTTCACGCCCAACTCCGATGAGCTGCGCAACGGTCTCGCCGAAGGCCGCTATCAGATTGCCCACTCGGCAATCGACAACGCATTCGCTCTCAAGGACAAGGCGAATGCCGATATCGCGGTCGTGCTCGGCGGCGACAACAGTTTCAATCACCTGATCGTACAGCCCGAGATCAACTCGCTCGCCGATATCAAGGGCAAGACGGTGGTCGTAGATGCGGTCAACACCGCCTACGCGTTCCAGCTTTACGAAATGCTGCGACAGAAAGGTCTCAACAAGGGTGATTATGAGGTCAAGTCGGTAGGTGGAACCGCTTTTCGTCTCGAGGCGATGACCAAGGACAAGGCGATGGTCGCCGCGATGCTCAATCCGCCGTTTTCGGTTCGTGCCGAAAAGGCGGGTCTCAAGGACATGGGCACGGCAGCCGCGGCGCTCGGCGCCTATCAGGGCACATCCGCCTTCGTGCTGCGCGGCTGGGGCAAAGCCAACACCGACGCGTTGGTCAAATACATAGAAGCTTATATCGAGGGGAGACGCTGGAGCTTTGATCCGAAGAATAGAGACGAAGCCATTGCGCTCCTGGCCGAGAGGTTAAAATTACCGGCGGACATTGCCGCTCTCGCCTACGACAGAACCAAGGATGATTTCAGCCCTGACGGGGCGATCGACATGGCGGGCGTTGGCAACGTGCTCAAGCTGCGCGCGCAATACGAAGGTGGCACTCCGGCCGAGCCCGAGAAATATCTCGATTTGTCCTACTACCAGAAGGCACGTGCCGGACTTTAACGGAGCGCCTGCGCTCCGCTAGCCAAGTTCGATCGTGCCGTCGATCTTGTGCGAGAGACCGACCTTGCCGATGGTGAGCACCATCTGCGCCGGGACGGTCTCGTTGCCCTTGAGCCGGCCGTCGGCGACGGCCGCGCGGATCGCTTTTTCGATTTCCTGCTGCGAACTCACGCCGACAACCTTGAGGAATTTGCGCAACGACATGTTGAGGGTTTCTTCGTTCATCTTCGGCTCCTTGAAAATCAAGTTTCCGGCATGTTAGGGCGCGTCCTGTACTCGCACCAAGCGGGTTATTTCGTCAAAGACATGGCTCGCATTTTGTTTGGCGGCACAGCGACTTGACGCTATAGCTAGGCCTCCAGCCGGTGTGGCGGAATTGGCAGACGCGCACGACTCAAAATCGTGTTCCCAAAAGGAGTGTCGGTTCGACCCCGACCACCGGCACCACACAACTCCAGGCCTCGTGCACGCGATGAACAGTTATGTGGCCTTGCTTCGGCGCGACCCGCCACTCGCCGCGGCGGCGATTGTAACGGTCGTCGGCGCCCTGACGATCTGCGGATTTTTCTTTTTTCAATACGTCCTTGGCTATCCGCCGTGCCCGCTCTGCCTCGACCAACGCAATGCGTACTACGTCAGTGTTCCGCTCGCGGCGTTGCTCTGGCTGGGCGCCAACTACGGCGCCGCGAGCAAGGTCATGATCGCGGGCTTTGCCGTCATTGCGGCGGTCATGCTGTGGAACACCGGGCTTTCCGCATATCACGCCGGGGTCGAATGGAAATTCTGGCCAGGGCCGGCGGATTGCTCGGGACCCATCAACAGCCTCGGTTCAGCCGGCGATTTACTAAAGCAGCTCGAAAACATCAGAATTGTGCGCTGTGACGAGGCGGCATGGCGTTTCCTCGGAATTTCGCTTGCCGGCTATGACGTCCTGGTATCGCTGTTTCTCGCGGCAGTCGCCGCCTGGGGCGCCAAGGCCTCGCTGGCGCGCCGAACTCAGTCCGGCTAGAACCTTCGCCGAAAGGTTGGTCACCATGGAAGTTCTGATTATTGGCGCCGGCATCGGCGGATTAACCCTTGGCCTGATGCTGCATCGTGCCGGTATTGCGTGCCGGATCTTTGAGGCCGCACCCGAACTCAAGGCGGTCGGCGTCGGCATCAATATCCTGCCGCATGCCTCGCGCGAATTATGCGCCCTGGGGCTGGAAGATGCGCTGGCCAAAGTGGCCGTCACCACTAACGAATATTGTTTCTACAATCGCTTCGGTCAGTTCATTTACAGCGAACCGGCAGGGCGTTTTGCGGGTTACGACGTCCCGCAATTCTCAATTCACCGCGGCGACCTGCAGATGGTGCTGCTCGACGCTTTTGTTGAACGCGTCGGCAGTGACAAGGTCCTGACCGGCTGGCGTTGCACCCGCGTCGAGCATGACGGCCCGCGGGCCATTGCGCATTTCGAAGACGGCGATGGCAAACCATTGCCGCCCCAGCACGGCAGCGTCGTCATCAGTGCCGAGGGCATTCATTCGGTGCTGCGCAAGCAACTTTATCCGAACGAAGGGCCGCCAAAATATTCCGGCATCAATATGTGGCGGGGCGTCACGCGCTGGAAGCCGTTTCTGTCCGGTGCCAGCATGATCCGTGTCGGCTGGCATCATCCGGCGAAGCTGCTGATCTATCCCATCCGCAACAATGTCGACGACCAGGGCCGTCAGCTCGTGAACTGGGTGTGCGATATCGAAACGCCGCAGTACCAGGCACGCGATTGGAACAGGCGCGGAAAACTGGAGGACTTCTTGCCGGCCATGGGCGACTGGCATTTTGACTGGCTCGACGTGCCGAAATTCATCAGCAGCTCGGATGCGATTCTTGAATATCCGATGGTCGATCAGGATCCCTTGCCGCGCTGGAGCTTTGGCCGCCTGACGCTCTTGGGCGATGCCGCACATCCGATGTATCCGCGCGGCGCCAATGGCGCGGCGCAAGCGATCCTCGACTGCCGAGCGCTGACCGACGCGCTTTCCGCCAATGCCGATCCGGTTGCAGCGCTCAAGGCCTATGAAGCCAAGCGTCTGCCGGCAACCAGTGAAGTGGTCCTGGCGAATCGCAGGGCGCCGCCCGACGCCATTCTGCACGAAGTCTATCGCCGCACCGGCGACAAGCCGTTCAAGAATATCGACGATGTCATCAGCCACGAGGAGCTCGTCGCTCTTTCGGAGGGCTACAAGCGTGTCGCCGGGTACGACAAGGAACGGCTGAAGACGCCGGCGTGACACCCAAAATACTGACGACCACGAAATGCTAAGGCGCGCGTACATCCGGCGTCGCCCACTGCATATTCGTGGCCGCTCGATGACGGAACCTTGCGGCTCGACGTCATCACTGGAGCGCATATAGGCACTGTTTTTTCCAAAACAAGAGCGCGGGGAAAAATGGCTAAATCCGGGTACTCATCCACGGCGAAATCGCTGCACTGGCTGATCGTGGCGTTGCTGATCGCCCAGTTCATCTTTGCCTGGACCATGCCGCATATTGGTCGCAACACGCCGGTTACGACATTGATCAGTCTGCATTTCACCTTCGGCGTAATAATTCTGGCGGTCGCCATTGTGCGTCTCATTTGGCGCGGAATTCAGGGCGAACCGGCACCGCTTGAGGGCTTGCCGCGCTGGCAGGTGCAAAGCGCGCGCATCATCCACTGGCTGCTTTACGTGCTGCTGCTGCTGGTGCCCGTTCTCGGCTGGATCAACGCGTCCTGGCGCGGCATGCCGATTATTCTGTTCGGGGCGGAACTACCAAAGCTGATCGCAACACGCGCCCCCGGCTGGGGCTGGACCGGGGATGTGCACAGCCTGCTTGCTTACTATGTGATGCTGACGGTGGTCGGCCTGCATGTCGCATCGGGTCTCTATCACTACTTTATCCGTCGCGATCGCGTGCTGCAGAGGATGTTGCCGGGCGGTTGAGCTTTACGGCTTTGGCATCGCCTTTTGTTTCCAGCCCTCCCATGTTCGAGCGAGCCCGTGCCCCTCGCGCTCCTCGATTTTGCGCGCTTCCTCCGGATCCATGTAGGTGATCGGCCCTCCCATGCTCATGGCTTGAGCCTGGAGGCTGGCATTGAGGGCAAGGAAGATGGTGCGCCCAACCACACGCGGCAGCGACGGTCCCGTGATGACCGCGCCATGGCCGCGCATCAGCGCGGCGGGATGGTCGCCGAGCACTTCCGCGAGGTTATGGCCGAGCGTGGGGTTGCGGATCAGCATGTCCGTCATTCCGGCCCGTTCGCGGATTTCAAAAACCGGAATGCCGAAACTGATGAAAGCCGAGCGATGGTACATCGGCTTGAGCGGCACCTTGGTGACCCCGAACGGGATCAGCGACGGCGCATGCGTGTGCACGACGGCGATTACATCCGGGCGCATTTTGTAGATCTCGCCGTGGATATAGCGCTCGGTGAAGAGCGCCGACATCGGCAAACCGTGCGTGTCGACGGGCCGGCTGTCGAGATCGAATTCCAGAATGTCCTTTGCGGTGACGAGATCGGCCGACATCCCTCGCGCCATGAGAAAGCGGTTGGGGTCCCGGTTGTGCCGAACAGAGACATGGCCCCAACCGTCGAGCAGGCCATGATCGGCGAGAATGCGGTTGGCGGCGACCAGATCCTCGATCAGTTGCGGGTCTGGCGGTCCGGCCGAGACCGGCGCCGGTTGGGCGTCGGCAAGGCTTGCGATGCACGCAGCGGCCAGCGCCAACAAAATCGCGCTCCCGCTGCGACGCGCCTGCAGCTTGATGCTCATGACAAACTCCAATGCAGAACGGGCGGGACGGCTTACGGCTCGAGTTCGGTATCCCAATAGAGATAATCGAGCCAGCTCTCATGCAGATAGTTGGGCGGGAATAGCCGACCGTTTCTGTGCAGGTGGTGCACGGTGGGCTGAAACGGCATCTGCGACGGCCACATCTTGGCTTCGGTGGGCGTCAGGTTGCCTTTGCGCAAATTGCAGGGCGAGCACGCGGCGACCACGTTATCCCATGTCGTGTGCCCGCCGCGCGAGCGCGGCAGCAAATGGTCGAAAGTCAGGTCGTCGCGGTCGCCACAGTACTGGCACGAGAAACGATCGCGGAGAAACACGTTGAACCGGGTAAAAGCGGGATGGGTCGAAGGCTTCACGAAGGTCTTGAGCGAGACCACGCTTGGCAGTTTCATCTCGAAGGAGGGGCTGTGCACCGCGCGGTCGTAGTTGGCGACGATGTTCACGCGTTCGAGGAAAACCGCCTTGATCGCGTCCTGCCAGCACCACAGCGACAGCGGGTAATAACTCAACGGCCGAAAGTCAGCGTTGAGCACCAGGGCCGGAAAACCGGCGGGCGAGACATGCACGTTCAAGCGACGCTCCTCGACCTCCTCGGAACGCTGCCGCCACGCAGCTTGGAGGGGCTAGTAATAGGGCAGCGTGACAAGATTGTGAAGCCGGAACGGGGAGTTACCCGCAAACCTGCTATTTGCGCCGGGCAAAGCATTTGGCAAGGAATTCGCCGCCCTGGCGCAGGCCTTCCTGATCGATACCGTGGCCGATGCCGGCCGCGATGTGCCATTCCGCCGGTACGTCGAGTTGAGCCAATCCCTGCGCCGCGTGTAGCAGCGCCTGCACCGGTATGAGCTCGTCGGCATCTCCGTGAATCAGCAGGACGGGTGGCCTACTGCGGATCTCCGCTGCGAAGGCACTCGCCTCGATGCCCTCCGGCACCACAAGCATGCCGGAATAGCCAACGATTGCCGCTGGCGGGACGCTCCGCCGCAAGCCGACATGAAGCGCCATCATGGTACCCTGGCTGAAACCGACCAGCGCGAGCGCGCCGGGCGGAAGGTTGCGCCGCTTGAGCTCGGCATCGAGAAAACTTTCGAGCACCGGGGCGGCCTGGTTCACGCCGGTCCAACGCTCATCCGGATTGCGAAAAGTAAGTGGAAACCACTCGCGGCCGGTTGGAGCTTGTCCGCATGGACGCGGCGCGTGCGGCGATGCAAAGGCGGCATCCGGCAGCAGTCCTTGCCAGGCGCGGCCGATGTCGATCAGGTCGTTGCCGTCCGCGCCATAGCCGTGCAGAAACACGACAAGCTGGCGCGTGCGCCCGGAGCGCGGCTCGAGCCGTGGGCCATCGAGTTCAGCCATTCTTCCTTTTTCCCTTCGCTTTGTTCCTCTTGTTGTTCTTGCCGTTCATCTTGGCCGCATTTTTCGACAGGACGTTCGGCTGAACCGGCACCACGTCGCGCTTCTTTACCGCATGATAGTAGGCCCAGAGCAAATGCGCAGCCACGCCGCGCCACGGGCGCCAGACCTCGGCCATCTTTGTGAGCGCCTTGACGTCCGGCCTCTTGCGCAAACCGAAAGCGATGCGCGCGGATTCCTGAACCGCGAGGTCGCCGGAGGGAAACGCATCGGCATGACCGAGGCAAAACAGAAGATAGATGTCGGCGGTCCACGGCCCAACTCCGTGTAACGCAACGAGCGCCGCGTGGGCCTGATCGGCATCCATGTTTCCGACCGCGGCGAGATCGATGCGGCCTTTGGCCACTGCCTTCCCGATCTCGCGGATCGATTTGATCTTCGGGGCCGACAAGCCGAGCCGTTTGAGCTTGTCGGTGCGGGCGCGTCGGACCGTATCATGATGAAACGGATCGAAGGCGGCGAACAGGCGAGCGCGGATCGCGGCGGCGCTCGCGGTCGAAAGCTGCTGGCCGCACACAATCGCGCATAGTCCCGGAAAGCCTGCTTCGCGGCGGCGCAAGCTGAAGGCCCCGGCCTTTTCCGCGATCGGCTTCAGCCGTGGATCCGTGATGATCAACTGCGCGAGCCCGGCCTGCAGATCGGCTTCGGTGTGGAGGAAGTGGGTCATGGGCTGTATTGCCTAACAACATATGTGGCTGTCATCGTCCGCGAAAGCGGACGATCCGGTAGCCCCGTACGCGTGTGATGGGTCTCCCCGCGTTCACTGGATGCCCCGCCTCCGCGGGGCGCGACGCTGAATACAACGATGACCGCCGAGGGTCTATGTCACCGCCTGTTTTCCGCTTTGCGCCATCGCCCAACGGCTATCTGCATCTCGGTCATGCGCTGTCGGCTCTGATTAATGACCAGATGGCGCGCGCCAGCGGCGGACGCCTGCTGCTGCGAATCGAGGATATCGATTCGACCCGCTGCCGGCCGGAATACGAAACGGCAATTTACACTGATCTGACGTGGCTTGGGCTCCGCTGGGAATTGCCGGTGTTGCGGCAGTCCGACCATTGGGACAACTACCGCGCCGCGCTCGCCGGGCTTGCGGCGATGGGCCTGCTTTATCCGAGCTTCGAAACGCGAACCGAAATCACGCGGCTGGTGGCGGCTCGCGGGGGCGCATGGCCGCGAGATCCCGATGGCGCACCGCTTTATCCCGGCAGCGCAAAGGACATGCCGGATGGAGAACGCAGGCGCCGCATGGAGTCCGGCGAACCTTATGCATTGCGACTCAATATGCAGGCGGCACTGGCACGCGTCGGTCCGCTGACGTGGCTCGAGAGCGGCGCGGGTCCCGGCGGCGAAACAGGCGACATTGTTGCCAACCCGGCCGCGTGGGGCGACGTGATCCTGGCGCGCAAGGAGACGCCAACGAGCTATCATCTTGCAGTGGTTGTCGACGATGCCGCACAGGGCATCACCGATGTGGTGCGGGGCAGCGACTTGTTTCATGCGACTGCCGTCCATCGCCTCCTCCAGGCGTTGCTGGGCTTGCCGCAACCCCGCTACCGCCATCACCGCCTTATCCTCGATGCCGACGGCAACAAGCTTTCGAAATCGACGCAGTCCACCGGCTTGCACGAACTCCGTGCGCAAGGCGCATCGCCAGCCGAAATCCGCCGGCTGGTCGGGCTCGATTGACCGGCACTTCCGTGGCATTGTCCGTGTCGGGGTGAGGGCATGGCGGTACGCAGGCGAAAGAGCAGGCCCGGCAAGCGGGCGCGCGCGATGACGCGCGCATCAGCGCGCGGCGGCGCGACAAGTGCGCATAGCGCGCAAATGCGCGCGATCGAAGCCGCGCTCGCCGGTATCGCGCACGACATCCGCACGCCGCTCACCGGAATTGTAGCGCTTGCCGAATTGCTCGCGTCCTCCGATCTGGACGCGCGGGAGCGCGAATGGGCAAATGCGATCAAGAGCGGTGCTGACCATCTGGCTGTGCTTGCCACATTGATCGTCGATGCAGCCAAGGCCGATGTCAGCGGCCTTGTTTTGCGTAACGAGTCATTCTCGCCACGCGTGCTCGCCGAGACCGTCGGCGCGGCACTCGCCGCGCGTGCCGGCAACAAGGCCATTACCGCCGAGACCAAGATCGCCGGCGATTTGCCGGACATGGTGCAGGGCGATGCTTTGCGGTTGCGTGCGGCGCTGGAAAATCTTGCCGACAATGCCGTGAAGTTCACGGATCAAGGCGCGGTCATTTTCACCGCGGGGATCGAGCCGGCGGCACGCAATCGCTTGCGGCTGATTTTTACCTTCACCGACAGCGGTATCGGCATGAGCCGGGCCGAGTTAAAGCAGCTGTTCCGTCCCTTCGTGCAAGGAAGTGCCGAAATCGCCAAGCGTTACGGCGGAGCCGGGCTTGGACTGACCTTTGTAAAGCGTGTGGCGAACGCTTTGGGCGGCGATCTCGCCGTGCGGAGCAAGAAGGGCGCCGGCTCGACGTTCCGCCTGACCGCATTGGTCAAGCGCGGAGAGATGAATTCCAATGTGACGCGCACAGCCGCGCGCCCCGCGGCTCTCCGGCCGCTGTCGATCCTGTGCGCCGAGGATAACCCCTATGGCCGTGTCGTGATGAACACGATCCTGCGTGAACTCGGGCACCGCGTTGATTTCGTCGAGACCGGCCAGACGGCGGTCGAGGCCGCCGCCCGCGGCGGCTATGAGGCCGTGCTGATGGACATCACGCTTCCGGGCCTCGACGGTGTGGAAGCGACGCGGCGCATCCGGGCATTGCCGGGAAAAGCGGGGCAGGTGCCGATCATAGGCATTTCCGGCCACGACACTACCGCCGACGAAGCAACGGCCCGTGCGGCCGGCATGAATTTGTATTTCGTGAAGCCGGTTAGCCCGGCCAAGCTCGCACAGGCACTGGCCAAACTTGGCGAAGCGGCCCACAATTTGAGTTAATCGGCCGCCGTTGACGCGGCGATCCGGATCTGGGGCACGCGATGGACGCCGCAACTCGGTCGACTCTGAATTCGAAGTTTTACGATGTCGACGATTTTGCCGCCGCGCAGGAGTTCTATCACAGCAACGGCTGGACGGACGGCCTGCCGATTGTGCCCCCGACTGACAAGGCAGTTGAAGCCTGTTTGGAATGGGCCCTGATGCCCCCGGACCAGCTCATAGGGATTGAGCCGGTTCGCGCACAGCCTATTACCGCGGAGAAGCTCGCAATCAACGCGGTCATGGCCGGCTGCTTGCCGATGCATTTTCCCATCGTTGCGACGGCATGGCAGGCGATGATGCGGGAGGAATTCCTGCTTCACGGCGTGACCTCCAGCACTGGCGGCTGCGCGGTTCTTGTCATCATCAATGGTCCAATTCGACTTGAGATCGGCGCCAATGCAACATTCAACGCGCTCGGCAACAGCGACCGCGCGACCTCGGTGATAGGCCGCGCTATTCGTCTTGCGCTCATCAATCTGATGGACGTGCGTCCCGGCGGCATCGATCGCACGACCCTCGGGCATCCCGGCAAGTTCTCTTATTGTCTTGCAGAAGACGAGGAGGATATGGACTGGCAGCCCTTGTCGACGATGCGCGGCATTCCCGAAGGGCTTTCCGCCGTCACCGTGATGGCCGCGCTGGCGCCCCGCCAGATCATGAACGAATGGACCAGGGATCCGAAGGAAATTCTGGAGACCTTTGCCGCGGAAATGCGCGCAAACCAGCGTCACTATTCAATCTATGGCGGCAACTACGCCATCGTGATTCCGAAACAGTTGCGCGACATCATTCAGGCGGCCGGCTGGACCAAGCGCGATATTGCCGAGTTTATCCATGAGCGTGCACGGGTTCGCCGCGGTGAATGGGCCGATGTCGGCAAGGGTGCCATTGTGCGTGACAGGCCCGACAAGATTCACACGGCGCTCGATTCGCCGGATCACCTGCTGGTGATCGCTGCGGGCGGCCCGGCCGGCGGGTTCGGCGCCGTTATTCCACCGTGGATGGGCAGCAAGACCAAAGCCGTGACGGCTGCGATCGGCGCCTGTGTTGATTGCGAGCCGCCCAAGGGCTGAACTGAAACTGGTCGGAATGGAGGATGCAACATGGTGCTCCGCGTATTTGATCCGACGCATGAGATGAAAATGGCCGGCACTCAGCCGGCACCGCGGCTCTCGACCCTGCGCGGCAAGACGGTCGGGTTCATCTCGAATGGCAAGGAAGGTACCAAGCGGTATTTTACCGAGCTGGAGCGAATCCTGCGCGACGATATCGGCGTTGCCGACGTTGTCTGGCGGACAAAGTCCAACTACAGCGCACCTGCGGACGCCCATATCGTCGATGAGGCGCGGCAATGGCACGCCGCCGTTACCGGTGTCGGTGATTGAGGAAGCTGTTCATCGTGCAGTCTGCACGACTCAATTGCAATGGAACGGCAGGGGGTCCCCGCCATTGGCGTCATGACATCGCGCTTCGTGAGCGCCGCCGAGCTGATGTGCAAGGTTCTCGGCATGCCGGATTACAAGTTTGCCGTGATAGGACATCCGATCAGCAGCGCTTCGGATGAACAAATTCTCGAATTTGCGCGCGCGACGATTGACCAAGCGCGCCACATGTTATTACGCGCCGATGCCTAGACGTTGTTCGCGCCTTCGGCGCGTTCGACGATGCGCACCACATCCGACATAATGCGGTTCAATTCAAAGTCCTTCGGCGTGTAAACCGCCGCCACTCCCGCCTTTTCCAGTTCGGCGGCATCCTCCGGAGGAATAATGCCGCCGACAACGACCGGTACATTGAGCCCCACCTGCCTCATGCGATCGACGACGTCCTCCACCAGGGGCAGGTGACTGCCGGAGAGCACCGATAGCCCGATGACGTGGGCCTTCTGCTTGCGGGCGGCGTCCACGATCTCCTCCGGCGTCAGCCGGATGCCTTCGTAGACGACCTGCATTCCGGCATCGCGCGCGCGCACGGCGATCTGCTCGGCGCCGTTGGAATGACCGTCAAGGCCGGGCTTACCGACGAGAAACGTCAGGCGGCGCCCGAGCTTGCGCGAAATACGGTCGACGTCGGCGCGAATGTCGTCGAGGCCGGCGACGTCGTTGCGCATCGCGCGGCCGACGCCGGTCGGGGCACGATACTCGCCGAAAGCCTCGCGCAGCGTCCAACCCCATTCACCGGTGGTCACGCCGGCTTTGGCGCAGGTGATCGACGCCGGCATGATGTTGCCGCCACCCGAGGCCGCGCGTTTCAATTCTTTCAGCGCTTCGGCAACCGCTGCATTGTCGCGCGCCGCGCGCCAAGCCTTGAGCCTCTCGATCTGCGTGCGTTCGGCGTCTTGCGAAACAGTGAGGATGGCGTCCGCCGCGCCGGCCAAGGGCGAGGGCTCGCTCTCGAGATATTTGTTGACGCCAACCACGATCTGCTCGCCACGCTCGATCGCTTCCAGCCGCGCGGTGTTCGATTCGACCAGCTGCTGTTTCAGGTAGCCGGTATCGACCGCGGCAACAGCGCCGCCCATATCCTCAATGCGCTTGAGTTCTTCCGCAGCCTGCTGCTTTAAATCGTCAACCTTGCGCGTAATTTCATCCGAGCCGTCGAAAATGTCACCATAGTCGAGCAGGTCGGTCTCGTACGCGAGAATCTGCTGCATGCGCAGCGACCATTGCTGGTCCCATGGCCGCGGCAGGCCAAGCGCTTCATTCCAGGCCGGCAATTGAACGGCGCGCGCACGCGCGTTCTTTGACAAGGTGACGGCCAGCATCTCGATGAGGATGCGCGCCACGTTATTTTCGGGCTGCGGCTCCGTCAGTCCAAGTGAATTCACCTGAACGCCATATCGGAACAGCCGCTGTTTCGCGTCGGTGACCTTGTAGCGCTCACGCGTAATTTCATCCCATAGCTCGGTGAAAGCGCGCATCTTGCATAGTTCGGTAATGAAGCGCAGTCCGGCATTGACGAAGAATGAAATGCGCCCGACCACGTCGCCGAATTTGTCCGGCGGCACCTCGCCGGACGCTTTCACGGTGTCGAGCACGGCGATCGCGGTGGCGAGTGCGAAGGCAAGTTCCTGCACCGGCGTCGCGCCTGCCTCCTGCAGGTGATACGAGCAGACGTTGATCGGATTCCATTTTGGAATTTCCTTGGTCGTGAACAGGATCACGTCCTTGATCAGCCGCATCGACGGTGCCGGCGGGAAAACATAGGTACCGCGCGAGAGGTATTCCTTGATGATGTCGTTTTGAATGGTGCCTTGCAGGGAAACGCGTGGCGCGCCTTGTTCGTCGGCAACCGCGATGTAAAGCGCCATCAGCCACGCCGCGGTGGCGTTGATGGTCATCGAGGTGTTCATGGTGTCGAGCGGAATGCCGTCGAACAGCGCGCGCATGTCGCCGAGGTGGCTGATCGGCACGCCGACTTTGCCAACCTCGCCTTTGGCCAGGACGTGGTCGGCGTCGTACCCCGTCTGCGTCGGCAGATCGAAAGCGACCGAAAGGCCCGTCTGCCCCTTGGCCAGATTCTTGCGGTAAAGCGCGTTGGAATCCGCGGCCGTCGAATGGCCGGCATAGGTGCGGAAAATCCACGGTTTGTCGCGTTGAGTTTTGTCGCGCATCTGTCGCCTGACGCGCCCAGTGTGGCCCAGCATTTGTTGCAACGCAACATCGACCCGCCGGACCTAGGGGTCCGGCGGCCGGTTTCAGAGCTAAATGCTGTGAAAAGCGGAGATTAGGCCCGCTTCACCAGGCCAATAATGAACAGCAGGATCACGGCACCGATGGTGGCGTTGATGATGGAAGCAATCATGCCGCCCCCGATCATGATGCCGAGCGCGCCAAGCACCCAGGTACCGATGAAGGCGCCAACAATGCCGACAATGATGTTACCGATCAGGCCGAATCCGACCCCTTTGACGATGAGGCCAGCGAGCCAGCCGGCGATAGCGCCGACGATGATAAGGATGATCAGTGAATCCAGTGCCATGGCGTACTCCCCCGAATTGCGACACACCCCCGGTGGCGGTCGCTATCGGGCAATTGAACACCAAAGCCGGGACGGCGTCGACGGCTATCCGTGGGGTGTGATCGTGGCGCGAAATCAGCGTCTTGTGTGCACGATGGCGACGTCGTCCGCATAAACGCGCTTCCAGTCCGGCAGCCGATCGAGCAAGGCGACGGCCGGCGTCGATGGCGCAAGCAAAGTCGCGCCAATACGATATTCATCGAGGAGCTGGAGGAAGTCCGGCAGATTTTGCAGGCTCAGCGCGCGATCGTGACGCAGCATATAGCGTTCACCGTAAAGCTCCGCGCGACCGTCGATGAAAGGTGGAATGCCGACAAAATCGAGATAGCCGCCAAAATCATAGGCGTTGAGCACCGGACCGATTTTGCTTGTATCGATCGAACGAATTGCGGCAGCCGGTGTAATTCTGGCGGGCGGAGACACGTCGTTTCGCAGCGATGCCAGACCGGTGAAGCCGATCAGCAACAGCAAGGTCACGGCCGGAAGCCATGCCGCACGCAAAATCGCTTCCGTGCGGCTGGCGGCAATCATTGCAAATTGTTCGGCGAGAGGCCGTGCCACGAATATCGGCGCGAGCATTCCAAGCAGATCCGCGTGGCGCACCTGCGACAGGCTCAGGTGCAGGACGCCGAGCAGCATCACGATCCGCAGCAGCGGCAAGGTCACGCCGCGGTAGAGCGTCAAGCCAAAGGCAGCGAGCATGATGATTTCGAACGCGCCGAGGTGGGTGAAATCCTGCGATCGCCATTCGGTGACCACCGTCAAGGCCGCGCCCAGCGCGACTGTCCGGAACGTCACCAGGATCGCTTCGGCGCCATAGGGGTTGAGGCACGCGGCGCCCAAGGCGAGGACGGCAAAGAGCGCCCATTGCCGTGCCACGCTCAGCCGCGCCGAGTGCGGTGCGCGCCAAAGCGCGTCGCACGCGATAGGCGCGATCATCGCAAGACCGAATGTGAAGCTGCCGTGCAGGTTTGCCCAGAGCGTCATGAGCGGCAGCAGATGCCAGGGAGGAGAGCTGCGCGTGTCAACGGCACGGATCAGCGTCGCAATCCATCCGACCATGACCGGCAGTGCAAGAATATGCGGACGCGCCAGCATATGCGGCGACGTTAGCACCATGGCGCAGAGCACCGCGATCAACACGGCGTTCGGTTGCCACTCGCGCAGCAGAAATCGGGTGAGCAGACCGAACGCAGCAGCGACCGCCGCCGACGTCAGTGCGACGACGCCGGTCCATCCGCCAATCGAAAAAGCCAACGCAAATATCGTCTGCGAGAGCCACTCGAACGCAACCCAGTGCGTTCCACGCAGCGTGGCTGAAAACGGATCAGTCGTCGGAACCGCGTGGTGCTCGAGGATCCATCGGCCGAGCGCGATGTGCGAATAAGTGTCGGGGTCGGACAGCAGCCGCGGCCCGAGCGCCATCAGCAAGACATAGACACCGGTGGCAACGACCCACGGCATGGCGGATGGCGCATCCACCATCCGTCCCGCTCGCCGAATGATCTGCTCGGACATCCCGCGCCCCGACGTGGTTTTCGCCACGCTAGGCCGGGCTGCATTGCAAAACTCTTAAGCGTTGGGCCGGGCGATGCGCGCCCGCGCGCTAACGTCTTGCGAAATCGACGATATTTTCGGTGGAAAACCCGATGTTGCGATGCAACATAATTTGCGTCAGACTATTATGAGGGCAGGGAGAATAACGATGCCGGCTGTCGCGAAAGCGAGAAGCGTTGCTCCACTCAAGGACCTCTACGATATCGGAGAGATTCCGCCGCTCGGGCATGTGCCGCAGCAGATGCACGCCTGGTTGATCCGCAAGGAACGGCACGGTCCCCCCGATACATCATTCCAGCTCGAGGTGGTGCCGACCTGGCCGATCGGCGAGGACGAAGTGCTCGTCTACGTCATGGCGGCCGGCGTCAACTACAACGGGATCTGGGCGGGTCTTGGCGTTCCGATCTCGCCGCTCGACGGTCACAAGCATCCGTTCCATATCGCCGGCTCCGACGCATCCGGCATCGTCTGGGCGGTCGGCAAAAAGGTGAAGCGCTGGAAAGTCGGCGACGAAGTCATCGTTCACTGCAATCAGGACGACGGCGACGACGAGGACTGCAACGGCGGCGATCCGCTGCTGTCGCCGTCGCAGCGCATCTGGGGCTATGAGACGCCGGACGGTTCCTTCGCGCAGTTTTGCCGTGTGCAATCGCGGCAGCTGATGCACAAGCCCAACCATCTCTCCTGGGAAGAGTCGGCCTGTTACACGCTCACACTGGCGACGGCCTATCGCATGTTGTTCGGGCATTCGCCGCACACCCTCAAGCCCGGCGACAACGTGCTGGTATGGGGTGGGTCGGGCGGTCTCGGCGTGTTCGGCGTCCAGCTTGTCGCTGCGTCAGGCGCCAATGCCATCGCAGTCATTTCGGATGCCGCGAAAGCCGAATACGTTCTCAATCTCGGCGCCAAGGGTGTCATCAACCGCAAGGATTTCAAATGTTGGGGACAGATGCCCGCCGTGAACACGCCCGAGTTCAACGAGTGGACGAAGGAAGCGCGCCGCTTCGGCAAGGCAATCTGGGACATCACGGGCAAACGCGATGTCGACATCGTGTTCGAGCACCCGGGTGAGCAGACATTCCCGGTGTCGTGCCTGGTCGTGAAGCGCGGCGGCATGGTCGTGTTCTGCGCCGGCACCACCGGTTATAACCTCACGTTCGATGCGCGTTACGTCTGGATGCGCCAGAAGCGCATTCAGGGCTCGCATTTCGCGCACCTCAAGCAGGCGTCGCAGGCCAATCGGTTCGTGCTCGAGCAGCGCATCGACCCCTGCATGAGCGAGGTGTTCGCGTGGGACAAGATCCCGCTCGCCCACATGAAGATGTGGAAGAACCAGCACCCGCCCGGCAACATGGCCGTGATGGTGAATGCGCCGCGTACGGGACTAAAGACGTTCGAGGATGCGCAGGAAGCCAGCGGCGGCTAGTTCTTCTCGTTGCGGCTTTGGGCGATGACTGAATTCAATTCGCCGCCATAGATAAAGATCGACGAGCAAACATAGAGAAACACCAGCGCCACCATGGCCGACGCCAGGCCGGCATACATCGAGACATAGGCAAAGGCGTAATTGGCAAGATAGCGCCCGAAAACAGCGCCGCTGATCAGCCAAAGGGCAAGCGTCGCAACGATTCCCGGCGCGATCTCGGCGAAGGAGCGGCGGCCGGCGGGCAGCCAGAGATGCACGATCATCAGCGCGGCGATCAGCACCGCGGCTGCCGATGTGTAGCGCGCGAAGGTGATGACATCTCCGAAATCATCGAGCGCCGGAATGTATTCCACCAGCTTGGAGAGGATCAACGGCGCAAGCACCACCAGAAATGAAAAAGCCAGGATCGCCACTGCGCCCACCAGCACATAGATGATCGATTCAATCCGCAGCACCCACCACGCGCGCGGCTCTTTCGTGTTGTAGGCGCGGTTGAGCCCGATGCGGAGACTCTCGACCCCGCTGGAGGCGAAGTAGAGCGCAAAGGCCACGCCGAGAGTCAAAACATCGCCGCGCGTCGACGTGAGGACGCCGGTTATGTCGGTTGCGATCGGTGCCGCCACCTGCTTCGGCCATGTGTCGAGCAGGAGGCGCGCGGCCTCGTCCGCCAGTTGCTTCGAGCCGAAGAAGAACCCGGCGAGCGCGGTGACCACGATCAGAAACGGAAACAGAGCCATCAACGTGGACAACGCGATGTGACTCGCGATTGCCCAGCCGTCGTCAGCGGTAAAATGCCGAAAAGCCTCGGCTGCAACCCGCAATGATCGCCCAAGAGCGCGCAATGGGAACTCCCCGCGAGGCACGCCATCAAATTGTCTATTGCCGCGGGCTTTGCAAGCCCGTTCTCCAATTCATCCGGAAGAACGAAATTATGCCGCCTGCACGTTGCTGAGGAACTGGCGGACCTGCGCTTCCAGTCCTTCGGCTTCGACCGCGACCGAATCCGCGAGATCCTTGACGCCCGAGGCCGTCGCGCGGGCATCGGCGGTAACCTCGGCCACGCGGCTCATCGCTTCCGCCCCGACGCGGGCCTCGCCGGAAGCGCGGCTGACCCCTTCCGCGATCGACGCGACAGCCGAGTTCTGTTCGTCAACGGTGGCGGCGACCATTGTGGCGATCGATGCCATGTCGCGGATGATGGCGTCGACCTGCTCGATCGCCTGCGAGGCATCGGCCGCGGCAGACTGGATCGAGCCGATCTGATCGGCGATTTCTTCGGTTGCCTTGGCAGTTTGGCCGGCGAGCGACTTCACTTCCGCCGCGACCACGGCGAATCCCTTGCCGGACTCACCCGCACGCGCGGCTTCAATGGTCGCGTTGAGCGCGAGCAGATTGGTTTGCCCGGCGATCGCCTGGATCAGGCCCACGACCTCGCCAATGCGGTTGGCTGCACCGCCGAGTTCAGCCATGGTTTTCACGGTGCGCTGGGCTTCCGAAACGGCGCGGCCGGCGACGTCGGTTGATTTTGCCGCCTGCGAGGATATCTCGCCGATCGAGGCGGCCAGTTCCTCCACCGAGCTGGCGGCGGCCGTGACGTTTTCCGATGCGGCCGCCACGCGGCTTTTGGCCGTGTTGGCCTCCGACGACACCGTGTCGGCGGCCTTGTTGAGGTCGGCCGAACTCTTTTCGAGGTTTATCGACGCTCCGCGCAGCGTGCCAAGCGCGCTTTCGACAGAATCTTTGAATTTCGAGATGGTCGAGGCGATCAAATCGCTGCGCTGCTCGCGCGCGCGACTCGTTTCGGCCTGCGTCTGCGAGAGGCGCTCGCGCTCAATGATGTTGTCGCGGAACACAATCACGGTGCGCGCCATCTCGCCGATCTCGTCGCGCGCATGCGTGGCCGGTATGCGCGCGCTGGTATCACCGTCGGCAAGCCGTTTCATGACCGAAGCGAGGCCGTTGAGCGGCCGTGTAATGCTGCGGCCGATCAGCCAGCTAAAGCCGAGACCGAGCGCGACCATGGCAATGCCGACGGCAATGATACCGTTGCGCGTATAACTCTGCGAGGCGGCCAGGATCTCCGTTGCCTGTTCCGCGGCCTGGTTCGCTGATTGTATGACGGCGTCCGCCCGGGGCAGCATGTTCTGGCTGTCGATATCGATCAAGGCGCGCAGCGGATAGGCGCGGTCACTCACCTCGATCCAGTTCGTGAAGGTGTCGACATAGAGCTTCACGTCATCTTCGAGTTTCGCCTTCATCTCCGGCCGGCCATCGATGTTGCCGTAGATGTCTTTGAATTGCTTGTAACCTGCAAGAAACTGCTGCCGTGTCACCTCGGCGGGAGTGAGTCGATATTCCGCCTCGTGATGCCGCATGACCAGCAGTGTCACCATCAGCTTCGTGGCGTCGGCCTGCGCCACCCAGGTCATGTTTTCGTTGAGGGCGCGCTCGATCTTGTAGCCAGCCTCCACCAGCCCGCCGCGCAAACCTTCCATGTCGCTGAAACCAAGTGTGCGCTGCTCGGCGACCAGCGCCTCGAAATTCTTTTTCAGGACGCCGAGTTCCGTGCGGAGAGCGTTGATGTCGTCGTTGCGCATGCTGCTCACCGACGCTTCGATCTTATCGAGGCTTTGGTTCGCCCGGTTCTGCGACTGTTCGAACATGTCGACCAGCGCGCCGTGCGGCGAGGCGCTGAAGTCCTTCACCGCAATCCGCATGCTGTCGACGGCGATCTTGAAATCGCGGCTGGCATCGGCGAGCGCACGCGCGTTGCCGACCGACCGGAAGGCGCCGTCAACGTCGGCTTTGCCCGATACGTAAGTCAGGCCGTTGGCGAGAAATCCTACGACCGGGATCAACGCCAGCACGACGACACGCGTGCGCACCGAAACGGAGGTCAGCGCCCGCGCCAGCCGGTTGAGCGGTTGCGATAGATCGATTGTGCGCATGCAGCCGGTCCGGGTCTCGCCTGGGGCAGGAGCTCCGCGCAGAGGTAGTTCTGTAAGCCGGAAATGGTTAATTTTTATAGCAATTTGCATTGAGCCCCGACGCGGTGAGGGCCCGAAAGCCCTGAATTTCCTTGGCACTTTGCTTTTGTGCACTGCACGCGTAGTGTCAGCAGCGCCGCGGACATTCAGCGCCGAGATACGCATGCCAATCGCCGCTTCCCGACCCGCCAAGGACAATGACCTGATCGAGCTTGCCCAGGAGGCGAGCATGGCCCTCGACGCCCTGCTGGCCGACGCCATGGCCAAGGTGCGCGAGCGGGTGGTGGTGGAAGGCCACGTGGTCGGCCGCCTGGTGGATCGCGAGCAGCGCGCCACGCACGGGCTGGCCTGGCTCGCCACTTATGTCGAGGCCGTGCGCCAACTCGCCGCCTATACGGAGCGTATGGCGGCCGACGATACGCTCGGCGAAGCCGAGGAACTCCTCGTTCGCATCGGGCTCGGTGAATATCTGGCGCAAGTCGCCGGCGGCATTCCCATGAGCCAGGGCGAAGTGGTGCGCCCCTCCGATCTCGGGTTGTCGCCCTCGCAGGTGGCCGCCCGTCTCAATCCGGTGCTTGAGAATCTCAACGCCGCCGGCAACACCGCGGAACACCGCGCGCGGCTGATCGAACTGATACGGACAAATCACAACGCCACGATCGGTACATGCGGACTCGATGAAACGCTTGAATCGATCCGGGAGGAAATGCGCAGGTTCGCCGACAGCGAAGTGATCGGGCATGCGCAGAGCTGGCATCTCACCAACAGTTACGTTCCGCTCGATGTCATCGCGCAGATGTCCGAACTCGGCGTGTTCGGCCTCACCATTCCCGAAGAGTTCGGCGGCATGGAACTCGGCAAGGAATCCATGTGCGTGGTGTCGGAGGAACTCTCGCGCGGCTATATTGGCGTCGGCTCGCTCGGTACGCGCTCGGAAATTGCCGCCGAATTGATCCTCGGCAGCGGCACCGCCGCGCAAAAGCAAAAATGGCTGCCCAAGATTGCCTCCGGCGAAGTTTTGCCCACCGCCGTATTCACCGAGCCGAATACCGGTTCGGATCTCGCTTCGATCAAGACGCGCGCCACGCGCGAGGGCGGGGTCTACAAAGTTTATGGCAACAAGACATGGATCACCCATCCGGTGCGCGCCGACCTGATGACGCTTCTCGTGCGCACCAATCCGAAAGAGGCCGGGCATCGCGGCCTGTCGATGCTGCTCGCCGAAAAGCCGCGCGGCGACGACAAGAATCCGTTTCCGGCGCCAGGGATGAGCGGCACCGAAATCGAGGTGCTCGGCTATCGCGGCATGAAGGAATACGAGATCGCCTTCGACGGTTTTGAAGTCAAAGCGGAGAACCTGCTCGGCGGCGTCGAGGGGCTCGGGTTCAAGCAACTGATGCAGACATTCGAATCCGCCCGTATCCAGACGGCGGCGCGTGCCATCGGGGTCGCGCAGGCCGCCATGGAGCAAGCGCTTGTCTATGCGCAAAACCGGGTACAGTTCGGCGGCCCGATCGTCGGGTTCCCGCGGGTCGCCGACAAGATCGTGATGATGGCCGTGGAAATCATGATCGCGCGTCAGCTCACTTATTACGCCGCGCGGGAGAAGGATTCCGGACGCCGCTGCGATCTGGAAGCGGGCATGGCCAAATTGCTGGCGGCGCGGGTCGCCTGGGCCGCCGCGGACAACGCCGTGCAGGTGCACGGTGGCAATGGTTTTGCGCTGGAGTTTCCGGTCTCCCGCATTCTGTGCGATGCCCGCATTCTCAATATTTTCGAGGGCGCGGCCGAGATCCAGGCGCAGGTGATCGCTCGCCGGTTGCTCGACGGCACGAACTGAGCGCTGCTTTCGCAACGAAACGCGCGGGCTGCGACGTTTGATCCAGGACAAATCGCGCGCTCCCGCGTCGCGATATATGTCGCGTTCAAGTGAGGAGGCCCGGTTCATGTCCGATTTGCTGATACGCCACGGAGAGTGGGTGGTCGTTTGTGACGGCGCCAAGGCGCTTGTGCTCGAGAATGCCGGCGATATGAAATTTCCCAATCTCAAGACGGTCGAGGTCTTCGAACAAAAAGATTTGCCGACCCACCTGCTCGGGACGGATGTCCCGGGCCGCACCAACAGTTCGGTCGGCCGCAATCGCAGCGCATACGAGCAGACCGACTGGCACGATCAGGCGGAACAGACATTTCTGACGCATCTCGCCCAGCGTCTCGATGCCGCCGTCGCCGTGGGCAAGACCAAATCAATGATCGTTGTGGCTTCGCCCCGTGCTCTCGGAATGATCCGCCCGGCTTATTCTCACGCGCTGAAGAGCGCGGTGCGGGTGGAAGTGCACAAGGACCTTGTCAAAATGCCAGTGCACGAGATCGAGAGGCACCTGACCGGCGTTTGATGACGGCAAGCAGCCCCGCGTGATGTCGATGATTATGGCTGGCCCGCCGCCTTGGCGATGCTATGGTCGCCGCGATTCACGGTGAGAGGCCGGCGGATGAGGTGGCATTCAAGTTTGTGCTGGCGTGCCGGTCTTGCGTGCGCGCTTTTTGCGATGCTGGCGGCATCGCCGGCGCACGCGCAGGGGACAAGGCGGGCGCCAGGGTCGGCCCCGGCCGCCGGATCGGTGCCGCCCGGCGCCGCGGCGGCGACCGCCGACCCGATGGCGGTGCCCGGTTTCTGGGATCCGCGCCGGCGCCCGGAACGGCCCGATCTTTCGCGCATCAGCATCATCCGTTTCCTCACGGAAACCGACTATCCGCCCTTCAACTATGCCGGGCCGGATGGCGCGCCCGCCGGCTTTAATGTCGATCTGGCGCGCATGATCTGCGAGGAAATCAAAGTTGCCTGCACGGTGCAGATGCGCCGGTTCGACACGCTGATTGCAGCGCTCAATAGCAACAACGGCGACGCCATTATCGCGTCGATCGCCGCGACTCCGGAGATGCGGGCGCGCATCGATTTCAGCGACCCCTATTACCGGACGCCGGCGCGGTTTGTCGCGCGCCGCGACAGCACGATCGAGGACATCCGCCCGGAAGCACTCGAAGGGAAAAAGATCGCGGTTGTCGGCGGCACCGCGCACGAAGCCTTTCTCAAGACGCTTTTTACAGAGGCCGAGTTGCGTCCTTATCCCGATGCCGATGCGGCGCGCTTCGCGCTGAAGCGGGGCGAGGTCGACCTGCTTTTTGGTGACGGCGTTTCGCTCGCCTTCTGGCTCAATGGAACCGACTCGATGAACTGTTGCATGTTCAAGGGCGGGCCTTACCTGGAAAGCCGGTTCTTCGGCGAAGGCGTCGGCATCGCGGTGAGACGCGGCAATGACCTGTTGCGGCAGGCGTTCAACTGGGCGCTGTTCCGGCTGTGGGAAAAGGGGCGCTTTACCGACCTCTGGCTGCGCTATTTTCCCGTCAGCCCGTTTTGAACCGCGCATTTGACGCGAACGCGCGGCATTCCTAGTGTCCGCGGCCCGGAGACCATGATGTCCGTTGCCGATACCGCCGCTCCCTTGCGCCAGCTCGCCGAGCAATCGAACGCCTGGCCGTTTGAAGAGGCGCGCAAGATTGTCACGCGGCTCAAGAAGCATCCGAAAGACGAAGTGATCTTCGAGACCGGCTATGGTCCGTCCGGCCTGCCGCATATCGGCACTTTCGGCGAGGTCGCGCGTACGACCATGGTGCGCCACGCCTTTCGCGTCCTGACCGATGACAAGGTGAAGACGCGGCTGATCGCTTTTTCCGACGACATGGATGGCCTGCGCAAAGTGCCCGACAATGTGCCGAACAAGGAGATGCTGGAACGGCATCTCGGCGAGCCATTAACCAAGGTGCCGGATCCGTTCGGCACCCACCCGAGCTTCGGCGAACACAACAACGCGCGCCTGCGCGCGTTCCTCGATCACTTCGGCTTCGCGTACGAATTCCTCTCGTCAACCGAATGCTACAAGTCGGGTCGCTTCGACCAGGCCCTGCTCAAGGTGCTGGCACGCTTCGACGAGGTGATGGCGATCATGTTGCCCTCACTGCGCGAAGAGCGGGCCGCGACTTACTCTCCGTTCCTGCCGATATCGCCGAAGAGCAGTGTCGTATTGCAAGTTCCGATCATCGCGCACGATGCCAAGGCCGGGACCATCACCTACGAAGACCCCGATACCAAAGCGCCGGTGGTGACACTGGTGACGGGTGGCCGCTGCAAGCTGCAATGGAAGCCCGATTGGGCCATGCGCTGGGTTGCGCTCGGCGTCGATTACGAAATGGCCGGGAAGGACCTGATCGATTCCGTAAAGCTCTCGGGCGAAATCTGCCGTGCCCTCGGCGGTACTCCGCCGGAGGGATTTAATTACGAGTTGTTCCTCGACGAGAAGGGCCAGAAGATTTCCAAGTCGAAGGGCAACGGGCTGACGATCGAGGAGTGGCTGCGTTACGCCAGCCCGGAAAGTCTCTCGGCGTTCATGTTTCGTGAGCCGAAAGCCGCCAAGCGGCTCTATTTCGATGTCATTCCGCGCAATGTCGACGAATACTATCAGTTTCTCGACGGCTATGAACGGCAAGACGCGCGCCAGCGGCTGTCAAATCCGGTCTGGCACATTCATTCCGGCAAGCCGCCGAAGATCGACATGCCGATCTCCTTCGCCATGTTGCTCACGCTGGTGTCGTCGTCGAACGCCGAGAACGCCGACACGCTGTGGGGCTTCATTGGCCGCTACAGGCCGGGCGTGACGCCCAAGACGCATCCCAAGCTCAACGAGCTTGTCGGATATGCCATCCATTATTTCCGTGACTTTGTCCTGCCGGAGAAAAAATTCCGCGAGCCGAGCGATACCGAACGCGCGGCCTTGCTCGATCTGCGCGATGCGCTCTCTCAGCTAAAGCCGGGTGCCAGCGCCGAGGACATTCAGAACGTGGTCTACGAAGTCGGCCGCCGCGATCCGTTCCTTGACCAGAAAAAGAAGGCCAAGGACGGCAAGCCCGGCGTCTCGCTGGACTGGTTCAACCTGCTTTACCAGGTGCTGCTCGGCCAGGAAAAAGGCCCGCGCTTCGGGTCGTTTGCGGCGGTCTACGGCTTGCAGAACACCATCGATATGATCGACGGGGCGCTGGCGCGCAGTGCTTGAACGCGTTACTGGCTCGCCCAGACGATACGCGCGACCCAAACGACATCGGACACCGGCAGCGTGCGATCACGGTGCTCGGCGTTGAGCGATTTGAGTTCGACCGATTTCGCCGTCTTGCGCTTGAGTTCCTTGACCATGACCTCGCCGTCTTTGGTCTTCACGACGACCCGGTCACCTTTTCGCACCGTCGCGCCTGGCGAAACGATGATGACGTCGCCGTTGCGGTAGGCCGGTTTCATCGAATCGCCGGAGATTTCCAGCGCGTAGGCGTGTTCGTCGCTGACCGAGGGAAAGGCGATCTCTTCCCAGCCTTTGCCGACCGGAAAACCGCCATCGTCGAAAAACCCGCCGCCGCCGGCCTGGGCGAAGCCGATCAGCGGCACATTGTGCATCGCCGATTTGCCGCCATCGGTAATCAGGGTCACGAAGGTATCGAACTTGGTGTTTGTCGCCTGCAGCGCCTTGGCGACCGATTCCGTCGATGGCCAGCGCGGGCGCCCCTCCGGCGTGATGCGCTTGGATTTGTTGAACGTGGTCGGGTCGAGGCCCGCCTTCTTCGCCAGACCCGATGGGGTGAGTTTTGCGCGCGCGGCCAGCCGGTCAATGGCCGTCCAGATCTGACTGTGGGTAAGCATAGCCATGGGAACGCGAGCACCGTCTGCAACCGGAAGGCCGATGGATAGGAATTATAGCCTTGAGTCGCCCCCCTCCGGCAATAGTTTCCTTTTGTGTCCGCCTTGAATAAGCCGTGCCCGGACCGATAGGGTCGAACGCCATGCGAATCCGGAGCCCCGCACGGTGATCGGCTTTTTTGACCGCCTATCGCGCCCTTTGCTGCGTGCCCTCGATCCCGAAGACGCGCATGCGCTCGCGATCAAGGCCTTGCGCTACATGCCGATGGTCAAGGCGACGGCCGACAGTGACGAATTGGCGGTCCGCGCCTTCGGACTCAAATTCCCCAATCCGGTCGGTCTTGCCGCAGGGTTCGACAAAAATGCGCAGGTACCGGATGCGCTGCTCCGTTTGGGCTTCGGGTTCGTCGAAGTCGGCACCATCACTCCGCGGTCGCAAGCCGGCAATCCAAAGCCGCGCCTGTTTCGACTCGACGCCGACCAGGGCGTGATCAACCGGCTCGGCTTCAACAACGACGGCGCTGCCGCGGCTCACGCGCGGCTCGCTGTCCGCCGCAATGCCGGTGGGATCGTGGGCGTCAATGTCGGCGCCAACCGCGACTCGCCGGACCGGACCGAGGACTACGCCCGGCTGATCGAGACTTTTTCCACCGTCGCCAGCTATTTCACCGTCAACATCTCGTCGCCGAACACGCCGGGTCTGCGCGATTTGCAGCAAGGGAAGGCACTGGACGATCTGCTTGCCCGCGTCATCGCCGCGCGCGAAAAAATTCGCCCGCGCGCCGGCCCGACCCCGGTCCTTCTCAAGATCGCGCCCGATCTCACGCTGCCGGATCTCGATGACGTGGTCGGCGTCGCCCGCAAGCATCGCATCGATGGCATGATCGTCGGCAACACCACCATCTCGCGGCCCGGCTCCCTGCGCGAGCGCGACAGAGGACGCGAGCAGGGCGGGCTTTCCGGCCGGCCGCTGTTCAAGCTTGCAACGCGGATGCTGGCGGAAACGTTTGTGCGAGCCGAAGGCGCGTTTCCGCTGATCGGTGTCGGGGGCATCGACTCCGGCGCGACCGCGATCGCCAAGATCAAGGCGGGCGCCACGCTGTTGCAACTTTACACGGGGTTGATTTATCGCGGCATCGGCGTGGTGGCGGAGATCAAGGCCGATCTCACAGCGGCAATCAAGCGCGGTCACCGCAACTCGCTGGCGTCCATGGTCGGCAGCGATGCGGCCACGATCACCGCCGAAAGCTGGCCCAGCTGAGACGCTATTTGCCCCGCGGCGCGTTGAACACGCGCATCAGAAGCCAGATCGGGATCACGATGACTGCGCCGAGCAGGAAATAGCGCCAGACCCAGCGCACGGCATCCCAGCCCATATTCCAGATCGAGCGGATCAGCCGCTCGACACTGTGGATGATGTCGAATGGATCGAGGCCGAGCGCCGAGAGGATCACGCCCACCAGAACCGACAACAGAACAAGGCGCGCCAGCACGCCCAGCGGCGAACCACCGAAAACTCGGTTCACGGTCTCGTTGCTCATGGCGTGATGTGTCCTCTCCAGGGCGGCAATGCTAGCACGCGCGCGGGCTACAGATATGCCCTAAAATTGCGGCAGCAAGAACCGGGGTTTCAAGCGTTGCAGCCGCAGCCGATCCATCTGTCGTCAGGCAATCTGATCGCCGACCGGCGTCTTGAATGGGCGCGCGACCGTGAATCCAAAGGCGATCTCGAAGGCGCCGCCGATTTGCTGTCGCAGGCGCTCGAGCTGGCGCCGGCCTATGCCTCCGCCTGGTTCATGCTCGGCGAGCTGCGTGAAAAACTTGGCGATCGCCATGCGGCCATTGCGGCTTTCGAGCAGGCACGGCGCGCCGACCCGCAGGACCGGCACGGCGCTACCCTGCATCTTGTCCGCCTTGGCGCCCAGCCTGCCGGCGTCATGCCGGAAGGCTACGTGCGCGCGCTCTTTGACGGCTATGCCGCTGCTTTCGACCGGGCGTTGACGGAAGGCCTCGACTACCGCGCGCCTGAGCTTCTGTTCCGCGCGGTTGAAGCAGCGCATGCCGGACGGCGAATGAAATTCGGCTCGCTGCTCGATCTCGGCTGCGGCACCGGGCTGGCCGCCCTGCCGTTCCGTCCGTTCAGCGACTGGATGGTGGGCATCGATCTGTCGCCCGCCATGCTCGCGCAGGCGCGTGCAAAAGGCCTCTATGACCGGCTGATCGAAAGCGACGCGCTGGCTTTCCTTTCCGCCGAGGCAAATATCAAGGCGCGCTACCATCTCGTGCTCGCTGGAGACGTATTCATGTATCTCGACGACCTCGGCCCGGTGCTAAAGGCGGCTGCGCAGGTGCTGGCATCGCCGGGCCAACTTGCCTTCAGCGTCGAGACGCATGCGGGCGACGGTGTCTTGCTGCGGGAAACCCTGCGTTATGCTCACGGCGAAGCGCACGTGCGGGCCGCTTTGGCCGCCGCGGGATTGAAGGCGATGAGCCTCGATTTTGCCGCTACGCGCACCGAAAAGAATATTCCCGTCCCGGGGTTGATCGTGGTGGCCGCGAGCACATGATTCCAAAAGGTGCGAGCCGGTTTTCGGATAAGATCATGCGCAAGCGAAATTAAGCCGATGGAACCCGCGCGCGATCTCTTCGACGACACGCCGCAGCTACCGGACATTTTCGCGCGCTGGTTTACCGGCCGCGGCTGGCAGCCCCGCGCGCATCAGCTTGAACTGCTGGCCAAGGCCAAAGCCGGCCGCTCGACGCTGCTCATCGCGCCCACCGGCGGCGGAAAAACGCTCGCCGGGTTTCTGCCGACGCTGGTCGAGCTGAGCGAGCGAGGCATTCGGCCGCGGAATTTGAAATCGGCGGGGCGTGCGCTGGTGCGCTCGCAGGGCCTGCATACACTTTACATATCGCCCTTGAAGGCCCTTGCCGTCGACATTGCACGCAACCTGGAAATTCCGGTGCGGGAAATGGGTCTGCCGGTGCGAATAGAAACGCGCACCGGCGATACGCCCGCCTCCAAGCGCCAGCGCCAGCGGCGCGATCCGCCGGATATCATGCTCACGACGCCCGAGCAGCTGGCGCTGCTGCTGGCAAGCGCCGATGCGCCTTATATGTTTGGCACGCTCAGGCGCGTCATTCTCGACGAACTGCATTCGCTCGTCACCTCCAAGCGCGGCGACCTGCTGTCGCTCGGTCTTGCGCGCCTGTTCGCCTTGGCGCCGCAACTCACCACCATCGGTCTCTCCGCGACCGTCGCCGAGCCCGATGAGTTGTGCGGCTTTTTGGTCCCGCAGCCGCCGCACGGAAAAGCGCGCGCCGATCTGGTGGTGGCGCAGGCCGGCGCGCAGCCGATCGTCACGATGCTCGATACCGAAGAGCATCTGCCCTGGGCCGGCCATTCGGCGCGCCATGCGCTCGGCGAAATCTACGCCCACATCAAGACGCACAAGACCACGCTGGTGTTCGTCAACACGCGCAGTCAGGCGGAATTTCTCTTTCAGGAGCTCTGGCGGGCGAATGACGACAATCTGGCCATCGCCTTGCACCACGGCTCGCTCGATGTGGCGCAACGGCGGCGCGTTGAAGACGCCATGGCGGCGGGCAAATTGCGCGCCGTGGTGTGCACGTCTTCGCTGGATCTCGGCGTGGACTGGGGTGATGTCGACCTCGTGATCAATGTCGGCGCCCCGAAGGGCTGTTCGCGGCTATTGCAGCGGATCGGGCGTTCCAACCACCGGCTCGACGAGCCGTCTGAAGCGGTGCTGGTGCCGGCCAATCGGTTCGAAGTGCTCGAGTGCCGGGCCGCGATTGATGCGGTGGCCGAAAATGCGCAGGACACGCCGCCGCTGCGCACCGGAACGCTCGACGTGCTGGCGCAGCATATTCTGGGCCGTGCCTGCGGCGCGCCCTTCACGGCCGACGAACTTTATGCCGAGGTTCGTACCGCCGCGCCTTACGCCACCCTGACGCGCGCTGATTTCGATGCAGCCGTCGATTTCGTCGCCACCGGCGGCTACGCGCTCAAAGCCTATGAACGCTTTGCCAAGATCAGGCTCGATAAGGATGGACGCTGGCGCGTCACGCATCCGCGCGTAGCGCAGCGCTACCGCATGAACGTCGGCACCATCGTCGAGGCCGACATGATCAAGGTCCGTCTGGTGCGCTCGCGCCGCAGCGGCGCCATCGTTCCGCGCGGCGGGCGGCTGCTCGGCGAGGTCGAGGAATATTTCATCGAGACCTTGCGGTTTGGCGACACTTTCGTTTTCGCCGGCGAAATTCTCAAATACGAAGCGCTGGTCGAAGACGAGGTTTATGTCTCGCGCTCCGACGCTACCGATCCCAAAGTGCCGGCCTATGAGGGCGGGAAATTTCCGCTCTCGACCTATCTCGCGGCACGTGTGCGCGCGCTGCTGGCAAAGCCTGATGCCTGGCGCGTCCTTCCCGAACAGGTGCGCGAATGGCTGGAAATCCAGCAGTGGCGTTCGATTCTGCCGAAGGCCGGCGATCTGCTGGTCGAAACCTTCCCGCGCGCCGCGAAGTATTATCTCGTCTGTTATCCGTTCGAAGGCCGGCTGGCCCACCAGACGCTCGGCATGTTGCTGACGCGGCGTCTCGAACGGGCGCGCCTGCGGCCGCTCGGTTTCGTCGCCAACGAATATGCGCTGGCGGTCTGGGGACTCGGCGATGTCGCCTTGCACATCGCACGCGGCGATGTCTCGCTCGCCCGGCTTTTCGACGAGGACATGCTCGGCGACGATTTGGAAGAATGGCTCGCGGAATCGGCCCTGATGAAACGCACATTTCGCAGTTGCGCCATCATCGCGGGGCTGATCGAAAAACGTTTCCCCGGCGAGGAGAAATCGCGCCGTCAGCTGACGATTTCCACCGACCTCGTTTATGACGTGCTGCGCAAGCATCAGCCCGACCACATCCTTTTGCGTGCCGCGCGTGCCGATGCGGCGACCGGCCTGCTCGACATCAAGCGGCTTGGCGAAATGCTCTCGCGCATCAGGGGGCGAATCGTTCATAAAGCGCTCGACCACGTCTCGCCGCTTTCGGTTCCCGTGCTGCTCGAGATCGGCCGGGAGATGGTCTATGGCGAGGCGTCGGATACGCTTTTGGCCGAGGCGGCCGACGAACTGATTAAGGAAGCGATGCGTTGAGCACCTTTTCCGCCCATTCCCGCGAAAGCGGGAATCTCGATGCAGATAAAAGCAGGCTTGCGCCGGCACGGGCAGATCGTGCTGTCGTGGTCAGCTCCGTTGCTCTCATCGCCGATCCGGCGGGCGCGCTTTACTGGCCGGAACAGGGCCTGTTGGCAGTTGCCGACCTGCATCTGGAAAAAGGCTCAAGCTACGCGGCCCGCGGAACATTGCTGCCGCCTTTCGATACCGCGGCAACGCTTGCGCGGCTGGCACGGTTGATCACGCGTTACGCTCCGCGTTGCGTCGTTGCTTTGGGGGACAGTTTCCACGATGGCGGCGGCCCCGCGCGGCTTGGCGACGGCGATCGCGAGGGGCTGCGCATTATGCAGCGCGGCCGCGCGTGGATCTGGATTACTGGCAATCACGATCCCGAACCCGCGGACGGTATCGGGGGCACTTTCACCGACAGGCTGGTCTCGGGCCCGTTGATCTTCCGTCACCTGCCGAGCGGGGTCTCCGGCGAAGTCAGCGGTCATCTGCATCCTGTCGCGCGCATTTCCCACCGCGGTCGCGCGGTAAGCCGGCGCTGCTTTGCCGCTGACAAGAATCGTCTGGTCATGCCGGCCTTCGGCGCATTCACCGGCGGTCTCAATATACGCGATGCCGCCTTTGCCGATCTTTTCGGGACGCTCGCCTTCACGGCGCATTTGCTCGGCGATGACCGGCTCTATTCTTTTGCCGCCAAGCGCTGCCTGCCGGACTAGGGCTTTCTGTCTGCGCGGACGATGACCAAACCGCGGAATTAATCCTTCGCGAAGATCACGCTGGCGAACCACCCGATGACGAGCGCCATCAGTGCGGTTGCCAGGCCATAGAGCAGACCATGCTCGCGCGCAGCGTCGGCGACGTATTGCTCAAAACCGGCTTTGATCACCTCCAGCGCGGAATTTGTTCGCGCGACCAAGACGCCGCCGCTAAACAGCCCAACATCGATATTGTAGGTTCCGGTCGGCACCGCGGCCGGCATCGGGATCGTCGCGCGAAATACGGTCGGCGTGAGGAAAGTGACTGCGGTTGCCGATTCACGAAAAAGGCCCTGCTGCGTCTTGAGACGCACGAAGGCCTGGCGAAACGGCTCGTCGCGCACCGTGTCGGCGACGTCAACGCCGATCCGCTGCGGCAACAGGAAATTGTCGAGGCCAGTCTGCAGGCGTCGCAACGTGTCCTGGCTGGCGATGTTGCTGACAGGACGATTGCTCAGCACCGCAAGATAAGATGGCGCGCTGACAAATTCGCGCGAGTCGACGTTGACCCAGATGCCCAGCATGCGCTGCTTGCGCCGCGTACGTATTGTTTCGCGCGGTCCGGTCACGGTAACGACGAGATCGTAAGGCGGGCGTAGCGCGCTGGTCGGCGGATCGGGCTCGACGGTGCCAAACAACACCAGTTCTTCGCCGATGAAGTTCGATGTTACCGCGACCCGATGATTCGATAGCGAAACCACGAGCCGCTCGGCGGCGGCCGGCCCTGCGCCGCAAGCCAGCACGACAGATGCGAGGATGATTATGAGCCGCCGCATCATCCACCCGTCACGTAACGAAGCGAATAAAGATCGTCGGGCTTTACCACCAGCTCATAGGCAAAACGGCAGCCCACGGCGAAAACCAGAAGGCCCAGCAGCAGGCGCAGCCGTTCGCCGCGCATTTTCTGGCCGGTGCGTGCGCCGAATTGCGCGCCGATAACGCCGCCGACCATCAGGATCAGCGCCAGCACGGCGTCCACCAGATGGTTGGTGGCCGCGTGCATCACGGTCGCCGACGCCATGGTGACAAGCGTGAGGACCATCGACGTGCCGATGACCGTGGCGGTCGGCACGCGCAGGAAATAGATCAGCATCGGCACCAGCAGGAAGCCGCCGCCGATGCCCATGATTGCGCCGATAAATCCGATCACGAATCCGATCGCCCAGACCGGGATTGCCGACACGTAGATTTTCGAGCGCTTGAACCGCAGCTTGAACGGCAAGCCGTGCAACCACGTATGACTGCCGGGCCGCCGCAGTGTTGCAGGCATGCCGTGGCGCGTGCGCAGGATTGCGCGCACGCTTTCGTAGATCATCATCGCGCCGACGATCGTCAGCAACGTCACGTACGACAAGCCGATCAGCAGATCGAGCTGGTCGAGTGCACGCAGCTCGGTGAAAAGCCAGACGCCTGTGGCTGTACCCACGATGCCGGCGCTGAGCAGCATCATCGCCAGTGCGATATCGAGCGCGCGCCTGCGCCAGTAGCTGATTGCGCCGGTAAACGACGACGCCGCGATGTGGCTTGATACGGTCGCCACGGCGACCGCCGGCGAGATTCCAATGAAGATCAGCAGCGGCGTCATCAGGAAGCCGCCGCCGATCCCGAACATGCCGGAGATGTAGCCGACGGCCAATCCCATCCCGAGCACCAGGAAGACATTCACGGGCAAATCAGCGATGGGAAGATAGATCTGCAAGCGATTTTGTCCGACGGTTGAGGCGCGTGTCCCGAGCGGCAAGCGTCACCCGGGCAACTTACCTCTACAACTAACACCGAAACGCGCGGAAACGTCAGCAATACCGATCGAACGCGATCGACACATCGCCGACTGATCAAGCCTTGCTGATTTTAGCGATGCGCGCGCCGTTAATCACGCCCTCAACCTATGGGCCGAGGCGCTCACAATTTTCCCGGACTGAAATCGCCCAGCGTCAGTGGGCCAGCCGACCGCGGCTTCTCGCGCGGTGGCGGCATTGCGCGATCCCAGCCGCCCGCTGGCGCAGGTACCACGGTGGCTTCTGCCGGCTGCGGCTGAAGCGCAAAGCTTTTGACGGCTTCCTGGACGCTCTCCAGCGTCTGGGCATTCAGGTAAGCGGCGACATCGTCGCGTTTACGGGCTGCATCGCGGTCGCCCTGGGCGGCCGCCAGCGCGAACCATTTATAGGATTCCGCGATGTTCTTCTCAGTGCCGAGACCGCGCGCGGTCAGGACTCCGAGGTTGTACTGACTGTCGGCAACGCCGTGTTCTGCGGCCCTGCGGAACCATTGCGCCGCGTTGACATAATCCGGCTTGCCATCGACGCCCTCTGCATAGAGGACGGCGAGGTTGTGCATGGCCTTGGCGTGACCCTTGCCGGCGGCGGCGATATAGAGCTTTTGGGCGGCGGCCAGATCTTTTCTTACCCCCTGGCCCTTTTCGAGCATGCTTGCATAGCGAAATTGACCGGGCACGAGGCCCTTGCTCGCGGCGCGCTCAAACCATCGCGCGGCCTCTTCCAGATTGGCGGGCACGCCACGGCCTTCCATAAATCGCATGGCGACTTCGTAGGCGGCGGCTGCATCTCCGGCTACGGCCGCGCTGCGCAGGCGCGCTCCGCCGATCGCGACCGGCAATCCATCGATGACCGGTTGGGCGGCCGGTGCCGGCTGCTTGTCCGCAGAAGAGCGTGCGATCGATCCGGTCACGTCGTTTTTTGCCGCGGGTGCCGGCAGGGGGGCACTCGACGGCGATGAGTTTGACGCTGGCGGCGACGCCTGGGCGGTCGGATCCACGTCCCGGGCTGGCTGGGCGACAGGCGCCGGCGCGGGGGCCACGGCGGTTGGTGATGGCGCCGGTGCCGCTGGTGTCAGGCTTGGCAATGTTGTCGGCGCGAGCAGGGACGAGGTGATCTCGGCATCGGCCGCTTTGGTTGTCGCCGCGCTTGAGGATGCCGGCTTGCTGTCGGCAAGCGTGGGGGACGCCCCGGGCACAGTGGTCTCCGCGGCGACAGAGTTGTCGCCATTCGGCGGATCAGGCTCGCGGCCGCTGCTCAGCCTGGTTTCGTTGGTATCGAAAATTCCAAAATTGAAAATGTTGCTCACGAACTGAATCGATCCGACGATGATGGCGACAATGCTCGCCGCCAGAACCATCTTTTTGATGCGCGTCATGACTTTGCGCGGCTCTGGTGCGGGTTCGGCGCCCCTGGCTCTGGCAGGCGCCGGGCGCGTCTGACGGCCGTTCATATCCTGGCCGGCGGCCTGAGCCGCGCGGCGCGCCGCGGCGATGAAGTCGGATTTTCCGCCGCGTGCCGGAGCGCTTGGCCGGGCGACGCCCAGAGCTGCTTCCGACGCAGCGATGCGCGCGCCGGGATGCGTGGCGAGACGCGGTGCCCCTGAACCAGGCTCGAGCGGTTGGTCGGCTGGCGGGGCAGGATCGGTTGCAGGCAGGTTTGCCAGCTGCACACCCAGATTGGAAAGTTCTGCAAGCAATGTCGGTGGCGGCTGGAACGCAGGCGCGGAAGCTACGGGCGCTGCCACCGGCTCTGGCGCCGGCGACGGCGCATTTTGTACCGCGCGAGCGATCGCTTCGGAGGCAATAGCAGTGGCCTCACCTAACGTGTTGTCGGCAGGTTGCGTGAAATAGAGAGTATCGGCCTCGTGCTTCGCAGGTTCCGGCCGATCAGCCCGAATATTTTTCTCGATGGTGGCGAGGCGATCCGCGACCTGGCCGAGCGTGCCATGCACCGCTTCAAGCGTGCCTTGGGCTCGCGCCATATCGTGTTTTAGCAAATCGATGTTCGCCGAATTTTCGGCCCGAAGTGCTGTCGATTCCCTGTTCGCGCGGATATCTTCAATATGGACCAGCAGGTCGGCGAGACCGCGTTCTATCGCATCGAGATTGTTGAGGCGCGAATCCGTCGCGTTCAATCGCTCGACCAATTTGGCGATGCAGTCCTCGAGATGGCTAACCGCGATCTCATCGCTGCGCGTTTGCTGAACCTGCTCGATCTTCTCCGATAGCGACTGTAGAAGACCTTCCAGGCGCGACGGCAAAACATCGCCGTTCTGGGCGCGATCGGTCACGGCGCGGCTGAGGGCGTCGATGCGCAGTTCGAGCTTGTTGATTGCGTCGCTGCCGCCGCCGGTTGCAAGATGGTCGATCTTGTCAGCCAACGCGCGCACCTGCGTCGAGAGGCTGCTTATCGTTTCATTGGATGCAACATGGGCCGCCATCTCGCGCAACGTTGCGAGGGACCGCTCGAGCTGCTGCATCGTCGCTGGGTCTCTCTCGGAGACGATGAGATCGATCTTGTGTGCGAGAGCTTCGATGGCGTCGGTGTAACCGATCAGATTTTCCGCCGGCGTCAGGTCACGCACCGCATCGCGAACTTCGGCAAGACCGCGTTCGACTCCGGCTAGGGCGTTGCTGTCGGCGCCGGCTTGCCGTCCCTCCGCGACGCGTTGGCTCAGACTCTGAACCTGCGTCTCGATGATTTCGATGGCGCGGCGGGGCATCGCGTCGTTGAGCTTGCGGCTGATGTCGCCAAGCTCCGTACGCAATGCAGTGATTGCCTGTTCGACGCCGGGATGCCGGAGTGTTTCGATCTGATCGGTGATCCGGCGAAGCTTGTCTTCCAGCCCCGACAGATCCTGCGGCGGCATCGGCACCTGCGAAACCGGAATAGATTGTTGGGCGTGCGCGGGCTGCGGTTCGCCATTGACCGTGTGGCCGGACGCCGTGGCTTCGGGGATTGCGCGATCGAAGTCTGGCGCGATATCCGGCGCCACATCCGGCGCAGATGCGTTTGCCCTCGCCGGATGAGATGCCTGGCGCATGAAATTGGCGGCGATTTGATCAAATCGCTGTTCGAGGCTTTCAAACAGTTCGGCGAACTGATAGGGCTCCTCGCGGTTTCGTTTTGGCGCGTAAGCCGCGAATCCGGTCTCGGTGAGCTGATCGATTCGATGGGTCAGATCGTCAAGTCGTTGATGTAAATCGTAGAGGTCCTCGGCCTGTCCTTCGTCGCCACTGCGCGCAAGCGAGGAGATCTTGATTCCTTGCGCTTCGGCCTGTCGCAGGATGGTTGCGTTGAGCCAGTCATTTAGCGGCAAGCCGGCGCGGCGCGCCGCTTCGAACGCGGTGTGTCGCGCTTCGGGTCGAATGCCTTTGACGCTCCACGGAAAGCCAAATTTCATGCTCACACCCACGTCCGAGGTGGAGACGGTAAGAGTCCGATTGACTCTCGTGGGAACCGGCAACTTTAACGGCGGGTGGATAGGGGGCCCGGTCCTTCGTCCCAGCGCTAACTTTTTGCTGGTTGCGGTAAACAACCCGTTAACGTTTCGCCGAAGCCGGCCAGTTTCGGCACGGGTGTGACAGGCGGCTTGCGGCACGCAATCGCTGCCCCCGCCACAATATTTTCCGGGAGGAACACCGGAGTGCCACCGCCGCCAATAGTTGCGCGCCTAAGATTCACACGATTCGGTAGAGGTAAAATGTAGGGGCGAAATGAACACAATGGACCGGCTTCAAACCCACGGAGACACCACCGAAGCCTCCGCAGGTTCGGACTTGGCAGACACTATTACCATTGGAGAATTGGCGCGGGAGACGGGTGTTACGCTGCGGGCTATTCGTTTTTACCAAAGCAAGGGCCTGCTGGCGCCGCACCGGAGCGGCTCCGCCCGGATGTTCAGCCAGGGCGACCGCGCTCGTCTCGTGTTGATTCTGCAAGGCAAACGATTGGGGTTCACCCTGACCGAGATCCGCGAAATGCTCGCCGCGTGTGTGCGCGGCAGTTCAAACGCCCTTTCAATCACCCGTCAGAAATGTATCGAGCAGATCACTTTGCTGGAGCGCCAGCGGCGCGATATTGATGGTGCCATTGCTGAATTGCGCCGAATTTACACGGAGATGTTCGAGGCTTCCGATGCCTCGCCGCGGGTAAGATCGTCCGCATCCCGGAAGGCCTGAGCCGCTCCGGCGGCGTTCCCGATGCCCTTAACGCAGGTGTAAACCGGCTCCGTCATACTGCGCACAGATGGGGCCTGCCGCAGGCTTTCCTCCGGTGCCGTGAATTAGGGAAACTGTTACCTTCATATCCTGTTAACATCTTGCGGCGCGCTGCCGGGGAGAGGAACCATGCCGATTTATAAAGCCCCAGTAGATGACGCGTTGTTCTTGCTCAATGACGTCTTCCATCTCGATCACTATGGAAATCTGCCGGGCTTCTCCGACGCCTCACCCGACGTGGTGGAAGCGGTACTGCGCGAAGCGGCCAAGTTCAGCGAAGAAGTACTGACCCCGCTCAATCGCGTGGGTGACAAGGAAGGCTGTAAGCGCGCGGCCGACGGCAGCGTGACGACGCCGAAGGGTTTCAAGGACGCATACAAGCAGATTGTGGAGGGCGGCTGGATCGGCATTTCGGTCCCGGCCGAGTTCGGCGGCCAGGGCCTGCCGGCGACCATGACCGTCATGGTCAATGAATTTCTTTGTTCCGCCAACATGGCTTTCGCGATGTATCCCGGTCTGACGCAAGGCGCTATCGCCGCGCTGCTGGTGCACGCTTCGGATGAGCTGAAGGCGAAATATGTGCCGAAGATGGTGGAAGGCGTCTGGACCGGCACGATGAATCTGACCGAACCGCATTGCGGCACCGATCTCGGATTGTTGCGGTCAAAGGCGGTGAAGCAGGCGGACGGCAGCTACAAGATATCCGGCACCAAGATTTTTATTTCCGCCGGCGAGCACGATCTTTCGCAGAACATCATCCATCTCGTGCTCGCTCGCATCGAGGGCGCGCCCGCCGGCACCAAGGGCATTTCGCTCTTCGTCGTGCCGAAGATCATGGTCAACAATGACGGATCTCTCGGCGCGCGCAACGCGGTGAGCTGCGGATCGATTGAAGAGAAGATGGGCATCCACGGCAATTCCACCTGCGTCATGAATTACGACGGCGCCACCGGCTGGCTGATTGGTGAAGAAAACCGCGGCCTCAATGCCATGTTCACGATGATGAACGAAGCACGGCTCGGCGTTGGCGTGCAGGGGCTCGCGCTGTCCGAAGTGGCGTACCAGAATGCCGCCGCTTATGCGAAGGAGCGCTTGCAAGGCCGGTCCATTTCCGGCGTCAAGTATCCGGATAAACCGGCCGACCCGATCATCGTGCATCCGGATGTACGCCGCGCGCTCATGAGCATGCGCGCCTTCAACGAGGCTGCGCGCGCCCTGGTGATGTGGACCGCGCTCAAGAGCGACATCGCGCACCGTTCCGACGACGAGAACGAGCGTAAAAGCGCCGACGATCACATGGGGCTCCTCACCCCCGTGATCAAAGGCGTGCTCACGGATGGAGGTTTCGCCAACGCCGTCATGGCGCAACAGATTTTCGGCGGGCACGGCTACATTGCCGAGCACGGCATGGAGCAATTTGTGCGCGATGCGCGCATCGCGCAGATCTATGAGGGCGCTAACGGCATCCAGGCGCTTGATCTGGTCGGGCGCAAGCTCGGCAAGGATGGCGGCCGCGCCATCATGGCCTTCTTCAACGAGGTGCAGACCTATCTCAAGGAGCGTGCCGACAGCGACGCGATGAACGTCTATCTCAAGCCGCTGGGCGCTTCGCTCGCGCACCTACAGCAGGCTTCGGTGTGGTTCGCGCAAAACGCTCTGGCGAAGCCGGACAATGCCGGTGCCGGCTCTTACGACTACATGCATCTGTTCGGGCTGGTCGCCCTTGGTTACATGTGGTGCAAGATCGCGGAAGCCGCGATGGCCAAACTGCCGAAAGCGAACGGCTCCGCCGCGCGATTGAATGCGAAACTTGCCACCGCCCGCTTTTTCATGGAGCGCATGTTGCCTGAGACGGCGACACGGCTGGCCCGGATTCAGGCGGGAGCCGCCTCGACCATGGAATTGCCGGACGACGCGTTCTAGGACATTTCCGTATTCAATCAGGCGGTGGCGAGCGCGGGCCGGCGGCGTGATCGCTGCAGCAGCCATGTCATGATCGAGACGTTCATCAGATTCCAGCCGAGGCCGTTGAGGAATGCGGCGCGGTAGGATCCGGTGAGGTCGAAAATCAGGCCCGACATCCAGCCGCCCAGCGCCATACCGATCAGTGTCGCCATCAGCACCAGGCCGAGGCGGGTACCGGCTTCGCGCGGCGAGAAATATTCGCGCACGATGATGGCATAGCTCGGCACGATGCCGCCCTGAAACAGGCCGAACAGTGCAGAGATCACGTAAAGGGAGATCAGTCCGTCGAACCAGAGATAAAGAAACAGCGCCACGCCTTGCAGCACCGAGCCAAGCAATAGGGTCCGCACTCCGCCGATCCGGTCGGCAACGAAACCGGAGGCAATGCGGCTAATGATGCCAAAGCCGAGCATGATCGACAGCATTTCGGCGCCGCGTGCGACGCCATAACCGAGATCGCCGCAATAGGCGACGATATGCACCTGCGGCATCGCCATCGCCACACAGCAACCGACGCCGGCAATGCATAGTAGGATTTGCAGCGTCAGCGGCGAGAACGGCGCCTCGGCTTGCCGGCGCGCAGCCGCGCTATCGGTTTCAGCATGCTGGCCTTTGATCCGCGCGCGCATCGCGTACACAAGCGGCAATATCGTGACGAGGCAGAACAGTCCGATGCCGACATGCGTCGCCCGCCAGCCGGACGTGGAAATAAAATGCTGCACCACCGGCGGCCAAATGGCGCCCGCGGTGTAATTGCCGACCGCCGCAAGCGCAACGGCAATGCCGCGCCGACGCAGGAACCAATGCGAGATGTCGGTCATCATTGGTCCGAAACTGGCCGAACAGCCAATTCCGATAAGTCCGTGTGCAAGCGCGACGAGCCACAGGCTCGGCGACCATGCGGCCGCGATATAACCGGTTGTCAGCATCACTGTCCCGATGCCGAGGGGCACGGCGATACCAAATCGGTCTGCGAGGCGGCCCATCAGCACGCCGCCGCCAGCAAAACCAAGCATGACGAAGGTGAAGGGAAGCGAGGCCTCGGCGCGGCTGGCGCCAAAATCGCTCTGGATCGCGGGCAGCGCCACCATGAACGACCACATGCCGACACCGCCAATAGTGGAAATCGCCACGGCTACGGCCAGACGCAGCCATGCGGTTGGCGAATCAATCACTTGCGGCGCTTCGGCGCCGGTCGGCGAAGTCATGGTGTTGTTAAACCCGGGCTTATACTCGTGCGCTCGTAGCATCCGGCCACGGCCGGGACCACCCTTCATTTGGGTGAGCAGCTGTTCCGATATGTCAACGCGGAACAATCTTGAATGAACTAAAGAAATCGGCCTTCATGGTGATCGCCTTGCTGCGCAGCTCGATAGGGAATTGGACGACCAGGACGTAACCGGTCGTCTTGCTGCGCAACACCCGGAAGAAATATTCCTGTTTTGGTTCAGTGAGCGTGAACGACAGAATTTCCAGGTCGTCCTTCTTTTCGTGTTGCACATCCGAGGCGACCGCATCGGGGCGTCTCTTCGATGTCTCCAGGAAATTGTCGATCGGCGACAGAGGCTTCTGGAGTGGCGTCTCTGTCGCGGAGAATCGCACGCCGTCACTGTCGGTACCGGTGAGCATGTGCACGTTCAACGCGGCTTCCTTGGAATCTCCGATTTTTGTTTCGACGCCTTTATATTCGACATCCCGGTACGAGATCGGGAAGCGGATGGAAAACGACCCATTGACCGGGGAGACCTCGCCCGCTGGAAAATTGTTTCCGTGCACGGTTGTCTGGGCCTGTGCGGAAAGGGAAAGCACAAGCGCAAAGGTCGCAAGGGTGATGACGGGGCCGAGACGATAGGCGATCATCGGCAGGCCGCTTTCTCATATGGCGGCGGCATGATGGAGCACCGTGCCGGCGGCCGCAATTGGGGTTGGGCCCATTTACCCCTCGCGTCCGCCGGGACCGGGCCCTATCTTATTTAGGGGACGATTCGCCCATGGACGCACTCAATCTCCCGCGCCCGGCCTGGATGAGCGAAGACCTTGTCCTGCTTGAAGAGCAGGCGCGGCGCTTCATCGCCGACGAATTTGTGCCCAATCTCGATCGCTGGCACGAAGCTCATATCTACGATCGCGACGTCTGGACCAAGGCGGGCGAGGCCGGCTTGCTCTGCGCGTCAATGCCGGAAGAATACGGCGGCGCCGGCGGGAGCTTCGCGCATGAAGCGGTCATCAACCGTGAATTCGCGCTTGCGGGTTTCGATACGTTCGGCGCGCCGCTGCATTCCGGAATTGTTGCACCCTACATCCTGCATTACGGCACCGAAGACCAGAAGAAGCGCTGGCTGCCGAAACTTGCCACCGGCGAGCTTGTCGGCGCGATCGCGATGACCGAGCCCGGCACCGGCTCCGATCTGCAAGGTGTGCGCGCTTCGGCAAAAAAATCCGGCAACGGCTACCTGCTCAACGGCTCCAAGACGTTCATCACCAATGGTCAGCACGCCAATCTGATCATCGTGGTTGCCAAGACCGACCCCAAAGCCGGCGCAAAGGGCACGTCGCTGTTTGTGGTGGAGGCGGACGACGCGCAGGGCTTCCGCCGGGGCCGCAAGCTGAAAAAACTCGGCATGGATTCGGCCGACACCTCGGAGCTGTTCTTTGAAGACGTGCAGCTTCCGGCCTCGAGCCTGCTCGGCACCGAAGAAGGGCAGGGCTTCTATCAGTTGATGAAAGAGCTGCCGCAGGAGCGGCTCATCGTCGCCGTGCATGCGGTGGCGATGATGGAGCGGGCGCTTGCTCTGACGATTGATTATGTCAAGCAGCGCAAGGCTTTCGGGCAGGCGATCATCGAGTTCCAGAACACGCAATTCGAACTCGCCGAGTGCAAGACCGATACGACCATCGCCAAGGTCTTCCTCGATTATTGTATCGACAGGCATGTCAGGGGCGACCTCGACACCGTCACCGCCTCGATGGCCAAATATCGGCTTACCGACACGCAAGGCAAAGTGATCGACCGCTGCCTGCAATTGTTCGGCGGGTATGGCTATATGGACGAATATCCGATCTCGCGGATGTACCGGGATGCGCGCGTGTTGCGCATTTACGCGGGCACCAACGAGATCATGAAGCTCTTGATCGCGCGCAGCCTTTGACGCGCAAAACCGGAGGCCCCCATGGCCGAAGCATTTATCTATGACGCCGTCCGTAGCCCCCGCGGGCGCGGCAAAGCCGACGGGTCGCTGCACGAGGTCACCGCACTCAACCTCGCCGCGCAGACACTCGCTGCGGTCAAGGATCGCAACAAGCTCGACCCCGAGCTCGTCGATGACGTGGTGCTCGGCTGCGTCGACCCCGTCGGCGAAGCCGGCGGCGATATCGCGCGCGCGGCCGCGCTGGTTGCCGGGTTCGGCGACGAAGTGCCTGGCATACAGATCAACCGTTTCTGTGCATCCGGCCTCGATGCGGTGAACTTTGCCGCTGCGGAGGTTATGTCCGGCCAGCATGAAATGACCATCGGCGGCGGCGCCGAATCGATGAGCCGCATCGGCATTGGCGCATCCGGTGGCGCCTGGCCGGTGGATCCATCGATTGCGGTTACGACCTATTTTCTCCCGCAAGGCATCTCCGCCGATCTGATCGCGACCAAATATGGGTTCTCGCGCGACGACGTCGATGCCTACGCGGTTGAAAGCCAGAAGCGCGCCGCCAAGTCCTGGGAGGAGGGGCGTTTCAAGAATTCTGTGATCCCGATCAGGGACGTCAATGGGCTCACCATTCTGGCCAAGGACGAGCACATGCGGCCCAATACCACCATGCAGACGCTCGCCGCCTTGCAACCGTCTTTTGTGCAGATGGGCGACATGGCGGGCTTCGATGCGGTGGCGGTGCAGCGCTATCCGGAAATCGAGTCGGTCAACCACGTGCACACGCCCGGCAACTCCTCTGGCATCGTCGACGGCGCCGCAGCGGTGCTGATCGGCAGCAAGGCCGCCGGCAAGGCTGCCGGCCTCAAGCCGCGCGCGCGCATTCGCCAGTTCGCCAATATCGGCTCCGAACCCGCGATCATGCTGACGGGCCCCATTCCTGTGACCGAGAAAGTGCTCAAGAAAGCCGGCATGACAAAGAAAGACATCGATCTGTGGGAGCTCAACGAGGCCTTTGCTTCGGTGGTTTTGCGCTACATGCAGGCGCTGAATATTCCTCATGACAAGATCAACGTGAATGGCGGCGCTATCGCCATGGGCCATCCGCTCGGCGCTACCGGTGCCATGATCCTCGGTACCGTGCTCGACGAACTGGAACGGCGCGACAAGGAAACCGCGCTTGTGACGCTGTGCATCGGCGTCGGCATGGGCACGGCGACGATCATCGAGCGGGTGTAAAGTCGAAGGCGGGTGGCATGCCAAAAATAGACATCGACAAAATCAAGATCGACACCGCGACCGGCTATCCGCCGCCGTTCAACAAGGCGGTCGAGGGCCGTTCGCGCAAGCGTCTTGCCCGTGCAGCCGGCCTTAGCCATTTCGGCGTCAACATCTGCACGCTCAAGCCCGGCGCGGCATCATCGCAACGCCACTGGCACGAGAAGGAGGACGAGCTCGTCTACGTGCTCGAGGGTGAAGTGGTGCTGCGCGAGGACGGCGGCGAGACCGTGCTCAGGCCCGGCGATGCCGCCGCCTGGAAGGCCGGCGTGGCGGACGGTCACTGTCTGGTCAACCGCTCGGATCGCGACGCGGTTTTTATCGAGGTCGGCACGCGCGCCGCAGCCGAGCGCGCGCATTATTCCGATATCGACATGATGGTGGTGCGCGACGAAAAAGGCGCGCGCTACACGAAAAAGAACGGCGAGCCTTATTAGCGTGTGAACGATTGACAGGAGCGGGCGATGGCGAATTTCAATATTGACGTCGATGCCGACGGGATCGCGCTCGTCACCTGGAACATGTCCGATCGTTCGATGAACGTCATCACCACGGCGGTGATCGAGGAATTGGGCGCCGTGGTCGATAAGGTCACGGCCGACGCCGCCATCAAGGGCGTGGTTGTAACCTCCGGCAAGGATGCCTTCTGCGGCGGCGCGGACCTCGCGATGCTCGAGGGTATGGGTGCCGTCTTCGCCAATCTTGTCCGCACAAAGGGCGAAGAAGCGGCCGCCGCTTTCATCTTCGAGGAAAGCCGCAAGCTGTCGCTGGTCTACCGGCGCATCGAAACTTCGGGCAAGCCCTGGGTCTGCGCACTCAATGGCACGGCCATGGGCGGTGGGTTCGAATTCGCGCTTGCCTGCCATTACCGCGTCGCGTCCGACAATCCGAAGACGCGGCTCGGCCTGCCCGAGATCAAGATCGGCCTCTTCCCCGGCGCCGGCGGCACGCAACGCGTCGCTCGCATGTTGCAACCCGCCGATGCGTTGCAATTCCTGCTCAAGGGCGACCAGCTCAAGACCGACCGCGCAAAAGCAATGAAGCTGATCGACGCCGTGGTACCGCAAGCCGATCTGATCAAGGCGGCAAAGGACTGGATCAAAGCCGGCGGCAAAGCCAAGGCACCATGGGACATCGACGGTTTCCGTCTGCCGGGCGGCCCGGTCTATTCCAAGGCCGGAATGATGACGTTCCCTGCGGCCAATGCGATTTATCGGCGCGAGACCTACGATAATTATCCCGCCGCGCGGGCCATTCTCCAGGTCGTCTACGAGGGCCTGCAAGTGCCGTTTGATACGGCGTTGCGCATCGAGTCTCGCTGGTTCGCCAAAATCCTGCGCTCGCCGGAAGCGGCCGCGATGATCCGTTCGCTGTTCGTGTCGATGCAGGACCTCAACAAGGGCGCGCGCCGCCCGGCCAACGAGCCGCCGACGAGCCTGAAAAAAATCGGTGTGGTCGGCGCCGGCTTCATGGGCGCCGGCATTGCGCAGGTGAGTGCGGGTGCCGGGCTTGAGGTCGTGCTGATCGACCGCGATCAGGAAACCGCGGACAAGGGCAAGGCAGGGCTGCACAAGGCGCTAAGCGATCGCGTCATGAAAGGCCGCATGAAAGGCGCCGAGCGCGACGAATTGCTGGCACGCATTTCGCCGAGCGCCGACTACGGCGCATTGAAGGATTGCGACCTTGTCATCGAGGCGGTGTTCGAGGATCGTAAAATCAAATCCGAGGTCATCGCAAAAATTCAGGCGGTGATCGGCGACAAGACGATTTTTGCATCAAACACCTCGACGCTTCCGATCACCTCGCTCGCGTCCGAGTTCAAGGACCCGGCGCGCTTCATCGGAATTCATTTTTTCTCGCCGGTCGATCGCATGATGCTGGTCGAAATCATCCTCGGCAAGCAAACCGGCAACAAGGCGCTCGCCGCTTCGCTCGATTATGTGCGCGCTATCCGCAAGACGCCGATCGTGGTCAACGACTCGCGCGGCTTCTACACCTCGCGCGTGGTCGGCACCTACATTCGCGAAGGGCATTTGATGCTGACCGAGGGTGTGCCGGCGCCGATGATCGAGAATGTCGGTCGCATGGCCGGCATGCCGGTCGGCCCGCTGTCGCTCAACGACGAGGTCGCGGTCGACCTTGCCTGGAAAATCCTCAAGGCGACCGAGGCGGATCTCGGCGCGAAGGCGATCGACCCGCGGCAGAAGAAGCTGCTGGAGGAAATGGTGGAGAAGCGCGGCCGCTTCGGCCGCAAAAACGGCAAGGGCTTCTACGATTACCCGGCCAGCGGGCCGAAGAAACTGTGGCCCGGCCTGGCGGAGCTTCAACCCAAGCAGCTCGATCCGGAAAAGATCGACATCGCGGAATTGAAACTGCGGCTGCTCGGCATCCAGGCGCTGGAAACCTCGCGCTGCTTCGAAGAAAAGGTGCTGACTGACGTGCGCGAGGCCGACGTCGGTTCGATCCTCGGCTTCGGCTTTGCGCCGTTCTCCGGAGGCACCCTGTCCTGGATCGATATGATGGGCACGAAACGCTTTGTCGATCTTTGCCGCAAGCTGGAGAAGAAATACGGGCCGCGCTTCGCACCCAACAAGCTGTTGATCGATCTCGCCGCGAAGGGCGAGGGTTTTTATCAGCGCTTCGCGCCGACGAAGAAAAAAGAAGCGGCCTGATATCGCCGGCGTGAAGGCGGATTAACCGGTTACCACCATCGTCAGCCGTTTCGCGGCCCGCGTCACGCCTGTGTACAGCCAGCGCTCGCGGCTGTCGGGAAACGCAAACGATTCATCGAACAGAACCACGTCGTCCCACTGCGAGCCTTGTGCCTTGTGCACGGTGAGGACGTAACCGTAGTCGAACTCGTCATAAGGTCTGCGGCGCTGCCAATCCACCTGTTCGATGCCACCGGAAAAGCATTCCGGCCGCACTGAAACCTTTACGCCGCGCGTGGCAGTATCATCGTCGGGCAGCAGCCGCATGGTCATGATGCCCGTTTTGGCGCCGCCTTTGCGCCCGCCGCTCTCCTTGACGGTCCACAGTCCGCCGTTGAACAGGCCCTTCTTCCGGTTGTTGCGAAGGCAAACCAATTTGTCGCCGGCGGAGGGCATCTCGCCCTCGAAACCGCGCCGTTCGCGCATCCGCGCGTTGTACGACCGGCGCGTGACGTTGCGTCCGACCAGCACCTGATCGGCTTCGAGCACGCGATCGGGGTCGAGATCGCTTTTGCGCAGCACCGTTGTCTCGCCGTAGCGCCCGGGCTCGATAGCGCCGCCGGCGCGGATATCCATCGACAGCCGAACGATCGGGTCGTCCTGGGCTTGTCGATGGACTTCGGTAAGCATGGCGTCCGGCTCGGATTCGGTGAAAAAGCCGCCACCCTGGATCGGCGGCAGTTGCGCCGGGTCACCCAGCACCAAGACCGGAACGTCGAACGACAGAAGATCGCGGCCGAGTTCGGCGTCGACCATCGAGCACTCGTCGATGATGATCAGCTCGGCCTTCGACGCGGGCGCCTCATCCCACAGGTCGAAGCTGGGGATTTCCTCGCCGCTCTCGCGCGCCCGATAGATCAGGCCATGGATGGTGGAGGCGCCACGGCAGCCCTTGCCCCGCATGACGGACGCGGCCTTGCCGGTGAAAGCGGCGAACTTCACTTCGCCGTCGGCCTCATCCGCGATGTGCCGGGCGAGCGTGGTCTTGCCGGTACCGGCATAGCCGAAGAGGCGGAAGACCTGAGGGGTGCCGTTCGTGCCGGGCTTCGCCTTTAGCCACTCGGCGACGCATCGAAGGGCACTTTGCTGGTGGGGACTGAATTGAGTCATGGGGCGTCGATCAATAAAGCAAGGCTGCGCAAAGAAAAAGAACAAAATATGAACAATTGACTTGACTTTATTCCTATAGGAATATATACACAAATGATCCCGCCCCGTACCGAGGGGTGTCTGATCAGCGTCTCCAGACGCGGGGCGGGGAGCGGTGGCCGGATGACGGGTGCGTCGGAGATGCGGCGCTCCCCCCGGCGGTCCAAGCCGCATCGTCCCGGCTCGCACGCCGCGGGCCAATCGCCCCACTGACGGCGGCTCGTCCGGCATGGTCAGAAATGCGCGAACGGACGTCTGGGAAAAGCGGTGGAGAGGTGGCCGACCCGGAAGGGGGGTTGCCTGAAATGGCAAGTCCACCGGGGGCGATGCGGAGCAAACCTATAAACACCGCGCGCGGGACGCCTTGGGATTTGGCGGACTTGCGGCACTTGAAGACTCGACACGCCTCGATGTCGCGAGGCGTCGAGGCCCGTGGGTCCTTCAGGACCCCTGGCGTCCCGCGCGCCCTCGGTTCTTTTCCGGGCGGCGCATCGACAACGACGACAGGCCAGCCCGGGGCCTCGATAAATAATACGGACGATGACGCTTGCCTGTTTGACAATTAAAACTTTGAAGAAGGGCTCGAGAGGTCGAGTGCGCGTGCCCACCAAGTCCGGTCATCCCCGCGAAAGCAGGGATCCAGCGCTTTGGGCGCAGCATTCCAATCCGGTTCATAAGTGCTGGGCCCTCCGCCTTGGCGGAGGACGACGTCAGAGGGTCGCAGCGCCGCGCCGGGGACACAGGCACAAAGTCGACCGGCAAATTCGCATGAGCCTCACATTGCTCTTTGCCGGCTCCCATGTTTAAGGTCGCGACCTTTTTGCCCGGACACCTGCATGGCTCGTGACCAAATCGACATGACTCCGATCGAGACGCGCGACGAACTCGTCGCCTGGCTCGAAGCAGGTTGCAAACCGAAGACACAATTCCGAGTCGGCACCGAGCACGAGAAGTTCGCCTTCACCTCCGCCGATCACCGTCCCGTTCCATATTCCGGCAAACGTAGCATCCGCGCGCTGCTTGATGGCATGCATAACCTGCTCGGCTGGGAGCCGATCATGGAGGACGAGAACATCATCGGCATGTTCGACGTCACCGGCGGCGGGGCGATTTCGCTCGAGCCCGGCGGGCAGTTCGAACTCTCCGGCGCTCCTTACGACAATGTGCATCAGACGGCGGCCGAACTGATGGCGCATCTGGCGCAAGTGCGCGAAGTGGCCAAGCCCCTGGGGATTGGCTTTCTCGGCATCGGCATGACGCCGAACTGGACTCGCGCCGATATGCCGAAAATGCCGAAGGGCCGCTACAAGATCATGACCGCCTACATGCCGAAGGTCGGTTCGCTCGGTCTCGACATGATGTATCGCACGTGCACCGTACAGGCCAATCTCGACTTCGCCAGCGAAGCCGACATGGTCAAGAAATTGCGCGTGTCGCTCGCATTGCAGCCGGTCGCGACCGCGCTGTTCGCCAATTCGCCGTTCACCGAAGGCAAGCCGAACGGCTTTCTTTCGTTCCGCTCCGAGATCTGGCGCCACACCGACAATCAGCGCGCCGGCATGCTGCCCTGGGCTTTCGAGAATGGCATGGGCTTTGAACGCTGGACCGATTACGCGCTCGATGTGCCGATGTATTTCGTCAAGCGCGGCGACAAGTACATCGACGTTGCCGGCCAGTCGTTCCGCGATTTTTTCGCCGGGAAACTGCCGGGATTGCCGGGCGAGCGGCCGACCATCTCGGATTGGGCCAATCACCTGAGCACGATCTTCCCCGAGGTGAGGCTCAAGCGCTATCTCGAAATGCGCGGAGCCGACGGTGGTCCGTGGCGGCGGCTGCCCTCGCTGACGGCCTACTGGGTCGGCCTGCTCTACGACGATGATGCGCTTGACGCGTGCTGGGACATGGTCAAGGGCTGGACGGCGCAGGAGCGGCACAAGCTGCGCGATGATGTGCCGAGGCTCGGCTTCAGGGCCGAAATCGGCCAACGCAACGTGCTCACGCTGGCGCAGGAAACGCTGCGGCTCTGTTCGCGCGGGCTCGCGCGGCGCAAGCGGCTTGATCGCAACGGCCGCGACGAGACGCGCTACTTGCGCCCGCTTGAAGAATCGATCGCGCGCGGCATCACGCCGGCCGAAGAGTTGCTGGAAAAATTTCACGGCGAATGGAACGACTCGGTCGAGCCGATCTTCGAGGAATACGCGTATTAGAAATCTGTTTCCCGGGTGCAGCTTGCGCTGCACCGCACCCGGGACGGAAATTACTCCGCCGCCTGCGCTGCTTCCGACAGGTTGTCGAGCGACGAGATGATGTGCTCCGCCAACGCATCGGCCAGCGCCAGACCTTCGTGCGCGTTGCGTACCAGCCCGATGCGGCAGCTGGGCAGATCGGGGAAGCCGTCATTTGCAGACAGCACGCGCATGCCTGGACGCAGTCCCGATTCCGGCAGCACCGACACCGCAAGGCCGGCGAGCACGGCGGCGGCGACGGCGCCGGCGTTCGAGCTCGTGTAGAGCAGCCGGAACGGACGGCCGATCGCCTCAAGCCGCTCGATCGCAATTCGCCGCCACGCGCAGCTCGGACGGCCGAGCGCGAGCGGCATGCGCTCCTCCAGATGAGTCGAATGACGGTTCGAGGTCACCCACAGCAGCCGTTCGCGCCGGAATGTCTCCGAGGTGCGCTTGGATTCACAATTGGTGACGATCGCCAGATCGATCTCATTGGCGTCGATGCGCTCGAGCAGGTCGACCGACGGTTCGCAGATGACGCTGAGCTCGACCGCCGGATAGCTGTGCGAGAAGCGGGCCATGATTTCCGGCAGGTAGCGGTCGGCATAATCGTCGGGAACGCCGAGACGCACCCGCCCGGACAATTCGCCGTCCGAAAATGCGGCGAGGGTCTCGACGTTGAGCTTGACGATGCGGCGCGCGTAATCGAGCAGCCGCTGCCCGTCATCCGTAAGCTTCGACGCGCGTCCGTCGCGCGCGAAGATCGGGCGCTCGAGGCGCTCCTCCAGCCGCTTCATCTGCATCGAGACGGCGGACTGGGTCTTGTTCACGACCTCGGCAGCCTTGGTGAAACTGCCGGTCTCGGAAATCGCGATGAACGTGCGCAACTGGTCGATGTCGAGCATTGCGGTCATGGGCTGATCCTGGGCGGCGTCCCTGTAGGCCGGGTTTTTAGGCCGTCGGGGACTATATCACTATTCCTGATCGGTTAGATTAGAAACATTCGTTTTACTAATCAATCCCCGCAGTGCAATATATCGTCAATTCCAGAGAAATCGGGTGGGGATTTCGGGTGGTTCTGGGCGGCGCCAACCGCGATTTTGGCGCCGAACCTGCGAACTGAAAGGAGACTGATATGAGCGCCAATTACCCCGTTTTGCCCGTCGCCGGCGGCACGCTGGTCCGGGTATTCGCCTCCTTGCTGGCTTTTGTTACGCGTTGGCTGAAGGAACTGGCGGAGGCGCGCCGACATCGCCGCGAGGCCCATGTCCTGGCCGGTCTCGATCGCCGAATGCTTGCGGATATCGGCCTGACGCGCGCCGACGTGCGCGATGCCTTTTCGGAGCCGTTTTGGGACGACCCGACTGCACTCCTGCGCGAGCGCGCGCTTGAGCGCCGCCTCGACCACGCCGTGCGGCGTGCCGAATTCAACAGGACCCATCGCCGGTCTTCGGAAAACCTGCGCAAGGCATCGTAGCGACTAAAGCAAACGGCCGATCCCTCTCATCGGCCGCTCGATCCGACACCCGCGATCATCCCCTCTCGCGGCCGGATCCGCGCCCGCTGGCCCCTCCGGCGGGCGCTTAATTTCGACCGGAATTCTGAGCCGTTCGTTCCCGATCCGCACCTGCACAATCGGCGGTGGGTGCGTTAGCATGCGCGCGGGGCGAAGCTGACCGAGCGCGCGCATGCAAATTCTGATCAGGGTGTCGACCGCGCTTGCGTTGGCGGTCGTGGGCTTGGCTTGCCAAGCGCATGCCCAAAGCGGATTTGACCGGCGCGGTGGCGACTACCTCAGATTCGAAATTCGCAGCGGTGATCCCGCAGTCTGCGCCATGCGCTGCGAGCGCGATGCGCGTTGCTATGCGTGGGCCTTCTCGTATCCGCGCACCGAAAGTGCGGTCGCGGCCTGCTGGTTGAAGAACCGCGTGCCGCCGCGCACCGAGGCTAGTTGCTGCATTTCCGGCGTCCGCGGCGCCGCAATCGTCGAACCGAAGGGTCCGATCGAGTACTCCATCGATCGGTTCGGCGGCGATCTTCGCAGTATGGACGTAGCGACCGATCCGACCGGCGCGCCGTGCAAAGCGGCATGCGAGGCCGACAGCAACTGTCGCGCGTGGACCTATGTGCGCCCCGGTTACATCGGCGCCACGGCGCGCTGCTATCTCAAGGACAAGCTCACGCGTCCACGAGAAAAGCCGTGCTGTATCTCGGGCGTGGTGCGCTAGAGCGTTTAGCGCACGGCCGTGAAGAACCGGGAAAGCCTCAATCCGGAAGGCCAGTCGCTGATCGGCCGATTCCTGACCGCCAGATCCCAGGAACCGACGACGGCGTCCACGCGGCCGACGAGATCTTCGACCGGCAAAAGTCCGACGCCACCCGCACGTACGGCCACGCGGCTGTCGGCGGAATTGTCGCGATTATCTCCCATGACAAACAGGTGGCCGGGCGGCACCGTCAGCTCAGGCATGTCGTCGTATTCGGCGCGGGCCACCATCTTGAAGATCGGATGTTCGTAGCCGCCCGGCAATGTCTCGATGTAGCGAGTGGCCGACACCGCGCCGCCATCTTCGGATTGCGACTCGCCGATGCCGGCGGGACGAACGCCAGCTGCCGTGCCATTGATCGAAACCACGCCGTTGTGCACGCCAATGCGATCACCCGGCAGACCGATGACGCGCTTCACCCAGACTTGCGATCGATCGCCCGGCCAGCGGAACACCACAACGTCGCCTCGCTTGGGGAGAGCAGCAAGAACGCGCGGCGTGTTCGGTAAAACCAGAAAGGCGGGCAACGAGGCCGAGCTGTAGCCGTACGGAAATTTAGTCGCCAACAATTCGTCGCCGATCAAAAGTGTGGGCTCCATCGAGCCCGATGGCACATAGAACGGTTCGGCGATCGCGGTCTTTGCCGCGAGCACGATGAGCACGATTACCGCGATATCGGCAATGCTCTTGGTCCAGGTACCGGCGCGCGAGACGTTCGGCATTCCACTTACTCCATTAAATCAGGCGGTGCCGCCCACCGTTATCTTGTCCATGCGCAAGCTCGGCTGGCCGACGCCGACCGGCACGCCTTGGCCGTTTTTCCCACAAGTACCGATGCCGGGATCGAGCGCAAAATCATTGCCTATCATTGATATACGGCGAAGATCGGTCGGCCCGTTGCCGATCAACATGGCGCCTTTGACCGGCGCGCCGACTTTGCCATTTTCGATCTTGTACGCCTCGGTACACTGAAAGACATATTTGCCGGAGGTGATATCGACCTGACCTCCGCCGAAACTGACGGCGTATAGGCCATTTTTTACCGAGGCGATGATTTCCTGCGGGTCGTGCGTGCCGGCGAGCATATACGTATTCGTCATGCGCGGCATCGGCACATGCGCGTGCGACTCGCGCCTTCCGTTCCCGGTCGGTTTCATACCCATCAATCGCGCGTTTTGCCGGTCCTGCATGTAGCCAACCAGGATGCCGTCTTCGATCAATACGGTCCGGTTGGTTGGGGTGCCCTCGTCATCAATGGACAATGAACCGCGGCGCGCCTGAATGGTGCCATCGTCGACGACGGTCACACCCTTTGCCGCAACCTGTTGACCCATAAGCCCGGCAAAGGCCGACGTCTTTTTGCGGTTGAAGTCGCCTTCCAGCCCATGACCGACTGCTTCATGCAGCATAACGCCGGGCCAGCCGCAGCCGAGTACGACATCCATTTCGCCGGCAGGGGCGGGCACAGCCTGAAGATTGACCAAGGCTTGCCGGACCGCTTCATCGACGGCGCCCTGCCAGGCTTGCGGGTCGATGAGCCGCTGAAAGCCTTCACGCCCACCGAATCCGTAAGAGCCTGATTCCTGCCGGTCGCCGTCTCCGACGACCACGGATACATTGAGCCGCACCATCGGTCGCACATCGCGGTAGGTTTCGGCATCGGCCCGCAAGATCTCCATGACCTGCCAGTTGGCCGCGACACTCGCGGTGACTTGCCGCACGCGCGGATCCTTCTTGCGCGCGTAAGCATCGATCGATTCCAGTAACTTCACCTTGTCTTCGAAAGCAGGCGAGCCAAGCGGATTCTCATCGCTGTAGAGTTTGCGGTTGGTCCGGCCTGGCGCTTCGGCGTAAGTTCCGCCGCGTCCGCCCTTGACGGCGCGCACGGCCTCGGCCGCGCGCGCGATCGCTCCTTCCGATACGTCCGAGGCATGGGCATAGCCGACGGCTTCGTCTTTCACCGCCCGCAACCCGAATCCCTGGACCGTATCGTAGGTCGCTTGTTTGAGCCGGCCGTTGTCGAAAGTCAGAGCCTCAGCCTGGCGATATTCAAGGAACAATTCGCCGTCATCGGCGCCGTCGAGTCCGCGCCCGATCAACTGACGCACCTTGCCGCGATCAAGGCCGGCGCGGTCGATCAGGGAGGAGGGGAATGTCATGCTTGGCTCCGCGTTACGGTCAACCCCGGGTAGATAATGCGGAGAACGTCGGGCTGCGAGGGGATCACGGCAGCTTATCGTAGCCCTCGCCAAAACCAGCGAGGCTCATCGGGAAGCCGATACCTTCCTCCGGAGTCTGAAAGATAATGAAAGTCGCGGACTTTCCGTTGCGCAGTTTCTTGATCAATTCATCGTCCATAACGACTTCGGCGATGCAGCCGTTCGGCAGGCAACGCACGAAGCCGGCCCGCCCGATATCGGCCTGATCGATCTTGAGCCCGAGGCCCGATGGCAGCAGGACGCCGAGCGGCGCGACCACGCGCATCAGCCGGCTCTTCAGATCTGCGGTCTTAAGCACAATCACCGTCAAGCCGACATTGGCGCGATCTTCCGCCGTTACGCTCTGGATCAGCGCGCACTGCTCGGCCTTGGCGCCCGGCGGCGTATCGCAGCGAATTTGCCAGTCCTTGTGCACGGACTTGACGGCGCCCTGGGCGAGCGCGCTGCCGGCGGGTACCAGCGCCGGGAGTGCAACCAGCAACATCGCCGCGCACCACGTCGCGGCCATCAGGGCCTGCCTGCCAAATTCAAAGATTCTCATCGCTCGATCCCTTGGCGTCCGGTCGTCGCACCCGCCTTAAACCCCCAAAGCGCGGGCGAATCGGGGCCCGAACAGCATTTTATTCGCCCTCGTTGGGTCATGCCCGGCCAATCCTGTCAAGCAAGGCGTTCTCCGGGGCGTCGCCATCATGGTGTAATGGCGGCCCTAATGCTGATTTTGGCTACGCCGTTTGTCGCATGGAGGAGGTCATGAGGTGCATTGCGGCAAGGCTGGAATTGTGGTTTGAGAGGCCGGGATTTCCCCCCGTCCCGCCGCACCGCCCAAACTGCCACGCCCGTGGCAAATGCCGTGCTCAGCGGGCCGCGCCGAACATCATGCCAGTGGTGGGCGGCAAAAAGGGGCCTTGAGCGAGGCCGATTTTCTCGTCGAAGGAGCGCATTGAACAATGCTGGTGCTCAAGCGGTTGATCGCATTCATAACCACGAGCGTGCCCGTATTCGCAACAGGGGCGGCGCTTGCAGCGACAGGCCAACCGGAACCGTGGCAGCTCGGTTTGCAGAAAGGCGCCACCCCGGTGATGGACGACATCATCTGGTTCCACGATTTTCTGCTGTGGGTGATCTCGGCCATCGCTCTTTTCGTTCTGGCGCTGCTCGTCATCGTCGTCGTGAAATTCAATGCGCGCAGCAATCCGGTGCCCTCGCGCACCACCCACAACACCGTCATTGAAGTACTCTGGACGGTGGTGCCGGTGCTCATCCTGGTGACGATCGCGGTGCCCTCATTCCGCCTTCTGTTTTTTCAGCTCAACATGCCGAAGGCGGACGTGACGGTGAAGGCCACGGGCAAACAGTGGTTCTGGAGCTACAGCTATCCCGACAGCAAATTCGAATTCGATTCCCTGATGGTGCAGGATAAGGACCTCAAACCCGGGCAACCGCGGCTGCTCGCAGTGGACAACGAAATGGTTGTCCCGGTGAACAAGGTGGTACATGTGCTCACCATCGGTGCCGACGTGATTCACTCATTCGCCGTGCCGGCATTCGGCATCAAGATCGACGCCATCCCGGGCCGCATCAACGAGACGTGGTTCAGGGCTGAGCGCGAGGGAATCTATTACGGACAGTGCTCGGAACTCTGCGGCAAGGACCATGCTTTCATGCCGATCATGGTGCGTGTGGTGAACGAAAAGGAATACACGGCATGGGTTGAGCAGGCGAAAAAGAAATTCGCAAACGACGACAGTCATCCGACCGCGGTGGCCGCGGCCGGGGCTGCGAACTGACGAATACGCGAGCGACAACGACGAGTCGAAGGACGATAACGATGGCTAGCAACACGGCTGCCGCACACGGCGCACACGAGGCCCACGAGCACCATCCAACCGGATGGCGGCGTTTTGTGTATTCGACCAACCATAAGGACATCGGGACGATGTACCTGGTGTTCGCGCTGGTCGCCGGCGTGATCGGCGGTCTGATGTCGATAGCCATTCGACTCGAGTTGCAGAACCCGGGCATTCAGATTTTTCCGACACCGCACGAATTCAACGTGTTCGTCACCGCGCACGGCCTGATCATGATCTTCTTTATGGTGATGCCGGCGATGATCGGTGGCTTCGGCAACTGGTTTGTCCCGCTGATGATCGGCGCGCCGGACATGGCCTTCCCGCGCATGAACAATATCTCGTTCTGGCTGCTGCCGGCCTCGTTTGCGCTTTTGCTCACATCGGCCTTCGTCGAAGGTGAGCCGGGCTCCAACGGCGTCGGCGCCGGGTGGACTCTCTATGCTCCGCTGTCGACGAGCGGTCATCCTGGTCCGGCAGTCGACTTCGGCATCTTGTCGCTGCATCTGGCCGGCGCCTCATCGATTCTCGGCGCCATCAACTTCATCACCACGATCTTCAACATGCGCGCGCCCGGAATGACGCTGCACAAGATGCCGCTGTTCGTGTGGTCGATCCTGGTAACGGTTTTTCTGCTGCTCCTGGCGCTCCCGGTGCTTGCAGGCGCAATCACGATGCTGCTCACCGACCGAAATTTTGGCACGACCTTTTTCTCGGCCGAGGGCGGCGGTGATCCAATTCTGTACCAGCACCTGTTCTGGTTCTTTGGGCATCCGGAAGTCTACATTCTGATTTTGCCGGGCTTCGGCATGATCAGCCAAATCGTCGCCACCTTCAGCCGCAAGCCCGTGTTCGGCTATCTCGGTATGGCTTACGCGATGGTCGCCATTGGCGGCATCGGCTTTGTGGTATGGGCGCATCATATGTACACGGTCGGAATGTCGACCGGCGCGCAGGCCTATTTCATCGCCGCCACCATGGTGATCGCGGTGCCAACGGGCGTGAAGATCTTCTCCTGGATTGCCACGATGTGGGGCGGCTCGATCGAATTCCGTACCCCGATGCTTTGGGCGTTGGGATTCATCTTCTTGTTCACGGTGGGCGGAGTGACCGGCGTGGTGCTGGCCAATGCCGGCGTCGATCGCGTGTTGCAGGACACTTATTACGTTGTGGCGCACTTCCATTACGTGCTTTCGCTCGGCGCGGTCTTCGCCATCTTTGGCGGCTGGTACTACTGGTTCCCGAAGATGACCGGTTACATGTACAACGAGACCATCGGGAAGTTGCATTTCTGGGTCACCTTCATCGGGGTGAACCTCGTGTTCTTCCCGCAGCACTTCCTTGGCCTCGCCGGGATGCCGCGCCGTTACGTGGACTATCCGGATGCATTCCATGGCTGGAACATGGTTTCTTCCTATGGCTCCTACATTTCCGGCTTTGGTGTGATCATTTTCTTCTTTGGATTGATCGAGGCGTTTGTCAAAAAGCGCGTGGCCGGCAACAATCCGTGGGGAGTCGGCGCGACCACGCTGGAATGGACGCTGTCGTCGCCGCCGCCGTTCCATCAATTCGAAACGCTGCCTCGGATCAAATAGGACTTCGACGCAAAGCCCATGTCGCTCGTCAGCGCAGGCGCAGATCTCCGCGGGCCGCTCGCCTCAAGCCGCTCCGCAGAGCCGAGTCTCGCAACGGTCGGCGATTACATCGCGCTCATGAAACCACGGGTGATGTCGCTCGTGGTGTTCACCGCCCTGGTGGGCCTCGCGGTCGCTCCCGGCTCGCTGCATCCGGTGACTGCATTCACCGCGCTGCTTTGTATTGCGGTTGGCGCCGGAGCGTCTGGCGCACTGAACATGTGGTACGACGCCGACATCGATGCGGTCATGACACGAACGGCGCGACGGCCGGTGCCCATGGGCCGTATACGCCCTGGGGAGGCTTTGGCGTTTGGGCTAACGCTCGGCTCTTTCTCTGTGGTCGTGCTTGGCTTGTTGGTGAATTGGGTTGCCTCGACGCTGCTCGCCTTTACCATCTTCTTCTATGTCGTGATCTATACGATCTGGCTCAAGCGTTCGACGCCGCAGAACATCGTGATTGGCGGCGGCGCCGGCGCGTTCCCGCCGATGATCGGCTGGGCGGCCGTAACCGGATCGCTTTCGCTTGAGCCGGTTCTTTTATTTCTGATCATCTTCTTCTGGACGCCGCCGCATTTCTGGGCGTTGGCGCTTTATCGCACCGAGGATTATGCGCGCGCGGGAATTCCGATGCTGCCCGTTGTGTCGGGCGATGCCAGCACGCGGCGCCAGATCCTGCTCTATACCCTCATCCTCGTGCCGCTTGGCATCGCGCCGTGGATGTTTGGCTATACCGGCGCGTTGTATGGAATCACCGCTGTTTTGACAGGCGCGATCATGCTTACGCTGGGCTGGCAAGTTCTCCGGGAAAACCGCCCGGCTGAGCGCGCGAGCCGCAATCTTTTCGCGTTCTCGATACTGTACCTGTTTCTGCTGTTCGCGGTATTGCTGGTCGAGCGCGGGTGGGGCGGGCTGATCACCCGATTGGCAGCGTGAGCACGGACATCGCCAAGGACGAATTGATGGGCGAGCAACAGAACGACGACGGCATCGTGCTCACCGAAGCACAGAAGCGCGCGCGCCGGTCGCGCTCGCTCGCCATCGCGTTCGCGCTCGCCGCACTGGTTGTACTGTTTTACGTGATGACGCTGGTCAAGGGCCCGGCCATCCTGATTCGCCCCATCTGACAGACACCAAATGACAGCAGGTTCTGACAAGATGCGTAGAAAGCCCCTTAGCCGCGATGTGCTGGTCGCGAGCTGCTGTGGCGCGGTTGTCGCGGGCATGGTCGGCGCAGCCTATGCCTCGGTGCCGTTCTACAACTGGTTTTGCAAGACGACCGGGTTCGGCGGCACTACCCAGGTTGCGGAAAGCGCGCCCGATCATGTTCTCGGGCGCACGTTGACGATTCGTTTCGACTCCAATGTTTCGGCTGGCCTGCCCTGGAAATTCCAGCCCGAGCAAAATGCGATCCAGGTGCGCATTGGGGAGGTGGCGACCGTGCACTACAAGGTCGTCAACGAAGCCGCGCGCGAAATAGCGGCCCAGGCTTCCTACAATGTTTCGCCACCCACCGTCGGCGCCTATTTCGACAAGATCAACTGCTTTTGCTTCACGGAACAGCGCCTGAAACCGGGCGAAACGCGCGATATGACGGTCGTGTTTTATGTCGATCCCGCGATCGCCAAGGACCGCGATCAAAACGATCTCAACGTCATTACGCTATCTTATACATTCTACAGGCTCCGCGATCCGGAGCAGCCGGTCGCCGAGGCGCCGGATAAGAAGTCGAGCAAGCTCTAACGCATGATCCCGAAAAGTTCGGACAAGATCATGCGCGGAACGTAAACGGAGACGAAGACGATGGCCGACGCTCACGCCAAACCGCAGCATGACTACCACCTGGTCGATCCGAGCCCCTGGCCGGCGGTCGGCGCGGTGTCCGCCTTCATCCTGGCGGTCGGCGCTATCAGCTGGATGCATCATATGTACCCCGCCGCGCCGGTGGTTTTCGGTGTTGGCGTCCTGGGCGTGCTCTACACATTCGTTGTCTGGTGGCGCGACGTGATCCGCGAGGCCCAGTTCGAGGGCTTCCACACACGCGTGGTGCAGATCTCACACCGCTACGGCATGATCCTGTTCATCGCCTCCGAGGTGATGTTCTTCGTCGCCTGGTTCTGGGCCTACTTCAACACCGCGCTGTTTCCCGGAGACGTGCACGATGTAGGACGGATCGCGGTGACCGGTGGCGTGTGGCCGCCGAAAGGAATCGAAACTTTCGACCCGTGGCATCTGCCGCTGCTCAACACGTTGATCTTGCTCACGTCCGGCACGACCGTCACCTGGGCGCACCATGCGCTGCTGGAAAACGACCGGCAGGGTTTAAAATGGGGTTTGATCCTCACCATTCTGCTGGGCCTCACCTTCACTTGCGTGCAGGCCTACGAATATTCGCACGCGGCTTTTCATTTCAGCGGCAACATCTATGGCGCCACCTTCTTCATGGCCACCGGCTTCCATGGCGCACATGTGATCATCGGCTCGATCTTCCTGATCGTTTGCCTGATGCGTGCATTGGCCGGGCACTTCACCCCGAAACAGCATCTCGGCTTCGAATTCGCTGCGTGGTACTGGCATTTCGTCGACGTTGTATGGCTATTCCTCTTTGCCTGCATTTATGTCTGGGGCGCGGGCGCGCCGCATCCGGAATGATCAGCATCCATGGTTTACTGGATGAGGGGCGGCGTCATCACGCCGCCCTTTTGTTTTGCTGATTGATTGGCAATGATCGATCACGCATCGAACGACAAGTTGCCGATCGGCCGCGGTCTGCGCGGCCGCTGCCCGCGCTGTGGCGAGGGTCGGCTGTTTAAAGGTTTTCTGGCGCTTCGGCCGGCCTGCGAACATTGCGGTCTCGACTACGGCTTCGCCGACGCCGGTGACGGGCCGGCGGTATTCGTGATTCTCATCGGAGGTTTCATCGTCGTGTTCGCGGCTCTGATTACCGAAATCGTCTATCAGCCGCCTTATTGGGTTCATGCGGCTTTGTGGCTGCCACTGATTCTGCTCGTGACGCTCGCCCCGTTACGGCTGATCAAAGGCTTGTTGATTGCGCTGCAATTTCATCACAAGGCTGCCGAAGGCCGTCTCGAATACCGAGGCGACGCGTGAAGAAAGTGCGGCGGAAAAAAAAGGGAGGCACAGTACTCGACGCGACAGCGGCCGCGCTTGTCGGTGTTTTGATCCTGTGTGGGCTTGGCATCTGGCAACTCGACCGCAAGGTCTGGAAAGAAGACCTGGTCGCGAAGCTCAATGCGCGGCTCGGCCGCGCCCCGGAGGATTTGCCGCCGCGGGCGAGCTGGTCACGGCTTCGTGCAGACGGCGAAGAATTTCATCGCGTGACTTTCCCTGCCGAATTCCTCGATGGCGAAGAGGCGTTTGTTTACACGGCCGGTTCTCCGTTGCGGCCCGACGTGAAAGGACCAGGCTATTGGGTATTCGCGCCGGCGCGACTGGCCGGAGGCAGCATTGTCCTCATCAATCGCGGTTTTGTGCCAGACGATCGCAAGGACCCGGCGACACGCGCCGAGGGAGCACCGCGCGGCATTGTTGATATCGTCGGCGTGATGCGCTGGCCGGAGCGGCGCGATTCATTCACGCCCGAAGACGACCCAAAGAAAAATATCTGGTACCTGCGCGATTCCAATTCGATCGCCACATTCAAGAAGTGGGCGACCGCGGCGCCCTTTTACATTGACCAGGAAGGGCCTGCCCCACCGGGCGGCTTGCCAAAGCCAGGCAAGCTCGAAGTCAATTTGCCCGACAACCATTTGCAATATGCCCTAACGTGGTTTGGCCTCGCGGTGGCGCTCACCGGCGTCTACGTCGTTTGGCTGGCACGCCGGCTTTTTGGCCGGAAAGAGCGTTTCTTGTGAAAGCAGGGGCTCAAGGCTACTGTGCGGGCGTCCTTACCGCCGCGACCGAACCTTAAAATTAAGCTAAATCAATGCGTTATGTATCAACCCGGGGCGAGGCTCCCTCGCTCGATTTTGTCGAGGTGATGCTCGCGGGCCTTGCCCGCGACGGCGGACTCTATGTGCCGGAGCGCTGGCCGACACTTGATGGCGCGCGCATGGAAAGTTTTGCCGGCAAGCCTTACGCGGAAGTTGCCGTCGACGTCATCCGCCCCTTTGTCGGAGATGGAATCGCGGAGTCTGATCTCGCGCGCATGACACGCGAGGCTTATGGAAATTTCCGTCACCCCGCGGTGGCGCCGCTGACCGAGCTCAATTCGAATCTGTTCGTCCTCGAGCTTTTCCACGGGCCGACACTCGCCTTCAAGGACCTGGCGATGCAGTTGGTTGCACGGCTGATGGATCATGTGCTGCATCAACGTGGCGAGCGTACCACCATTGTGGTGGCCACATCCGGCGACACCGGCGGCGCAGCCGTGGAAGCCTTCCGCGGCCGTACACAGGCCGATGTGGTGGTTCTTTTCCCGCAAGGCCGTATCTCCGAGGTGCAGCGCCGGATGATGACCACCGTGCCGGACGCGAACGTCCACGCGGTGGCCATAGAAGGTACATTCGATGATTGCCAGGCGCTCGTGAAAGCGATGTTCAACCATCACGCTTTTAGAGATCAAGTGCGGCTGTCCGGCGTCAATTCCATCAATTGGGCGCGCATCGTAGCCCAGGCCGTCTATTATTTTACCGCGGCCGCAGCACTCGGCGGACCAAATCGAAAGATTGCCTTCACCGTGCCTACTGGAAATTTTGGTGACGTCTATGCCGGCTACGTCGCCTCCCGGATGGGATTGCCGGTCGACCGCCTGGTGATAGCGACCAATGTCAATGACATCCTGGTCCGCACCTTGGCCACCGGTGTCTACGAAATCCGCGACGTGGTGGCGACGACTTCGCCATCGATGGATATTCAGGTTTCTTCCAACTTCGAACGCGTATTGTTCGATGCTTACGGCCGGGACGCTGGCGCCGTGCGAGCCCTGATGGGTTCGTTGGCGCAGTCGCGCCGCTTCGCGATCTCGGCGCGCGCGCTCAAGGAGTTGCGGTCATCGTTCACCGCCGACCGCGCCGACGAGCAGGAAGCCGCCGCTGAAATTCGCGCATGGATGCGCGAGGCCAATTATTGCGTCGACCCGCACACCGCCGTTGCGCTGGCAGTTGCCGAAAAGGAGACGCGCAATCCTTCGGTGCCAATGGTGGTGCTGTCGACCGCACATCCCGCAAAGTTTCCCGATGCGGTGAAGGCAGCTTGCGGTATCGTCCCGGCGCTACCAGATAGGCTCGCTGACCTGACAACACGAAAAGAACGGATCACCGCACTGCCGGCGGATCAGGCGGCTGTAGAGCGGTATGTAACATCGGTTTCGCGCGCGGCGCGTGAAGGAGCAGCGGCATGACTGTTGAAGTCACTCGTCTTCCCTCTGGCTTGTCGGTGGTGACCGATCGAATGCCGCATCTCGAAACGGCTTCGCTCGGCGTGTGGGTTGGATCCGGCAGCCGCAACGAGAGGCCCGACGAGCATGGGATCTCGCATCTGCTTGAACACATGGCTTTCAAGGGTACGAAGCGGCGAACCGCCCGGCAGATCGCGGAAGCGATTGAGGCCGTGGGCGGGGACCTCAATGCAGCGACGAGCGCCGAATCGACGGGTTATTTCGCGCGTGTGCTCAAGGCCGACGTGCCGCTCGCGCTCGATGTGCTGTCGGACATTCTCTCCGAACCAATTTTCGATGTGGAAGAATTGCGCCGCGAGCAAAACGTGATCGTCCAGGAAATCGGCGCGACCGAGGATGCGCCCGATGATCTCGTGTTCGATCGCCTGCAGGAAACGGCGTTTCCACTGCAGCCGATCGGCCGTTCCATTCTTGGCACACCGGATACCGTGCGATCGTTCAACCCATCTCGGCTGCGGGCCTATCTGACACGAAACTATCGCGCGCCTAACATGATCGTTGCTGCTGCCGGTGCGATCGAGCACAGCGCGATCGTTGCCGAAGTCGACAAACGCCTCGCCAGCTTCACGGGCCCAGCTGCTCCGGCCCCCGAACCCGCACATTTCCGCGGCGGCACGAGAGTGGAAACACGCGAGCTTGAGCAAGTGCATATCGCCATGGCCCTGCAAGGGCTGCCTATGCGCGACGATCAACTCTATAGCTTGCAGGTGTTCACGAGCGTTTTGGGGGGAGGCATGTCTTCGCGCCTGTTCCAGGAAGTACGTGAAAATCGGGGTCTGTGCTATGCCATTCAGACCTTCCACATGCCCTTTGCCGATACCGGGCTGTTTGGCCTTTATGCCGGCACGGATGAATCCGACGCTCCCGAACTCATGCGCGTGGTCATTGATCAGATTGGCAACGCGACCGAAACGTTGAACGATACCGAGGTCAACCGTGCCAAGGCCCAAATGAAGGCAGGACTTTTGATGGCACTGGAAAGCTCCGAGGCGCGCGTCGGCCAATTGGCGAGGCAGATGCTCGCGTATGGACGTCCAATTCCGTCGGAGGAGATTGTTGCAAAGGTTGATGCTGTGAGCGTTGAAAGTGCCCGCGCCGCTGGTCGCGCCTTGATCGGCCGCGCCAAGCCAGCGATCGCTGCGCTCGGACCCGGCAACGGTCTTGCAAGCACCGCCGCAATCGCTGAAAGTCTAGTTCGCCGCGCGGCCTGAGCCGCGCGGTTCTCGACCGACATTGTCCATGGCGTTTTTCAGGACCGTCAGTTCCAACGAGAATATGCCGAGCGTTACCGGCGCGGGCGTCACATTGCGCGCGCCCCACAGCGGTGATTTTGCCGAATGGGCGGCCCTGCGAGAGACGAGCCGTAACTTCCTCGTTCCTTGGGAGCCGACGTGGCCGCCTGACGATCTAACGCGCGGCGCCTTTCGCCGTAGGCTCAAGCGATATGCCGAAGATCAACGCGGCGATCTGGCATATGCATTTTTGATTTTCCGCAGCGACGATAACGCCATGGTTGGCGGACTAACGCTTGCCAACATTCGGCGAGGCGTGGCTCAGGCGGGCAGTATTGGATATTGGATTGGGGCACCATTTGCTCGCAAAGGCTACATGACAGCGGCGATGCGCGCGCTTATTCCCTATAGTTTCGCAACACTAAGGCTGCACCGACTGGAAGCGGCCTGCATTCCCGACAACGCCGCATCGGTTCGCTTGCTGGAACGGACCGGCTTTAGTCGGGAGGGCTATGCCCGTGGCTATCTGTGTATCAATGGAACCTGGCAGGACCATCTGCTTTATGCGCGCCTCAAGGACGACACCGACTGAACAGCGCCTTGGGGCGGCCATGCTTGGCCTATAAAACATAGCAACGAAAAGACGGCGAGAATCGCGAAATGGAAATGCCGGAAGAACAAAATACGCAGATTGTGCGCGTAAGCCCGATACTTTTAAGTTTATCCCTGATGCTCGCCGGGTGCGGCTCGAGCAATCTATTCAACAGTTCAGCATTGGACCTTTTCAATACGTCGTCGAAAGCAACCACTTCCGAAACTGGGACGAACGCAGCTGATATCGAGTGCCCCAGCGTTACCGTACGGAGCGGCGCGGCCACGCTGATGATCGGCAGTAAACCGGGAGAGGGCGAGCCGGCGGCTATGGATTTGCGGTATCAGGCGACGATCCTCCGTACCGCCCGCGAGTGCCAGGTGAACGCCGGCATCATGACCATGAAGGTCGGCATTGAGGGTCGGGTCATCACAGGTCCCGCCGGAGGTCCCGGTACGATCAATGTACCGCTTCGCATTGCGGTGGTGCAGGAAGGGATTCAGCCGAAAACCATTACCTCGAAATTTGCTCGCTTGGACGTGGTTGTCGCCAGCGCTGTCGATCGGGTTGCATTTACGCATATCGACCCGGAGATATCGTTTCCGTTGCCTCAGCCGATTGCGATCCTGGATTCGTACGTGGTTTACGTCGGCTTCGACCCGGCGGGGGCGCCGCAGGAAAAGAAAAAGCCCGCGGTCAAGCCAAAGCCGAAGTCGGTGGCAAAGCCGCGTCAGAGCTGACTTGGAATTCCGGCCAGGCCTGAGGGCGCATTCATTCCGCTAGTTGAATTTCTTGCGGACGTCCTCAATGCCTTTGGCAATCAGCTCCACGGCCAGCTTTCCCTTGGTTTCAGCACTAAGGATCTTTTCCGCGGCCACGATAGCAGCTTCGGCTGCCGCGCTGCGGACATCGGCGGCGGCCTGCGCTTCAGCCTGGCTTATCTTGGTCTCGGCCAGCGCCGTGCGGCGGGCAACGAAATCCTCAATTCTTGTCTTCGCCTCGGTCGCGAGTAGTTCGGCCTCGGCTTTGGCGCCGGCAATAATGTCCTGCGCCTCGCTTTCGGCGGCCTGCCGTTTGCGCTGGTATTCGGCCAAAAGCTGAACCGCTTCATCCTTGAGCTTTCGCGCCTCATCGATCTCGGCCTTGATGCGCGCTGAGCGTTCGTCGAGCGATTTCGCCATCATCCTGTGGACGCCAATATAACCCAGACCGCCGACGAAGATGACGAAGGCAACTGTCACCCAAATTTCCGGATCTTTCAGCAATTCCACGATCGTCCCCGTCAACTGTTGAGCGTGTCCTTGACAGCCGCATTGACTGCACTGTCGGTCGGCGTTGTGCCGATCAGACGCTCGACGATCGCCTTGGCGGCGTCGGCCGCAATGCCATGAACATTCTTCATCGCGTTTTGTTTGGTCGCAGCGATAGTCTTCTCGGCGTCAGCCAGCTTGGCGTTAAGTTGATCCTCTAGCCGCTTGCGGGTCGCCTCTGCCTCAGCAGCCTGCTTTTCGCGTGTCTCGTTCGCGATCTCCTGCGCGCGAGCCCGTGCATCGGCTAGTGCCTTTTCGTACGCAGCGACAGCGGCATCCGATTCGCCTTTCAGCCGGGAGGCCTCGGAAAGATCTCCCGAAATGTGTTTCTGCCGGTTGTCGATAACTGTTTGAACGCGGGGGAGCGCCAGCTTCGCCATCAGCACGTAGAGCAGGACAAAAGCAATCACCAACCAAAAGAGTTGGGATGCGAAGGTCTCGGACTGAAATGGCGGAAATCCGCCATGGCCGCCTTCCTTAGCGTCCCCTGTGCTGGTCGTGTGAACGGGCTCGGCCATCACCGTCTCCGATACAAACCCAGTCCGTTCCTACAGCGCAAAAAGTAACAGGAGGGCGATCAGCAGCGAGAAGATGCCGAGCGCTTCGGTAATGGCGAACCCAAAGATCAGATTGCCGAATTGACCTTGTGCCGCGGATGGGTTGCGCAAAGCGGCGGCCAGATAATTTCCGAAGATGATCCCGACGCCAACACCGGCGCCACCCATGCCGATGCAGGCGATGCCCGCACCGATGTACTTTGCTGCTACTGGATCCATGTTCAACTCCTTCTTTTTCCGTTCGGGCCGTCAGTGGCCGGGGTGAATCGCATCATTGAGATAGATGCAAGTGAGGATGGCGAAGACATAGGCTTGGAGGAAGGCCACCAGCGTCTCCAACGCGAAGAGAATGACAATCATCAGCAAGGGAAGCGCGCCGCCAATCCAGCCAATGACACCGAGACCGGTACCGAGCAGAATGATGAAGCTGGCAAAGACCTGCAGCGTGATATGCCCTGCGAGCATGTTGGCAAACAGCCGCACGCTGTGCGAGATCGGTCGTGACACAAACGAAAGAATCTCGATCGCCACGATCAGCGGCAAAATGTAGATCGGCACTCCCTTGGGCACGAACAGGTTGAAAAAATGCAGCCCGTTCCGGATCAGGCCGTAAATCAGAACGGTAAAGAAAACCGTCAACGCCAGGGCGGCGGTGACGATGATGTGGCTGGTAACGGTGAAGGAGTAGGGGATGAGCCCAATCATGTTCAGTGTCAGCACAAACATGAAGATCGTGAAGACGAAAGGAAAGAACCTCATGCCTTCGGTGCCGGCGGTGCTGCGGACTGTCGTCGCGACGAATTCGTAGGCAATTTCGGCCGCTGATTGCAGTCGCGATGGCACGAGGCTGCGGCTGGCGGTTGCACCGACCAGAAACACAGTGATGCCGAGAACCGCGGCGAACATGAAGGCGGCTGAATTTGTGAACACGATTTCAGTGCCGCCGATCTTCACAACCGGAAACAGGTTCTGGATCTGAAATTGGTGGATCGGATCGACGGCCATTGTCTTTAATCGTCCAGTCGTCTCTCACGCACGATTCCTGCCCCTCGCATCACATTCAGCACGCCGGCGGCGAAACCGAGCAATAAAAATACGATGAGCCCCCACGGCGAGATTCCCAGCCAGCGATCAAGCAGCCAACCGATAACCGCACCCACAAGAACCCCGGCGACGAGTTCGGTCGACAGCCGGAAACCGCGGGCGATCGCCGATGGATCGGCGGTCTGACGAGGATCGGAGCCGTTTTCGGATGGTCGGTTCGCCTGGGCGAGCCGTTTGCCGAGACGCTGGAGCCTCGCGGAGAGAGCAGCCTCATCGTCCGGCGGATTTTTACGGTCGCCTTTGCCGCGCGTGCCGTCAGCCATGCTTGCGACTCGCGTGGACTTCAGGTTTCGCGTGTCCCGCCGCCCTAAAAGCCGCGCGGACCATACTTAGCGCGTTTCTTCGAGTCAAGGAACGGCTCCTGCGGCATAAGTGTTTGATATCGAGTGACAAACATCGAATTTTCGTGCCGAAAATGGCTTCTGTGCGCAGGCGGATCGAAGCGTCTATAGGAACCACACACCTCCGTCCTCCGTGTTCAGTATGTGTCGGTCGGTGGTACGCTGAAAAATTCGCCGCGCCAAGATGAACGGAATACCGCCATGCGTGTCTCGACATTTGCTCTCATCATAATTGTCGTCTGTGCCGCGGCGCCTGCATTGGCGCAGCCTGCCGTCGATGTCGAGGGCCCAAAAGCAGGCCCGTCACAAACGCAGGATCAAGGTCAGCCCCAATCCGTGCAGCAACCTCCGATGCAAGCCCCGGAGAATTCGCAGGCGCCTGCGGTCGAGCGCGCGGGATTGGAAACAGAAATCGCGACTTTGCGGAAGGAAATCGCGTCACTGAAAGACGACGTCGCATCGCTGAAGAAAGAAATCGCAATTCTCAAGGAACCGCCTCCGCCGCGTCCGACAGCCGATCTCACGCCGTCTCCCGACAAAGGCGGCAATCTGTCGATCAAATTGCCAACCCAGCAGGATATCGCGCGTGCGCGCGAATACCTCGAAGAGGCTTGGCGCCGCCTGGTCGAGATGGTTGTCAATGTGCAGAAAGACATCATGCGCAAGGGCTAAGTAGCCTCCATTCATGCCCGGTCGGATGTCCGCCATCGTCGAAGCCGCTCCGCAATTGATCGCAAGTGCTACCTTGCGCGTCGATACGCCCGGCGCCGGGTTCACCGACATCACTGACAATGCAGCGGGCTTCATCGGTCAGATCAATGCCGACGAGGGGGTGTTGTTGGTCTACCTGCACCATACCTCGGCATCACTCACAATCCAGGAAAATGCCGATCCCGATGTGCAATCGGACCTGATTGCGGCGCTTGATCGTCTGGCGCCAGAAAACGCACCATGGATACATGACGCGGAAGGGCCGGATGACATGCCGGCCCATGTCAAGGCGATGCTCAACGGCGTCTCGCTACACGTGCCTGTTGTCGGCGGCAAAATGGCGCTCGGTGTTTGGCAGGGCATCTATCTCGTCGAACACCGGCGCCGTCCCCACAGCCGCGAGGTGAGCTTCCAGTTCATCGGCAGCCGGAAATGAAAAACGCCCCGAACTGCGGGGCGTTTCGAAGAAGAAGGCCGCCGGCGTGTTTGCCGCCGGCCGTAAAGCAATTCAGCCCTTTTGGATCGCCACTCCGGAACCTGTCCTGATGTCCACGCCCCTGGTGTCGCGCAGGAACAGCATGCCGATGACAAGTGTCATGACCGCGACCCCGATGGGATACCAGAGACCGTTGTAGATATTGCCAGTTGCGGCAACGACTGCGGTGGCCAGCAGCGGCAACATCCCGCCGAACCAGCCATTGCCGATGTGATAAGGCAATGACATCGAGGTATAGCGGATCTTGGTCGGGAACATTTCGACCAGGAACGCAGCGATCGGCCCGTAAACCATGGTCACGTAGATCACCATGATGACCAGGATCACTTCGGTCATGAACCAATTGATCTTGGCCGGGTCGGCTGACTTCGGGAAATCCTTGGCTGCAAGGGCTGCTGTCCACTTCGCATTGTCCCAGCCCTGAACCTTAGTCCCCCCAATATCCAGATCGGCTGACTTCGCTCCCGGCGTGTGGATCGTCTTGAACGACAATCCCGATTTGGTCAGGAAGTCCTGTGCACGATCGCAATCGCTGAATTTCGACCACGGGCCGACGAAGATGTGCAGGTTGCAGGTCGCCTGATCAGCCGAGACCGAGATTGGATTCTTTGCGGCGAACGCTTCCAGAGCCGGATTTGCATAGTGCGTCAGACCCTGGAACAGCGGGAAGTAAGTAATGGCCGCAATTGCGCAGCCGGCCAGGATGATCTTGAGACGGCCGATGCGGTCGGAGAGCCAGCCAAACACGATGAAGAACGGCGTTCCGATGATCAGCGACAGGCCGATCAATTCATAAGCCGTGATGTAGTCGACTCTCAGTGTGATGACGAGGAAGAACAACGCATAGAACTGGCCTGTGTACCACACCACGCCTTGACCGGCAGTGGCACCCAGCAGTGCGAGCAGAACATATTTGTTGTTGGGATAGTGGAAGAAGCTCTCGGTCAGCGGAGCCTTTGAGCCTTTTCCTTCCTGCACCATCTTCTGGAATATGGGTGTCTCATTCAGTTTAAGCCGAATGTAGACGGAGAACACGAGCAGGATGACAGAGATCAGGAACGGAATACGCCAGCCCCACTCGGCGAACTCCTTGGCGGCCATGTTGCCACGGCACAGCGCGATCAGGATGAGTGCCAACAGGAGTCCAAGAGTGGCCGTCGTCTGGATGAAGCTGGTCGCGTAACCGCGCTCATGCGGACGCGCGTGCTCAGCGACATAAGTCGCTGCTCCACCGTACTCGCCACCGAGCGCAAGGCCCTGCAACAAGCGAAGGCTGACGAGCAGGATCGGCGCCAACCAGCCAATGCTGGCGAAGGTCGGCAGCACGCCAACCAGGAAGGTTGCACTACCCATCACCATGATTGTGACGAGGAAGGTATATTTGCGGCCGACCAGATCGCCGACCCGGCCAAAGATCACTGCGCCGAATGGACGAATGAGGAAGCCGGCGGCGTAAGTAGCAAAGGCCGACAGCAGCGCCGCCGTGTCGTTACCGGTGGGGAAAAACAAGGCTGCGAAGAACGGTGCCAGCACCGCGTACAGATAGAAGTCGTACCATTCGAAGATCGTGCCGAGCGACGACGCGAAGATAACGAACTTTTCGTCCTTCGACATGCCGCCGGCGCGGGCGGCGGTACCAGCCACTGTGCTCATCTCGAGTCCCCCCGTTATTCGTGTTTTTCAAAACGACGCTCCCGCCGCCGCCGACGAAGAAGTCGTGCCGATAAAGCCCCGGCCGGCCCTTCGCCGCTCTTTGGCGGGTTGCGAAAATTCTAGTCCCCGGTCCCCGACACCAATATTCGACTTTTGGCCAAACCGATGCCCTAAGGCACAGATTCATAAGTACTTTTTCTGCACTGCAGCGTGGCTAGGCTAAGCCAATTTTCGTCGCACGGTGAAAGACTTGCGCTCAAAGCGGCGGGGGAGGAACATGGTTTGAAGCGCGGATTGATCCGCTAGGAATGGTGCGGCGCATCGCCGCTGTTCGACTGAACCGCAGGACAGTCCCATTTGAATGACGTGCTCCAGTACCGGTTGGTAATTGCCGATGATCACCCCCTGTTTCGCGGCGCGTTGCGCGAGGCGGTGACGGGCTTATTGGAAAAGGTCGATATCGCGGAAGCCGGGACATTTGATGAGCTCGTGGAATTGCTGGAGCGTGGCGGCGAAATCGACCTGGTGTTGCTTGATCTGACAATGCCGGGTGCGCGCGGGTTCTCCGGCCTAATGTATATGCGTGCGCAGTACCCCGGTGTGCCGGTGATTGTTGTTTCGGCTAACGACGATCCGGCCGCCATCCGCCGCTGTATGGAGGTTGGCGCCTCGGGGTTCATGCCAAAGACGCTTGGCGTTGAGGCGATGCGCGCCGCGATCTCGCATATCCTCAATGGTGGCGTGTGGACGCCACCAGATGTCGATCTAGCGACTGGCTCGGACGCGGAGGCGGCGGAGTTGATGGCTCGCATGGCGACATTGACGCCGCAGCAAGTGCGCGTGCTTATGATGCTGTCGGAAGGGCTTCTGAACAAACAGATCGCCTACCAGCTCGGCGTGTCAGAGGCGACGGTTAAGGCACACGTTTCCGCGATACTGCAGAAGCTGGGGGTTGAGAGCCGTACGCAGGCGGTGATCGCCGCTGCCAAAATTGAAGCCGGGCAGTGGCCGCAAAGCGTCGCCGCAGAAAACTAGCCGGCTCTCGCTATTCTGCGGCGACCCGCAATACGCGCCATTGTGCCAACAGCGCACGCAGCGCCGCCGGCTTAATCGGCTTGTGCAATACCTGAATGCCCTCTTCGCGAGCCTGTTCGCGCACGGCCGGCGAGCGGTCAGCGGTAATCAGGATCGCCGGAAGGTCGCCATAGCGGCGGCGCAGCGCGGTAATAGCTTCAATGCCGTTACCGTTGTCGAGATGGTAGTCGACCAAAAGCCCATTTGGCATCAACGCGCTCTCCGAGATTGCCGCCAGCGCAAATGCAAGATCGGGAGCTTTGAGCACTTCACAGCCCCAGCCGCGCAGCAGAGTTTCCATCCCGTCGAGCACCGAGGGTTCGTTGTCAACGCATAGAGTGATGATG